>TARA_R110001592_G_scaffold151883_1_pt1 | contig 194581 bp, 168 predicted proteins | sample TARA_R110001592 | Tara Oceans TARA_R110001592 (sample SAMEA4398387) | marine metagenome | biome: Polar Biome; feature: [SRF] surface water layer (ENVO:00010504); material: water (ENVO:00002006), including particulate matter (ENVO:01000060) such as... | depth 5 m
TTGGCGGTATTGTTGCTTTTTTTCTGCAACAATGCTGACAAAATCTTATCGGTTACAAGTTAATATTTGTACTTGTCAAATGGAGCTGAGTTTTTTGGATCTATTGGCCGGTAAAGGTTGTCTTTGGAGCCTCCCGTTTCAGCCACGGCATTGCCACCCTCTGCAAAGGTGATAATATTGTCCACAATCACACAGTTACTGGCATTGTGTAAGCGAACAACCGTCTGACTAATAAGGGTATGGACAATATTGTTAGAAAACATAAGTTGTTTTGCATTGTCGAACTGAATAAAAGATTGTCCATTGGGTTCTGAGTCTATTGTTTTGCTTCGCTTTCTGCTATCGAGGTATTGGGCAATGCTGTTTCCTGAGACATTTAAATTCATGGAGCTTTTGACATGGCAAAAAGAGCCATAGGCTGCTGCACCTGTGGAGATTTTCCAGTTGTAAACAGCGTTTCCCGTAATTGTAGAACTTTGGATTTCATCAATTTCAAAGCATTTGCTTATATAGGCAAAGGTATTGTTGTGGAAGGTAGAAAATACCGGTTTATTCAATTTAAAGGCTGTTTCTAAGTCAGCAAACAAATTGTCACTGGCCATCATTCCCTGGCCATTGCCATGCAATAGGATCCCGTAGGTCAATTGTCCAAACCAGTTTTTATTAATATAACTAACGTCGCAATCCGCAATGTCAATGGCTACATATAATTCAGTAAAATAGCAGCCTGTAACCCTAAGTAGCTCACATTTTGCCACCCCTTCTCCTTTAGGAGCCTTTGGCAATACAATTGCCCGTTGTCCTTCTGCTGCCACATCTTTGTACCTGTCTTTAGCAGGATACCAGTTCAATCCTCTAAAATTGGGTTCATCATTTCTGAATCGGCTATAGCCATCGGCAGTATTCACCCCGGTATTGTTATAACCCACAAAAGAAAGGTTCTCCAATTCCACTTTTAAGTTTTGGTTGGGCCAAGGTGTTTCTCCAGAGGGAAAGGCTTTGCTTCGTCCCGCATAGTCAAAGGTGATACAGTTGGGACCAGTGTTTTTACCTAGTCGGAATATTGTACCACTTTCAATGTTTGCACCATGTACGTCAATTCCTCCGTGAGCCTGCCCAATTAGTTTTACACTGGCCAGTTTTACAACCACCGGAGCATCCAGAAAATAGACTCCTGGCAAAAAAGCAATGGTTGCGGAGACATCTTTTAAAGCACCAAGTTCATCGAAGATAGCCTGTAAAGCAGCTGAAACATCAAGCTTTCCTGTATTGTCCAGGTGGTAAGCGAATTTCCCATGGTTGGTCGAGGCCTCGACAGTAGCCATATTGTCCCTTGTGACTTTAAGGGTGGGTAATTTTTGTTTATTAATGGTTTTTCCCACAACCATTGAACTCATTGAAATAAACAAGAGAGCAATAAAAATACTTGTAGTCAATTTGTTAGATGCCACTTTTTATTGGGTTATTTTTAGTTAGATTATAAAATTGTTTACTAAAGGGTTTTAATTTTTTGATTTCCAGGTTAAAGCTTTTAAAAGAGATTTCGTAAAATGTATGAATCTGAGATTAGTACTGTCATCTAATAAAATATAATTTAGCATGCGATATTTAAAATTACTGCTGGGAATCCCTGTATTAAGCCATTTAATATAGTCAAAATATTTTTGCGTATAACCGAAAATATAATTGTTTTCAGGTATGTTTTTCTTGTTAATGTAAACGCCATTGTGAATTTCACCTGAATAAAATTTAAGTGTGTCATCGGAATAAAAAGCCACACTATTGGGTAATTTCATTTTATTCCACCTTTGGATGTCTTTAGGAGTGCGACAATAATAGTAGTCAAAATCTATTTTGTAAAAAACCCTTTTCCTGTTAATATTTTTGTGTCGTATTCGAAATAACCTTTGGGCCAAATCAAACCTTGGATAATGTAGAAAATGAATTTTGGCATATGGAGTACGTCCAACAGGGTATATTGTCCCAGTAATTTGCTCGCAATGAATTGTGTCTAATTCCAATACCTCATGGGCGTTTACATTATTTAAATTTTCGATAAAATCCAAGTAATCTTTTTCAATACCAATCCCAACTGTCGGTGTTAAATTAGGTAGGTCTAGGAATTTATTTAACTCCCTTCCCCAACAATTGTCTGAAATAATTGAAAAGTCATGGTATTTTATCCTTTTTAAGGAATAATGGCGCGCCAATATCCTTCTAGAATATAAAAGTGCCTTAAAAAATTTTCGGATTTTTACACGATTCAATCCCCTCATCTTTTCAAATTCTTGCGCCAAAAATTATAGAAAATGCAATGAATTGCGCTTTAAAGGCCATAATGTCTTAAATGACCTGGACATTGCATTTGTCCTTGAAAATGATTTATTCAAACATTAAAATTTCAAAAAACGCATTATTGTCCACTTTAAAAATGCATATTAAACTTAAGCCAACTCAGTTTTGCGGGTTTATTTAAAAAGTAGGATTAGACCAAAAAGGTTACGTTAATTGAACACTTCCTATTTTTTAAATTTTGATTCGATTAATCTTCCCACTTTAAAAAAAATGTGTACTGTATAAAAATTCTTTATGTAAATTTTAATTTAGGTGATTACGAGTTGCGCTTAGAATGTTAATATAAATTAAAAATTTCTAACAAACAAAGTGCATGTGGCTAAGAATAATTTGTTTAGCTTGTTTCAAGGAGGAATTAAAAAATGAGCAAAACCCATTCGGATAGCATTAAAACTTTAATTCTAAATCGAGTTGGCGGCCTTCCTCAAAAGCCTTTTTATCCATGCCTGTTCCTATAGCAAGCCCAATGGCCATACCTATGGGGATACCAATTCCTATAAACCCCATGTTTCCTAGACTAGCCCCAAAAGCAGCTCCCAAAGGAATACCAAAAGCTGCTATTCCGACGGCCATCCAAGTGTTTCGATAGTGGTTTTTAGGGACAATTTTTAGTTCTTTTTCAATTAGGGTAATAATTTTGGCCTGTTGCTTTTTTGTCTTGCTATGTAATTCTTTTTCCGAAACAGCGTTTATTTCATCAATGGAGGTATTGATAGAATCAATTACTTTTTCAGGCAATTCATTTTTTCGGAGTTCTTCTATCAATGCTTCAAATTGAGAATAATGCTTCTGAACTTTGGGTTTGTTACTGATTTCTGGCCTTGATTTTAGGTTATTGATCTTCATAAGGTAGTTTTTATAAAGCAGAGGATGGCCTCGACAATTACAAAAAAGATTAAAATGAATAATTGACGTTTTTATATTGATAAGCTTTCTTTAGCATTCCGTCCTACCGAAATCCAAATCTCCACTTGTTACTATGTGAATAAATATAAGGTTTATCCTTTTCAGTTCCAATAGGAAGCAACTTTAGGCCCTAAAGGTAGGTTAATGGTATATTTAATTAATCGGCCAACCCCTGTCCAGAATTTGGCTAAAGCCGTGATAAATTATTTCGTCTTTTATAAATGGGCTTCAGCCCATTCCTATTGAGATGGTTTCGTTAAATAATTCTGAAATTTCCTGACAATTAGCAAAACATTTATTTTTTTCAATCGTGATGATTCCGCATTTTCAATAGCCCCCAGCTTCAGCTGGGGGATTATAATAGAATATCATGTTTAGGGCTTTAGCCCAACCTCAATCCTTCATTTCCTCAAAATTATATTTTTTAATAAACGCTAAATATTCTTCCTCAAAAGTTTTGTCTTTATGATGCATTTCTTGGTTTCTAATGTAATCTCTGACTTTTATTACCCCGGATTCTGAAATAGATGCAGCTAAATATTCATCCTGCCATTCAAATTTTTCTAGGGTAAGTTTGTTTTTGTTGATCCAAAAAGAAGATTCTCCTTTTATCAATTGCACTACTTTTTGAATGGTTTGATCGACTCCAAGAGAAACCAAACAATGACAATGTTCTGAATATCCATTTATGTGATCGATAAAAACCCCTTTCTTATTAGCGTTTTCTTTTATGTGGGTCCATACCTTAGTTCTCAATTCTTTGGAACTTAAAAATGGAACTCGGTTTTTAGTACTCCAAACAAAATGAATATAAACCTTAACAAAAGACATGAGTAATTCTTATTGGTTCAAGGTCTAATTTAATGATTTCTTAATAATTTTCATGTCTTCTTTAAGTGAAATAAATTTATAAAATGCTGTAATTTAAGTTGGTAGGTTAGTTTTTCCCTTGATCCAGATTAATTTTGGCTAAAGCCGTGATAAATTATTTCGTCTTTTGTAAATGGGCTGAAGCCCATTCCTATTGAGATGGTTTCGTTAAATAATTCCGAAATTTCCTGACAATTGCAAATCATTTATTTTTTTCAATCATGATGATTCCGCATTTTCAATAGCCCCCAGCTTCAGCTGGGGGTAAATATATAGGTGTTAATTTACGGGGCTTTAGCCCAAACATTCACCTTAAAAGGTTAAAAAGAACAATTAGTCCCTAAAGGTAGGTTGTTGGTAAATTTAATTAATCGTCCATTTCCTGTCCAGAATTTGGCTAAAGCCGTGATAAATTATTTCGTCTTTTGTAAATGGGCTGAAGCCCATTCCTATTGAGGAGGTTTTAAAAAATAATTTGCGTTCTCTACTATTTTTTTCAACCGGAATCCTTAATTTGAAATGTGAGAATTATTGCCATAAATTTGACCCCTATCTTACATATTTACTACAATGAGGCTATGCACATAGAACCTACTTTAGTAATTTGAATAGAACACAAATGAAAAAAACACCCAATCAGATAGCCATTTTTATTCTGACACTTTTTTGTGGATGCGCCACACCTAAAACGGACAAAAAACCAAATATCATTTTAATATTTATCGATGATATGGGTTATGGGGATTTGTCTAGTTTCGGAAATTTGGATGCCCAAACGCCTAATATCGATAAACTGGCTTCAGAAGGAATTCGTTTCGATCAATTTTATGTGAATTCACCAATTTGTTCGCCCTCACGGGTAGCCATTTCTACAGGTACTTATCCCCAAAGATGGAACATTACCTCCTATTTGGCCTATAGGGAAGTCAATGCTGAGCGAGGAATTGCAAACTGGCTGGATCCCGCAGCGCCGATGCTGGCTAGAGGACTAAAAAAGGTAGGCTATGCCACCGGCCATTTTGGGAAATGGCACATGGGAGGACAAAGGGATGTCAATGAAGCTCCGGCCATCACAGAATATGGTTTTGACGAATCCTTAACCAATTTTGAAGGATTGGGAGCAAAGTTGCTCCCTCTTACCATGGATGAAACAGGGAAAGTTGGGAAAATTTGGGAACAGGCTGAAATACTAGGCGAACCTGTTACTTGGATGCAACGGTCTGAAATCACCACTGGATTTATTGATGCCGCAATAGACTTTATGGATAAAGCGCAGAATGAAGAAAAACCATTTTATGTTAATGTCTGGCCAGATGATGTACACAGTCCATTTTGGCCTTCATTTAAAGAGTATAACCTTACCAAAGAAGCCAGTAAAAGAGATTTGTACCATGCTGTTTTGGAACAAATGGATAAGCAGTTTGGTAAACTATTCAATTATATCCAGAACGATGAAGCCTTGCGAGACAATACTTTAATCTTATTTTGTTCTGACAATGGTCCGGAACTTGGGGCTGGAAGTGCCGGAGACTTGAAAGGTTATAAAACCCATTTGTATGAAGGCGGTATTCGTTCTTCTTTAATCGTGTGGGGCTCCACTTTTGTAAATGAAGCATCAAAAGGAAAACGAAACGGTGAATCGGTTTTTTCTGCCATTGATTTAAAACCTTCTTTACTTGAGTTTGCTGGAGCAAAAGCTTCTGAAAATGAGGTTTCGGATGGTGAAAACTTAATAGGAACTATCCTTGGGGAATCCAATCTATCCCGTAAATCTCCGATCTTCTATAGCCGGCCACCAGATAGGAAAAATTATTATGGATTCGAGAACCTCCCTGACTTGGCAGTACGTGAAGGAGAATGGAAACTTTTGTGCGATTATGACGGGGGAAGGCCTGAATTGTACCATATAATAGGGGATGGAGGAGAGCAAAATAATCTTGCTGATGAGCAGCCTGATAGGGTGAAATCAATGACACAAAAAGTGACTTCATGGTACGATTCAATGCCAAAAATAGTGAACGAATAATCTTTCCAAACCCATCCATTCAATTGATCAAAGACAGATTGAGCATGCACTTGGGTACCTGTAAGCAAAAGCAGTAAAAGTATCAGAGATTTTTTCATTCGGATTTACTTTTAAGCGTTGACTTGTGACATGAGATAAAACATTTCAGTTGCTATCTGCATGCACCTTTCGTCATATTTGGAAGCTTCTTGTTCTGTATCATCTGCAATCTTCGGGTCTTCATAAGGGATAGGTACCCTTAAAGAGGCTCCTGGAATAAAAGGACAATTTTTATCCGCCTCTGAGCAGGTCATCACTGCTGCAAAATTCTCGTTGGCATTGGCTGGATCGTCGTATATTTTAGAATAACATTCCAAAGAAGTACCATTATCGGCAAATGTCACCTGATAGCGAGGATTGTCTCCGCCTGGATTGTTTACTTTAAAACCCGCTCGTTCCATGGCTGCAACTGCTCTTGAATTAAAAGCTGTGGCTTCAGTTCCCCCAGAGAAAGTATTTACTCCATCCGCTACACCATAGTAATTGGCAGCGGTGCTTGCCCAAATCTGACTCATGTGACTTCTTCGGCTATTGTGAGTGCAAATAAAAGTTAGATTTGCATCTTCATTGGTTTGGTTGGATGGTGTTGATTTCTAATTCTTTAAAACTTCCTTAAATTTTATTGTACTTTCTATTCAAAGGCTCATTATATCATTGCAATATAACGATATGACGAGTAAATTTTTTTTAACAACAACTCCCTAATAATGGGTCTTTAAACTGGTCGAAGGTGTCGTTAAACATAATCTTGATTTCATTCCATTTCACAGGATTGATGCAATAACTCACTCTTGGTCCTTCAATAGTTCCCTGAATAATGCCAATATCTTTCAGTTCTCTGAGGTGTTGACTAACAGTAGGTTGAGCCAGTCCGAGTTCCTGTACCAAGTCTCCATTGACGCAGGCATTTGTTTTTAGCAAGAAATGAATGATTGCTACCCGGGCAGGATGAGCAAATGCCTTCGCCACTAGTGCCAAGTCATTTTGTTCCGAAGTAAATAAATCTGATTTTGTTAAACCCATTGATATAATATCTCATTGCAATATTACGATTAGAATTTTAGTCACACAACATATTGTGCCAAAAAAAATAGTTGGTTTTTAAAGAGTTAATTATTATGCTTCGGTTTTGTGACAATTTGTTTTTGGCTGAAGCCGGATGAAATGATATGGACCTTGGTAAATGGGTTGAAGCCCATTCCTATTATATTTATTTATGCAATAGTGTTGCAATAAGGTAGTGTTTTTGTATATTTGCAATAGTGTTGCATAAAGTGATTATCAAATGAACCTATCCTTAAAAAACTCAGACACCTTCGGGGTCCTGGCAGGTGGCTTGTGCCTAGTCCACTGCATGGCTACACCATTGGTGTTTGTCTTGTTGAACTGTCCTACAGAGAATTGCCTAGGGGTGGCAGACTATTGGAATAAACTTGACTATTTGTTTCTATTTGTTTCATTTCTTGCTGTAAGCCGTTCTTCCCTAAATACCTCTCGAAGATTCATGAAGCCTGCTTTGTGGTGTAGCTGGTTATTGCTTTTTTCATTGCTCCTCATTGAAAAGAATAATTGGTACCTAATCCCTGAAATTATGATCTATGTTTCGGCGATGCTACTTGCACTTTTGCATGTGTATAACCTGAAATATTGTAAATGTGAAACCGATAAATGTTGTCATAAAAATGGATAATGAAAAATTTGATATAATCGGGGATGATCACGTAATGACCAATTCAGAGACTCCCCTTCGAAGTGATGCCTTTGATAAATCTGACGAGGAAAAAATTAAGAATATTGCACAGCATTTCGGAGAAATCATGGCTGAGCTAGGATTGGACTTGACAGATGAAAGCTTATCATGGACACCCTACAGGTTTGCTAAAATGTATGTTAAGGAGCTTTTTTATGGTTTGAATCCCGCGAACAAGCCCAAAATGTCTGTTTTTCCAAATAAATATGGCTATTCTAAAATGCTTGTTGAACAAAATATCAACATTGATTCTTCATGCGAGCATCATTTTTTGCCCATTACAGGTCACGCCCATATTGCTTATGTCCCAAAACAAAAGGTTATCGGCCTTTCTAAGATCAACAGGTTGGTTGATTATTTTTCCCATAGACCACAAGTTCAGGAAAGGCTTTCTTTACAACTGCTTAAAGAGTTGCAAGAGATTTTAGAGACTGAAGATGTGATTGTGGTGATTTGTGGGAAACACCTTTGCGTTTCCTCCAGGGGTATTAAGGATAAAGACAGTTTTACAACTACAGTAGAATTTGGTGGATGTTTTAAAACCAAAGCCTATAGAAAGGAATTTTTCAACATCTTGGGCAGCGGGTTTTCCAGTCAGAAATCCCAATAAATCTTAGAAAATCAGACTGTTTGAAAGCATGATTTTTGCACCTACAGTGTTTATTCGAAAAAGGAAACAAATTGGCTTTTTCAGAATGATAATAGGACTAAATAGTAGGGGAATGCATAATCTGAAACAAAGTCGTAGAAAGGAAAGGGGATAAGCTGTTGCCTCCACTTTCCTTTAAAAAAGCATATTAATTAATCTAATGGCAAATCTTATTTGTGTAATATTTTTACGCTTAAGCCCTTTTGAGTTGACCAGCCCTCTTTGTCTGTTAAGCTGATATAAAAATGGTAATCCCCTTCCTGAAATAATCCAGATTCATCGGCCGAAGGTATGGTCATTGTAAGGTCTGTCTCATAGGAAGACGAGTTTTCAGGAATTTCATAATCATTTATAAATACAAAAGGGTGTGTAGCAGTTTTCTTGTCATCAAGAGTGCAGTCATCTTCTTCGGTACTATGAGAGTGGTGATCAAAATTATTGTGTATGTCAATACTATACGACCCTAAAGCAAAATTATCGGAAAAATAGGCCTTAAAATTGAAAGGTTCGTCAAAGTACATTATGGCGCAACTATTGGGGAAAGCATCATCTATGGAAAGGTCTATTAATGGTTTTTCGGTATCTGTTTCCTCTGTCGGGTCACAAGAAACTGAGAAAATAAAAACCAGGGCTAACAAGCCAATGTATTTCAATGTTTTCATTTTGATCTGTGCGAAGTTTCGGGTGAATAATTTAAATTTTTTCATGGCTTAAATTTTCGTTTATAGCGGTTTATTTGAGTAAAAGGGTATGTTCATATTGACAATAAAGTTTCTTCCAGGTTCAGGGACATTTATCAGTCGGTAATAACTGGTATGGTTAAAATATTTCTTATTCAGGAGATTTTGTACCTGAAAGGAAAGATTGACTTTTTGTTTGTAAAGGTTTACTTCTCCCCCCATGCCTACGTTGAAAACCTGATATCCTTTTGTAATTACCTCGGGAGGAACGATGTTGTTTTGTGCAGCAGTGATTCGGTAATCCACAGATAGATAGGGGTTCACTAAACCTCCCAATGTTTCCTCATGGTATTTGAGATTAATAATTGCAGATGCTGGTGGAGAAAATGGGAGTGTATAGCCTTTTTTCTCTCCAGACAACTGCCTCGAATAGACATACTCCCCTATGATGCCCAACTGGAGCCAATTCAGTAGTTCATAATGGGTATGAAATTCTCCTCCATATCTCAATACCTGGCTTTGGGTATAAAGAAATATCTGATTACCATTCCCATATAGGCGGTCGTGTCCAGATGTTGGATTTAAGTAGATGTAGTTTGAAAAGTAATTTAAAAATGGAGAAGCGCCTGCGGCAAATCTCGCCGAGCTAAATGCTATTCCTAAATCTAGCTGATAAGCTATTTCTGGAGATAAATCAGGATTACCTACCTCATAACTAAAGCGATGATAATTTACACCGTTTGCGGCAAGTTCTTTAGGAATGGGCATGCGGAAACTCTTCCCCACATTCACTTTATAATTCCATTTTCCGGGGTTTAAATTATAGCCTAAAGACCAAGTGAAATTGGAGAATGTGCGGTTTAAAGATGCAGCTCTTTGGAGGAATTTACCTTCAAGGTCATCTGAATTATCAATTGGTGAAGGGAACCAGTCCAAATAGGAGGAGGTTTTTATTCTTCCAACATCAAACCTTATACCTGCCTGAAATTGTTTGGTTTGCGAAAGTTCATGGCGGGCAAAAACAAAAGCGCCAATATTAACTTGATTGTAGGCCGGGATAATAAACCCTCGGCCGTTAATTTTATTATCTTTAAATTCACTGTTGATCCCGGAATTTAGTTGCGTTTTACCTGTGGCTTGATAGAAAAATTTGACATTTGCAGCATAGATGTCTTTAATAAATTTACGCTCCAGGTCCATGTTAAAATCCAATGTGTCGGGAAAAATGGCTGGCATATAGCCATGTTGTACATATTGGCTCCACTCTTCTCTATGGTTTCGCTGGTAACCAAGGTCTATTTCAAGCCTGGATTTTTCTTGCCACAAGGTTGTGGTATTGATCACTTTAAAGTGATTTACTTTTTGGTAGGGATAATGGATATCTCTGTTTGAGTGGTCATGTACATCTGTGTCTACATTCCTTGGTTCTAATCCATGAGCATTGGCAAAAAAACCACTTTTGCTGTTCACATTGCTGAGATAAAACCTGCTTTGGACCTTATCTTTAACGAGTCCGAATGAAAGGTGAAAATTTTGCTCTTTCCCTGCCGTATTTCTTAAATAATTATTGTGCAATGCAGCGCGGTAATTGTAAATGTCTACACTGTCAGTAGGCACTTTAAAGTCCCCATAGTCCAGCAGGGTCGCAGTGATTGAGGCAAAAAACCATTCCTTTCTTCCAGCCACAGAAACAGACGTGCCTATAAAATCATTGTTCGTTTTCCCAGAAATATCGATGGTGCCGCCAAAAGAATCTTTCTCCGGCAGTTTTTTATTTTTCATGTCAATGACACCACCTATGGCATCAGAGCCATACATAAGAGAAGCAGGTCCCTTTATAATCTCAACATTGTCTACAGCATACTGGTCGATTTCAAGACCGTGATCTGCTCCCCATTGCTGTGCTTCATGTTTAATATTGTTTTCCACCACCACCACTCGGTTAAAGCCCAGTCCCCTGATTACAGGTTTTGACTGGCCGGATCCGATATCAATGGTAGAAATCCCAGGTAACCTTTCAAGGGATTTCATCAGGCTTCCACCAAGGTTTTGTTTAAGATAGTCTTCATTTACAATTTCAATGGCCAAGGATTCTTCTTTTTTCCTGTTTTCTGCATAATTATCAGTGACGGTGACCTCATCAAGGCTTATGGGTATTTTACTTAAAATGAACTTAATTGGGCTGTTTGTGGGCAGGGATACACTTTTTGTAAGGCTTTCATAACCCAGAAAACTAATGTTAATGTCAAAATGGCCTTTTTGAAGGCCTAAAATTATAAACTCCCCATTTACGTCGGTTATGGCACCTTTATTCAGCTGAACAAGTTTAATAAGGGCTCCCTTTAATGGTTTGTTTTTCTCATTGGTGACGGTTCCTTTCAATTCCTGATTTGATTGACTGAATGCATGACCAATAATCGAGTTCAAGGCCAACATTAGAATTAAAATTTTCTTCATTTTACTGGTTGCATTTGGCGCATAAACCTTTGATAATTAATTCAGTGTCGGAGCAGGTGTACCCCTTGGGTAATGGATGAGTATTTATGGGTGTATTATTTAGACATTCTACTGCGTTGCAATCATTGCAATAGAAATGGGCATGCATTTTCTTGGGATTTAAGGCATTTCCTAAAGCGTATTTGACAAATAGGTTGTCAATTACTATTTTATGAATTATTCTATTGGCTTCAAGCGTTTTAAATGACCTGTAAAAGGTGGTTCGGTCATAACTTCCACTAAAGTTTTCCCTGATCTCGCTTTCAGATAAAGCCTGTTTTGAGCCCATCATCACCTCAAGGATTCCTTCTCGACAGCTTGTTCTTTTTAACTTATGGTAGTTTAAAATTTCAATCGCTTCCATATATGCAATTTAGTTTCATGTGCAACAATGATGCAAATTATAAATAAATTCTCATAATTAAAATTTATAGGGAATCTCTTCTGCCTAGGTTTTATGGATGGCTTTTCCCAACTAACTCCAGTGGCTGAGCCTGTCGAAGCCAGCGGAGTCGAAGTCTGGTGCCTGAGCGGAGTCGAAGTCTTATGTTGACATACCCGATATTTGGGCAAAAGTATGGATATAAATGACCCATTTTCTCTCTTATATTTTGCTAAAGCCGGGTAAAATGGTATTTACTTTGGTAAATGGACCGAAGCCCATTCGTATTGAATTTGTTTATTTAATCAATTTGTGTGGGGGGAATGCTGGGCTATTAAATGAAAGTTGGAAACTTTCATTATTATAGGTCTAAGTTACGCTTCGCTAAACTTAGACAAGTTGTGGGATAGCCCGAAAATGGCCTTATGTATTCCATTTCCGATCGAATCGATCCCCGTAACTCAATAGCCCTCAGCTTCAGCTGGGGGTCAAAAGGTATTTGCATGTTTTCGGGGCTTTAGCCCAAAGATACTCCCGGAGAGTCATTAAATAATTTAGCAGCATAACCAAAGGTTCCCCATAATTATAAGGCGTTCAATTTGCGCTCCAAAATCTCTGCTAAAACCGGGATGTAATGATGCCCATTAATAAATGGACTTCAGCCCATTTCTATTGAGAAGGATTCATCAAATAATTCAAGAATATACCTGACAATTTAAAATGTATGAATATTTCCAATGGAATTGATTTGGAATATTAATAGCCCCCAACTTAAGCTGTACTATGTAGGCAAAATTTTTTGTTTGTTCGAGGATTATTTTCTTCCGAAATGCTTAATTTGACGAAGGAATTTAAGCTAAGGAGCGTGCTGAATTGTATGGATATACGCAACTCCTATGCTAATATATGGGAATAGAATTGTTGCAAAAACCTATTTAATCGTGAAAAAAGAAATATTAAAGTACCTTTCAAAATATACTAAAATCACTAATGAGTTAGAAAATGCAATTACTGAAAATACTTTTATTAAAAGCTTTAATAAAGGGACAATGCTACTTAGTGAAGGAGATGTTTCAACTGAATGTTATTTTTTGCTAAAAGGTTGTGTAAGAAGCTATATAATTGAAAAGGGTGAAGAAAAGACTGTTGAATTTTATACAGAAGAACAGGTAGTTACACCATCTAACTACGGGAAATCTACGCCGTCAAATTATTATTTGGAATGTATCGAAGATGTCATCGTCAGTGTAGGTAATCCTAAATTGGAAGAAGAAACATTTCAAAAATACCCACAATTAGAATCTTTATCCAGAGTAATTGCTGAAATAATAATGGCTAAAAATCAAGACTCCTTTGCCAAATTTAAAACATCTAATCCAGAGGAAAGATACCTAAATATGTTGAAAACGAGACCAGAATTAATTCAGCGTGCTCCTCAACATCAGATTGCTAGTTATTTAGGTGTAAAACCAGAATCGTTGAGCAGAATAAGAAAGAGAATATTTGATAAAAAAGTAATTTCTTAACTTTAGTCAATGAAATAAAAATTGCATCCATCTACTTTTGTAGTATATGGAAAGTAAACAAATTTCAAAATTAGCAGGAACTCTAATCTTTATTGGAATAATTGCAGGTATTTTAAGTGTTACTCCTGCTGTCGAAAGTGAAAATTATCTTGAAATTGTATATATAAATAAAACCAAGGTTTTAATTGCAGCATTTTTTCAGTTTCTTCTAATTCCAATATATATAGGTTTCTCATTACTGATGTATCCCCTAATAAACCAAAGCAATAGGGTTCTTTCTATTGGGTTTGTTGGGTTTCGATTTATGGCTGGAGCTTTTCAGTTATTAGGGATTATATTATTACCAGCATTTATCTTTTTAAGTGAAAAATACTCATTGGGAATCAATAGTAATTTAATTTTTTTTGAAACAGTTGGCGAAATATTAAAGGTTTTTAGAGATTTAATTAATCATTTAGGGGTAATAGTAGCGACAGGGTTAGGAAACCTTCTGTTTTACAGTATACTTTATAAAGAAAAAAATACACCTATATGGTTGTCAATATGGGGCCTAGCAGGAAATGTAGTAATAATAGTGGCAAGCTTTTTAATTTTATTTCAACTAATTGATGTCATTTCCATTGAGTATATAGTTATGACAATTCCTCTATTATTACAAGAGATTGTGTTGGCAATTTGGCTTATAAAGTATGGGTTAAGGTATACAAAACTTTTAATTTAGTAGGATTTATTGTTAATGGATATTTAAATTTAAGTCTTATAAGAACGATTCCAACTTGCAATTCATGAAGAAAAATTTTTTAATAATGGTGATGCTATTTTCAATTATTGTTGTTAAAGGGCAAAGTCAAAGCGGAACAATTCCTAAACTTTTGGAAAGGAAAAATGAACTCAAAATTAATGTCTATTTCACAGTTCTTGGACTATTTGAAGGAACTTACGAAAGAAATTTAAATAGCGCGTCATCATGGGGAATAATTGGATTGTATTCTTTTAACCAAAAGTTCGATGAGGATGTAAATTATCAAATATCTCCTTTTTATAGGAGATACTTTGGTAAACATTATGCATCAGGTTTTTTTACTGAAGGATTTGCTACTTTAGGTTCAATTGATGGTAAACAATTAACTGATAATAATGGTGGTTTAACTGTTAATGAAGGCCCTGATGTAATAGATTTATCACTTGGTTTAAGTGTTGGGTACAAATGGGTAATCAAAAATAGAATTTCATTTGAGGCTTTATTTGGAATGGGAGGAAATTTATTTAATGCTGATAAAACAGACCACAATATCATTAATCGTCGTGCAATAGGTGTAGGTTATAGATTTTAATCTGAATATAAAAATTTCACAACGCTATTATAAATGGCCATTGATGTGTTTTCATTTATAATATAAACTCGAAAAGGCCTAATGTATTCCATTCCTATCGAATCGATTCCCGTAACTCAATAGTCCCCTGCTTCAGCTGGGGGATTAAATTGGTAGATGTCGTCTGAGGGCTTCAGCCCAATGTTTTACGCGAAGACATTAAATAATTTTGAAGCCTAACCCAAGGTTCCCCATAATTTAAAAGCGTTCTATTTGCGCTCTAAATTTTGGCTAAAGCCGGGTGAAATGACATTGTCTTTTAATAAATGGGCTGAAGCCATTACTATTGAGGGGGTTGAATTTATCAATTTGTTTGTGAGGGTTACTAGGTTATTAAATGAAAGTTGGAAACTTTCAGAATATTAGGTCTAAGTTACGCTTCGCTAAGCTTAGACCAGTTGGAGTTTTTGATATTTCATCTTTGCAATAAATAATTATTGTTTATCAATAAATATTTATTACTTTTGTTGATAATAATTAAATTTCGTAAACTCATTATGAATAAATATTCAATAATATTCCTTAAGGCAGTCCTATTGCTTATCGGAATTGTGGCACTTGCCATTTTGATTTGGTTTCCCTTAACCGAAGGAAGAGCCACTAATTTAGATTTGTTTAACATATATTTTGACTCGTTCATTTTGTATGGATATGCTGTATCAATCCTCTTTTTTATTGCACTTTACCAGGCTTTCAGATTACTAGGATACATCGGACAAAATAATGTGTTTTCATCAAACGCTGTTAATGCTTTAAAGCGTATTAAGCATTGTGCCATTGCAATAAGTGCATTAATTGTAGCAGCAGGTTTATTCATAAGAATATCTCATAATATAGAGGACGACCCAGCGGGCTTTCTCGCCATATGCATTGTAACTACTTTTGCAGCAATAGTCATTGCTACCACAGCGGCAATATTTCAAAAACTATTGCAAAATGCCATTGATATGAAATCCGAAAATGACTTGACAATTTAAGCTATGCCAATTATTGTAAATTTAGATGTGATAATGGCCAAGCGTAAAGTTTCTCTCAATGAACTTTCTGAAAGGGTTAATCTAACCTTATCTAACCTTTCTATCTTAAAGACAGGTAAGGCGAAAGCTATTCGTTTTAGTACCTTAGAAGCTATTTGTAAAGCATTGGACTGTCAGCCAAGTGATATTTTGGAGTATGTAAAGGATGAAAATGTATCAACCAACGGCTAATATCCCATAAATATTAAATGTTTGATTCTTCCCTATTCGGAAGCCCCTGCGAATCTTTCTATGGTATATTACAATTATAATAAGACAGTTGATTACATAGGCAACTAATCTTATACCTGTGAAGTATTTTTAGAAACAGCCAGTGAAATCATTTCCAAAACCTAGTGCATAATAAATTAGCAAAGGTTATACAATTAAGGTTTTGATTCAAGGTAGGCTCGCTCGATCGGAATTGGACACAAGATTCCGTTGAAGTCCTAGTTTGCGAATTGGGTAGGTTTTGTTGAGTGCCTCAGAGGCTTATAAGGCACCTCGGAACCTACCCTTATACCTTCGTAACGCCAATTTCTGACAAGAAATAGGGGGTAGGTGCCCAAAACTGACAACATTGGACCTTTTAGCTCGAATTTTCCACCTTTGAACTCAAATTTTCGACCTAAAACATCGAAAATTCGACCAAAAAGGGACATCAGTCTGGTCTAAACGTCGAAAATAGGACATAATTGCCGGAAATTTAAGGGTATGGGTGAGAAAATTGGTATCCCAAAGTAGAGAAGGGTACCTTCGAGGGTACTCATTGCAGTTATAAGCTTCAAAATTCGAGCTTTGAGGTGGGGTTTTCAATGTTTTATCCGGAAAATTCCGCCTTTTTGGCAGCTCATTCGACTTCAGAGCTCGGCAATTCGACCAAAAAGGGACAAAATTCATTGGTAGAACTACACAATTCGACCATTATTATACAATATTGGCTATTTGGATAGGCGAAATAAGGATATAAAGCAACAGGAATAAAAAGTCAGGTCCAAAAAAACAGGGTACAGCTCAATAGTTATTGACTGTACCCCTCAATTTGTTTTGGGTGACGCAAGCATATTTTAATGTTTAGTTATTTGTTTCATCGGTTGGACCATATTTGGCTCTTAAAAAGCGCTGTTTGAGGTCTTCATGGATCACTTTGGCATCCGCTACATTTACTTTGGCACCATATTTCACGGAGTTGTAGTAGCTAAGCGCTCCCACATAGGCTTCAGATCCTGCCATCATTACGGTGTCATTCAGGTTGCTTTCCACTTGTTGCAAATCTCTAAGTAAAGGCATCAAACCCTTCACCGCTTCCCAATCCTTATTCAATTCATCCAAATGCATATAGGGAGGAAGAAATTGACCATCGGCATGGGCATATTCCATTGACATATCTAAATCCGGTGTCTGATCCGAGTCGAAGTCTTAGAATTTGACAATAAAAGTGGTGCCTTTACCAACTTCACTTCTTACAGTGATGGCTCCTCCCATTGCTTCAATGTGATTTTTTGTAAGGAATAGGCCAATTCCTTTAGCCTCAGGATGCTTGTGAAAGGTTTTGTTTAGCCCAAATAGATTTTTGCCGTGTTGTTTTAAGTCTATTCCTAATCCATTGTCAGCAATTGTTAGTATTATTCGATTATAACTGTACTCCGTCTTCAATTCAATAATTGGTTTTCTGTCTGGAGACCGATACTTAATAGCGTTGCCAACAAGGTTTAAAAATACACTTTCTAAAAATATTTTATTGAAGGTAATTTTAGGTGCTTTAGAAAAGTCAGCAATTATTTGAACCTCCGATTCCCTTATATGGGCAACTAATATTTCTTTGGTTTTGGCTAAAATTTCTTCAAAATACAAAATTTCCATGTTTTTGGAACCTTCGTCTTGAATCTTTAGTGTATCCACCAAGGTGTCAAGTGTGCTAGACAAGTGATTGCTTACGGTTTCAAAATTGCCGATGATGGCATCTTTCAATTCTGGATCATCACTGGAATTGTAATGTTGTAGGAGGGCATTCAAATTGCTCGCTGGTGCCCGTAAATTATGAGAGGCGATATGGGCAAAGTTGGCGAGTTGCGTATTCTGAGAGGTAAGCTTTTCTGCCAATATTTCCAGATTTTCCTTGGCCTCCTTTAGTTTTTGCTGATTTTCAACACGTTCACTTATATCTGTAGCCATTCCTAAATAACCATACGTTCCGCCATGAGCATCCTTTAGCGGAGTGATTACCAGAAGGACGATGAGCTTTGAGCCATCTTTTCTGACGTAGGTCCACTCAAGTGTGTTGAAGGCTTTATTTTTAGCACAGGCTGCAAAAATATCAAATCCACTTATAGGGTGACCCAGTTGAGCAGATAATTTGGCTCCAATATTTACTACTTCTTCATGGACATGAATGGTTGCTGGAGACTGCTTTCCAATCATTTCTGATGAAGAATACTGAAGCATTTTGGCTGCGCCCTTGTTAAAATGGGTGATCAAACCAGCTGTATCAGTACCGATGATGGAGACTGATTCAGAATTGAGGATTACCTTCAATTCCTCATTGGCGCGGTTTAAATTGATTTCGGCATTTTTGATTGAACTGATGTCTTGAAAGATGCCGTAGACACGTTGGCATTTCCCGTTGACAAAGGCGGCCTGGCCTATGGAACGTACCCATACAGGATTGCCTTTGGCAGTCACTAGCTCAAGTTCTAAATCAAAGGGAGTACCTTTTTCTATTGCCTCTGATACCGCTTTAGATATTAAGTCACGGGTTTTCCCTTCCTTATAAAAGTTAATGCCGGTTGCCAAGTCGGGTACAAAGTCCTCCTGCACTTCATGGATCTCCCTTGTTATGCTACTCCATAGTAATTTTTCTTGTCTTAAATTCATTTCCCAGGTACCAATCCTAGCGATGGTATTTGTGGTTTCTAGTATTTCTTCTATCCGCTGTTTTTCCTGTTCTTTTTCTTTTATAGCCGTAATGTCTGCGGTATACATAAGCAGTCCGCCAATATGGTCTTCTGATACATACCATGGGCGCACATCCCATGTAAGCCATTGTGTGGAGCCATCTGCTCGTTCAAAAGGAGCTTCATCGCATTGGTTAATTTCTCCCTTTAAGCAGCGTTGATGCTTTTGTTTCCACTCGTCTCCAATTTCGGGAAAAATTACATAGTGAGAATGACCCACAATTTCCCTGTCCTTTAATCCATAATCTTCAATCCATTTTTGGGAGGCTGCCATGTAACGCATTTCCTTATCAAACATGGCAATGGCATTGGGCGCCTGTTGAATGAAAATGCTATTTCGCTTGTTGCTTTCTGCCAACTCTGTTTCCATTTTTACCCTAGCTGTAATGTCCCGGATTGAAGCCATTAGAAGGATGCCGTCTTCAGATTGGGTAGGGCTCAGACTCATCTCTGCACGAAATTTTTCTCCATTTTTTCGTATCCCATAGAAATTGAGGTCTTTTTCTATCGACTTGACAGTGGAAGGATTAAAATATTTTTCAATTTGTAAATTGTTTTCAGCTCTATATTCATCTTGAATTAAAAGCTCCATGCCTTTTCTCAGTAGCTCTGTTTTTGAATAGCCAAAGATGGCTGTGGCTTGGTGATTTGCCAGTTGAATTGTTCCAGAGCTATTGATTATTACAATGGCATCAGGAGCAGATTCCAAAAGATTGGAAAATAACTTTTCTGATTTAGCATTGGAGATTTCCAATTGTTTGCGGATTGTTATATCAGCAATAAGTGCTGTAAACCCAATGACATTTCCATTTTCAATATCGGGCGTATAGGTGGCATGAGAATACTTCAATTCTCCATTAGGCATACCCACTTCCATATCGAAACTTTGTATGTTTCCTTTTAGCACTTCCCTGATATAGGGATAATGCAAGCCATATTTTGGCCCGAGTAATTCCTGCTTAGACATTTTATCTATCATCACCTCTTGGGACTTTCCATACCATTCTAAGTAGGCGAGATTGGCAAATCGGCAAATTTCGTTTTTATCCCAATAAGCTAATAAGGCCGGGATTTGATCAGCAGCCTTTAAACCTATTTGTTTACTAGAAGCTTGCATTTTAAAAACGGTTTAAATAAAAATTAAATTATGGTAAAATCCACAAATTATCGAATTAAAAGAATAAACAACAGAAGCATTAAGTTAGTGATAAGCTATATGAAAACCGATTTCATGCAGAAAAGTTTGAGAATAAAACCTTTTTAAATTACAATGGTAGCTGGCCTTTATATTGAAAAGGTCGTTTCTTAAAAGGTCTTATAATAAGTAGCAGCATAACGAAAACCCTGATTTTTACTTTATAAAAACCCTAAATTCTGTAATGCGAATTAACCTGGGTTCAACTTATTATCAAAAAAAATCATCATTCTGAAGGTTTGGGAAGGCTTTTAGTGGTGAAAACCGTGGGAATCCCCATGAAGACGAGTCTGCCAAATCCTTTGCCACCTCAGAAACCTAACCAAAAGGTTTCGAAGTGAGGTTATTGCCGTTTTTTATGACGATTTTAAAAACAAACTCAGCTTATTAGGGAGAAACCAATGGTTAAAACTGAATTGATTGGGAAAGTTTTTTTAATACAATAGGAAAAAGGTAATGCTAAAATTTGATAGTAAAAGTAGTTCCCCTTCCTACTTCACTTCTCGCATAGATCGCTCCTCCCATGGCTTCAATGTGGTTTTTAGTAAGGAACAATCCTATTCCTTTTGCTTCCGAATTTTCGTGGAATGTTTTGTGTAAACCAAATAAATCTTTGCCATGTTTTTTCAAGTCTATGCCTAAGCCGTTGTCAGAAATTGTAAAATGGATCCTATTGTAACTAATGTCTGTTTCTAATTTAATAACAGGGGCGCTCTCCGAGGACCGATAGTTTATCGCATTCCCAATAAGGTTTAAAAAGATACTTTCTAAAAAAATACGATTGTAGGTGATTTTGGGTGCTTTAGAAAAATCAGCAATTATTTGCGCCCCCGATTCCCTTATGTAGCTAACAAGCATTTCTTTTGTTTTGCCAAGTACTTCATCAAATTCTATGATTTCGATTTTTTTAGAACCTTCTTCCTGAATCTCTAGTAATCCTACTAAATTATCAAGCGTATTTGTTAGGTGTTTACAGACGGTTTCGAAATTATCAATCACAGTATCTTTTATCTCTTGTCCCTCGCTGGTATGGTAAAATTGAAGAAGGGAATTTAAATTGCTCACCGGCGCCCGTAAGTTATGGGAAGTGATGTGTGCAAAGTTAGCGAGTTGCATATTTTGAGAGGAAAGTTTTTCTGTCAAAACTTCCAGATTCGCCTTGGCTTCCTTTAACTTTTGTTGATTTTCTACTCGCTCATTTACATCTGTAGCTATTCCAAGCGTACCAAAAGTTTCACCTAGCTGATTTTTCAAGGGCGTTAAGGTTAATAGTACGACAAGCTTTTGCCCATCTTTTCTGATATAGGTCCATTCATTGGTGCCATGGTCTCCAAGATTTGAGGTCTCAGCAATAACTTCAAATCCACTTACCTGCCGCCCAAGTTGAAGGGAAAGTTCCGCACCACGTTTTAGGATTTCCTCTTTTAAATGAAAAACCTCTGGGGTTTTTTTTCCAACCACTTCCCATGCTGAATACTTTAGCATTTTTTCAGCACCCCGATTAAAATGGGTGATTGTACCTTCATTGTCAGTACCAATAATAGAAACTGTTCCAGAGTCTAGAATGGCCTTTAATTCTTCATTTACCTTATTTAATTTGATCTCGACTTTTTTGATAGAAGTGATGTCTTGCAGGATACCATAAAGGCGTTTGCATTTTCCATTGATAAACTCGGATTGTCCAATGATACGGGCCCACACTTCATTGCCTTTTGCGGTGAGAAGTTCCACTTCCACGTCATATGGAGTACCATTGAAAATGCATTCTGAAATTACTTTTGACATTAGATCCTGGCTTCTTCCCTTCTTGAAAAAAGCCATGACGGATGTAGAATCGCGCACAAAATCTTCAGGGACTTCATGAATTTCGTAGATGATTTTACTCCATATAAATTCTTCTTTGTCCAAGTCCACTTCCCAGGTTCCAATTCTTGCAATAGCATTGGTCCTTTCCAATATTTTTTCTATCCGCTTTTTTTCCCGCTTATTTTCTTTTAAAGGCGTAATGTCTTCGGAGTGCATGATAATGCCTCCAATATTATTCTCTGATACATACCAGGGGCGAATTCCCCATTTAATCCATTGGGTAGATCCATTGGCACGTTTAAAAGCCTCTTCATCGCAATGGTGGATTTCACCCTTCAAGCATAGCTGATGCTTTTCTTTCCAGTCCTCTCCAATTTCTGGAAATAAATCATAATGAGATTGACCAATAAGGTTTTGGCTTTTTAAATCATAATCCTCAAGCCATTTTTGAGAGACTGCCATATAACGCATGTCTTTGTCAAGCATGGCAATGGCATTTGGAGACTGTTGGATAAATATACTATTTCGCCTATTGCTTTCTTTAAGTTCATTTTCAATTCTAATCCTGTCTGTAATGTCTCTGACAGAGGCCATTACAAGAATGCCATCTTCCGATTTTGTGGAGCTCAGGCTTACCTCGATTCGGAATTCCCCTCCATTTTTCCGTTTGCCATACAATTTCATGCCAGTGCCCATTGGTCTGATAGTGGACAAATTGGAGAATTTTTCAATATGACTTTTGTGCTTTGACTTATTGCCCTCCGGCATGAGAAGGGTGATGTCTTTTCCAAGCATCTCTAATTTTGTGTAGCCAAAAATGTTTTCAGCCTGTTGATTCACCATTTTTATTTCCCCGGTACTGTCCACTATTAGGATGGCGTCCGGAGCTGATTCCAAAAGGTCTTTAAAGAGCTTTTCAGTCTTTAAATTTGGGACATTTATGGGTTTATCTGTAATATGTGCGGTAAATCCAAGTACCTCTCCATTTTCAATATAGGGGGTATAGGTAACTTCAGAATGGAGCGATTTATTCTTTAACGATTTTGTTTTGCGGTAAAAACATTGTTTTTTACCTTTTAGGGCCTCTCTTATATATGGAACGTGATCTTCATATTCCTCCCCCAACAATTCTTTCTTTGAGATTTTGTCTATTATATCTTCATGAGGCTTTCCATACCATTCCAAATAGGCTGCATTTGCAAATCTGCATATTTCGTTTTTATCCCAGAAGGCTAATAAAGCTGGATTGTGATTCGCAGCTATAAAGCCTATTTGTTTACTGGAAGCCTGCATAAATCGATTTCGTTAAAAAATAAATATTCTATTTAAATTTTATTCAGATAATTTAACTTAACAAATAACATAATATATATGGATATTTTTTATTAAATATATATAAATTCTACCTTAGTGATGAATTTAATTTTCTTCCGTAATGAATTATTATTTCAATGATGTCTTTAATGTCTTTTTGGGAGGTTCTAAAATTTACTATACATGCCCTCAAACAATACTTTTTGTCAACGATGGCATTGGATATAAAGACCTGTCCCCCAGCTTGTAGCTCATTTAAAAGGGCTTCATTCATGGCGTTTAGGTAATCAATACTTTTATTACTATTAAGAGGGAGATACCTAAAAGTAGCAATACTTAAGTTTTGTGAAACAGCTTCCAATTCAGGATGTTTTTCAGCAAGATCAAATAACATTTGGGAGAGTTCAATGTCTTCACTAATTAATTTTTCATATCCACTTCGACCGACTTGCTGCAAGGCTAACCAAACTTTTAAAGCCCTAAAGCCACGGGAGTTTTGAAGTCCGTATTCATAGAAGTTTTGCTTTCTTTCTTTCCCTTCGTTGCCAAAATTGTAGTATTCAGGATGGGAACTATAGGTGTCAATTAAATGCTGTGGGTTCTTTACCAATGTACATCCAGCTTCTAGAGGGCTATACAACCATTTGTGTGGATCCAATGCAATAGAGTCGGCGTCTTTGATTCCATCAAAAAGATAGTTGTATTTTGGGACCACTGCCGCAGGCACACCATAAGCGCCATCAATATGGAACCACAAATCATGTTTTTTGCAAACAGTAGCTATAGCTTCTAAATTATCCACCACGCCGGTACTTACGTCCCCCGCTGTGCCAATTACCATTATGGGTTTAAAATCATCTTTCAAGTCTGCTGCGATGGTGGTTTCTAAAACTTTGGTGTCCATTTTATTGGAAGCATCAGTTTGTATCCATCTTACTGCCTTAGTGCCCAGCCCAAATAGAATGGCGGCTTTTTCTACCCAAGTATGAGTGGTGGTAGCGCAGTAGACCGTAAATCTTTTAGGGGTGCTGGCAATGCCTTCCTCCTTGGTTGCCTTAGGTGCTTTTGCTGTTCTTGCGGCTAAGAATGCTGTGAAATTCGCCATATTGCCACCACTAACCAAGAGGCCACCATAGCTAGGCGAAACACCAATAAATTCAGCTAGCCAGCCAATGGTTTGCTTTTCAATCTCGGTAGCGATCGGGCTTAAAATATGTGCACCAACATTAGGATTTACTGAGGCTGCTAATAAATCAGCGAAGGCTCCAATTGGTGCTGCAGATGAGGTAATGTATCCGAAAAATTTAGGATGTCCATTAAGTAAAGAATGGTTGAGTAACAGTTCGGTTGCTTTAGTAATTAATTCGGCTGCAGGTTTACCAGCATTGGGCAATTGGGAATTGCCCAATAAGTTTTTCAGTTGGCCAGGGCTTTCATTTGGAGTGACAGGCCTTTCATCGATTGAATCAATGAAGTCAGCTAGGTCATCAATTAATTGATGACCAATTTTCCGAAACTCCTCCTTGCTTATTTCTAAAGCTGATTTCCTGGTATTTTCCATTATAATTTTATTTTTCTATGCCTATCATCGTCAATTTACGAGGTATTACAGGTTTGTGAGGAAGCAAATAAGCTAAAAGAGGATTAAAGTATAACCATCTTTTTATCAGGTTTTTAGGTCAAAAAAACAAAAATAGTGTAAGTGCTAATTACAGGTTTAATTCATTTGCTCGGCTATACTTTTAGACATTATGATCTGACCTTCTTCTTCAGGATGAATGCCATCTTTGGCTAACGAGGCCCACTGAGGAGCCAGAGTGGTATGAATGTTAATGTATTTACTGCCATTTAAGGTGGCCACTTTTTTAAGTTCAGGAATCAGCCACTTAACTCTTTCGGAAGAACCATGGTATTTTTCTTTCATGATAGCATCATCTCCACAAGGTGGAGGTGAAATCACATAAATTTTCGGTTGGTATTTGACATAAGCAGGGTGTGATTTAATCTTCTGCAGTAGCTTGGCCATATTGGCTGGGATTTCTTCCTTTCTCGGTGCAAAGACCGCTTTACAATCATTGGTACCGAGCATAATCACCACTTTGTCCAAACCATGTAGGTTTTGCTCTGCCTCATCCATGTACCGGTCCACATTAAGCAATGTATTGAGCTTTTCCAATTCATTATTATTAAACCCGATGGTATTACCAGAAATGCTGGTGTTGTAAACAAAATCTTCAAAGTAGGTTTTCTTCAATTGATCCACCCAGCCATTCTCTTTGGCGCCATTTGAGTCACCAATTACCAACACCTTGTCTGTTTCCACCTGATCTAAAGCCACAGTTGTAAGGCATTCATGGGTACCTTCAAAAATGGTAAGTTTTACCAAATCCTTGTAGGATTTTTGATAGTGAATAAGCCTATCGGCTATACTGTCCTTTTCATCGGTTACAAAATTTCTGGAAGCAAGCATTTCAATCATGTCTTCCTGAGGAATGATGGCCTTCTTCTCCAATGCATCATAATCTGAAACTACCTTATTGTAGAAATTCAGTGATTGCGTTATTGGTACTGAACCAGTATATCCATCGTGAATGCCAGCGTAAATATAGAGTTTGCTGTTTTTGCGTTTTTCTACAGGTGTTTTCATGTAAATGGGAGACCGTTTTTTTGCTTCCTCTTCACCTAAATAATAATTTTCCCTCTCAAAGTCTTCCTCCTTAACCGTCGAGGCGGCAATGTCAATTGAATACTTGTTTCCTCTGCCTTCTGACTCATAATACCACTTTTTTAAATCCGACAAGGGTACCCAAGCCGAGAAGGTTTTTACAGGGAAATTGGTGTTCATATAGGTAAGTAAGGTGGCATATCCTCCTCCGCTAGTTCCGACTACGTGAATATTGTTAGGGTCTGCGTTACCATTTTCTATCGCATAGGCTATGGCATCTTCGATGTCCTGAATTACATATTCACTACCACAGGCTTTAAAATTTTTGTTTGGCCCTCTAAAATCAGGATGAATGTAGTTGTAGTCCTTGTTTATGCTCTCATTTACCAATACATCTTCCTGTTCGTAATTGGCGCTCCATGTATGTAGGCTGACAATCAAAGGTCTATTTTTTTGCTTTGCAGCGTAAAAAATCGCAGGCTGATTTTCTCCATCCAAAGTGGAGGGAATCATTATTTTCGTACATTCATCCGGCCAGTTTTCAATCTGGGTATTGTCCCAGGCGGGATCGTTTTGAGCAAATGCATTGGTGACAAATAAGAAAAGGATTGATAGAATGCTTAATTTCATTGGGGATCTGATTTTCACGCGATTCAATATTGATTATTGCTTCCTGAGAATTTGTGCTGATATTAACAAGGTTTTTGGTCTGTAAAACAGCTAATATCTGCTTTTCACAAACCAAAATTTAATTTAAGAATTTTGCGCCAATATTTAGTCCTATGATTTGGGGTATTATTAAGAGAAGAGGGGCATCAACCCGGATTATGCAATAGGATTTCAAGTGTTTACGGGAAGTGATTTCAGCACGTAATAAATTGTCTATTGCATATTTTGAGTTCAACCCAATGTCCCATTTCAATCCTGTATTAAAAGACATAAATGGGGAAGGTTTGATGGCTAATTGATAGCATTATAGGGGCAATACTAGGGCTGTGAATGAGAGGTTATTTTGTCGAATACCTTTCGTATGTGTTGGAAAACCAGTGTCTTATGTATTTTTGGAATATCGATACCATCAATCAGGCTTTATTCAAGGAGTTTTAAATTCAAAGACTTTGTTGCCTAAGGAATATATCTTGCCGCGGATCTCTAGGGTCAAGTATTGTGGGGTCTCGGAATAGGAGGTTTTGGGTTTAAATACGATCTTATCGTTTCCAGCATATTCAATGGTGACATTGGTTGAGTAAATGCTCTCCAGGATAGCTGTGCTGGTGGCAATTTTCAGATTATTGTCTTTTAAATAGTTGCCAGTTAATTCAACACTGCCTCCATAATTTATTAATTGTATATCTCTTTCTTCAAATTCAGCGTCTTGGAAGGGGATATTTACATTCATTGGTATCGTTTTATCCAAAACCTGTAGGGTAACATCAAAGTAGTCAGGGCCATTTCCGCTGGTGTTGAACTCGTAAAATTCTGGGATAATAAATTGGAATGAATTTTCCTCAATATTGATAACTTTGGCATCTTGGTTCTGAAATCTCACGGCGTACTTTTCAGTGAGTTTACTTAGCCGGCTTCCTTTTACAGTGATGGTGTCACCATAAAAAACAGGTGATTTATATTCGAACCTTTCAAAGGTAAAACCAGGTGCCCCCTGACTTACAAATCCAATGGGTTCTGAATATACTCTTTCGGTGGTGGTTTGTATGAATGCAACCACAGCATAGCTTTCACCTTTGATTAAAGATTGTTCGACTTTCATTGAAAACTGATCTTCAGGTCTTCCTTGCTTTGAAATCACCTCGGAATTATCCATAATTGGATAAATATTAAGACTATACAGAAAACCGTATACAATTATTTCCTCGGTTCCAAAATCGTAAATATTGGAGACAAATTCTACCCCAGTTTCATCTATCTTCTGAATAGAGGTCACACTAAATCGAGGATTTGTTCGGGGTGACAATTCCACCTGTTCACAGGCACTTATAAGGGATGAAACTAACAGCGCAATAAAAATTAAATGTCTTTTCATAACCTAAAACCTATCATGTAAGATGCAACAAGGGAATTGTAGTAAGATTGACGACTACTTAGATCAATCGTGTATTCCTTCGAAATATGCTCCAATTGAAACTCAGACACGATGCCAAAACGTCGGTTGTAAAGGAAGTTGATGCCTAATTTAATTGCTGGGGAAAACTTAGAAGATGAATATGTTAGAACAGATTCTTCATAGAGCCTCACTGTAACCGGTTCATAGGTGATTTTATGGTCCACTATGCTAAACTTGCTTTCTAATTTATTGGTCCGAATAACAGCTCCTGCACCAAAATAGAATTCATTTTTTTTCGTTCGGAATGTTAGGTAATTGATGAAAATGGGCACTATTAAACTTGATCTAGAATATTCTTCAGTAGCGGAATATCTCTGGTTTGGTTTAAATAATTCCATATTAATTACATTTTCCCCTTTGGTAAAACCTATGCCAGTATCAAAAGCAAAACGAGGCAACCTTCTCCATTGATCCAGCTTTATACCAAGACTTATATATGGGTTGTGTTGGGTGTCAAAAACATGAGGAATTTCATCAAATGAGTCTTTTGTCAGGTAGGATTGGGTAAAAAAAATTCCAGCACCTGCAACTAGTGAAGCCCTCACAAAAGGCAACTTCTCCACATTTAGCGCGTATGGTATCTGCTCGCATTCATAGTAGACCTTAAAAGTTGATATCAGCTCTTTTTCAGATAAGTTGGTGGTAGCAATCTTTTCCTGTAATACATCACCACATGGCCCGTAAAGCATATAACTTAAACGTCCCATGTACTCCCTGTCTTTGGCCCTTACCAAGTTCCCTTCAGCATCTTTTGCTTCAGATACAATATTCAATTCCAAAAAATAGTCCTCGTTTTCAATAAAAAACCAATTTTTATAGCTCAATAGGCTGACATTTCCTTCTAATATGATTTGAAAAAATACTAGTCCATCTACTTCCTTCTCTGGGATATGCCTGCTTTTGAACTTTCTTCCATTTGACAAGCCAAACCCTTGAATGTCATCGGGATAATACTTTGTTTTTACTCCTTCATTCGAAACGAAAGGGATATATGTGATCGTGTTAAAATCAAATGATTTTTTGATCGTACCATATATTTTATGGCCTTCTTGATTGATGATGTAGTCCTGGCTTACATCCTGACTAAAAACCAGGTAGGTGGTAGCGAAAAAACAGCAAATTGCTGCAGCCAGTAGTCTTGTTATTCTCATAATTCAAAAAAAAATTAAACCTTAAAAAAGGAGGGTGTTTATAAAATATTGTTTTTTAAATGTGCTATAAATGAATCAGTTATTGCCATAAAAATTGAATGGTACTTCTTTGAAAAACAGTACAATATTGTGTAAACGTAAAAGTCTTTATGTTGCAAACATAAAGAAAAGATGAAAATTAATCTAATGTTCATAAATATTTACTGTAAAAAAAAATGCGGCCTAACTTTTTGTGCGCTAAACCGAATAGTAGAAAAGCTTCCTTGATTAAATCTTACTAAGGCTGCCCTACTTAAATACCAGTTTTCCGAAAACAGATGGTTTATGAAAGCTTTTTCCTGTGGGAGACCAGGCATAAGACGCAGATTCTTTGCCTTGGTTTTTATCTAATCTATAAAAATTAAGCTTTATTTCAGTCTCTGGGCCTACTCTCTCAGTAGTTGCATTGGCCAAATCTTTAAAGGGAATGGCCATTTCTACCATCCAGCTGTTGTCTATATCATCACGCTTGTTAAGCGTTCCCTGTACAGTTACACCTGTTCGAAGACCTGATAAGTTGAATTTTGCTGTTTCGGGAACATCAATGTTTTCAGGATCTACAATATAGCTGTCAAATAGAATATTGGCAGGGGAGACTTCTATCTCCACATAGGTGTCGGGAATATTATCTACATCAATGAATACTTCTACAGCCTCTTCTTTCCACAAATATTCATCTCGCTGGGTGAATTTTGCCCAAATATCCGGATCCTTGCATACAAATAAGAAATACAAGGTGTTATTATCATAACCTGCCTTGACATGGGTTTGAAGTTCTGCTTCTTGGACCTCCATTCCAGTACGATTGTTTTTCAGAGCTATGGGTTTGGCCTGCTGCCAAATGGGATCGTTCGCTTTACCATCAATCTCAGGAGCGGTGGAGGCAAAAGAAGCTTCAATTGTATAATCCGAAGACGTTTTCTCAGTACACTGAATCAACAGCAATAATACGCTAAGGATCAATAAATTTTTAAGTCTCATATTATGGGTGATTGATTGTAAGTTCCACGTAGTTTATTGACTGAAAATAGTTGAAAATTTAACCCTTAAGCTGCTTCGAATTTCACCACAGCTTTTTTTAGACCTTTCACACTTTCAATTTCCAAAGTGTACAGGTAATTGTCTTTCTTCTGAAGGATTTTTGAATCAGCTAGCTTTACATCATCAGATGTGAAAGTTAACTTTCTTTTAGATTCAATTTTGATGGTTAATGGATTTTCATTGAGATGGTCTCGCAGTTTATTGGTTTCCAAAAAATCAATTTTAATCTTCTCTTCATGAAGGGACAGTTTTGTGCAGACATGATGTACAAGTTGATTTCTAAATGAGGAGGAGTTCCTTGCCAATAATGTTTCTGGTTTATCCTTATAGGGTGCCAGGTGCTTTATCCAGCCATCGACAATTTCTGAATTGCGACTTGGGTCTTCATGCAACATGTTGGGCCAGTGTAAACCACAAGTTGGGCCAGTTAGTATTCCTGTTGGGGTTCCACCAAAAACATCCCAATCTAGCAAATCTTTTCCACGGTCTACGGTCATTACTCCAGCGTCAATCCCAAATAATCCATACTGTGCCCCTTCGGCATTGTACATATTATAAAAAGGAGTGTTGATATAATTTATCCCTCGTTTCTTTAAGACTGAGGCCATACTGATTTTATGGGCACCAGTTAAACCAAACCCATGCAAAAAAGCGGTAGGAACAAAAGAAGTAGGGAAAGGACCCAATTGATTTTGCGCCATTAATTTTTCAAAATAATCCAAGTGAAGCGCTACCTGATCAAGGGGACGCATTGTTCCGGAAGTGTCTGCCCATTCTGCCCTTGTGGCGTTTTCATCTTGCCAATATTCATGCCCCACGCCATGCATGGTTAGCTCATAATGCTTTTGATTGTCCCTTATAATAGCAGCAGCCTCATCCAACCATGGGCCAACCCATTTGCTGTTGTCCCATTTTCCGCGCATCCAGGTGCTGGTTGGAAGGTTTCGGAGTATGTTTTCTCTGTCCCATTCACAGAGGATTGTTGCTGCCTGTGGTCTTACATCCAATTTTTCTCCAAGTTCGACTATCGCTTGATAATCTGCAGGAACGTGGTTGCGGTTGATGCCTGTTCGATAGGGTTTTTGACGTGTATGCCCATCTTCCCCGGACCACCAGCCTACATCATCTATTACGATCTGAATGGGCATGGGTAGGGTAACCTTCAACTCATCATTGCGAATGGTTTTCGTGCCCTCACAAGCGATTAATGTGGAAGAAACAAGTCCGCTGCTTAGAATTGCTGATTTTTTAGTGAATTCACGTCTTGTCATATTTTGCATTGAAATCTTTTTTTCCTGATTACTAACTTTGAAGTCTTAGCAGACGCATAGCATTTTTTGAATAGATTTTATCAATGACCTCTTTTGGTAATTTCAATCCTTGTAGCGCTCCAAAATTGGCTAAATGTATCTCCTCATCTGTCACATAAAATTTCCATTCACGTACCCAGCGGTCATGAATACTTTTCTTGAATGCCTCTGGATTATCGGCCGGATTGATCTGGCTGTCGGTTCCATAAATGAGCCTGTTCTGAAATTTAATAAAAAAAGCCCTGGTCTTCTGTCTGTCATTAAAAGTATGGAGTTGCAAATTGGAAAGGCGTGTTAAATCCACATACATGTTTGGGAATTTTTCCAGCCGAATAGCTAATTCATCTAGGCTCCATTCCAGACTGCCCAAGTGCGCGCCCATAAAAGTCAGTTCTGGGTGCTTTTCAAGCATATGGTCTCTGGCATCTATCTGATCTTGATAAGATGGGTATTCAGAGTGCAAGTACATGTGGTATTCAGGATGTGCACCATAATAGCCCTGACTGAAAGTCATTTCTTCTAAGGGCATCCAACAATCTCTTGGTTCACCATTGTGACCCAGTAAGGGGATGTTATTTTCAACAAGGTAGTCTAGAATGGGATCAAGCTGTTCGTTATCGACCATTACAAATTCACCATTCTTATCCTTTAGGTCCATGCCGATGTTTTTCCAAATTTTCACAGCTACAGCGCCTTCCGACAGGGATTTTTTCAGGCTTTTTATGGTGTTTGTAGTCCAGTCGGCTTTATTCCAGTCTTTGACTGAAAAGGTGGTTGCCATTGCCATGATTTTGGAAAAATGCTTTAAATGATCCTTAGCGATTTTTTGCTGCTTCCTCATAGGAACGCCAAAAGGCCGGTCGTCAATAATGTCCAAGAATCGAAAATTATCTTCTTGCGCCTGCTCCATAAATAATTCCTCCACCGTATTGAGATGAATATGAATGTCAAATTTTTTAACAGCCGCAAAATCTTCCATGCTGTAGTATTGCTCCTCATGGTTATGGACCGCTTTCTCTATATTCTCAATTACCTTTCCTTGAATAAAGGGGATAATAAGCATTAGCAAAGGCAAAAGGAGGAGCAATTTTATTATTTTCATTTCTTGATTTCAGATGTAGTTAGAAATAAATATAAGGTAAAAAGTTGACCGTTCAAATGAGAACATATACAGTCGAGGCCCTTCTTAGGGCAAAGACTATTTTGGGCTAAAAAATACCACCAACATATTGGATTTTTAAAGGGGAAAAATAATCTATTGTATTTATTATTAACTAATGCAGGAATGTTCGTAATTGAAGTGAGTGAATTGTTCAATATACATCGCGTATTTTTAGCGTGCAAGTTCGGTGTCGGATAGGAGAATTGGATAAATGATCTTTAAATGCAGGAAATCTTTGTAAAAATGGAGTGGCTAGGCTGGGTAGGTAAATAAGAGATTTAAGTACATTATTCCATTAAGGAAATAAAAAGGTCAAGGTAAAATTGAGTGTGAAGGCAATTGGAATGGATCCATCAAAAAGGATATGGGGTAGCGTTGAGCCCCCATATCCTTTTTGATGGATGGGTTTTATATTTCAATCTTAGTCCCCATAATTTTCAGGAATTCCCTGATAAAACTTGGGTGACCTGGCCAGGCTGGTGAGGTTACAAGATTACCGTCTACAAATGCTTGATCTGCTGGGATATCCTGAAATTCGCCACCTGCTAAAGTTACTTCAGGACCGACAGCTGGATAAGCGGTTAGTTTTCTTCCTTTGACCACACCAGCGGTAGTTAATATCTGAATGCCATGGCAGATGGCAGCAACAGGCTTGTCAGCATCGAAAAAGTGTTTTACCATTTCGATTAATTTTCCATTTAACCTCAAATATTCCGGTGCTCTACCGCCTGCAATCACCAAACCATCATAGTCGCTAACTTTTACCTCATCAAAGCTATAATTTAACACAAAGTTGTGACCTGGTTTCTCCGTATAAGTCTGATCACCTTCAAAATCATGGATGGCAGTTTTAACAATGTCTCCCTTTTTTTTGTCAGGGCACACGGTATGCACCGTATAACCTACCATTTCAAGCATTTGAAAAGGAACCATTGTTTCATAGTCCTCTGTAAAGTCTCCAGTTAAGAATAATACCTTTTTCATTTCTTATAATTTAAAAATTTTAATTGGTTTTTAAGGTTGCGAACAACCTTGTTATTCGTGGTTTATTGGGCATTTGAGTTCCTAATTTAATTAAATCGATCTGAATAAAAAATTCGAAAGACTTTTTACGATTAGGCAATATTAACACCTTCCTGCATACGTTTTTATCATCAAGAAGGGTCACTGTATATTAAAATAAAATATAAGTCAAAAATATAATTTCAAAGACTATTTCATGGGACAACATGGAAGAAAAGACTAAGTAGTAGCTCAATAGGTTTCTCTATGGCATTTGAGTTCTACTAATCATTATTTTACAAGTGGAGCTTATTGTTCATCGGCCCAGTCTTTCATTTTTTGTGGAACATCGCTTCCATCTTCCGAATAGAATTTCTCATCATTGTTTTTCCTTATGCCCACATACAAAACATTTGTATTAAGGTCCGCCATTAATACGGCACCAGGGTCACCTCCACTATGTGCTTGCATGCCCCAAGAAAAAAATATTGCATTTGTTATGGTAATAGGGGATTCTACTTCCCAAATGCCTTTGATAAAAGCATATTGAGGACCAAGCATTACCTCAAGTCGTTTTTTTATTACTGGTTTGTCCAAAAGGCTTATTTCATAGGGATACTTTTTGTCGTATGCTTTTAGAAAGGAAAGCTCGTTAGAAACGGTATTACTAGAGGATGGCATTTCCTTATTTAGCATTACCTCATTCTGGTTTATGGCTGGTTTTATCTCTGCTAAATCTTTTTCCTTATTTTCAGAATTACGCGTTGGATCACAAGACGTTATGCTGCATATGGCTATGAACAAGGTAATTATATTGTTAAAACGTGCCTTTTTCATAAAGTCGTCCTGAGTTTCATTATCCGTCAAAAAGATTTATTGTGGAAGAATTTTTCAACGCCAACACCGATGTAAATACTTATTTTATTTTCTGTTGTCCTCCCAAATCAGTGTTTTCTCTATTTCTGCTGTAAAGTCAGGGCAATTGCCATCACCTGTACCTGAAAACCCACCATCGGGAGCGCAGATTACATTGCAATTTTCATCAAACAGGTAATTGTACTGATCGCAACAATTTGAGGTAATGTAATAATAGGTATGACTCTCAACTTTCCATTCCCAAACACTTGCGGGAGGATTGTGAACATCCTCTTTTTGTATTTTTTTAATTTTTTGTTTGATGCAATTTGGGACATCTTTTTCCAATTCAAGGTCCGTACAGGACATAATTGCCAAGGAGGAAAGGAAAAGTCCCGCAACTATTTTAATTGAATTTTTCATAAGGGCCTATTTAAATAACTGCTTTCTTTGAATTGTTATCAAAATAATGGGTTGCTTTGTGACAATTCTCTAATTGAAAGCGAATCTCTTCTAGCATTAATTTATTACCAGTATTATTTTTTTATACGTTTTATGTGCATTAAAGGACAATTGTTTTGAAAAAAAATAGGATGATCAATACTGTCGAGCTGGCTGAAGAACCTGCTTTATTTGCCATTGAGGCTTGGACTATTTGATAGAACAAAGAATAGAAATCTTATTGCAGCTTTCAAGATTTGGTAAAGACTTATTTTAAAACCTTGTATTGGTTACAAATGAAATAAACTTACTGTCCGGAGACCAACTTGGAACGTTTATCGTTCCCTGCCCCCCATAAATGTATCCGATTATCCTGGGTGTACCTCCATTGAAAGGCATAATTCTTAAAAGGCATTGTTTGTAAAAGGGATGATCGCTGGGATCAATGTCTTTTGGGAAAGAAATAAATGCAATCCACTTTTGATCAGGGCTTACATGAGGAAACCAATCGTTGTATTCGTCATCTGTCAATTGAACTTGATTTTCTCCATCGGCATTCATTCTCCAGAGTTTCATTTTACCAGATCTTACAGAGTTGAAGAAAATATATTTCCCATTAGGACTGTATTCTGCTCCATCGTCTAAAGTTTTTTGCTCAGTCAATTGTTGTTCAACACCGGTATTAATATCGACAGTGTAGACGTCAAATTGCCCATTTCTGTTTCCCGTGAAAATCATTTTACTATTATCTGGTGACCAACCATGTAAATACGAATCCCCAGCACCTGATGGTGTAACTCGCACAGGAATGGAATCCCCTTCTGAGCGTAAATAATACAAGGTAGATTGGTTATTGTCATCCTCATTGTGATTGCTGATGCCCATTAAACTGCCATCAAAGGTCAACACATGGTCATTGTTGTTTTTAATAGTAAAACCCGTATTGATTGGACTTATTTTCCCTTCACTGATAGGGTGTTTGTAGAGGCGGCCTCCTCCGTTGTAAATTAAATGTTTCCCATCTGGGGTCCAATTTGGAGCTTGTATAGTGTTCGCCGTGCTGTAGAGGATTTTCCGATGACCTGTTGATACCTCCATTATTTCAAGATTGCTTCCAATATAATCGCTATAAGGTTTGAAATCTGAGGCTGCTGGACGTATGATTCTAACATTTCTGAACTTAACTACTTCAACTATATCAGCATTATGGGCACATACATAAAGGCCAATATATACCTGATTTTTGATGCTTGCATTGCTTGTCTTGACCTCTACAAAGGGCTGTCCAAACTTTGCCGTTGACATTATAAAGGTACTTCCCCTTCTCTCTAACTGGATAACATCGGGAAGACTATCTGTGGAAATATTTTCTTCCGTAATACCCTTGATGGCATTTCGGTATTGCAAAGCGGTAAGCCCATCCCCATGAACAGATGCGTTGACATGAGGAGTATCTGAATTCAAGTCGTTTTTTATTATCCATCCTGCTTTTCGGTGAGGATCTACACCCTTTCCCAGAAACTCAAGCTCTGCCCTAACTATAAAATCACCCTGAATTGTGGTCCATAGGTATTGGAATTCATCCTGGTCAAACCACATGTTTCCGCCACTACCCCCAACCGTATAGGTTTGATTGATTTTGTGATATTGGGCAAAACCTTCATTTTTGACTTCCCCTATGTCCAAATGATTGTCAAACAAACCAATTTTAGTCTGGGCTTCAGCGAAATCCCATCCGATAAATATAATTGCTAAGCTAAAAGCATATTTAATGAGGTGCATATTTTGTCCGGTTATTTCTAAATGAAATTTAGCCTTTTAGGAATTCTTATAAAAGGATTAGTATTATTTAAATTCTAATCTTAGAATAATTAGATTGCTTTTAATCAATTGGTTAAGCTTTGTTTTGGTAACAATACTTAGTAACCCCATGGTAAGAAGTTTTTCCATTTTACACTTTTTTAATAAAGTGCGCATAAATCAATTATGTGGGTGTGGGGCATTAAACCTAGGATTGAACCTCAAAGGTCAACTTAAATTGTTCAGTTGTTCGATGGCTTCTTCCATTTCAATGGCTTCGCCTAATACAGCTTTGAAATTGTCTTTCCTTTTAGCCATAATATTTGGAACTGTTTTCATGGTAAAATCGGTGATTTGCAATCCGGTTTTAACTTCTGACCAGTGCAATGGCATTGAAACTGGTGCATAAGGCCGCGGCCTTAAACTGTAAGGGGCAACAATGGTTTGACCTTTTCGGTTTTGTAGGTAATCCAAATATATTTTTGGACCTCTCTTTTTGAGGGAGCGTTCCAGAGTGGTTAATTTTGGAAGCTTTTCTTGGATATAATAGCAAAGTAATTTGGTGAAATCGCGCGCTTCTTCATAGGTGTATTTCCCTCCCATAGGAAGATAGATATGCAATCCCGATGAACCAGAAGTTTTGCAAAAGCCTTCAATGCCTGCCATTGTCAACACTTCATTTGCGACCAATGCTGTTTCTATTACCTGTTCGAATGTGTTTTCGTCTGATGGATCTAAATCGATAATGGCATAGTCGGGATGGTCTAATTGATAAATAGTGGAATGCCAGGGGTGCAGTTCGATACAACCGAGATTGTTTAAAAACAGCAAGGTTGCCTTATTTTGACATAGCAAATAATTAATTTCTTTATCAGAAGATGCTGAATGAATGGGATGGGTTTCGATCCAATCAGGCAGATGTTCATGGTCTTTTTGATAAAAGGATTCACCATTGATACCATTGGGATGTCGATGCAAGCTTTCCGGGCGATCCATCAAGTAGGGTAGGATGGTGTCGGATATCTGAATGTAATAATCTAACAAGTCGTATTTGGTATAACCGGAATCTGACCAATAGCTCTTTTCAGGATGGGTGATGTGAAGGGTGACCCCATCCACTTTTAGTCCAAATTCATCGTCAGAGGTGTTTTTTTGTGGGCTTGGATTTTTTGAGTCCTTTTGATCCTGTTCGAAATCCAAATTCTTGTCTTCCCGCAACCTCAAAAAAACAGGGTGGCGCATTACCTTAGATGAAGTCCATTCCGAAAATTTCACTTCACAAATCAATTTAGGTATCAACCACACTGCTTCACGACCTTTGAGGTGTTTGCGGATATCAAACACAGGCTCCTCTCTTTTAAGTACTTCAAATTTGGAATACAATTCCTTTATCTTTTCTTCTGAAAAACCAGAACCACAAGTGCCAACATAAATCAGTTGACCATTTTCTACCATCCCTAGAATTAAAGAGGCAAATTTTCTGGATTTTTTCTCCGATAGCGTGTAGCCGCAAAGGATCGTTTCCGTATTTTCAATTTTTTTAAACTTTAGCCAGTTGGGAGAACGAAGGTTCAGGTCGTATGCAGAATTGGCTTTCTTAGCGATGACACCTTCCATGCCCATTTCTACAGCTTGGTTGTAAACCGTTATGCCCATGGTTTCAACGTGATCGCAATAGTGAAGATGCGAAGCATCCGGTATCAATTCTTTCAGCAATTGCTTGCGGTCTGTCAGTGGAAGCTCCAAAGTGTCGTGATCGTTAAGATGTAACAAATCAAAAACATAATATACGAGCAAGCCTTTGGTGGTCTCTTCATTATAATTTTGTAAGGCATTGAATTGGGGCATTCCTTCAGTGTTCAGCACGACTATTTCACCATCCAGTATTGCTGTATGTGCTATTGTACTCAACTCCTTATGTATGGGACTAAATTTTTCATTAAGAGAAATTCCATTGCGTGTATAGAGCTCGACCTTGCCATTGTTGATGTTTGCCATTGCTCGGTAGCCATCGTATTTTAACTCGTATATCCAGTCCTTATCATTAAAGATTTTGGTTCCCGGAGAGGCAAGCATGGGTTTTACAAGCTTCCTTAAGTCTAATTTTTGCGGGCTTTGGTGTGGTTTTACAGAAAATCCCTCATCGATAAAATCTTCTGCATCATAATCCAATTCAGTTGCAAAGGCATCATTGTGTTTTATGAGCAACCATTGTTCTTTTTTATTCATGGAGGATGAACGCACCAAGGTAAAGAGCCCTTTAAGTTTGTCTCCATGAAGGATGATTTTCAGCTTTCCATTTTCATAATCAGTAGACAAGGAGTTTTCTTGGTATAAATTTTTGTAATGGCCTTCATCCCAAATGGACATTTTTCCTGCACCATAGTTGCCTTTTGGGATGATCCCTTCGAAGCTTAGGTAAGCTACAGGATGGTCTTCGGTTTGTACTGCAAGGCGTTTGTCTCTGGGATTCATGGAAGGACCTTTTGGTACTGCCCAGCTTTTGAGTACGCCGTCCATTTCTAAGCGAAGGTCATAATGCAAAGTACTGGCACGATGTCTTTGGATCACAAACCTGAATTGGTCGCTTGTTTCAAGACCATCTTTAGGTTCAGGTGTGTCTTTGAAATTTCTTTTCTGCCGATAAGCTTTTAGTCCCATTTAGGAGGCCATCTTTTTTCTTTGCTCGAGACTAGCCTTCAATTTTGCCATCAAATCTTTGGCAGCTGTGGGCTCACTTTTCACCTTTTCAACCTTTACTTTTTTACCGCTTGATTTGGATTCGATGGTCTTCATCAGTTGTTCGTTGTAGACGTCTTTGTATTTCTCGAAATCGAACTTTTCAGTGTAATTTTCTATAAGGGACTCTGCCATGGCAATTTCCTTATCAGAGGTTTTTGATTTTGGGATTTTAATTTCTTTAGTGTCACGAATTTCTTCAGCAAAGCGAATGACATGCAATACAATTACATTTTTATACACGCCAACGAGTGAGAGGTTTTCTTTTTGACGCATCACGAAGGTTGCAACCCCTAATTTGCCGGTTTTTTTTAGGGCGTCTCTTAGCAGATTGTACGCTTTTCCGCCTTCTTTTTGCGGTTCAAGGTAATATGGGTTTTTAAAAAGCATATCCGCCACCTCGGTTTCTTCGACAAATTCTTCGATGTCAATGGTTTTACTTTTTTTGATATTTGCATTTTCAAAATCCGACTTCTCTAATATGACATAGGCGTCATCTTTTTTAAAACCCTTGACTATGTCTTTGTATTCTACTTCCTCGCCAGTATTTTCGTTGACCCGTTTGTACCTTATTCTGGCATGGTCATGTTTATCAAGCATGTCCAAATCGAGGGTGCGCCCTTCTGACGCCGAATACATTTTAATGGGAATTGAGACAAGTCCAAAACTGAGGGTACCATTCCAAATTGATTTCATAATGTTGTTAGTTTAAACCCGAAATAACCAAATTGTTTGTGCTTACTTTTCTACAATAGCCGTACCATATTAAAACCGCCAAAACCAGATAACTTGCGAGGCATTCCATTCTTAGGATAATGGGACCCGCCATTCCAGAATTCTATCTTACGCTTCCTAGTTGCTAATTTTGTTTCTTTTTCTAAATTCCAAATACCGACAAAATCCTTGGCTATATTTGCCTAATAATCGAACCTGAAATGTTTTTAAATCCAGCTTAGATGGCAAGTCCTTGACAATAAATGAAACGGAAAATTGGGTTTTTGAACGCTTTCAATTGAATATTTTTGTGACGTAAAAAAATACTCGACGAGCTAAATACCATCACATTTCAGGGCAAATCGAAACCCATATGCCAATCCTTTTTAAGAAGAGAACCTCCTCTATAAATTCAAAAGGATTCAAAGTCCTCCTTTCTCACCTTGCCATTATTGTCAATTGTATAACCTTCAGGAATATCTTTTTTCCAGGTCATTTGCGGCAACATTTCCAAAAGTACTTTTCGATGCTCATCAATGATTTGCGTATTACCATCTTTATAGGCGATATTGTCCCATTCATTGGGATCATTTTCATGATCGTAAAGCTCCTCAAAGTTGATTTCAGGATAATAAATATAGCGGTACCGCATACTTCTAACGGCATGACCAATGATCGCCCCCTGTTTTTGATTGGTGAATTTATAGCTTGATATTACTGGAGAGGTAATTGTGTTTGGATCTTTAAGCTGTGGCAACAAACTATTTCCATCCAGATGGGAAGGTTGCTCAAATCCTGTTAGCTCCACAAGCGTAGGGTATAAATCCATCAAACTTACCGGCTGATCACATACAGTTCCTGCTAGAGACATGCCCGGAGCGGAAATGAGCAAAGGTACTCTGGTAGATCTTTCCCAAAGCGTAAATTTCTCGATATTGTCTTTTTCACCCATGTGCATGCCATGGTCAGACCATAGGACGACAATGGTATTGTCTGAATGTTCAGCGTTTTCATAAGCATCTAATATGCGTCCTACCATAGCGTCAGAGAAGGTGATGGAAGCGGCATAGGATTGGATTATTTTTTTCCATTGATCGTTGTCCAATACCCATTTCATGATCCTTCGCCTGCCGTGATCGAAGGCGTCTTCGAGGTCATCTTTTTTTCGTTGCGGTAAAACGATGTCTTCTAGTGGGTACATATCGAAATACTTTTGAGGTACCTCCCATGGGTCATGTGGTTTCCACATTCCAACAGCAAGGAAAAAGGGTTTGTCATGTTGCTGCCTGAGTTGATAACTTGCCCAATCTGCTACATGGTAATCGGCCATTTTTTCATCAGGAACAGGTATTGCTCCCCAGGTCCACCAGCCATTTGCTCCTCCTCCGGGGCGGCTTTCATTGTCTACCTCCTCAGGATAGATCACCTCCTCAGGGGCACGGATTTGGTAAGGATGAGAAATATAAGGGCTGGGGTAGTAAAAATCCCAGTTTGCCGGTTCTACCTGGCTAGTGGGTGTCCATGGAGGCGCCTGACTGTGATAAATCTTGCCTGCACCCAGGGTTTTATAGCCATTTTTTTTGAAAAATTGTTCAAGGGTTGGCACCTCTTTTAATGCGTCAAACTCTCTCCATTTTGGGCCGTCTCCCCAGTACACATTTTCGGCTCCAGACCGGGCATGATGTACACCAGTCAGTATGGCTGCTCTCGTCGGCGCACAAGCAGGTGCTGGTGTATGGGCATTGGTGAAAATCATTGAAGCTGCAGCCAGTCGGTCTATATTGGGAGTATGGATTTTCATGCCTGTGTGTCCAGACAAAAAACCTGCCCAGTCATTCATGTCATCTACTGCTAAAAATAGGATGTTTGGTTTCTCCTCAATTTGTTGTTGTGTAGGGCTGCAATGGCTGAGAATTAGCCAGCCAAGGACAAAAATAGGAAAACGGATTATTAGTGGTGTTTTTTTCATTGTTGGTGGCTGAAAATTAATAGTGGTGTTATTGTTGATTTTTTGGGGAGGCGGCCGCCTATTTCAGTTTCAATAATACTTCCTTGTGAAGAGGTTCAAGGTGCCTCTTGACAATTACCCAAATTATTGAGTTGTCAACTGAGTCGTAGGCGTGAATTATTCAATTCCTGAAACCCACTATTTTCCTGGCATTTTCCAATGATATTTCAGGATGAATAGCATCAAATTTGTTTATGGCCTCTCCAATTATTCCTAATTGCCTTTCTACAGCACTCTGAGTCTTCAAATCACTTGAGTATTCCGAATAATTTTCAACCGATTCAACAAATTGATAAATCAGTTCAATGGCTTAAGCTACGTCAGCAAAATATTTTTGACTTCTCTATGTCATAAATTAGCACCTTGGTTGAGTCAATACTCTTCTTTAGGTAAGGATTTTTAATTGAAGATTCAGTCAATAAGTCTACTTTTCTATGAAAAATGTCCTCAAGTTTGTCCCAAAGAGAAATAAGTGTTTCACCCCTTTCCATTGGGTCAGGGTTATCAATTTCGACAAGTAAGTCAATATCGCTCTTCTGAAAGTCAAAACTATCAGTCGTAGATGAACCAAATGCATATAAATATTTCACATTATGATTTTTGCAACCATTCATAAAAACTTTTTGATTCTTTAGTATTTCATCACGAATCATCATAAGTCAAATATACTCTTTTTGGAATATTTTTCAATTCAATCGTTACAGCCTTCTATTTCGATAGGTTGCTAGTTTGGCAATAAGTTTCTTGATGAATATTACCCATTTGATTGAATTACTACTCTAATGGGTTTTTAATAGATTCAATAGTTTCAAGGTTAGAAGAGTGCTTTTTTGCCTAATCAGAACAATAGGTGATGCAAAATGAAAAGATTACCATTACAGTTTTCAGGAACTGAAAGTTTATCTAATGCTAAAAAAAATGGTGACCAAGTGCAAGAGTTAAACCTCTAGCATCTTAGCCACCATTTAAATAGTGAGAAATTCTAATAAAGCTTAATAAGCCACTGGCTCAGCAACGGTGTATTCGCTTGTTTCTGTAAAAATCCGCCCAAACATGTCCTTTGCCCTCACGGTAATGGTATGTTTGCCTACTGGCAATTTGGTATCTATACTGCCTCTCCAAAGGTGGGTGACATTTACGGGGTTGGATGGTCTCCTTCCAGGTTCTAATTTCTCCATCAGGTCCCATTCCATTACTGTGGCTGAATAGGATGGGTCTGGGGCTTCTACCCAAGCCATTTTATTCCATGGGCCATTGTCTATTTTATATTCTACCAGGTCGTTCTTATCACCCATATAGAAGTTAGCAAAGATGCCTGAGCCAGTACCTCTATTGTTGGCCACTACCTTGGGATTAAAGATCTTAATCTGGTGTTCTTTTGATTCTCCGATTACCTGATAATCGATTTTGTATTGGTTGCCTTCTATGTGCAATAGCGCATAGCCTTTTGGGGTGCCATCACGCATGGTGGAAACAGGTACACCATCTGCATTGATTTTACCGGAATACCAGTCTCCAGAGGTGGTTCCTGCATTGTACTCATGAAATGGATTGCTACCTTTCCAGCCATCTTCTTCGGTGTAAAAATTATGGCGTTGCAAATGGGTATGGGCTGAAAGGGCCAAAACGTTGTCATAGTCCTTTAGTAAGTCAAAGATCCTTTGGCGGTCACTGTTCCTGAAACCATTTTCATTGATGTGTAAGAAGGGGATATGAAAAGACAGCACGATTAATTTGTCTTTTGGGACATGCTTTAGGTCATTTTCAATAAACGCCAGCTGGGTTTTTGTGAAGCCACCCCAATACCCTTTGCCATCTCTTGGGTCTGGGTAAAGTATGTCGTCCAAAATGATAAAGTGGGCATTTGAATGGTTGAAGGAGTAGGAAGCAGGTCCAAATACTCGTTCGAAGGACTCGTCGGAATGCTCATCTTTGCTGGCGTCATAGTTCATGTCATGGTTGCCCATTACATTGTGCCAATGCCAACTGGTTTTTTTCAGGATCTCCACATAGGGAGGGTGTAAATCCAGGTCATCACCTGCCAGGTCACCCAGGCTAATACCAAAGCTAATATTGCTTTCATGTTTTGCCTTGTCAACAACACCTTTGGCAAATTGATCCAGTTCCGTTGTGTTATAAGGTTGCGGGTCTCCGAATACCATGGCCGTGAAATTATCAGGCTCGTCACTTTCGTAAAGGGCAAAATTCAAAGTTTTTGGTAATTTCCCCGTAGGCGCTGTGCCTTTGTATTGAAGCTCAGGGGAGCCTTCTGGTTTGTGATTGTAATAAAAATCTGGTAACTGATTTTCTCCTAAGGGAATTTTGTATCCGCTCGGCTTAACCACAAAAATAATATTATCCATTCCTAATGGAAGATCGTATTTCCCTTTACTGTCTGTAAGGACCACTTCTTTTCCATTGCTGACGGCAACGTCTGCGATGCCTTTTTCCCGCCGTTCTTTTTTACCATTTTGATTGCTGTCTTCGTAGACATAACCAACCACATTGTTTTGGGCCAAAAGGCCAAAGCTGAGGCTTAGGGCCCAGCAAAAGGCAATTAATTTCTTCATGAGCTATCGTTTGTTTAAAATACCTGGGAGGGGAAATATTAACTGTACTATTGCCCCTCCGGAATGAAAATCAAATATAGAGATTGCCCTGACCAAGGATAGTTGCAGCCTATTAATTAAAAGTTATTTTTCAAACACCTATTATTAACATCCAGGTTAAATTGGGTAGTTGTTAACGACTTCCTTTGTTGTGAAATACAACCAAACCATCCTTGCCGGCCACCACTATGTCCTTCAAGCCATTGCCATTTAAATCGGCAACAGAAAAGTACAGGCCTGCGCCTTTTCCATCTCCAAATGGACCATAGTCAATTACGTTCTTAGAGAAAGATTCTCCATTCCATTTAAAATAATACATCCCCAAATTATCATTCCCTCCAGGGTCATTGCCATTGTGTGCACGGTAGCGTTTGCCGGTTACGAGTTCCATTTCGCCATCATTGTCTATGTCTACCCATTCCATGGTATGGTATTGAGATTGGTAGGGATCTATGGCATGTTTTATAAAAGAGATGCTTTCTCCCTCTTTTGCCTGCTCGTACCAGTGCAAGCCATAATCATGTCCTTGGCCAACAATAAGGTCATTTAAACCGTCTTTGTTTACATCCACAACGACAATTGGTACACTGGCGCCTCCCAGTTTAAAAGTGTCATGGAGTTTCCATTTTCCGTTTTTTAGGTCCTGAGGTGCTTCTAACCAACCTTCTGGAATGATAAAGTCGCCTCTACCATCTCCATTTATATCCCCAAATCCTAGACCATGCCCATGCTTTTCTGTCACAGGATGTTTTTCAAATTCTCCAGTTCCTTTGCCTTCGGCATCGCGAACCAAGCTGTAATAGGCAAGTGGTTGATTGGGTGTATTGGGGACGATATCCAGATGTCCATCATTGTCAACATCCCAGGCACGCGTAGTTTCCACATTGCCAGGTTTTGTTATTTCATGTACAGCCCACTCTTTATTGCTCCCTGGGTTTTCTACCCAATACAGTGTCTGTCCAAACCAGCCTCCTGTGACATAGTCTATTTTTCCATCCCCATTGACATCCATAGGGATAGTTGAGAAATCATCAAAGTATTCGCTAACTCGCTTTACCTGGCCAATCAATTGTCTTTTGGTAAATTCAGGGCCTTTGTACCAATAGCTTCCTGAGACAATATCGAGTTGCCCATCTCCATCTACATCAAAGACTCCTGCTGATTCAGCAGTCTCCATGGCTATGAATTGTTTTTCAAAAGTAATGGGCTTGGGATCATTGCTCAATCCTGCCAATAAAAGTGCGATATTAAGGGTTAGATTCATACACTAAAGATAGTTGTTTATCGAAGACAACCATCCTGTACTGTCCAGTTTTCTAATAATCGAAATAATAGATGTCCTTAAAGTTTTTACGAAAATTTGATTGGCTTTTAGTTTTAAAGGGTGAGGACTACGGATATTTTTTGCATTTTGATTGCAACATACCAATTTAGGGTGTTGATAAATATTGCCAATCCAAGCATTTCTAGTGTTTCCTCAATTGTGTATATTAGTCTATAACCAAAGCTTAGTCCATCGGTGTCAAGGGTATTATTTCCAATGGTTTCAAACACAATGGCGCCAAGTAAGAATACCCCAGCAGATAGGAGCATAGAGAAAAGCAATTTTCTATTCAGATGATTAAAGAAAGGGATATATATAAGTACTATTCCTAGTAAAACCAAACCAAAGGCAAATAGAGAAACATAATAGAATAAGGTGGAGGAATTGTATTTTTCTACTAAAAAGCCGAGTAAAAATTCATGAATAGAAACTGCTTCGTCCACCATTAAAAGAAAGAATAATAGCGTCATGCCAAGCCAACCAATGTATTTTTTACCACTTGTTTTCTTATAAATTGTGATGACCAACAATAAAATGGACGCGGTCAAAAACTGCAACGAAGAGAAGAATGAAGGGATATTTGCTTCTTGATTAAAATCAAAAAGCCGAATAATAAAAGATTCTAAAGTATTACTTCCATCATGATTTATAGCTAGGAAGATGCTTAAGAAATTTAAAAGTAGCAACAAGAATATTGCCACTAAAAAAGCTTTAAATAGCTTTTCAGTAGGAATGAAGAATTTCATTTGGGTGAAGATTAGCTTATTATAGGTAACGTAGGGTATTTGTTAATATAATAAAATATTCTTTCTTATCAAAAAATAGGCGATTTAGTCACAAAAAAACACGACCAATGTATTATAAAATTGGTCGTGCCTATTTAAATTAATGTGCTATAAGCCATTGGTTTATCCTAGGATTGAAGTCTTCAATGTTTTCCCAATGGAAAGCATGCCCACTCCCAGGGTAGATGTATAAATCTGAATTTGGAAGGGCGTTCGCAACTTCTTTGGTCATCCAGACTGGTGTGAATTTGTCTTCTTCCCCCCCAATTACCAGCACAGCTTGCTTTATCTCATGCAGCTGCTCAAGGGTATTGTGATGGATACAGGCTGCAGCTTGCCCTTCTAGGCCAATAAGTGGTTGTGGATTACTGTCATTTTTGGCATTTTCTCGGTCTTCAAGCATGCCTTTATAGGTGGCTTCATCGTCAAAGGAAGCTTTCGAAAAAATCAGCAATTGAATATAACGGCTAAATTCTTCAGGTTTTAACCTGGCCTTGATGTCTACCATGTGCTTAAAGATATCCTTAGCGGTATTGTCACATCTAGCCCAAGGGCACATCAGCACCATTGACTTGACTAGGTTAGGGTGTCGGATAGCAAGTTCTTGGGCTATGATACTTCCCATGGATACTCCTGCCACCCTTACTTTTTCCAAACCAAGATGTGTCAATAATTCTGCACAGTCATCTGCCATCTGAGCAGAACTGTAGGGGCCAGCTGGTTTGTCCGAAAGCCCCACACCGCGGTTGTCTACGAGGATGCACCTGAATGATTTTTTCCAATGTTCCAGGTGTTTCTCCCATACTGCTCCCGGGGCAGTTATGCCCATGATGAGTAGTAAAGGATCTCCTTGTCCATGTTCCTCATAATAGAGGTTTATTCCATTGGTTTTAACGGTAGGCATGGGCTATTTCAAGTTTGGAACTAGCGATTCATGAACCCATTTTCCATCGTGAAGGGTTACGAAATCAGGATCTTTTAAAGCCTCCTGGCCTTCATCTTCACAAATGATCCAGCCGTCAAACTTTTCATCTTTAAGCCATTGGGTAATGCTTGTAAGTTCCACTTTGCCATTTCCCATCAAGGTGAATTCAGGATTTCCATCCCAATCTTTATAATGGACATGGTTGATCAGGGATTGGTATTCCTTCATCTTAGCCAAAGGATCCATGCCTGCATTGATTATATGTCCCACATCAGGACACCAACCGGTAACTTTAGGGTCCAAAGATTCGAGAATGACTTTATAATCTTCTTCTGTCCTTGTAATGGAACTGTGTGGGGAATTGGGATGAAAGCTGCTGGTGACTCCTTGGTCTTTTGCCCTGGCAGATACGGTGTTTACTATGTCTACCAGGTTTTTTCTCCGCTGAATAAGTTCATGCCTTCCTGTAGGAATCTGTACGGTGCATAGTACCGACCCTGGAAAACGGGACAACAATTTGATGGCTTCATCAGCAATCTTTTTTTCCTCCTCAGTTTCTTTGCTGCCGTTCCAGTCCAATGCCAAAGCTACTGCTGCCAATGAAATGTTTTGTTCTTTTAACTTTGCTTCTAGCTGGTCGGCATCTGCCAGTGGACCCATCCAGGTAAAAATTGGCTGGATGCCAGTAAATCCTGCCTCAGAGATCACTTCTATCATATGGCCTAGCTGGCCCTTGTAGGTTTCTCCATTGCTACTCATAAACCAAGTGTACACTTCTGCGCCAAAGCGAAAGGGTAGTTCAGACATAATATCGGGGTTTTTGGTTATTGTTTTTTTTAGTGCAAAATAATATAAGGGGAAAAGGCTTAAAGCCCATGTTTCTCTCCCATGGATTTAATGAATTTGTAACCGTTTTCAGCCATTTCCCAAGGCTCGGAAAAATCCCTCCATACGCCAATCGAATTGGCAAAATCTGGGTCATTTCGGGTAAAACCTTCTATGGTAAGCCATCCTTTAAACTTTATCTCAGCCAGGGTTGCGAAGGTGTCATCCCAAGGAACATGACCAGAACCGGGTGTTCCCCTGTCATTTTCGCTGATATGCACATGGCCCAATACCGGAGCAATTTTCCTTATGGCATCTCCCAGATTCTTTTCTTCAATATTGGCATGATGGGTGTCAAACATGGCCTGAACGTTGGGATGATTCGTCTTGGTAATCAAATGCAACAACTGATCCATGGTGTTACACAGGTAACATTCAAATCGATTCAAGGCTTCCGGTGTAAGTATTATACCGGCTTGCTTGGCATATTCACCAGCTTGGTATAGGATTTCAGCACTTCTGCTGTATTCATCCTCTGTTGGAGATCTCTGGGCAAAAGTAGAAAAGGCAGAGTGAAAAGGACCACAAATAATTTTTGCGCCCAAATCATGAGAACGATCAATTGTCCATTTCATTTTGTCAAGGGCTTTGGCCCTTACTTTTGGATCGGGATCGATAGGGTTTTCATCCGGGCCCATTACGAAAACGGTACTGCTTTCTAGTCCTAGCCCTTGCGTGAAATCGCCAATTTCTTTGTAAGCTTTTTCATCCGGTGCTCCTACAAAAAACTCCACTCCGTCGTAGCCAATGGTTTTTAGTCTTTCGATAATAGGCTTTAATTCGTCAGAAACTGCAGCTGACCAAGCCAAGACATTAAATCCAATCTTATTCATTATCTATTGTTATTTATGCTTTGAAAATTATTCGAAATCAGTGACTTTCATTCCACGTCGGAAATTGTCAAAACCAAACATGGTGGGCGCATAATCTCCAACAATATCCACATTGGCTTTTTCAGGTATTTTGTTTTCCATATTAAGTCCCCAATAACTCGCGTTCACAATTAATCGGCGTAAGTCCTCACTTTGCAAGTCAATGGAAGCACCCAGTGTGCTGGCAAATACTTTTCCTTTTTTCCCACCTTCTATTTGGTAGGACTTGGTCCATACGACAGGCATTAATGATTTTTTCCAGTTGATAGCTGCCTCAGCATTCATTCCGGAAGTGGATGCGCCATGGATCAAAACCTCAGCATCTTCACCAATACCGTTAACTGTGTACACATCTGAAGCAGCCCATATGTCGGTTACTCCATTCAAAATTGGGTTTTTGGCAGAAACCTGAATTCCGTCCAAAAGAGCTCTAGTGCCTTCTACGGCATGGTGGCCGTGATGTGCCACCCAGGTTTCACCCAATATTTTCTTACCAAATCCTTTCTCCCATCCGGGCACATTGCTTTGCCAATGGTATTTGGCATAAGGGCTTTTGCTGTCCTTACTGTAATTAAAGGCATGCGTAGAAGTACGCAAAGCAATCAAAGGTTTTCCTGACTTCAGGTAATTGTCAAAATGCTTCATTTGTTCGTCGGGAAGTTCTCTAAATCGCATCAAGATGATGACAAGGTCCGCCTCCTGAAGATGCTCCATGCCTGGGATATTGGTTTTGTAATTAGGGACAACTTCGTTGTTTTCAGGATTGATGGCAAAAAGAACAGTTGTATTGAAACCATGGTGCTTGGAAAGCATTTTTGCCAACATAGGCAAGCCTTCTTCAGATCTGTATTCGTCATCACCACTTATTAGGACGATGTTTTTGCTTTGCCCAGCGCCATTTTCTCCTTTAAATTGTAACAGAAGTTTATCCCCCTGAGCCAATGCCAAACTTGCTGACATTATAATGGTGAAAATAAATAAGGCAGCAACTTTGAAGCCTTTATTGTCAAATTGGTTTTTAGTATTCATTTATTTTAGGTGTTAATTCAAGAATTAAAGTAATAAAATTGTTCGGAACAATCCTTCCTTTATTCAAATAGATATTAGTAAAAATGGATAAAAGGAGTAAAAGGATGACTGATCTCCTGTTTACCCCTTTTATTACTTGATTATTGAATCTGATAAGGTAGTTAATATCCTTGGTTTTGGCTCAATTTATCATTGTTTCTTATTTCTGCTGTAGGTATTGGAAAGAGTAATTCTCTTTCTTTTACTGTGGGTCCATAGGTGAATTGATGACCAACATAGTCCTCAAATTCTCCGGTGGTAACATTCCAGGCTTTGCGCAGCCTTACCATGTCAAACCAGGTCTTGTTTTCAAAGCACATTTCCACCCACTTTTCTCGCCATACAGCTTCTCTAAATTCTTGCTGGCTAAGGTTTTCAAGTGCGGGCAATTCCGCTCTGTCTCGGATTTTGTTGATGGCTTCATAGGTGGCGTCTGTTGGGCCATTGACCTCATTCATAGCTTCAGCATAGATGAGTAATACCTCAGCGAATCGAAAAACAGGCCAGTTCATGCCACTACTGGTAGAGTTAAGTTGCGCCTCTTCATCAAAATGCTTCCAGATATAATAATCTCCCAGTTCTTTGATGGTGCTTCGGTCGGATTCCAGGCTGTATGCTGTATAGAAGAATGTCTTTTCGTCAGCTCTTTTGTCTCCATCTTCAAAAGCGTCGACAAACTCCTGGTTGGAGAAGATTCCGCCGGTCTCTGCACTATAAGCAGAAATGCCACGATTGTAAGGAATGATGGAAACTTGCCAGGAAGAAGGGATAGTGAATGCCGCATATTGTACCATAAAGATATGCTCCCCTTGGTTTTTGTCTTCGACAGAATGAAGTTTATCATAATCAGCAAATAAATCAAAAGTGCCGGATTGAATGACATCATTTGCCTTCTCGGCTGCCAATTGATAGTATTGATCACCTGCTTGCAATGGATAGCCAGCCATGGTAAGGTATACACTTGCCATCAAAGTTTTGACTGCTCCAAGTGAAACCCTTCCGCTGTATTCTCTCCAAGGTAAGCCAGCATTTTCTGCTACTTCAAGGTCAGCTACTATTTGGTCGTATACAGCAGAAGTGGAAGCCACTTCTGGATACAGTTCTGGACTTGTTAGATCTATAGGAGTGGTGATTAGAGGGATATTACCGAAGATCCTTATCAGGTTGAAGTAATAATAAGCCCTCAAAAACCTGGCTTCTCCGAGAAGTTTGCTTTGGGCGGTATTGTCCATTTCTATTTCTGGAATTTTTTCTATCGCCAGATTTGCGTTAGCTATTCCCCTATAATAACTCGTCCAATAGGTTTGGCCATAGCCATTGTCTGAATTGTTAATTAAACTTCTAACAAATAAGCTGTTTTGAGCCTGTCCAAGTTCTGTGTTGGCCAGCCCTGTGGAAAATTCAAGCATCATCCAGGGGCCACCCCCAAACCCAGATTCCATCACCGGTCTGAGGCTTTCATAGATTGAGTTTACCACACTTGTAGCATGTTCCGGACGGGTAAAGTAATTTTCTAAGGTAAAGTTTGATTTGTCTGTTTCATCGAGGAATTCATTGCATCCCCATGTGGTGATCATTAGCAAGCTAATAAGTAGCACACGACTTATTTTATTTATATTCTTTTTCATATCATTCAAATATTCAAGTGAAACTATTTAAAGGGCAATGTTTAATCCTAGCATAAATACCCTTGGTTTAGGGTAGGCATACAAGTCCACCCCTTGGTCAAACGGAGATCCAGAGGTAGAAACTTCTGGATCATAGCCTTGGTATTTGGTGCTCAGGAAAAAGTTTTGAACGGAAACGTAGGCCCTTAACCTACTTAGCTTAAGCTTTTGAATCAGTGTAGGTTCAAAAGTATAAGCGAGGAGTAAATTTCTTCCTCTTAAAAATGATCCATCTTGGGTTCTGTCAGAATCGTTAAATGTATTGTATCCTGCAGTTAATGGTCTCAGTTGCGCAATGTTTGTGTTCTGGTTGTCTGGGGTCCAGGCATTTAAAACAGTTTTGAAACTATTGGCGATTCCCTGACGGTCTTCTGCTGAATGTTTACTTCTCCATAAAACTTTATTGCCGTAGTTAAATTGTAGGTCTACCATCAATTCAAGGTTTTTGTATTGAAAGGTATTCATCAACGTACCAAATCCCTTGGGAATTCCCTGGCCTATAATGACCCGATCGTTGTCATTAATGGCTCCATCACCATTGACATCTTCATATTTAATATCACCAGGTAACTTAAGGTACTGAGCGGCCAAGTCCGCTTCAGCTATATCCCAGGTCCCTTGGTGTACAAACCCGAAAAATGAACTTACTGGCTCGCCTTCTCTAATAACTGTAGATCCTGAAAATATATCAGCCCCACCAGTTAATTCCAATACTTTGTTTTTGTTTATTGAGATATTGAAATGCGTATCCCATTTGAAATCTTTGTTCACCATGTTAACAGAATTCAAAGCAAATTCGACCCCTTTGTTTTCCATGCTGCCTATATTTCTTGTGACGAGACTGTACCCGCTGCTTGAAGGGACAGGAGCGTTAAGGAGCATGTCTTCAGTTATTTTTCTGTAAAAGTCAAGTTCAAAAGTAAGTCGGTTGTTTAATAGACCCAATTCCAATCCTACATCAGTTTGGAAGGTTTTCTCCCACCTAAGGTCGGGGTTTGAAAGTCGATTGACACCCAATCCTATGCTTCTGGAGTCATTAAATATGACGGTATAATTACCCATTCCTGCTAAAGCCTGGTAGGCGGCTATTTCAGAATTCCCGGTCACACCATAACTAGCCCGTAGTTTTAAGTTAGAAACGGTTTGGTGGTCTTTGAGAAAGTCTTCTTCAGAAATTCTCCAGGCCAGAGCGGCAGAGGGAAAAACCGCATACCTGTTGGCTTCGCCAAATTTTGATGAGCCATCAATTCTACCGGTAAAGGTTACCAGGTATTTTTCTTTAAGGTTATAATTAAACCTGCCAAAATAAGAGTTTAAACCGTAAGCAGAAGTTCCCGATAGGGTCTGAAATACATTGGCTCCTGCCCCTAGGTTGTTGAACATAAAATAATCGTCTTGGAAATCTTGAGACCTAGCGGTACTATTGAAACGGTCTACATGTTGCCAAGAAATCCCTAAGAGTGCATTGATAGATTGGTTTTCATCAATGTCTTTATTGTAGGTAAGGTAGTTTTCAAATTGCCAGGAGTTTAAGCGATCATTCATTACCGAAGCATCACCCCGCTGATTTTTGGCTATGTAGTTAAGGGTTCTTCCTCCATAATAATCTACCCTCTGATTGATTATATTGCTTGCTAGGACGGAACGAAGTTCAAGCCCTTCTGCCAAGTTGAAATTGGCATAAATGTTTCCAAGCATGGTTTGGGTGTTTACGATGTATACCCGCTCGTTTGCTACGTGTAAGGGGTTGTTTCCACCTTCCATTCCTGGATAGTCTTCATTTCCTGCCCAGCTACCATCATTGTAGCGAACCGGAATAATGGGGAGTGCTTCCAATACTTGTCGCATAGCAATAATACCTCCGGCACCTAGTGGGTCTACTTGGCTTTCTTTCTGATCGGTATAACTAAGGCTGCCTCCTACCTTTAGCCAAGGTTTTATTTGACTGTCAAAGACAAATCTACCGGCATACCTTTTTAGGTAAGATTCACGCATTAAGCCTTCCTCATTCCTGTGATTGACATAGATGCCATAGGAGTCTTTTTCATTTCCTCCTGTTAAGCCCAATTGGTAGTTTTGAGTGACAGCTTTTCGAAAAGATTCATCTTGCCAATCAGTGTCATGAAGAGGATTTCTATTTGCATCAAACAGTAGTGGGTTGGTTCTTTTTAATTTGGGATCCGTGTAGATGCCGTTTGCCCAACCTGTAGGGTCGTATTTTTGGGCGTTTTGGTAAGCGATATCCTCTACCATTAGAAACTCTTCGGCATTTAACAAGGGTATTTTCTTTGGTAAAACGCCTACACTTACATCGGTGTCAAAAGTGATCATTCCCCCTTTGTTACTCCCCCTTTTTGTGGTTACTAGAATCACACCATTGGCTCCTCTAGCTCCATATATGGCTGTTGCGGAGGCATCTTTTAGCACTTCCACCGAAGCAATGTCATTGGGGTTGAGGTAATCGATTGGGGTGCTTCCGTTGGCCAAACCGGCCGCATGTATGATGACACCGTCAATAACGTACAGGGGATCATTGGCAATACTTACAGAGGTATTTCCTCGGATCCTGATATTAGCGCGTCCTCCCGGTCTCCCAGAATTAACAGATACATTTACACCCTGAATTCTTCCCGACAAGGCTTGATTTAGAGAGGCTGAAGGTCGCTCCTCGAGGGCCTCGCTGCTTACTGAACCTACCGCTCCCGTTAGGTCAGATTTTTTTTGCGTACCGTATCCTACGACTACCACTTCTGACAAGTCTGCAAATGAATAACCAAGTATAATTTCTAGGGTGTTCATTCCTGCCTCAACGGTGATCTCCTTTTTTTCATATCCAATAAAGCTGGCTACGAGAATTTCACCATTACTTACTTCCAAACTAAACCTGCCATCAATATCTGTGACAGTACCTCTAGTTGTCCCTTTGATCAAAACAGATGCACCAGGAATCAATTCTTGGTCCTCTTGCGATTTGATCAAGCCATTAATCGTTCTGCTTTCTTGAGCCATTGTGTGGCCGGTGAATAAGAAAAGAGAGAAAACAAATGCCAGTATTTGGTATTTGTTAGTTTTAATAAAATTTCTTTTCATAATTTTTGGGTTTAATGATATTTGAAAATAAAAAAATACAAATAAAAAATAGTTATTTATTGATAATAAAATAAAATAATTTAATAAAATAGATTCTAATGTGTTTTATTAAGGTGTCCAAACAAATTTATATTGTTTAAGCATAGTTTTTTTTAACAAATTGAAATATTGTTTTGCGAGAACTGGTTATTTAGCATTCTAATTTGGGTTTGTGGTTTTGTAGCACATACCCATTTAGTTACAGGTTTTAACCAAAAGATATGTGCTACTAGTCAGCTGTTTATATTGATAGAAGTGAATTGCGGAGCTGGTTTTGGGTATAGTGTTTTTAGTTATAAAGCATAAACCAACCCAGCTGAAAAAAGGTAAAGTAGCTTTCTATGTTTAATGGGTAAATGATGAATTGGAAAGTGTTGTATTTCTAAGCTATGTGTTGCTATCTTAGGGGTAAATTTTAATGCTATGGGTTTCAGAAAGCTTTCCGGATGGATGTTATTAATGGTCGTCCTAATGTTTTATTCCTGTAAAACAGGAGTCAAAGAAGAAAAAGAAGAAGAAGAGGTCTATCTTTTTTCTTATTTCACCGGAAATGGTGAAGATGGGCTGCACCTGGCTTATTCTACAGATGGTTTCACCTTTGAAGCCTTGAATGAAGGAGGTTCTTTACTTACACCGATGGTTGGAGGGGATAAATTAATGAGGGATCCATGCATCATAAAAGGTGGAGATGGTTTGTTCCATATGGTTTGGACGGTAAGTTGGAAGGAGAAAGGGCTAGGTTATGCCTATTCCAAGGACCTGGTCAACTGGTCTGAGCAAAAATTTATCCCAGTGATGGCTCATGAGCCGGAAGCGCGCAATACTTGGGCGCCAGAGGTATATTATGATGCTGAAGCAGCCTTGTATATTATCTATTGGTCCACCACAATAACAGGTCTCTATCCTGAGACACAATCCAAAGAGGACGATGGTTACAACCACAGGCAATATTATGTAACCACAAAAGATTTCAAGACCTTTTCAGAAACGAAGCTGTTTTACGAGCCAGGCTTTAATGTGATTGATGGCACCATTCAGAAGGATGGAGACGAGTATTTCCTTTTTGTAAAAGACGAAACCAGAGAGCCAGCGGAGAAGAATATTCGCATAGCTGTAAGTGATTCGCTTACTAGCGGCTATGGGGATGCAGGCGAGCCCATTACTGGGGATTACTGGGCTGAAGGTCCTACGGTTACGAAAGTTGGTGATCAATGGGTGGTCTATTTCGATAAATATACAGAACACAGTATGGGAGCAGTGATGTCCTCAGATTTAAAAAACTGGACGGATATTTCTGAGAAAATCAGTTTTCCGGAAGGCACCAGGCATGGCACAGTATTTAAGGTAGATCGCACAATTTTTGATCAGCTCTTGAATAAGATCAAGTAAGTAATGGATTCCATTTTTTAGGGGGAATGCATTTTACTTTATAAGGAATAATAAGCTTTGGTGGAGGCAAAGGTGCGCAAAACCCCTCTCAACCTCTTAGTTTGGGACTCACCCATTGGTTTATAAAGTTCTTATCTGTTTATTAAACGTTTACAGTCGTTTACAAACGCTTAGATAAATTTGGTTTTGATAGTGATAAACTAGCCAAAACAGAACGTTTTATGCCGGTAAGGCTGGGTTTTATTTTTTTATCATTAAATAATCATTAGTTTTAGTGAAAGATGTAAGGCGAATAAAGTGCATTGTGGGCTTTAGGCGGATGTTGTGTGTTATTAAGAAGAAATTGAATCATGAGCGAAAATGAAAAAGGCTTAAATAGTCCAGAACAGATAAAGAAAAGAATCGAGAATAATCTTATTCTTCAAGTAATGCAAGAATTGCAGTCGCACAAAGGGCACCATAGGTTGCAAATTTTTATAGCCCATGGATATTTAGAACTATTAATGAATGAATTAATTAAAGCTAAAACCAAAAACTATAAAAAAATAATATCAGACAATAGAAGCTATCCATACTCCACCAAAATTTTAATCTTAAATGAATTAGGAGCTTTAAGTGATGAGGATTACAGAGTATACGATTGGTTTAGAAAAATACGTAATAAAGCAGCGCACGACCCTTTATTCAAACTCAAGAAAGAATATTTTCAAAACATCAGACCAAGGGATTATCAAGAAATAGAAAAGTTTGAATCGATATGTGTTGACCTTATGCTAAGACTTTGGAATGCAAACATGGAAATTTTAGGCCCTGCTTTTGCCTCAACACTTGTAAATCTAAATAGCTCCGAAAAAGAGAACGACACACAACAAAACATATAACAGTCATGCCCAGCAAAAGCTGGTCACGCTGTATATGCAAAGCCGTTAGTGACCATCGCCAAAACGAAAGAATATGAAATTATCTAAAGTCAAAGTCAAAGAATATCAAAGCGTAAGAGACAGCAATCTCTTCGAAATTGGTGATATCACTTGTTTAGTTGGAAAAAATGAAGCGGGTAAGACTTCAATACTACAGGCTCTATACAAATTGAATCCAATAATAGCCAATGAAGCAGATTTTGACATAACAGATGACTATCCACGAACTGATGTTGAAGATTATCAATATGACGTAGAACAAGGGGAACGAGATCACGCCATTGTAATTGATACAACGTTTGTGCTTGACGATGAACTTGAGGACATCAACAATGATTTTGGAACTAAAGCTTTAAAAAACAACAAGCTCACTCTTAAAAAGGGATATGAGAATTCAAAGAAATACTGGCTTGAAGTTAATGAGGAAGAGGCCTTTAAATTTACTTTAAAAAATGCAACATGTTCTAAAGATTTAAAGGAACAGTTAAAGGAATCAAAATCATTTTCAGATGCAAGTGAAGCTATTGAGGAATTTGAGGCTAAGTCAGAAGATGAGGATTTGATCAAATTTATTGGTAAGGTTAATAAAGATGGGTTCCGCCTTTATATTTATACTAATTATGTCAAGCCATTCATTCCACAATTCCTCTATTTTGATAGTTACTATCAACTGGCTGGCCAAGAAAATATTGAAGCTCTTATTAAACGAATGGACGATGAAGAGTTAAAGGCTTCTGATTACCCAATGCTTGGCTTGTTAAATCTTGCAAGGATTGAAGTTAACCAACTTTTAAATCCAGAAAGAACACAAGAACTTGTGAATAAAATTGAAGGTGCAGGAAATCATTTGAGTAAAAAGGTTTTAAAATATTGGTCTCAAAATAAGCATCTACAAATGAAATTTGATGTAAGACCGGGAAGAGATGGAGATCCAGAAGGTATGACCAGTGGTACTAATCTTTGGGCTAGGGTCTATGATAATAAGCGATGGGTAACGACTAATCTAAGTTCGAGATCAAAAGGATTTGTTTGGTTCTTTTCTTTTTTGTCTTGGTATTCAAAAATCAAAAAAGAAAATCAAAATGTTATCCTTCTCCTAGATGAACCTGGGCTTTTTCTTCATGCCAAGGCACAGTCAGACTTACTGAAATATTTTGAGGAGGAACTCAAACCGTTTCATCAACTAATCTACAGTACTCATTCACCATTCATGGTTGACTCAACGCATTTTGAACGGGTACGAATAGTTCAAGATATATCGATTGATATCGATGAAGCACTGCCAAAAGAAGAAGACGGAACAAAGGTTATTAACGATTTTTCTCAGGCAACTGATGATTCATTATTTCCTTTGCAGGGTGCTCTTGGATACGAAATTCATCAAACTTTATTTGTTGGTCCAAATTGCCTAATTGTTGAGGGGACTAGTGATTTGATTTATATCCAATGTATTTCAGGAATTTTGGAGCGAAATGGTAAAACTGGATTATCGGGAGATTGGACTATTACTCCAGTAGGTGGGTCAGATAAAGTATCAACTTTTGTTGCATTACTTGGTTCGCAGAATCATTTGAATTTGGCTACTCTAATTGATTTTCAAAAAAGAGATGCTCAAAAAATCGAAAATCTATATAAACGAAAGCTACTAGATAAGAAGAAGGTTCTAACCTTCGCTGATTTTGTAGACCAAGATGAGGCCGATATTGAAGACCTATTCGATTCAGGACTATATCTCAAACTGGTTAATGCCGAATTCAAAGGAGAACTTTCTAAGGCTTTGAAATTATCAGATTTGGATACTACCCAATCTCGAATTCTAGTAAGAATCGAAAACTATTTAGAATCTAATCCAATGAAAGGGAAATCAAAATTTAGCCATTATAGACCTGCACGATACTTCACGGAAAACTTAAAGGATTTTGAAAGTGAAATAAGTGCCCACACTTTAGATCGATTTGAAAAAGCATTTAAAAAACTAAACGGTTTAATAAAGTAACGGTCACTAACAAACACTAAAATGAATTTGCGAACTGAGCTATTTGAAAGGGTGATGCAAGGAGGAAATCTAGATGCTTCTAGCAGCTGGGGTGCATACTCATTTTAGCTGGTCGTTGGTGTGCCACGAAGCTGTGGTAATCCAGTAGGTGTAAATCCTACCTAAATAATTTGCTGTTCATTTAGAAGAGCTCCCGACAGTTAAACTCGTGAGGGTTTCGCTGAAGCTCGGTATTCTCAAATGTGCAAGCTAAAATGCGTAAGCGTGAACCCATAGTAGCTTCGAGAAGTGTATCTGTAGATGGGGAGAGTTTTGACGGTCTCCAACCCTGGAACATTGCATGGATTAACAGTAATGTGAAGTGCAATGGTCTACCGGAGTCATAGGGGTGGCGTGGTTATAGATGGATTATCACGGAACCCTGAACAATCAGGGCAGTCTGTGGGAGGTCTCTTGTGCTGATAGTTTACTGCTTATTATTATCTTTATAGGTAATTAAATAAGACAGGCTATCAGGCTCTACTCTACGCAAACATAATTATAATGAGCTCCAGAATAAAAGCTTTACTTCTATTAAATGATATGTCACTAGACAATCAGAGAAAAATACTGCTTGAGTTGAATTCATTATTAGGAAATTGTATACAAGACTTATATGACTTCAAAGTTGGTTTCGATAATGCAGGTCTTCTTGAGAAATTATTGATTCAAATAATTAAACATAACGCTAGCTTAGTCAATATATCCAAAGGGTTCAAAATTAATATCCGTAGCGTAGACCTAAATATGAATGATCTAACAGCTATATACACTGTAGGAAGATTACAAATTGAAACTTTTGTAAATTTAAGTTATTTGTTTTTTATCGATTTTGATATACCAGATAATCTGAAAATTTGCGTTTATAAAATTCAAGGATTAAACCAACAAATTTCATTGGCAAACCATCATCCAAAAGACTTGAAACAAGTCAAAAAAATGAGAGATGAGCTAGCTGCAGAATTAAGAACTCTTAGAAAGATTAAAGAATATAAAATTGCATCGAAGAAACAAAAAGCGAAGTATACAAAGCCAAGATACGCGAGGTTGAAAAAGCCAGAAGAAATATATAGTTTAATACATTTAGGAGATTTATCTAAAACTCATTCTCTTTATTCTAATCATATTCATTCAGAATACATAAGTATTAGACAGCTTAATTCTTCTATTAACAACAAAAATGAAAATTCATCATCATCTTCGACGGTATTATTCATTTGCTCAAGAATAACGTCTTTAGTAATCGAAAATCTAGTTTCGAAATATGAATTGGAAAATGGTTCTTATTCTAAGAAATCAAAAATATTAGCAGAAGTTATCGAAGTTCTAAAGAATATGTATAAACAATAATTACGTATGCCAACAATTTAGCTACAATGATGCCAAGTAAGGCTTCGGTTCATTGTAGCGTATGTTGGACTCAGCCTTCGACAGCTTTCTGCTATGGGAATTGGAGGGGAATTGTTGGGTGATTTAGGTTGCGGCAAAATTTTTAAAAAGTTCACGAACCTGTCCCATTAAGCTAACTGGCGCTTTTTATTTTGCTTTCTGATTTTATTAAACCTGTTGGCTGGTGGACCCGTTGTTCAAAATAGGGCAGTGTATGCTGTCTCCCGTTTTGCAACAAGGACAGTTCGGTCTGAATTTCCCACCACTTTTATCATCCCTTGACCGATTTGGCTGTCGAGTATTAGGAAAGGTTACAAATGGTTAGCAAGAGTACGGAGTCAATACCCCACCTTGTTTTACCATTGAAACTTCTCCCAAATAAACATTATAGCTTAGATTTGTACAACAAGAGCCGTGTGAAGGGAAACTTTCAAGCACGGTTCTGTGAGAAGCTTAGGGCGAAAATTCCCTTTGCCTACTCGATGCTAGTCGTTATGGCGCATAGTGAAAGAAAACCAAAACATTCAAATATTTCTTGAATATTTAAACCAAATTGTTTACAAACCTGTTAACTTTGTAAGATGACCCGCGAGATAAAATTTCATAAAAAGTATTTTATTGATTTCTACATTTCACTTGATTCATCTGTACAAGAAAAAATAGAATATATTTTTAAAGTTATTAAGACCGTGGATTTAATTCCTCAGAAATTTTTGAAACATATTGAAAGTACCAATGGGCTTTACGAAATAAGAATAAAAGTTGGTTCAGACATTTATCGTGTATTTTGCTGTTTTGACGCTGGCCGGGTTGTTGTTTTGTTTAATGGATTTCAGAAAAAAGTCAGAAAACACCAAAGAAAGAAATTGAAAAAGCATTAAAAATTAAAGAGGATTATTTTAAAAATAAAAAAGGAGAAGGAAAATGAAAACAATAAAAGATGCCACAAATTTTGATGAATTATTAGAAATCAAATACGGAAAACTGGGAACAGAAAAACGTGATGAATTTGAGATGAAAGCAAAGTCTTTTATTGTTGGAGAAATGATAAAAGAAGAAAGAAAAAAAGCCCATCTCACACAAGATGATTTAGCAAAAAAAACTGGAACTAAAAAAAGTTATATATCCCGACTTGAAAATGGGAAAATTGACATTCAAATATCAACGTTGTTTAAAATATTTGAAGAAGGTTTGGGGAAAAAATTAGGACTAACAATTAATTAAAAAAGTAATAATCTGAACCAAAATTAAACTACGACGCCATAACAAAGTACATATTTCCGAGCGGGGTTGGTGCGTTTAGCATCTGCGGTTCTCGTATCATCGTTCCGTCCTGAAGGACAGGGACGCGCTCCGAAATCCGCTCCGCAACATGTACCAACCGTTAGTGTGCCACGAAGCTGTGGTGATCCAGTAGGTGTAAATCCTACCTAAATAATTTGCTGTTCATTTAGAAGAGCTCCCGACAGTTAAACCCGTGAGGGTTTCGCTGAAGCTCGGTATGATCAAATGTGCAAGCAAAAACCCGTAAGCGTGAACCCATAGTAGCTTCGATAAGTGTATTTGTAGATGGGGAGAATTTTGACGGTCTCAAACCCTGGAACATTGCATGGATTAACAGTAATGTGAAGTGCAATGGTCTACCGGAGTCATAGGGGTGACGTGGTTATAGATGGGTTATCACGGAACCCTGATGAATTAGGGCAGGCTGTGGGAGATCTCTTGTTTCAAAGGTTGGCATCCTTAAACTGGCTGATATAAGCATAGCGAAGTTCAGCAAGGGGACAAGAGAAGTCGGAGGAGCCCATAGTACCTATGATTGTAGTGTGAACAAAATTATAAATATCTGGAAAGGGGCGCTACTTTAGAGAAGCGAGTATAGAATCGATACTTTCAGTACTGGCTTAGTCCAATTCGGCTGAATTTATAGGTAGTTAATTCTAAATGTCGCTATTTGTTTGTTCAAATATGAAGAGAAAACAGATGTGATTCATTTAGACATTAAAAAAGTAGGCTATCAGACGCTACTCTACTACTGCATTAAAAAAGACATGAAACTAATTCTACTCTACATATTTCTGATTGGCCTAATAAGTTGCTCGACAAACAGTCAAGACAAGAAAGTGGTTGGCAAAAAACCAACAGAAGAATCTCAAATTGAAACGAAAACAGTTGGACAGACAAACAATTATCGTGAAATCGTAATCTCTGAAAATTCGCTTGACACATTTTCAATTCCTTTCCCTGAAAAGAATATGTTGATGCCTTTAAAAAGCTATTACGAGCCTTATTGGGTAGAAGCGAATATTGGCCAACAAGATGGGCCTGATTTTACCTATATTGATATTTTGAAGGACGATGATAATCCTATTGCTTATTTGAATTTTGCTCCTGACAATAAATTCAAACTTGAAGAAATCAGAATAGTAAGTTCAAGTGCAATTGACCAATACGGAGTTCGAGTGGGAGACACATATCAAGAAGTCAGGGAAAAGCGAAACAACGATTTTAAAAATTCAACAAATTACCATCAACACACATATTTATACCCTGACAGTTCAAACATTTTTTACGAATTGACAGGTGACTTTACAATGACTGAAGAAATGTTGGAAAATCTCAATGAACTTGGATTGACTGAAGAGCAACCTCAAAATTGTAAGGTAGATTACATAATTTGGAGGAAAAGAAAATAAAAACGCTACAAAATAACGAAGCATTCTGATGGCCGGATCAGCCTAGTCTGAATGCAGTGTGTGTGCCCAGCATGGGCATCTGGTATCGAAGATACCAAATTATTCCAGAGGGTGAAAGTCCCTTATGTGCGGGTATCAATGTCCCGAAGCATTAGCAAGTCGCAAGCTCGTATGTTGTAAAGCATGGAGTGAAGCCCTGAAGCCTCAGGGTATGCTAAAAGCGAAACTGCAAACCTTGGATTCAACGAACAGCGCCTGTCCCGATTATCGGGAAACTGGATACGGAGACCGGTAAGGTAGGAAGAGGTAGCACGACTTGTCCCGCCCATCGGGACCATACTGACGTCCAGAGGTTGGGTAACTAACAGGTGGCTTACTGGTGGATCCAGTGGATATTGGCGGAAGGAATATGCCATGTTCCCGTAAACACGAGATAGGATCTGGGGAGGTTTAGGAAGGCTTATTTACGGAACTCGGGAATCTGGATCAAAATGCAAAGCGAAACGCACAATAAGATCAACTTAGAGGCAGAATAGCGGTGTTTGGTTCAGGGACGAACCAATCCGTAGTAGTGTTGAAATTTCTGTAATAGAAATGGAGTGAAGGGATTGGCTTATACAGTAATCATCAGTTTTACAACTTGCAATAGGATTCCGGGACGGGCCTGAAACTGAATGAGGATAAATCCACCATAACAATTTCGGAACTGAATCCTACTAGAAATCAAATGGTACAATTGTAAAATGATTGTTTTGAACCTCTTTCGATCATAATATTTGAAAGAACTATTTAAAATTGGCAACACCATCTAAATAATACATAGAACCTGACTCATTGCCCGGCCGTAGTCATATATTATGAAAACCCGAGAAAATTTCCGACCTTAACTATCAAATAATTTATAATGGGAACAGTAGATAAAATACGTGCCGGACTTATTGATAAAATATTGAGGATCAATAACAAGGAATTTCTAGAAGCACTCGACACACTTGTCTCTTCTAGCTCGAACAATAGTGAAATAGTGGAACTGACCGCCGCGCAGAAAAAAATGCTTGAAATAAGCGAGACCGACATTAAAAACGGCCGATTGATATCTCAAGAAGCCATGGACAAACGCAATCTAGAATGGCTCGACACCCTGTAAGATGGACTAGGACAGCTGACATCCAATTCGCCGGAATCCTCGAATATTGGGTAAAAAGAAACAAATCGAACACCTATTCCAAAAAACTTATCAAGGATGTGGCTGCAAAAACGGCAGAAATTGCAGCAACGCCCTACATTTATAAAAAAGCGGACCATGCCGGCATAAGGGTTACATCGCTGGGCAATTACAGTATCTACTACAAAATAACCGGAGAAGAAATAATAGTCTCCGCCTTTTGGGACTATCGCCAAGATTCAAACAAGCTTCTAAGAAGCCTAAGAGACGAAAAATAACGAAGGACAATAACCAAGCATTCTGGCGGCCTGAAAAGCCTAGTCTGAATGCAATGTTCCCTTCGACCCTTCGACTCCGCTCAGGGACCACAGGCTCAGGGACCAGTTCTCGGCGTTGGGAATTAGGATTACTATCGGGAATGGTTTTCTTCATTTGTTTTCTTTGCGTTGGTAGAATAAAAATTTACTGATTTTGTTAAACCAGTTAGCTGCTAGCCCCAGTTTGTCGAAACATGCCAGTGTATGCTTTCTCCTATTTTGCAACAAGGACAATTCTGAATGAGAAAGATGCCGGGCTTCTCCACAATCCTATACACCTGTCCGATCTGTCTGTCGATATTGATCTGATGTGTAGCCTTAAAAGAAATGGTCGAGATGTCTAATGTGGTTTGATGAAGAGGGCGCTGATAATCTGCTTCTTCTTATTAACTTTACAGGTATTAATAAAGTAGGTTATCAGGGGCTACTCAACCCACGCATTATATGTCTAAAGGAAAATAGAGCTAGTATAGTTGTTGAATGAGGTCATTAAAAAAAAATAATTCTGAAAAAAATCTTATTAATAACAAAAATCGAATAAATTAAAAACGAATGAATAAGTTTAAATTAATTATAGTTCTTTCGATAGCAGTATTGTTTAGCTCTTGTTCTGTAGATGAAGACATTGAACCTATAGATCAAACTAAAAATGGATTTAACTATAAAGGCTCATTTTTTTCTGTAGATAAAGCTTTTATAAAAGACTTTAATATTATTGATAATGAACCTTCCAATATCGCTATAGTTTTGTCAAATGTAGACCCATCTAGAACGAATCCAAAATGGGGAGGTGTAAATTATTTTTATTTTGCATATGAAGCAACAAACGTAATAGAAGGAACCATAACACCTGTTCCCCAGTACTCGATACGTGAAAATGCAGATTTTGAGAATTTATCAATTCTTGCAGGAAATACAATTCTAAGATATAATGACCCGAGAGTTCGTAATATAGCCGTTTCTAGTTCTGTAAATATCAAATCTATATCGGTAGATGAAATAGATCTAGAATTTGAATTTATACGGCCAGATGGAGAAATTATAACAGGAAGTTACAAAGGTACATATGAATAAATGAAGAAATTTTGATTTGTCAATACAAAATAAACGAGGTAATAATACAGTATTCTGACTGCTGGAACATTCTAGTCTAAATGCTATATTCCCTTCGATCCTTCTACTCCATTCAGGGACCACAGGCTTAGGGACCAGTTCATGGCGTTGGGAACTTGGGTTACTATCGGGAATGATTTTTTTCATTTGTTTTCTTAGCCTTTGGCTATTTCGGTCTGACCAAGCCAATGATTTCGGTCAAACCGTGCCACTACGAAAGATCATTTAAAATAGGTAAATTTTTATTCATTTTTCAAGATTCCTTTCTTAAAGATTTTCCTTTTAGATCTATTCTGTGGGAGGAGTTCACAAGTCTGTCTAGGATTGCATCAGCAATGGTTCCTTCCCCAATAATATCATGTTGATACAGGTAATTGAGAAAATACTAGGGTTGATTTCTAGGTAAATCTGTCATCAATGATATCCAATATTATTTCCCTTGCCGTTGTATCAAAAGCTTGTACCCCAAAGCCATCGAGAATAAGTACATCTGTGTTTTGAAGTTCCTTTAGAGAGGTGCCGTCTACTATAAAGCGTTTGAGTTTTGAGAGTAGGTTTGAAGTGGTACTGTAAATTGTTTTGCATCTGATCAGGGATGCTTGGTGAGATAGCTTTTGCCCACTCCTGAAGGTCCGGTAATGATGATGTTTTCTTTTTTACGTAGAAAATCAAAGATTGCAAGTCTTTTGAATAAGTTTTTGTCAAGCTTGCTCCCATGACTTTAATCGATGTATTTATTTGCATGCAGGGTAATAAATAGCTGTCAATTAATTTGGATACCATGTTCTTTATGAATAGGTTAGGTAATAATAAGTGCTCATTTATCCTTTGACCCTTTAAAACTTTAAAAAATGGATCCGATTTTATCTCTTCATCGCAGGCATCAACGCTCCCCGAAAAGCTATTTGAGACGCAGAAGGTTTTTTGCTTCAATGGTCTTCAACTTGCCTGGTATGGTAAGGCCGAGAGTAAAAAGTTTGTTTCTTTTTTTTAAAGACGGTTTAAAACCAAAGGACATAAATACCAAGTAGAAGTAACCCAATTAATTTTTTAAAAGTATTGAAAGCGGAAGATTTTAAGCTAAAAAAACTCGACAAGGAAGGGCTAAACACTTTGGTGGATTGGGCGGCCACAGAAGGCTGGAATCCCGGTAAATATGATTTTGAGGTATTTTGGGAAACGGACCCCGATGGATATTATGGTTTCTTCTATGAGGATAAATTAATTGCTGGAGGAGCAATTATTTCCTATAATCAGGAATATGGAATTATGGGTTTGTTCATTGTTCGTCCTGATTTCCGAGAAAAAGGAATAGGTAAAAAACTTTGGTATTTAAGAAGAGATCTGCTTATAAAAAGACTCCATGATGGATCGCTTATCGGAATGGATGGGGTGGTGGCCATGCAGCCCTTTTATGAAAAAGGTGGCTTTGAAATTGCCTTTAGAGATGAAAGGTTGGTTGAAAAGTACAAAGCCCAATATGTCTTTGAATGCGCCAGAATGTACTGCGGTAAAAGTCAAAAACCGGACATGCAGGCTGTATATGGGATATCAACCTTTGAGCTGGGCTGAATTTTCACATCTGAAAAAAGGTATTGAACCATTGATTAACAGATGCTTATTTGTTTTCAATATGAAATTATTAATTTCCCTTTTGGAAAAGGAATTCTCATAAGTTGAAAATACTAATTTAATGCTCACCAAATATTTCATATTCAGTGTATCAATAACCTTTATATCATGGATAGTTGGAATGGTGATCAATGCTGTTTTGATGAAATCGAACCATTACCAAAAACTTTCCAAGCTTAATTTTATTGAGAATAAAGCGTTAAATAAAAATTTGGGGCTTCCTTATTTCAAGTGGATTGTAAAGAATACCCCTTTTAAATTTTTTAATCCCAATATGAGGCTTAAGGCAAAAGTTGAGTATATCGAGTTGGTGAAATTAAGAAAGGAAATGACATTTTCAGAAATAAGCCATTTGGGGGCATTTTTGTTTGTAGGAGGTTTTGCCTTGGTAAAGATTGTATATGGTCAGTACCTTTTTTCTTTTATTATTATGTTGGCAAATACATTCATGAATCTTTATCCCTCATTACTGCAACAGGAAAATAAGCGGAGGCTTGACCGACTAATGGAGTCGGGTAGGTTTTAATTCCTATTGCTAAATCCAAGGCTTGGATACAAAGACCGAGGTTAAGATTTTCTATGTGGTAATAAATTCCTTTTGTCTGCAGTTATTTTTTTAACCACTTGTTTTTGAGGTGTCTAATAAAAGACTGACCATTTTTTGGTTTAGGAAAATCATCACCTAGCAAATAGCCATAGGGTTGAAGTTTAGGGATGCTGTCAAAGGTGATTTTTAAAATTCCAACGAAGGGAATGAATAGCACCATTCCAGAAATTCCCCATACCGCTCCACCAACCAATACAGCCAATACAACAGCCAACACGTTTACTTTAACTTTGGCGCCAACAACCAAAGGCGTAATCAAATTATTTTCTATAAGCTGAATTCCCCAAAGAACGGCCAAAGTGAGTACAGGTGCCAAAAGGGTGTCAGAAGTAAGGAAAACGTAAAAGATCACAAGGAGGGAACTTATGGCCACCCCTATATAAGGGATTAAGTTTAGGATGCCTATAAATAAAGCGAAGAGCAAATAATATTTAATGCCGAAGAAATAAAAATACAAGCCAGAGAGTAGGGCAATAAATAAGGTGACTTTAACCATGCCGATCAAGTAAGCATGGATAACCCTTCCGGCATCAGCCACCCACTTTAAAATGGCTTCATTTCTTTCGGAAGATACTTTTAATAAGAAAGCCACAAAAAAATCTCTATAGTACAATAGGAGAAATATATACAAGGGAATGATTCCGATTAGGGTAATCGATTTGCCAGTATTGAAAATTGTTTGATTTAATGTCCCACTGTCAAGCCATTGGATAGATTGCCATTCTTCTTTATTGAAATAATTATTTATACCGAAAGTAGATTCTAATTCTGACCTATACCTATTTATTTTTTCGTGTAATAAGGTATTCATTTCAGGGATATCGCTAAGCAATGAAATCATTTGATTGGTAAGAATGTAAATAATTGCTGCGCCAATAATTGTGACAAATAGAATACTGATAGCAATTGCAAATGACCTGGGAAAGCGTTTGGATTCCAGCCATTTACTAATAGGGTACAATGCAAAGGCAAAGAAGACGCCCCAAACCAAAGGAACCAATATAAATGCCCCAATATTCATCAACCACAGTAATAGCGCAATGGAAACCAGAGTATAAGCTAAATACTGAACAGGATGGAGATTGTTTGTGGGCATAGCAATGCAAATGATTGGAGCAATAAAAATAAGGATTAGTAAAACCATAAACCAGCAAATCGTTTCTTAATACAGAGGTGCTTGGTTTTCACTATTTTAATAACTATTTCATAAAAATTTGCGTATTACTGGTGATTGATGTAATATTGTAGCATCGAAAAGCAGAAGATTGCCACCCTGGCAGTTTCAGAATTGTCTGTATACCTTTTTATACTTATCAAGATACATACCATTTTATCATTTACACAGTCTAGAATTACATTCACGCGTTTTTTATGTATAACATAGAAGAATTAAGAATCAGGCTACTGTCTGAATTAAAAGAGATAGCCGAGGAGTTGGGGGTAAAAAATTTTAAATCTTTGAAGAAAGAAGATTTGGTTTATGCCATTTTAGACCAACAAGCTATCACACCAGAGAAATCTCTACCGAGAAAGAAACCTTCAAAAGTCGAAGTGGAAGTGGAGGCGGATCAAGATATAAAAGAACCAGATACCGTTGCAAAAGAAAATGAAGCGGTAAGTGAAGAAAAGCCCAAATTTAAAAGGCAAAATGTCACCAAGATTCAGAATGAAAATAATGAAGAATCGGTAAAAGACAATCGACCTTCAAAGGCAATAAAGCCTAAAGAAAGGCCCGGAAAATCTGAAGAAAAATCCACTAAACAGGATGAAAGGCACTCTAAATCAGATGAGAGATCTGCCAAAGCAGATGTGAAAAAAGGGGAGGGTGTTGATAAAACAACCAGAGAGAAATCTAGCAATAAAAAGCCTAACGCCCCCTCCAAAGAAGAGGATGGTAAAGGAAGAAGTTTTAGACCACGGAGAAGAGCTGTAGTAGATGTAGAAGAATCTAAGACAAATCAGGAGGTTGTAACTCCTCCCAGCAATGAGCCGGAGTTTCAGAAGAGGAAACCAGTAAAAGAGGTGAACGAAGAGCAACCCGCTCAAGAGAAACCTTATTCGCCTAAAAGAAAACCTTCAGTAACGATCAAAGATTTTGATGGAATTATTGAAAACTCAGGTGTTCTTGAAATCATGTCTGACGGATATGGCTTTTTACGCTCATTAGATTATAATTACCTAGCTTCTCCTGATGATATTTATGTATCACCCTCGCAGATAAAACTTTTTGGCCTTAAAACAGGTGACAGTATACAGGGGCAAATCAGACCTCCCAAAGAAGGCGAGAAATACTTCGCTTTATTAAAAGTAGGTACTGTTAATGGAAAGACTACAGACGAAATAAGAGATAGAATACCTTTTGAATACCTCACGCCTTTGTTCCCAGAGGAGCGCCTGAGACTTACTACTACGAAGGATAACTTGTCCACACGTATAGTTGATCTTTTTGCGCCAATTGGAAAAGGGCAGAGAGGGATGATCGTGGCCCAGCCTAAGACTGGTAAAACGGTGCTTTTACAAAGAATTGCAAATGCAATTGCTGAAAATCACCCTGAAGTTCACTTGATGATCCTCTTGATCGATGAAAGACCAGAAGAGGTGACAGACATGGCACGTTCAGTTAAAGCAGAGGTGATCTCTTCTACTTTTGATGAACAAGCTGAAAGACATGTTAAAGTAGCCGCACTTGTATTAGAGAAAGCCAAGAGAATGGTAGAATGTGGTCATGATGTAGTCATTTTACTTGACTCCATTACCCGACTGGCCAGAGCACATAATACAGTAGTGCCTTCTTCAGGAAAAATCTTGTCCGGTGGTGTAGATGCCAACGCACTCCATAAACCAAAGCGCTTCTTTGGAGCTGCAAGGAATGTTGAGAATGGTGGTTCATTAACTATCATTGCTACAGCTCTTGTAGAAACAGGTTCTAAAATGGATGAGGTTATATTTGAGGAATTTAAAGGTACTGGTAATATGGAACTCTCTCTTGATAGGAAGCTTTCTAACAGGAGAATTTATCCAGCCATAGACGTTCCAGGTTCAGGTACAAGAAGAGAAGATCTTTTGATGGACAAAGAGGAAATGCAACGAGTATGGATACTACGAAAAATCATGTCCGACATGACTTCTCAAGAAGCCATGGAGTTCCTTCTTCAACGAATGAAAGGTACAAAAGACAACGCTGAGTTCTTGATTAGCATGAACAGTTAGAATCTGGTTAACCGCCATTTTTTACAAAAGCAAATAAGCAATATTAACAATTGTTGAAAAACCCGTTTTATACGGGTTTTTTGCTTTTCAAACCATGTAAAAGTATTTTTGAATACAAATTTTAGCTTTTCCTGAAAAATTCACCTGCGCTTTTCTCCTATTTAACCCCTAAAATACTGCGTTAATCGAAAAAGCCCCTATAGCACAGGCTTAGCGAGTACTTTTATACTGTTAATTAAAACAAACAGCTATGAAAGCCATTTTTAATTCTTCTCGGTTTCTTAATATTTTTTTAGTCTTAATATTAATGACGGCCTTCGGGTTTGTTACTGAACCTGTCTTCTCTCAAGATTTCACGAGTGTAGAAAACGGAGAATGGAAAAAGGACAATACCTGGGAAAGTACTACTAGCTGTTCACAATGGAGCAATACTAGTTATGGCCAGCCACCTGCATCTAAAAGCTGGGGTTGCCCGATCACGGTGACTATCAATCATGAGGTTACTTTTAAAGGAAATGTATCTGAATTTGGTAGTGGCGTTTTTACAAGTCTTGTAATTGGCCCCAATGGAAAATTAATCTTCGAAGACGATATTACGATCAATGGTGGCGGTTCAGTTCCTACTATTACTTTGGCTGAGGGTGCAGAGTTGGTAGTAAATGGGAAATTCGATATTGATAGAAAAGTAACAATTGTAATTCCTGACAATGCAAAATTGACCATTCAAAATTTCGAAATAGGAGACAATAGTCCTGTTATTACGGTAGAAGAAGGTGGCATGTTGGTAGTTAATGAAGAGACCAACATGGCAAGCAAAAGCACTTTAAATGTTTACGGGGACTTTCATACGGCTGAATTGAATTACTCTTCAGGAGGAACAATCAATATAGGATCAGCCACTGAGGCAGGTTCAGTTTCTGTTGCTAGTGATATGGTTATTGGAAATGGCTCTCTGAATATGTTCAATAGCAGTACCATCTTGGTAGAAGGAACTTCTTCCACTGGAAACAGTGGATCAATCAATTTGAATGATCAAGCAAATGTTCGTTTTATTGGGGATGTGGACATGGGACGTGGTGGGTCAATGACGATGAATGATAACGCTATGTTTTCTTTTGAATCCAATTATACCACTAGTGGAGGGGCGAAAATAAACTTGAATGACAGTGCCAAAGGAACAGTTCACGGTAATATTACCATGACCAATGGGAAAATAACCTTGAGTGATAATAGTGAAATTATGGTAGGAGGCACACTCAATGCCAGTGGTGGTGCCAAGGTAATAGGAAAGAATGACGGAGCTGTTTATGTCTGCGATTACACTAACTCAACTAAAGAAGATTCCTCCTACATAAATTTGAGCGGAGGTTCTTTTTATGGCCGTGGATGTTTTGCCTTACCAGTGGTTTGGAAATCTTTTGATGTGAAGATCACCAATGATAGGGTTTCTCAGTTGGTTTGGGAAACAGCCTCTGAAGATGGTAACAGTCATTTTGAAGTAGAGCGTTCTATTGGAGGCATAGCCAACTTTGAAAAAATCGCCGAAATCAATGCCTCCGGATGGACCAATACGGTTAGTAAATATTCTTTTGAAGACAAGCAGTTGATAGAATTGACAGGGATGATTTATTATAGAATCAGGCAAGTAGATTTCGATGGAAACCAAATGGTAAGTGATGTAGTTTCCATCAAGGCTTCAAATACAACTTTTACTCCGGATGCTGTTCAATGGACAGCCTATCCAAACCCTACAGATGGTTCATCTTTAAATATCAAATTATCATCAGGAAATGCATCTGGTGCTGTTTATGTTAGGTTATTACAAGCTTCATCAGTAGTTGATTATGAAGGTGAAGTGGGAATTGCGCTTGACCAATGGTTGCAGTCAGTAGTGAAAAACGCCAGTAGGGGAGTAGGCGTTTTAGAAATTATCTACCAAGGAAAGGCACATAGAATCAAAATAATGAAAATTTAGTTTATCACCCATTTTTTGGATGATTGCATTTATTTATTTTAAATGTTAGAAGCTTTCCATGTCGGAAGGCTTCTTTTCTATTTTTTAAATTGTATTACTATTGAATTTCTTAGGCTTGAATTTATTGCTCGTACTGTTATAATTAGTTGATGTGGGTAATGACTTGGCTAAGCGGCTAATCCTTAACGTTTATTTTAGCTAGGTAGCGCTTGCTAGATTGCAATTAAGGTAATTTGGCTTACTTGCTAGAGGCAATGCTTTGTTTGGAAGTTGAAAAGGACATCTAATTGTATTAAATTTAGGCTTCTCTTTACTATCCCCATTAATTACCAGGAATGCAACCAATAGAAGTATTAAAGAAGTTTTATGGCTACGATTCTTTTAGAGGACAGCAGGAATCGATTATAAGTCAAGTACTTAAAAAGAAAGATTGCATTGCTTTGATGCCTACAGGGGCAGGTAAATCAGTTTGTTATCAGGTACCTGCGATGGTTTTGCCTGGTCTTACACTGGTTATTTCTCCTTTAATCGCATTGATGAAAGACCAGGTGGATGCGATGAATGAAATTGGTATTCCTGCAGCTTTTTTGAATTCAACCATGGATATCTCTGAGCAAAGACATGTCTCCGATCAGGCCATGAATGGGAAATTAAAATTGTTATATGTAGCTCCAGAACGACTTTTTTCAGGAAATCATCCCTTGGTAAATGCGCTTAAAGAAATGAATTTATCCTTAGTGGCTGTAGACGAAGCGCATTGTGTATCTCAATGGGGCCATGACTTTAGACCAGAATATTTGAAGTTAGGTGCATTAAGAAAATCTTTTTCAGATACACCCTTTCTGGCATTAACAGCTACGGCTGACAACCAAACGCGAAAGGACATAGCTGCCAGACTAGGTTTAAAAAAACCAGAATGGTTTATCTCTTCTTTTGATCGACCTAATATTACTTATAGGGTTGCCTTAAGGTCTGATGCATTTGTTAAGTTGGTTGATTTCCTGCATTTGAGATCCAAGGATTCAGGAATCGTTTATTGCCTATCCAGAAAGTCGGTAGAGGCTACCGCTTCTAAATTAAATGCAAATGGATTTTCGGCTTTGCCTTATCATGCAGGCCTAAGCAAAGAAACCAGACAGGAAAATCAGGAGAAGTTTATAAAAGATGAAGTGAAAATTATAGTAGCCACCATTGCTTTTGGAATGGGGATAGACAAGTCCAATGTTCGGTTTGTAGTGCATACCAATATGCCTCAAAACATTGAGAGTTACTATCAGGAAACTGGAAGAGCAGGAAGAGATGGATTGCCTGGAGAGGCATTGTTATTTTATAGTCTGGGGGACAGTATCACCTTAAAAAGGATGATAGAAAGTGCTGATAATGAAGATTATGTAAAGCACATGAAAGCCAAGATGAATACGATGGTTCAATTTTGTCAAACGAAATCATGTAGAAGGCGATACTTGCTCAATTATTTTGGAGAGCAGTATTCTCAGGACTGTGGGAATTGTGATGTTTGCTTTCATAAAAACAATAAGTCAGACATGACTGTTTTTTCCCAAATGCTCCTTTCAGCAGTAGTTCGGTTGGGACAGCAATTTGGCTTAGGCCATGTTATTTTAGTTTTAAGAGGGTCCCAGGCAGCGAAAGTAACCGAAAGCCAAAAACAATTGTCAGTATATGGAATAGGTAAAGATAGAACTGATGACTTTTGGAAAAGGCTAGGCTTTCAGCTTATATCCGAAGGATACCTCACTCAGGAGGATCCAAAAATGCCAATATTGAAATTGAGTGAATCGGGCTGGGAGAAATTGAAACGCAAAGAGAAATTTCTTTTGGCCATGGAAGAAGAGGTGTTCAAGCGGGCGGAAACAACTACAGAAAAGGATGAAGCCCTTTTCGACAAGCTTAGGGCGATTCGTAAAAGGCTTGCAGATAAGCAGAATGTTCCCCCATATATTGTTTTTTCTGATGCTACTCTTGTGGAAATGAGCCAGCGTTATCCCCAAAGTGACAATGAATTAATTCGAATTGGTGGAATTGGTCAACTTAAGTTAGAACGATATGGGGAGGACTTTTTAAAGGAGATAAAAAGCCATGTGAAAGAAAATAATATTGTCCCCACAAAAAGTTCAGGAACTCTCATCGTTAGGAAAATCAAAACTGCTCCTTCTGCTTCAGTCCTTCAGACTTTTGAACTTTATCAAGAAGGTAAGTCTGTTTTTCAAATCGCTCAGGCCAGAAGTCTTGCCAATACCACTATCGAAGGGCATATGGTGCAACTTATTGAGGAGAATAAAATTGATAAGAATACCATATTAGATAAGGAAAATACCCAAATCATTTTAGATTATTCCAATAAACTTGCAAGTTATGGGCTCAAAAATTTAAAAGATCATTTCGGTGATAAGTATACCTATTTTCAATTGAAGGTAGCTTTAGCAGGGAAGAAAAAGTAAATCAATCGGTTTGACTGCTGTCAAGGAGGTAATTGTCTATTACTTTTATGCTTTAGTTGATTTTAATCCTCAAGGATTAGAGTGATGGGCTCAATAGATTATCTCAGGAATACCATATATATTACCCAATCTATTTCATTTCAGAAAGGAGTCTTATTATCCAAAGTTCGAAACCACCGGTGACCCGGAACCAAAACCCTGATTTGAGATCGCTTATTTTTTGGGATTAAGACCATAATGTCAAAGAGGAAGCTTTCGCTTCAATTAGCTTTTTTAATGGTGATGTGGTAGGAGAACATGTACTGGTTATAGGAGTGATTGCTAGGGATGGTTGCTTTGGTTATCAGGAAAAATGAGATACTGTTACTCCCTAAAAAGTAAGCCTAATCGGTGAATTTAATTCCATCTATGGGTTGATTCACAACTGATTAGGCGAAAATCAATATTGCTTCATGATGCATAAATGCAAAAAAAATACCCCAATAGGGGTATTTTTTGAAGAAGGCTTATTTAGTACATTTGTCATGGGTGATTAAGCAACTTTTTAAGCTTTTATTTTACTTAATATTTTAAAAGGGCATTTTTATATATTTTTTTAGCCCTTTTATTTTTTTATCCATGCCAAACTAATTTCATCAGGTGTTTTCATTCGATCTGCCAATCTCATGTACCTGGAAGACAATCCAGAAAGATATTCTTGTGCTTTCGTAGCCGCTTCATTCAAACCTGTAACAGTTTCTATTTCCCATAGTTTTACCAGGTGATCAATTATACGGGCATAATCCCAGCCAGTATAGATACCTACTTTTTGGGTAATTGCTGAAAACTGGTCGAATATACTTGGGTTTTTGTTTCCCTTGGCCATTAATACAGCAGGCATTACGATTTGTTTGCGCATCATTTTCTCAAATGCAAGAACTGCCCCACTGGGGTCAATTTTAATGATTTCTGACATAAAACTTTTATAAGCTTTTTCATGTCTTGCTTCATCTCCAGCTATTTGCTTACAGATCTTTCCTAGTACCTGATCCCCAGCCTTGTCGGCTAGTTTTCCAGTATTCATATGAGAGATTTTGGTTGCTCTTTCTTGAAAGGAGGTATAGACAATTGCCTGGTAAGGGTCTTTTTCAGACCTTGGATCAAAACCATTGTAAATTAACCTGTGAATGGTTTGCTCTACTTCTCTCATATCGGCCCTTCCTGACAAGTACAAATACTTGTTTAGCAGGTCCCCATGACGATTCTCCTCCGCTGTCCATGCCTTGGTCCATTGTACCCAACCTTGATCACTGATAAGGGATCCATCTTCATTTACCCCTTCGAGCATATTGAAATAGGTTTGATAGCTAGGCAATGCTTCTTCTGTGATCATGTTACCTATCAGTGAAGTAATGATGGTATCAGGGATTACACTAGCTCTCTCCCGTAATTCTTTCACCTGATCCAATGCATCAGGTTGTGTCATGTCAGGAAGAAAATCAGTTGGTTGCCAACAATCATCTGGATCCATAAGGGTTGTCCCTACGGTTTCTGTCACAAAGTCACTCAGCTGACTGATAACTTCGGCGTTCTTTTCAAGTTCGTAATTAATATTTTCTGACTTCTTCATAAATTAGGCTTTCACATTATGATGCCAATTAGTTGGTATTATCCAAAATATTAACACCAAGCTACAATTTAACTAACAATACTGTCAAATTAGAACCATTTCATGGGTTTAAATTTGACGTATTATTTAATAATATAACGAATGCATTTATTATACAACGAATGCACCGTAAAATTCATTCAATTTCACAAAAACTATTGCGCTACCCTTAGTAGGAGAGCTTATAGGCAACAACTTTATCCTTAAAGAAGGTCGGGACTATCACCAATTTCTCCGCAGGAATATAACCGATGTCTGCCGTATTTGATTCCTCAGCAGTGGTGTCCAGTAGTTTTACTGCTTCACCATTTTGAATAAGGAAAATTTCCCCTCCCCACTTACTGGCGATAAAGGTATCCTCATTAATTACAATTAAGCCATCCCCTCCAGTAACCGTATCGTTGATGATCTCAAAACTACCATCACTATTGTACTTCTTGAAACCATCCGCATCAAGACCATATAGGGTGTTTCCGTTTCCTATACGTAAACCATTGATATTAGGCTGGTTTTCTGCAAAGGTTTTAATCTCTTCATTTTCCAAGTATAAGATCTTATTGGCTTTCATGTCTGTGAAATAGACCTTTTCACCGTCAGTATCCGCATCATTCAAAAACACGGCATCCTCTACGGTATAGGCTTTGTTGATCTTGCCGGTAGCCAATTCTATCTCTAATAACCTGTCTACATCAGTGACGTAAAGGAAATCACCCATCACAGTCATGCCTTTAGGTGCATTCAATCCACTGACCCAATTTCTTTCAACTATCTCTCCTTTGGAGTTTAACTTTGAAATCGAGCCAACGCCGTCTTTTTCGGAGGGACCACCCTCTATATTGGCTACATAAATCATGTCGTCACTTTCTTCATAATGCGCAGACTCATTAGTTGTCAACTCTGCTGGAGTTTCCCATACCATTTCTAATGATGCAGTAACTACCTGGTCAGTCTCTTCCTCAAGGGTATTCTCTTCTGTTGAAGTATCTGAATTGTTTGACCCGCAACTCCAAAGTACAAATACACTTAATATAAAACTATTGAATACAAATTTGTTAGAAGTTTTCATTGCTGTGGTTTTTGGTTGAACATCAAATTTCGATAATTTTTTGGTGAAAACTTAATGTTCATTAAAAAATGAATGTTTTTGTGCTTAGTTATAATGTCATAGATCCTTATCTTTAGTGATACTTGATCCGTAATGCTGGCAATAACTCTTTAAAATATAATAAATGAAAAGTTTAAAAACCCTTGTATGCTCCCTAATCGCTGTAATATTGCTCTCTTGTTCATCTTCAACTACCAATAACCAGGATTATCAAAACTTATCCGAAGCGGAAATGTTTGAATTAGCCCAACAAATTGCCCAAAGCACGATTATTGTTGATGGACATGTAGACTTGCCTTACCGAATGTGGGTGGATGAATCTACCCATCAACAAGAAATTTTAAATGTGGCAGAACGCACCGAAGGAGGAGATTATGATTACCCAAGGTCCAAAGAAGGAGGTTTAGACGCTCCTTTCATGTCCATCTACATTCCCTCCAGGTATCAGGAAACAGGCGGCGCCAAGATGCTTGCGGACTCACTTATACAGATGACCAAAAGTATTGCGACAACCTGGCCAGAAAAATTTGCGATGGCTTACAGTCCGCAGGATATCCAAAATAATTTTGAAAATGGGAAAATCTCCCTTCCGTTAGGTATGGAAAATGGAGCGCCAATTGAAGGAGACATTGAGAATTTGGGGTATTTTTATGATCAGGGAATTAGGTACATCACGCTTACCCATGGCAAAGATAATCTTATAGGTGATTCCTCTTATGACACAACCTATATACATGGTGGCTTAAGTGAGTTTGGCGTTTTGGTAATTAAGGAAATGAATCGTCTGGGAATAATGGTAGACATCTCCCATGTTTCTGATGCCACCTTTTACGATGTTATGGAGATAAGTAAAGTGCCTGTGATCGCCTCTCATTCATCGGCACGTCATTTTACACCTGGTTTTGAGCGGAATATGGACGACGAAATGATTAAAAAGTTGGGGGACAAGGGTGGCGTAATTATGATAAATTTTGGTGGTAATTTTATAGATCAGTCTTTTGATGAGAAAAACAAAAATGTCAATGAGCACATTGTGAATTGGTTAGCGGAAAATGATTTTAAAAGAAGTGACCGGGAAGCAAAAGCGTATATTGAAAAATATGTTGAAGAAAATAATCCCTTTCCATCTGTGGAAAAGGTAGCGGATCATATAGATCATGTTCGTGATCTGGCGGGAATAGATCATATCGGTTTGGGCTCGGATTTTGATGGCGTAGGTGATACCCTACCAACTGGCCTTAAAGATGTGTCGATGTACCCTAATCTTATTGCAGAATTGCTTAAAAGGGGTTACAGTAAAGAAGATATTGAGAAAATTTGTTACCAAAACATTTTCAGGGTTTGGAATAAAGTAATCGCATTTTCAGAAGCAACATAAATGCGGAACTAGTTTTATAGCAACTTGTTATAAGTGATTATGGCGATTATTTATATGTTCAGCTTAATAGCTCAATAGGCTAAAGGACCTTTAATATAAAGGAGAAGAAGGGTTCGACTTGAATAAGTTGTATGTGCCATGAATAACTATTAACTTCACTTATAATAAAATTAGGCAATGCCAGGATATCATTTGCATAGCCAATTGGGATTCAATTTCCTTTGGGAAAGTGATATAAAATGGATTGTCTTTCGCATGTTCTGGGTTAAAAAGAGTAAAAGATAAAAATCAATATGAGTCAAATAGCAAATAGTTTTCAAGAAGCACAGAAAGCCTTTTTAATATTAAAGCAACAAGGAAGTCAGAAGAGAGTGGCATTTTTGAAAGAAATAGCCAGCCAAATCGAACTTCTACGCGAAGACTTAATTCCTGTAGCAGCCAGAGAATCACATTTACCTGTAGGCCGTATAACCGGAGAATTAGGCAGGACGCTGGGGCAAATTATGCTTTTCGCTAATTTAGTAGAAGAGGGAAGCTGGGTGGATGCTACAATAGACCATGCAGATTCGGATAGAAAACCCGCTCCAAAACCGGATATCCGCAATATGTTAAGGCCATTAGGCCCTGTAGTGGTATTTGGTGCCAGCAATTTTCCATTGGCATTCTCTACGGCTGGTGGGGATACGGTTTCCGCTTTGGCTTCAGGATGCCCTGTATTGTACAAAGCCCACCCTGCACATCCTGAAACCTCAAGAATGGTTGCCAATGCAATAAAAGCGGCAGTTACCGTGTGCGGTATGCCCGAGGGTACTTTTCATCACATAGAAGGAGGAATAGATACGGGACAGGAATTGGCCGCTCATCCTTTAGCCAAAGCAGTGGCTTTCACTGGATCCTTTAAAGGAGGTAAAGCATTGTTTGATGCATGTAATAAAAGAGAAACACCTATACCAGTTTATGCTGAGATGGGTAGCGTCAATCCAATCTTTGCAATGGAAGCTTATTTGAATGAGAACTTAGTCGCTGCTGCCAATGCTTATGCAGGGTCTTTGGTACTAGGAGTTGGGCAATTTTGTACCAATCCTGGGTTAGTCTTTGTGCCAAAAGCACATGAAAAAGCCTTTGGAAACCAAGTTGTTAGTCAGCTTAAAGAAGTCTCTGGGGCGCCAATGCTTCATGAAGGAATTTGCAATACCTACCACCAAGCATTGAAAAAGCTTGCCGCATCAGACAAGCTTGACTGGCTTTTGACTACAGAAGCTTCCGAAATGCTTGCAGGAAATCCTTCCTTGGCCAAAATAAAAGCCAGTGATTGGCTTAGTGATGAAGCATTTCAAGAAGAAGTATTTGGACCTTTCGCTATAATGGTTGTATATGAATCTATAGAAGAGCTTGAAAAAGTGGCCGTTAAATTAAAAGGCCAACTTACCTGTACGGTATGGGGAGAACCTGCTGAATTATCAGCCAATAAGGATTTTCTAAATTTGGTAGAAGAGAAATGTGGTCGATTGCTTTTCAGTGGTGTACCCACTGGAGTGGAAGTAGGACATGCCATGCAACATGGAGGTCCTTTCCCATCTACCACTGACAGTAGAAGTACTTCAGTTGGGAGTTTTGCAATCTATCGTTTTGTGAGGCCGGTAGCTTTTCAAGACATGCCAGAAGAATTATTGCCAGCGGAACTTATGGAAAAAAACCCATTGGGGATTTTAAGGAAGGTTGACGGCGTATTTGTCAGATAAAAAAGTGCCACGTCAAATAGTGAAAAGCTGGTTTAAAAGGGAAAAGTACTCTTTAAATCAGCTTTTTTTTATAGCTAAAAAAAGGCCACAGGCCTTGAGGTAAGCTATGTGTTAAGGATTTAGATAGCCTCTATTTATAAAATTACAATGTCGTTGATAACCCCTTTACCGTATTTATCAGCAATGAGCGTAAGCACCTTCGATTTATTCATCATGATCTCCTTCTTCAAAGGACCAGAGGTGATTTTTACATAAAGGATTTTTTGTTTCACTGAGAGACTTTGGGTGCGAGAGGCAACAGTATTACCCATCAGTTGGCCCCATTCCTGAATGACGGTTTTTTCTGAAAATTTATCCTTGAGTCGGTAAGCTTCCAATAGCTCCTCAAACACTTCCTTTAGCGGAGAAGTGTGCTTGTTTCTGGATGGCTCAAATGAATATTTTTTCATGAAATAAAGATACGGCTAATCGCTTAAATAAATAATTTTGATGCAATGTAATCTGCTAGAAGTTTCCCTTTGTCACTTAATTTTATAAATCCATTCTCGATTTGAATCACCGCTTGATCTTCCAAGGATTTTATCCTTTCTACTTGTTGAAGCAACAGGTCATAGCCGTATTTTTTCTTTAACCACCCCGTGTCTACTCCCCATATTGTACGCAGAGAAGTAAGGATATATTCATTGATTCTGTCTTCTTCCGATAGGTAATCCTCCTGGAAAGCCTGTTTTCCTGAGTTGAGTAGTTTTATGTATTTGCCATTATTACTCAGGTTATGTCCCCGATGCAGTCCATCATAAGAATGAGCGCCTGGGCCAACCCCAAGGTAGGGGATGCCTTTCCAATAATTGCTATTGTGCATGGAGAAAGCACCCTCTTTTGCAAAATTGGATATTTCATACTGTATGTAGCCAGCCTCTTTGAGGTATTGCTGCAGAATTTCAAATTGCTCTGCCTGAAATTCCTCAGACGACTCTTTAAATTTGCCCTTCTTTTCCCATGCACCTAACACCGTTTTAGGTTCCACTGTAAGGCAGTAACTGCTAATATGTTCAGGGTTTTGTTTCAGAGTAGCTTCCAAGTCCTTTATCCACAAACCATGGTCATCATGAGGGAATCCATATATAAGGTCCATGGACAAGGTCTTAAAGCCTGCACTTCTGGCTTTATTTATGACATTGAGAGATTCTTCGGCATTGTGCGACCGGTTATAAAACTGCAATACGGAATCATGAAAACTCTGGATGCCTATACTTAGCCGGTCTATTCCCATATTTAAAAGTTCGGATAATTTCTTGTCGCCCAGGTCATCAGGATTGGCCTCAAGTGTTACTTCCTTAAGTTGGCAATCAAAATTGTCTTGAATCGTCTGCCAGATTTTCTGGAGCTGGTTGACGGGTAAGATGGAGGGCGTGCCCCCCCCGAAATAAATGGTCTCAATGGGGTCTCCCTTTGCTAAATAATCTTTTCTATTTACCAATTCCAGACAAATCATTTCCACCATTTCATTAAGGTTCAATCTGTTGGTGCTAAAATGAAAATCACAATAGCGGCAGGCTTGAAGGCAATATGGAACATGTATGTAAATACCCGACATAAAATGGTTTTAGAGATTGTGTAAATGACCCAATAGCTGCGCCGGATTAATATATTGATAAAGAATATGACGATGACCTTTCTGATTTTCTTGAAAGCGAAGCAAATTCGTAATCAATTTATACTGGCTTTTTCGAGTTATTGCTCATTCTGGTTGTTCTGGGATGATTCGGATTACTCTTTTTGCAAAGTTAAAGATAATTGGGTTTAGGTTTTAGTTTTTGGTGATAATTGCCTTAATTTTGTAACTCTCAGAAAAAAAGAACCCTAACCAATTCTATTGATGAATACGAATCGAATATTTCAGTTGCTTTCCTTGTCGTTTCTTATTTTGTTCAGCCCAGCATTTGCCCAGATGGACGTTAAAAAAAGTCTGGTTTCTAAAAATGCAGAATTAGTCAAAGTCGGTGATGGATATGGCTTTACCGAAGGACCTGCTGTGGACAGAGAAGGGAATATTTTTTTTACTGATCAACCAAATAATAAAATTTACCAGTGGAAATTTGGGACTGGTGAGATTATTGAATTTACGGATGCTTCAGGAAGGGCCAATGGGTTGTATTTTACCCGAGAGGGTGATTTACTCGCATGTGCCGATATGGACAACCAACTTTGGTCATTTGACAAAGAAGGCAAATCAAAAGTATTGATTGAAAGCTTCAAAGGCAATAAACTCAATGGTCCCAATGATTTGTGGGTTAACCCAAGGGGTGGCATTTATTTGACCGACCCTTTGTATGAAAGGAAATATTGGGAAAGAGATCCAGCCATGCAGCAAGATGGGAATCACTTGTATTATTTAGGGAGTGATGGATTTCAGTTTTTTAGAGTAGATGAAAACCTGGTAAAGCCAAATGGAATTGTTGGCTCTCCAGATGGTACGAAGCTCTATGTTGCTGATATTGGAGCCAAGAAAACCTATGTGTATGACATTGAGGAAGATGGTTACCTAACCAATAGGCAGGTTTTTGTTGAAATGGGATCTGACGGAATGACCATAGACAATAGAGGCAACTTGTACTTAACAGGTGATGGGGTAACTATATTTAACAACAGGGGAGATAAGATTGGCCATATTCCTGTTGATGAAAAATGGACTGCAAATGTATGCTTTGGGGCAGGAGATAGGAAAACATTGTTCATCACCGCTTCAGAAGCTGTATATACTCTTCAAATGAAGGTGAGGGGTGTTTGGTAAAAACGTTCCCTTATATTTTTTTTGCTTTTTTGCTATTTGCAGCCCTTACAGGGGCGGCACAGGATACTTCATATACACTGAAAGTTGAACTATTTAGTGAGGGGGAGAATGTGAAAGAAATGATGCAGGCATTTCCAGATAGTCTTGGTGTGATTAAATATTCGAAAGCAGTTGAAGATTCATTACAGCTCGAAGGTTACTTTAGCCCTGAGCTAAAGTTGGCCTTTTTGAGTGAGCAACAATCAACCCTTACCATTGAAACAGGTGTGCAAACCAAGTGGCTTGACCTAAGTAAAGGCAACTTAGAACCATGGGTCCTATACAGATTGAATAACCCTCTGCTTTCTGTTAAAAATAAGCCCTTTCGGTACAAGGAGTTGAGAAGGTTAATGGAGAAGATCCTTGATATTGGGCAAAACAATGGCTATCCATTTATCTCTGTTAGGCTTGATAGTGTCCGGCAAGAAAAAGATGGCGTTTCAGCCAGTATTACTATGGATAAAGGGCCATTCATTACCTTTGATACCTTACAGGTTACTGGCAATTCCAGAACCCAGCCGATTTATCTTGCCCGAAAGTTAGGAATCAGACCTGGAGAACCATTCTCCCAAAAGAAGGTCATGGAGGCAACTAGGGCTATAAAAAATGTTCCTTACATCAGTGTAGTGAGTAACCCTGAATTGTCATTTCAGAATGAGGAAGCCACCATCTACTTGCCTGTAAATGACAGGAAAGTCAATAGCCTTGATGGAATCATAGGTCTATTACCGAATGAAATCGAGGCAAACAAGTGGTTGGTGACTGGCCAGTTTGATTTGCAGTTGTACAATGTGGCTGGGCGAGGTAGAGATTATGTACTAATTTGGCAGCGTTTAAGTCAATATTCTCAAAATTTAAATATTGAAGCGAAAGAACCTTTTGTACTTGGGACGGATTTAGATGTAAGTGTTTCTTTTAATTTACTTAAAGAAGACACTACTTTTCTTAACAGGGCTTTTGAATTTAACGTCGGTTATCAATTAAGTGCATCTACCTACTTAAGTTTTTTTGGGAAAAGACAGGCAGGAGATCTTCTGGCGACAAGCAATTATGAACAAGCAGCCTCCTTGCCTGAAATTGCAGATTTCAGGTACAATAGTTATGGCGCCACTTTTACAGTAAACCGTGTGGATGATATTATTTTACCCAAGCGAGGATGGCAATCCATGGCCACCTTTGGTTTGGGGAATAAGCGAATAATTGAGAATACCGGGCTCCCTGCAGCACTGTATGTAGGGTTAAAAAGGACATCCCTGCAATATTATATGAAGGCTAAAATGGCCTACTATCACAGGTGGCAGCAAAACTTGGGTTTAAAACTTTCGGTGAGCGCTGGTGACATGGACAACGCCAATCTTTTGCTGAATGATTTATTCAGACTTGGTGGCCTACAATCCATCCGAGGATTTAATGAGAATTATTTTTACACCAGCAGGTACATTTATTTGAATGTAGAGCCAAGGTTTTATTTTGGTACTTATTCTTATTTTTTATTATTTACTGATTTGGGAAGGGTAGAGAGTAAGGTAGGTAATGTTACTGGAGAATGGCCTTTTTCTTTTGGAGGCGGATTAAACTTGGAAACTAGCGGTGGGATATTTAAATTCGTGTACGCATTGGGCCAGGCCGGTAGTCAGCCTTTAGGTTTTAATTATTCTAGAATTCATTTTGGTTTTACAGGACGTTTTTAATGAGGTGGATTGGTCGAATAATGTTGTTTCAGGGATTGCTTTTATTGATGTTGTCCAGCCTTCCTACAAAGTCGCTGGCCCAAGTATTGGTAAATTATGATTCCGCCCTACATGAAAATATTTCAGATAGCTGGCTCAGCCAGAAAGAGTCGGTTGCTGTAACGGTGGATGTGGATCAATTTCCTGATGCTTCTTGGCGGATTCGTTTGCCTAAGGGCACGGGCTTGTTTTTTAACGAAGCCTTATGGGAGTATTATCCAAATGATACCATATTGGTGATTGGCAACAATGCCATCGCTCCATTTAAAAACAACGAGGGCAAATTAGAAGTTACAGCTTTAAAACGGGGTATCTCTCTTGAAGAATTTTCAATAAAAAAGGGATATTTTAAAACCTTGGATGAAATTGGCTCCATAGAGAATGTTTTGGTTAAAAGGAATAAAGATGAGGTAAGGAATTTTTTCTTTATTGCGCTGATTGCAATATTGTTTTTGATAGCCATTTTTAGGGCCTTTTTTCCTGCAATATTCAGTATTTTCTGGAACCCTAAGAGTGTTTTTTCTATTGAGGACATTTGGGAGTCTGGTAGTTTTTCTAAAATTTATTCTGCTGAGCTGTTGTTTTACCTTGTACTTATCAACATGTGTACAGGATTACTTGTGATTTTGGTCATTCACGGATTGGGTTTTGATTTTTTAGGTATGGGACGGGATGGTGAGGTTGTAAAATTAACTTATGGCTGGCTGATTTTTTCATTAATGCTGACAATTATCACATTTTTAAAGTTTTTATGGTTGGGCACAGGAGCATTTTTATTCAACTTAAAAAAGATAGCTTTTCCTCATTTCTTCTATTTATTAAAAGTTAGGGGATTTGCTCTTTTCATTATCATTTGTATGCTTATAGTGGTTTATGCAAACAATTGGGTTTCCTTGAATGAGCATTTCTCCTATATGTATTATACTTTTTTCATAATATATTCTTTGGGTTTAATAGGGTTAGCAATATGGTTGTATAAAAAAAACGGATTTAATAATTATCATTTATTTTCTTACCTTTGCACCTCTGAATTGATCCCCTTTTTGGTTATTTGTAAATTACTCCTAGGATAAGGAAAAAAAATAAAAATGACGCAAGCAACAAAAAACAGACTAAATCGAGTTAGGAGCATATTGGTGTCACAACCTAAACCTACCGATGAGCGGTCCCCCTATTTTCATTTGACTGAAAAATATAAGATCAAAATTGACTTTAGACCTTTCATACAGGTTGAGCCAGTATCTGTAAAAGATTTTAGGAAGCAGAAAATAGAGATACTCAAACATACAGCAGTCATATTCACTAGTAGAAATGCGATTGATCATTTTTTCGGAATATGTCAGGAGTTAAAAATTGAGATGCCCGCCGATATGAAATACTTTTGTATTTCCGAGCAGACGGCTCATTATCTCCAGAAGTACATAGTAATCCGAAAAAGGAAATTATTCGTAGGTACTCGTACGGCAGCTGATTTATTTGATTTCTTTAAGAAGCATAAGTCTGAGAAATATATTTTCCCTTGTTCTGATATAAGGAAAGACGATATTCCTCAATTCTTAAGTAAAAACAATATTGATTTTACAGAGGCGATTATCTACCACACTGTAGCGGCAGATTTATCAGACCTTAAGGACATTAAATATGATATTTTAGCTTTTTACAGCCCTTCCGGAATAAAATCTTTGTTTCAAAATTTTCCAGATTTTGAACAAGGGAAAACCAGAATCGCTGCATTTGGCCCTACTACAGCTCAAGCTGTAAAGGAAATGGATCTTATCATGGACATTGAAGCTCCGCTACCAAATGCCCCTAGTATGACTGGTGCATTGGAGTTGTATATAAAAAAAGCAAATAAAATCTGATTTCTTTTAATCTTTTTACTGGTAATTTCAGTTTAAATGTGTAGAATAGATTTCAAATTGCAAAATATCTTGTACGCATGAATAAAAGAATTTACCTGTTGACCTTTGTGTTGTTTGGCATGGCTTATTTTCTGGTATCTCCGAAAGTCATTGCTCAGCAGGATGCACAATTTACTCAATATATGCACAACGGCATTTTTTACAATGCTGCTTTTGCAGGTAAAGAGGATGGCTATTCTATTACAGCACTACACAGAAGTCAATGGTTAAATTATAGTACTAGCTCAGGAATGGGTGGTGCACCTACAACCCAACTTATTTCCTTCTCTGGAAAGATGAAAGGATTGCCACTTGGCTTTGGCTTAGTAGCGGTGAATGATCAGATTGGACCTTTTAATAACCAGGAAGTAGATCTTTCATTGGCTTACCACCTTCGCTTAGGTAGGGGCAATTTGAGGGTAGGTGCTTCAGGTGGGTTTTTTTCCAGCACCATTAGATTTGGAGAATTTTCGCCTGTAAACCCAGATCCAAACATACCTTCTACGGGTGATGAAAATCAGTTAATGCCTACTGCATCGTTAGGTTTACTGTATGATAGGGGTAATTTCTACATGGGTTTAAGCAGCCGAAGTCTTAATGAACCAGCTTTTGATTTTGGAAGTGGTAGTTTGGCCAATCAACTTGAAAACCACAATTATTTACTAGTTGGGTATAAAATAAACACTTTTGCACAGTTTAGTGTTGAACCTAGTATGTTGGTGAAATCGGTGTCTTTAAATACTTTTTCGTATGACTTTAGCGTTATAGGCACATATAATAAAAGGATAAGCCTTGGTATGGCTTATAGGTTAGAGGAATCGGCATCAGTTTTGTTAGGATACAGCTTATTAAAAGATAACTCTCTTAGATTAGGGTATGCATTTGATTTGGTAGTAGGAGGTGTTCAAGCTAAAAGTCCATCTTCTCATGAATTTATGCTTACTTATAATATACCTCAGGTATCGAAGCAAATTGACAGAATTATTCAAAGGACTCCGAGATTCAGGTTCTAGATTAAAGAATTTTATTGAAGAAAATCTTGCGATTTTCTAATAAAATCTGTTAAATTTCGAATTAGTTGATTGTTTAAATGGTTGAAAATGAATGTAGTTACTTTATTGTCATTTATGTTAAGAAAAATGAATCATAGCTTTTTGACCCTGATTTCAGGGTTATTAATAATGACACTACTTCAAGGTTGTGGGCTTTTCGGAAATAAAGGCACAGCTAGTGAAAAGCTCAATAGAAGAGGAGAAGTTACAGGTGTACCTAAGAGAGCCGGATGGCAGCAATCGTTGCCTTTCGAGATGGTACCTGTAAAAGCTGGAACTTTTTGGATGGGCCAGGCTGATGAAGACATTGGCGTAAGCAGGGCATCTACCAATAAACAAGTCACCATTTCGGAATTTTTTATGGACAAATATGAAGTGTCCAATAATAAATACAGACAATTTCTTGACGCAGTTAGAATGGGAGAGCTGGCCTTAGGTACTCCTACTACTAATTCTATCGCGCCAGAATTCGTTTTGGAAGAGTTACTTCCTGATACCACTATATGGTCACAGAGTTTTACCCACCATTATGGTGATCCTTTGATGGAGTATTATTTTGACCATCCTGCTTTTGATGATTATCCTGTTGTAGGGGTTAGCTGGGACCAAGCGAAACAATTTTGTGAATGGAAATCTTACCACATGAATGCCAATGATGAATCTGAATTTGATATGCCTAAGTTTCGTCTGCCATTAGAGGCCGAATGGGAATATGCATCCAAAGGCGGAAAGGACATTGCTAAATACCCATGGGGCGGACCTTATCTAAAAAACCGAAGAGGCTGTTTAATGGCTAATTTTAAACCAGGAAGAGGAAATTATATTGACGATGGTTTCGCTTATACAGCTCCTGTGGATGCCTTTGCACCAAATGGTTATGGCCTCTATAATATGGCTGGAAATGTTTCGGAGTGGGTGGAAGATGCGTATAATCCTGCATCCAATTCCCTGATCTGGGACATGAATCCAACTTATATTGATTCTACAGAAAGCCGTAAAGTAGTGAGAGGTGGATCATGGAAAGATGTTGGGTATTTCTTAGAAACGAGTTCAAGGAATTTTGAGTACCAATTTGTTCAAACAGCGCATATTGGCTTCAGAACGACAATGACTTATATTGGAAGATCAGGGTCTATGAGCTCAAACGCTAACAAAAGAAGTCGTCGATAATTTGATTAATTAAGTAAACACCATACTAGCAAACCGTTATAAATTTTTATTATTTCTTAATATGTCTACAAAAAACAACACTTTCGCTTATAAGTTCTACGGTTCTATAATGCCTAAAATATATGGGATTGGAGCCGCTATTGTAATACTTGGTGCAATGTTCAAAATTTTGGACTGGCGTTTTTCATCCATAATGATTGGTGTAGGCTTGTCTACAGAGGCACTCATATTTTTTCTTTCTGCCTTCGAACCAAAAAACGAAGAGTTAGATTGGACCAAAGTATATCCTGAATTAGAAGGTAAAAATGCGGGTGTTGCTCCAACAAGAGCTGTAGCCCAAAGTACAGACCAAACCGCTCAAAAAATGGATGAAATGTTGTCCAAAGCTAAAATTGGACCTGATTTAATAGAAAGTTTGGGAAAAGGAATGCAAAACCTTGCTAGCACTACTGAGAAGTTAGGCAATATTTCAGACGCTGCTGTAGCTACCAACGATTATGCTCAGAATGTGAAAAAAGCATCAAAGTCCATGCTTGAAATCAATGAGTCCTATACCAAAACTGCCAGTGCTCTGGCGGAGATGTCTTCTGCATCAGAAGGAGCTAAGGCTTACAGAGACCAATTGGTAAGTGTGACTAGAAGCCTTTCGGCCTTGAATAATGTGTATGAAGAGGAATTGAAAGATTCTAACATGCATGCGAAAACCATCAATAAATTCTATTCCAATATTTCTGTGGCCATGGATGGTATACAGGAAGCAGGTAAGGAAACTGAAACGTTTAAAACCGAGCTGGCAAAACTTAATAAAAATGTCCACTCACTTAACAACGTATATGGTGGCATGTTATCTGCCATGAAAGGTTAATGATTCCTGATTCCAATCAATTTTTTATTCCTATAATTTAAGATAAAGTAAAATAGCTTATGGCCGGTGGTAAAGAAACACCAAGACAGCGGATGATCGGGATGATGTACTTAGTATTGACCGCTTTGCTGGCTTTACAAGTAAGTAACCAAATCCTACAAAAATTTGTACTGATCAACGATGGGTTGGAAAGAACTTCAAAAAATTACGTTCAGAAAAACCTCTTTTCTGTCAATATCATCTCTACAACAGTAGAGCAGCAAGGCAATAATAAGGTAGATATTCCTAAGGTGGAAGCTGCTAATGAAATCAGGCAAAGAAGCTCTGAATTGGTTAGTTATTTGGAAGAAGCAAAAACCAGGTTAATTGAAGAGTCTAATGCAATTGATGAGCAAGGCAACTTTAGAACTTCTGCTTTGAAAAATGTAGATATCCCTGGAAATATATTTAACAACAATCGTTTGGGATATGAGATGCAGGAGAGGTTGAATAGTTTCCCTGATGAAATTACTCAAATTCTTGCTGGATTGAAAATCAATAAATCATTTGAAAAGATCGCAAAAGATGCAAATGAAATTGATCTTTTTAAGAATGATGTGGATGTCAACTTTAAGGACTATGTAAACCTTAATTACGTCAAATCACCAATAGGAGCGGTTTTAGCGATTATCAGTCAACACCAAAATGAAGTGTTGAATATTGAAAGTGAAGCATTGACTGAAATTACCAACTCCCTTGGGTCTTTTATATTTGAAGCTGATAAATTAAAAGCAAGAATCGCTGCCAATTCCAACGTGGTAGCTGCGGGTACTACTTTTGAAGCTGAAATGTTTTTGGCTTCTTCTTCTTCCTCTACTGAGCTAAATATGACAGCCGGTGGCCAAGCTATACCTGTAGAAGAAGGCTTTGGTAAAATTAATTTCTCTGTACCACCAGCCTCAAGTTATGATGACAGGGGACTTGCTGCTAGATCACTTAAAGGCGAAATCAGAGTTCCAATAGGAGGTGTAGACAGTGTGTTCACCATAGATTACGATTATTTTGTTGCTCAACCAGTTATTAAAGTAAGTTCAGAAGTGGTCAACCAGCTTTATGCTGAGTGTGCCAATGATTTGGTCATAGAAGTTCCTGCCTTGGGCAATACGTATGCCCCTACTTTTGCTGTAACGGGTGGTCAGTCCATCAAAGGATCGAAACCTTCTGATGTTACAATCATCCCAGCAGCTTCAGGGAAAGTAATTATCGGCGTATCCAGTGGTGGTAATAAAATAGGTTCTGTAGACTATGATATCAAACCTGTACCAGCTCCTACTATACGTCCATTTAATGGAAATACGCAAATAGATCTTCAAAATCCTACCACTGCAAATGGATTGACTAATCTTCAAATAAGGGCTATTCCTGAACCTACCTTTGGTAGAACAATGACAAGAGATGCCAATTTTGAAGTTACTGCTGGAGAGGTTAGACTAGTGAGGAATGATGTGCCTAGGGAAAGTGTTGCCATTTCAGGTCAAAATGTAGCCTCTAGGAATTTACTTGCGCAAGCACAATCTGGTGATCGTTTAGTAATTATTGCAAGAGAAGTTACAAGGACCAACTTCAGAGGAAATAAAATCAAAAGTACTGTGAACGAAGTTTTTTCAATTCCTATTAAATAATATCCTGGAAATTGGAGCGTTCTATATTTAAATGAGAGAAGTCATGAAAGAATTAAGAAAAGGTATTGGGCTGCTGACAGTAGGTGTTATCGCATGTTGTTTTTTTGCATTGCCTGCTTTTTCCCAAAACAATGCTAATTCTGGAAACCCAGGAGTAGATGTCGGTGATGGAGGATTTTCTATGGATACGATTTATTCTGTGCTTCCGATAAGAGATTCTGACAAAATGTACCAAATCGGTGTGTGGAGAAGGATAGACCTTAGAGAAAAGTACAACCTGCCTTTCTATGGCACTGGGGGATTGAAGTTGGATGGTATCATGATGAATATTTACGATGCTGTGATGGACAATTCCATTGAAGTATTCGCTGATGAGGAATTTAACGAAAGACTGTCCATAACAGATTTTCAGACAAAATTTTTAACAGCAGAAAATGGAGATTCCATTTTTGTAAAAGATCTTTATTATTTAGATTTTAGAGAAGATTTTGTTTTCGATAAACACCGTTCTGAAGTTAGATTTGATGTCAAATACATTGAACTAGTGATGCCATCTCCAACCAATTATGATGTGGGGCAAAAAACCATTGCTTTCATCAGGTTTAGGGATTTTTACAATTACTTCAGTACCCAAGAGCATGGTAAGTGGATGAACTTTAAGAATACCTCTAAAAACCTATCTTATAGTCAAGCGTTTGATTTGAGGTTATTCCGTTCGGTAGTTAGGAAATATACCAACCCTGACAATGCCTTGTTGGTAGATATGGTGGATTCCGATAATCCCAATAAAGAACTTCAAGCCTATTTAAAATCTGTCGAATTTGAATATGAACTTCTGGAGTGGGAAAACAACCTTTGGGAGTGGTAATTAGATACAAAAATTTATAAAAATTAATAGAAGGCAGGTACTTATGTACCTGCCTTTATTTTTGGGAGATGGTTTCCCAAAGTTTTAAGCCTTTGTCTTTTCCAATTATTGCTATTATTTCCTCTTTGGTAGCAGCTTCTATTTTTTTGTAGGATTTAAAGTGTTTTAATAATTTTTGAGCAGTCAGGTCACCTATTCCATCAATGTTTTGAAGTTTGCTATTTATGGCTCCTTTGCTCCTCAGGTCTCTATGAAAAGTGACAGCAAAGCGGTGCGCTTCATCTCTAACCCTTTGAATTAATCTAAGGGATTCAGATTTCTTGTCTATATAAATGGGGTACTGATCACCTGGGAAGTAGATTTCTTCTAATCGCTTGGCTATACCTATGATAGGAATTTTCCCATACAGGTCCAAGTCTCTTAGGGCTACTACAGCGGAAGACAATTGACCTTTTCCACCATCTATAACGATAAGTTTTGGGAGTGGCTTTTCTTCCGCTAGAAGCCTCTTATACCTTCTAAACACCACTTCCTCCATACTTGCAAAGTCGTCCGGGCCTATGACCGTTTTTATATGGTAATGCCGGTATTCTTTTTTTGCTGGCTTGCCATTGAGAAAACACACCATACTTGCAACAGGGTTGGTCCCTTGAATATTGGAGTTGTCAAAACACTCTATATGATTAGGCAGTTCGCTCAATGATAGGTCTTTTTTTAATTGAAGCAATACCCTGTTTTTCTTGTCCTTTCCTTCATCGGCAAAAGATAGTTTCTCTTTTTTGTAGTAAAGTGCATTTTTTAGGCTTAGCTCTATTAATTTTCTTTTATCTCCTATTTTGGGCTGAATTATGGACAAGCCTTCTGGACTTTCTCCGAAGTCTAAATTCACCAAAACTTCCTTGGCATCGCTTTGGAATTGATCCCTTAACCTAATTATCGCTGTTAAAAGCAATTCTTGATCTGGCTCATCCAGCTTCTTTTTTAATTCAACCGTTTTGCTTAATGTGATGGCACCGTTTTTTATACGTAGGTAATTCACGAAAGCGAATTTCTCCTCACCAACTATGGTAAAAACATCCAGGCTATCCGTATTCGGATTAATGACAAGGGATTTTGCGTGGTAATTTACCAGGGAATCAAATTTGTCTTTGAAACGCTGAGCACCCTCGAAGTCCAATGTGGCGGCACTTTCTTGCATCTTTTCCTTAAAGTAACTCTTAGCTAGCCCCATGTTTCCTTTGAGGATGTTTTTAGCCAACTCTATGTCTGCCAGGTAATTTTTTTCTTTCTGGTATCCTTCACAAGGTCCCTTACAATTTCCCAGGTGGTATTCGAGGCAAACTTTGTATTTAGAAGTAGCGATTTTCTCTGGAGATAAATCCAATCTACACGTCCTCAATGTAAATAATGAATGAATAAGCTCTAAGACATTGTTCATGGCCTTAACGCTTGCGAAAGGCCCAAAATAGGTACCTTTAGAGGGGATTACTCTTCGAGTGCTGTATATCTTGGGGAAGTGCTCATTTGTGAGTAAAAGGTAAGGATAGGTTTTGTCATCCTTAAGAAGGATATTGTATTTGGGTTGGGTTTTTTTGATTAAATTATTTTCAAGTAATAGGGCATCAAATTCTGAATTGACCATGGTGATTTCGATCTTTCGGATCTCCCTCACCATTTTTTTTGTCTTTTGATTAATTCCGGTGTTTTTATTAAAATAGCTGCTAACCCTTTTTTTTAGGTTTTTGGCTTTCCCTACATAGATTAGTTTATCCTCCGAATTGTAATACCTGTATACCCCTGGCAATTCAGGTAGCTGATTGTGATTCTCAGGTAAATAGGAAGGGGATTGCATGTCCATATAGACAGTTGTAACCGTTTTTAATTCTTACTAATTTGAATTTGTTGGAAATTGATTTAAACCAAGAAAGGTATTCTATCCACGCTAATCAATTTAGAAATCTATCTAGGAAATATCACCCAAGAAGTTAACTTGATTTTCCTTATTTGCTTAGCAAAGATCCTGTATTTAATGTCAGGTTTCAACTGGAAACCTGACATTAAATATTAGATTAAAAATCTGTTGAAGTCGCGTCGTAGTCAAACTCTTGATATTCCTCAGTTTCCAGGTCATATTTAGAGCAGTCTATTTCTATGCTTATAGGCCTTTCTGGTTTAGGGAATGGCCCTTTAGTAATGCCCAGAGAGGAGTCCTCGTAAACTTTGCTCATGTATTTTGACCAAATTGGTCTGGCAGTTCTTGAACCTTGACCATTTATCCAGCTTCTAAAGTGGATGGCTCTGTCATCACCACCTACCCAAACACCACTTACCAAGTCTTTGGTGATGCCCATGTACCAGCCATCAGAAGCATTTTGAGTAGTACCGGTTTTACCACCAATTTCATTTCCTTGGTCTCTGATGCTCCAGGGTAAGCCTTGACTTGTTCCACCTTCTTCTTCTGTACCACCTCGAAGCATATAAACCATAATGTAAGCATGTTCCTCACTCATAGCAGTTCTTTTCCTGGGGATGAATTGATGTAGGACATTGCCATTTTTATCTTCAATTCGGTCTATATAGATTGGAGTAATGTGTTCTCCTTTATTTACAAAAGTGCTAAAGGCACCTACCATTTCCATAATAGATACATCCACTGTGCCCAAGGCAAGTGCTGGAACTGCCTCCAACTCACTTGTGATTCCAATTCGATGAGCTGTTTCTACAACTACTGCCGGACTGAGTTTTTTCATCATGTAGGCAGTGATGGAATTGACAGACTGTGACATGGCAGACCTGATGGTCATCCGCTCATGCGTAAATTTACCATCGGCATTAGAAGGTCTCCAAGTGGGTTGGTTTGGAATGTTGATTTCAACAGGCTGATCTATCACTGTATAACATGGGCCATATCCATTTTCGATGGCGGCTGCATATACAAATGGTTTAAAGGTTGATCCAGGTTGTCTTTTACCTTGCTTTACGTGATCGTATTTGAAGTGAGAATGGTTTGTTCCGCCCACCCAGGCTTTGATGTGACCTGAATGAGGATCCATGGATACAAATCCAGTTTGCAAAAACTTCTTATAATACCGCATAGAATCCATGGTACTCATCAACGTGTCAATATTTCCTTCGTAGGAGAAGACCTTCATCTTTTTCTTTACATTAAGATGAAAATCAATGCTATCTTTATTGTCTCCATAGCGTGATTTTAGATTTCTATAGGCCTCTGTTCTCTTTACTGCGTTTTCTATGAATTCAGGGATAACCCTACGTCGACTGTCAATCCAAGGGTCTCTATCACCCATTTCTTCTATAAATTTCTCTTGGAGCTCCGACATGTGTTCCTGAACGGCCTCTTCAGCATATCTCTGGAGGCGACTATCGATAGTTGTGTAGACTTTTAGTCCATCACCAAAAAGGTCATAATTACTTCCATCAGGTTGTAGGTTTTCTTTGGTCCATTTGATCAAGTCGGCCTTAACCGCCTCTCTGAAATAGGTGGCGAGACCTTCATTATGACTTTCTACTTGATATTCTAGTTCCATCGGTATGGATGCTAAAGAATCAAATTGAGACTGGGAGATGAAATTCGCATTTTTCATTTGAGCCAAAACAGTGTTTCGCCTTCTGGTAGAATTCTCAGTGTTGTAAACAGGGCTGTAATAAGATGGGGCTTTTAATAGTCCTACCAATGTGGCAGATTCTTGTGCGTTAAGGTCTCTGGTGTCTTTATTGAAAAACGTTTTCGAGGCAGTTTTTATGCCAAATGAATTGCTTCCAAAATCCGAAGTATTGAGATACATGGTTAATATTTCATCCTTTGTGTAAGCACTTTCCAATTTTGTGGCCACAATCCATTCCTTAGTCTTGATGATGACCATTCTCAATACTGGGATCTTACTTAGTAATCCCTGAGAATCTCCCGACCGGGTTTTAAAAAGATTTTTAGCAGTTTGTTGGCTAAGGGTACTTCCTCCCCCAGCATTTTTTTGCATCAAAATGATGGATTTGACAAATACCCTGGCCAATGCTCGTGGGTCAATTCCAGAGTGATCCTCAAACCTAAGGTCCTCAGTCGAAATTAATGCATTGATTAAATTTGGAGAGAGTTCATTATAGGTAACAGGAGTTCTGTTTTCTCTAAAGTATTTACCAAGTAAGACGCCATCTGCAGAGTAAAGTTCTGAAGCCAATTCGCTTTCAGGATTTTCCAAGGATTCAAATTCAGGCATTTCTCCAAATAGGCCTAAGAAGTTTGCGTTTACGGAAACTACAAATAGGACGAAACCGACCAATCCTAAAATGAAAACAAGCCACATGTACCTGATTATTTTCGCATAAAGAGGCTTGGCATTTTTATTCTTAATTTTACTCATATTGGATGTCAATAAGCTTTCTTATAGAAAGACCTGTATTCCTCAATGTCTTTCCTTTTATTGAGTTGTTGAAAATTCTCAATTGAAATTACAAAACTACTATTTTTTATTTCCTCAGTTAAGGAATCATTATTAAAACTATTCAAAAAGGTCTCTTTATATGCAAGTGACTTTTCAGAATTTGAAAATGGACTAATGATCAAAATGGTTGTGTCTCTGCCAAGGGAAATTGTGCCCGTTCTTAATCGCTCATTGGAAAAGTTTGAATTGTGGAAACTTTCGAGAGCAGCTGTCAGGCCACTAGCTTTTTCAGCCAAATCCGTATTCATTGGTAATATAAATATATGGGTTTGATTCAGGTTCTCTTTGTAAGGAGATTGAATATTTGGGTCTTCAGGAAAATCTACCGAAATATCAGACGTTGCTACTTTTTCATCAGTATCCTCAGTATTCAGAACCGGAGCATTGCCCTCACCTTCACTTACAGCACTCAATAATTTTTCCGCAAAATCCAACAATTCTTCTTCCTTTGTTTGCTGTAAATAAGTTCTAAGACGGGTTTTATACGTATCCAATGGTTCTAACTGGCCAGTAATCATAATATCGAGTAACAATAATCGATCCGTATTTTTTGTTAATGGATATTCATTGAGGGTCTGTCTTACTATATTTTTTGCTTCTTCATACCTTCTCTCCTGAAAGTATCCATAGGCAATTTTGTAATTTTCACCAGAAGCAAGATTAGCTTGGGATCCTGACACCTTTTCAGGGTTGTTGATGGACTTGGTGAACTGAGAATCAGGAAATTCTTGATTCAATAATAGTGCGTATTTCTCAGCGTTTTCATTTAAATCCTTGGTGGCTAAAAATAAAGTGTAATAAGCTTCTGGTTTTTTTAGTGTTTCAGGGTATTTCTCAATTAAAGCTTCTAGATACTCAATCGATTTTTCTGGCTGCTTAAGATCAAAATACAGCAACTTACCTAAATTAAAGTAGGCCTCTTCCATCTCCACTAACATCTCCTTGCGGATTTCTGGAGCATTTGGAATTTGACTTAGCAAGGTTGCTTTATCAGGTAGGTTTTTAATGATACTGGCAGAGGTGCTTTCATCTTCTGGAATGGTTTTTTCATCCATTGAATTGTTTCCCTCCGAGTTGGCCGCTTCTTGAAACCCCCTGTCGCTACTTCTCCAGTTGTCTGTAAGAGGTCTGTTTCCCCACATTTGAGTAAATTCCAAAGCTCCTTTTTGAATAGCTACTGTATTGTCCCAATAAAAAGTCGCTCCCGAACCTGCACCGCTACCTCCGAAAGCCAAAAGATTTTCAAATACACCTTGAGTCTTTTTTTCTTTGGTCATCTCAGCTTCCCTGATCAACCTTTCTTCCTCTTGCGCTAAAAAATCATCAATAAATTTTTCTTGTGCTTCTGGGCTCAGTTGGCTAAGCTGAATGAGGCTGTCATTGGTGGTTATCAATTCATAATTTAAAGCGTACTGATCGAAAATAATTTTTCTTGCAGCGAGTATGCCATAATTTTTATCCGTTTCTTTAAATTTAGTTAAGGCACTGTCCAAGTAATATTTAGTTTTTAAAAAATCCTCTTTATCGTTAAGAAATAAATCAGAGAGTGCTTCATAAATGTATCCTTTTTGCCTGTCGTTTTCTGTTATTTCTTTTGTGGCAAGAGAATATAAGCGAATGGCTTCATCCAGATTTCCTTGTTTTTTCTCAAAACGGCCCTTTTCAAAAAGAATGACATCTCGAAAATCAATGTTTTTATTATCCTTGTATAAGTCATCATAATAATCCCGTACACGCTCTAGGTCCTTGCTTCGCTCAAGTTCGGCCACTTGTTGGGAATATAACTGTGCAAAAAAGATTCGCTCATAGTTTGGGCTACCAGAAACGGATTTCTGGTAATACTCATAGGCAAATGCATCTAAACCCGCTTTTTGATAAAGCTGTGCCAGTATGAAATTAATTCTTGAAGCTTCTGAATTGTCTGTGGTGTATTCAAGTGATTTGAACAAGGAGGGAGCCATCAGGTCCATTTCTCCTCTGGCTTCATAGTAATAAGCCAAAGTCTTGTAAAGGTATTGTTTGTTTTCATCGATGATATTTTCTTCCTTGGAAAGAAAGTCAATCACAAAACTCGCATCCTCAAATTGCCTGTGGTCAATGAAAGACCTCAAAAGTTGAATCAATGCAATATGCCTTACATCGTCTTGTTCACTGTTAACGTTTAAGAATTTAAAGGTGTTTTGGGCTTCTTCATACTGACCTCGGTAGTAATCTACCTTGCCTATTAGGTAATAAGAAGGGTCCACCCATTTGCTTATTTTATGCCAATCCACTGCCTTTGAAGCCATTTCTCTTGCCTCCTTCAGCAGTTCTTCCTTGGATTCAATTGTAGCGCTGTCTATGGTATAAAAAATGGGTAGTACCTGAGAGAAGTCTTCTTGGTATTCATTTTCTATTTCATTTTCTAATTCAAGAATTTTTTCTTTGGCATAATAATAGGCATTGAATTTGGCCGTTGTGTTATGATACAAACGGTTGGTAAAAGTGTCTTTCTGCGAGGAGCAGGAAGGCAGCACATTCAAGGCAATAGCCAAAAAGAAAAATAAAATGTTCCTTTGCAATGTTTTTATGTTTGAATTCTTGTCCAAATTAGTTCTTTTGGAATAAATATTTAAACGAAAGGAATTAAATTCTATTTTTGTAAAAAATAAATATCTAAAACAAGTGTCCATTGAGCCTTAAACAGAAAATAAACGACTGGATAGAAACCAAGTTCCTGATAGTAATTAGAAAGGAAGAGGACTTCTCAGTCATTACCTCATTTAATATTACGAAGATCAGGGTTGGATTATTGTTGGTTCTGGTATTTATGACCTGTTTTGTGATTTCTTTGTTTTTATCCAAAAGTTTATTGGCAAGGTGGTTTGACCCGGTTTATATAGAGACAGAAAACATGGTGAAAATCCATACCCTATCTGAAACGATTGATTCTTTGATCATGGAGGTCGATGCAAAGGATCAATATGTCAAGAACATTCAGAGTGTCATTTCAGGTGAATTTGAAAACGATAAGCCTGTAAGGCCTGATACAGCAAATAAATTGGTGAACAGGGAGGCAATAGACCTTTATAAAAGCAGTGATGCTACCAAGCAAATTATTGGTGAATTTGAATCACTTCCTTTAGAAGAAACCAGTTTTGGAAGAATAAGCAGTGGTTCATTTTCAGACAATTATTTTTTCCCTCCTGTAAAAGGAGTGGTGACAAGTGCTTTTACTATAAGTCAAAATCATTTTGGAGTGGATGTAGTTGCTGCAGAGAATGAGCCAGTTAAAGCGATTGCAGATGGCACCGTGATTTTCTCCAGCTGGACGCTAGAGACCGGCTATGTAGTAGCAGTACAGCATTCGAATGAATTGATTTCGATTTATAAACATAATTCTGTAATATTGAAATCCATTGGAGACCCTATCCGTGGTGGGGAGATATTATCAATAATCGGAAATACCGGTGAGCAAACTACAGGGCAACACTTGCACCTTGAGCTGTGGTACAGAGGAAATCCACTCGATCCCCAGGAATTTATTACATTTGATTAGATATGGCAAAAAATACTGATGATAGAAAAAACACCACGGAACTGGTTACCTCCAGTAATTTGGTGGCATTAGGAACAGTTATAGTAGGAAATATAGGTTCTCAAGGAAATATCCGGGTAGAAGGTACTGTGGATGGATCTTTGGATTCTCAAAAAAAGATTATTATTGGGGAGTCTGCTAAGGTAAATGGAGACGTTAGAGCAGAGGATGTGGAAATTTCAGGTCAGATCAAAGGAGACATCTATTGTTCTGAGTCTCTTTTCCTTAAAAAATCAGCGTTGATTTATGGTGATATATACACCAAAAAATTGATTATAGAGAACGGCGCAGAGTTTAATGGTAAATGCAACATGGGCAACAACAGCCAATTAAAAGTGGAAAGAAAAGATGGCGACACCAAAAAACAAGCCTCCTCAAACTGATCCTCCGGTATATGTGAAATACTTTGGATTGGCCTTTCAGATGTGTGCCATTATTGGACTTGGTAGCTATCTGGGTTACTGGTTACATTTAAGAAGCAACATGGAGTTTCCACTCTACTTGTTGCTGGGTTGTTTTCTATCTACAGCAATAGCTTTTTACCAGCTTTTTAAATCAATCTCTCCCAAAAAAAATAAATAAAGTCAGGTTTCGCCTTTCATTATTCCCCAAGAAAAAACTAATTAAATGAAGGCGCTATTTAAAAACCCATTATTAAGTTTACTTATTTTCACCCTTCTCCTGGCAGTAGTAATATGGCTTTTAGAGCAATTATTACCAGGGCCATGGTTACACATCTTGATTTATCAAATACTATTTTTCTTCGCCGTGCTTACTGGAGTAACAGGTTTTTTAGCAGGTAAATTGATGAAATTAGAAACATTTACTAGTGTTTCAGTCATTTTGGGAACCACCATTATTAGACTTCTTTGTTGTATTGTCTTCGTTTTTTTCATTTTATGGCTTGGTCATGAAAATTTACTTTGGTTTGTTGTGGATTTCTTTATCATTTATTTGTTGTACTTATTGTTTGATATGTACGGCTTAATAACTAATTTGCGCCTTCATTCGAAATAGGGGATAAAAATTGTTTTGATGGTCCGCAAAGTTATTAAATTAAGTGTCTTAATGTCAGTAGTTTTACTGACATTTTCTGCAGCAGTTATGGCTGCCTCAGGTGAAGATGAAGACAAGACGAGCTTCATTATGCACCACATTAAGGATTCTCATGAATGGCATTTTGCCACTTTGGGACATACTCATGTAACACTCTCTCTTCCTGTCATTATCTATTCAGCTGACAGAGGTGTTGAGTTTTATTCCTCTTCTGCTTTTGTAGATCCAGATACCCACCATTTTGGCGTGGAGCACAATGGGTACTACATAGATGAGCATGATAAGCTTCAGGCGGTAGATGAAAGTAGATCCTTTACTGATTTGAGCATCACAAAGAACGTAGCCATGATGCTTTTGATTTTGGCGGTAACTTTTTACCTGATGCTTTCTGCTTCTAGTTATTACAAAAAGCACCCCAACAAAGCGCCTAAAGGGATCGCCTCATTCGTAGAGCCCATCGTTATTTTCGTTAGAGACGAAATTGCTCGCCCAAACATTGGCCCTAAATACAAAAAATTCACTCCCTACCTTTTGACCTTATTCTTCTTTATTTGGATAGGAAATCTTTTGGGATTATTGCCAGGTGCAGCCAACCTAACCGGTAATATCGCTGTGACAATTACCTTAGCGATGATAACCTTCTTTATTACTAATTTTAATGGTAATAAGGACTATTGGAAACATGTGGTGGCTACTCCGGGGGTTCCACTTCCGCTATTGTTAATCATTGTTCCAGTAGAGATTATTGGCTTGTTTACAAAGCCATTTGCCCTGACTGTTCGATTGTTTGTAGCGATCACTGCTGGTCACATTGTAATCCTAAGTTTTATAGGATTGATCTTTGTCTTTGAATCTTACGCAGTAGGAGTAGCTTCCACACTGATGGTGGTATTCATTAATGTGATCGAATTACTGGTAGCCACTATTCAGGCTTATGTATTTACTTTATTCTCTGCCATGTACATAGGTTCAGCTGTAGCTGAGCATGGACATGAGCATTAATTATGAATTCTTTGTTCAATTAAATTAAATAAAAACGAGTATGTTAACTTCATTATTATTGACTGCCGGTTTTGCACTTATGGGTGCTGGTATCGGTGCTGGAATTGTTGCGATAGGCGCAGGTCTAGGTATTGGTAGAATCGGTGGACAAGCCATGGAAGGTATTGCACGTCAGCCTGAGGCTGCTGGTAAAATCCAGACTGCAATGTTGATCATCGCTGCCCTTATTGAAGTAGTTTCCTTGTTTGCTGTGGTAGTTTGTCTACTTATCGCTCTTAACGGAAATCTTACTTTCTAGAAAAAGAAATTGGACCGGCGTTAGGCCGGTCCTTTCTTAATTATTGAACAAAACTGATATTTAGCTTAAAAAATAAAAGAAATGGATCTGATTACTCCTGACTTAGGTTTGATTATTTGGCAACTGTTAGGCTTTGCCATCTTATTTTTCATTTTAGCGAAATTTGCTTGGAAACCAATTCTATCTGCGCTTGATGAACGAGAGGGTACTATTGAAGCCTCCTTAAGTGAAGCTGAAAATGCAAGGCTTGAAATGCAAAATCTTGTTTCTGACAATGAACGCCTTCTTCAAGAAGCCAGAGTTGAAAGAGACGAAATTTTGAGATCAGCAAATGAATTTGCCGCTCAAACCATGGAAATCGCAAAGGAAGAAGCGGCCAAAGCGGGTGCTAAAATGATCGAAGATGCCAAGGCTATAATAGAAACTGAAAAACAAGCAGCCTTAACGGATGTTAAAATTCAGGTAGCTGAACTTTCTTTAGATGTAGCTGAAAAACTATTGAGAAAAAATCTTTCTAGTGAAGGGTCTCAAAAAGAACTAGTAGAAGAATTTGTTAAGGATATAAAATTAAACTAACCTACAGGAATGTCAGCATACAGAGTAGCTTCTCGTTACGCAAAATCACTGCTGGAACTGGCAGTAGAGAAAAATGAATTGGAACAAGTACATGTAGATATGACCACTGTCCTGTCTTTAAGTACTGAAGATTCATCCTTCTCCGACATGGTTAAAAGTCCTGTCATAAGTTCTGAGAAAAAAATAAGTACTTTAAAGTTGCTTGCTGGGAAAAAAGCCTCTGCATTGACCATAAAGTTTTTTGAATTGGTTGGTGAGAAAGGCAGAACAGCATTTCTTCCAGAAATGGCCACTGCGTTTTTCAGGTTATACAATGAGCACCTTGGGATACAAACGGCAGAAGTGGTAAGTACCATTCAGCTAGATGACGAATTGCGAAATTCTTTTAAGGATATCGTTAAGGAGGTTTCTGGCAAAGATAAAGTGAAACTCATAGAGAAGATCAATCCTAACCTTATAGGTGGTTTTGTTCTTAGAATCGGTGACAAACAACTTGATGAATCCATCAAGAGTAAGTTGCAACAATTGCGTCTGGATTTCACCCAGAACTTGTATGAGAAAAAATACTATTAAGAAATTAAGCTGTAATCAATAATACTATACAACAATGGCAGATGTAAGACCTGATGAAGTTTCGGCAATATTGAAAGAACAACTCTCGGAAGCCAAAACACAAGCAGAATTGGAAGAAGTGGGTACTGTGCTCCAAGTCGGTGACGGTGTAGCCCGAATTTATGGACTTTCTAAAGTGCAAGCTGGAGAGTTGATCGAATTTGACAATGGCTTAAGAGCCATGGTTCTTAATTTAGAGGAAGACAATGTAGGTGCTGTACTCTTTGGAGAAGCTAAATCCGTAAGAGAAGGCGATACCGTTAAAAGAACGAAAAGGATCGCCTCCATTAAAGTTGGTAATGGTATGTTGGGTAGGGTGGTAGACACCTTAGGCGTTCCGATTGATGGTAAAGGTGAACTCCAAGGAGATCTCTATGAAATGCCTCTTGAAAGGAAAGCCCCAGGTGTAATTTATCGTCAGCCGGTAACTGAGCCTTTACAAACAGGTATCAAATCTATTGATGCAATGATTCCTATTGGTAGAGGACAAAGGGAATTGATCATTGGTGACAGACAAACAGGTAAAACTGCTGTTGCGATTGATACTATCCTTAACCAAAAAGAATTTTACGATAAAGGAGAGCCTGTATTCTGTATTTACGTAGCGATAGGCCAAAAAGCTTCTACCGTTGCTAACGTTGTTGCTGCCCTTGAAAAAGGTGGAGCTTTGCCATATACTGTTATAGTAAGTGCATCTGCTGCAGATCCTGCACCTATGCAATTCTTTGCCCCATTTACGGGTGCTACTATCGGTGAATTTTTCAGAGATACTGGAAAGCCAGCCTTGGTAGTTTATGATGATCTTTCCAAACAAGCTGTTGCTTACCGTGAGGTTTCCTTGTTGTTAAGAAGACCTCCAGGACGTGAAGCCTATCCTGGTGATGTATTTTACCTTCACTCCAGATTATTAGAAAGAGCTGCGAAAATTAACTCTTCTGATGAGATCGCAAGACAAATGAATGATTTGCCACCTTCCTTGGCTCCCCTGGTAAAAGGAGGCGGCTCTCTTACTGCATTGCCTATTATCGAAACACAAGCTGGTGACGTTTCTGCCTATATCCCTACCAACGTAATTTCAATTACAGACGGACAGATATTTTTGGAAACGAACCTTTTCAACGCTGGTATTCGTCCTGCAATTAACGTAGGTATTTCTGTATCACGTGTTGGTGGTAACGCTCAGATCAAAGCCATGAAAAAAGTGGCTGGTACCTTGAAATTAGATCAAGCAGCTTTCCGTGAATTGGAAGCCTTCTCTAAGTTCGGATCAGATCTTGACCCTACTACTAAAAGAACGATCGAAAGGGGTAGAAGAAACCAGGAAATACTAAAACAGGGACAATATTCTCCCGTAAGAGTAGACCTTCAGGTAGCCATTATCTTTGCTTCTTCTAGAGGTTTATTAGATAATATCCCTGTCAACAGAGTTAGAGAATTCGAAAAAGACTTTTATAATCTTATTATTGCTCAATATCCTGAAGCGCTTACTGCTATCAATAAGGGAGATCTGGATACTACAGGCAATTTGCTTAAGAAAGCGATTGAGGAGTTAGCTCCTAAATACAAAGCTTAATTAGCACTGGTCTTAAATAGTATATAAGAAGGATATAGAATAATTATGGCGAATCTAAAGGAAGTAAAAGAAAGGATCAATTCGGTAAGCTCTACCCAGCAGATTACCAAAGCCATGAAAATGGTAGCGGCTGCTAAATTGAGAAGGGCACAAGAGAAAATTGTGCAGATGAGACCCTATTCTCAAAAACTGACTTCCATCCTAAATAATATTTCTTCAGGAGCAGAAGGTGTAGCAGATATCGTGTATGCTCAGGAACGTGGTGGAAACAACTTATTGGTTATTCCTATTACCTCTGATAAAGGCTTGTGTGGTGCTTTTAATTCTAACGTGATTAAAGCAACAAATGCAGTTTTCTTAGAAAACCCGAATAAGAAAATCACGGTAATGCCTGTTGGGAAAAAAGCATCGGACTTCTTTAAGAGGCAAAATTTCCCATTGGTTTCTGACTACGCTGGATTGTTTGAAAAAATTTCTTTCCAACCAATAAAAGAAGCTGCTGAATTTGTTATGGAGGCCTTCGTTAATGGAGAGTTTGATCAGGTAATTCTGGTATACAACCAGTTTAAGAATGTAGCTACACAAATTGTAGTTAAAGAACAGTTCCTTCCAATATCCAAAATGGAGGAAGAAGGAGGAGAAAGCAAAGCGCAACAAGATTATATCGTGGAACCTTCCAGAGATTATATCATTGAGGAGCTAGTGCCTAATTCTTTAAAAATACAGTTTTATAAAGCCATTTTGGATAGCAATGCTTCAGAGCATGGCGCTAGAATGACAGCGATGAGTAAAGCTACAGACAATGCTGGTGATCTTTTGAAAGATTTAAAACTAGTTTACAATAGAACAAGGCAAGCAGCCATTACCAACGAAATCCTAGAAATCGTTGCTGGTGCGAATGCTTTAGAAGGAAAATAGTTATAAATAATATTTTATTAAATGAAACCGGTTGTGAAAGCAACCGGTTTTTTTGGGTTTTAGAAGCATCAATTCATTTTGCTTTTCTTGTACTTTTATTGTTAACTTGTCCTCAGTATAACATTTTTCTACGTGGCTGTTTATTAAATGGTTTTAATACTAACCTTGGTTCGGAAAAAATGAAGAATTGCATTATTGCCCTGACTTAACGGCACGCTTCTTATCATGCAAGTAATTGAAATTGATCAATTTTTAAGCAACAAAAATGACTTCCCTGTTTTAGATACTCGGTCGCCTGGAGAACATGCTGCTGGTCACATCCCAGGTGCGGTTAATCTTCCTTTATTTGACAATGATCAGAGGGCTATAATCGGGACGATATACAAAGAAGAAGGCAGAGAGAAGGCAATTAAAGTTGGTCTTAAATTGATAGGTCCAAAATTGGTAGACCTTATTGAAATTGCCGAATCATTAGGTTCCAAAAAGTTGCTGATCCATTGTTGGAGAGGTGGTATGCGGTCTTCAAGTCTCGCTTGGTTGCTCGAACTCTATGGTTTTGAAATCCTTGTTTTGAAGGGAGGATATAAGGCCTATAGAAACTACTTGCTTTCCTTTTTTGACCAACCACTGAAACTTAAAATTGTGGCAGGCACCACTGGATCTATGAAAACAAGTCTCCTAAAAGAGATGGAAACCAAAGGGGCACAGATAGTCGACCTTGAAGGGTTGGCGCATCACCAGGGATCCGCCTTTGGTAGTCACAAAGAAGAAAGTCAACCTAGTTCAGAACAATTTCAAAATGATATCTTGGAGAAATTCCTTTATTTCTCTCTTGAGAAACCCATTTGGCTGGAAGACGAGTCGTTTATAATTGGAAAGGCACACATTATAGCTCCATTGTACCAACTTATGCAAGAATCTCCTCGGTATCATATCGTAGTGTCGAAAGAACAAAGACTTAAGGTATTGGTTAATGGTTATGGGAGCCTTCCTAAAGATAAGCTGATTAAATCTACCTATGATATTGCAAAAAAGCTTGGGAAAGAGAACTGCGAGCTTGCCGTAAACCACATTGAAAATGGAGAGATGAGCCAAGCAGCAAGTATTATATTAAGTTATTACGACAAAGCTTATGGCAAAGGGCTCAACAAAAAAGCCAAAACTGTCGTAAGGGAAATCCCCATGAATTTAGATAACCTATCGGAGGTAGCTGCTTCCCTCATCAAAATAGAATAATATTTATGGAAAATCAGGAAATAAAACTTACGCAGTACAGCCATGGCGCAGGCTGTGGATGTAAAATATCTCCAGCAGTATTAGGTGAGATCCTCCAAAGTGAAGATTCAGGGAAAGTCAGTTTCCCTAATTTGCTAGTAGGAAATGAGGAAAGTGACGATGCAGCAGTAGTCAGTCTAGATGGCAAAACAGCCATTGTAAGCACTACGGACTTCTTTATGCCGATAGTGGATGATCCTTTTGACTTCGGAGCCATAGCGGCAACCAATGCCCTAAGTGATATTTATGCAATGGGTGCCATGCCTTTAATGGCCATTGCCATCCTGGGCTGGCCCATTTCCAAATTGCCTGCTGCGGTGGCGAGCAAGGTTTTGGAGGGAGGAAGGTCAGTATGCCATAAAGCAGGTATTCCATTAGCAGGTGGTCATAGTATAGATGCGCCAGAGCCTATTTTTGGTTTGGCTGTGACAGGGAGTATAGCAGTCAATCAGGTCAAAAGAAACAGCACAGCAAAAGTAGGCGATCGTTTATACCTTACCAAGCCAATTGGAGTTGGGATGGTAACCACCGCTGAGAAAAAGGGACTGGCGCACAAAATGGATGTGCTTTTGGCCAAAACATCAATGCTTAAACTTAATGACATCGGTGCATTGGCAGCAGGTTGGCCAGAAGTTCATGCAATGACAGATGTTACAGGCTTTGGCTTAGGTGGACATTTAACAGAAATGTGCAAAGGAGCTTCCTTTTCAGCGCAACTTGAGCTGGATAAAATCCCTTGTTTTGATTTCGTACAAAAATACATCGACCTGAATTGTATTCCTGGGGGAACACATAGAAATTGGGATAGCTACGGTACTGGCATCGCTATTACCGCTGATAGGGATAAATTAATTTTGGCGGATCCGCAAACAAGTGGCGGTTTATTGATGGCCGTGGACCCCAACAAAACAGCTTTATTTGAAAGGAAAATGACAGAAGAGGGCTATAACTTGATCTCCTTTGGTGAAATAATTCAAAGGAAAGATAAAATCATTTATATAAAATAAAGATACTTTTACTTACAAAGGAGCGATTATTCCTTCCTTATTTTCTATTTAGGTTGTTTATTTCATTCAAAATAGTGGCTCTTTTCATACGCACTTCTTTCCATGGAAGGCCTTTTTTCATGCCTGGGCGTTCATGGCCAATATGGTTTAGTAGGGCGTCTTTTGTGATGGATTGTCTTTCTTTAACTAGGGCAAGGACTTCTAAACCTTGATTCCAACTGCCTAACACCACTTGAGCGTTGTTCTCAGTGAGATTTTCCCCCTCGCCAATTCCTTGAAGTAGACTTCTAGCCATGAGCCAATGCCCAAGTTCAGCAGGATGAACGCCATCTTTTGCCAATTCGAAGGATGGATTAACCTCCCGCTGGTCTTCTTGAAATTTCCGCATTGGCCAATGCAAATCTATTACCTCCCAATTTTCAGTATACCGTTGGCTTACCAGCCAGGAAGAATAAATGTCCAAAACATTGGCGTAAGCGGCTCCTTTTTTCTCGTCATATATAGGAGGAGTACTGTGTATGATTTTAGCACCTATGGCCAAAGCCTTTTGGTGTAATTTTCTTTGACCTTGTTTATAGGCATCAAACCGTTCCTCATTGAATGGCAGGTAAATACCATCGTTCATTCCATAGTTGGAGAAAATCAAATCTGGTTTTATCTCTTCCAGAATTCTATCTAACCTTTCGTGTAAGTCTGGTCTAGGGAATTTTCCTTCTGCATGTCCCTCTTCAGAAAGCCCTGAAACCGTTTCACTTGGCAAACCTACATTCATAAAATCCCAGTCCCTATCAGGATGAGAAAGCCTAAGATAGGTCTCGATATAGTCTACATATTGCCCTGAGTAAGTTATGCTATTGCCGAGAAAAAGAATCTTTTTTGCGGAAGTTGGCATATCATAAGATTCTTGGGCGATGAGGTTTGGGGCCAGCATTCCCCATATGAGAATTCCGAGGAGAGATTTAAGTATCATTAGACAAAATTATGTGATCAAATTTTCCGTTGAATATACTTAAAAATAGTTTATTGGACTTATTTCTTGGCCTCCTTTTTAAGTAGCCAATCGGATAATTTCGCAAGGTCTTCTTCGATTATTTCCCGTTCTTTTTGATTTTCATTCAGTTTTTTCATCAACTTCTTAAGTTGGTAATCTGGTTTAACAGCCATCAGTCGGTAAAAAAAGCTGGCAAATATAAACCCTTCACGTGCTTTCATTAACAATGCCCTTAGTTTATACCCACGTGACAACTGGGATAGTTTGGTCACTTTTATCAGCCTGAGTGACCTTACAAATGAAACAAAAGGCAGAAGAATGATAAGCAGATCTATCCAGTTTTTTTTGATGTAGGTGAATTCATCATCCGTAATAGCGATCAGAAGGAGGAATTCAAAAGTAAAGGCAAGCCAGATAAAACCCTGAACTAATCCGAGTACTAAGGATAAGTCTGTGTTTAGAAAGTTTTCTACTTCTTCATAAAACTGCCATTCTATCAACAATACGGGAATAATCAAAAGAGCAATCACTATCATGGGAATAGAGAATTGCTTTTTTAGGTGGTTGAAGAGACCTTCATTGCACTTTGACCATCCATAAAAGGGCAGCCAGATCTTTTCTGGTTCAAGTAGATGGCGTTGCCCAATTGCCATGGGAGGAAAAATCAAAGACAATATTTTTCTAACAAAAGAACTTTGTGCTATTCTGACTTTGCTGGTATATGCCAAGCGTGCGACCAGCAATGCTTCTAGTAGGAAGAACAGCCACAATATGCCGTAAATAACAGCCAAGCTTGAAATGAAAGAAGAGTATTGCAGATGGCCTTCCTCATAGGAGAAATTATTGATGATGGCTGCTGAAATAAACAGCATGGTGAGGGAAATAAGAAATTTAGGCCAAACAATTATTTCCTGGTATTTGGAAAGGGCATTCTCATCCTTAATCGTAAGGTTTGTCTGTAAGGAAATATCCCTCGTCGATTGAACCTGAAGTAATAAAGGATAATCTTTGGAAAGAACACCTATAGGGCTTAGCAACTGCTCTCTTTTTAAAAGAGCCTCTATCTGGGCAATGACAAAAGGATTCTCAGACTGGTCAATGGCTGAAATTAAGGCTGCCCTTTTTTCATCAGAGATTTGATTCATAATAGTGGATTAAATGACAAAGGTAATTGCTTAGGCTGGTAAGCCAAAGCTTAATGGCTTTGCAGCGATCTTTGTGCTAACTATTTAAAAGTTGGGCTGATGGGATGGGTGATTGCTTTTAGAAATTAGAGCCTAATTTTATTTTTGTGTTTAATACTTTGGAAATAATACACCTGTAAGTGGCTGAAATAATTAAGGTTATAAAATTAACGCTAGGGTTTTTATATAGAATCATTGTAGTGATAAAAATAATGATTGAGAAAAGGTAATTGCTTTGTTTTTGTCAAAAAAACTTGGTAAATTTTCAACAAAGACTGATAAAATGAGCAAAGACAAAGGAGAAAAAAAGGACCCTAAAAAGAAAGCTGGAAAAAGCTTGATGGAAAAAAGGGCGGATAAGAAAGCCAAAGAGTTGGACAAGAAGCGTAACGGATAGGATTACCAACTAATTTGTAGGACAATGCCCAAGATTTTTCTTGGGCATTGTTTGATTTAAATCGATTTTTATGTTTCAAAAAAAATTAGCAATAACATTTAGGCTTTTATCATTTTCATTACTGGGATTACTTGGCACTACCTTAGTGAATGCACAAGAGCAGCATATAGTCATAGCTACATTTAATATTCGTTATGACAACCCCAATGATGCGCCAAATACTTGGGAAAATCGCAAGTTACCTGTAAGCCAGTTGATTCGTTTTCATGCTTTCGATATTTTCGGCATTCAGGAGGGGCTTCACCATCAAGTAAAAGACCTAGAAGGCCTTTTACCAAACTTTGCTTTCGTCGGTACAGGAAGGGATGATGGGAATGAGAAAGGAGAATATTCTGCTATTTTTTACCAAAAAGCGAAATACAAGGTAGAAGAGACTGCCACCTTTTGGTTGGCACCCGAGACAGATCATCCAAATAAAGGTTGGGACGCAGCTTTGCCAAGAATCTGTACTTGGGCTAAAATGTTAGAAATAGAATCAGGGAAAAGTTTTTATGTTTTCAATACCCATTTTGATCATCGTGGTGTAGAAGCAAGGAACAAAAGTGCGGCCCTTATTCTTGATAAGGTCAAAACCATAAATACCCAAAAATTGCCAGTATTTTTAATGGGAGATTTTAATGTCGACCAATCTACTGAGGCTTATCAATTGCTAAAAAATGCACCTGGTATGAAAGATACCTATGATGCTGCCGAATTTGTTTATGCTAACAACGGAAGTACCAATGGATTTGACCTGACCAAAAGCCATGACAGAATTATTGATCATATTTTTGTTAGTGAATCGCTAAAGGTGAAGAAATACGGTTTACTTACAGATACGTATCACAACCGTTTTCCATCAGACCATTTCCCCATAATGGCAGTGATTGCTTGGTGATAGGTCAAGCCACAGGGTTCCATAGCTGAACCTTAAAGGATCATATTACTGTAAAAGATTTAATAGCTAGTGCTTGCCACACGATTAAAGTGTAAGTATTGAATTAATAATTTTTTAACAGGTAGTTTGGATTTTAAACACTGGAATGAATTAAAATTACGCACAAATCAAGCTGTTGGTAAATACTACCAATTACCTAAACACCTAACCCATTGATTGGCATTGATTTTTGCCTATTTCATAGCAAAGTTTAAGTTTCTAACCGCTTACGGATAAGGTTTAGGATTTAGTTTTGATTTTTAATAAACTGCTTACAGTTTTTGAAGGTAATAGGAATACCTAATCAAAAACTTGGTATGATTTAGAATTTAAGCGTATAGCTTGTAGTAATCAATTGTAAACCTGACATGAATTCATCCAACAAAGACACTCGAAGAAGTTTTTTAAAGACCTCAGGAATGGCCACTCTTGGTTTTATGGGACTTTATCAGTTAATTAATCCTGGAAAAGCCTTAGGGCGTACGATGGCTCCGGCTGCGCTAGGGTATGGGCCACTAAAAAAAGATCCAGCAGGAATATTAAATTTGCCTGAAGGTTTTTCTTATAAACTCCTAACAAAAAAAGGGGATAAGATGGACGATGGGTTTTATCTACCCGGGGCCTCAGATGGCATGGGTGCATTTCAAGGGAAAAATGGAAGGACAATAGTAGTCCGTAACCATGAGCTTAGTCCCGATTCTTTAGAAAATTCCGGCTTTGGAAAAAACAATGAATTGCTTGATAAACTTTCCTCTAAGGATTTTTATGATTTTGGGAAAGGATTGTTACCAAGTCTTGGTGGAACGTCTACGTTTGTATATAACGAAGAAACGGGTGAGCTAGAAAAACAGTTCATTAGCCTGGCTGGAACTGTCAGAAACTGTGCCGGTGGCATCACGCCTTGGGGTAGTTGGTTGACCTGTGAAGAAAGTACGCTGAAAAAGGGCGGATATGATGGGCGTCTGGAGAAAGACCATGGTTATGTTTTTGAAGTGCCAGCCACTGAGAAAATTCAAAGAGCAAAGCCACTACCTATTAAAGCCATGGGTAGATTTAATCATGAAGCAGTAGCCGTAGACCCAGCATCTGGAGTTGTGTACCTTACAGAGGATAGGGGCGATGGTATCTTTTACCGATACATACCTAATGCCCCAGGTAAACTACACAAAGGAGGAAAATTACAGGCACTTGTTATTTTGGGAGAAAAAAGCAGGGATACCAGAAACTGGGAAGACAGTGAAGGACCTGAATTTCCATTAATGAAGAGCCATAAAGTAACCTGGATAGACATTGAAAATGTAGAAAGCCCAGAGGATGATCTAAGATTTCAAGGTTTTGAAAAAGGGGCCGCTGTTTTTGCTAGAGGTGAAGGAATTTGGTATGGTAACAAGGAAATTTATTTTGCTTGTACCAATGGAGGGAAGATAGGGGCTGGACAAGTGTTTCGTTACACTCCTAGTAGGAATGAGGGTAAACCTGAAGAAAAAAACAAGCCTGGAGAGTTGACTCTTTTTGTGGAGTCAGTAGATAGGGAAATATTAAAAAGTTGTGACAACCTCGCAGTAGCTCCATGGGGCGATGTGATTTTGTGTGAGGATCACAAGCATCCATTCTTGGTAGGAGTAACCCCAAAAGGAGAGTTGTACCACCTTGCTGAGAATGTAGGTTTTGAGTCAGAATTAGCTGGAGGCGTATTTTCTCCCTCTGGAAAAACCTATTTTGTGAATATTCAGGGACCTGGAATTACTGTGGCAATCACTGGCCCATGGAAAACGTAATAATAAGTAGTTTAAAGGAATTCCCCCTCTTCAGCATGGTTTTAAGAGGGGGAATTGTTTTTATTACCCTTTGTTAAAAACTTTGGTCATCAATCTTGTTCGGGTTTCAATTGTGGAATCAGATCAATATGTCCGATTATCAGTCTTTTGACTTTAATACAAGCAATTGGAATAACTTAAAGTAAATACCATCAAGATTTGTTTCAATACCATTAGGCTAAAGGCCGATCAGTATTGAAAACCTTAAAAAAACACAGTCCTATGGGGTCACTTTTCTCTTTTTTACTGCTCAGTCCACAATAGTTTTGTTATTCATTAAAACATAATCTATATTTGCCACTCAAAATTAAAAATGATGGCCACTCAAAAGACCAAAAAAGGGAGTCCAGCTCCTCATACATCCAATGAACTTCTAGAGAATCCTGAAGCAATAGCTGATCGTCTTGGTAGAGGTGAAACCTTTCTTAAAGAGAACACCAAACTAGTAGGTGGGATCATAGGATTCGGGATATTACTCATAGTAGGGATTGTTGGATTTCAGATACATAAAGCCAATCAGAATAAGACGGCTCAAGGTGAAATGTTCCAAGCAGTATACTATTTCGAACAGGATAGTGTAGATTTTGCGCTCAATGGAGACGGTGTTGAGCCTGGTTTCTTAGAAATCATAGATGAATATGGCGGAACGGATGCAGCTAATTTGTCAAATTTTTATGTTGGATCTATTTACCTCTCTAAAGGAGAATTTCAGTCTGCTGTAGATCACTTGACAAACTTCTCTTCATCTGACTTCCTTGTACAAGCGCATGCTTATGCATTAACAGGAGATGCGTATTTGGAACTTGGTGAATTGGACAATGCTATTAGCTATTATAAAGACGCTGCGGGTTACAAGTCCAATGAGTTTTTTACGCCTAAGTATTTATCCAAACTTGCCATTGCTTATGAAGAAGCAGGTGAAATAAATCAAGCAATAGCTACTTACGAAGAAATAGAAAATAAGTATGCTGATGCTTATGAATTCAGTGAGGCTCGAAAGCAAAAAGCCCGCCTTGAAGGTCTGGCTTCTTCTAATTGATATGAATTTAATCATTGATACTAAAGAGTAAGACCCGAAAGGTTTTACTCTTTTTTTGTGAATTAATTTTAAACTTATGGCTACTTCATTAAAAAATCTAAGTCAGCATACCCAAGAAAATGTAACGGATATAAGTGATAGAAAATTCGCTTTGGTAGTGGCTGAATGGAATGATGAAATCACCTCCTCCCTCTACAGTGGAGCTGTTGAGACCCTTTTGCGCTATGGTGCAAAAAAGGAGAATATTTACAGGAAAAATGTTCCGGGTTCATTTGAACTTACCCTTGGTGCACAATGGCTAGCAAAACTAGAAGAAATCGATGCTGTGATTTGCTTAGGATGTGTCATTCAAGGAGAAACACGTCATTTTGATTTTATTTGCGATGCAGTGGCCAACGGCATTACCCAAGTAGGCTTGAAGTACGATAAACCTGTTATTTTTGGTGTGTTGACACCAGATAATCAACAGCAAGCTTTGGACAGAGCAGGTGGGAAGCATGGTAATAAGGGAGATGAAGCGGCCATCACGGCAATTAAAATGCTAGGCTTTTAAGCCAATACAAATCAACATATTACAATAAATCTGGTATTCTAATGAAAATCATGAAATTTGGCGGCACTTCAGTAGGAAGGCCGGAAAGAATGCATCAGGTAAAGGACCTGATCACATTTGATGATGATAAGAAAATTGTGGTATTGTCGGCACTGTCTGGTACTACCAATGTATTGGTAGCCATAGGCGATGCCTTATCTGCAGGTAAAAAGGACGAGGCCAAAGAAAAGATAGAAAGCCTTCAGGACCATTACCTTCAGTTTTACCAAGAATTGTTGACCTCAGAAGCAGGAAAAGCCAAAGCATTACAAATTATCAACGAGCATTTTGAGTTCTTGAACATAATTCTAAAGATATCCTTCAACGAAGCGATTAATAAGGATATTCTTGCGCAGGGAGAATTACTTTCTACTAAGCTTTTCTTTACCTTTCTACAAGAACAAGAGATTCCAGCAGTATTTCTACCAGCATTGGAATTCATGTGCATCGATGAAAACAATGAACCAAATCTTGCTAAAATAGATGAAAACCTTGAGGCTATATTGGCAGGCTATCCTGACGAGAGCATTTTTATTACTCAAGGATACATTTGCAAAAATCACCTGAATGAAGTGGATAACTTAAAAAGAGGTGGAAGTGATTACACAGCCTCTTTAATCGGTTCTGTTATCTATGCTTCTGTGGTTGAGATCTGGACGGATATAGATGGGATGCATAACAATGATCCTAGAATAGTGGAACAAACAAGGCCAATTGCTCAATTGTCCTTTGATGAGGCTGCTGAGTTGGCTTATTTTGGTGCTAAAATTTTGCATCCCGCCTCTATATGGCCTGCGCAATTGCATAATGTCCCTGTGAAGCTACTCAATACCATGGAGCCCAGCGCTCCTGGAACTACCATTACTGGAGCAGGAGAAGGTTCAGTAGGTGTAAAAGCAATTGCCGCTAAAGATGGCATTACTGCTATAAAGATCAAATCCAGTCGAATGCTTTTGGCTCATGGGTTCTTAAGAAAAGTTTTCGAAATCTTTGAAAATTACAAAACTTCCATTGACATGATCACTACCTCCGAGGTAGCCATTTCTCTGACCTTGGATGACACCACCCATTTGAAAGAAATTACTTCTGAATTACAGAAGTTGGGAAAAGTGGAAGTCGACCATTTCCTTTCTATTATATGTATCGTTGGCAATTCCATCATGCAAGAGCGAAATGTGCTCAATAAAATCATGGCCAGTGTGGAAGATTTTCCGCTAAGAATGGTTTCTTATGGAGGAAGTAAGCACAATGTTTCTCTCTTAATTGATGGCAAACATAAAAACGAAGCCTTGCAAAGCTTGAATAAAGGTTTGTTCGACTTTAATTAACAATGAACGAGCCTGGAACAAATAAAACCAACTTTCTAAAAAAGCTGCAAACCAAATGGAAACTCAAGAGTCTCTGGCAGGTAGCGCTAGTGCTAGTGGTGTTTGCTTGCACAGGTTTCACCATTTTGTTAATTAAGCAGCCAATATTTGATTTTTTGGGCCTGGATACCACTGAGGGTAGTTTCTTGAAAACGTTGCTTTATCTATTGTTGGTATTGCCATTGTATCAAGTGTTTCTATTGATATATGGTTTTATTTTTGGGCAGTTTGCTTTCTTTTGGGAAAAAGAAAAGCAATTTTTCCGTCGAATGGCACGGCTTTTCTCCCGAAATAAAAAGTAATACTAAAATCGTTGACAGGTAAAAAATATTAATAAATGGCCAAGCAAAGAGGTTTACCTTTAGAAGAAAGTGACAAAAGAAAAATGAACAAAAAGAATTTTGAAAAGCTTTTTGGGATTTTCAAGTTTGCCATACCCTACAAAGTACCTTTTATCATTGGGATGGTTTTTTTGTTTTTTTCGAGCCTAATGCTTTTGACCTTCCCTTATGTAGCTGGGAAATTGATTGATGCAGCTTCTGGGAAAGACTGGATTGTAAACGACATCAATGGTATTGCCTTTATCCTTATTGGAATCCTTTTTATCCAGAGTATTTTCTCTTTTTTCAGGGTTTGGCTATTTGCCAAAGTCAGTGAAAAATCAATGCGGGATATAAGGGTTGCGCTATACGAGCGATTGGTGAGATTGCCCATGACATTCTTTGATCAGCGTAGAACAGGTGAATTGATCAGTAGGATCACCTCTGATGTTACGATGTTACAAGACACTTTCTCCATTACCTTGGCAGAGCTATTTCGCCAAATCATTACCTTGTTTGCAGGGATAATCTTTTTGTTTTACACTACGCCAAGGTTAACGCTTTTTATGTTAATAACCATTCCAGTGCTTGTGGTAATTGCCATGGTTTTTGGGAAATTTATCAGGAAGTTATCAAAGAAAACGCAAGATTATCTCGCCTCCGCCAATGTGGTAGTTGAGGAGACATTGCAATCAATAGTGACGGTGAAATCTTTTACAGGTGAATCTTATGAGATCAACCGTTACCGAAACAAGTTGAACAGTGTAGTAGAAGTGGCCTTGAAAGCGGCTGGATACCGAGGCGCTTTTATATCTTTTATAATTTTCGCACTCTTTGGAGGGATCGTAGCGGTTATCTGGTATGGTGCCACTTTAGTAAGTGCCGGGGATATGAGTGTAGGTGACCTAATTTCTTTTGTCTTGTATACCACATTTATAGGAGGCTCTATCGCTGGATTGGGAGATATTTATGGTCAGGTACAGAAGGCTATAGGTTCTTCAGAAAGGGTATTGGAGATCTTGAATGAAACTACCGAGAAACAGATAGTAGGCAGTTCCATCAGTCGAATGAAAGGATCTGTTCTGTTTGACCAGGTATTATTCCATTACCCAACAAGGCCTGAATACAGGGTGCTAAATGGTCTTACTATACATGCGGAACCAGGAGAGAAAATTGCTCTTGCAGGTCACAGTGGAGCAGGGAAATCTACTATTATTCAGTTACTACTGAAATTTTACAATGTTGGCAGAGGTGATATTTTATTGGATGGTAAATCTATAGCAGATTGGGATCCGCAGGCTTTGCGAAATAATATTGGCATGGTTCCTCAGGAAGTGCTTTTGTTCGGGGGGTCTATACGAGAAAATATCCGATATGCCAAGCATGATGCTACTGACGAGGAATTGCTGGAAGCGGCCAAGCAGGCCAATGCTTTAGAGTTTATAGACAAATTTCCCGAAGGCCTAGATACTTTAGTAGGAGAAAGAGGGATCAAGCTTTCTGGAGGGCAGAGGCAAAGAATAGCCATAGCAAGGGCGATACTGAAAGATCCAGCCATACTTATATTGGATGAGGCAACCTCATCCTTGGATGCTGAAACCGAATCGTTGGTGCAAGAAGCGCTTGATAAATTAATGAAGGGGAGAACCACCATTATTATTGCTCATAGGTTGTCCACCATTAGAAAAGTGGATAGAATCTATGTGATCAAGGATGGGAAAGTAATAGAAGAAGGCAATCACGATTCTCTTTCTGCAAGAGAAGGAGGACATTATGCCCACTTGGTTAATTTGCAATTTGCTGATGATACTAAACAGCCTTCAGACTGATATCAAGGCTTTGAACCTGATGTGTAAGTGCACCAACTGATATAAAATCTACCCCTGACTCAGCCACAGCAGCGATGGTGAATTCATCAATGCCGCCGGAAGCTTCCGTTACATACTTATTGTCAATTAATAATACCGCTTCCTTCATTATGGCTGGGGACATATTGTCTAACATAATGATGTCTACACCACCAATAGCGAGGACAGTTTTTACTTCTTCGAGATTTCTTGTCTCGATCTCTATTTTTAAATCTAACTTGTTTGCTTTTAGGTAGGAACGAGTAGCTTTTATTGCTTCGGCTATTCCTCCAGCAAAATCGATATGGTTGTCTTTGAGCATAATCATATCATACAAAGCATAGCGATGGTTTTGCCCCCCCCCAATGGCCACGGCCCATTTTTCAAGCATGCGGAAGTTTGGAGTAGTTTTACGCGTATCTAATAATTTTGCTTCGGTATGCTTGATTAGTTCATTGATATGGTGGGTTTTGGTAGCTATTCCACTCATTCTTTGCATGCAGTTTAATACCAACCTTTCGGTTGTCAATATAGATCGAGCACTTCCTGTAACCGTTAGTCCTATAGCTCCTGGAGTTACCGCATCCCCATCTTTTAATAGTAAGTTGACTTCTAGTGTGGGGTCGTAAAAATTGAATATATGCTTGGCCATTTCAATTCCAGCTATAATTCCTTTTTCCTTAATCAGTAGTTTTGCATTTCCTATTTGATTGGAAGGAACTGATGCCAATGTGGAGTGATCCCCCTCGCCTACGTCTTCTTTGAAGGCTGATTCCATAAATTGGGTTAACCTTTCCTCTGTTATATAGTCTTTCATGTTTGGCAAAATTAGCAAATTATTTGCTCCAAACAGCAATAATTATTCTCTGACAAAGTCAATGCTATAAACCAGCCAATTTTTATTATTTAGTTCTTTGCCTTTAATAAATACTTTAAAACTATTTTTTAGGGAAGTGTAATTACCTATAAGATAGCTGGTTTGAGAATCAATTTTTTGATGTTTTAAGAGTTCAAAACTACTTACTGGATTGCCTTTGAAAAAATTGGCTAGGACTATTTCAGCCTGATTTTTAGAAAAATCTCTCTTGTCATTGTCAAAACGAATTTCCACCATATCATCTAAAAAGGAGGAAACAGCTTTGCTTGATCCATGCTGAAGGGCAACAATAATAGGAGTTTCTTTGTTTTGGGCCTTGCCCACTATGGAATTTGAAAATATAAAAACACCAGCCAAAAGAAATGTAGTAATAATGCGTAACATATTAATTCTCTATCAAAATCCAGACCAATATATTAAAAATTTTAAGTTTTATTTCATGAAATTCTATGGTTTTACTTTTGGCAGTGACGAGTGTAGATTATTTTCCAATTTACTGAGGCCTATCTTTAATTGTCTTATATTTGTGGGGTAATGGATAAAATGCTGGGATGTTTATTTCACTAAGATTCCGAAACTAAAACAGCAATTTCCTCAGAATTTTTATTTGATTGAAACCAATAGAAAAAGACATGAATAAAAAAGTTTTATTGATGATACTAGACGGATGGGGCATAGCTTCAAATCCGGAAGTTTCTGCTATTGATAAAGCCAAAACGCCTTTTATCGACAGTTTATTTGAAAAATATCCTCACTCTAAATTAGAAGCTTCAGGTTTGGCCGTTGGTCTTCCAGAAGGCCAAATGGGTAATTCAGAGGTTGGTCATATGAACATCGGGGCTGGTAGAGTGGTTTATCAGGATTTGGTTAAAATTAATAAGGCAGTAAAAGAAGGTGATCTCAATGATCATCCTGTGTTGAAGAACGCTTTTTCTAATGCCAAATTGAAGGGAAAGAAGGTTCATTTCGTAGGTTTGGTTTCAGATGGGGGCGTACATGCACATATTTACCATTTAAAAGGTCTTTGTGATGCAGCAAAAGCAAATGGGTTGGATGATAATGTGTTCATTCATGCGTTTACAGACGGAAGAGATACTGATCCCAAGGGTGGTTTAAGGTATTTAGAAGACCTTAAAAGCCACTGTGAAGGTTCAACTGGTAAAGTTGCTTCCATAGTAGGGAGGTATTATGCCATGGATAGAGATAACCGTTGGGAAAGAGTCAAGTTGGCTTATGATGCCATGGTTAAAGGTGAAGGTGAAAAGTCCAAGGACATGCTTTCAGCTATTCGGAAATCCTATACCAATGGCGTTACAGATGAATTCATTCGCCCAATAATACAAGTGGACGAAGAGGGCAAGCCTCTGGCTACCATTGATGAAGGAGATACTGTGATCTGCTTTAATTTTAGAACAGATAGAGGTAGAGAGATTACAGAAGTGTTGACACAAAAGGATTTCCCTGATTACAACATGAAAAAACTTGATCTCGACTACGTGACTTTTAGTCGATATGACGAGAAATACAAGGATATTGCAGTAGTTTTTGAAAAGGACAATCTAAGAAATACCTTAGGTGAGGTGTTGGAAAGAAATCATAAGAATCAGATACGAATTGCTGAAACTGAAAAATATCCACACGTTACTTTCTTCTTTTCGGGTGGTAGGGAAAAACCTTTTGAAGGAGAAAACAGGATATTGTGCAATAGTCCTAAGGTAGCAACTTATGACTTACAACCTGAAATGTCAGCTTTTGAAATTGCGAAAAAAATCAATCAAGAACTTCCCAAAAAGGAAGCTGATTTTATATGCTTAAATTTCGCTAATGCAGATATGGTAGGACATACTGGCGTTTTTGATGCTGCAATGAAAGCATGTGAAGCTGTCGATGAATGTGCCAATTCTGTTATTGATGTGGCCTTGGCCAACGATTATACGATTATAGTGATTGCAGATCACGGCAACAGTGATGTGATGATCAACCCTGATGGATCTCCGAATACTGCCCATTCTACCAATTTAGTGCCCTGCATTATGGTAGATAAAAATGATCAGCTCGAAGTAAATGATGGTAAACTAGGAGACCTTGCACCAACGATATTAAAGCTTATAGGTGTGGATAAGCCTGTTGAAATGACAGGCAATATACTTCTGAAAGCCTAAATATAATGGGCAGATACTTGAAGGTTATTTGCCTGCTGCTTTATGTAGGAACCCTTTTTTCATGTAAGAAGGATGAGCAATTAGCTATTGCTAATCCTACTCAGATTGATCTCTATTTTCCTCTTTCTGATTTCTTACAAAAAAATATCGGGAAATTGGAATTTGCAGAGGTAGTAAAGGAAATTCATTTTAATGATGAAACTGAAATAGTAGACTTCAGCCTTGATAGTTTAGCGTGGAGGCAAGAGTTAGATTTCTTTTTTCAATCGGATATAAATAAAGCAGCCTTGGCTTCAGCCTATGAGACCAAAGAAGAACCTGATCTTCTAGTACATCAACTTAAGCCCAATGAGAAAGGAAATATTAAGTTGATTAAAGTCAAGAAAAATGCTGGAAAGGTGGTAAACATTACCATACTTTCAGAGATTAGTAATATGTTTTACCAATCTACTGTTGAAGGCCTCATAATACTGGATGCCAATGAGGAAATAAGTTCCTATGAAATGTCAGGAGATCAAAAAGTTTGGTTTTTACCAGGTACCAATCTTCATGTAGAAGGGAAAGTAAAGTGACGTGTTCTTAAATAATAAGCAATTAAAAAGCCAGATAGGATATTCTTATCTGGCTTTTTAATTTACCCAGGATTGTACAATGGAAATTTATAATCCGGCTTAATATGGGGTCGATATTTTCTATCCCTCATAGGATACAAGTAAACCTTCTAGTAAGAAGTTTAGGAAAAGGCGAAGAATACAAGCCAAGTAATAAATAGAATAGGAAGTAAAATAGGGATTGAAAATCTCAAAATGTATCCAAAGAAGGAGGGCATTTTAATACCACTTTGTTCTGCAATTGACTTCACCATAAAATTTGGGCCGTTACCTACATAGGTCATTGCTCCAAAAAAGACAGAAGCAATGGATATGGCCATAAGTTCAAATGAAGAATCAAAATACCTGTCCATGGCAAAATCCCTTACATGCTGTATATTGTTGATATCAGCTCCCTGAGAGGCCATAGCTGCGGCCAAGAAGTTGAGGTATGTTGGCGCATTGTCTAGAAAACCAGAAAGAATACCCGTGCCCCAATACAAGGTGTTATGCGTTATCATAGCAGCACCTTGCTCCGATTGAGCAAAACTACCTACCAATTCAAGGGCTGGCATCATGGTGCCGAAAATGCCTATAAAAATAAAGGCCACTTCCCGGATGGGCTCAAAGTTAAAATCATTTCCTAAAAGCGCTTGCTGATCGGCAAATTTGTAAGAAAAATAAGCCACGGAAAGCATTATCGTTTCTCTAATAAAACTGAAGTTTTGACCATCATAATGTATGGCCGGAACCCAATCAAGTACATTAGGATCTAAAAACACAGAAATAATGATGACTAGAAGCCACAAGAAATTCTTGGTCCCTTTTAGGGATATTTTATTGCTGAATTGGGTTTGCTCATTCAGTACTACACCGTCTCCTTTACTGCCAAACTTTCGATCAACAAAATAAAACAATACAGACAAAAAAGTTAGCGCCAATATCCAGGCCTGCCAATTATGTTCTAAAGTCCAGAAGAAAGGTACACCTTTTAGAAAGCCTAGAAACAATGGTGGATCGCCAATTGGTGTTAAGGAACCCCCAATATTACTTACCATAAAAATAAAGAATATGATATGGTAAGCCTGAATATTGTTTTTGTTTAAGCGAATAAAAGGGCGAATCAATAACATTGACGCACCAGTGGTACCTATTAGATTGGAAATCAATGCACCTATAACCAGTAAAAGCACATTGGCCATTGGCGTTGATTTTTTATCAACTTCTATTAAAATGCCTCCTGAAGCAATAAATAGGGAGGCTAGCAAGGAGATAAATTGAATATACTCTGCCAGGGCATGAACAGGGTTGTGCACATTACCCAATACAAATAAGTAGTAGAGAACCACCAGTAAAGCCAACCCTACCGCGATTTTTGGGTAGTTGTGGTGCCAAAAATCCTCGTAAAACAGTGGGCCAGTTGCAATCATTAGCAACAATGCGACAAAAGGTATAACTAGCCAAGCAGGAGCATGATGATGTTCCAATGCTTCTTCTAAGGTGGTTTCAGTTTGTGAAACATGTTCTTCAGACCGGCTGTCTTCTGCGTGATTCTCCCCCTGGGCAATGTATTGTTTAGCAGTAAAGTCTTGGGCTTGTAAGTGTTGAGGGACACTTACGCTTATTAATCCAATGAATAGGAGCCATGAAGCTAAATACTTCTTCATTCACTTGTATTTATTGTGTAAGAATGTTTAAGTTAGATTTTGTGATCGTGGTTGATCTATCAAATAATTGCTATTTAATTCCCTAAGCTAGCTAATTTGTGTATTAGTAACCAAATAAATTTTTTTCTAAGGTTAAAAATCCTCTAATTTTTAACCTTAGAATCTTCGTCAATAGGATTATTGTAACTTGTGAAGCGCAATTTCTAATGCCGTTTGGGCGATTTTCGTCTTATGAGGATTAAAAGTATGACATTTTTTTAAAGCCCTAAAAACTGTTTTACTTACATCCTGAAACATTGCTTCATCTGTAATTTGTGCCTTGCCTGACATTAAAAAGGCAGTGATTCTTGCAAGTCCGGCATTGGATATGAAATCAGGTATTAATGAGATTCGGTCATCCGCCATTTTAGTTACTGGGCCTAAGAATATATCGTTTTCCACAAAGGGGAAGTTTGCCCCACAAACGATTAATTCTAATCCACCTTTAATCAACTTGTTCAGATGATCTTTTTCAATCAATCTTGACTTTGCTGCTGGAATAAAAATGTCTGTTGGTAATTCCCAGATTTTATCTCTAGCATTTTCAAAAGAAATGAGCTTCTCACTTATTAGTTTGTTGTTTTTCTTGTTTAGAAACAATGAGGTAATCTCTTCAGGCGAAATGCCGTTTTTATCTATGACAGCCCCTTCTAATGACATGATGCCAATTATCTGAACACCTTCTTTGGCTAAAAAGTAAGCGGCTGCAGCACCTACATTTCCCCAGCCTTGAATTATAGCTTTCTTTCCAGAAGCTGTTCCTCCCCAAAGCTTGTAATAATGTAGCACAGCCTCAGAAAGTCCGTATCCAGTAATTACATCACTTATTTGGAATTTAATCTGGCCAGCAGGTAAATACTTTGGGTTTTCTACTATTTTCGATAACCCTTGCCTTAACTGACCAATTTTTTTTATTTTTTCTGGCGCTCCTCCTTTATTATACAGGACATTTACAATTCCTTCTTGAGGATGCCATAAGCCGTATTTTTCTGACATGGGAATGAGTTCGGTGTTTTCATCGATATTTATACCCGAACTTGTGCCGTAGTAACTTTTTAAAATGGGAGCAACAACCTTAAACCATCGTTCCAGTACTCCCGCTTTCCTTGGGTCATTTGGGTCAAAATTGATCCCTGATTTAGCTCCACCTATATCTGGACCTGAGATGGTATTTTTTATAGCTGTGTTTTTAGCCAACTGAATTACTTCATTTTTGTCTAATCCTAGTTTCATCCTGGTATCTCCTACAGCAGCTCCACCTCTTAGACTATTTATGACCAACCAACCTTCGGCTTCTGTTTCGCTATCGCTCCACTCAAAGACTATCTCAGGCTGTATGTTCTCAAAATTTTTCAGTAATTCTCTCATTGGTAATGATGTTTAGGTTCTTTTTAGTCAAAAAAGTCCAAAAATGGTGCCACCACAATTATTTTTAGTAGCTCCGGTAACGGATGCTAAACAATTGGTTTCTTTTCTAAGGCGCAAAACACCTAAAAATGCAAAAACCAATGCCTCTTTAAAATCTATGAGCTGCTTCTCAGGGAGGACTAGATTTACGCTATGGCAAATTTTATTTTGAAGGTTTTGGATAAAAAAACTGTTGTAAGCGCCACCTCCAGTTACCAATAGTCGATGTTTGGTGGACTTATCTTTAACATGGTCCAAAATTATTTTTGCAATACAAGCTGCAAAATGTTCAGATAATGTAGCAAGAACATCTTTAGGTAAATAGGTGTCGTGGTTTAGAACTGGTAAAAAGTCTTGACTGATATTTTCTCTGCCAAGTGATTTAGCTCCATATTGTTGGTAAAAATCCAAAGCATTTAATGCTGATAATGCCTCTGGAATAATGGAGCCTGATTTTGCTAAGTTACCGCCATCGTCATAAGCTTTACCAGATTTTAAGGCAAAGTGATTTAAAAGTAAGTTGAAAGGGCAGGTGTCAAAAGCGATTCTTTCCCCTTGATGATCCATTGAAATATTAGCGATGCCACCCAAATTCAAAGCGAAATCGAAATCGCTAAATAATAAAGCATCTCCAATGGGTACAAGTGGTGCACCTTGGCCTCCCAATATTACATCTAATTTTCTAAAATCATTTATTACCGGTAATCCAGCAGCATAACTAAGCGCAAATCCATTGCCAATTTGCTTGGTCATTTTCAAATCAGGTCTATGAAACACGGTGTGGCCATGGGAAGCAATGGCCGAAGGCTTGAGGTTATTTTTAAGACAAAAATCTTTAACAGCCTGACCCATCCATTCACCAAATTCTAAATCCAAACATTCTAAAGATTCAGCATCGAGTAAATGAGCATTTTGTAGTGATTGTTCTAATTCTTTAGTGAAGGGGATGGTCTCAGCCTTAATTATTTTAAAATGCCAGATTTTTTCATTAGTAAATTCGCAACAGGCAATGTCCAGCCCATCACCTGAGGTGCCGGACATTAGACCAATAATTGTAGATACGCTTGAGTTTACCATGGGTTAAAGTTTGTTAAAAAATAAAATCTTTCCCTAAAAATAATATATCACCGACCAGCCTCCAAAGTAAAATGACTAATTTTGAAACAGTTTATTTATAGTTTATGATACAAAGGCACTGGGTTGTCGATATTGGAAATACCCGAATAAAGGTAGGTCTCTTCGAAAAAGGAACACTGTTGGCGTCTAGATCGTTTTCGGAACTTGAAGGATGCCGCGATTATTTAGCGCCAGAAGAAGGGGACAGGGTTTTAATTACTTCTGTGAAGTTATCTATAGAGGCATTAAAGCAAGTGTTCTCTTTTCCTTTTCTGTATTTTGATCATCATACACCTTTAGAAATCACTAATGCCTATGAGACCCCTAAAACCCTAGGACTGGATAGGTTGGCCGGAGTTATTGGTGCCAGGTCTTTTAAGAAAGATGGCGCAGTGTTGGTGATTGATATGGGTACCTGTATTACTTATGATTTCCTTGATCTAAAAAATAATTACATGGGTGGGGCTATTTCTCCAGGGCTTAGCATGCGGGCAAGATCCATGCATGAATTTACAGCTAGATTACCCTTAGTAAAAGTGGGTAATGCTGAAATTTCTTACCTAGGAACAAGCACAGCGTCTTGTATGGAGTCTGGAATTTATCACGGTATTACTGAAGAAATCAAAGGGTTTATTCAAAAGTATCAGCAGGATTTCGGTCATGTTGAGGTCTTTATTTGTGGTGGAGATGCCGAAATCTTTGAAAGCTTAATAAAAGACCACATATTTGTAATCCCCAATTTGGTCCTTTACGGATTGGACAGAATCTTAAAACACAATGTTGAAAAATAAAATACACGTAGCAGCCCTAATTGTTTTTATAGGATGTTTTGCTACCCACCATATCAGTTACGGTCAATTATCATCTTCTACCTATAGTTCTTTGGGGGTTGGCGTATTTAACAATTCCGGGCTAACCCAAAACCAAGGCATGGGGGGCATGGGGATAAGTTTTGGTAATAGTTATAGTATCAACCACGTAAATCCAGCTGTTTCAGTTAAAAATACCGCTTATGGTTTTCAAGCTGCACTTAATTACAATAAGTTAACAGCAGCAACCGAATTGGCCTCTGAAGATTTGGATGGCGGTGGATTAAGCTATGTAGCCATGTCTTTTCCCGTAGTTCCGAGAAAAGTTACCTTGGGATTTGGCCTTAATCAATTAACCGGAGTAGATTATAATATCATCGTAAACACACCTGTAGCAGGAACCGATCTTGTTTCCAAAAATACCATTGTTGGCACTGGAGGATTGAGTCAGGTTTATCTACAAAGCGGTTTTCAGGTCTATAAAAACCTTAGCCTGGGCTTTGAAGGAGCTTATACGTTCGGATCAACAATTAGAAACAATCAGTTAAATCTTTTAGATACTGATTTGAATTCAGTAGGGATTTCATCAGAATATTATGAGAGGCTCACCTTTAGTGATGTGGTTTTTAAAGGTGGTGCCTATTATGCTCAGCCCTTGGGAAACCAACAATACCTTAATATAGGTGCCATTTATCAAATTTTTGGGGATGTTAATGGAAGAGAATTTGCGAAAGTGGCTGAATCTGGCCAAGCTAGCATCCCGAATAGTGATGGAGATGTCATCGCAGACAATGTTTCAGGAAATGTTTTCATACCTGCGAAGCTAGGTTATGGTGTAACTTATGAAAAAATTAATAAATTTGCGGTAGGTTTAGAAGCGCAATTTCAGGATTTTTCCTCTTTTCGTGCATTTAATGCTTCTTCACCAAGCGGTAATATGGGAAAAGCCTTTAAATTTTCCCTTGGAGGGCAGTATATACCCAATGCCTTCTCACTTGAAAGCTTGTTAAGTAGATCTACTATTAGGGCTGGTATCGAATATGAACGACTACCTTTTCAGGTAAACCAAAAGAACGTTGATGACATTGGCATTAATTTTGGTACTTCCATTCCGATATACAGTATGTCTTTATTGAATTTGGCATTGAAGGCAGGTAAAAGAGGAACAGTAAATGATGGATTAGTTAGAGAAAATTATATTAAAGTTTCTTTAGGATTATCAATAAATGATAACAGTTGGTTTTACAAAAAAGTATTTGAATGATGTTGACAAACATGAAAATTAAATTTGCAATTATAGGATGTTTGTCCTTCCTCATGGTGGGACTGGCTCAAGCACAGGATGGATGGAATTTTCCGTCAGATCCAGCAATGGAAAAAAAGGCTAGGGAATTAAATGCTGCCTATAATGATTACCTGAATTCAGAAGATTTTCTGAAAGCTAAAGCACCGTTAAACTGGTTGCTTATCAATGCCCCAGACTTGAACGAAGCACTTTATATCAATGGTGTAACGGTCTATGAAGGTGCTGCCAATCAAGCAACCGATGAGGCAGAAATCAGTGTTTATCAGGATTCTGTATTGATGCTTTATGACAAAAGGAAAGAACTTTATGACAACGAGGATCAGTGGATCATTAACAAAGCTTATTATGCCTATAAATTTTACAAAGGGGACAAAGATAAGGTAAATATTGCTGCTGATTTGTTTGAGAAAGCCATAGACATACATGGTAAATTGGATCCATCACAATTAAATGCAGCCTATTTTGATGCTGTATACAGAAATTATGTATACAATAAGGCTTATACTCCTGAAGAGGTTATTGAGAAATACGAGTTTATTTCTGGAAAATTGGACGAGGATGATGCTGCTGGAATCAATACCGCAACTTCAAGAAGCACTCTTGATCAGTTATTGAATGCCATGGAAATCATCGATTGCGATTTTATCGAAAAGAACATGGGACCAAAATTGACTGCAGATCCTACGAATCTTAAGTTAGCTAAGCAAGTGTTTCAATATTCCATCAAAGAGAAATGTACAAGTAGCGATATTTTCTTATTGGCACTTGAAACCATTGATAACGACAATCCTACTTTCACTACTTCTCAAGTAAGGGGTATGCGTTACATGCAAAATCAGGACTATGAAAAAGCTGGAGAGCTATTTGAGAAAGCTTTAACATTGGCCAAAACCGATGAGGAAAAAGCTGAAATTCACTGGGACTTGGCTAAAGTTCATGCTAATCTTGGTAGAAGAGGTCAGGCTAGAACTTCTGCTTTGAAAGCAGCTGAGCTAAATGAAGAGTTGAAAAGCGATGCCTACTCCTTTGTTGGTGGATTAATTATGTCTTCTTCGAATGCTTGTAAAGGTGGTCAAAGTAGGGTGAAAGATTATTCTATCTTTATCGCAGCTTACAATGCTTATGCAGTTGCCGGAGATAACAGCGGAATGGCCAATGCAAAAGCAAGGTTCCCTTCTAAGGAAGAATTGTTTACAGAAGGATTCCAAGTGGGTCAAACGATCAATACTGGATGCTGGGTAGGACAGACTGTAACGCTAGCCACTAGAGATTAAGATTATCCATCAAAAATATTAACTAGTAAAAGAAAAAAGGCGGTAGCAATACCGCCTTTTTTCTTTTATGCCCATTCCAGAAATGGGTTCATCATTTAAATTCAATTTCAGGTATTTTTTTATAGGACAGTACAACCCTTGCTTGGCATTTAATGTTAAGTTTTATAGATATTTAGACCGCAATTAAGGTTTTTAACGAAGGATTACTCAGCCATTTGTGCAATCCAAGTTAAAAAAATAAAATTCCTCCCAAAATGTCCTTACCTTTGTACGAATATTATGGTTATTAATAGTTTGAGCGTTCAACAATTGTACCGTCAAATCTTTCGATATGAAGCGAAGGTTGTTTTTTCTGCGGTTGCAATTAGGCATTTGTTGCTAGTTGTTATCCTGGTTTGTAATTTTGGCTGTAGGGAAGATGCTGACCAAAGCCAACTGGCCTTTTATGAAGGTCCCTATCGAACGAGCTTTAAGGTGGAGCTTCTTCACAGTGACTCGGCTATAGTAAGGACAAAGTTGATGGCTGATAAGCAACTTGAATTTAAGAATGGAGATGCGGAATTCCCTGAGGGAGTTGTCATTCATTTCTTCGATAAAGAGGGTGAATTGAGTACTACCATTCGCGCAGATAGAGGCTATTTAGATAGGAAAACCAATATTTATAGAGGTGAAGGAGATGTTCAAGTGCATAACCTTGTGAAAGAACAAAAGCTTAATTCTGAGGAGTTATTTTGGGACAAGTCTAAGAAAAAGATTTACACAGAGAAATTTGTCACTGTGGAACAACCAGATCGAATTATTAAGGGAACAGGAATGGAAGCTGACGAAGGATTTAATGAATATAAATTTACTAAGGTGACGGGTGTAATTGATAATGTTCTCTAAAATTGTAAAATGAAAATAAGTAGTGCAATTTTATTGTCTCTTGCAGCTGCTTTGGTGGTAATAGGTGCACACCTTACCATTAAGGCAGGTATAGTAGCCTCCTATCCACTCTTCATGTTTGCAGTGGTATTATTATTTTGGCACATGTACCGTAAAAACAAATTGGAAGAAACTGAAATGAACGATAAAAAATCGAATAAAGGTAAAAGTAAACGGAAGAAGAATTAATGGACAGTCATTACTTACTATTAGTACTTATAAGTCTGTTTTTTTCGGCATTATTTTCAGGAATGGAAATTGCCTTTATTTCGGCCAACCGTCTGCAAATTGAGCTACAGGGTAAGCAAGGGAAAGTATCTGGTAAGGTTTTAGCAAGTTTCATTCAAAACCCCGGTCAGTTTATAGGTACTTCCTTGATGGGTAATACCATTAGTTTGGTGCTTTATGGTATTTTTATGGCTTATTTGTTGGAGCCACCCCTAAGCTATTTATTGCCTGAAGCACTTAATACGGAGGCAGGAATAATGATCGTTCAGACACTGGTTTCTACGCTCATCGTGTTGGTTACAGCAGAATTTATTCCTAAAAGTATTTTCATACTTAATCCGAATAGGCTACTTACCTTTTTCTCGCTTCCTTTTGCAGTGATTTACTACTTGATGTACCCTATTGTGTGGGTGGTAGTCGGACTTTCTAAATTTGTCATAGTAAAGGTGCTCAATTTGGAGTACAACGATGAAAAGCCAGCCTATACCATTACGGATCTCAATAGCTTTGTTCAAAATTATATGGACACCAAAGGGGAAGATTTAGATATAGATACCAAAATTTTTGACAATGCAGTAGATTTCAAAAAAGTTAAGGTAAGAGAATGCATGGTTCCCCGTACAGATATTGTAGCCATGGAAGTTGAAGATGAAATTTCAGATCTTAGGGAACTGTTTGTAGAAAGTGGGCATTCAAAAATTATTATCTATAAAGAAACCATTGACGACGTTATAGGCTACTGTCATCACTTAGAACTTTTTAAAAAGCCTAAGTTGATAGAGGACATTTTGACTCCAATTATCATAGTCCCCGAATCAGCGCTTGCCAATGAATTACTGGTCCAGTTTATTAAAGAATGTAAAAGTTTGGCCTTGGTAGTAGATGAATTTGGAGGAACAAGTGGCATTGTGAGTATGGAGGATATCATTGAGGAGATTTTTGGTGAGATTGAAGATGAGTATGACAATGATGATTTAATTGACCAAAAAGTAGCTGATGGAGAGTATCTGCTCAGTGCTAGACATGAAATAGATTACCTGAATGAAAAATATGAATGGAACCTACCTGAAGGAGAGTTTGAAACTCTGGCAGGATTTATCCTCTCCCTAACGGAAAGTATTCCTCAGAAAGGAGAGTTTGTTAGCTATGGACCCTTTACGTTTACTATCGTTTCCAAGCAAGATCACCGAATAGATACTGTAAAAATCAAGATTATATAACCAACGTTGTAGAAATACTTTATTTATAGATGCGGTAATATTTTGAATTTACCACTATATGTAATTATTTTGCGACACTTCAAAAAATAGGAGAATGGCATTAATTAAACAAATAAGACAAAGAACAGGTCTGGCGATAGGAGTTATCGCTGTAGGGCTTATATTCTTTTTAGTAGGAGGAGACCTTTTAGGGCCTAACTCCATGTTATTGGGATCCAGTAGAACGACTGTTGGCGAAATTGCAGGGGAAGACATTTCCTATGAAGAGTATGTAGAGAAAATTGAACAGACCAAGCTCAGTTTTCAGCAAAATACTGGACGTAATCCTTCGGAAAATGAACTTTCAAGCATTAGAGACCAAGCTTGGCAGGCTTTAATTGTTGAAAAAATATTCTCTCAGCAGTATGAAGAACTTGGTTTAGTGGTATCTGATGAGGAGCTTGTTGACATGGTTCAAGGAAAGAACATCATTGGAGAATTAAGAAGGCAACTGACAAATCCGCAAACTGGTGAGTTTGACAGGTCTCAATTGATTACTTTTCTTCAATCCTTAGAGACTGCAGATCCTCAACAACAAATGTTTTGGGCGCAGCAAGAAAAGCTGTTTGCTGACTCCAGGCTAAGAATTAAGTATGACAATATGTTGGCTACTACTGAATATGCCAATTCAGCAGAAGCCAAAATGCAACACAAAATGGCCAATACAACTGCGGATGTAAGTCATATTCAAATACCTTATTATGCGGTTTCTGATTCCACAGTATCCCTTACGGATGGAGATATAAAGTCTTACATCAGTAAGAACCAAGATAAATATAAGGTTGTTGAAAGCAGAGGATTGAAATACGTTCGTTTTCCACTTCAGCCAAGTGCAGAAGATTCTGCAAATACCTTGGAAAACATCAAGAACCTAACCATTGAGCTTAAAGAGACCCAAACAGATTCTGCCTTTGTAATGAGGAATTCAGAAGCTGCTACTCCTTTTGTTACAATCAATCCAGGAGATCCATTGCCGGTGAATTTTACCAACAATGTAGATAACCCTGAAGTAGGTGTTGTATATGGTCCATTCTTAAGCAATAACACAAGCTATGTAACCTATAAAATCACGGACAGTTTTGACGGTGACGCTAGAATGAGAGCGAGTCATATCCTTTTGAGTACAGAAGGAATGGATGATGACGCAAAAGCGCAAGTTAAGGTGAGGGCTCAGGAAGTATTAGATGAAGTAAATGATACTGGTAACTTTGAAGTTGCTGCTGCCCAATATGGCCAAGATGGAACTTCTCAACGTGGGGGAGACCTGGGCTGGTTTTTCAAAGAAAACTTTGTCACTGAATTTGCTGACGCGGTTTTTGCAGCCAATTCTCTAGGTGTCATTAACAAATTGGTGGAAACTGAATACGGTTACCATATCATTAAGGTGACTGAATTGGCCCAGACGACTACTCAAAAAGTAGCCGTACTTGAACTGGAGCTTATTGCAAGTGACATCACTAGAAACGATATTTTTAGAAATGCCGATTTCTTTGCTGCAAATTCCGATGATGCTGCTTCATTTGAAGAGAATGCCAAAACGGAGAATTACCAGGTAACTACAGCTACGAACGTAGGTGCAAACGCAAGAAGTATCAACAATATGAATTCTGCGCGTGAGGTTATAAGATGGGCATTCAATGATGCATCCGTAGGTAAAGTTTCTACCGTTTTTGAATTGGATGATGCTTATGTAGTAGCGCTTCTTACAAGTAAAACTGAAGAGGGTGAAGGAAGCATAGAGAATCCAGAAATTAAAGCTCAAGCTACGATTGCCTTAAGAAATGAAAAGAAAGCTGAAATTATTAAGGAAAAAATTAAAGGATTAGAAACACTAGAAGCAATCAAGGAGGTATATCCGGATGCGTCCATAGGTACTACTCCAAGTTTGAAACTCAATGCTAGTGTATTGCCTGGTATAGGTTTTGCACCTAAGGCAATAGGGTCCATTTTCGGTCTTCAGAATACAGGAGACATGACAGATCCAATTACAGAAGACATAGGGGTTATCGTTGCCAAACTTAATGGCATTATACCAGCTACTGAGATTGCTGATTATACGCGTTATCAAAACGAAATTACGGCTAGCGCTTCTCAAAGAACAGCCTACATGATTATGATGGCTATGGAAGAGCTGGCTGGCGTAAAAGACTACAGGTACAAGTTCTTTTAACTGCCCTTCAAACCAAATAAAAATCCCATTCCTACCTAAGGAATGGGATTTTTTAGTTTTTAGGGATTTAATTTTACAAAAAATTGGTTGAATAACTAATGGAAAAATTAAATAGTAATTCAACTTTCAAAGAAAAGTTGGAGATGGAAACTAGTTTTCCATCCTTGTACATGTTTAAATTTATCGTGCCTAGCGGTAAAGAAAACGAGATTGGCGCTTTACTTCCCAATAATGAGATGGTCTTAAAATCATCTTCACAAGGGAAGTATGTTAGTGCTACCATAAAAGCAATGATGCGCGACAGCCAGTCTATTATAGACATTTATGAAAAAGCGTCAAAAATTAAAGGAGTAATCGCACTATAAAATAACCATTTGTATGTGGAAAGAAGAGAACAATAAATTATCAAGAAGCTTTGAATTTAAAGATTTTAGTGAAGCATTTGCCTTTATGACTAGGGTAGCCTTTCTCGCAGAGTCACAACAGCACCATCCCAACTGGAGTAATGAATACAACAAAGTTCATGTTGAACTTACCACTCATGACAAGGGAAACACTGTGACGGAGAAAGACCTCGATTTAGCCCAAGCCATAGACCGTTTAATATAGTATGTCAATCGCTACAAACACTAGCCTATACCTGATCCCAACACCAATTGGTAATCTCAAAGACATTACCCTAAGGGCACTAGAAACCTTGCAGGCGGTTGACGTAATTTTAGCAGAGGATACCAGAACCTCAGGAAAGCTTCTCAAACACTACGAAATCAAGCGTCCCCTAGAAAGCTACCACATTCACAACGAGCACAAAAATATAAGTAAACTTATAGAGCGGATGGAGCAAGGTACTGTATTTGCACTCATTACTGACGCTGGTACTCCTGGAATATCTGATCCTGGTTTTCTCTTGGTACGTGAGGCCATAGCTGCCAATATCGAAATATGCAGCTTGCCTGGGGCCACCGCCATCATTCCTGGGCTTGTTAATTCAGGGCTGCCCAATGACAGGTTTGTTTTTGAAGGATTTTTGCCACATAAAAAAGGTAGAAAAACTAGGATAGAGGCATTGGAGGACGAAAAAAGAACCATGGTTTTCTACGAATCACCCTACCGGTTATTAAAAACCCTTAATCAATTGATGGAAGTCTTTGGTCCAGACAGAATAGCTTGTGTGAGCAGAGAGTTAACAAAGCTTCACGAAGAAAACGTGAGAGGTAGCCTTTTGGAGCTTTTAAATTATTATACAGAAAACACCCTAAAAGGAGAAATAGTACTTACAGTCGCCGGAAAAAACTAATATGGAATTACAGGAAATCACCGTAAAAGTAGAAGCACTTGCCAAGAAGGCTGGTAAATTTATTCGTGAGGAAAGCAAAAACTTTAACTTGGATAAAGTTGAACAAAAAGGCTTCAATGATCTTGTTTCTTATGTAGACAAAGGTGCTGAGGAGATAATAGTTAAGGAGCTTGCGGAAATTGTACCAGAAGCTGGCTTCATTACAGAAGAAGGTACAAGGTCTGAGAGAGACAAAGAATATACCTGGATTGTAGACCCATTAGATGGTACCACCAACTTCGTTCATGGTATTCCGATGTATGCGGTGTCTATAGCCCTTGCGAGAGGCACAGAGATCGTTGTGGGCGTAGTTTACGAGATTAATCTTGACGAAAGTTTCGCTGCTTATGAAGGATCTCCTTCCACATGCAATGGAGTACCTATAAAGGTAAGTGGTGTAAGTGAACTTTCCCATAGTCTGGTAGCCGCAGGTTTTCCCTACGATGATGGGGGGAAACTCGAAGCGTATCTGCAGTTATTGAAATATTTTATCAAAAACAGTCATGGGCTTCGCAGGCTTGGCTCGGCAGCTGTGGATTTATGCTATGTAGCTTGTGGAAGAGTGGAAGGCTATTTGGAATATAATTTACAATCCTATGATGTAGCTGCCGGTACCCTTATCGTAAAACAGGCGAGAGGGAAGGTTACTGATTTCAGTGGGGGTCAGGATTTTATTTTTGGTGGTCAAATTTTGGCGTCAAATGAGAAGTTGCATCCAGCTTTTCAAAAAGCCCTGTCTGAAAAATTTGTGTTTTAAGGAGATATAATTGTTTCCTGTATATTGTGATTAACTACAAAAAACATAATTCAAAAAAATTAATTTCATATGTAAAAAAATAATTTGTATTTTCGCTATAATTGATTAGCTTTCAATCATTTAATAAAACAACCTGTTTTTCGGACTTATCACCCCCCGGTCTTCTATTGATGGGCATTGCGTATTTTACCGAAATGGGCTGTTTACTATTTAACAATTCGAATAAAATGAAAATAGGAATTTTAGGAGGTACGAATTTGGCAACTAACCTTGGGAACAAGTTTATTGCTAGAGGAATGGACGTAGCATTTGGTGTGAGGGAAGGGTTCAGTGCGAGGAAGGTTGAGTGGAAAATTCTTAAAATGCAAAACCACAATGTTCTGAACTATGCCGATGCGATCACTGGCTCGGATGTAATTATTATATGTTGTGAAAATGAATTTCTACCTGTAGTTTGCAAATACCTAAAAGAATTTGGTTCACCAGAAATGTTGTTTATCGATAGTACCAATGGAGTGAACGATGAAAGTGTAACCTGTAATACTACCCTTATTGGACAGGAGACGGGACATGAGCGTGTTTTTAAAGCATTTAACAATCTCGGAATTGATTACCCAAAATCGGACCCTTTAGCGCTCATTAAAGAGACCTACTTCTGTGGGGACAATAACAAAGATAAATTGGTTGTCAAAAAGCTGATTGAGCTTATTGGTTTTAAGGCAATTGATGCTGGGACCATTAAGAACGCTTGTTTGCTAGAGGCTGTATACCACCTAAGTAAAGAAATCTCTACCACCAAATCAGGAGATTGTCACTTCAGACTTATGTCTGTCTAATTCCCTTTCATTTTTTTATATCCTGTTTTTTTAAGATTCTATTTTTATCGGTATTGTTTTTGTAGTTTATAAAATAATTTAAACGCCTTGCGTTTTAAATTATGTTTACCAAATTAGGGTCCCACTTTTCTAATACGTGCTGAAATTACTTTAAATTTAAACTTTTGTTGATGTTGTTTTACAATTTAAATTTGAAGCGATTTAATGTAGCTTTTGTGCGCAGTTTGAAAGATTTACCCTAATTAAGATCCAATTCTCGAATTTTTAATTTTTCTTTCAATACATACACCATGAAAAAAATCGCTTATTTTATTTTTGCCTTTTTTGCTTTAGTCCTATTGGCTCTGGTGGCAGTGCCTTACTTATTTAAGGACAAAATTTTTGATAAGCTTGATCAGGAGCTGGCCAAGTCTGTAAATGCAACAGTCTATTATGACCGGGATAAGGTGAGCTTGAGTGTTTTTAGAAATTTCCCTAGCTTATCAGCTGGTCTAGGAGATTTTGGGGTTAAAGGCAATCCACCTTTTCAAAATGATACTTTAGTACATGTGGGAGAATTGCAGGTAGACTTAGATATTTGGTCCGTTATTTTCAGCGAAAACCCAAGTTTAAAAGGTATCCGGCTTCAGGATGGTCAGTTTTATATCAAGGTATTAGCGGATGGTAAGGCCAATTATGATATCATGTTTGAAAGCGAGGAAGGTGAGCCTGTCGATACTACTTCTTCCAACTTCCAATTGGGAATAGATTTGATAGAAATAGAAAACCTGGACTTTATATATGATGACAGATCACTTGACTTTTTAATGGTGATGTCGGCCATGGACTTTGTAGGAAGTGGTGACCTGACCTTAGATGTATATGATTTAATGATTAAGGGTGAAGGCAATATTGTAAACGTGGCTTATGAAGGGGTAGAGTACCTCTCCAATAAATCCCTCGCAATTGACTCTAAAATTAACGTCGATTTAAAAAACATGAAGTTCGGAGTGAACGGAGCTTCGTTGAAGCTTAATGACTTTGGCTTTGGTATTGATGGGTTTTTGGCAATGCCGGGAGACGATATTGAGATGGATGCCAAATTCTATGGCAAAGACAATGACTTCAAAAGTGCACTTTCTCTTGTTCCTGGTGTATATTCTGCCTCTTTCGATGATTTGAAAACATCTGGAGAAATGGATTTCTCCGGCGCACTAAAAGGGACCTATAGTGAAACCTCATTTCCAGCATTTCAATTTGGGCTTGTCATAAATGAAGGCATGTTTCAATATCCTGATCTTCCAAGACCCGTTCAGCATGTGAACATGGAATTGAAGGTTGTCAATGAAACAGGTGATTTGGATTACACGGCTATTGACCTTTCCAGGTTTTCTCTTGAATTCGGAGATCAGCCGGTTTCAGGAAGGTTTATGGTCAAAGATTTGATTAATTATGAAATGGATGGTCAGTTAATAGGTAAGCTCGATCTATTGGAATTAACTTCTATTTTCCCAATAGAAGACATGGAGTTGAAAGGGCAGTTGGCCATAGATGCTACGGCAAAAGGGAGATACGACAGTGTAGCAGAAATAATCCCAGTCATAAACGCAAAAATTGAATTGACCAATGGGCATGTAAAAAGTGCAGCTTATCCAGCACCTATAGACAATATAAACGTTAGGGCAATAGCGGCTAATAAGACTGGGAAAATGAATGATTTTGCAATTGATGTTCCCACATTCGGTTTTGACCTAGAGGGTGAAAAAATCAATGGTGCTTTAAAGCTTAACGACTTGACGGCCTTGAATTATGACTTTTCGATACATGGAGCTGTGGATTTAGGGAAGATAGTAGCCATCGTACCAATGGAAGACATTTTGTTGGAAGGCAAAATAAAAGCTGATTTAGATGCCAAAGGAAGTTATGAGGCCATTGAAGCCAATCGTTTTGGACAGCTCGACACGAAAGGCGAATTGCTAGTCAATGATTTTTACTACGCAGACAAAGACTACCCTCAAGGAGTAAGGATTAATGAAGCTTCTGCTAACTTCAGTCCAAAAGCCATAAACCTGGTTAAAATGGATGCACGGCTGGGTAAAAGTCCAGTACAAGCAACTGGGACTTTGTCCAATTACATGGCATTCTTACTTAGTGAAGAAGGTAGCAATGACCTTCAAGGGAGTTTAGATATTTATTCTAGCAGTTTTGATGTCAATGAATGGATGACAGGTGCAGAGAGCGCTAGTGAAGACACTACCGCGTTGGAAGTAGTTGCCTTGCCTGATAATATTGACTTCACCATGTCTGTAAAAGCGGATAAAATCTATTACGATAACCTTACATTAAACAATGCTTCGGGGAAATTATGGGTAAAAGATGCAGTACTAAAACTAGAAGGATTTAAAACAGATATGTTGGGAGGTTCATTGGTATTCGATGGGACTTATAACAGCAAGGATATTTCAAAACCTTCTTTTGACATGACACTCGATATCAGTAAACTAGGTGTTCAGGATGCGTTCAGATCTTTTGTGACGGTGCAAACCTTTGCCCCAATAGCGCAGCATGTCACAGGTATATTTTCCACAAAATTTTCTTTTTCCGGTTTATTGGGCCAGGACATGATGCCTGTTTTGTCAAGTCTTGATGGTTCGGGATTGATTCGGTTGGCAGAGACAGCTTTGAAAGACAGTCCACTTGTTAAGGGCATTACCAGTCTAACTAAATTAGAAGACACAGCCACCATAAGTTTAAAACCACTGAATATCACAGCAAGAATTGAAGACGGCATGTTGAATATTCCTCCTTTTGAGTTGAATTTATGGGATTACCCAGCAAAAATTCAGGGAAGCACTGGTTTTGATGGACGGATAAATTATTTAGTAAATATAGATGTGCCTGCTAGTAAATTTGGCTCAAAAATTAATGGGCTTGTAGCAGGTTTGGTAGGTACTGATTTATCTAATACCAATGTTCCCTTAGCTTTCAATATCGGTGGCAGCTACGCTAGGCCAAACATAGGAATGGCTTCTTCTGAAAGTCTAGAAGCCTATATCTCTAATGCACTGAAGAGTAAAGTTTCAGGTCAGAAAGAAGATGTCAAAGACAAAATCACTGCTGATTTTAAAGCGAAAGAGGACAGCTTAAAACAGGAGTTTAAAGAAAAATCAGAAGTTGCTAAAGACAGTGTCGTGCAGGAAGCCACAAAAATTATAGACCAAACCAAAGAGAAAGCAGTGGATGAAGTTAAAAACCTGCTCAAAGGTTTTACCAATAGGAAGAAAACGACTGAAACTGAAAAGCCAACACCTGAATAATTCCAGGTATTTGTGGAAAACGTTTGGATAGTACTTCCGCTTAAATCGGAAAATTAAAGCCCTTTTTTCATGGCAAAACCATAGGAGAAGGGCTTTAATTTTTTTTTTTTCTATCTGAAGTACTCTAGAATATAATACCACATCGTAAGGGTAATGACAGAAAGAGGAATACCTACTCCGACTAGCAGTGAAGCAAGCTTAGGTCTTATGTTATAATTGGTAGCAATAATGGAGGAAGTAATCATGGGGGCCATAGCTGCTTCCATGACACTTACCTTGAAAATCAGATTTTGATCGGGATTATCAACTGGAATCCAATGGTAAATGGTGTAGATCAAAAGTGGGATAAGTAATAATTTATGAGTCAATCCATACCATAAAAAATTGTCCTTTATGTCTTCAAGTCTAATTTTGATCTGTAAGCCTACCGCTATTAAAGCAATGGGTGTTAATGTTCCTGCGAAACTCTGAAGGACTTTCTCCGCTACGCCACTAATTTCTACCTTGAAAATATTAAGCATCAGGGCAATAATAAAAAAGATAAAAGGGGGAAAGAATAACATCTGTTTTGAGATATCTCTTTTTCTCATTTTTTCAGACCCATACAGTGAGGCCACGATTATTGCAAGACTGCTGACTACTAAAAAGGAGCCAGTTTGGTCTATCAAAACAGCGATTTTTAAACCTTCAGCGCCATAAATCGCCTCGATTACGGGGTAGCCTATAAATCCGGTATTGGAAAGACCTCCGCAAATGATCAAGCAACCTATGGTTTTTTTGTTCCAGCCAAATCTTTTCCCCAGGTAACCAAAAACCAACCAAGTGATGGTGAAGATGATCCAGCCCACCGAAATGGGCAAAAGCAATGCGGGCCCCAAGTCTAGTCTTGAAATATGAAGAAGGGAAACTGCCGGTAATACAACATAGATCAAGTAAGCATTTAATACCTTTGGAGCTTCAACAGGGAAGTTTTTAACTTTTTGTAAAATGATACCTATCAGTATGGAGGCAATGACAATGAGTATATTGGCCATGGAAATAAATTGTTGGGACTAAGGTGATAGCGGTTAGAAACATTTCGGAAATTGATAGCCTCTATTTAATCAAATGAATCCAAAGTGATTTCTCTTTTGATCAAAATAATCTTTAAGCTGCGGATAAAGCGTGCTTTCTGCTACAGGAATGCCCAATAAGGTTTGGTTAATTGCTCCCATTTCACCTTTCTTTGCTACCTCCATTGATTCTATTAATAGTATCAATTCCTGCAGTTTTAATGGCTTACTACTTTCATCGGGCTTTATGGAATACTCATTTCCATAGAAATCTACAATTTCATAATAGTTTAATCCGTCAATTGTGGTGGCAAAAATGCATATCTCCTCACCCCATTGACTTTCAGGGTAAGTAAGTTTTGCTATAAGCGCATTGGCACCTGTTCCATTGAAATACGTCTTTGGTTGATAGTCAAAATTCATATTCAGGCAAATATATGTGATTTAAACGCGAATTTGAAATTAAAACCAAATCCCTTAAAATAGCATAAATTATAAATTGAGGACGTTTGTCGAAAATGTTTTTATCTAATTGTAATTAGAAAAATCAATCTTATCTCAGCCCTTTAAAGAAGTTGTTGCAATTCACTTTTGGAAAAGCACCACATTTATTGAATTTAGCAACAATCAAATTGAAAAGACAATTGGATTATACATTGTTTAAGAGTAATTTTGGCTTTCGAAATAGAAATAGGTCTGATTTTCATTTCTTTTACGTATGTTACCAAGAATGAAAAATCAGAGCAAAGAACAGATCATTACATGAAAAGAGATCAATTAATATTTGACCTGATAGGGAAGGAAGAGGATAGACAGAAAAGAGGGATAGAGCTAATCGCCTCTGAAAATTTCACTAGTAAGCAGGTTATGGAAGCAGCTGGAAGTGTGCTGACTAACAAATATGCCGAAGGTCTACCTAAAAAACGGTATTATGGTGGTTGTGAAGTAGTAGATGAAATAGAGCAAATTGCTATAGATCGCGCTAAAGCACTCTTTGGAGCATCTTGGGCAAATGTTCAGCCTCACTCTGGAGCACAAGCCAACGCAGCTGTATTTTTAGCTTGTCTAAATGCAGGTGATTCCATTTTAGGTTTTGATCTTTCTCACGGTGGACACCTTACACATGGCTCTCCCGTGAATTTCTCAGGTAAACTTTACGAGCCACATTTTTATGGGGTGGAACAAGAAACTGGTGTAATTGACTACGACAAAGTAGAAGAGCAAGCCAAACAAGTTAAGCCTAAATTGTTGATCTGTGGCGCCTCTGCATACAGTAGGGATTGGAATTATGAAAGGTTACGAGCCATTGCAGATGAAGTAGGTGCAATATTGCTTGCAGATATCTCTCATCCGTCAGGGCTTATCGCAAGAGGTTTATTGAATGATCCTTTGGAGTTCTGTCATGTGGTTACTACTACTACCCATAAGACGCTTAGAGGTCCTCGTGGTGGTTTGATCCTTATGAGAGATGACTTTGACAATCCATTTGGCTTGAAAAATCCAAAAGGTGAATTGAGAAAAATGTCCGCTTTATTGGATTCTGGCGTTTTTCCTGGTACACAAGGCGGGCCACTGGAGCACATCATTGCAGCTAAAGCCATTGCTTTTGAAGAAGCACTTTCCGACGAATACATGGAATATGTGGTTCAGGTTAAGAAAAATGCGGCTGTGATGGCAGAAGCTTTTGTGGCAAAAGGCTACCAAATTATCTCTGGTGGTACGGACAATCACATGATGCTGATTGACCTTAGAAACAAAGAACTAACTGGCAAAATTGCCGAAAATACGCTTGGAAAGGTGGACATAACCATTAATAAAAACATGGTTCCATTCGATACTAAGTCTCCGTTTGTAACTTCTGGAATGCGTATCGGTACTGCAGCCATCACTACTCGTGGGCTAGTAGAAGCGGATATGTTGAAAATAGTAGAATTGATAGATCAGTCGCTTTCGAGCCATGAGGACGATGCAAAGCTGGCAGAAATCAAGTCTTCTGTGAACGACTGGATGGTACAATTTCCTTTATATTAAAATAAAAATAAGTGGCACTGGATCAATATAACGAAGAAGAGGAAGAAGAGAATGGCATGTCCTTTCTGGACCATTTAGAACAGTTGAGATGGCATTTACTGCGATCGGTATCAGCTATTCTTGTTTTTATGGTGCTTGCATTTCTTTCCAAAGGATTTGTGTTTGGTCAGGTAATCCTAGGTCCATCCAAAGTAGATTTTGTTACTTATAGGCTTCTTTGTAAGCTATCAGACATGCTGTCGCTTCCAGCGCTCTGCATAGATCAGCTTCCTTTTATCATACAAAGTAGGCAGATGACAGGACAGTTTTCTATGCACGTCACTTCCAGTTTGGTAGTAGGACTGATCGCAGCTTTCCCCTATGTTTTTTGGGAAGTGTGGAAATTTATCAGCCCTGGCTTGTATTCTAAGGAACGAAATGCTGCAAGAGGAGCCGTTTTCTTCGTAAGTTTATTGTTTTTCTTAGGAGCCAGTTTTGGTTATTTTATTTTAGCACCGCTATCCATAAACTTTCTATCAAACTACCAACTGGATCCGTCCATAGCGAATGAGTTTGATATTACCTCCTATGTTTCAACATTGGTAATGTTGGTATTGGCATCGGCTGTAATGTTCCAGCTTCCAGTAGTTATTTATTTCCTAACTCAGGCAGGACTTGTATCTTCTACAATGCTTAAGGCATATAGGAGACACTCTATTGTTGTGATTTTAGTGCTTTCAGCAGTAATTACACCACCAGATGTGATCAGTCAGATCTTGATTGCAATGCCTATACTTGTGCTTTATGAAACAGGTATTTTGATAGCAAAACGTTTGGAAAGAAAACGTCGAGCAGAAGAATTGGAAGACGAATTATAAATAATCAGGTATGTCAAATATAATCGCAATAGGAGGAGACCATGCAGGATTCACCTATAAGCAAGCGTTAATAGAAATCCTGCAGAAGAAAGGTTTCGAAGTAAAGGATTTCGGCCCTTATTCAGAGGGATCTGTTGATTATCCCGATTTTATTCATCCATTATGTGATGCGATAACTTCTGGAGAAATGAATCGAGGTATAATTATTTGTGGTAGTGGCAATGGTGTTGCCATTACAGCGAATAAGCACCAGGGAATAAGAGCAGCTATTTGCTGGAATGAAGAGTTGGCATCACTTTCCAGGCAACACAATGACGCTAACCTAATATCCATTCCAGCCAGATTTGTTACTTTCGAGCTAGCAGAAAAAATGGTTGATGTTTTCCTTAAAACAGAATTTGAAGGCGGAAGACATGCCCGAAGGGTAGATAAAATCGCCTGTAAATAAATTAAGAATAATTTAAATCATCAGGTTTATTCCTGTATCTCCCTATATATTAGTCCATTTTCGGATCTAGTATATAGGGTTTTTAATTTTGGAAGTTCCTGAACCCAAGAGTCAAAAACTGCGGCTTCATCTATGATTATATCAGGGTTTTCTTTTTTCAAGTCCTGATAGAATCTTGTTTTCCATTTCATTTCCCCCATTTTAGCAAAGTAGATTTCTGTAAGCCTAAAGTTCAAGTAGGGACTTGCCATTACAGCGTTTTGATAAGCGCTATGATTGTCCCCTAAAACCATTACTGATTTACCTTGAGGGATATCATTTGCTGAGGTAGTTTCTTGCTTATACATGTCAAAAGAGGCGTCATTTAACAGATAAAACGTCCAACTATAACCGATCAATGGGACAATCAGGAAATAACTATATCCGATAACATTTTGTGCCAATTTATTTTTCGTGATCGTGAAAAAGTAGGTGATAAAATAGGTCAATATGGGTATAGTACTTATGAACTGGAACGGGCTTACTCTGTCCATTAAAAAAAACATGCCTATATTAAAGAGTAAGAAAAGGAAAAATAGCTGGTTTTGCTTTTGCTGGTTTACTGTCATTCTCCTTAGTACGTTGTTTCTGAAATAACCTACAATGGCAATTGCTATTGGCAAGGTGAAGAGATAGCTGAGGTCTTTAAAATTGACGTGGTAAATTTTCTCTAATTTTAAGGCCAAAGTGAAATACATTTCTATGAAATTGGACAGCCCATCTTTCCAAAAATAAAACAATGCACAAATTACTACAGGCAAAAGAAAGGCCGTAAGTATGAGCGAAAGTTGCTGAAAAGAAAATCCATTGATGAGTAGTCCAGAAAAAATCAACAGGGGTAAAAACAAAAGGTAGGGGAAATGAAAACAAAATGCAATGCCTGCAAAAAGTCCCATAAGTAGAATGGATGGGACCGTATTGGTGTTGACAGAAGTTTGGCTTAAAAGTCTAGAGAGTGCCAACAAAACAAAGGTGCTGCCCATCAAGGCAGGAGAAAGTGTCATGAAGTCGAAAGACAGTTGGAACAAAATCATCATTACAAAAGCAGGGAGGTAGTTTGATTCCTCATACGCATTGTTTTGAATGAGCATGTGATTGGTATAAAACACCTGAAAAAATAGGATCAAGAAAGCGATGATTCTGAAAGAAACCATCGAATTGGAAAACAGTATGCCATTCATCCAATAGACCATTGCAGAAAATGGACCTGTATTGTCGATAATATCCACGTACAGTAGGTTTCCTTCAGCCATTTGTTGTCCTAAAAGCCTCCAGATTAGTTCTGGCTGCAATAGGGGGACGTCCATTAGATAATAGGGAATCTGTAGCAGAATGAACAGGAAAAAAATTCCAATCATTCTTAGAGGGTCATTAATTTTGAAAAATTCCAGCAAAGCCTATATTTATTTTATAACTCAATTTACGAAATTAAAGGTTACCCGTATATTTCACTAAATTTGTGAAGATTAAATATTTTAAAATGGAGAGTAAACGACAACAAAAATATTCCAAACTGATCCAAAAGGAGTTGGGTGAAATATTTCAGAAGGAAGGACGAGCGATAGTTGGTCAGGCCATGGTTACAGTTACCAGGGTTTTGATGAGCCCAGATCTGGCCCTTGCAAAAATCAATTTGAGCTTCTTATTAGGCGAAAATACGGTTTTGTTTGATAAAGTTGACAGTAATAAAGGGCAGATTCGAAAGTTTCTTGGAAGAAGAATAGGGAAATCTGTGAGAATCATTCCGGAGTTGGCTTTCTTCCTAGATGAATCAGCTGCTTATGCCCAGCATATGGATGGCGTTATTTCCAAACTCAATATCCCTGAGGCTCCTGAACAAGAGGATGATGAGGAGGAAGACGAAGATTAAAATCGAAATATGCGATAGTTTATTAATTAGATGACCAGATCCTTTTCTGAGTTAATTGAGGGCATTACTATTGCAAAATCCGAGTTAAACCTTTTTAAGGTTTTATTTAATACTATTTTTATAAGACTAAATAAAAGCTATTGTAAATTTCAGGTTAAGGCTAATTAGAAAAAATTGAATCTCTCCTATTTTATAGCATCCAGGTATTTTAGAAGTAAAGCCAAGAAGAATTTCATAACCGTTCTTTCCAGAATATCAATGATAGGTGTTGCGGTAGGAACAATGGCATTGGTTGTGGTGTTGTCGGTTTTTAATGGATTGGAGGACTTGATTAAAGGACTCTATGCATCCTTTGATGCTGACCTTAAAGTAATGCCCTATGAAGGGAAGTCTTTTGAAGTTGATGATGCATTTTTAGCAGAAATAGCTCAATTAGAAGGGATAGATATCCTGACGGAAGTTATTGAAGACAACGCCTTGGTAAAATACGGAGATCATCAGGTAGTCGCAACACTTAAAGGAGTATCTGGTAATTTCATTGATCAAGATAGGTTTAAAGATGGCTATCTCAGTGGAGAAATGAGTTTGGGGGAGAAAAATAAACCGCAGGCATTGATCGGCCGTGGTTTGTCCTATTTTTTACTACTCAACTTGGAAAATGAATTTGATTTAATCCAAGTTTTTTACCCAAAGGATCCAAAATCTGGAAGCATAGATCCGTCAAGTATGTACAACCGAGAAGTTATTCAACCCGCAGGGATTTTCAGCGTAGAAAAGCAAATTGATGATGAATTCCTTATAGTACCCTTGGATTTTGCCTCCAAATTATTGGAATATGGAAACAGAAGAACAGGCCTTGAAATTATGGTAGCGGAAGGGTATAATGTGCAAACGGTGAAAGCCGAATTAAGAAGCTTGCTTGGTGAGACTTTTATCGTTCAGGATAGCGATGAACAACATGCAAGTCTATTAATGACAATAAGATTAGAGAAATTATTCGTGTTTTTAACGCTTACCTTTATTTTAGCGGTGGCTTCCTTCAATATATTTTTCTCATTAAGTATGCTGGCTATAGAAAAGAAAAAAGACATTGCTGTATTAATCGCGATGGGAGGGACGAAAAAATTTATCCGCTCCATCTACCTAAAAGAAGGTGCCATTATTGCTTTTTCTGGTGCTGTGGTTGGTTTGGTTTTGGGTTTTTTAATTTGTTGGACGCAAGACACCTATGGACTTGTTTCACTAGGTGTAAGCTCATCTGTAATAGATGCCTACCCTGTCAAAATGCAATGGAGAGATTTTTTATACACTAGTTTAAGTGTGGTAATTATCACAATGATAGCCTCTTATCGCCCTGCGTTGATAGCCTCTCGAGTGAATACTACCGATCATTTGTAGGGTTTTAAATGTAGGATTTATTTAATTGTTTTAAATATTTCTGTAATTTGCAAACTGCCAATTTCTCAAAAAAGCACATTTTAGTTTAAATCCTGTTTTAATGAAAGTAGCTTCAGATAAGCCATTTGAAATCGTTTATTCCTTGTTTAATCATGAATTTTTAGGAATTCTGTTTGAGTCCTTTGCCGTCCAGCTTGACGAAAAAGGAAGGTTGTCATTTGCTTATCAGAATATTTCCTATCAAAATGCCCGAGAGTTTGAGGAGCGATTGGATGATACAGATTTGGAGTTGATCAAATTGATGGACAGCATGCAGCAGGAAGCCATTGTCAAGAAGTACAATGTCAAAAACAATAAACCCAAGGAATTCTTAAGAAAGGTTTTTGATAAAGAGCATTCTATTCAATCCCATAAAGAAGTACAAAAGCTAATAGAGGCCAAATTAGAAATTACACGTGCCAAAATATTAGAGAAAATTCAGCAGAAACGACTCTTTGAAATGGGGAACGACGGCAATCCTGTATGGAAGGAAATTGCTGTAATGCCCGAAAAAGCCTCTGTTTTATTTCATTTTAGAAGGAATGAAGAAAACACGCATTATTTCCCCACGATCAAATATCAAGGAGAGAAAATAGAATGGCAGTACAAGGGTAGTTATTTGATTTGTCACCAGCCTGCTTGGTTGGTGGTGGATGCTATGTTGGTTAGTTTTGAAAAGGCCGTAGACGGAAAGAAATTACTGCCTTTCTTAAGTAAAAAATTCATCGTTATTCCACGCAAAGTCGAGGACAGCTATTACCGTAAATTTGTTACGCAGTTGGTTGCTTCATTTGACGTTTATGCCAAAGGCTTTGAGATAAAAGTAGCACGGGACAATCCAGAGCCTGTACTTTACCTTGGTGAATTGCAAGGAAATCCTTCAGTGGATATGTTCGGCAAAAAGATTTCTGCCGATGAAGAAGAGAAAATGGTTTTCGACCTTAGGTTTAAGTATGGTGATTATTCCTTTAAAGCAGACCAGGTCAAGCCAACCAATGTGGAACTGGAGAAGAATGGGGACGAATATGTCTTCTATAAGGTGGTGAGAGACTTAAAGAAGGAAAGCTTTTATGGGAATTATTTAAAGGAGAATGGTCTTGCGGTGCGCGCTGGAAGGCAGTCCATGCCTAAAAGAGAAGCCTATGAATGGATCATCAATCATCGACCTGAGTTAGATGATCTAGGGATTAAAATCCAGCAAACCACCAATGACAAAGGGAAGAATTACTTTATTGGTACAGCCAAGATTACGGTCAGGATCAATGAGAAAATTGATTGGTTTGACGTAGAGGCTGTTGTTACATTTGGGGACTTTGAGATTTCTTTTCAAAAGTTTAGAAAATTATTACTTAAAGGAAAGTCTGAAATAGAATTGCCTAATAAGGAAATAGGGATTATTCCTAAATCATGGTTTGTGAATTATGGTGAGATTTTTTCTTTTATCGAGGAAGAACAAAATGAGGACGGTAATTTTAAATTAAAGAAACACCATATAGCACTTGCTCAAGAATTGGAAAAAGGGAACCTGCTTAAATTGGGGCTAAGCGAAAGGTTAAACAAGCTTAAAGACTTCTCTACCATTGATGATTATCCACTGTCCAATTTTTTTAAAGGAACCTTAAGACCTTATCAAAAGGCTGGGTACAATTGGATGCGCTTTCTAAATGAATACAATTTTGGAGGTTGCTTGGCAGATGACATGGGACTTGGTAAAACGGTTCAAACCCTTGCGTTGCTAGCCATGGAAAAGGAACGTTCAGAAGGGACCACCTCTTTGTTGGTAATGCCCACCTCCCTGATTTATAACTGGGAACTAGAAGCCAAGAAATTTACTCCGAAATTAAAAATTCTAATTTATACAGGAACACAAAGGATCAAGGATTGTAGCCAATTTGGGCGGTATGATTTGGTATTAACATCTTATGGTATTACCAGACTAGACATAGATATACTTAAGGATTTTTATTTCAATTATATCATCCTTGATGAAAGTCAGGCCATAAAGAATCCTGATAGTATAATTTCCAAAGCAGTGGTTCAATTGAAAAGTAACCACAAATTAATACTTACAGGTACACCCGTGGAGAATGGTACACTGGACCTATGGTCACAGATAAATTTCATCAACAGGGGCCTTTTGGGTGGGCAGGCTGCATTTAAAAAGCAATTTCTATTGCCCATTGAAAAAAAGAACGATAAAGATAAAATCTTGAAATTGAATGCGATGATTAAACCTTTTATTCTTAGAAGGTTAAAATCTCAGGTCGCAACTGATCTTCCTGAGAAGGTGATCAATGTGAAATATTCTACAATGACACCTGACCAGGAACAGGCATATGAGGAAGTGAAAAATTATTTCAGAGAGAAAATAATTGATGAAGCAAGTTTGCCAGGCAAATCTCAAAAATCCCTAACACTGTTGCGCGGACTTACACAATTAAGGCAAATGGCCAATCATCCCAAAATGGCTGATGAAAATTATAAAGGCGACTCTGGGAAATTGGAAGATGTCTCACACATGGTGAAATCTACTGTAAGTGAAGGGCACAAAGTATTGATTTTTAGTCAATTTGTTCGCCACCTGAGTATTGTAAAATCATTTCTAGAAGAAGAGAAAATACCCTTTGCCTACCTTGATGGAGCCACAGTAGATCGGCAAAAACAAGTGGCTTCTTTTCAGGAGAATCCTGATATAAAAGTTTTTCTGATCTCCTTAAAAGCCGGGGGAGTAGGTCTTAATTTGACCAAGGCGGAATACGTTTTCCTACTAGATCCTTGGTGGAATCCTGCAGTAGAAGCCCAAGCAATTGATAGAGCGCATCGTATTGGACAAAAAAATAAGGTTATTATTTACAAGTTCATTACCAGGGATTCAGTAGAAGAAAAAATAATGGCCCTCCAAGAGCGGAAAATGGCGCTTGCAGGAGAGCTGATAAGTAACGAGGAAAGCTTCATTAAAAGCCTAAACCAAGAAGATATAGCAGCACTGTTAGACTAATGACTCACGGTATAATTAAATGAAACATTAAAAATTTTACCTTAAATAAATAATGCATACAGCAATTTTAATCGTACAATGTAATGACAATAAAGGGATTGTAGCAGCCGTTTCCCAGTTTCTATATGAAAACAATGGCAATATTTTAGCAGTAGATCAGCATGTTGACGATGATTTAGGTGATTTTTTTATGAGAGCTGAGTGGGAATTGGATACCTTTGATATAGCTAAAGACCATATTTTGGAGGAGTTTAAGGCAAAGGTAGGCCAACAATTTGAAATGGAATGTTCGCTTTCATTCAACTTCCCTAAGCCAAGAATGGCACTTTTTGTTTCAAAACTCTCTCACTGTCTTTTTGATATTTTAAGTCGATATTATTCCGGTCAGTTTGATGTTGAAATTCCACTGGTCATTTCTAATCATCCAGATTTGGAGCCTGTGGTAAAGGCATTTGGTATACCTTTTTATCATCTCCCGGTTACCAAGGAGAATAAGGCTGACCAGGAGAAAAAGCAGCTTGAATTGATGGTAGCAAATAAGATTGACTTTGTGGTGCTAGCAAGATACATGCAGATTTTGTCTGGGAATTTTGTAAATCATTTTCCTAACAATGTCATTAATATTCACCATTCCTTTTTACCAGCTTTCGTAGGAGCTAAGCCCTATCATGCGGCTTATAAGCGTGGGGTAAAGATCATTGGAGCCACAGCTCACTATGTAACGGAAGAGCTGGACGCAGGACCTATAATTGAACAGGATGTTGCCCGCGTTCGTCACCACAATACAGTAGAAGACCTGGTGCAAATAGGTCAAGACGTAGAGAAAGTAGTACTGTCCAAAGCCATAAAATATCATTTAGCACGGAAAGTACAGGTGGTCGGAAACCGAACGATTATCTTCAATTAGACCCATTTAAGTAAATTGCATTCGAAGCTAAATAAGAAAGCCCCATCTATTCAATCAAGTGAATAGTTAGGGCTTTCTTGTCTCCACACTCACACTAAAAGGGATTTGCTTCCTTTTAGGTGTCTGGAATTCGGAGTTATATTTGTTCCAATTCTATGAGGATATTGCCACTCTCATCTTGTAGAATTAGATTTCCGGCATTGTAAGTGTATTTTTTGCTAGATTCAAGATTCGATAAAAACCGTTGCTCAATTTCATCGTTCTCACAAGAGCTGTTGTCTGAATAGAGTGTAGAAAATTTTATCTGTTCTTGATTATAAGTGGCCCCACCTCGGTAGTTATTACAACCTGCAAAACCACCGATTTTTTTATCTTCCTTGAAGAGTAAAGAAAGCTTTGATAATTCCTTTTTGGTAGCCGCAGAGCCTGTGAGGTCGGTCACCTTCCAATCATGGTCTGAAAGTTCGATAGGTTCTGAATTACAAGAAAAGCAGAAAACTATTATTAGAAGAATTAGGCTTGTTTTAAAGTCGAAATTCATTTTATTTCATTGTTTAGTTTCACATATCGGATTGATATATCCTTCATTTATGTAAGACACCACAAACACTGTTCTAAAAATAGTTTGGCTAGATTTTTTTTCTTGATAACTTGAAATCAAGGAGTTATCCTACAATAAAATTTATTTGAAACCTTGTCAAATTTTGCCCCTATCTCGACGGGCTAGCTTGCTATAAAGTAAATTTTAATTGACTCGAGCATATGAAAAATTCCTTTTCATATTGTCAATGAAATTTACCTATTGTCCATATACTAAGTCGATTCTACCAGACAAAAATCTGCGAATAATAATGGGTGGATTGAAATCACAGATTTTATTAGGGGACTTTATGTTACGATTTTTCTTGGAATGTCTTTTGGAAGCCTGGTCAACAACTCATAATTTACCTGTTGGGTTGATTCTCCAAATGAAGCAACAGTGATTTCATTTCTTTTTTGGCGGCCGATGATGACCACTTCATCCCCTTTTTTTACGTTCTTTAAGTCTGTGACGTCTACCGAGATTGAGTTCATTGTGACATTTCCCACTACAGACAGTGTTTTCCCATGGATTAGCACTTTACCTAAGTTACTGAGGCTTCTACCAAATCCATGACAATAACCAACAGGAACTTGGGCTATGGTCATGTCTCTAGCGGCCATATAGCTATTGCCATAGCCTATGAAATCTCCGATTTTAATTTTTTTAAGACTCATTATGCTACTTTTCCAGCTGATAAGTCTTTTTAATGGATTCTTTTTATTGGGAGCGAGTTGCTTGAACTTAAACATGTAGGTTTCCTGACTTGGCCAAAAGCCATATTGGGCAATCCCAATCCTTACCATGTCCATAATGGTTTCAGGGTAACTAAATGAGGCTGCTGAACAAGCAGTGTGGTAACGATCAAAATGAATACCATTGGCATTGAACCAATTTTTAAATTCATTGTATCGTTTAATTTGATTCTGTACCCGAACATAATTGGCGACACTTTCAGCACCAGCATAGTGGGTGCACAGTCCGCAAAGCTGAAAATGATTACTATTCTCTTTTAGGTATTCTAGTAGTTTTTCTTTTTCGTCCCATTCATAACCTGTTCTATGAAAACCGGTCTCTACCTCTATATGAATCAATGCTTTCTTTCCTAATACTTTGCTTTTATGTACGGCAGCTTCTAATCGATCCATTTCGAAAACATAGAAACTGATTTCATTCTCAATTAAATAGGGTAAATTTTCATTTTCCACCATTCCCATGATCATTACCTGGCTATTTTTAGTGGAAGATTTTTGAACCCTGACCGCCTCATCTGTGCTGAAAGCACTAAAATGTCGGATGCCTACACTTTCAGCAATCTTTACTGTGTTTTCTATACCGTGACCATAGGCATTGCCTTTAATGACTGAAGAGATGGTGACATTTGCTCCTATTTGACTCTTTATAAACCTAATATTATTGCTATAGGCACTTTTACTAATTTCAATGTAAGAAGTGTGCTCCATCATTTTAGTGGTTTAGTTTCTCTATAATTGTATTAAACAAATCAACTCCGATGGGTAGTAGTTCATCTGGGAAATCATAACTGTTTTCGTGCAACTGAGGGTGCGCTTTACCAGCACCTAAGCCAAATAGCATGCTTTTGGTAGTGCTTGATAGTGCGCCAAAGTCCTCTGACCATCTGAAAGGAGTGTGGGAATCCTTTTTATTAAGGCCTAGTTTCGTAACCGCCCCATCGACTAGTTCATGGGCTTCAGGATCATTCTCCACCACTTGGAATTCTTCTGTGAAGCTTATACTGCATTCCAAACCATGGAAACGCGATATTTGTTTGGCAAGGGAAATGGCACTTTCTGTCAATGTGTGCATGACTACATTGTCAAATGTCCTAAGCGTGGCCATAACAGTGGCTGCCCCAGGAGTGGTGCCAAAAGCTACTTCTCCAAGTTGTGCATGAATCACTGTAACCAATGAAAACGCTTGAATATCTGTAGGTAGCTTTTGGAGGCTTGAAATCAATTCGCACATGGCATTAGCAGGGCTTATCGCATTCTCTGGGTGAGCAGCATGACTGGTTCTGCCTTTTAGTTTGACGATCATTCCCTTGGATGCTGCAGTGAAAGCTCCTTTTTTCAATACTACTTCTCCTAAATCATAACCAGGTAAGTTGTGCAAAGCAAAAGCATAATCAGGTTTGATATTTTGGAAATTAGGAGCGTTGATAACCTGTGCCGCTCCCATACCAGTCTCTTCTGATGGCTGAAATAACAAGATAACCCTTCCGTATTGAGGTCTTCTTTTAGCTAAAATTAATCCTACTCCACAAAGGATAGCCATATGACCATCATGTCCACAGGAGTGGGCAACCCCATCAATTATACTTTTATAGGAGAAACTGTTGTTCTCTAAAATTGGTAAGGCATCAAGTTCTGCTCGTATCAATGTTGTTGGCCCTTTCTCTTTTCCGTTAAAAACGATGGCCAAACCATATCTCCCTAAATCGTTAACAATTTCATCTGGGAATAGACCTTCAAAAAAGGTTCTGATTTTATTAGATGTATTTAATTCCTTCCCTGAGACCTCAGGTGCTTGGTGAAGCTGTTTTCGTAAAGTACTTATTTCTTTAATAATTGAATTCATCTTAAATTTTTCAATATATAATATTGGCATGTAAACCAAGCCATGAAGCTGGATCCGGACAATTTTCTGAATACCTTTCTTTTTCTGAATAGGAACAAACGCCTGGATAATCACCTGAATTATTTCCCAGATTTCTGATCACTTGAAAGTGAAGATGAGCAGGCCAGTTGCCATTTTCTAGTGAAGATCCCAGGTGTCCTATTTTTTCTCCTCTTTTGATTGTTTGTCCAATTTTTAAGTCATTTAAGTCCTTTACACTCAAATGTCCATATAGGCTGTAGATCATTTCCCCTTCTAGGAAATGTTCAAGAATAACTGTTGGACCATAATTGCCAAAACCTTTATTGTCCTGAAAGCTGTGAATTACCCCTTGCTCCGGACAATAAACAGGGCTGTCAGAAATTGCCCAAATATCAATCCCTAAGTGAATGTTTCGGAATTTTGAATCAGCTGCATCCTCAAAAACCTTGCTTCTTTGGTAAATATTTCGTTTTTCTAAATAGCCTCCGATGCCAAACCTTTTTTTATTTTGCTTTAATAGCCCAGTAATGTAGGCTTCAAAAGCGGAAGTGTCTAGCAGATCCAATTGCTTTAGGGCAAAATTGTTCTCGCTCATGTCCATCAAAATGGTATTGCTATCATTTAGGCTTTCTCCCATTATTGGATGAAATTCCAGACCTTTGATTGACATATTATTTGGATATAATAAATGGGTGATTTGAAATAATTTTCAAGATAGGAAATTTAGTTTGCAGCAAAAGGATAGATTTCATTTTTCTTGACCTTAGTAATACAAGCTTGTTTTATTGTCTATGAATAAGAATATATGCAATTTTGATATATGGAGACTCGCCCAAATATTTCATCTATAAGTATCAGAGATGCAAGAGAAAGAATCGATCATATGGTTCACCGAACACCGGTATTGCATTCTGTTGCCATTAATCAAATGGCAGGATGTAGTTTGTTTTTTAAGTGTGAAAATTTTCAAAAGGTAGGTGCTTTTAAAGCAAGAGGTGCTGCCAATGCTGTCCTTAAATTGCCTGAAAAAAAACGTGAAAAAGGTGTTGCAACGCATTCTTCTGGTAACCATGCGGCAGCTCTGGCACGTGCCGCTCAGGTCACAAAAATTCCAGCCTATATTGTGATGCCATCCAATGCCCCTGAAGTGAAAAAGCAGGCCGTAAAAGGGTATGGTGGAATAGTAATCGAATGTGAACCTAATCTTCAGGCAAGGGAAGAAGGATTGAAGGATGTGGTGAAGGGATTTGGGGCGATATTTATTCCTCCTTATGAACATCTTGATGTTATAGAGGGGCAAGCTACCTGCGCAATGGAAATATCTGATGCTGGCTATTTACTTGATGCCTTGTTGACGCCTGTGGGTGGAGGCGGATTATTGGCAGGTACTGCTTTGGCGACAAGTTTTTATTCTCCTAATACCAAGGTCATAGGTGCAGAACCTGAAGGAGCAGATGACGCCAGAAGGTCCTTTATCGCAGGATATAGAATCCCTATGGAAAAGCCGAAAACGATTGCTGATGGTCTTTTGACTTCTCTCGGAGAAATAAATTTTGACATTATCTCTAAACATGTCCACGACATATTAACTGTGAGTGATGCCGAAATCATTGAGGCAATGAAGCTGATCTATGAGCGAATGAAAATTGTGATAGAACCGAGTTGTGCTGTGCCTTTGGCGGTAGTGCTAAAAAACAGAAGCTTATTTGAAGGGCAGAAAGTGGGGATTATTTTATCTGGAGGAAACGTAGACTTGGCAAAGTTACCTTTTTAAACCAGCACATTCAATTGGGTTTTATACAGGCACTCATCAGGTTATAGCTATTTTTAGCTGCAATAAGACGGATTACTAAGCCTGGTACAAGCCGGCTAGTATTTTTACTACCTGGTCTATTTCAGCTTTAGTATTGAATCTGCTGAGTGAAAACCTGACGTTTTCTCTTGAAGGATCTGCTCCTAACGCATTTAGAACATGCGAGCCAAGACGGGCGCCACTTGAGCAGGCAGAGCCTCCCGAAGCTGAAACCCCTTCCAGGTCAAGATGGAATAATAACATACCTTGATTGTTATCTGAAGGAGGGAAACTTACATTAAGTACGGTATATAAGCTCTTATCAAGGTTACCAGACAGCCCATTGAAAGCAACACCAGGAATGTTTTTTTCCAATTCACTTTTAAGATAAGTTTTTAGTTGAATAATTTCCATTGTATGCGAATCTTGTTCGTCCAACGCCAATTCAAGTGCTTTGGCCATGGCAATTATCCCAGCAATATTTTCCGTACCCCCTCTATTGTTTCTTTCTTGCCCACCACCAAGTAGGAATGGATTTATTTTTTTTGTTTTATTAATATAGATAAATCCAACTCCTTTAGGGCCATGAAACTTATGCGCAGATCCGGAGAGGGAATGAATGGGAAGGGCTTTCAAGTCTATGGGGTAATGTCCCATAGTCTGTACAGTATCAGAATGAAAATAGCTGCCATGCTGTTTACACAAGGCAGCTATTCTTTCAATATCGTTTAAGTTTCCAATTTCATTATTGCCATGCATTAGGCTAACCAAACTATTAGGCTCTTTTTCTAACAGTAAGGCAAGCTGATCCATATTTAGATTTCCTTCAGCATCACATTCAAGTAAACTTAGCCGGATGTTTTTTTCTTTTACCTCATGTTCTACTACATGCAAAACAGCATGATGCTCAATAGGAGAGGTGATGATATGCTTTATGCGATAAGTTTCAATGGCACCACATATAGCTGTGTTGTCGGCTTCAGTTCCTCCTGAGGTAAAAACGATTTCTCCAGGGCTGGTATTTAGAAGACTTGCAATTTTTTTTCTGGCTTTTTCTAAGGTTTCTCTTGCATTTCGGCCATGACTATGAACAGAAGAAGGGTTGCCAAAATTATTTTTAAAATAGGGCAACATTTCTTCAAGCACCCGTTCATCCATTGGAGTGGTCGCGGCGTTGTCAAAATATATAGGTGCTGATTTCATTGTCATACAGAATAAAATAATCAGAAATTATTACTCCGAGATTATTTCTTTGATGTCTAAGATAATTTTATTTGCCAAATGATCGGCCGTAGCAGATGTCCCTGATTCTGAATAAATTCGAATAATTGGTTCGGTATTAGATTTTCTAAGGTGAACCCATTCTTTTTCAAATTCTATTTTTACGCCATCAATAGTATTGACAGGGTAATTTTGATATTTGCGTTGAATTTTTTCCAGGATGCTGTCTACATTGATAGTAGGTGTAAGCTCAATTTTGTTTTTTGAGATAAAATAGCCTGGATAAGTAGCCCTTAATCTACTGGCTGACTTGCCGAATTTCGCTAAGTGAGTAAGGAATAATCCAATGCCTACCAATGCATCTCTTCCATAATGAGACTCAGGATAAATTACTCCTCCATTGCCTTCACCACCTATTATTGCATTTGTCTCTTTCATTTTGGTGACTACATTTACCTCGCCCACTGCAGAGGCGTGGTATTCTCCCCCACGGCGTTCAGTTACGTCTCTAAGCGCTCTTGTTGAACTAAGATTAGAAACGGTGTTTCCTTTCTGATGAGACAATACATAATCAGCTACAGCAACGAGGGTATATTCCTCCCCGAAAAAGCTGCCGTCTTCATTTAAAAATGCAAGTCGGTCAACATCTGGGTCCACAACTATACCGAGGTCGAAATTTCCATTTTCCAACTTCAAGGAAATGTCCCTAAGGTGTTCAGGCAAAGGTTCAGGGTTGTGAGGAAAATCACCGTTTGGTTCGCAATACATTTCTTCAATTACTTCCACTCCTAGTGCGGTGAGTAACTTTGGAACTACTAGACCTCCGGATGAATTCACGCAATCGATGACTACTTTGAATTTTCTAGCAGCGATGGCTTCTTTGTCCACTAGTGCCAAATCGAGCACATGTTGAATGTGGATATCAAGATAATCTTCTCTTTGGGTATATTTCCCAAGTTTGCGTACTTCTGCAAAAGTGAAATCTCCTTTTTCAGCTTTGTCCAGTACTTCTTTACCCTCAATGTCCGAAATAAATTCCCCTTGAGCGTTGAGAAGCTTAAGCGCATTCCATTGAATAGGATTATGGCTGGCTGTAATGATGATTCCACCACCTGCATTTTCTCTTGGTACGGCTAATTCTACCGTGGGGGTAGTGCTTAGTCCCAGGTCTATTACATGTAGTCCTAAACCTTGAAGGGTGCTGGCTACCAATTGGGAAACCATTTCTCCAGAGATTCTGGCATCTCTGCCCAAAACAATTTTCTTATTGGGTGAGTTTTCTAAAACCCACGCCCCATAGGCTGCTGAAAATTTCACTATGTCTAAAGGAGAAAGTCCCTCACCAGGTTTTCCGCCAATAGTTCCTCTAATACCGGAAATCGATTTAATTAATGCCATTTAAAGAATTTAATGGAAGGTTATAAAAATTAGTATTTGGTGGATATGGTTATTTGAATTTTGCCATCACCTTGTCAACTTCATTGTCGGGATTTCCGCAAGAACTTGCGTCATCTACTTTTTTGCCACAATAGCCACAAGTTTCTCCTGTCTTATTTAGATAGGGATTTTGAGAGGCGCATGTTCCTTTGAATTGTCCGTTTTTTAGGAAAATTAACCTCACAGACATCAAAATGAAAAATAATGCCACGAATGCCAATGTTAAATATACGGTTGTCATATCAATTTTATTTCTGCAAATTTACGTATTACTTTCAAAACGTTCATACCGAAATATAAGTTTCCTCTCTTTTTATGATTAATCCAGACAAAAGAAAAAAGCAACTTGCAGCCTTTGACCAACTATTGACGATCATGGATGAACTCCGTGAAAAATGCCCGTGGGATAAAAAACAAACCATTGAGAGCTTAAGGCATTTGACAATCGAAGAAACTTTTGAGCTTTCGGATGCTATATTGGACAATGATTTAGAAGAAATAAGTAAAGAACTGGGGGACATTTTATTGCACATCGTTTTTTATGCGCGTATAGGAGATGAAAAAGGTGCTTTTGATATTGCAAAGGTAATCGAGCAGCTTAATGAAAAATTGATTAGAAGACACCCTCATATTTATGGAGATACGAATGTTGAAGATGAAGAAGAGGTAAAACAAAATTGGGAAAAAATCAAGCTTAAAGAAAAAGGAAATACTAGTGTACTTGGAGGAGTGCCGAAGTCATTGCCCGCTTTGATAAAAGCCATGCGTATCCAAGAAAAAGCCAGGGGGGTAGGATTTGATTGGGAGGAAAAGCATCAGGTTTGGGAAAAAGTAGAAGAGGAATTGGCAGAGTTTCGTGAAAATTTTGATGCCACAAATGAACAGCCAGTAAATAAGGAAGAAGCGACGAAAGAATTTGGAGACCTGATGTTTTCCTTGATTAACTATTCAAGGTTTATTGGGGTTAATCCGGAAGAGGCATTGGAGAGGACAAATAGAAAATTTATATTCAGGTTTCAATACTTGGAAAATGAGGTGAAATCCTCTGGTAAAACCTTGTCTGAAATGAGTTTGGAAGAAATGGATGCTTACTGGGAAGCTGCTAAAAGTAAGGAGTAAATGGAAGCTTTTAAAATAAAATTCTGAACACATGGTTATCCACCCATTGGGCTTAGATTATTTTGTAAATAATATTGTTTTTTCAAGTTTTCCACAATTTCGTCAGTTTCTAATAAACGTTAATGTGCTTATAATAAGGAATTTAGGGGTTATTATTATAGGCATGTGGATAACATGTTCGAAATGTGGATAAATACTTCTTGTTTTTTTCATTCCTCAAATCCGAGAAGTGGAGGCCATTTTTGACTGATATTCAGCAAAATTTCAGGATTAATCGCTATCTGTTTTGCACTTCTATCTATCCCAAAAATAGAATCTTATTTGGTTTATTCAACCAATGGCAGTAGCGGCATTTGTGAAGTAGAAATGTGGGCTAAATCAATGATTATTTTTCGTTTAATCTGTAACCGTTTGTGGCTAATAAGCTAAGCTTTAACCGGCGTTTATAGAAACTTCAGGATTTCATCAATGTGTTCTCGGTTGTTAGAAAGTCTAGGAACTTTGTTTTGGCCACCCAAGCGTCCCTTTGATTTGAGCCATTTTTCAAATATTCCTTCAGAAGCAAAATGAAGAATCGGTAGTTTCAAGACCATGTCCTTGTACCGTTTGGCTTCATAGTCGGAATTTACATTCTTTAATTCCTGATCTAACCTTTGGAGAAAATCGTCTTTGTTAGTAGGCAACTTAACGAACTCAATGATCCATTCATGTGTACCTTGCTCATGATTTTCACCAAAATACACAGGTGCCGCCGTAAAGTTGCTGATGGCGGCGCCGGTAGCTTTGCAGGTGATCTCCATCGCTTTTTCCGCATTTTCCACGATCAATTCTTCCCCAAAGGCATTGATAAAATGTTTGGTTCGCCCACTTATTTTAATTCTATAAGGATTTGTAGAAGTGAACTTCACGGTGTCACCGATTTTATATCTCCAAAGACCTGCATTTGTAGATATCAGCAAGGCGTAGTTTTTACCTTCCTTCACTTTGTCAAGGGGGATGATATTAGGGTGCTCCCTTTCTATTTCTTCCATCGGGATGAATTCATAAAAAATCCCATAGTCTAGCATTAAAAGCAACTCATCTGAATCTTTTTGGTCTTTAATACCGAAAAATCCCTCAGAGGCATTATAAGTCTCCATATAATGCATATTTGGAGAAGGAATAAGGCTTTCAAAGATATTTTTATAGGGGCCAAAAGCTACGGCACCATGAAAGAAGACTTCCAAGTTAGGCCAAACCTCTAAAATGTTTTTGCTGTCGGTTTTTTCAAGAACTTTTTTTATCAATACCATCGTCCATGTAGGAACTCCGGTTAGGCTGGTAACATTTTCTTTTATGGTTTCGTCAGCCATCTTGTCTATTTTATTCTCCCACTCACTCATTAAAGCCACTTCAAGACTAGGAGTTCTGGCCATTTGGGCCCATTTGGGTAGGTTTCTCATGATGACAGCAGAGATGTCTCCAGAGAAACTGTCGTCATTATAATCAAGATTGTTGGTTTGAAGGCTTCCTCCTATGGTCAGGCTTTTACCTGTAAATAATTTTGTCTCAGGATAATTATTGATGTATAGAGAAAGCATGTCTTTGCCACCCTTAAAATGGCAATCTTCCAGGCTTTCGGGAGAAACAGGGATGAATTTGCTCCTCGAAGAAGTGGTACCAGAGGATTTGGAAAACCAATGAATAGGTGTTGGCCAGATCACATTTTGCTGGCCTTTCATGGTTTGTTCTATATAGGGCTTTAGGGCTTCATAGTCGTGTACAGGTACCCACTGATTGTAATCTTCGTATGCGGAAATTTTCTCAAAATTATACTTTTTCCCAAATTCAGTTCTTTTGGCTGTATGTATCAGCTTGAAAAGAATTTCTCTTTGGGTTTCTAGCGGGTTATTTTTGAATTTTTCGATCTGGCCTATGCGATTCTTTAGGATCCAGGTCATGAAAGTATTGATCAATTCCATAGTGGAGGTTCGGTCCGTTTTAAATTTTCCTTTTCAGCTCGAAATTTTTACCCAGATAAACTTTTCTTACTTGCTCATCTGCGGCGAGCTCTTCTGCTGTTCCTGCTTTTAAGAGTTTTCCCTCAAACATTAGGTAGGCACGGTCGGTAATAGATAAGGTTTCATTCACATTGTGGTCAGTGATGAGTATGCCTATGTTTTTGTTTTTTAGCTTGGCCACAATGGTTTGTATTTCTTCCACAGCAATAGGATCTACCCCAGCAAACGGTTCGTCAAGTAATACAAATTTTGGATCCACAGATAAAGCTCTGGCAATTTCTGTCCTTCTTCTTTCACCGCCTGATAACACCATTCCTAGGTTTTTTCTCACATGAGTGAGGCTAAACTCTTCAAGTAATTCTTCTACCTTTTCCTTCTGCTCTTTCTTAGGGGTATTACTCATTTCCAAAACAGCCATTATGTTTTCTTCCACCGTTAGCTTTCTGAAAACTGAGGCTTCTTGTGCAAGGTAACCAATACCTAATTTAGCTCTTTTGTACATGGGTAGCGGCGTGATGTCTTGGTTGTCCAGATAGACAGTACCTCCGTTTGGCTTTACCAGCCCCACTATCATGTAAAATGAGGTGGTTTTTCCAGCACCATTTGGTCCCAAAAGCCCTACAATTTCTCCCTGACCTACTTCAACGGAAATATCGTTTACTACTTTCTTTTTCTTGTATATCTTTATTAAATGCTCTGCTTTTAATATCATGGTTAGTCAAATTTGATATCCTTTACGTAAAGCTGCAAACTACTGGTATTTCTAAACGTATTTTCTCTAATTTCAAATGCGATGTTAAAACGCATTTTACTATTTAATAACTCGTAATACGCTGCAAAACCGAATCCGATACAAATTGGCCTGGTGCTTTGCCCATCCTGAATGAGTTCAAATCGCAGGTGTTTGTCCTTTAAAACACGAACATTTTCTGCAAAAACTTGGTTAGCGCAAAAAACGGGTTCAGGATTCCCTGGGCCGAAAGGAGTCATTTGCTTTAATATATTGTAAAATTTATAATTGATTTGATCCAGTATCAATTCATCATCCACCTCTAGAATTGGTTTCATGTGTATTTCACTAACCCTTTCACTCACTACCGCTTCAAATTTTGCCTGGAAGGCCGGAACATTATCAACCGAAAGCGTTAACCCTGCCGCATATTTGTGTCCACCAAACTGCTCCAATAAGTCACTACATTCTTCAATGGCATCATAGATATTGAAATCTATTACAGATCGAGCACTGCCAGTAGCTTTGTTGTTTGACTCAGTGAGTATGATTGTAGGTCTATAGTACTTTTCTATACATCTTGAGGCCACGATACCAATAACTCCTTTGTGCCAGTCTTCCTTAAATAAGACAGTGCTTTTGAAATCCCCCTCCAGTTCCCTGGTTTCGATCATTTCCAATGCTTCCCTGGTAATATTTTCATCAAAATTCTTTCGAGCAGCATTGACATCCTCTACAAGTTCTGCTCTTCTGATTGCTTCGTCCAGGTCTTTTGAAATCAGCAGCTCTACAGATGCCTTGGCATGTTCCAATCTTCCCGAAGCATTAATTCTAGGCCCAATTTTGAAAACAATATCTGTAATGGTAATGTCTTTTTCTAATTTCCCTTTAAGTATGAGGGCTTTAATTCCGGGTCTTGGTTTATTGTTCAATCTTTCAAGCCCGAAATAGGCTAGAATTCTATTTTCCCCTGAGATAGGAACGATGTCAGAAGCAATACTAATCACCAATAAGTCTAGGAAAGCATATAAATTGACTTCGTTTTTACCTGAAAATGTAGTGTAGGCCTGGACAAGCTTGAAACCCACGCCGCAACCGCTTAATTCTTTGAATGGATAGGGGCAGTCTTTTCTTTTTGGGTCTAAAACGGCAATGGCTTTGGGAAGTGTTTCACCGGGTGTATGGTGGTCGCAAATAATGAAATCCACACCTAAATCATTGGCCAATGCGATTTTTTCCATGGCCTTGATCCCACAGTCTAGTGATACGACAAGGCTGAAATTGTTTTCTGCAGCAAAATGAACCCCTTTTTCAGAAATGCCATAACCTTCCTTATACCTGTCAGGTATATAAAAAGCTACATTGTCATAAAATGATTTAATGAAGCTATAAAATAAGGCTACTGAAGTGGTGCCATCCACATCGTAATCGCCATAGACAAGGATTTTCTCGTTGTTCTCTATGGCTTGGTGTAGTCGCTGTACAGCTGCGTCCATATCCTTCATCAGGAAAGGATCATGAAGCTTGTCTAAATCTGGACGGAAAAAATCTTTTGCTTGTTGGAAATCGCCAATACCGCGATTCACCAATACGTTTGCCAATGTTGGGTTAACGTTGATTTCATTGCTAAGGTGTTCAACTAATTCGGAATTTGCCTTGTTTTTATGTTTCCATCTAAAGTCCATGGGGTGTAAATTACAAAACAAACAGGCGATTCAACTAAAAATGCACCTTAATAATTCTAATAAAAATTGAATGATTTACTTAAAGTCCATGAATTGAGTTCCTTACCGTTTAGTCGATTGCCTCGGAGAGAACTTCCTTAAGCGCTACTCTCTTGCCATCTTTGTAGGGAACAATCCAAGCTTCCTTTACACCTATTCTTCTTAACTTTTTCTTAAACTGATCGGCCATTTTATAATCTCTAAACTGACCTAAAACGTATTTTATGTACCCATCTTCATCAATTATTTTCAGGTCACTTCCATTTTCAGTAAGGTCTCTCAGGTCTAATTCATCGAAGGCAGCCAACTGTACTTTAAATGCTACACCAGTTTGCCATTCATCGGAGGTGGATTCTAAATTACCCTCAGACGCTTGATTTGATTGGGTACTTAAGCTAATCACTTGACGTGCCAATCGATCAATCTCGTCTTCCTTACTGGTTATTTTTTGCTCAAGATGAGCTGATTTTTCTGTCAGTGTAAAGTTTTCTTGTACCAGTTTAGCCTTTTCTTCTACTAGTGCCTTGAAAGCTTCAATGCTCATTTCCTTTTTCTGCTGTTTCCAAGATTTGTACTCTTCCTTGGTAAGTCCACCAAGTGTTTTAGAAGAACAGTTGAAAAATACTGCGGAGATTATTACTAATAGTAATGATTTGGTAAAAGTCATTTTAATGCAGGTTTAAAATCCAATTAATTGGTAAGTAATAGACAGTCAAAAGATACAAAAAATTAGCCATTTTCTTTTTTATACCTAAAAAAATCCTAACCCAGGACTAAATAACATGCATTTAGCCCCGGATTATTGAAAGATAGATCGTTAAACATTAACATGTCTCTCTGCGTGATACGAAGACCTAACGAGCGGTCCTGATTCTACATACTTTAAGCCTCTTTTCAGTCCTTCTTCCCTGTAGGCATCAAATTGGTCTGGATGTATAAATTCAGCAACTTCGATGTGCATTTTGGTAGGCTGAAGGTACTGGCCCAATGTTAAAATATCACAACCATGAGCAGCCAAATCATCCATGGCTTTAAGGACTTCATCCTGTGTTTCTCCCAAGCCGAGCATTATACCCGTTTTCGTACGTTTACCATATTCCTTAGTCAGCTTGATTTGCTCCAGAGACCGATTGTATTTGGCTTGTGGGCGCACTCTTCTGTAGAGCCTTTCAACAGTCTCTACATTGTGAGAGACTACTTCTTGTCCAGGACTTATCATCCTATACAATGCTTCCCAGTTTCCCTTTACATCTGGGATGAGCGTCTCAATAGTCGTTTCAGGAGAGCTTTTTTTAGTTTCAGCAACTGTTCTGTACCAAATGTCTGCTCCTTTGTCTTTAAGCTCATCTCTATTAACAGAAGTGATTACAGCGTGTTTTACCTGCATTAGTTTTATGGCCTCCGCTACCCTTCTAGGTTCGTCTTCATCGTACTCAGGAGGCCTGCCTGTAGCTACAGCGCAGAATGAGCATGACCTGGTACATACATTGCCCAAAATCATAAAGGTGGCAGTGCCAGCGCCCCAGCATTCTCCCATATTAGGACAATTGCCACTTTCACATATGGTATGCAGTTTGTGCTCGTCCACCAATTTGCGAACATGCGCATATTCTTTTCCCACAGGTAGTTTTACCCTTAACCAGTTGGGTTTTTTTCTTTTGGTTTGTTCTTCAGAAATTACCGGTAATTCTATCATATCGGGTTTTTAAGTCCGTTCAAAATTAGTCATTAATATGAGTTAACCCAAATGAGTACCTAACTCTCTACCTTCTAAACCCATAGTAAAGGGTGACATAGGCAGATTGGAAGACCTGCCTGTTCTCAGTAGTAGGCATTAAGGGAATCTCTTTGGTAAAACCCTCAAATTGGTAGCCTAGTTCCAGACCTGTTACGTTTGACTTTAAAAAACCAAATTCAAAATTAATAGCCGCTTTGGCATTTGCACCAAAGGCAATTTCCGATTCCCCGATTCCTTCAAATAGCCTACCTGGACCTAGAATGTTAAATATACTTTGATGTACAGTTGGATCATATGGCTCACGCCTAGTTTCGGTTCGACTAGTTGCATATTCTATATAATAAGGAGCAAGAAGACCAATGGTAGGACCAATGGCTGTCAAGAGGGAAATTTGTACCCCTTGATGCGGCGCTTTTTTAAATGTTATTATTTCCCTGCCATACTGAGGCCGGATAGCATAGAGATAATTGGATTTTCCGAAAATATAGGTGTTACCCAATGGAGTTGGATACCTGACCTCTTTAGGGTTTTTAACATTGGCCAATTCTAAATTGAAAAACTGAAATAGATTGTCATCTATTCTAGATCCAATTTTTAAGCTAATGCCGCCAATCAATCCTCCATTGGTGTTTTTATTTATACCAAAAAGAACTTCTTTGTCATAGTCGTAGTCTCCAGATTCTTCCTCTTGCGCCAATAAAGGGAAAGAACTGCCTAAAAGAAAAACGAGCAATAGGAAATATTTCATTTCTTTAGTCATAAATGATCAGCAATTTAAACGCTAAATTTGCAATTATTGTTATTTAATAGGTATTAAAAATAGACAGATTAAGTTTATCATGCAAAAGGACTTTGTATTGTTCCTGATTTGTATCAATATATATTTAGGTTAAGGCCTAACCTGCTCCTGAGAGATACCGATAGGAAAGGCTATACCTATACACGCATCAGCCCTTGATTTTGTTTATAATGTGTAATTCTATTACAATGTTTCAAGATGCTAATTTTCAACCATTTCAATTCCATAAATAAGGCTGGACTCAATTGGTACCCGAATTCGTAGAAATGATTTTTAGATAAATAATCGGAATTAAATAAAATTTCAGCAAGTATTGTAGCGTTTTTTGATTTGGTAACGTATGGGTTTTGAATCTACCCAGTAAAACAGAAGCTTTTGGAGAAAGATCTCATACAAGAAGCACAAAAGCGAGATAAAAAATCTCTAGAAAGGCTTTACAGGCACTTTTATGGCTATGCTATGAGCATTGCGCTGAGGTATTCGGGTAATAGAGAGGAAGCATGCGAAATCGTAAATGACAGTTACATGAAGGCTTTTGATAAACTAGATCAATTTTGTTTAGACAATTCCTTCAAGGCTTGGTTCCGCAGGATTATAATAAATACCTCCGTTGACTATTATCGAAAAAATCTAAAGCATCAGGTAGTAATGGATATTGATAAAGCACATGCGGAGACTTATGACCCTGATATTATAGAGGAGTTATCTAAGGAGGATATATTGAATTGCCTTGAGGAGTTACCTGATATTTTGAGAGTCATTTTTAATATGTATGAAATCGAAGGATATAAACATGCCGAAATTAGTGAAAAGCTAGGGATACCATCAAGCACCTGTAGGACTTATTTGGCCAGGGCAAAGGAGAGATTGAGAGAAAAAATTATCGCATTAAATCAAATAAAAAATGAAGGAGCAGTTCGATAAGAAACTGGCGGAGAAAATTAAAGCCTCCTTCAGCAAACATGAGGAGCCTTTTGACCCTAAAGAATGGGATAAGTTTTCTGATGCTTATTTTAAGCCAAAAAAGAAAGCTTGGCTTATATATTGGCCTTTTATGACTGCTGGTATAGCGGCAAGTTTGTTGTTCTTTTTCTTTTATTTTCCTAAACATGTAGAAATTGACCAAAAGGTAAAGTCAATAGCCGACGCTGTGATTAGCGAGGAAGCGCCATTTTTCAAAAAAGAAGAAAAGAAAAAAAGTGAAGAGGCTTTAACACCAGAATTCAATTCTAAAGCCATTGCAGAAACGGAACAAAGAGATGTCCCCAATCCAACGTCTGATGAATCTTCAGGAGAGAGACTTAGTAGAATTAATAGGCAACCTGTTTTAACCATTCCTGAAAAGGATCAAAACTTAGCGCCATCATTTCTAAAGTCCTTTACGAATAAATGGGATAAATTTCAGGCAGATATTGTTCAGCATTTTAATGATTTTGAAGGAAAGACAAACATAGAAAAAGATTGGACTTCCGAGAAATCCACGGCAATGTCTCAGACTGATGCCCAAAATTTAGTGGATGCATGGAAATCCTCAAGTGCTGAAAATGAACCTAAAGAAGTTTCTGAAATTCCAAAGTCCTTTAAGTTAGGAGTAATGGTGAGCCCTCAGTCAAGTTCAAATCCTGTGTCTGGGATGAATTTAGGTGCTGGAATTATGTCAGAAATCTCATTGAGCCGAAGACTAAAATTAGATGTGGGGTTGGCCTACGCTAACCAAAGCATGGGCGCACAAAATAATCAAAGTATAAACCTCATGCTGGATGCTGCTCCAGCTTCTGAAAGTCTAAAATCCAATAGCAATATTATTGATACAGATTACCAGCTTAACTTTGCCTCTCTAGATATTCCAGTGAATTTAAAATATAAGTTTTATGATAAGAAGCAGACCGGTTTGTATTTAATTACGGGCTTGTCTAGCATGGTGTATTTAAAACAGAACACAGTAGAATCCTATCAGGCACAGTCCTTATTCAATGCAAACAGTATTAATGGTGCTTTAGAATATACGCCTTCAGTTCAAAGCTTTAGTAATGTATTTACTCCCGAAACTGGGCAAAGCAATACCGATGTAGCTGGACTTTTGAACCTTTCGTTTGGCTATGAGTACCAGTTAAATAAAGAGTTTTACCTTTCCTTTGAGCCTTTTTATAAATTGCCATTAGGTGGACTTACTTTTGCAGACCAGCAGTTTTCAATCGGGGGAGTTAACCTTAGAATGAACTTCAATTTTAAAAATAAATAACAAACCAAATTTTAATTAATTATTGACCATGATTTTAACGAACAAGTTTACCTGGCTACTTGGCCTAATTATTTTAATGACTTCTTGTATTGATGAGTCTCCATCGGATTTGGAATTAGCGATGGAAAGAGATGATCTTATTTTAGAACAGTACATTGCCTCTAATAACATTGTTGCGACTAAGTCTCAATCAGGATATTATTATTCCAAAACAGTAGAAAAACCAGAAGGCGAACAATTTGTTAATGCTGATTATATTGGAGTGTACTACGAAATTAAAAGTATAGATGGTCAAATGATTGATTCCCATATGGACGAAACAAAGGAGCCAAAGATATTTAAATACAGCCAAGATGGCTTGTGGCCAATAGCCATTACTTATGCTTCTGGTCTTGCAAAGGTAGGGGAGGAATTAACAGTTTATACTCCATCCTATCTCGCGTTTGGTAATTATGGTTACGAAGCCTTGATCCTCCCTTCTTCTAATTTGGTGATTAAATTAAAGTATGCTGCTAAATACACCAAAGAGGAACTGATTCAACGTGAAGAGAACATGATAACTGATTATATCGCATCCGAACAACTAGAAGGTTTTACTGAGGTTGAAGATGGTGTCTATGTGAGAACGATTACCGTGGGCGACGATACAAAAACGAAGTCTAAATTGGGTAGCAATGTTTCGGTAGATTTTGAGCTTTTTGAATTGGGAAGTGATGATCCAGTATACGAGTCCTATACGGGCAATCAACCTATTTCCGTTACGATAGGGAATTCTGGTTTAGCGTTTTTGAATGAATCGTTAATTGATGTACTGCCTGATCAGAAAATTGAAGTATTGTCTACCTCATTTAATGCTTATGACGAATCAATTCAAATTTTCCCAGCAGCTATTCGAGAAGATTTGGTAAGTAAAGGAGAGCAGATAGATCTTATCAAGCCATTTACACCTATTCGCTTTGAAGCAGAGGTCATTTCTGTAAATTAAAATATTATGACATAAAAAAAGGGCTTGAATTTCAAGCCCTTTTTTTATGTCAATAAATTCTTCAAGAAAGGTATCTTTAATAGTTCCTCTACACTTAAGCCGAAAACAAAGGCCCATATCAATGCGCTTACAAGCATGGTTAAAAGGATTTTTTTCTTGGCAATGCCAAAAGATGTAAGTACTACTGTGCCACCAATTGGTGTCAAAATGAGAGGGGTTAGTAAGGCTATCCCCCAGATACCGAATTTTTTCCAAACCTTGATGACGTTTCTTGTCCTTTTGGTAAATCTTTTAGGCTTTTTACTTATTAAGACATTCCAATTTCGCATAAACCAGTCGCCTAAATAGGTGAATAACACCACTGATGTCATCATTCCAGAGACTGTCACTATAACTATTTCAAGAATACTATAACCAGCCGCCGCCCCTAAAAGTGGGCCTGCAACAAATTTAAAAAGGCATAAGAAGTAAATCCCTGCAAAGGTAATAAGGTACTCAATCATGAGATAATGAAATAAATATATAGCAAATAGCCGAAAATTAAGGCAACACCGTTTAACCTAGATATTTTGTAATTGATACGCATAATGGGTAGGAGGATGACTGTAAAGCCTAGCATCCAAACAAAGTCAGTGTAAATAAAATCGGTAGCAACATCAATTGGTTTTATCAGTGCTGTGATCCCAATAATAGAGAAGACATTCATTATATTACTTCCTAAAATGTTTCCCAGAGCCATTTCAGTTTCTTTTTTTATGGCCGCTAAAACTGAAGTAACCAATTCCGGTAGACTGGTTCCAATTGCTATAATGGTAACACCGATTATCCTTTCACTTACACCGAAATTTCTTGCAATTAATGATGCATTTCCCACTACTAATTCTGAACCAAAGTACAAACCTGCAGCGCCTCCCAGTAGTTGTAGGACTGCTAACCAAGGGGGTTGTTTTTTCATTTGGATTGCTTCCTCTTCAGAAAATTCTACACGTTCTATTGTTTTGAAAAAGTACCAGTTAAGTGCGACGAAACAGGTGAATAAAATTATACCCTCATAAAAAGTAATTAACCCATTAAATGCCATGATATAGAACATGACAGAACTTATCAAAGTAAATGGGTAATCTAATTTAAGTGTGCTTTTCTGTATATATATAGGGAATATTATAGCACTAATTCCTAATACGAGTGTGATATTGGAAATATTACTGCCGATAACATTTCCGATAGCGATATCACTTGAACCTTTTAATGCTGCTGTTACACTCACCAATAACTCTGGAGCGGAAGTTCCGAAAGCAACAATAGTGAGTCCAATCAATCCAGGACTTAAACCTAATCTCGCAGCAATAGCAGAAGCACCGTCGACAAGGAATTTCCCACCTAATAATAGGATAAGAAACCCTACGGCTAATATTAAATAGCTCATTTTAAAAGAATATATTAAATTTTAGAACCAAAAGCGAGGTCTCCCGCATCCCCCAACCCAGGGATAATGTAAGATTGGTGATTAAGTTTATCGTCTACGGCCCCAATCCAGAAACGGTGCGGGAGGTCTAAGTTGTCTTGGATATACTTTATCCCTTCTGGAGCAGCAATGGCACTTACTACCTCAATTTGTCTGGGGATGCCATTTTCTTTTAAGGCCTGTATGCTTTTTAAAAAAGACTTTCCTGTAGCCAGCATAGGGTCCACCATGATTACGGTTTTGCCCGTAAGGTCAGGGGCAGCCATATAGTTTAAGCTTATCTCAATGCCATCCTCCTCTTCATTTCTATAAGCTCCAATAAATCCGCTGTCTGATTGGTCGAATAGATTTAAAACACCTTGGTAAAAAGGGACTGCAGCTCTTAATACAGCAATGATTACTGGTTGGTGTTTGATTAGTGGGGTCTCTACTTCACCAAATGGGCTGGAAACGGAGGAAGAAGAATAGGGGAGTTTTTTGGATACTTCATAAGCCAAGATTTCACCTAATCTTTCTAGATTTTTTCTAAAACGCATCCTGTCTTTTTGAACATGGACGTCTCTAAGTTCAGCCAGGTAGTGATTGGCTATGGAGTTGTTTTGGTTGAGAATAAACATAGTAGGACAAAGTTAAAACAAAAAAACCCGATCTTTTAAGATCGGGTTTTAATTATTATGAAAGATGCCTATTTATTGGATCTCAAAACTTACTCTTCTTGCCATTTGTCTGGCATCTGTAGAAGATTTGTCTACGCTAGTATCTTCACCATATCCTTTGTAAGAAAGTCTAGATGCATCAACTCCTGTAGAAATAATTAGATCATAAACAGATTTCGCTCTTTTTTCAGAAAGTTTCATGTTATAATCTTCAGGTCCTAACTCATCAGCATAACCTTTGATTTCTACCTGAACACCAGGGTTTCTTTTCAAGAAGTTAGCAACATAGTTGGCAGAAGAAGCAGAATATCCAAGTGGTTTAGAACTGTCAAAAGCAAAATAAACGTTTACATATTGATCGTTTATAGATTTTGCTAAGTAATCAACCTCTTCAGTATCTTCAGGTGCACAACCTTCAAGAGATGCAGGACCTGGAACGAATGGACATTTGTCTAAATGATCAGGAAGACCATCACCATCAGAATCCATAGTTACACCATGAGAGTTAACTCTTGCTCCTGCAGGAGTGTTAGGCTCTTGATCTAAGTAATCTGGAACGCCGTCTCCATCAGAGTCTTTCAGCATGTCTTTGATCTCACCGATCTGAGTAGCCAACTCGTCTTTAGTAGCGTATTTGCTCTCTCTAATGTACCAATCCGCATGTGTATCACTTCCACCTAGGTAGAAAGTAAGACCCAAGGTACCAGTCCACCATACAGAGTTCATTCCGTAATAACCATTGTCAGTAGCTGGTGTAATGTCAGATGCTCCATCAAAAGCTACAGATTGACGACCTGCAACGAAATTTGATACATCTCCAGTAAGGGCAATTCGATCACTCAATTTAACTTGTAAAGTCATCCCAGTAATCATATTGTACTGCATGTCTTTTTCGTCAGCAAACATGTTTTCCTGAGGGGTAAGCTGGCTTATACCGCCACCAAAGTGACCCAAAAGGTTGAAAGTTTGAGAAAAGGTCTCCCAGTTCATTATTCTGCCAATGTTGGCAACTCCTTGTAGGTTCAAACGGTAGTAATTCGTAGAAAAATCAGGAGTGTCAGCAGCATTTTTAAAGCTACCGAAACCAAAATCTAATTTGGTTCCAAATTTTTCATTAAACATGTACCTGACCCCAAGATCGGCATGACCAAGGTTTAACGTAGGAGAGAAATAACCTGGCGTCATAGGAGCCATTGGTTTGTTGAATCCTCCGTTAACCTCTACAGACCATTTGTTGAAGTCGTCTTGAGCATTAGCACCTACAGCTAAAGCACCAACTAGTAGTGTTGATAGTATTATTTTTTTCATGATAAAAAATTTTTTACAACATTCAGTGTTTTAAATGATTTTGATTGCTATTAGATTTTTACTCGGTTTATGATACAAATGTATATTAATTTACGGGAACTTTAAACATCTATCTCAATTGTTTCAATAAAAACTAATTTGATCCCGAAATTTAGAAAAATAATTAACATAAACTATGCCATTCACAAAATTATTAAAAGAAATTCTCCACTTAGATAGCGTCTCAGGTGATGAATCTAGGATTTCAGCTTTTATTCTTCAATATATTTTAGAAAAAAAATCTACTTGGAAAGTCACTCCTGAAATCCACTGTGGGGAAGGTTTTCATGACAATATTATTCTGGTCTTTGGGAAGCCGAGAACAGCAGTGTTTGCGCACATGGATACGGTCGGTTTTACAGCAAGGTATGAAAATCAACTTGTGCCTATCGGTGGCCCCGAACTTCTCGATGGCGTTTGGTTAAGCGGTAGGGACGAAGCGGGACCTATAAGATGTATGGCAAAAGAAATCAATGGAAATGTTTTTCATGATTTCCCAAGAAAAATTCAAACGGGAACCCTTCTTTCATTCGAGCAAGACATTACTATAGAAAACGGGTGGCTACAAGCAGCACATTTGGACAATAGGATAGGGATATACACCTTATTAGGAATATGCGAAACTTTAGAAGATGGAATACTGGTTTTTAGCACTTACGAAGAGCATGGGGGAGGTTCAGTTCCTTTTCTCATTAGATTTATATATGAAAATTGGCAAGTGAAGAATGCCTTAATAGCCGATGTTACTTGGGTTACTGAAGGAGTTCACTTTGATAAAGGTGCTGTAATATCAATGAGAGATAGCTTCATACCCCGAAAAACGTTTGTAAATAAAATTATAGCCTTTGCCAGGGATTCGGGTATTCCTTTTCAGCTGGAAGTAGAGTCCTATGGGGGAAGTGATGGGAGGGAGATTCAGCTGAGTCCTTATGCAATTGATTGGTGCTTTATAGGTATTCCTCAGGAAAATCCGCATACGCCTATTGAGAAGGTGGCCATTTCAGATATGGAGAGTATGTTTAAATTGTATCAATATTTATTGCGATATTTGTAAGGGATGTGATTTTTCACTTATTTGGAGGGGGAATATTTTTAATCGTTATCCATCACCTAGGAAACTTACTTGTAGGAATGATTAAGTTAAAAAACTTATTTTTTGAACCATATCTTAGTGAAAAAGTCATTTTAAATAGGGTAAAAGAGCTTTCCAACTCATTAAATATAGATTATCAGGCAAAAAAACCCATTTTTTTAGCAGTTTTAAACGGTAGTTTTATGTTTATGTCTGATATTTGTAAGGAAATTTCAGTAGACATGTCTGTCAGTTTTATTAAAATGGCTTCGTATTCTGGTTTGAAATCTGATGGGAAAGTAAGGGAATTGATCGGCTTGGATGAATCTCTTAAAGATAAAGATGTAATAATTGTGGAAGATATTGTGGATACTGGTGTAAGTATGGCTCACCTATTGGAAATAATTAACAATGAGGAACCACGCAGTGTAGAAGTGGTCAGTCTCCTTATTAAGCCAGAGGCATTGAAGGAGCCAATTAAGGTCAAGTACATTGGTTTCGAAATTCCTGATCTATTTGTAGTGGGTTATGGCTTGGATTATCAAGGGCTAGGGAGAAACCTGAAAGACATTCACCAAATTGTTGAGAAAAATTAACACTTAATTTATATTAAAATTACACTTATGTTAAATATCGTTTTGTTTGGCCCTCCCGGAGCTGGTAAAGGGACCCAAAGTGAAAAGTTGATAGAGAAATACAATATTGAACACATATCCACTGGAGACTTATTCAGAAAACATTTGGGTGAAGGTACAGCATTGGGAAAGTTGGCCCGCAAATACATGGATGAAGGAAATCTTGTGCCAGACGAAGTGGTAATTGGGATGGTAGAAGATAAAATCAACCATTCATTGGATGCAAATGGGGTTATATTTGATGGTTTCCCTCGTACTGTAGCGCAAGCTGAAGCACTTGATGAATTGTTGACTAAGAAAGGAACAGCGATCTCTGGCATGATAGCATTGGAAGTCCCTGAGGAAGAATTGAAAAATCGCCTTAAGGAAAGAGGGAAAACCTCCGGAAGGGCAGATGATCAGGATGAAGAAAAAATTAAAAATAGGATTAAGGTATATAATGAGGAAACCTTACCTGTTGCCAACTTCTATGAAAAGCAGGGCAAGTTATCCGGAATTCATGGTGTTGGTGCCATAAATGAAATCTTCGAAAAAATTTGTGCTGTGGTAGATAAGTATTAATCACTATCTTTGCATAATAATTTTATGGCTGAGCTTACAAGCTTGGCCATTTTCTTTTCATCCAAAAGTTGAATGTTAAAGGATGAAAAAATTAAGCACTTAATTAAACTGTATAAGTAGTGGCAGGATCCAATTTTATTGATTACGTAAAGTTTTGTTCCCGATCAGGAGCAGGGGGAAGTGGGTCAGTACATTTCAGAAGAGAAAAACATGTCCCTAAAGGGGGACCTGATGGCGGTGATGGTGGAAGAGGAGGGCATATAATTCTGAGAGGAAATTCCCAACTATGGACACTACTTCATCTTAAATACAAAAAGCATGTCATCGCGGACAAGGGGAACAATGGTGAAGGTGGAAGAAGGAAGGGCTCAGATGGACATGATGTTGTATTAGAGGTCCCTATCGGAACTGTAGCAAAAGTTGCAGAAACGGGTGAGTTCAGGTGCGAAATTACCGAACATGGTCAGGAATTTATACTGACAAAAGGCGGTAGAGGAGGCCAGGGAAACGATCATTTCAAAACTTCTACCAACCAAACACCGCATTATGCTCAGCCTGGGGAAGAAGGTATAGAGGAATGGATTGTCATGGAATTGAAACTTTTGGCAGATGTAGGCTTAGTTGGCTTTCCTAATGCGGGGAAGTCCACTTTACTGGCTAGTGTATCTGCTGCCAAGCCTGAAATTGCTGACTATGCCTTTACTACACTTATACCTAATTTAGGTGTGGTTGACTATAGAGATGGAAAATCTTTTGTGATGGCAGATATTCCTGGTATAATAGAAGGAGCTGCTGAAGGTAAAGGGCTGGGACTTCGTTTTCTTAGGCATATTGAGAGAAACTCCATCCTTTTGTTTTTGGTGCCTGCAGATGCAGCGCATATTGGTGAACAATACGCCATTTTATTAGATGAAATTAAACGTTACAATCCCGAGCTTTTAGATAAAAAGCGAATCCTAGCCATCTCTAAAGCAGATTTGCTTGATAAGGAGCTCATGGAGGCATTGAAACCCGAAATACCTCAAGGAATTCCACATCTTTATTTTTCATCGGTTACAGGTTTTCAGTTGCCAGCCCTTAAAGATTTGATTTGGAAGGCATTGCAGTAAATATGTCAGAATGTCATATTTCTACAGTATGGCAAGTTAATTGTTTAGGAGAGATTGATTGTTGATAAACGAATTGAATAATGACAGATAAAGTGAATGAAGAAAAGGAACAAGGTCTGGATCAGACAGATTCAGTTGAAAACCTTAAAAATGAAGACGATCTGAACAAAGATTCCTTAGGAGAGACAAAGGACGAAGAAGTAGAGGGAATAGAGGATGCATCGGACAGTTTGGCAAAGGAAAACCTCGAACTGAAAGATAAATATGTCAGGTTATACTCTGAATTTGACAATTTTCGGAGAAGAACAGCAAAGGAAAAGCTTGAAATGATTAGTACAGCTTCTATCAGCCTTATTCAAGAGATTTTACCAGTATTGGATGATTTTGAAAGGTCATTTAAAATAGAAGGTAATGACCAGGAAGGCAGCATGCTGATTTACAATAAATTGAGTAAAACATTATCGTCTAGAGGTTTGGAGCCAATGGACGATTTGGTAGGAAAGAAATTTGACGCAGAATATCACGAAGCAATCACTCAAATTCCTGCTCCATCTGATGACCTTAAGGGGAAAATTGTAGATGTTGTAGAGAAAGGATACATGCTTTCTGGAAAAGTAGTCCGATTTGCAAAAGTGGTAATAGGAAATTAAAAACTTATGGCTAAGAGAGATTATTACGAAGTGCTGGGGATAGCAAAAAGTGCCAGCCCTGAAGAAATAAAGAAGGCTTACAGAAAATTGGCCATTAAATTTCATCCTGATAAAAATCCAGATGATCCCACTTCTGAAGACAAGTTTAAGGAAGGTGCGGAGGCATATGAGGTTTTAAGTAATCCGGAGAAGAGACAACGTTACGATAAATTTGGTCATCAAGGTGTCAGTGGCAATGGTGGCTACGGTGGTGGCGGAATGAATATGGATGACATATTCTCACAATTTGGTGACATCTTCGGCAGTGGCGGTGGCGGCGGCTTTGATTCATTTTTTGGTGGTGGTGGAAGAAGTTCCAGACGTACCAGAAAAGGAACCAACCTTCGCGTTAAATTAAAGCTTAACTTAAAAGAACTCGCTAATGGAGTAGAGAAGAAAATTAAAGTTAAGCGTCACATGATTGCAGATGGTGTTACGTTCAAAACTTGTTCGACTTGTCAGGGACAAGGGCAAATAAAGAAAGTGGTCAATACTATGCTGGGTCAGATGGTTTCAGCTAGCACCTGTCCAACCTGCGAAGGAAGTGGACAGATTGTTGACAAAAGACCACCAAATGCCAATGCCAACGGCTTGGTAATGAAAGAAGAAATAATCCCAATAAATATACCAGCGGGAGTTTCGGAAGGTATGCAACTGAGCTTGTCTAGCAAAGGGAATGAAATTCCTGGTGGTGTACCGGGGGATTTATTGATTCTTATTGAAGAGATTGAGGACAGTGAATTGGTGAGAGACGGCAATAATGTTGTCTATGATTTATACCTGAGCTTTGTTGATGTTGCTCTTGGCACCTCTTTAGAAGTGCCTACGATAGATGGCAAAGTCAAAATAAAAATTGATGCGGGTACGCAAGCAGGGAAAATCCTTAGACTGAAAGGTAAAGGGATTAAAGAACTTAATGGGTACGGGAAAGGTGACCAACTAATTCATATAAATGTATGGACACCTAAGGAAGTGAGTGCAGAAGAAAGAGAAAAATTGGAATCGCTTAGGGATTCCGAAAATTTTAAACCGAATCCAGGGAATTCTGAGAAAAGTATATTTGATAAAGTTAAAGAATTTTTCTAAAAAGAAATGGCCTACTTCTGGCCATTTCTTTTTGATAACCTTTTCAGTCTTCAATCGTATTAATTCCCTATGTTTAAGGAATTAAATATATCGATATGTTTACTCATTTTTGTTGCCATTTCTTCAGAAGCGCAAATACGGCGTCATTTTGAAGTTAAGGAACAAAATGACGTTAATTTGGTGAGTCTTAATTTCTCCAGTTATAAAGGAGCGGCACATATAAACCGTTCCTATCATGGCGTGCCATTGTTTGTAGATGCAGAGTTAGGTAAGGTCAATATACTTCCTTCCTTTTCACACAGCCTTATAGATGGAGTACTTCATGCCTCACTTGAGCATAAGAATGTAGAATCTGAAAGTTTGAGTAAAAATCTCTCCTACAGGTTATTTTCCAGTGGGGATGATGATTTTGATCATAAATGGGACGTAGGGCTTGACCCCAATTACCTTTACGATCTTCATTTTCAATTTGGAATAGGTAAAGCCCGGTTAGATTTTTCGAATCTTCCCGTCTCAAACTGCATTATCAAAACTGCATCCGCAGACGTTTTTTTAGATTATGCCAGTCAGGTATCCAATACGGTAAGTATGGATACACTAGCTGTTGCTATCAATATGGGATCGGTATATGCCAATGACCTGCAATTTTCTAATGCCCAATTATTGATGTTCGATGTCAACTATGGTTCTGTTAATTTAACGTTTAATGATACCATGGCGGGCCCCTCTCAGATTCATACTATGGTGGGAGCTGGGACCGTAAATATAAAGCTACCCCCAAAGGATTTGCCTTACCTGGTAAAGATCAAATCCACTGCCATGTGTAGGACCAAGGTGCCTTTAAATCTGAAAAAAATTGCGGATAAAACCTATGTGAGTAAGGGATATAGTAAAGGCGCCGAAAACCTCATGGTCTTTTTGATAGATGTTTCGGTCGGTTCCGTATCTTTAGAATAGTTAAAATTGGATGGTGATCTCTGTTCATTATAATGTTTCAAACCAGTTGTTAAACTTTTGTTCATTTGGAAATACTAAGCATTCGATCATTAAATAAATCTTATGGATCACATGTTGCGCTCAAAGATTTTGACCTTTCAGTAAGTCAGGGAAAAATTTTTGGATTGTTGGGCCCCAATGGTGCAGGTAAAACGACCCTCATTAGGATTGTTAATCAAATTATAGATAGGGACTCTGGAGATATTTTTATCAACGAGCAACCGCTGAAGATGGACCACGTGCGTAATATCGGTTACCTTCCTGAAGAAAGAGGCCTCTACAAGGGGATGAAAGTAAAAGAGCAATTGTTGTACTTTGCCCAAATAAAAGGAATCAAGAAGAATGATGCCAAACAAAAAATCACCGATTGGCTTGAACGACTTAACCTTACTCAATGGAAAGACAAAAAGATCCAGGATTTGTCTAAAGGAATGGCTCAGAAAGTACAATTTATCGCTACTGTTATTCATCGACCTGATCTACTAATATTAGATGAACCTTTTTCTGGGTTCGATCCTGTTAATGCTGAAATCATCAAAAATGAAATCCTTGAGTTGAGAAATCAAGGGGTGACCATTTTGTTGTCTACGCATAGGATGGAATCTGTCGAGCTACTTTGCGATGAGATAGCCATGGTTAATAGGTCGAGGAAGATTTTAGATGGTACGGTAAAATCTATTAAAGAAGAAGCGAAAACCAATGTTTTTAGGGTTAAAATGATTCCTGAAAATGCGGAATTTGTCCCAATAGGAGAAGGATTGATTAGGCAAGATGGAATTCTTGAGTTTCAATTGACCTTGAAAGAACAGAAGCCAAATGATTTACTGAGGGCACTTATGGCAGAAGGCGAGATTCTTGGCTTTGAAGAAATCGTGCCAAGCATAGAGGAGATATTTATTCAAAAAATCAATGAAAGTCATGGCGAATAAAATCTTCTTAGTTATTCAAAGAGAATATTTGGCAAGAGTAAAAAAGCGTTCATTTCTCCTTGCTACGCTTATTACCCCATTGGTTTTTCCAACTATTCTAGGTTTGTTTTTATGGATAGGCCTGTCTGATACTACAAGTGAGAACAGAAAGGTGATAGAAGTTGTAGATGAGAACAACTTTTTCTTTTTAGAAAGCGATGAATTGTATTCCTTTTCGTATGGAGAATTGGGACAGGAAAACGCGAAATTATTGGTCCAAGAAGGGGCAAGATTTGGATTTTTGTACATTCCTGATTTGGATGTAGAAAATCCTGACGGAGTCATTTTCTACAGTGAGGAAACACCACCCATTTCTATGATTACCAGTTTGCAGATGTTATTGCAAAGAAAAATAGAAGCCTTTAGACTGGAAGCATCAGGAATTGATCCAATGATTTTGTCTTCTTACAAGACGAATGTAGATATCCAAACGATTATCCTTAGTGAGGCTGGAGGAGAACGTGTTTCAAATTCAGTGGTGAATTATGCCATAGGTTTTCTTGCTGGTATATTGATTTACACCTTTATTTTTGTGTATGGAAATCAGGTCATGCAAGGTGTGATCGAAGAGAAATCCAGTAGGATTATTGAAATTTTGGTTTCTTCCTTAAAGCCTTTTCAATTGATGATGGGTAAAATTATAGGCATCGGAGCTGTTGGACTAACACAATTTTTGATTTGGATCGTATTGATTACTGCAGTGTCCTCCGTGGTCATGGGGTATTTTGGTATGAAAATGCCACAACAGCAAATGCTAGAAATGTCTAGCCAGCAAGAACTTTTCTCGACGGCAAATAATCCTGAATTATTAGAAATTTTGCAACTGATACAAGGGTTAGATTTTGCACAAGTAACCCTTACATTTTTAGTGTATTTTGTAGGTGGATTCCTATTGTATGGGGCATTCTTCGCAGCAATAGGGGCTGCAGTGGACAGCCCTTCTGATGCCCAACAGTTTATGTTTCCTGTAACTATCCCATTATTAGTAGCTTATATGGGGCTGTTTATTTTTGTTTTAGATGACCCAAATAGTAATGTCTCATTTTGGCTTTCTATCATTCCTTTTACTTCACCTGTAGCAATGATGGGCAGGGTTAGTTTTGGGGTGCCGTGGCAAGAATTGACACTTTCAATAGCGCTTTTGGTGGCGGGATTTTTATCTACAACATGGCTTGCTGGGAAAATCTACCGGATAGGTATACTGGTGCATGGATCTAAGGTAAACTATAAGGTATTGTGGAAATGGTTGAAGCAAAACTAGCGATGACCTACTAAAAGGCAGGTATAAATTAATTAATAGTTGTAGAATTTTCTCCCTTTCTAGGCAATAATGCATGGTTTATATTGTTTCTCATTATGAACTTACTTAAGTTCGGGAACACCAAATTTTGCAATGAAGAGAAAACTCCAAGACCTAGCATCCTTAGATCTTTATCAAAATAGGGAGAAAGTAAAGTGGGCCATATTTATTTTTTCCTTTGTCATAGGTTTGGGGTCAATCTATTATACCAATACCCTGGTAGAGGAGCTGAAGATTCGGGAAAAACGGCAAGTAGATTTATACGCTGAAGCCTTGGAATATGCCTCAGTAAATTCAGACAATTTAACGTTTGTCTTTCAGGTAATCATTCAAGAGAATAAGTCCATTCCGGTAATTACCGTAAACACAGATGGGGAGCCTATCGAGTATAAGAATATTAATCTCCCTGCCAACAGTTCAGAAGAAGAGATCAGGCTTTATTTGTTAGAGGAATTAGAATCCATGAAAGCGCTGTATGAACCCATAAGCCTTTCAGACGATGTTTTTATTTATTATAGAAATTCGGACCTTCTTACTCGTTTACAGTATTATCCTTATGTTCAACTTTCAGTTATATTGGTCTTTGGTCTTTTGGCTTATGCCTTTTTTAACCAAAGTAAAGTAGCGGAACAAAACAGGTTATGGGCTGGCCTTACCAAGGAAACAGCCCATCAATTGGGGACTCCATTGGCCTCTCTGATGGCCTGGATAGACTATCTCAAAAACTCTCCTGTCTACGACGAAAACCAAGAAGTAATCCTGGAAATAGAAAAAGATATCAATAAACTGACCATGGTTACTGAGCGGTTTAGTAACATTGGAAGTACTCCAGTGATCAAACCAGAGAATGTTTACCAAATAGTCGGAGACGCCATCAATTATTTAAGACCGAGGATCTCAAATAAAGTAAGCATTGAACTTAATTCTCATGCCGAAAACATTTATGCCCAAATGAACAGGTCTTTGTTTGAATGGGTAATTGAAAATGTATGTAAAAATGCGGTTGATGCCATGAAAGGGCAAGGGGCCATCCGAATCAATATTGTTAAAGAAAGTGAGCAATTCGTTTTTGTTGATATTTCTGATACTGGGAAGGGTATCGAGAAGAAAATGTTTGCCAAGGTTTTTAATCCAGGGTTTACCACAAGGAAAAGAGGCTGGGGTTTAGGATTAACCCTGGCCAAACGAATAATGGAAGGTTATCACAATGGGAGAATTTTCGTCAATACTTCTGAATTGGGGAAGGGTACAACTTTTAGGATTGTATTGCATGGGGTCACAGAACAGGATGAAATTGATTAACCAATTAAATACATTAGTTATGAAAGGAGTAAAGCAAATACTAGCATTGTCTTTTATATTATTAATAGGCTACTCCTGTCAAAACAAAGTTAAGGATCAGCCTGCCATTGAAGTTACTACTGCTCTCTATGGAGAACCGCATAGGCCTCAATACCACTTCAGTCCTCCGGCCAATTGGATGAATGATCCAAATGGCATGGTTTTTCATAAGGGGAATTACCATCTTTTTTATCAATACTACCCTGATAGTAATGTATGGGGGCCCATGCATTGGGGGCATGCCATTTCTAAAGATCTTGTTTCTTGGGAAAATTTACCTATCGCCATAGCACCAGATAGCCTTGGTTGGATTTTTTCTGGTTCTGCTGTTCTTGATAAGCAAAACAGCAGTGGCTTGGGTTCAATAGAAAACCCGCCATTAGTTGCCATCTATACTTATCATGATAATGTAAAAGGAGATGCCGGAAGGATTGATTTTCAGACTCAGGGCATAGCCTACAGTCTGGATGATGGTGTTTCTTGGGATAAATACAAAGAAAATCCTGTTCTTGCCAATCCTGGGATTAAAGATTTTAGGGATCCAAAAGTGACTAAGATGGAGGTTGGTGGCAAGTCTATGTGGATAATGTCTTTGGCAGTAAAGGATAAGATTAGCTTTTATTCTTCCTCAAACCTTTTGGAATGGACTCATGAAAGCGATTTTAACCCTGATTGGGCGGCTTATGGAGGGGTTTGGGAATGTCCAGACCTCTTTCCTTTGCAATCCCCTGATGGAGAACAAAAGTGGGTGTTGTTTGTAAGCATTAACCCTGGAGGACCAAATGGAGGATCAGCGACGCAGTATTTTATCGGTGATTTTGATGGCGAAACCTTTACTACCAATCAGCAAGATATAAAATGGTTAGATCATGGTACAGATAATTATGCAGGGGTAACCTGGTCTAATGTTCCTGATTCAGATGGGCGTAAAATATTTATTGGCTGGATGAGTAATTGGAACTACGCACAAGTGGTGCCCACCGAAGCATGGCGTTCTGCAATGACTTTGCCAAGAACTTTGTTTTTGTTCGGTGAAGGAGAAGAGCATTGGATTGGATCCAAGCCTGTGAAAGAGGTTGAGCAGTTGAGGGATCGGGCCTTAACTATTGAAGGTGAAAAAATAACACTTGAAAATGAATTGCTTGAGGTTTACCTCAAACCGAAAACAACTGATTTCTCGGCTACCTTTGAAAATGAATTTGGTGAAAGTCTGGTAATTGGGAAAAGAGAAGGTGAACTATATATTGACAGAACCAAATCAGGGCTTACTGACTTTAATGAGGGTTTTGCCTCGATCATAACCGCCCCGCTAAACGAATTTGATGTAAATGAAGTAAGAATATTATTGGACAGGTCCTCGATTGAAGTTTTTGTCAATGAAGGTACCTTGGCAATGACTGCCTTAGTGTTTCCCCAACACCCTTATTCGAAGTTATTGTTGAATGGTTTTGAAAAAGAAAACAAAGGCTTTTCTCTCAAGAAAATTTGGTAAAGAAAAAGGCATTTCTCTATTATAAGTAATGCCTTTTTCGATTCTTATCATTTATCTGTTCCTAGGAATGGATACCTATAGTCTGTGGCGCTGACAAAGGTTTCTTTAATGGTTCTTGGTGAAACCCAGCGGAGTAAATTAATTAAAGATCCGGCTTTGTCATTGGTTCCAGAAGCCCTGGATCCTCCAAAGGGTTGTTGGCCCACTACAGCACCTGTCGGTTTGTCATTGATATAGAAGTTGCCTGCAGCGTTTCGGAGTTTGGTAGTTGCCATTTCCACAGCATACCTGTCTTTGGAGAAAATCGCTCCTGTGAGGGCATAAGGTGAACTTTGGTCTACCAACTCTAGTGCTTCTTCAAAATGGTTGGCTTGATATACATAGATGGTCAGGACTGGTCCAAATATTTCTTCTACCATGGTTTTGTACATAGGATCTTGGACTAAGATCACCGTAGGTTCAATAAAAAAGCCTTCGGTTTTATCGCAATTCCCACCTGCAAGTATTTCTACATTCGGAGCCGTTTTCGCTGCTTCTATATAGCCACTTATTTTATCAAAAGCTTTTTCATCGATGACAGCATTGATGAAGTTGCCGAAGTCCTCTGTTCCTCCCATTTTCATGGAAGCAAGGTCCGCCAATAAAAATTCTTTTACGGACTCCCAGAGGTTAGTAGGAATATATGCCCTGGAGGCAGCACTGCATTTTTGCCCTTGAAACTCAAAAGCTCCACGGCTTAATCCTGTGGCTACTGCTTTTGGGTCTGCAGATTTATGGGCAATAACAAAGTCTTTGCCACCAGTTTCACCGACTATTCTTGGGTAGGTTTTGTATTTAGAGATATTGTTTCCAATAAGTTTCCATAGCGATTGAAACACGCCAGTGGAGCCTGTAAAATGAAGGCCTGCAAAATCCGGATGTGAAAAGACCACGTCACCAGCATCAGGACCATCCACATAGATCAAGTTAATCACGCCATCAGGCAAACCAGCTTCTTTAAAAACTTCCATCAATACCTTTGCGGAGTAAATTTGAGTTTCGGCAGGTTTCCATACCACCGTATTGCCCATCATTGCTGGGGCAGTTGGCAGGTTTCCTGCTATCGCTGTAAAGTTGAAAGGGGTAATGGCAAAAACAAAGCCTTCCAAAGGTCTTTGCTCTAACCTGTTCCATATGCCTTCTCCGCTTATTGGAGGTTGTTGGGCATAGATTTCCGTCATGAATTTGACGTTAAATCTTAGAAAATCTATCAATTCGCAGGCGGCATCTATTTCTGCTTGGTAGGCATTTTTGGATTGGCCGAGCATTGTGGCTGCATTGATTTTATCACGATAAGGACCTGCTAATAGGTCTGCAATTTTTAAAAAGATAGCTGCCCTTTGTTCCCATTGCATATTCTCCCAGGCAGGCTTGGCGCCTAGTGCTGCATTTATGGCTTGGGTTACATGCCCTTTGTCACCCGAATGAAATTGACCCAGCAAGTGCTGCCTGTTATGGGGAGGGTGAATAGGAGTTGTTTTTCCCGTTTTTACTTCTTCACTCCCTATATACATGGGGATATCTACGACCTGATCACTGGCTGCTTTTAGGGCAGCCTGTAAAGAACCTCTCTCTTTGGATCCCGGAGCATAATCCCTTACCGGTTCATTGCTTGGTTCTGGTACATTAAAAAAGCCTTTTAGCATAATAGTATGGTGTTTTAATTTTCAATCTGCTTATCACTCAAATATACAAAATATCGATGGCTTAGCAGAATTGTGCTGCTTACAGAATTGTAGTGAGTTCTGATAAATGATTTATAGTATAGGTAGGGCGAATCTTACTCTCGGTTTTTAAAGGATTGTAAAAAACCTGATCGATTTTGGCATTTTGAGCGCCCTGAATGTCTGAAAGTGGATTGTCACCAATCATTAGGCAATGCGCTGCTTCGGTTTTTAAGTGAAGAAGGGCATGCTCAAATATTCTTTTGTCGGGTTTTCTAAATCCCGAATTTTCAGAGGTCACAACAAGGTCAAAATAAGCGTCCAACTTTGAAGATTTGAGTTTGTTGTATTGGCTCAGGTTAAAGCCATTGGTAATTATGTGCAATTGATACTTGGTTTTTAGAAAATCCAAGGTTTCGAAAGCATGGTCCATTACCTTGGCTTTGGAGGATGTTCGTAATATAAACTGTTCCTCGAGGTCCTTGGGTATTTCTGATAAGGGGAGTTTGGCTTTACTAAAAACATTTTTAAATCGGATAGCCCTAAGCCCATCTTTGTCAATCAAGCCCTTATTGAATTGCTCCCAAAGGATATGATTGGTCGCATGGAAAGCTTCAAAAAACAATTCAAAATCAGGATTGCCTAAGCTCCCTAGGTCGTAATCGGTAAATAATTCTGTCAGTGAATCCCTGACATTGCTGTCATAATCCCAAAGGGTATGGTCTAGATCAAAAAGTAGGTGGCTGTATTTTTTCACGTTTAATTATTTTCTGTAGGGATTGTTTTCAAATTTATTGATAGCCAGCTCTCTGTTGGAATACAATATCTCATAAACCTCCTGATCACGTAGAAGGTTTTGATCCTTTTTGATAAATTTTAAAATTTGATTTAGAATTTCATGTGCCTCATCGAGCACATAGTAAAATGTCCACTGGTCTCTTTTTTTGCTACCAATTAACCCCGCATTTTTTAAATAGGTGACATGGCGACTTGTTTTCGTCTGGGTGAATTCTAAAATATGTTCAAGGTCTGATATACATAATTCTTTGTTTTGCATGAGCAAATGTAGAATACGGACCCTTGACTCCTCGGAAAGGGCTTTGAAGACACGCATTCCGTAGTTTAAACTTATGTTTTTTAACCGCATTTAATTAACTTTAACAAATAAATCGGTTTGAAGTTAATGAATTCAAAAGTAATTCACTTAATATCGTGTGATCAATGACCTTATTAAATTGTGTCGAAATTCTCTTGTAGAAATTTCAAGGGAGTTGCCCATGTAAAATTGTAAAAGTGAGACAAAGGCTAATCATATTAATTGTTATTTGTATAGGTTTTTTTGGAAATACTAATGATGTTTTTTCACAAGAAACACCTGAAAGAAAGGTCATTCAGTTTTCAGGGATAATCCTGAATGCCGATAGCACCACTGCTATTCCCGGGGTAAATATTTATGTGCCAAGAAAGGGTAGAGGTACTAGTAGTAACCGCTTTGGTTATTTTTCTATGCCTGTCGTCGCAGGCGATAGCATTGTGTTTTCCTATATAGGGTTAAAAAGACAAAGTATTAAGATCCCCGAAGACATTGACAAGGAGGATGTGAGTTATATTCTCACCATGGTTCAGGATGAAATCGCACTGCAGGAAGTGCAAGTAATGCCCTATCCTACAGAAGAAGAATTTAAAAATGCGATATTGGCAGTGAATATAGATGCTGCACCACCTCTAAATAGAGGGAACTTAAGTCCCCAATTATTATTGCGTTGGGCAGCAGATATGCCAGCTTCTGGGAATGAAAATTTCAGGCAATTTACCAACCAACAAACGCAACAAACAATGGATCGCTATGGTCCGAGACCTATGCCATTGCTAAATCCATTTGCTTGGGCCCAGTTTATCAAATCCATAAAAAATGGTGACCTGAAGAACAAGGACTAATTGTTAAGATTTAAAACTTTTATTTCCCGTTTATCCCAATTATGATTATTTACTACTGTAAATGCAATTTTTTGGGCGGCGTAAAGTTATATTTGCTGGCGAAATTTTAAATAATAGATTATATGAAAAGATTGATTATTCTGGGTTGCTTGTTGTTTTCCCAATTCAGTTTTGCTCAAGAATATTCCGCAAGGGAAGTAGAGCGACCAAAGTTAGTGGTAGGAATTGTTGTGGATCAAATGCGCCAAGAATATTTTTACAGGTTCCACGACAGGTATGTTGAGGGTGGACTAAAGCGTTTGATGCATGATGGATTCATGATGCAGAATGGGCATTACAATTATATTCCTACCTATACCGGACCTGGTCATGCTTCAGTTTATACTGGAACGACCCCTGCGACCCATGGAATCATAGGCAATAACTGGTACATTCGAGCGACGGATACTGATGTTTATTGTGCTGAGGACAGTTTGGTAACTGCAGTTGGAGGAAGCGAAGGGAACGGTAAAATTTCTCCTAAAAACTTATTGAGCAGTACCATTACAGATGAGTTAAGATTTGCGACTGGTAAACGCTCAAAAGTAGTAGGGGTGGCAATAAAAGACAGAGGAGCGGCCCTGCCTGCAGGTCATTTGGGAGATGCCTATTGGTATGATAGCAAGACAGGTGGTTTTATGACTTCCAGTTATTATCACGAAGAGTTGCCTTCATGGGTGGAAGAATTCAACAATAAGAAATTAGTCTCCAAATACCTGGATCAAACCTGGGAAACACTTTTTCCAATAGAAACTTATATCCAAGGAGCTGCCGATGACAACGAATTTGAATCTCCTTTTAAAGGCAAAGACAGGCCTACTTTTCCTTATGATTTGAAAAAATTACAAAAGGACAATGGCGGTCTGGGAATGATCAGTTCTATCCCTTTTGGAAATACCTTTACTGTTGAAATGGCTTTAGCAGCCATAGAAGGAGAGCAACTGGGTAAAAGAGGAGAAACTGATTTTCTAGCAGTAAGCTTTTCTTCACCTGATTATATAGGACATAGATTTGGTCCTCAAGCCATAGAAGTTGAAGACAATTACCTTCGATTAGACAGGGACCTGGCTAGATTCTTTGACTACCTGGACAGAGAAATAGGCAAAGGAGAGTACCTGGTATTCCTTACGGCTGACCATGGTGTCGCTGATGTGGTTAACTACATGAAAAGCGAAAGAATGGTTACCTCAGGAAGTCTAGATAGTAAAACCATGTTGACTGAATTAGATGCTTTCGTCGGTCAAAAATATGGTTCGGGCGATTGGATATCAAGTTTTTCCAATCAGCAAATATTCTTAAACAGAGAATTGGTTTCCGAAAAAGATTTGTCTCTTGTAGAAATGCAAAGAGCAGTAGCTGATTTTCTTTTGAGGTTTGATGGCGTAAAAGAGACCTATATTGCAGATGACTTAAGAAGGTATGAGTATACCACTGGATTTAAGCATTTGTTGCAAATGGGATACAACCACAAATCATCAGGGGATGTGATGGTAATCATGGAGCCTGCATGGCTTGCCAATGCAAGTAAAGGCACCACTCACGGAACAGGTTATACCTATGATACCAATGTACCTATTGTATTTTACGGTTGGGGCGTAAAACCAGGTAGCAGCAGCAGGTATGCGACCGTTACTGATATAGCGCCTACTTTATCCATGATGTTAAAAACCAGACTTCCAAATGGGGCAACAGGTCAACCGATTGGTGAAATTGTGGATGCAAAATAATAAAACACTATAATTTTTAAGTGGAAAATGCCTGGCTTTTAAGTCAGGCATTTTTTTGGGTAATTGCGAATGATTTCTTTAATCCGTATTCGAAGACATAGAAAAATGTAAGGTAATGACGCTAACTTGAAAGATTTTTGTCAGCATTGGTGCAGAAAAAAAAGCAACAATGCCACCAAAATCATTTGATGTGCATTCACTGAATCATGGGCTAAACCCGTGGCTGTGTTATTTCGCCCTTTCTGGGCTATGATTACCTCTGCTAGGAGTAGATTGCATCTAGTCCTTCCTGTTTTAAGGGAAGTTAGAAGGGAAAGAGATGAAATATTCAATTACCTAAACCGACAATAAAACTAAAACATGCCATTGTTATTGGCTGCATCGG
>TARA_R110001592_G_scaffold125262_2_pt1 | contig 193856 bp, 147 predicted proteins | sample TARA_R110001592 | Tara Oceans TARA_R110001592 (sample SAMEA4398387) | marine metagenome | biome: Polar Biome; feature: [SRF] surface water layer (ENVO:00010504); material: water (ENVO:00002006), including particulate matter (ENVO:01000060) such as... | depth 5 m
CATTCGACAAACTAGCGAGAATGATCAAGTCGATTCAGCGTTACTATCGCAGGCTGAATCCCATCTCGTACCACGGAGATCAAATTTGATAGTAGGCTGGTCTGTCAGAACCTGGTCTAATCAAAAAGCTGCCATAAGAATTCAGTTCCCCGTTGTAATTAAGAGATTTTGCAATTGGGGAGCAGTTCTTTTAGTTTTGCGATTCCAGCGGGAGTGATTGACGTATTATACAAATTTAAGGTTTCGAGATTTTTCATCGACGCCAACTTGGGGATGTCCTTGTCGGTAACCATCCTGCATTCTAACAGATCGAGTTTCTTCAGAGCGGGGAGAGTTGGGAGTTGATCAATGCTCAGGTTGGGGCAACCACTCAGATTAAGGTTCTCCAGTTTGTCACAACCTTTCAGTATGCCGAGACTGCTGCCTGTAAGTGGAGCACTGCTGAATTCAATGGATCTCAATGACTTCAGAGATTTCATATTCGCGAGTTGACCGATCTGCTCATCGGTGACCTCACATTGGTTGAGCGCAAAGTTAATCGTTAAAGCATCCATTTCCGAGATTTTTCGTATTACGTCATCTGTGATAATGAATCCCATCAGAGTGAGTGATTCACATTCGCCTGCATCATTTATTTGTGGTGTCACGAAACTGGGAACACGCGCACGAGGTTTGAGCCCTAGTTCTTTCTCCAGTTCAGCAGCGGCTTTTCGATTCCTGCTTTGCTTTTGAACCTCCGCCCGTATTTCAGCATCGGTTGGTGTAGTTCCTGAAGTTGCAGGTACAATGAATGATGATTTAGGTTTGGTGGCTGATTCTGTCTCTGGTTCCGGGAACTCTGCTTCCGGCATATCGACTTCAACCGTTGGTTCGATACTCTGACTGGTTTCATTTGCAAGAGGTGCTGTGTTATTATCAGCAGGCGGTTTTATTTCTTTGCAACCGGCCAGATTGATGAATAGAAGTAAAAACGAAAGCGCAATCGTGGATCTAATCATCGTTTTTTCCTTGTTGAAAAAGGTTGTCACTGCATCAGATGTCCCGCACAAGAAAGAGCACTCTGAACTGTACATGTTTCTGACTGACGGATCAAATACTTTATTGTAATTTGAGTCACCTTCTACCGGCTTGCTGATTCCTCTCACAGGCATGACTTTACAGCTAGAAATAAGATATCAGATTCCAAGAATCACTTTTAATTCCGTTCTCTAACAGGAATATCCATATCGCCTCAGCGCCACTTGCTCATACTGAATCACGTCTCTCGCCAGAGCGAACGAATAACCAGGAAAAGTAACCTCGCTTTTCTTACCTCCAACATTTTGCGATTTGACTGCCCTGAGTTTACTTTCATCAAACGCAACTCCCGCCAGTTTCAGTAGTCGAACCAGATCATTAACCAGGTTTTCCTGTTTCCCGATCACTGAGATTTCCCCGGGCAGGGTGCCACAAAAATTTTCGTAGAGCTGGGAGAGATACCCGCGGGGCTCCACCGCCATACAGTTACGGACAAACCGCTCAAAGTCTTCATGTTCCACTCGCGGCTCATGTTCCAGCCGCGGAAAGCGTCCTGTTTCTCTCCAGTACAGCCAGGCAGACCGATACCAGTCCAGCGGATGTCTTACGAAGGTTCCGATCACCGGAATTTCCAATTTTTTATCCAGTAGAACCTGTTTGGCAGTCTGTAAGTCACAGTGCCATTCTCCAATCTCTGAAATCGGTCCTTCGACAGCTTCCTGACAGGCAGCCCGCACCCAGTCCGACCCTGTTTTGGGAATATGCAAAATCAAACAATTCGGAAGTAAGTAAGCCATCGGATTTAGAGGTCCTGTGATAGAAAATGCAAATAGTAAGCACGCCAAGATGCTTCCTCAAAAGCTGCTCGTTCGAACTCTCTCACTCAAAAATCACCCAAACAGTCGCCATCTATCATTTTGTTCAGTCACAGCAACAAGTAAAGAGCAATTTAGGATCAGTGGTATTTTGATAAAAAAAAGTATCAAGCCACGATGAAAGAGGCTGTTAATGTATTGTCACCCAGCGTCTCACAGGTATTTGGAGCATTATCCAGATTCAAGTCACAGGAACCCCAAAGATATTGAATCTGGATAAACTTAATAATGAACAGAGTTGAATAATAAATCACCTTATTCCTGAAGCAAAAGCATCCCGATCAAAGCCTCAAGGCTTATTATCTTTGAGGTTTGCCTGGAGCTTTTCGACAAAATTATTCAATGTCACCCCCAGGGCACCACACACGTCATAAAGTTCTAGAATGTCCAGTCTGCGTTCCCCGGACTCGTACTTGCTGACAAATGACTGAGGCCGTCCCAACCGCTCAGCCACATCATCTTGCCGAAAGCCTGCTTCTTTCCTGATTTTTCGTAATAAATCGAGCAGAATGCGCTGCCGATGCGTATGCAGATTCTTCTTCAAACTTTCCGTACCTCCAAAAAAGTACGGGAAGATTACATCCCACTTGTGGATATCCCATTACAGGATATTATTGGCCAATTGATGTAAACTTTTACTCAAGGGGGCTAAATGTTTGGAGTATTGAAACCACAACGAAAACATTTGAGTCAGACTGAAAGCAGACGCCACATGTCGGCGTATTGCAGCCTTTGCGGCCTATTAAGCAGTCAGTATGGGCTAAAATCGCGAATGCTGGTTGTGCATGACATTGCCACCTTATGGTGGTTACTGGAAGCACCTTCCAGTATCCACGAACAAAAGCTCCCCATCGGGAACTGTGTGCGAGGTGGGGCAGGCAGAGTAAGAAAGAGAGGAGTGTCTGAACTACAGAAATTTTTAGCAGCAATGAGTGCATATACCATTGGTGTAAAGGTAAAGGATGATCTTGAGGATGGCAGTAACTGGAAAACACAGATAACAGATTGGATGTATGCAGGTCAGTTCACAAAAGCTCGTACGGATCTGATTGAAGTGGGTTTCGATGTGGAACCTGATACCGTTCGAGATACTCCGATATACGCTTGCCATGTGCTGGGCGCGCAGCAAATAATGTAAGAAGCGTGGTGTTTCAGAATGAGTTGGCACATAGACCAAGTAGTCTGGGCTCGTAATCCCATTGTGCTTTGAAATTCCAAGCGAACCTTGCCAAGCCTTCATCTTGTTGATGACGAGGTCATCTTTTTCGACGAGTTGGTAAACTGAAAGGTTCTCCGGTGTGGCGTTGTGATTGTCATCACGTGATGCCTTTATGATCACTCCGAATTCTCGATACACTGACAGAACTTCCAATTCCGGGAATCCCTGTCGTTTTTGTTGCCTGAAAAGTTGTTTGAAGCGACGCAACGACCAATGCTTTGGGATTGCACCGAGCCACTTGATTCCAGTTTCGGTCTTGGGCACGTCATTCCTCAGCCCATTGATGACTGTAGAGCTCACAATGCTGGAGCGTTTTTCGCGAAGCAGACGGATTAGCTTCTCCTGCCGCTGTATCAATTCATCTAAAATTCTTGATTCGTAGTCCAAAAAACGAACGATTTGCTGTTGTTCAGTTATCGATGGAATGATTATTGGAAGACGTTTGATATCACTAAACTTAAGCGACTGCCTAAGTCCACTGCCAAGTGAGTAGAAAACTTTTGATAGGTCATAAAACCGCATTAAGTAGTTGAAATAGTCTTCGTCTATATTCTTAGGTCGTACCACCACATATGCGGATGTAATGATTCCGCGTTCGTTACACTTCGCCGAGCGTAGACTTCTCCAGTCATTTTGAAGGTCTGTAAGACGAAAGACCATGTCTCCCGGATCGACAACTTGATAGGTTTCAAACGATTCAGGCAATAAACCGTCAACAGCATCTATTGAACGACGGACTATTTTGCCGTAACTAAGCGAAAGCAGGTTGTCTTCGAGCATCCCGCGATTTGAAGATTTCCGCAGGCCCCCATATACAAACAATGGATGAATTTCCCAATTCTGCGGAACTGGGCCAATCCATTCTACGCCAGAATTAGTGTAGTGTGCATACTTCAAGACTGGACCTCGCTAAGAAGTTGCAAGATTTCACGTTTCAGTTCATTGATTTCATTATCAATTTCGACAAGGTCCCTTGGAGTATCGTATTCATGAAAGTACTGATTGATTGGAATTTCGTAACCGATCAGGCCTACCTCTCCATCCCGTTTATCTTTCTTGCCTCGGTCGATCCAAGCGTCGTCGTGATAAGGGCGAACTTCCTCAGCAAAAAAAGACTCGTTTAGCAAGTCAACATTTGCTCCTCTAGCAGTGTCAGCGTTAAGTGGCACATCTTCATAGTCTCTCAAATCACCGTCGGGCTGGAATTGAACGATCTGGTCTCGGTACTCAAACGATCCGTAGGTTGGATCGGCTTCGCCTTTCTTGAGCACCTTTTTGATGACCGGCTCGGCGCCGGGATTCGTCCAACTGACGGCGGCGATGATTTGCTTTTTCTGCTTCGCGTCTAAATCAATGTCGGCGTTCTTGATCGCTTGCTTCAGCGTTTCCTCGAACGCGTTGAAGTCGTCATGCTGGTCAGTGCCAATCGCGGCTTGCAGCTTGATGGCTATGTCGAGCAGTTCTTTTTGGGCTGTCCATGCCTTGAGTGTGTGCTCTTCACATCCCGTGCCACCACCACTTAGACTGGAGAACAGTTAAAATATGTCTCCGCATCCAACCCGGTTGGCTCAGAAAAGTCGAACTCGTTATAGATCGCTGACTGGTCGAGAAAAGGGAGAATGAACATATAACCTGTGTGATTTCGGATTTCGCCAGCAGGAAATCTCTCGTCACAGCTCCCGTATCCTGTGTTGATCGTTGCTGCTGGCAAGATCCGGTGAGTGTCATGGTAATTGTGAAACGCAATTCCGATTTGCTTCAGATTATTTTTGCACTGCGAGCGACGTGCCGCCTCGCGAGCCTGCTGTACGGCAGGCAGCAGCAAGGCAACTAGAATCGCAATGATCGCAATGACCACCAATAATTCAATCAAAGAAAATCCGTGATGAGATTTCCTGTCTATCAACTTCTGTCTGGAATATTCTCTGGTAATACACGCAGTTAACTTACATCTCATTTTCGCGTTCCTTTTATGAATTCTTCTGAAAGACATTTCTATCAGACAGAAATTTGTAGACCGCAGCGCGCAAAATCAGAACGCCAGTGTCAAATATTCTTTCAATCCCCCAACCAAAGGGCACATGCAAACGAAACCCGTCCCGATGGGTACAGCATCAAAGGAACGTGACCTGAGTTGGTCTGCTTCGTTGTGTTGTAAAGGCCCGATGAATCTGGTTGGTCTGGACTGGTATTAGCACGCGATTACAAAAGTGCTCATATCAACCGTCGTAAATAAAGAATCTTTAACTCGGCTGATTCCGGAACAATATTTTTCAAAAAACTGAAAAATGTGAATTTTCATCCAAACTCTTTGGTTTCGAAGCTTAAAAAATAGATTTCTGAAACAAGGGGGCCTGATTTTGTTGCTGTCTTTAGAGGATTGTGGGTACGATTCTCTAGTGTCACTGCATTTCTGCAAATGAGCGTAAGTGTCAGACTGTTGATTTCACAATTTACAACAATTGGTGATGGAATGAACGATGAGTCGGAGATCCCCTTGAGTGACGATGAATTCCTGGAATTAATCCAGAAATGTCAAGCCGGGGATCCAATGGCGGGAGAAGAGTTTTTTCGCCGATACAATCCTCATCTTAAGCGGTGTATCCGTCGGTATTTGACAAGCCCGGCACTGCGAGTAATTTATGATTCCAATGACATCATGAATTCAGTCCTGCGGAGGTTTTGGGGAAGGAAAGAGGATATTACGTTCTCCAATTTTCTCGAATTCCAAGCCTATATGAGTCAAATTGTTCAAAATCGCATTAAGCAGGCGAATATAAAACTGTGCAACGAACTCTCAGCAAGAAGAAAATTAAATGGGGCTGGCGATGAGCTGAGAGATATTTCTGAAAATGAGCTGGCACAAGAACTCATCATACGTGTGAGAGAAAATTTAACGGAAGAGGAATGGAAACTGTTTGAAGAGGTCAAACTGAAAAATAAATCGTTCGTCGAAATTGCAGCAAAGTCAGAGGTGGGGGAAGATGCAATCAGAAAACGATTTAACAAGATTTACGAGAAGATCAAAATTCGTGTTGGAGTGGACGATCTATTGTGAAGAGTAAGAGCAGATCCCCGTTTGATCAAAATCCCGCCATCAAATTATGGCAACTATGGGAACAGGGGGAGCGACCCGATGTCAAATTGTATGTGGAAATGGCAGAAATCGAGTCAGTTGATCTGCTGGTAGAAATCTTACAGGTGGATCAGACACAACGTTGGGGTAATGGTGATCAGATTCAGTGCGAGGAATACATTGATCAATTCCCCATCCTGGATCAACCAGAAACGGCATCACAACTGCTTGACTTGATCTATTCTGAAATCTGCCTGAGGGAAGATTCAGGCGAATCCCCGGTAATTGAAGAGTATTTGACGCGATTCCCCTCTCTTTCCAATGATCTAAAGAATCAATTTCAAATTCATTGTCAGTTTGGTCGCCAGGCTTTGTCAGAGTCTCTGTCGGTTTCCATCAGATCTCATCTGCTTTCTCAAACGTCCCCAACCCGTGGCGATACTAAATTACACGGGCGGCAAGATTTTCAATTGCACTTACCTCAAATCCCCGGTTATGAAGTTCTTGAACTTCTCAATCGGGGAGGAATGGGTATCGTTTTTAAAGCCCGTCAGAAGAACCTGAATCGATTGGTTGCAATCAAAATGATTCTGGCAGGAGCTTTTTCGTCTGAAAGTGATCATACCCGCTTCAGTCAGGAAGCCGAGATGATTGCCAATTTGCACCACCCGAATATTGTAGCAGTCCATGAAATAGGTTCGCTGGAATTCAGCCAGTATTTCTCGATGGATTATGTGGATGGTGTCACACTTGATGCATTATTTGACTCGCATGGAATGGAGCCGAAAAAAGCGGCTCAGTTATTGATGGTCATTGCGCGCGCACTCGATTATGCCCATCAACAGGGAGTCGTGCATCGCGATTTGAAACCAGCAAACATTATGATCGATCAAAAAGGTGAACCAAGAATTCTTGACTTTGGGCTCTCCATTAAAGTGGGTTCTTCCAGGAAATTATCTCATACCGGAATGATTGTCGGCACGCTGACCCACATGTCTCCTGAGCAGGCGAAAGGCGACCGGGCTGTTGTTCGTCCTACCTCTGACATATATTCACTGGGAAGTATTTTCTATGAAATGCTGACGGGACAACTACCTTTTAATGAATCTTCTCCTGTGGTGCTTCTCCAGCAGATCATGGAACAGGAACCCAGAAATCCCAAGGCAATAATACCCTCCATCCCCAAAGATCTGGATACGATTTGCCTGAAATGTCTCGCAAAAGACCCCGCGCATCGATTTGCTTCCGCCGCAGAACTGGCTGATGAATTAGAGCGTTTTTTAAAGGATGAACCAATCTTCTCCCGTCCGATTTCTGCCGCCGCTCGAACACGGCGCTGGATACGACGCAACCCCGTCATCTCTGGCCTGATGACTCTGGTCATTGTCTTATTAACAGTGGGGACAACCGTTTCCACCTATTTTGCGTTTGAATCGCTCAACAAGGCGGAAGAAGCATCAAAGGCGTTAAGTGATCTGAAATATGAACAACAACGTGTTGTTGCTGCTCAGGAAAAAGCAGTAGAGGAATCATTGTCATCTCGTCGAAGCCTGTACGCGAACCAAATGGTCCTTGCACTTCAGGCAATTGAAACGGGAAATCTCAATCGGGCGATCAATTTACTCAATAGGCAATGGCCTGTGCCTGGAGAAAAAGATCTGCGTGGTTTCGACTGGTACTGTTTATGGCAGTTTTTATTGAGTGAAAAAACAGCATTTAAATCAAAGTTACCTAGAATACATAGCTTGGCGTACTCCCCGAACGGTGACAACCTGTTAGGAGCAGGTGAAGACTTTAGTTCTGTTCTGTGGAACGCTCACTCTGGTGAGTTGTTAAAAACATTCACCACACCCCAAAAACATACTAATAAAGTGATCGGGTTTACTTACGATAGAAAATATATCATCACGGGCTATTTTCGCTTTTTCGTATGGGATACGACTACTGGTAATCTGGTGAGACAATTTCAGGGAAGCGGGGGTGCAAATGCAATCGCCTTCAGTCCTGATGCGCCTCTCTTCGCAACATCGCAAGGAGGGCTTGAGGAAGCAGAAGAAATAAAAGAAATCAGATTATGGAACTACGAGACAGGGAAACTGATTCGACAAATTGGTGAATCATACACAAAAGAAAAATGGATTGAAGACATTCGCTTCACGCCAGATGGAAAACAGCTTGTTTCCTGCAGTCGTGATAAGAAAATTAAATTCTGGAACCCAACAGATGGACAAATTATTAAAGTGCTGGAAGGGCATGAAGATGTTGTCAGCGAATTAGCCTTCTTTCCTGATGGGAAAACGCTTGTTAGTAGTAGTTGGGATGGCACCGTAAAATTATGGGATATTACAACCTGGACTTGCATCGCAACTTTGAAGGGGCATCGAGGAATCGTCCGTTCTGTTGATGTTTCCCCTGACGGCAAAAACATTGCTACTGCAGGTCAAGATAAAGAAATAGTATTATGGGATGTGAATACTCTCAAAGAGCAGGCTCGATTGAAAGGTCACCCCCAGATGGTTTGGAGGGTTCGTTTTAGCCCAGACGGTCAAACATTGGCAAGTTGCAGTGATGCTGTGCGGGTGAAAGGGGATAGATCATCCACAGGTGCCGGAAGCGATGTGAGGTTGTGGGATGTCAAGACAGGACGCGAAAAAAAGCCACAGCCCAGTTGGAAACGCCGATCTTTTCACTCCTGGACGCGTGATACATGGGTGACGCATTTTGTCTATCATCAACAGCGCAATGTTCTGGTTTCTGCTCATGATAATAATCGCATCAATTTATGGAATCCCGATTCTGGAGAACTTCTTTCCACGATCGACACAAAGGTACCCATCAAAGACATCGAAATCTCGCCTGATGAAGAATCAATCGTCGCAGCCTGTAATGACGGTTCACTTCGTCTGTATGAACTCGATTCGTATCAAGAAACCAAACTGAAAATTCCCAGCCAGTCAAAGATTAATGCCATTGACTATCACCCTGTGGAATCTGTAATCGCTGTTGCTGGTAATACATCAGTCTGTTTATGCGACTTTCACGGAAAGATACTCTACCAGCTCCCTGAAACCCCAGAGGCAATTTCGCTCGAATTTTCACCGGATGGCAACGAACTGGCGGTTGTGATTGGAGAATGTGTGCAATTGTGGGATTGGAGAAACAGGAAACATCGCAAGAGTTCAATGTCACAACAATACGGTTTTCTTGCAGTTCGATATTCTCCCGATGGGAAATATCTTTTATCGGTCGGAAACAACAAAAATGCTTCTGTGTGGAATGCGCAAACGCTTGAGACCCACGTAACGTTAACGGGGCATGTCTCAGGAGTCATTAATGGTATCTTTTCTTCCGATGGTCGTCGTATTGCCACAGGAGCCCAGGATGGCACATGTCGAATCTGGGACGCCTTAACCGGGGCTGAACTGCTCACTTTGCGTGGAACGGATGAAGAGATTCATGCTCTCTGTTTTTCCCCGGACGGCAAGTCATTATTTAACGGGTTACGAGGGTGGAAGGGAGAAAAATATGGAGAAATCCGTGTCTGGCGTAGCAGCAATGAGGATTCGATTCTGAAATATCTGGAGAAACAATATCAAGATGATCCCAGTCAAATCGAATTGCAAATCGCACTCGCTCTCACCAATTTTAACATCGCACAAAATCCGGAATTATCGTCCCAACAGCGAAAACAATATATAAAAACCAGCAAAATGATTTCCGCTCAACTCATCAAATCGGAAAGGTTGACAGCTCAACTAAAAGAACGGATTCCATTTAATGAGTCAGTTTTAACCGGCAATTGAGTCTGTGGAATGCCGCGTTTCAAGAAGTGTTCTGAGATTGAAGTCATTCAGGAACACATTGCAACTGGTTTTGAGTTCCTGAGCTTATCCCACATCACCGCTGGAAATCTCCCAACACCAAAAGAATCTTGAGGAATCAGTCAACCGCTTGCTACGAAACGATTGATCGAACTGTCGAAGTTTAGCCCCAGAATCTCAAGCCATTTTCCACTTGAACAAGCTGATCTGGAAATTGTATCTGCTCAGAGAGCGATTCCAGGAAAACGTATGAGTTTGCGGTACACAAACGACGTCCGTTTTATTATTGATTTAATCGTATATGCCAATGCCCAGTCAGATGGAAATTATCTCATTGAGTCCGAATTCGCGAAAAGGTATGGGTTCAGCTGGCGCGTGGGGAGTCCGCTTTTTGGGTGGTATTAAGGCACGTACCGTAATACGTATGAGTTGATCGGATTGCAAAAGCGACGGAGATGGGAGGATCAGAAGTTGTGTCAGTGCCGGATAGTTTTGTAAACAGGAGTTGGCTGAGTTTATTACTCCAACGGGTACTGAGGACGCGGGGTTCCATTCTCACCGCCGACATAGACAAGTAGCTGTCAGATTTTTGGACAGCGTTTTATTTTTTGACTGATATTTTCAGGCCTGTCGTGCAGAATCGGGATTGAGTGATACCACAGCTAAAACGATAATAATTCTGCTTGGTCCTGTACGGAAGCAAAAAACAGATCGGAATTTTCATTCCACTCGGCCAGCTTACGAACTCCCGGGGCTAACGTTTCTTCCATGACCCCCTCAGCTTCATGTTCATAACCCACCAGGTGGCCGAGTTCGTGTAAAATCACGGTCCATAGATCGATGCGGCCCGCGGCAGCACTGTCTGGTAATGCAATGAGGGATAACTGACTATCGACTGCAAATTCGCTGTGATCAAATGGGTTTGAATCAACGAACCAGCCGTAACCGGCGGCATTCACATCGAGATAAATCGTACCCGGAACAGCCCGTCCCAGTGTCGCACCCGACAAGTCCACGACTTTGACTTCAACGCCGGACAACGCCTGGCTCATTTCGGGAGTGAGTTTCTCACTGACCTGCTCGATCGCTTTCTCTAAAACCTGATCCGCCTCTGTCTGTGTCAAGTTGGCTGTTTTTATTCTCCTCTGCGGTTCTGAAGAGACACGCAGCAAATTATTCCAGGCTTCGGGATAATTACTGGGATAATTCACATCCGGATCATTCACTTTTCCCTTACCATAATTCCCGACAAATGAAATCAAATCTCTGTAATCGACGCGATCACTTTGATCCAGATCCGCAGCCCAGGCATAGTCTGAATCTGACTCGCTGGGAATCGCTCCGTAAACACCGACCAAACTTATCAGGTCACGATAATTGATCTTGTCATCATCATTTAAATCAAAGGGATTCGCCCAGATGCTGGCACCTTGGAATAGATTTACATCCGTACTGACCGGGTTTTCGGAAACCACGGTTACCTGCGGTGAGCTGATCAAAAAACCAAGATCATAAGGACCGATTGTCTGATTCAGTGTATCGAGATCAACACCATCGTCTACCAGTGATTCGAATTGAATGCGTGCAAACAAGAGGTATCCAGAAATCCCCAGATTATTCACATTTGTTTCTGAATAAAGGTTTTCAACGACTCCAGAAAGATCATTCACAGAACCTGTCTGATTGAGAGTAAACCCTGTGCCATATTCAATAGTAGTTGCTGATGTATATTGAGTGTTATAGTTTAGATCTAAATTTGCAGAAAAGATTCCCTGGCTGGAAGTACTGTCCGTATTCATCCAGATTTCGACCCAGTAAGTCGACCACTCGCTGACCCAGTTCTGATTCGCCGGCAGGGAAGCAATTTCTCCATTAGATTCAACTAGTGTGGGTGAACCAACAACTCGTAAATCGATATCGACCAGCGTATTGACGATCACATCGAATGTACGCTGGAACGTGCCGTTGTCTTCCGTTGTACCAAGGTCGCCATCGAGCCCACCATCTTCGACGGTCACCGTGATAGTAGCGATACCGACCTGGTTCGCCACGGGAGTGAATGTCAAGCTTCCTGTAGAATCGGGAGATGTATAGAACACAACCGGATCGGGGATCAGACCTGTGTTGCTACTCGTGGCTGTCACACTCAACTGGTTAGGATCGGGGCCGCTTGCAGAAATACCAACCAGGTTGACGATTTGCTCCGAGGCATTCTCGTTGAGCATCACATCACTGATCGCATTGAGAGAGAGGGGTGAAAAACCATCTGTCTGTGATCCAACTCTGAACGTCTTCTGATCCTGGGAGCGAATAAAAAATGTGTTATTGATATTATCCTGGACTAAGCCAGGTGAAATATCTAAATCCAACACTCCAGTCACACTGTTATTAGATGTTAAACGACCGCTCACACCCGTCGTTCCGTTTCCGAATGTCACGGCACCGGCATCAGTTTCGCTGCCGTTGTCCCAGAAAGGAGAGCGTACTAGATAGTTGCCACTGGAGAGTTCTGTGATACCATCTTCTCCCACTAAGTCAGATTCAGTTGACCCGACGAGACTGTTGGTGGCTGATACAACACCGCTTACGCCCGTCATTCCATTTCCAAATGTCACGGCACCGGCGTTCGCGACTGCCCCGTTCTCCCACGCATAACTGTTGACCACGTAATTGCCGTTAGCCAGCGCGGTCACACCATAAAGACCCACATTGTCTGAACCGGTCGACCCGACGAGACTGTTGGCGGCTGATACAACACCACTCACGCCCGTAATCCCATCTCCAAATGTCACCGCACCCACGCTAAAAAATGACCCGTTGCTCCACGATGCACTGATTACCACGTAATTACCGTTGGTAAGCGCGGTCACACCATGAAAACCTACATAGGATGAACTGTTCGACCCGACGAGACTGTTAGCCGCCGACACGACTCCACTCGCTCCAGTCGTTCCATTTCCGAACGTGACGGCACCGGCTTCCGCTTCGCTGCCGTTGTCCCAGAAAGGACTCCTTACCACGTAGTTGCCGGTGGAGAGTTCTGTGATTCCATATTCTCCCACCTTGTCGTTAGCGGTTGACCCGACGAGTTGGCTGATCAATACTCCCGTTGCACCGTTAAACAGATAGACTGCACCCGTATCGGTGCCACCCACATCGGCATAAGGAGAAGTGATGACGACATTGCCTGTACTCAATGCAACAACAGTATCACCAAATTCATTACCAGCACTCGGATTGGGATCGACAAATTCGGAGAACGCAGCAGTCAACATCGTGCGATCTTCCAGGTATTCAATCTGGTAAAATAACGGGCACGATCGATGCTTCACTGCCGGGACAGTACAGCGTCGCCATAATTGAACTATTTTTTCCCGTACATCTCTAGAGAAGCAGGAAGATCTTTCGATCAAGCTTTGTTTGGAATGCATTTAAGTTAAGCTCTCTCGAAGGATTCTTCGAATTAATTATTTATGGATGGATTCTTTGGATTTGAATCGAGTTGTAAGTCTCCCAGTCTATCAAGCAAATTGATGATTCACAAATACTTAATGAGAAATATCAGTAACATGAAATCGGTAGTATGAGGGGCGGATAGAGCCCAACACGCTTGTTAAACTTGCTTTTCAGGACTAAAGCCTGGAATAGACCCAGAAGCGAGCCAATGTATTGTAATCGCCTTTTTGATAGAGCATTCAGATCATGAATAAACGGAACACTCATTTTACGTTTCAGGGACCAAGCTAGACACGGCGTTCGCCTTATCATGTTATCTTCATATGATTTAGACTGATATTAGAATGAGCGGCGACGGTGAGATACCTGGTCCCAACCTGTCGTCTTAATCTCCAGCACCGTTCGTGACTGACACAGGACCGACTGCGGTTACCGAAATATGTTCGTTTTCGCGAAGGCCTGCTGAATCACTCAATACTCATCGTGATCTACCCAGGGTGAATTCGTGATTGCCGTGTTCGAAATCGAAATCACTTATTCCCCTCTGTGGTGAAAAAACCGGAGCAGCTTTGAACGACGCTACAGCACCGGCACGCGAGTGCCTGTGCAGCGGGGGCGCACTGTGAAAATGGCTACATTGAATCCTGTAACAGAAAACTGAGAGTTGAATTGCTCAATGGGGAAGTCTTCGATACGTTATAAGAAGTCAAAGTACTGATCGAACGCTGGTGAAGTGATTACAATTCCATCTGGACGCACATTTCACTGGTTAAGGTGATATTTCAATAGATCAATTGCCTGGGAGAAGCTTGCATGCGTTATCGTTATTGTCGGTTCTACTGCCTGATTGTTGTTGCCCTGGTCTGTCTAAATACTCTGAATGTGGCTCAAGCAGCCGATCCGCAACGTCATGTGGTCGTCATCAGCATTGACGGGTTAGCAGCTTATCTTGTTGATGATCCTAAAGTCCCATTGCCAACAATTCGTCGACTCGCGCGCGAAGGTTGTATCGTTGATGGCGGAATGAAAGTTTCTGATCCTTCTGTCACCTGGCCCAACCACACAACTCTGGTGACAGGCATGAAACCCGGTCAACATGGTGTACTTGCAAATGGAGTTCTGGTGCGTGGCGGAATTGGAGTGCCAGTAAAGATTGATTCACATCGCGACCAGAGTGATCTTGTGAAAGTTCCCACCGTGGTGGATGTGGCTCATGCTGCAGGGCTGAGAACCGCTGAAGTGAACTGGCCATGTACGCGCAATTCAAAGTCGCTCGATGACCAGTTTCCGGATGTGCCCAACGCTCTTGATTTCACAACGCCGCGATTAAGAACCGAACTGATTGAAAAGGGGCTCTTGAAGGACGAGACACACGCCTCTTTTCGGAAAGCCAGCATCGTTGGATTGGATTATGTCTGGACTGAAGCAGCGTGTCACTTAATTCGTGAACGAAAACCACATCTGATGCTTATCCATCTGCTGAATAATGATGCGACCCATCACAGGCGGGGGCCACAGTCACAAGCGGGCTACACCGCCAACGCATATGCAGACATGTGTGTGTCTCGAATTATAGACGCGATCGATGATGCTGGAATTCGTGAAAAGACGACGATTATTCTGGTGGCTGATCATGGTTTTACGCTCACACCCAAAGCGATTCGGCCCAACGTTTTACTGCGAGAGGCAGGTTTACTGAAGGTCGAAGCGGGAAAGCTGACGCAGGCACAGGTGCATGTCATACCAGAAGGTGGCATTGGTCTCGTGTACTGCACTAATCCAGCTGATGCTGCTCGGACTTCTGCTGATTTCAAGAAGATGTTCTCAGGGCAGGAAGGCGTTGCCGACGTTCTTTTGCCAGATCGCTTCGACGAAGTCGGGTTTTCGCACCCGCGTGAATACAACCAGGTCCCCGACGCCATTTTGGTCGCGAAAGAGGGATACGCTGTTTCGGGTTCCGTGACAGGAGATACGCTTGTCACCACATATGAAGAAGCGCGAACGTCGCTTGGCTCTCATGGGTTTCTGGCAAAACTTCCGAAGATGAACGCCATGTGCATCCTGTCCGGTGCTGGCATCCAATCAGGAGTAAAACTTCCAACAGTTGACAATACCGTGATCGCTCCCACCATCGCCAAACTACTGGGACTCAAATACCCTGATGTCGACGGTAAACCGCTGTTGGAGGCAATGCAGACCAGCGACTGAAGATTTGTTTCTTGAGAACGCACCGCAGACCGTAACCGAGATCCACTACACGACGGTCCCTCAACAGTTTTGAACGAGGTGATCGTCTGCCAGATTTTTTGACCATAAGATGCTGGAGATGCAACCAATAAGTTCGGGACGCAGAGGTCGCACGTTCGAATCGCGATTTGTTTGCGATACTTTTAGGTACCCGCCTTTCTGAATCCGCTCTGTGATGGTTTTCAAACCCCAATGTAGAGATCGATTCCCAGACGGCCGGTGATTCAGGAAAACCAGGCATCAACAAAGTGTTTGAGACTGAACCCGACAGAAACGATGCCAATCAATTGAAATAATTTCTTAGTGGCTGCTTCTCCACAATGTCTGGCCACGCGGTCTGCATGCATGCGGTAGAGAAGAAATTGCGGGTGCCAGGTCGCGCAGATGATCAGCGCTAAGCCAAGACACAAACAGGTGATACCAGCCATTTCCGGTGCAACAGGTTCATTCATTGAATCATTGTCCTCTAAGTCCGCTTACGAATTCTCTACACAGGCTCATTATTCTTGAAATTGTTCAATTCCAATTATCAGAGGATTAATTATTGAAGTCCTCCGGGCATTGATCAGAACGATCCTGCTACTGATACTCGGAGCGTTTTTTCTGCTAATCTGGAAAATATTTCCTTGACGGTTCGACACATGTAGTGTAAGGTTGGCACGTGTCGAATACGAGGAGAAACTGATGGGTAAAAAAGCAAAATCAAATCAGCCGTCCACAACTATGACCGACGTGGAATGGGTCATCATGAACGTGGTCTGGGAGCACGAACCCTGTGCCGCTGGAACCGTCCAGGAAGCGTTAGCAGAATCTTACGCCTGGGCTTACAGCACGGTAAAGACCACGATGGATCGCATGGTGACTAAGGGGCTGTTGACCAGGAAGTCGATTCGAAATCTGAATCTGTTCAGCTCTGCTATCAGTCCTGACAATGCCAAACGAGGTGAGTTGAAGCGTGTGCTCAGTCGCGCCTTTAATGGTGCGCTGACACCCATGCTGCAATTCATCGTCGACGAAGAAGAACTCACTGCCGAAGAGATTCAGCAACTTCGCAAGATCATCAAACGTGCCGATCGCAAGCCTGAGTAAGCAACACATTTTAACATTGGGAGTCAGAGACATGGCTGAACCATTGAATGAGATCATTACACTGCTCAATCGCTACGGCGAAAGTTTCTGGAGCTTCAGCAGCGTGATGTTGGCACAGGTCTGTGTCCTGGTGGTTGTTCTGCTACTGGTCGATTTGTGTCTGCGCCACCGGGTGCGCGCTGTCACCCGCTATTGGCTTTGGACTCTGGTATTGCTCAAGCTCGTTCTGCCAGTCACACTTTACTCTCCCGCGAGCGCTGCGTACTGGTTATCTGACTACATTCCCGCAGCTTCGAAAGTGGAAACAGCTCCCGCTGTGGTAAATGTCGAGTTGACTGATCGTTTCAATCCGCAGGTCCCACGAACAACAACTGTTTCAACAGAACGCCCGCCGGTTCTGTTTAGGGTTCCTGATTCTCAACCAGTGCCGAGTGCGTTACCTGCAACAACTTCCAGCGTCACACCGGTTCTACCTCGGACTGTTGCAGAACCTCGCGAAGCAACATCCGTTCCCTATCAACGGCTCAACCCCACTGCGATGTTGTTGCTGGCATGGCTGTCGGTCGTGGCTGTCTTGTGTGTTTTCGTTGTGCGTCGCACACGTCAGGTTAGTAAACTCATCAAACGAGCAGAAGAGGCACCGCTTGAACTGGTCAACCTGCTGCATGATTGCTGTCAGCTGTCTGGCCTCAAACAACATGTTGTACAACTGAAAATCTCTGATCAGGTCGGTAGTCCCGCAATTTGTGGACTGTGGAAACCGACGATCATCCTGCCTCGTCACCTGCTGGATCAACTTAACCAGGATCAGCTGCGGCAGGTCTTCGTTCACGAACTCGCGCACTGGAAACGCTACGATCTGCAGTTGAACTGTCTACAGACTTTGCTGCTGATTCTGTATTTTTACAATCCACTGGTGTGGTTGGCACATAGCATGCTCAGACGCTTACGCGAACAGGCCGTGGATGAAACGGTGCTGGTGACACTCCAGGTGCAGTCACACCAGTATTCGTCTACGTTACTGGATATCGCGGCCCTGACCTCGTTTCCAGACAAGCTCAGCTTGCAACTGATTGGAATTCTCGAACCGGGTAAGCCATTGGCACAACGTATTCGGTGGATTATCTCGCGTCCGGTTCCCCGGTCTGCCAAACTGGGACTTGCCGGCTTCACAACCATCGTACTCGCTGGCATTCTGCTACTGCCGATGTCCCGGATGGATCGTTCTCAAGCAGCAGTTGAGCCGGAAGTGAAACAGGACAAAGAAACGACAGCGAAATCAGAGCAGGAACCAAAATCGAATCAGGCTGCGGCAACAACGACGAAGTCAGGATCAAATCAGAAATCAGAATCCCCGGTACAACCGAAAAGTGTCGAAAAAGAGTCACCTGCTCCACAAGGCATCCTCAGTGGACGCATTGTAGATCAAACCGGCGCACCGGTGACTGATGCCGAGGTCACGCTTCTCCATCGCAATGGAGGGCGGCTGATTCAAACAAAAACAGATCAGGAAGGACGTTATTTGTTTGCAAAGATCCATAAGCCGGGAGAACATCGGATCATGATCAAATCCAAACGCTGGGTCGGGGTTGAACGCAGTACAGACTGTCCGCGTATCGTGCTCTCGTTCGACAAAAAAAGCGTACAGGATATTACGCTCGAACGTGCCTGCCAGTTGCGGATCGAAACCGTGGATGAGCAGGGTAAGCCTGTGCCTGATGTCACCGTTTATGCCAAATCATTGACAGACACAAGTGGTTTCAGTCCGGAAACCGCCTCCACTGATCGCTCAGGCCAGGTGACACTCGGCTTAAAGCCTTCGAAGTTCGAATACCAGATCGCGACCTCCTCGTCGAAGTATGGCTTTACGAAACTGGTGATCAAAATGGACGATCCTGAAAAAATCGTCAAACGGAAACTGGTACAGCGCAAGGGAATCGAAGTAAAAGGTAAAGTCCTTTGCTCGGACGGCAAACCTCCGGCCGGGTGGAAGATCATTGCGCTTCCCGACTGGTGGACCTTCGGCAGATCTCCCTCTGGTTATGAAATCAGCAAAGATGGTACCTTTACTCTGCCTCACATTGTGGATGATGTCTACAACGTCACGGTGTCTGTGCCTGCGGGGGGGAGCACATTTACGAGAAAGCCGGTGCTCAACTCAACCACTCTGTTGAAGCAGGAGCAGCCTCTCTCCTTAAAGCTCCATTATCCTTCACCTGCCTCGCTGGTCTCAATTTCCGGCAAGATCAACTTTACTGGCGACCCTCTGCAGTATCGTGGTTTCTGGATCTTCGCGAATTCAGATGACCCGCAGCGGAGTGGCAGCGTCTATATCAGGCCGGGGAAGACAGAATTTCGGATCGATCCCATTCAGCGTGGGAAATACAAACTCGATATCCAGTCCCCCAATTTCGAGTTGCAAGGGCCCAAAGATGTCTCCGCTCCGTCTGAAAGTATCACTCTGAATGTGGTGGTGAAAGGAAAACCAAAACTGCAAGGCACGGTCGTCCGCGGCGATAGCTCTCTGCCAGTCAAAAAATATCAGGTTCGTGCGATCAAGATCAGGACACTGCGCGGTCCTAATTTTGTACAGAGCTCCCGCTGGGAGGACGTCAATAATTTAAACGGGAAATTCGCAGTGGAAGTGAATGGACCTGGAATTTACAGGATTGAAGTCGCTGCGAACGGTTTTGCACAAACCCTGAGCGAACCGATCAATACCGATGAAAACCAGGGGAAACCGATCCAGGTCAAACTGACAGCGGGGGTTTCTCTTTCCGGAACTGTTGTGAATGCACAAGGTCAGCCGATCAACGGAGCCACCGTGATTCCCCTCTCCAAATCCAGAGGCGTCATGCCACCGGCATTAGGGGCATTTACAACAGAGGAAGGATCTGCAAAAACCGTTGACGGAAAATTTACCCTGACGCATCTCGATGCTGGTCAGGAATCCCTGAAAGTCACTCATCCTGATTATGTTTTTACAATTGTCAAAGAGATCGACCTCACAGCCGCTCCGACGCCTGATATTAAGGTGATACTCAAACGGGGTGGTACAGTGCAGGGAACGGTTACTGATGCTGCAGGCCGGCCGGAACCGAACGTAACCTTATTCTTCCAGGACAGTTTTGGCTACAGCGGCAGTGCCACCAGTGATGCGGGACGTTTAGCGACCGTGATTACCGATGAAAAAGGTCAGTACTCAGTCGCGCATCTGCCCGAACAACTCTGTTACGTGCTTCGAGCCGACGAAGCGAATTCGAATGGCGTCGTGCGTCAGGCCATTCTGCCTGAAAACGGTAAGACCAGCACACTCAACCTGGGCGGTCGTCCCGAATTGACAGGACGGTTGAAAGTCAACGGCGTCCCCTTCTCGAACACACGTCTGCTGCTGGCCGGCGAGAACCCGAATTTTGGCATCTTTCGCGCGTATACCATTACGGACGGCGATGGTGCTTTTCAATTCTATGGAGCAGGTCCCGCCGAACGCACTCTGTATTACGCGGTCCCGGGAATGCATGATAAATGGGTTCGCGTCGACTCGTTCCAGTTGCTTGCAAAAGATCAGGATCTCGGCATCATCGAACAGAAAATCGGCAAGCTCACGGTGAAATGCACACCCGAGGCGACCGATAAGCTGCGGCTCAAACTTCAGACTTATAACCCCGTCTGGACCTTCGGTCTGGATACGGGCATCCTCGCACCACGCCAGAATAAAAACGAACCTTATGTCTTCAATCTGGTTCCGCCGGGGGAATACGAATTAATCGCCCAGCGTCCCGGTTTTCCAGCAGTGAGAAAGAAGATCCGCATTACCTCCGAAACGTTAAACGCTACTGTCACGCTGGCCTTACCGGACGGTATGTCAACCTTGCAGGGAAAACTGGACGAATCGCTCTGTGGTCCGGGCGGCTGCACTTCGCTCAAATTATGGAGCGAAGACAGACAACTGCTGACGCACATTTATCCCGATCAAAAAGGGAACTTTGCGGCGCGCCATATTCCTGCGGGCAACTATTTTCTAACCAGTCAGGATGTGCGAAATCCTACCGAGACAATGCCGGTCTCTCTTAAAGCGCAGGAAACGAAATCCCTGAACCTGACTCCCGATGATATTAAAAATCCGTCCGGGAAAATGGGATTCCGCGTGATCAACGTTTTCACACAGGATGGGGTCCCGCTGCCGGGCTGTGATCTGCAACTGAAAAACGGCGCAGAAACACTCTTGCTGCACAGCCAGCAGAATGAGAGATATTCATTCATCGGGACTCCGGGGATGTATGAACTCACCGCATCGTATCCGGGATTTGCAACGCAGCGTCAGCAAGTCGAATTGATCACCTCCGGCGTTGATGGACGTTATCCCGATACGGTCGTGCTCACGCTCCGTCTTAAACCGCTTGACGAATAAAACGGCAGCACTGCAGGCGGATTGACTCCCAATCTGAACCGGCAGAGCGACGAGCCGATCGTCCGGGCCAAGTTGTCGGAGCATTTCTCGCAACTCAGGGTATCCGTGCGCACTTTGGTTCTGTCTTGATCGATCCCTGCAAATCTCAGACGTTTCCCTTGCGTCGTGTGCAAAATTTGGTGATCATTTTAATTGAGAGAGCGAGATTCATGACGCTTTCTTTTTCTTGCAAACAACTCCAGACGAATTGAATCTATAATGAAATCAAAACGCGTCTCACTGCTCGCTGCGGCCTGCTTTGTTCTGTTTTCTCTTACCACGCAGATTCAGGCGGAAGTTCGGCTGCCTCACATCTTCGGCGATCACATGGTTCTGCAGCGCGGGGTGCCTGTTCCGGTCTGGGGCTGGGCAGATCCGGGTAATGAGGTCTCGGTCAAACTGGGAACTTCCATAACTTCCACCGTCGCGAACAATAAAGGCGAGTGGATGGTGAAGCTGCCGCCTCAGCAGATCGGCGATCCCGTCACGCTGGAGGTCAGAGAAAAAAACACGATCACCTTTTCAGACGTGCTGATCGGCGAAGTCTGGCTCTGTTCCGGGCAGTCCAATATGGAATGGCCCGTTTCACGCAGTAACAATTTCGAAGAAGAGAAAGCCGCCGCCAACTACCCGCTGATTCGTCACATCAAAATCCCCCGGATTCCCAAAGGATTTCCACAGAATGATGTCAATGCCACCTGGACCGTCTGTTCGCCTGAGACGGTCGGCGGCTATACCGCAGCCGGTTACTTCTTCGGTCGTAAATTACACAAGGAACTCAATGTCCCGATCGGGCTGATCAATTCCTCCTGGGGAGGTACCCGCATCGAACCCTGGACACCCCCCGTCGGATTTGCCCAGGTTCCCGCGCTGGCCGACATCGAAAAACAGGTGGATCTCACCAACCCTGCAAACGCCGCCTACCAGGCGACGCTGGGCGCTTATCTGAAAAACCTGGAAGGCTGGACTGCGGAAGCAAAAACCGCGTTGAAAGCCGAAACTCCGCTCGCGCCGCCTCCTGCGTATCCCGCCGCCATTCAACCGCTCACCAGTCACACATCGCCGACCACGCTTTATAACGGCATGATTCATCCGCTCGTCCCGTATGCGATTCGTGGTGCCATCTGGTATCAGGGCGAATCCAATCACGTCGAAGGCATGTTGTATTATGAAAAAATGAAAGCCCTCATCGGCGGCTGGCGGGAAGTCTGGAATCAAGGCGAATTCCCTTTCCTCTACGTGCAGATTGCCCCCTACCACTACGGAAGTGAATCGCCCAGCATCCTGCCGATTTTCTGGGAAGCGCAGAACAAGGCGCTGGAGATTCCCCATACCGGTCAGGTCGTGATTCACGATATCGGCGATTTGAAAGACATCCATCCCACCAACAAGCAGGACGTCGGCGCTCGTCTGGCGTTGATCGCGCTGGCAAACACATACGGTCAGAAAGGACTCGTCCATTCCGGCCCCGTCTTCAAATCGCTCAAAAAAGAAGGCGCCAAACTGCGTGTGACCTTCGATCACGTCGGCAGCGGACTGGTATCGCGCGACGGTAAACCGCTCAACTGGTTCGAAATCATCGGCGAAGAAACCGACTTCGTACCCGCAGACGCTGTCATTGAAGGGGACTCGGTGATTCTCACTTCCCCCAAAGTCAAGCAGGCGGCGGCCATGCGGTTCGGCTGGAATAAACTGGCAGAACCCAACCTGTCCAACAAAGAAGGTCTGCCGGCGACTCCCTTCCGGGCAGGCGAAGTGCCCCAGCGCGACTGGTTGTCGCTCAAAGTCGAAGAATCCAAAGAGTACACGCTGGTCTACGATCTTGATTTGAAAAACCTGGGGAGCAAAATCAATTACACTTTCAATTCGAGTCAGGATTTTACAACGCCCTATGGCCGCATCGCCTACTTCCTGGAGTTGCAGAAGATCGGTGAAGAAACGCAATACGTGTATGTCTCCATGGACGCCTTCACCACTGATATCACCAAAATTGCTGTGCCCACGTTAGAGAGTAAAGCCCGCTTTCAAACGAAAGTGAACAATCTCAATGTCGTCTCCAATGTGCCCGGCATCGTAACGGGTAACGGTCTGCCTGGCGGCAACATTGAGTTCTGGCCAGGCAACTACGGCCCTTTGAATGCAAAGAACATCCCCAACGCCAGTGCCACCCTCTGGGATTTCGGCGATGAATTTGTCGAACCCGCAGACGGATACGGCTGCATGCAGGTCCACAACTATGAAGCCAAGCAGACGATCTTCGCGATCAACCGGTGGAACGGGGGCCCTTCTGCAGACATCGGCATCGGGAACAGCACCGGCGACAACCGCACTCGCGACTGGACCTTCATGTCGAACGCCTCGCAATACGAAGTCAAACGACTGCGCGTGCTGGTGCAGACTCAGTAGAGAGCCCGGGTTTTTATCCAGTATGGAACGTATGACAGGAGAAGACTGATCAATGCGATTCCTCCTGATTTTCGCCGGTCTGTTATCCATTGTGCCGTTCGTGATCGGATTTGTGGTCACACTCTTTATTCCAGATGTGCCCTGGATCGGACGACTGGTGGTGGCCGCGATACCTGCCTTCTGCACATTCTTTGCTGTGATTCTGCTGGGCAGCCGGGATTCCGCCAGGTACTCTGCCACGATAAAGAAAGTCCGTGGCAATTTACTCGCCTCCTGGGATTCAACCGACGAACAGTTTCTGTCTGCCCGGCCATGCGAAGATACCTCGCTGTTACTCGAGCTAAGAGAAGCGATCGCGCAATTCTTTGATGTCCCAGCCTGTAAAATCGCACGGAACGTGGATCTGATCAGCGATCTGCACGTCGATCAATTAGAGCCGACTTTCCAGTTCGCTGTTGTCAGGCCGGCTATTACCTCCCGGCAGAAGGAACCAGAATCCTTCGGGTTTTCGACGACGAATCTTCATTCCATTGATGAACTGGTAACTGCCATCCGCGAAGTGCTTGATCAAAATTCAGGGTCGATTAAAGCTGACCACCAATAGAGAGATGAAAATTCACACCAAAGAACAGAATCAGCGGAAAACTGAGTACTATTCCCAATAAAATCGCGCCTGTGATCTGACCAGATGTCAGCAGACTGTGTGACCATTTCGACCATCCAAGCAGTATGATCGATGGCAGGACCGGTAATATCAGAATCGTCCAGTCGTTGTCGTGAACCTGTTCCGGGTAGGGAATCATGCGCACAACGTAAAAGTCCAGTACACACCATTGCAAAAAAATCATCAACGAAACGAAAGCCGTAGCCTTCTTAAAGAGGCGGGATGAATGATCCTGTTTTTCTGTCGGTTCCATGTCTTCACTCTCCGATATCTTCATTCCCCATCTCGTAACTGGCTCATTTTGATTCAGACTGAATTCGAATTGATCGCATCTGTGCGAAATAGTTCCCGATGGCAAGGAGCGGGATAAAAATCAGTCCGTAGCTCAACGTGCCCCAGGTCAGGTTGAACTTCAGCAACCGCTTGAGCAGAGTTCTGGCTTCCTGGGGAGTGGTGTAGCCTGCAATTTCTTCTTGAGTAACCCAGACCAAAACGCCGCGATAGGTGTGGTAAGTGAGAGAGACATCTCCTTTTTGCGGCGACGTGCGCAATGTGATGCCATCAAAACATCGCTGTAATGGGACCAGGCCATAATTCATGATCCCGCCACACGCCACAAGATAGAAGGGGAGGACGATGAGGACACCAATGGCAGCGATTGACATAATGACAATAAAGAATCCATCCAAAAAAGACATTGCTGGCAGTTCCTCTCGGTGACGGAAGGTGTATTTTAGTCTGCGAGCGACAACGCAAATCATTCACTCTCCGATATCTTCATTCCACATCTCGGGGTGGGCGGCGATGAAGTCTTCCATCAGTTGAATGCAGCGCGGGTCCTGCAGGACTTCGATTTCGATACCGCTCGATTTCAGCAGGCGTTCGTCCCCCAGGAAGGTCTGGTTCTCGCCGATGACGACGCGGGGGATCTGGTACAGGCGAATCGCACCGCTGCACATCGGGCAGGGGGAGAGCGTCGTGTAAATCACACAGTTGCGATACACGCGGGCCGGCTGCCGGCCGGCGTCTTCCAATGCGGACATCTCGCCATGCAGAATGGCGCTGCCTTTCTGCTGACGCTGGTTGTGTCCGCGGCCGATGATTTTGCCTTCGTGAACCAGCACCGACCCGATGGGCACGCCCCCTTCATCGCGTCCTTTTTCGGCTTCTTCAATCGCCACCTGCATGAACTCATCCATCGTGTGCACTCCTTTTAACTATGCCATCAAACCGACAGTCACTTCCCGGTATTCAGAATCGTCTGCAGATAAGCCGGGTAATTCGCTTTCTCTGAACCTTTCGTCAGGCTGTCTCCGAAACAGACAACCGTCGTCGTATCAAATTCACCCGCCTGCAGTTTCTCGGCGACCAGCATTGCCAGCAGTTCGTATCCCGCGGGAATCAGATGCACGCCATCTTTCACACCACTGTTGGCCGGGTTGCGAAGCAGGCTCGTTTTCTGATCGTCAGCCAGCTTGTGCTGAATCAGATAGTCGTGGAAATCCAGCAGATCGACTTTCTTCTGTTGTGCTACCTCCAGCAGCACGGTTCGTACTTCCTGCATCCGGGCGACCGGCGACTGATCGTCATACTTCTTGCGGTCATGTCGATTGAACAGCAGTTCGGGAACGCACGTGGGAGGTGTCACCAGCAGCACTTTCGCGCCGCCTGCTTCGATCTGGTCGATCAGCGATTCCACATTCTTCCGATAGGATTGAATGTCGATGAACCCGCCTGAGTTGAGCCGGTCATTCGTGCCCACCATCAGCACCACGGTCGTCGGCTGTTTCGCCAGCACATCGCGGTCCAGCCGCTTCAGGAGTTGTGAACTGCGGTTTCCACCCACGCCCGCGTTAATCACGGTCGCGGCAGTCGCTTCCGTCGGAGCCAGGAATACACAGGAGAGCAGAAACAGAAAACAGTACTGGAGCATGGTAGCGGGCTTTCAATGGGTGCATGATAAATCGACTCGTGAATGTCACATTCGTCATGCTACCCGAAACGGCAGGTTACAGACAATTCCAATACGCACAATTCACTCTGTCAGACTTTTTCGAAAGAAGATCCGCTGCTGATCGGCGGGAAAGTCAGGGAGCGTCCCAAACGGAGTGTAACCCAGACGTGAGTAAAAATCGGGTGCCTGAAAACTGAAAGTATCAACCCAGGCCGCGTGACAGTTTCGCGCACGGGCGATGCGTTCTGCTTCCAGGACTAACTGACGTCCCAGCCCTTGCCCGCGATGGTTTTTATCAACTGCCAGCGTTTCGATATACAGCCACTCCCAGAGTGTGAAGCCAATGAGCCCGGCTATGATCTGGCCCGCCTCTTCAATTTTGAGCTTCACAGGTTCTGGCGCATACGGAAATCCGGTCGATCGGGAGCTCTCTGACAGAATCGCTGCTACGACAGTTTCTATCGGTTCATAATGTGCTTCCGAAATCTGATAATTCACTGTTGCTCCAGTTTCTGATCATCTCTTTTCTGCTGTTTACCGTATGTTTCTTCGATCCCGACCTGTTATGATAGGTCAGATCATGTTGTGTTCAAGTCTGATCTCTGAGTTCCAACCTGGAGTGAGAAAAGAACTGATGATGTTCTGCATACCGTCGCTGTTTTCACAGGCTGTGATCCTGCTGTGCTTCCTGTCTTCCATCACACAACCCACACACGCCGCTGACGAAAAGCCCTGGAATGTGGTCTTCTTCCTCGTCGATGACCTGGGCTGGACCGATCTGGGCTGTTATGGCAGCGATTTCTATCAGAGTCCAAACATCGATCGGCTTGCTGCGGAAGGCATGAAGTTCACGCAGAATTATTCCGCCTGCAATGCCTGTTCGCCGACCCGCGGTGCGCTTCTGACCGGCATGTATCCCGCGCGCACACATCTGACCGACTGGATTCCCGGCTGGGCCAAGTCCTACACCGATTTCCCTCTGAAGCCGCCCGAATGGAAAAAACATCTGGATCAGAAATACACGACGCTGCCCGAGGCCCTGCGCACAGCCGGCTATCAGACGTTTCATGTCGGCAAATGGCATCTGGGCGGCCGCGGAAATCTTCCACAGGATCACGGTTTCGATGTTAACATCAGCGGGACGAATCGTGGGCTGCCCCGCAGTTATCACTTCCCCTATGGCGGCGATGCGATGAAATGGGACAGCAGTCTGACGGAAGCAGAGCGGCAGGATCGTTATCTCACCGATCGCATGGCCGACGAAGCGGTTGCGCTCATCCGCCAACAGCAGGACAAACCCTTCTTTCTGTATTGCTCTTTCTATTCCGTGCACTCCCCCATTCAGGGCCGCCCCGATCTGGTAAAGAAGTATAAAGGTTTACCCGCCGGTAAACGGCACAAAAATCCCGAGTACGCCGCCATGATTCAAAGCGTCGATGAAGCCATCGGCCGCGTCCGTGCCCAACTGAAAGAGAGTGGCATCGCCGACCGCACGCTGATAGTCTTTACTTCCGATAATGGCGGAGTCCGCCGCAAAACCAGTAATAACGATCCCCTCCGCGGCGAGAAGGGGCAGCATTGGGAAGGGGGGACGCGCGTGCCTGCCATCGTGCTCTGGCCTGGCGTCACTCCCGCAGGCTCTGTCTGCGCGGAGCCGATCATCACCATGGACTTTTATCCGACGATTTTGAACATCACCGGCGTTGCCGGCAACTCGGAACACAATCAGAGCGTCGACGGACTCTCCCTGGTTCCCCTGCTGAAAGACCCCGCCGCGACACTCAACCGCGAAGCCCTTTACTGGCATTACCCGCATTACAACGTGTTCATCGGCGTTCCTTACTCCGCTATTCGCGTCGGCAAATATAAGCTGATCCATTACTATGAAGACGGCCACGATGAACTCTACAACCTGGCTGACGACCTGAGTGAGACCAGCGATGTTTCAAAGACGTACCCGGAACTCACCGCCCGACTTGAACGGCGGCTGCAGCGGCATCTCAAACAGGTCGGTGCGCAAATGCCGGTCTCCAATCCACAAAACTGAGATCTTCGTCAGATTCTGACAAAATACCAGTAACGCAATTTTGTTCATTTATTCATAAACTGCCATTTATTTAAAAATTGTGATGTTATGCGCAATTATTTATGTGTATACTCAGTGTATACACAGCGTCCGTTTTCGCGTGGAGATCAAAAATGCTCACGACATTGCGAGAAAAAGCTTATTTTCACATCCGAAATAAAATTCAGCACCGTGAATTGACCGCGGGAAACCGCCTGGAAGAACTCAAGCTGGCGAAAGAGCTGGGTATCAGCAGGGTACCGGTCCGCGAAGCCATCTTACAGCTGGAAAGTGAAGGCATTCTCTGCCAGATTCCCCGGGTGGGAACCTTTGTCAAAGTTCCCTGTCGCGACGAAATCCGGGAATGGTGCGAACTGCGATCCGCGCTGGAAGGTTTTGCGGCCGAAAAAGCAGCTCTCGAAGCGACTCCCCAGGCGATTGAAGTGATTACATCCGTCCATCGTCGGATGCTGCAACTGGCCAGGCAGATCCGCGCCGAGGGACTGACGAAGCTGGAAGGCACTCTCATGAAAGAGTGGCAGCAGGTTGACCTCGATTTTCATATGGCGGTGGTACACGCTGCCCGAAATCAGTCGGCTGAAAAGCTGGTCAGTAACTTACATATTATGGACATGTTCTTCGAAGTGACTCCGGAGCCGATACCGCTGATGGTCTCGCGTGTCTGTCGGGAACATGGAACAGTGCTGCGCGCGATCCGGCAACATGATCCTGAAGCTGCCCGAAAATCAATGGTCGCTCAAATCATGTCCGTACTCGAGCTGTTGCTCGATGATTACAGCACTGGACGCTTTAAAGCCAACTACTGGAACAACATTCAAACTTATACTGCGACCCGGAAATAAATTGATCTCAGAAACAGCAGACGCTCCCGTGGTTTCTGACACAGTGATTCATAAACGCAATGATTAACAGGTGAAATAGAGCTTATTATTAAGGAGGTGTCTTATGCAGGTCAGATCCCGTCTTCCGGTCCGTCAGACCGGTTTTACCTTGATCGAACTACTTGTTGTGATCGCAATTATTGCCATATTAATTGCACTGCTTCTGCCGGCGGTACAGCAGGCGCGCGAAGCCGCCCGGCGCAGCACGTGCCGAAATAACCTGAAACAGCTCGGGTTGGCATTGCACAATTATCACGATGCCTTTACTGGATTTCCCGTCAATCTGTACGGTGGCTACGGAGATACAGCCAAAGTTGGAGGCTATACCCAAACCTCAAAGTCCTGGGGCTGGATGGTACGGATACTGCCTTATATCGACCAGGCTTCGCTCTATAACGAATGTGATCCGGGTAATAAAACGATGTTGGACAGCGGGCATCTGGCGACAGTCGTTCCTGTCTTCCTCTGCCCCAGTGATCCGGCACCGGCGGTGATCACTGAATCGACTCCCTATACAACGGGAGGTACCAATGTCGCACGCACCGATTATAAAGGTGTCATGGGGAGCGACTGGCAGTGGGGCGCTTACACCAACAACATTATCACCGTGGGTGGCGATTCTTTTGAAAACAATAACGGTCTGTTTTTCGCACTCAGTTATCGGAAATTCAGACGCATCAGAGATATTACCGATGGCGCCAGTAATACGACCGTTGTGGGGGAATCGGTGGCGAGTGAAGCAATGGCGGCCAGCTTTCGTCCCGGCTGGAGCTGGATGAACGCCGCCGAATGCAATGCCAGTTGTGCCGTCCCGTTAAATACCTACAACTCGCGATCTCCCCTGACGCTGCCCTGGGATGTTGTGCACAGCTTTGCCAGCCAGCATACAGGCGGCGGTCATTTTCTGCTGGCCGACGGCGCAGTACGTTTCATTTCAGACAACATCGATCTGGCAACGTATCGGGACCTGTCGAGTACGAATGGCGGAGAAATACTCGGAGAGTTTTAAAAACTCAACAACACTTTGATTGTGTAAAAATAAATGCAGGAGATATATAAGATGACTGACTGGTATCATCGGCGGTTCGGGAACCGTCTTCTGAGTGAGCTGTGCCTGCTGCTGACCGCCTGCTGTCTCAGCAGTTGCAGTTCGCAGGAGGCGGGTCCCACGCTGGTTCCCGTATCGGGAATGGTCCGTGTAAATGGTGAACCGCTGCCGAAAGTCGGCATCTCTTTTCGACCTGACGCGGAGCAGGGGAACACGGCTCCTTATCAACCGGGCGGGGCCGCTGATGACACGGGGAAATACGAATTGATTGCCGCTGCAAAAAACGGGGCGCCCCCCGGCTGGTATAAAGTCGTTGTTTTCCCTTACACGCCGCCACCGGGTGGTGGTGCTCCTAAAGTCAAACTGCCGACCTTCGATAAAAAATACAGCGACCCTGCCACCACCGAACTGCGGATCGAAGTCAAAGCTGACGCCCCGCCAGGGGCCTATGATCTCGAACTGAAATAGGTCGGTTTTCTGTAGAGCGAATCAGTTCGGTTCTGTTCTCACAGTGGAAATCAACCGGCGTTGTGACGGTCCAGATGTTTCTTCAGCAGTTGGGAATTGCGACGGTTCGATTTGAAGAAGGCGTCGAAGACGTCTCCCACCACGGGGACGGCACCGATGAGGAAGTCCAGACCCACATTGCCCGCCATCCGCGCCAGCACCCAGTTGGATGCGCCCAGCTGTTTTGCCTGATAGATCAGGTAGCCGGATAAGGCAGTCGAAACCACATCTCCCAGGCCGGGCACAATTCCTATCAGGGAGTCCCAGCCGATTCGCATGTTGGTTCCCGGCACTTTGATGGCATCATCCAGAAAACGGGTCAGCTTTTCAAACTGTGCAAAGCGATCGACGCGTTCTGCGCGGTAAGCACTGTCCCGTGCGGGCAGAACAATGGGTTTAACGGGGGACGACTGTTTGTATTTTACTTTCTGAATCATGATACATGCCTTTCAATATGGGTCATCATGGAGGGGATAACGATTCCACGAATCAATTTTTGTGAAGCAGAACTTCACTTTCTGTACGGTGGTAGTTTTTTTCTTCAGTGACCAGAATCGCGCCCGGAGCCGGTTTAAGACCGCTGCCGAATTCAATCGACCAGTTTTGTGTGAACTCGGCGCCCAGTAATATGATGAGGGATGAATAGTAAACCCAGATCAGAATTCCAATCATCGATGTCGCAGCGCTTCCCCAGCTGGATCCTGCTTCCGAATACTGCAGATACCAGCCGATCCCGGCTTTTCCAATCACAAACAGAAACGCTGTCACGCCTGCACCGACAAAGACATCGCGCCATGGGATGTGTGCATCAGGCAGAACCTTGAAGGTGGCAGCAAATAATAAGATCGCCAGCCCTAAAGTCAAGATGCCATTGATGAGCATCATCAATGTGAGCATGCCCCCGGTCAGTTCGCCATTCTGAATCCAGCGCGTGAACTCATCGACAAACGTCGTCAGTACCAGGGAAACGAGTAACAGCAGTCCGATAACGACCAGCATCCCCAGGGAGATCAATCTTTTTTTGAGAAAGGACATCAGTCCGCCCTGGCGGGGATCGGGTTCGACATTCCAGGCTTTATTCAGCGCGCCCTGCAACTGGGCCAGGACACCACTGGCAGAAAAAATCAGGATTCCGATTCCCAGGATTCGCGCCCACCAGGGATGTTCCTGTTGATGTCCTGGTTGTGCTCGCTCAGCCACACGCGTCAGGTTCAATGAGGAAGCTGGCGAATCATGGTCCGCTTGAGAAACGCTTTGTTCGATGGGCAAACCCAGCTGGGAATTGATCACCGTGCTCACTTTTTCGGCTGACCAGAACTGGGTCGTTACAGCAAACACGATCGCGAGTAACGGGGGAAGTGAAAAAATCGTGTAATATGCGATCGCCGCACCGCTGCCCATGCATTCGTCGGACAGAAAGTCTGATCCGGAACGTTTTAATACGTTTCGCAGGCGATGAAATCTCATGGGACTCCGATCCTCAAATAAAAGGCAGGGGATACTCCCATGGTAAAAGCAATTCACATGCCACATGAGCGATTTGCCTCTTCTTAAGTGAAAATACTCCTGAACATTGATGTCTGAGCCTGCGAACTGGTCTCTGAACTGCCAGTTGTGTGATTCCGGTGAATTCTCCGCCTCTGTTCGAATGACTCTGAAATGACTGCCCGCCAGGCGAAGTTGATCACGGCTCCTTTTCTTCTGGAAACCCGATGAATACACTGATTGCTGATATGATGCATTGTAAGCGCGCTCCCGCTTAGTTGACTCGTCACGAAGGAATTTTTCATGGACCTGGCTGCACCCCATCTATTTTCGCCTGTCACGATTGGCGATCTCACACTGCCCAACCGAATCGCCATGGCTCCCCTGACGCGGTCTCGCGCGGGAGCAGAACGGATCCCCAAACCGATTATGGCGGAATACTATGCGCAGCGTGCTGCCGCCGGCCTGATTGTTTCGGAAGCAACAACAATCTCCCCGCAGGCGAATGGCTGGAATGAAAGCCCCGGCATCTACACGGACGAAATGGAAGCCGCCTGGAAACAGATTCCCGCCGCCGTCCATGAGCAGGGGGGGAAAATCTTTCTGCAACTCTGGCACTGTGGACGGGCCTCGCATCCCAGTTTTCATAACGGGGAAAAGCACGTTGCGCCCTCAGCCATTGCCATCGACGCGGAATATATTCATACGCCTGAAGGGAAAGAACCGCACGAAGTCCCTCGGGCACTGGAGACGAGTGAGCTGCCGGCTGTTGTCGCCGATTACAGACAGGCGGCCGAGCGGGCGAAACGGGCCGGCTTTGATGGCATCGAAGTCCACTCTGCCAACGGTTATCTGCTGGACACGTTTCTGCAGTCGAAAACCAACCACCGCGATGACGCGTATGGCGGCAGCGTGGAGAACCGGTATCGTCTGCTGGGCGAAGTCGTCTCGGCGGTGACCGAAGTCTGGCCGGCAAATCGTGTAGGCGTGCGGCTTTCCCCCAATGGAAATTTCAACGACATGGGCTCCCCCGACTATCGCGAACAGTTTACCTACGTCGCCTCACAACTGGACCAGTTCGGCCTGGCTTATCTGCACGTCATGGATGGCCTGGGTTTCGGTTTTCATGAACTGGGTGAGCCGATGACTCTCGCTGAGTTTCGCAAGGTCTTCCATAACCCTTTGATCGGCAACTGCGGTTACACACAGGAATCTGCCGAAGCAGCCATCGCCGCCGGTGATGCCGACATGATCGCCTTCGGCCGCCCCTTTATCAGCAACCCGGATCTGGTCCATCGGTTCGCGGAAGGCCTGGAACTCGCGCCTGAAGCCGAAATGCAGGACTGGTACAGCCCCAACGGTGCCAAAGGTTATACCGATTTCCCCGTCGCAGAAGAGGCATGAAGGGCTTCACGCTTCAATATTATTGAACCGCTCAATCTGCCACGATGTCATAGATTGAGCAGGGGGGCATGATATTGGATTCGCAATCCTCTAAAATTGTCTTACGCAGATCGGCTTGACTGGTTTTGATGACCGCTTCAATCTGATCCATGTCACTAAAGGCAATGCAGAGCCGGGAAATATTGTAGTTCTCGAACAGCGACTCGATGAGTAACAGGATCAGCTCAAGACGATCCCGGCTGCGAAGTGGCAAGTCAATGTCTGCTTCCGGCGCAAAGTCCAGACCGTCAACCAGGTAAGTCGCGTTTTTGCTGCGCGGATAGTCTGAAACCAGAAATACCAGCGCTGACTCACTCGGCTGATGGCTGTCTGGAAAATTATATAGTTTGCTCGGATCCATTAGAGAGACACCCAGGCCGGAACTGTTTTCCAGTCGGGACACCAGTTCCTGATGGGATATATCAGGCTGCTGTGCGAATTCAGCAAATCCAGGAATCGTATTGGACATGTAGTGAGACCTTGGTGAGTTTCATTGTTGTCAGATCAATCTGAAAAAATTTAACGTAATGACTCGCTGCTACAGGTTAATCTCAATATCAAGGGATATCGGGAGCAGTAGACATATATTGAATCTGCACCGGCTGTAATCTCTGCACGGTAGACCATACCTGGTTCATTTCTGGTTTTCTGCTTCAGGGGCTTTTATTTTATTTCGTTCCTCAGCAAATCCAAAGCGCGAGTTACCCTTAAAGCTAAATTGTCCCTTAGCGGCACCGTCATTTAAGACGAGATCGAACTTCAACTCCCACTCGCTACTGCGTACGATCTGCGATTGCGGGTCAAAGTAAAAGACGCCGGTCGAAGTTCGTTTTTTTATTTTGACAGGCAGTTGTTGAAAAGATCTGAGCAAATGCATTTTTAACTCAACATCAAATTGTTCCCATTGTTTGTTTTCCCGTTTTACGGGACCTGCATAGCGGGGTATGAACTCAATTTTTATTGTGCCCAATCCGCCGGCTTGACCAAAATAGGATTGACCCCAGAAGTCTCCCTTTTGCAATGGTTCCTCAGGAAAAGGAATCAACCCGCCATAGAATAAGGAATTCAATCCTTTAGCAGTCAACAATGCGGTGAGCGACTGAGAATTCGGTAACGTTTCCAGTTTCGTCATCAAAATTTTGTCATAGCTCACATCTTTGACCACGCCACGTGCATCAACCAGACATTCCAGTTTAAATTCCGTGATAATCGCAGAAAACATTTTGGCAGTTAGTTTATAAATCTCATTCTGCTCTGCTTCATCGATTTTTTTCGACGAATCGTAATCGAACTCCATTTCCGGAATGGTACTGTGGGCGCGAACTCCCACCAGGGAAACTTTCAGTTTTGTCAGATTCTGATCCCCGGTTCGATCAAGTACCAGGATTTCAAAATCGAGTGTGGACCCTCCGGCGGCTTTCACGACAGCATCCCCCTGAGGCACAGTGAAGTTGGTTTCGAACGTAGACGACCAGAAATATTTTTTACCCGGCTCAAATTTCCAGCGGAACTGTTTTTCCTGCTGTCGCAACGGAGCATCTTCTTTTGTCTCCGACGAATTATTGCTCGACTGCTCATCTGCTGCTCGCACGGAAGACGAGTCAATGCTGAACCAGAGGATGAGAACGAAGCTTAAGAAACACAGGGAGTGGGGGATTTTGTATTTGATCATGATGTTCCAACTGTCTGTAAACAGATATTCTCAATATGGATCAGTCTGGAATCGCGCGAGGCATGCATTACTTTTCATTATAACTGCAGCGTTCCATTCGTGTCTAACACGTGGTTATTTTTCTCCACTTTTTGCGATCCTTCTGGTGTCGATATCCAGGCATCGCTACCGATCGACTCACTTTTCAATCGCCAACATGGAATCGACACAGACGTTTTCTGCCAGGAGCCCTGTTTTCAATATTTGATTCACTTCAGCTTCACACACTGAAATGAGACTCGTAAAATAGCAGACTGTTTCAACGAGTATCCCTGCTGCGATCTGGTGACGGGAGCCAGGCATGAACTTTGAAGAAGAACTGCAGGCACGCTTTGAGGCCCACGAAATGTCTCAAAGGCTCAGGCTGACCCGGGAACGCCTGATGGTGGCCCGAGCGATCGCCCGTCAGCCGGACGAGTTTACCGCCGAGGATCTGGTCGAAGATGTCCAGTCGCCGCAGACAAAGCAGGTAGAGCAACGCCGCTGTGCACGCTCAACCGTCTATCGCACCCTGTACATGCTGGTCGAACTGGGTATGCTGTCGCAACGCGACGATACAGATTTTGTATTTCGAAAAATTGTGGGTCGAGACAATCAGCAGTAACAGTCATTTTTCCAGTTTCATGGTTATGAAACGCCAGTCTCTCTCCACGAGATTGAAAGTATGGTCGTGTTCTGAAAACCAGATCGTGGTTGGCTCTGTGATGTCCGGGTTTTTGATGATCTGAATTTCCTGGCTGGAAACATTGAGCAGTTTAATACCAACGCCGGCTTCCGCGATCATCAGCACTTCTGGTTGTGTCGGATGCCAGCGGATACAGGTGTGAATCCTCTTCTCGTTTTTTTGAATGGGGATACTTGCGATGACTTCTTCAAGGTCCGCAACACGCCGTACAGTCACAGACTCGTATTCGTCGACCGCGAGCAGATTTTCATCGTGCGACAAAACGCAGTTGATTACACCTCCTTCCACTCGAATCGTTTTGCGCATATCAGTATCCAGGTCAATGTGTATGACTTCTTTAGACGCACAGCCGACAATGATCGTGTTGCTTTTGCGGGCGATACACAAGCTCTTTGGCGTCCATTCGAATTCATAGTTCTTCCCGAGTTCAAGTGTTTTGCCGTTGTATCGAATCAGGCGAACATTTCCTCCCCATCCCATATCCTGGACGCCGTCATGTCCTGCGGCAATGATGGTGCATTCAGAGGAATCCCAGGATGTTTTAATGCCACAGGCAAAGACAACCCCCCCAATGGCTTTCACTGGAGCCAGATCAGTCTCCGGGAAGTGAATCCGACCCTCTAAATCACCAACGATGACTTTCACGGGCGAATCGCGATGTATCCCCAGAGAAAATAACCGCGTTTCCGAAGCGTACAAAATCGTTGACTCTGAATAGTTCTGGCCTTTGAATTCATAAAGCTTTCGATTTCCAACGGCAAGTAAGGTATCAGGTGCGATATACTCTGCATTGAAGCACGAATTGGTGACACCAGACAACAGATATCTGGGTTTCATGATCTGCCAGGCAATGAAACTACAGAGACAGACAAGCATGATCCCTGTCAGAACAAAGCGCTGTCGGATACGGGGTGAGCGAGTCGAAGCCATTTTGCTCACAGGCCTGCAGGTAAAGAGGACGGCGTTGGGTAAATTTCAATTTCCGGTAGTTCTCTGTGTAGTTTTTCGATTGCCTCAAGGGTGAATCTGGTATCTCCGAGTTCCAGTTCTTCCAGATTTTTCCAGGATTTAATGATAGAGATACTTTTATCTGAAACGCTGGATCCTGCCAGATTGACTTTTTTGAGACTGGCGGCACCGTCCAGGTGGTTTAAGTACGTGTCTTCAATCGGTGCCGCATACAGGTTGAGCACTTCGAGTTTTGGGCACTTACTGAGTGAGGAGAGACACTGGCCGCGAAGCGGTGTGTAAATGGCATGGAATTCACGCAGTTCCACAAACGGCGAGAAATCGGGCAAATCCGCATCCGCGAGATCGCGTTCAGAGAGATCAATGGCGATCAGTTGTCCCTGCGCATTGAATGACAATTCGGCTTTCAACTGCCGCAGTCGTTCAAGGGAGGTCTCTTTCGAGGAATGCTGCGCTGTTTCAGAACTGCAGGAGAGCAGACCTGTGATGAGCAAAACTGACAGAAAACTCAGACAAGTCAGTCTGAAAGCATCCCGGGAATTCTTGCAGTTCAACATGGTACATTCCGTTTTACAAAACCTCACGCGATAATTTCGGGCACGAGTCGGGCTTCGGGGACGACGGTGTGCGGGCGGTTGAGGGTGTCGTAGATCAGATGCTGGTGGTCGATGCCCAGCAGGCGATACATGGTGGCGACGATGTCGCCGGGGGAGACGGGGCTGTGTGTGGGAACCGCGCCCGAGCGGTCGCTGGCACCCAGGACGAAGCCGGGCTTGATCCCGCCACCGGCCAGCATGATTGAATAACACGAATTCCAGTGATCTCGGCCGGCATTGTTGTTGATCTTGGGTGTGCGTCCGAAATCGCCTAGCACGGCGACCAGCGTGCGCTGTAACATGCCCCGTTCGGCGAGGTCGGCAATCAGACTGCTGCAGGCGGCGTCAAATTGCGGCAGCAGTGTGTTTTTCAGGCTGTTGAAGTTCTGACCGTGTGTGTCCCAGGTGGCGTTCGCATCCGGTGCCCAGGACATGGTGACGACACGCGTGTTGGCTTCAATCAGTCGTCGCGCCAGCAGCACACTCTGTCCGTAGATGTTGCGGCCGTAGCGGTCGCGGACAGAGTCCGGTTCTTCACTCAGTTTAAATGCTTTCTGGGCATTGTTGGATGTTAACAGATCGAAGGCCTGTCTCTGGAAATCGTTCATCGAGGCCAGCGTCTGATTCGAATCGAGATTCAGCCCCTGGTCTAGCGCAGAAAGCAGACCGCGGCGGTTGTTCATGCGCTCCATGGCCAGGCCATCCGGTAGTGCCAGGTTGCGCACATGAAAATTCGGTTGGTTGGGATCGTCGAGCACCCAGAACGGATCGTAGGTCGCTCCCATGAAGCCCGCCAGGAAACCGGGCTGCAGCGGGCCGCCAGCTCCTTCTTTTGTCTGGTAGGGAAGTGAGATATAAGGTAGCGAACCATGGGGTGTGGGCCGCAGTTTGGCGAGGACGGCTCCCGGGCAGGGGTGATCATCGGGTTTCGCACCGCCTCCCTGTTCGCCGCGATCATGTCCGGTGAGTGCGGCATAGACGGCGGCTGCATGGGAATTGTTAACACTGTGATTCATCGAACGAATGACAGTCGCGTGATGCATCTGTTGTGCCAGCAGCGGCAGATGCTCGCAGACCTGCACCCCCTCCAGTGAGCTGGCGATGGGATTGAATTCGCCGCGAATTTCAATCGGACCGGAGGGCTTCATGTCCCACATGTCGAGATGACTGGGGCCGCCGTTCAGAAACAGGATGATGCAGGCATCTGCTTTCGCCGTGGGACCATTTACCGGGCCTTCGCCGCGCGCCGCTTGTGATGCCAGCAGTTGAGGCAGGGTGAGACCGGCGGTACCCAGTGCGCCCACGCGTAACAATTCGCGGCGTGATAGACGACGGTCTGATAATCTGCCTGGCATACGCGATCTCCTGTGTACGGATTTGTTCCGGTGCGGAACTGGACCTATTTTAACACTCGACACCTGTGTAAGTCTATCGCGTAAGCGGTTCTTTATGTATCTGGCTGAGAAACTGAGGCTCGGGTCGTTTTTTTCAAAAAAACAGGTAACATTCGGACGACTTTTACGCTCAGTAATTTATCCGCGGGATTGTCGGGCTTCCCGCGGACTGGAAATCAGAACCAATTAGATCAACGGAATCTGAAAGAAAGGGATTCACAATGTGTAACAACTGTAATCTGAATATTGACGCGGAGCGGACAGACGAGTTCGGCCAGAAACTGCTGCAGATCGTCAATCACAGTGCGCTGTCATTCATGCTCTCCATCGGTCACCGGGCCCGGCTGTTTGACATCATGAGTGAGATGGAGCACGCCACCAGCGAGGCCATCGCAGAGCAGTCCGGTCTGAATGAACGCTATGTCCGCGAATGGCTGGGCGCGATGGTCACCGGTGGGATTGTCGAATATGACCCGGTATTAAAGACCTGTTTTCTCCCCGCCGAGCATGCCGCGTTGCTGACGCGGGCCGCCGGTTCGAATAACTTTGCGACGACAATGCAGTGGTTTTCCGTGCTCGGCTCGGTGGAAGATCGGATTGTCGACTGTTTCAGTGAAGGGGGCGGGGTCCCTTATTCGGAGTTCGCCCGTTTCCACGAAGTGATGGCGGAAGAGAGTTATAATTCGGTTGTGTGTGGTCTGTTCGAGCATATTCTGCCACTGGTACCCGGACTGGAAGACAAACTGAAAGCCGGCATTGAAGTGCTGGATATCGGCTGTGGCAGTGGACTGGCATTGATCGAAATGGCAGCCGCGTTTCCCCAAAGTCGCTTTAACGGCTTTGATATCTCGGAAGAATCGATCGGCAGGGCCCAGGCGTCCGCGGTGAAACGAGGCGTGACCAACGTGACTTTCCAGGTGCAGGATGTTTCCGAGATGAAAATGACCGATGCGTTTGATCTGATTACCGCCTTCGATGTGATTCACGATCAGGCCAAACCGGATCAGGTTCTTCGCGAAGTGAATGCGGCACTGAAGCCGGGCGGCACCTTCCTGATGCAGGATATCGCCGCCTCCAGCAATGTGGAGCAGAACATCACCAATCCACTGGGGCCGATGTTCTATACCATATCGACCATGCACTGCATGACCGTCTCTCTGGCCCAGGGGGGCGCGGGGCTGGGAACCTGCTGGGGGAAAGAACTGGCCTGTTCAATGCTGGAAGAAGCGGGCTTCAATAATATTGATGTTCAGGAGCTGCCTCACGATATTATGAATTATTTTTACACAATGACGAAAATGAGTTGAACAGGTTGTTGTGAACCGTGTCTCTACAGGGAGTGGGAACCGGATGTTTCTACTCCCTGTTTTCATTGTACTTAGGGCAAATAATTTCGCGGACCTTGATCTGGAATCAGCCGGGGAATTAAAATAGGATATCGGGGTTTAATTTTAGTTGGATGACAGCACAGGCTGCCTATAATTTGATATGAGTACAGGTCTGATCCATCTCATGAGAGAAAATCTGAAGAATCAGCAAAGAATGTGATGTTTAAGGCCTTTCCAAGTGTTGAATATAGTGCAAAAATGCCGATTATAAGGAATAAATCTGTTACGTTGAGTTTGCCGTTCAAAGGAGTGATGGTAAGCAGGCCGTGATGGAAAGCGCGGATGTCTGGAGCCGGAACTTCAATGCTCGCAAGGGATTGAAAGGAATCGCCCGACAGACGAAATGATGCATGTAAATTGTGAAAACCAAGTGTGGCCTACTCCTGCGTCTTTCCCTCCTTCTGCGGGGTCTGAAGCAATTCAGTCCCGAACCATGTCTGAGAGAGCACATCGCGTTTTCCACGGTTTCAACTTTTCAGTGATGAAGTGTCTGGTTTTTCCTAATCGAGAAGCAGGACCAGACCAGCGAACCCGTCTTTTCATCGAGCGGCAGTCGCGATCACCGGGGAGACAGACCATTAAAAATATTTTTTCATTCAACTGAGACTGTACCGCCTGAACTCAGGCGACTACCGGGGAGTAAACAAAAGAATGTCGACCACTGATGTGTCTGGTGCTAATGGCAAGATCAGCGAACAACTGGATGCTGTTGTAATTCGTTTTTGTGGAGATAGTGGCGATGGAATGCAGCTGGCCGGCACGCAGTTCACGAATGTGTCCGCTGTCTTTGGTAACGATGTCAGCACACTGCCTGACTTTCCCGCAGAAATCCGCGCACCTGCCGGTACGCTGGGCGGAGTCAGTGGATTCCAGATCTGCTTCTCCAGCTCAGACATTTACACTCCTGGTGATGAAGTCGATACGTTAATCGCCATGAACCCGGCGGCGTTGAAAACCAACGTAGCCGATCTCAAGCGGGGCGGAACACTGATCGTCAACGAAGACGCATTCGAGAAATCGAACCTGTCCAAAGCCGGATACGACAGTAACCCGCTGGACGATGAAGAATCTCTGGCTGCCTACCAGCTGCAGAAAGTGCCAATGACCAGTTTGACGCGCGACGCCGTCGCCGAACTGGGACTTTCGCCACGTGAAGCAGAACGCTGCAAAAACTTTTTCGCGATGGGGCTGGTGTACTGGCTCTATCAGCGCGATGCGACCCCGACTGAAGAGTGGGTCAAAAGCAAGTTCGCGAAAAAACCGGAACTGGTCGAAGCAAACCTCAAAGCTTTACACGCCGGCTATAATTACGGCATTACCACCGAAGCGATCACCGTGCATTACCGCGTTGATCCCGCGGATCTGCCTTCCGGCAATTACCGCAAGGTGACTGGTAACGAAGCACTGGCATTCGGTTTTGTGACGGCAGCGAAACTGGCCGGCAAACAGTTGTTCTACGGCGGTTACCCGATCACTCCCGCCAGTGATATTCTGCACGAACTTTCCAAACTGAAAAATTTCAACGTGGTCACTTTCCAGGCAGAAGATGAAATCGCTGCGATTACCAGCGTCGTTGGTGCCTCTTTTGCCGGCGATCTGGCGATTACTGCCAGCAGTGGTCCCGGAATCGCTCTCAAAGGTGAAGGTATGGGACTGGCAGCGATTATGGAATTGCCGCTGGTCGTAGTTGATGTCCAGCGCGGCGGACCCAGCACGGGGCTGCCCACCAAGACAGAACAGTCGGACCTGTATATGTGCATGTTCGGCCGCAACGGTGACTGCCCGATGCCTCTCATCGCTCCTGCGACACCGGCAGACTGCTTCGAGATGGCTCAGGAAGCACTGCGAATCGCGGTGGAATTCATGACTCCCGTGCTCTTGCTCAGTGACGGTTATATTGCCAATGGTGCCGAGCCCTGGAAGATTCCGGATGTCTCGTCACTCAAACCAATTCCGATCGTCCAGGAAAATACACAGACGAATGGGGAATTCATGCCCTACCTGCGGAATGAAAAGAAAACCCGTCCCTGGGTCATTCCCGGTACACCGGGTTGCGAACACCGCGTGGGGGGTCTGGAAAAATCAGACGTGACAGGTAATGTGAATTACTCTCCCGAAAACCATCAGTTTATGACCACACTCCGGGCAGAGAAAATTGCCGGGATTGCAGACTTTATTCCCGAACAGACCGTCGAAGGTCCTGAGTCGGGAGACCTGCTGGTGATCAGCTGGGGGGGAACCTACGGGGCGGTTCGCACTGCGGTCAAACAGTCGGTTCAGGAAGGTCTGTCGGTGGCGCACGCCCATATTCGCTACCTGAATCCGTTCCCGAAAAATCTGGGCGATCTGATCAAGAAATATAAGAAGGTCCTGATTCCCGAGCTGAATACCGGACAGTTACGGATGATCATTCGTGGTACCTACCTGGCTGATGCTGTCGGCCTGAATAAAGTCCAGGGGAAACCGTTCCTGATCAGTGAAGTGAAAGATAAAATCAGAGAGATGATCAAAGAGAGCTGATCTCAACGGATGCCATCTGATCTGATACCTTTATAAACCAGTTTAAAAACGAGTTATTGCGTTTAAGGATAGTTAAAAATGAGCGTTGATGTCACACTGCCTGTCCTCTCGCCAAAAGATTTTGCCAGCGATCAGGAAATCCGCTGGTGCCCACGCTGTGGCGATTACTCTATTCTCGCCCAGATGAAAAAAGTCCTGCCGACTCTGGGTATTCCCAAAGAGAAGTTTGTGTTCGTTTCCGGAATTGGCTGCTCCAGCCGTTTCCCGTACTACATGGATACCTACGGGATGCACAGTATTCACGGTCGGGCTCCTGCGATTGCCACCGGCGTCAAACTGGCGAATCCGGATCTGCAGGTCTGGGTGATCACCGGTGATGGCGATTCGCTGTCGATCGGCGGGAATCACTTCATGCACGTATTGCGGCGCAACGTGGATCTGAAAGTGATCATGTTCAACAACCAGATTTATGGTTTGACCAAAGGTCAATACTCGCCTACCAGTCCTACCGGGACCAAAACGAAAAGTACGCCTTTCGGTTCGGTGGATCGGCCATTGAACCCGCTGTCGGTGGCCATCGGTGCCCGGGCGACATTCGCGGCCCGGTCGGTTGATGTGGATATCAAACACCTCTGTTACGTTCTCGAACGGGCAGCACAACACAAAGGATCTGCCTTTGTGGAAGTCTATCAGGACTGTAATGTCTTTAACTCGGGTGCGTTTGAATTTGCTTCCAAGAAGGACCAGAAAGCAGAAAACGTGATTTACCTTGAGCATGGTAAGCCGTTGATCTTTGGAAAAAATCGCGATAAAGGCGTTCGCCTCAATAGTCACGACCAGCCGGAAGTGGTCGAATTGGGCAAAGGGGTCACGGAAGACGATCTGCTGTTCCACGATGAAAAGTCAGAAGACATGAACCTGGCGTTTCTGCTGGCCAGCATGCGATATCCGGAAATGCCCGAACCCATGGGGGTCTTCCGCTGTGTCGAACATCCTACCTATAACGACGCCGTCTACAACCAGGTGGAATCCGCCACCGAACGTAACGGCGATGGGGATCTGGAAGCGCTGTTCAACACCGGTGATACCTGGACCGTGTAAACGGCTCAGATCGAAAATAAAAAAAGGCGTTACAGTGAATTCTGTAACGCCTTTTTTATATTGATCACATCTGAATCTCAGTGGAAACAGATCACGGTGAGGCTTTACTGCGATGCTTCTTCGCCAAACGAAAGTCGCATCTGGCGTGACTCGGCCGGGTCAAGTTCTTTGAACAGCAGGCTGGGTTGAATGCCTTTGTTGTTCTGGTACTTGTCGCTGTTATATTCGACGATTTCACCGATGGGCGTGTTATAAATAATCTGACAGATGGCGACGCCTGCGTAAATCCGAACGGGCTGGGCCACCGTGATTTCCAAGGTCCAGTAACCACAGAATCCGATATCGCCGACGCCCGCGGTCGCGTGTACGGAAATTCCCAGACGTCCGATCGACGAGCGTCCTTCGAGGAGTGGCACCAGGTTATGGGTTTCGGTTCGTTCCACGGTCCGTCCCAGGTAGAGTTGCCCGGGATAGAGCACCATCCCTTCTTCCGGAATCACATATTTCCCCAGGCGATTCGGGCGGGCCATGTCCAGCACGATTTCCTCGTAGACCATCAACTCGTTATGCAGGCAGAGGTTATAGCTGTTCGGGTTCAGATATTTTTCGTGATAAGGTTCAATGACAATATCTGTTCCCAGGCGTGCTTTGATTTCTTTCCCGGTCAGGATCATTGGCTTCTCATTATGGTGAAGGTTGGATGTAGACGCTGCATACTGGAACCATAAACCGACGCGAACCGGCTTTCAACGGTTTGGACGGGTGTTTTCGGAAACAGAGCCAAGTACCAGGAATCCACTGGTGAAAAGCGTTCACTCCGTGAGCGGCTTCAGGCCGATCCGCGGGCAGATTTTGAGCAGGCTGCATTCCGTACAGCGCGGTTTGCGGGCCACGCAGGTGGCACGGCCGTGTAGAATGACCCGATGGGAAAAGGCGATCCATTCTTTTTTCGGCAGGACTTCCATCAGGTCGCGTTCAATGATCTCCGGGTTTTTACTGGTGGTCAGCCCGAAGATATTGCAGATGCGTTTGACGTGCGTATCAACGACCACGCCACTGGGAATTCCGAATGCAGTTCCGAGAACCACATTGGCTGTTTTACGGCCGACACCCGGTAATGCCACCAGTTCTTTGAGCGTGCGGGGAATCTCGCCTGCATATTGTTCCGTGACAGCCAAAGCCATCTTGCGAATGTTGGTCGCCTTGGCGCGGAAAAAGCCAAGCGGGTACACAATCTTTTCAACATCGGCCTGTTTACTGGTCGCCAGTTTTTCCGCCGTCGGATATTTCTTGAACAGAGTCGGCGTAGTTGCATTTACGCGTTCGTCAGTGCATTGTGCGGAGAGAATGGTCGCGACGAGCAGCTGAAACGGCGAATCATGAATCAGCGCGCACTCCGGTTCCGGGAACAGTCGAGCCAGTCCCCTCGCGATTTTGCGGGCATGTTTCTTTTTGTCATCAAGTGAGTCGCTATAACCGGAACCTGCTGCAATCTGCGAATTATTTTTAGCCATATTCTGCGTGACAATTCCCAAAATGAAGTGCTACTCTCACTGACATGTTTTCATCAGCCAGCTGAGTGTGATAAATGAACTTAGTATGGGGGACTTAGAATGCTTTTTCAATGTACGGGGTTGGAATATAAATAATGGTAGCAGACAACGCAGTGATCGAGCAGCAGTTAAAGACCATTTCCGGAATGGTTCCTGTATTGAATCTGGAAGATTACGTTCTCCTGCCGCATGCTGTCATTCCACTCCGCTTTACCGCCCCCGCTGACTGCCAGTTGATCGATGATGCTCTGAATGCCCATGGTTTCATTGCCGTCGATCTTAAGCAGACGTGCCCTGCTGCGGGAACCGAACTTTCAATGGAATCCGGAATTCGTACCGTATGCGTCGCTTCCATTCTGGCGCCGTATCAAATGCAGTCGGGAGCCCGTTCGATTCTGCTGCAGGGATTATGTCGCGCACAGATGGTTGTCTTACAGAATTCAGAGCTGCCTTATCAGAAAACATTGCTGGATCTGAAAACAGATTATTATGCTGACCAGCCTGTCATTCACCGCGAACATCGTCAGCTGGAACTGCTGGAACTCTATTCCCGCCTCTATATGGATCACGCTTCCAATCCGATGTATTATCACCAGTTGCATCGCGAAGTCAGTCTGGGGACCCTTTGTGATACGCTCGCGGGGACGATCAGGCTGGAACCTGCCCTGGGGCAGATGCTCCTGTATGAACAGGATGTCGACCTTCGCAGTGATCTGCTGTTGAGCTTTTTTAAGAACAGGCTCCGCGAACGGCAGCAGAGCCCCGCGACACAAGCACTTTCAACTGACTTCAGTTGTAACTGAATTCCGCAAGCCTTTCTTTCTTGAGGCAGCTTCTCCGGTCGCGTAAGATAAAAGTTCAATCTTACTGACGATACTGCTTCCACCCTGGATGGCTCAACCGGAGAACAGCTGAAATGAAAAATCGCTTGATCGCTGTATTATGGCTATTCCTGCTCGGAATGCTCTGCACGGGCGTTGTCAGAGCGGATTCAGAAGCGTCAGCAAAGAAACGTCCGAACATACTGTTCTGTATCGCCGACGATGCCTCATTCCCGCACATGGGCGCGTACGGTTGTTCCTGGGTCAAAACGCCCGGCTTTGATCGAGTCGCGCGGGAAGGCCTGCTCTTCAACAACGCTTATACGCCGAATGCCAAGTGTGCGCCTTCACGGGCCTGTATCCTGACCGGCCGCAATTCCTGGCAGCTGAAAGAAGCCGGCAATCACATGGCGTTTTTTCCACCGGAGTTTAAAACCTATGTCGAATCTCTGGCAGACAATGGTTATGCCGTGGGGAAGACAGCGAAAGGCTGGGCTCCTGGAGTTGCCGTCGATGCGAACGGCAAACGCCGCGACCTGGCAGGACCCGCGTTCAATCAGAAAAAGACCAGGCCCCCCGCCAGCGGTATTTCACCCATCGATTACGCTGCCAACTTCGAACTGTTTCTTAAGCAGAGCGCCGCAGAAAAACCGTGGTGTTTCTGGTATGGCGGATTTGAACCGCATCGGGGTTATGAATACGGGGCGGGTGTAAAGAAAGCCGGTAAGAAAATTACCGATATTGATCGCGTTCCCGCTTACTGGCCTGATAACGAAACCATTCGCACGGACATGCTCGATTATGCCTACGAGATTGAATACTTCGACCAGCATCTGGTGCGCATGCTGAATCTGCTGGAGCAGCGGGGCGAACTGGATAATACGCTGGTGGTCGTGACCGCCGATAACGGGATGCCGTTTCCTCGTGTGAAGGGACAGGAGTATGAACGTTCCAATCATCTGCCCCTGGCCATCATGTGGAAGCAGGGCATTCCTACCGGTAACCGGGTGATCGAAGATTATGTCAGTTTCATTGATTTCGCGCCGACATTTCTGGAAGCCGCCGGCCTGACCACAGAAGCTGCGGGCATGCAGCCGATCACCGGACGCAGTCTGTCGGATATTTTCCAGTCAGAAAAATCGGGCATGGTCAATCCAGAACGCGACCATGTTTTAATCGGTAAAGAACGTCATGACATCGGCAGACCCCATGATCAGGGTTATCCGATTCGGGGCATCGTCAAGCAGGGGATGCTTTATCTCAAGAATGATGAACCCGGACGCTGGCCCGCCGGGAATCCCGAAACCGGTTATCTCAACTGCGATGGCAGCCCTACTAAATCTGTCATACTGCAACTGCGTCGCGACGGGAAACAGGCAGACTTCTGGGAATGGGCATTTGGCAGACGTCCGGCTGAGGAACTGTATGCCATCAGTGAAGATCCGGAGTGTATGCGGAACCTGGCAGCACTGCCCGCCCATCAGGGGGTGAAGAATTCACTGAAAAAACAGTTGCAGGACGAATTGACGGCACAAAAAGATCCGCGGGTGCTGGGGAATGGTTCGATCTTCGAGAAGTATGAATACTCCGATCCTCGAACACGTCATTTTTATGAACGCTTTATGCAAGGCGAGAAAATCAAAGCAGGCTGGGTCAATGAAACGGACTTTGAGTCGCAACCGCTTGACTGACGGCGCTGGTTAGTGCTCGTCTTTGTCGGCGGACAGATAACCGGCGGAAGACTGTAAGTATTTCTGGCGACGTCGATTGGAATCCTGTGAGGCTGCGGAGAGTCCCGCTTTCAGATCTTCCAGATTTGCCTGGCAGTAGCGGCAGCCGGTCTCCGTTAAATGGAATTCAATAAATTCGTGATACGCGGGAGGCAGTGTTTCGAGGAGATAGCCTCCCAGCTGACTGCGCGAAGGGCAGCTCAACCGATTTCGCCTCCAGATCTCTCCCACCGAATGCACGCCATCATTCCTCTGACGTGACAGCGACGCGAGGCGAACCCGCAGTGAATCTGAGCTGCGGAGTGTGGCTTCGACCTGTGACATCAGATCTACCGACAGATTTTCATCCAGGTAAGCCAGCAGTTCCTGGTCTGTAAACGGTTTTTCTGACATGACTTGAGAGCCTCGCTCCTGACAGAATCTGTGATGTTTTGGCTGAGAGAACAATTTCTATTATGCGTGAACGGCCCCAGGCTTTAAAGGTGATTTGTGTAAACAGTTGGGTAATTCTGAGAAAATCGAGAGAGAGTTTGTTCCGTTTGAAAGATCGGGGAGAGTTTTGTGAATTTATCAAAAAATCGGGTCAGGTAAGCCCTTTTTCCAGATCGTCAAACCGGTTTCTCCTGCCGGAATGGTTGTCGCTGACAGCTTTGCTCGTTAGCATACGCTTAATACATCGACGCGCTTAAGTTGCGCCTGGTGGCGCGTGAATACTGTCGCCGCTCAAATCTACGGTTACCCGGTTTCGGCACCGCACTTCTTCAGTGATGTACAATCAGTTCGTCATATTACAAACTGAAGGATGTAAGTCGGTTGGGAGCGGGGCGCTTTTTTGTCTGTCTTGAAGAATTGAAGGAATCACAGTGGCTGCTCAAGCAAATGCCTTATCATTAGAAGAGTTGAAGGAAAAAGGTAAAGTCCTTCGTCGTCTGATCATCCGTATGACCACTGAGGCCGGAAGTGGACATCCCAGCAGCAGCCTGTCTGCTGTGGAAGTTGTGAACGCACTCTGGTTTGGTGGTTTCATGAAATACGATCCCGAAAATCCGAACTGGGAAGCCCGCGATCGTTTCATTCTGAGTAAAGGCCACGCGGTTCCCGTGCTGTACGCAGCCATGGCAGAAGCCGGTTACTTCTCGGAAGAGGATGTGATGACCCTTCGTAAACTGGGCAGCCCGTTTGAAGGTCACCCCAATATGAAACGTCTGCCCGGTATTGAAGCCTCAACGGGTTCACTGGGACAGGGACTTTCCTTGGGAATCGGACAGGCCCTCGGTGCACGCCTGAACGACAACGGTTCGAACGTTTTCGTTGTCATCGGCGACGGGGAAATGGGCGAAGGTCAGGTCTGGGAAGCATTGGCAGCGGCTGAAAAATACAAGCTGGGCAACCTGACTGCGATCATCGATCAGAACGGATATCAGCAGACCGGCGCGACTCACGATGTACTTGATCTGGGTTCCTTTGAAGAAAAAATCTCTGCTTTCGGCTGGTATACACAGACAATTGAAGGCAACGACCAGGCAGCGGTTGTCGAAGCCCTGGAAAATGCGGCCAAAGTCACAGACCGTCCCAAAGCTATTATTTCAAAGACGAAAAAAGGGTATGGAATTCTTCCCGTCCTGGAAGAAACTGGCGATGTGAACTATCACGGTAAGCCGCTTTCACCGGAACTGGCAGAAAAAGCTCTGGCGTTTCTTGCTTAGAACCCCTGCCGGCAGGTGGCCTCGAACGGAAACCGTTCCGGGCATTTGAACACCGCTGGAGGATCGAATCAAATAACATCTAAAGTTAACACATACAAAAAAGAGACTGATCATTATGTATTTAGGCGAACAGAGTGGATTGAAAATCGGACAAGCCACCCGCGATGCGTTTGGTGATGCATTAAAAGAACTGGGTGATAAATTTCCGGGAGTTGTGACGGTAGACGGCGATGTCGGGAACTCAACCCGAACAGAAGTGTTTGCCCAGGCCTATCCGGAACGGGCCTTCAATGTTGGAATTGCAGAAAGCAATATGGTCAGTGTGGCCGGCGGTCTGGCTTCTACGGGGCATATCCCGGTGGTTGCCAGCTTCGCTGCATTCCTGCTGTGTAATGCATACGACCAGATCAGAATGTCGATTTCATTTCCCAACATGAACGTCAAACTGGTAGGAACCCATGCCGGTATTTCGATCGGCGAAGATGGTCCTTCCCAGATGGGTATCGAAGATGTCTCACTGGCCTGCAGTCTGCCGGGCATGGTTGTGATTGTCACCGCTGACGCCGTTTCCACAAAAGCGGCAACCGCTGCCATGCTGGAATACGAGGGACCTGTTTACCTGCGTCTGGGACGTCCCAAAGTATCTGAAATTTATTCCGCTGGAGATACCTTCGAGATCGGCAAAGCCAATACCGTTCGTGAAGGTGACGATGTGACGATTATCGCCAACGGTCTGATGGTCGCCGGTGCGATTGATGCTGCGACAAAACTGGCCGAAGAAGGCGTCAGTGTACGTGTCATCGACATGCATACTGTGAAACCACTGGATGTGGAGGCCGTTCAGAAAGCCGCGCATGAAACCGGCGCGATTGTCGTTGCTGAAGAACACCTCGCTCATGGTGGATTGGGATCTGCAGTCGCAATGGCAGTTTCGCAGACCAATCCGGTTCCCATGGCTTACGTTAATGTGGGTGACTGTTTCGCAGAAAGTGGAGATCCCCAGGGTCTGCTGGACAAATACGGTCTGACTGTTGCTGCGATTGTTGAAGCGGTCAAAAAAGTAAAATAAGGAATCACAGGCCCTCTTGGGATTTCACAAGGGGGCCTTTCTATTCCTGTATCAGAGTTTCTGATTCTAAGTCCCGTTCACATTTTGTGAGAGAACTTTGTGACTGAGTTTCGCGCGTTTCATAATACCGACCCACCACAGCTGCTGAGATTATGGCATGCTGCAGGACTGGGTAGAGGAGCCGCGGAATGTCTCAGCAACGATGCCTTCGAAGTTCTGATTTTCTCACAACCCTACTTCGATCCTGAAGGGTTGATCGTTGCAGAAGAGAATGGCGAACGGGTCGGATTTATTCTTGCCGGTTTTGGAGCCAATGAGGAAGGATCTGCGCTGGACTATACCAAGGGCGTGATCTGTGCAGTCATTGTGCACCCGGATTACCGTCGCCGTGGAATCGGTCGCGAACTGGTGCGACGAGCAGTAGAGTACCTCAAATCCAAAGGAGCGACCGAGATTACTGCGGGACCTTCCGGGCAGCGATCCCCGTATCTGGTGGGCCTGTATGGGGGCACCCGTCCTTCCGGTTTTCTCCTCTCTGATCCGCTGGCGGCTCCCTTCTTCGAAAGCCTGGGTTTTGAATCAATCGGTTCAACCCGCATCTACCAGCGCGATCTGCTCGGCCAGAAACCGCCGATCAAATTTCACCTGGTCACAATCCGTCGGAAAATGCAGTTGAATATTTCCGATGATTACCAGGCGCCCAACTGGTGGTGGCTCACCCGACTGGGACGACTCGAAACGTTGCATTTTGAACTCGCTTCCAAAACTGGTGAGCCGGCTGTCGCTTCTGCCACCATCATTGGCCTGGATCTCTATATCCCCAAATGGGAAGAACGTGTAATCGGGCTGACCGACGTGTTTGTGAATGAAGCGGAACGCGGCAAAGGGTATGGCCAGTCATTACTGCTGGAAATCGCCCGTCGACTGCAGGATGAACTGATCACCAAGCTCGAACTGCATGTCGACGAAACCAATACGGTTGCCTGGAATGTCGCAGAGGCGGTTGGCTACTATCAGGTTGATACTGGTATTGTATATCAACTGATTTCACGTTAGCGTGTAATAGGATAGTGATGTCGCCTTTGGCAGACGGCATCAGTATTGTGGGACAGTGTTTTCAGAACGCACCCACAATGATCCATAGCGTCACTCGATCATTTAGAGGCGGGCTGGATGATCCTGCGGACGCGACAGCAAAACTGGACACAGGCTACACTTGCAAAGGTAACCGTACATGGCGGCACTGTATATCACTGAAGACGACGTTCGCTCTCTGATGGACATGGAGAAATCCATATTGATCACACACAAGGTCTTCAAGGAACTGGCCGCCGGTCGAGCAAACAATGAGCCTCGACAACGGGTCAAAGCTCCCGGAATCATGTTACATACCATGTCTGCCGCCAGTGAATATCTGGGGTATGTCGGCTGGAAAGCCTATACGACCACCAGGGATGCTGCCCAGTTCCACGTTGCCATCTACGATCAGGAGACCGGCGAAATGCGGGCTTTGATCGAAGGAGATTTTCTTGGCCAGCTCCGCACCGGCGCTGCCAGTGGAGTGGCAACTGAATATATGGCGCGACCCGATTCCAAAGTCGTTGGACTGTTCGGCACAGGCCTGCAGGCACGCACACAATTGCAGGCCGTCTGTTTAACACGAAAAATTGAATTCGTGTCAGTCTACTCGCGCAACTTCGAGCATTGCAGCAAGTTTGCAGAAGAAATGACCGAGTTGTGTGATGTCGAAGTCACCGCTTCACACTCACCCGATGAAACCGCGGCGGAAAAAGATATTGTCATCTGTGCCACCAGCAGTAAAACCCCACTGTTTGACGGGCGTGTGCTTGATGAAGGGACGCATCTCAATGTGATCGGATCCAATCATCGCTCGCGACGGGAAATTGACCGTACAACCATTAAACGGGCTGACGTGATTGTCTGCGATGATATTGAACAATGCAAAATCGAAGCAGGCGACTTTATGCAGCCTGTCGACGAAGGCATTACCGACTGGCGGTTGATGCATAACCTGTGTGAAATTGTCGCGGAACGCGAAACCGGCCGGGCCACCGATGATCAGGTCACACTGTTTAAATCCGTCGGCCTGGCGGTCGAAGATATCGCCATGGGCGTCAAAGTGTATGAACTGGCCCTGGAGGAAGGGCTGGGCGTTGACTTGCCGTTTTAAAACAGGGATCCCGCGAAACTGATCGATCAGACATCGCGTTTTTCCTGCAGCTTGACTGCCTGGTAGATCTGTTCCATTTCCTGCAGGGATGCTTCCTGAATCGAACCACCGGTCCGCTCCAGTTCCTGTTCAATTTTCTGCACGCGCTCTTGAAACTTGCTGTTGCTTTTTCGAAGCGCTTCTTCGGGATTGATCTTCCAGCGGCGGGCGATATTGGCAACGACGAACAGAATGTCTCCCAGTTCCCCTTCCACGCGTTCACGCAGCTCCGGGTCAGCGAGTTCCGTGTCAGCAACGATCTCCGCCTCCACGGTGGCCGGCGTGTGAGGAATCTGACCGTCGGGAAAAATTTCGTCCGCCAGTTCCTGAATTTCTTCCCGGAGTTTATCAAACAGCATGTCGCGATGCGGAAAATCGTATCCCACTTTGGCAGCTTTTTCCGCCACGCGTGACGCCCGGGCTAATGCCGGAAGTGCCGCAGGCAGGCCGTCAAAAATCGAACGCCGCTGCTTTTCCTGTTCCTTAATCTGGTCCCAGTTGCGACGCACCTCATCCGGTGTCTCCGCGGCAACATCCCCGAACACATGCGGATGGCGTTCGATCATTTTCTGAGTCAGTCGATCGACGACGTGCGTCAGATCAAATCGACCTTCGTCGGCGGCAATCTGAGCGTCGAGTACAATCTGCAGCAGAAGATCCCCCAGTTCTTCAATGATATGTTCATCATTGCCTGAATCGATGGCTTCCAGCAGTTCGTAGGTTTCTTCCAGCGTATAAGGCTTGATCGTCTCCAGTGTCTGTTCCCGATCCCACGGACAGCCTTCCGGTGAACGCAGACGGGCGATTACATCGCAAAGCTTTTCAAATGCAGGGGTTAGGATGCTATAATCGGGGGGAGTTCCCGGCAGGGGATCTCCCGCGCCAGTGGGACCAGCAGGCTGTGATTGATAATCAGATTCTGTCATATGTTCGACCGGTTGATTCACCTGTGAGCGGTTATCGTGTAGGATTAAGGTATCGTAGCGAATTTAGTTCGTTCTGAAAATTCACAATAAAAATGAGAGGCCGAAATCATGAGTTTTCTCAGGAATCGTTTATTAACTGTCTGTCTGCTGCTGCTGACATCTGTGGCAGTTGCTGAGGCGCAACAGGCTGATGAAAAGGACGCAGGCGCTACTGAGCAGGCGCAGAGGGAACAAAAACTGGAACAGCAGATGAGCGGGGCAACGCTGGTCGGGCATTTCAGTGTCGATGGAAAACAGAACGGCAAACCTCCCCGCGAAGAACGCTATGAGATTGCGTCCATGAAAAAACTGCAGGGAGATCAGTGGCTGATCACTGCCCGTATTAAATACGGCGATAATGATGTGAACGTCCCGATGCCTCTGAATGTTTTCTGGGCAGGCGACACCCCCGTCATTTCTCTGACCAACATGACCATTCCGGGTCTGGGAACCTTCACATCTCGCGTGATGTTCTTCGAAGGCCGCTACGCCGGTACCTGGCAGCATGGTAAAGTCGGCGGAAATCTCTGGGGCAAAATTGAATACGCCGAACAGAAATCAGAATCGCAGGATGAGAAATAAAAACCGTGACGTATCAAAGAACTGAGGAAACTGCATCCATGTCAAAACTTGTATTGTTCGTTCTCTTCGTATCCGGGATTTGCGCTTTGAATCAGGAAAACCTGTCAGCAGCGGAAAACGTCGCTGAGGCAAAACAGAAACCGGCCAGGCTGAAGCTCATCAAAGTCAAAAGCAGTCTGGATGACAGCTTGCAGCCTTCCATGTTCTGGGCGCCCGCTTCGGCAAAAACCACTCCGACACCACTGTTTGTCTTCCTGCATTCCTGGAGTGGCAATTATAAGCAGAACAATGCGAAGTGGCTGCAGGAAGCAGAACAGCGTGGCTGGATTTATCTGCATCCTGATTTTCGGGGCGTCAACCAGCAGCCCGAAGCCTGTGGATCCCGACTGGCGCGACAGGATATCCTGGACGCCATCGAATATGTCATCAAACACTACAACGTAGACCAGTCACGTATTTATCTGGCCGGTTCTTCGGGAGGCGGACACATGACAATGCTGATGGCCGGTCATCACCCTGATCGTTTCTCAGCCGCTTCCGCCTGGGTGGGCATCAGTGATCTGGCAGAGTGGTATCGATTTCACCTGAAAGATGGTGTGCCCCAGAATTATGCCCGCATGATTTTAAAATCGTTGACTGACAAGCCGGGTACTTCAGAGGAGATCGATGTGCAATACCGCGATCGTTCTCCTTTATTCTGGATCGACAATGCTACGGAATTACCCCTTGATCTCAATGCCGGTGTGACGGATGGCCAGACCGGTTCCGTTCCTTTCGCGCATACAATTAATGCTTTTAATGTTCTGGCGAAAAAGAACCAGACGGCCCCTGTGACTGAGGCGGAAATAGAGCAGCTGTGGAATCAGGGCACACTGACAAATCCTCAAGTCTCCGATCAGGAGACCGATGAAACTTATGGACGCGAAATTCATCTCCGACGTAAATCGGGCAATGCACGCGTCACGATTTTCCAGGGAGGTCATGAAGGCTTACCGGAACCTGCCTGCGAATGGCTGTCGAAACAGTCACGCGACACTTCTGGCTTCGGTAAGTAAGCCGCAGAAACATGTTGAAGTAACTTGTATCAGACTTTCTGGTGAAGCAGTGTCGACCAGGCAGGATGAGTAAAGGTTACGGACTGCGTGTGTTATAGGGATTCTTTCACGGCGGCAACCGAATCAACTGCTCGAAGGCTGTTTCGGTCGATTGAGTATTCAAACCGGGGACTTCAATCGCATACAATAGAACCTGCCTCAAAAACTTTTGATGTGCGTGCGAATCATTCAACCTGAGAGCCAGTAACTTTGGACCGTCAACAGCAACGAATTGCAGAAGATCTTTCCAGTCTGATTGCAGGTGATGTGCGATGCGATCCCGTTGCGTTGTCAATTTATGCCAGCGATGCCAGCCTGTATCAGGTTCCACCACTGTGTATTGCCTTTCCCCGTGATCGAAATGATCTGATCTCGATTGCCCGCTATGCCTCGGAGATGAATATTCCGATGATTCCACGCGGGGCAGGGACTGGCCTGGTCGGTGACGCCATCGGCAGCGGGATCGTCATCGACTGCGCACGCTACATGAATGCCTTTGAGTTGATCAATGATAAACTGGTCCATGTTCAGCCAGGTGTTGTGCACGCACAGTTGAATCGCTATCTGAAAACACAGGGACTCTATTTTCCCCCCGATCCCTCCAATACTGAAGTCACGACACTGGGCAGTATGCTGGCAATCGATGCCGCCGGCTCCAGGGCGATTCGCGTGGGCTCGACTCGCGACTATATCAATCGACTGGAATTGATCCTCGCAGATGGAACCTGCTTCGAAGCAGGAAATGAAAGCCTGTCGATTCTGAATCAGCCCTCTCCCATGGGGTCCGGAACATCACTCCTGAGCGAGCCGACGCCGGAAGCGCGTGGCGAACAAGCTAAACGTACGATTTTGAGTAAACTCTCCAAGCTGCTGAATGATCATGCCGCCTTGATTCAGGAGAAACAACGGTCCGGGATTCCCAACTGCAGCGGCTATTATCTCAAAGGGATTAAAAGTCGACAAAATCTGAATCTGGCACGCATGCTGGTTGGTTCGGAAGGCACGCTGGCTCTGTTTTCTTCCGCACTGGTGCATGTCTCCCCGTTACCCGCGCATCGGGGAGTAGCGCTCCTGCTGTTCGGGGATCTGGCCTCTGCCATCAAAGCTGTGCAGACCATCATTCACGAACAGCCCTCAGCCTGCGATCTTCTGGATCGGCGTCTGCTCTCCCTGGCCCGCGATGCAGATCCCCGCTTCGCTTCCCTGATCTCTCCTGCCGCCGAAGCAGCATTGCTGGTCGAGCAGGTGGGTTTCAGTGATGCGCAGGTCCAGCAGCGACTGCATAATGTGATTCTCGCTGTGAAAAATATCAATTCCCGGGTGGTTGTCGCCATGGAATCCCATCAATCAGACGAAGTCGACTTCCTCTGGTCACTGCCGCAGAAAGTGGTCCCTTCCCTCAGTCGTCTTCCGGGTGAATCACGGCCTCAACCGTTTGTCGAAGATATCGCAGTGCCCCCCGAATGCCTGTACGAGTTCTCCCAAAAAGCCCAGAAAGTCTTTCAGAAGCATCAGATTACCGCAACTTTATATGCCCATGCCGCATCCGGGCAGATTCACCTGCGTCCCTTTTTACCGGCGCTGACCGATCAGAATGCACCCATTCTGGAAACCATTGCCCGTGAACTCTACCAGACGGTCTTTGCCCTGAATGGAACAATCAGCGGCGAGCATGGTGACGGCCTGGCACGCACCGCCTTCATTCGTTCTCAATATGGTGATCTGTATCGCGTGTTTCGACAGGTTAAAGATATTTTTGATCCGCATAATCTGCTGAACCCGGGCAAAATTATCAACGATGATCCGCATGTCACCATTCGTAATTTAAGACCGGTTCCTGAAAAGTTCCCCGAACTGGTCGAGCTTCAGCTCGCCTGGTCACCACAGGAACTGCAGGAAGAGGCGTCACGCTGTAATGGCTGTGGTTCCTGTCGACGCCAGGATGCCGGTTCCAGGATGTGTCCCGTCTTTCGAATTGCCCCGGACGAAGAAGCCTCTCCCCGTGCCAAAGCCAATCTCTTTCGCGGACTGCTCTCCGGTGCCCTGCATCCCAATGAACTCTCCTCAGCAGAAACCAAACATCTGGCAGACACCTGTTTCAACTGTAAGCAGTGCCAGCTGGATTGTCCCTCAACCGTCAACATTCCCCAGATGGCCATCGAGGCTAAAGCGGCTTACGTCTCTGCGAACGGTCTTGATCATACCGACTGGATCTTGTCACGGGCCCATTCATTCGGGGCATTGGGCAGTACACTTTCGATGGCGGCGAACTGGGCGATCAATAATACGACCACCCGCTGGCTCATGGAAAAAATGATGGGCATTCACCGGGACCGCAAGCTCCCTTTCTTTTCGCGGCGGTCATTCCTGAGATCGGTCCCCAAGAAATATCTGAAACGACCTCGACCCGGCAGTGATCCGAATCTGGTCATCTTTTTTGTCGACTATTATGCCAACTATCACGATCCGGAACTGGCACATGCAATGCTGGCGGTCCTGCAGCACAATCAGATTCCCGTGTATGTCCCTCCGCAGCAGCTGGCTTCCGGAATGGCGATGGTGTCCGCCGGCGATTTGATCGCGGCGCGCAGCTTTGCGCAAGAGAACATCAAAATTCTCGCGGAATTTGCCAAAGAAGGGCATCAGATTATCTGTACTGAACCAGCAGCAGCCATCTGTCTGAAGCAGGAGTACCCGATGCTGGTGCCCGGCGAAGACAGCCAGGTGATTTCCGAACAGGTCAGCGAAGCGGGAGCATTTCTCTGGCAGTTGCACGAAGCAAACCGTTTCAGGACTGATTTTGGACCACTGGATCTGGAGCTGGACTATCATACGCCCTGTCATATCAAGGCTTTATCGTCCCGTTCGGCTTTAAATTCGCTTCTCGCTTTGATTCCTGAGCTGAGGGTGAATACAATTGAAAAAGGCTGTTCGGGCATGGCCGGGACCTACGGGCTCGCCCGCGACACCTTTGAAACCTCCAAACAGATCGGTCGGGAGCTGATCGATCACATGAAAATAACAAACGTTCATGCGGGTGTGACTGAATGCAGCAGTTGCAAAATGCAGATGGAACAGGAAAGCCGGATTCCTACCATCCACCCTCTCAAACTACTGGCACTCTCTTACGGACTGATGCCTGAACTGGGACGGGCATTGCAGCCGCAAAAGAAAAAACTGGTAGTGTCATGACAGTCCAGCAGATTCAGGTCAGGTTATTTGCCCGGGCCCGCGAACTGGCAAACAGCGATTTGATCTGGGTTGAGGTGGGGGAAGGCACAACGGTCGCCTGCCTGCGACAAGCCATCGCCGAACAGGTTCCTCAGTTACAGCCATTAAGCGGGAAGCTTCTGATCGCCGTTGACAATGCCTACGCAGGTGAAGACGAGTTGCTGTCGGCTTCACAGGAAGTCGCCTGCTTCCCACCGGTCAGTGGTGGCTGAATTGAAACGTATTAACTGGTATTTTGGTTATCGATCATGAAAACAGACTCCATTTCCATAACAGATCAACCCATCGACTACGCTGCCATCACTGAGCAGGTGCGTTCCAATGAATGTGGAGCCGTTGTCCTGTTTATGGGAACCGTACGTGAAATGACCGCAGGTAAACAGACTGTCGCATTAGACTATGAGGCCTACCCGGAGATGGCTGACCAGATGATGCAGCAGTTGATCGACGAAGCACGCGACCAGTGGGACGTCCACGGGATCGCCATTGAACATCGAGTCGGGCATCTGACGCTGGGAGAAATCAGTGTGGCCATCGCCGTCAGTTCCGCACATCGCAGTGAAGCCTTCGAAGCAGGACGTTTTCTGATTGACCGGCTCAAAGAGATTGTACCCATCTGGAAAAAGGAAAACTGGTCCGATGGCACAACCGAATGGGAGCATCCGGAAATCAAGGCAAAATAAAACAGTTTCCGGTTTGAGACTGACTATAACAGGTGTAGAGAACCGGCGGGGGACAGCAGGCCGTCCTTCCCGCCTTGATCGTAAGAGGCACTGATGGAAAAACTGACTCAATTGATTGATACATTTGGACGTGTGCATAACAACCTGCGCATCAGCGTCACAGACCGCTGCAATATTCGCTGTTTTTATTGTATGCCTTCCGAAGATGTGCAGTTCGTTCATCGCAGTAAGATTATGTCGTTTGAGGAAATCGTCCGCTTCATTCGCCTGGTGGTACCGCTGGGGGTCGACAAAATTCGTCTGACCGGCGGAGAGCCCCTGGTTCGAAAAAATATTCCCGATCTGGTGAAAATGATTGCCGACATTCCCGGAATTAAGGATATCGGCATTACCACCAATGGGATCCTGCTGCCCCAGCAGGCACAGCAGCTCTACGATGCCGGCTTGCGACGGATCAATATCAGCCTGGACGCGCTGAACGCCGCCAAGTTTAAACAGATCACACGCCGCGACGATTACGATAAAGTACGGGCCGGCATACAGTCTGCTCATGACGCCGGCTTTGATCCTGTGAAAATCAATGCGGTGTCCATCCGCAATCTGACGGAAGAAGAGATCGTCCCTTTCGGAAAGCTGGCCCGTGAAACAGGGGCCGAAATTCGCTTTATCGAATTCATGCCTCTGGATGCGGATAATCAGTGGGAACGCGAGAAAGTCCTGTTCGCCCATGAAATTCAGGAGATTCTTTCACAGGGGATTATGCCTCTGGTACCGGAGGAACAGCCTGATAAAAGTGCACCTGCTTCCAATTTTGTCTTCGAGGATGGCGTGGGACGGATCGGGTTCATCTCCTCAATCAGCGCCCCCTTCTGCATGAGCTGTAATCGATTTCGGTTAACCGCCGACGGAAAGTTGCGCAACTGTCTGTTCAGCCTGGAGGAAACCAACATCCGTGAGCTGTTCCACAACAACGCTCCCGACGAAGAAATCATCGCGGCGGTACGCAGCAGCATTACCGCGAAAAAAGAAGGGCATGAAATCAACACAGCACGATTCATTCAACCCGATCGCCCGATGTATTCCATCGGCGGATGAAATCTGAAAGTGGATTGAGTTTGAAACATGAGTGAGCAGCCGTTGATTTACCTGGATAACGCAGCTACCAGCTTCCCCAAGCCAGATTCCGTCTATGCTGCGATGGATGATTACAATCGAAATATGGGGGCTCCCGTCGGTCGTGGAGCCTATCGGAAATCAATCGAACTGCAGTCTTCCATCGATCAATGTCGGAAGCACGCAGCAAAATTGCTGGGGGCAGCACGTCCTGAAGAGATCGCCTTTACCTTCAACGGAACAGACAGCCTGAATACGATTATTCACGGCGTGTTGAAGCCCGGGGATCATGTCATCACTTCCGATGTGGAACACAATTCAGTACTCCGGCCTCTACAGACATTGAAAAACCGCTGGGGACTGAAGATTACAATCATTCCCGCAGATCAGACCGGACTGGTCGAACCGACGGCATTTCGGGATGCCCTCCAAAAAAACACGCGACTGATGATTCTCAATCATGCTTCGAATGTAACGGGGACCATTCAACCCGTGAATGAAGTTGGAGAAATCGCACGCCAGGCGGATGTGCTCTTTCTGGTCGATGCCGCGCAGACAGCCGGCCATTTGCCTCTGGATATGTCCAGCATGCCCGTCGATTTCCTGGCATGTCCCGGTCATAAAGGGTTGCTGGGCCCGCTGGGAACGGGACTGGTTTATCTGCGTGCAGAGCTGGCTGACCAGGTCGAAAGCCTGCGGCAGGGGGGGACCGGCACTCGCAGCGAAGATGAAACACAACCGGTCACTTTGCCTGAAAAACTGGAATCAGGGAATCACAACGCTCCGGGGTTGATCGGATTGCGAGCTTCTATTGAATACGTACTCAAGCAGGGAGTCTCAACACTTCGCAAGCACGAGCAACAATTAACCGCACAGCTGCTGGACGGTTTTCAGCAACTCAACAGTTTCCAACTGACTGGCCCCCAGGTCGTCGAAAACCGGGTGGGGGTGGTCAGCCTGATCAGTGAAACCGCTGAACCACAGGTGCTGGCTTCCATTCTGGATGAGAATTTCGGGATTCAGATTCGGGCAGGTTTACACTGTGCACCCCGTATTCATGCCTGTATCGGTTCAAAAGCAGCCGGAGGAACGCTCCGCTTCAGTCCCGGGCCTTTTACAACAGTGGAGCAAATTGACACAACGATCTCAGCAATGCAGGATCTGGCTGCATCTTTTTAACTCAATGTCCATTGTGACCGCTTCTGAAAACTGTTCAGTTCACACTGTTCGAAAAGACTCCGTCTGCAGAAAACTCTCTCAAGTATTAGCAGTATCGTGATTTACATCCTTGACACTCTTTGATGTCTACTTCAAAATTAAAATAGCCTGTTCTGGCTGGTTATAGAGTTTTCCCGTCAACTCGATTCACAACGTGTTCCAGGGAAGTCGCTCTTTCAGCACCGGGGGCTATAAACAATTCTCGCTCGACATGTCTAACGTCTTTTTTCCCCAATGACGCATTGGAAAATCAGAAAGCAGTCAACTCCGTTGATGCGGGTATGACGAACGGTTTCTGCAGTAATTGGATCTGCTGAATGGTAGAATACAAGCTGGAGTTAATATAATTTTCATAAACCAGATTTGACCGGAGTCTTGATTCCCACTGTTTGATATGGGAAAAACAGATTCCTCGCAGTTTAAAACTGATTCTATTCCGTGGAGAAATTGAATGGCCGATGATTGGATGCAACAGTTAGTAGATGATGGGTTTCTCGGTCCGGCGCAGCTGGATGAAGCCTCGAGTCTGGCCGGCTCTATGGGAATTTCCCCCGGAGAAGCACTTGTCAAGCTGGGATATGTAGGGGCCGAAGTCATTGCGCAGGCCCAGGCGTCCATGTATGGATATGAGTTTGTCGAACTGGAAGGGCTTGAAATTCCCCAGTCGGTAATCGAACTGGTTCCAGAATCCATGGCGCGGGAAAATACCGTGATTCCCGTGGGAATGGATGGGGATTCGCTGCAGATTGCCCTGCATGACCCGATGAAATACGAAGTACTCGATAAACTGCGATTCATTATTAATCGTGATATTGACGTGGTCATGGCTCCGATTGAAGCGATTCAGGCCGCCATCAACCGGCATTACGGACAGAGCGAAACCGAATCGGTTGATACGATGTTGAAAGAGTTTACGGAAACTGCCATCGATATTACTGCCACCGAACTCGCCTCCTCCAGCAATGTCGCTGAAGAAGATGAGAGTGCCCCGGTGATCCGCCTGGCCAACCTGATCATCAGTGAAGCTGTGAATATGCGGGCCAGTGATATTCATGTCGAGCCCTTTGAGGACCGGATTCGCATCCGTTATCGTATCGATGGTGTACTGATTGAACGTGACAGTCCTCCCCGTCGTCTGTTGATGGCACTTGTTTCCCGATTCAAAATTATGGCGCAGATGGACATCGCAGAAAAACGTCGTCCTCAGGATGGTCGAATTAAAACCACCATTGCCGCCAAGGACTACGACTTGCGTGTCAGTATTCTGCCAACCAATCACGGACAGGCGGTGGTCATGCGTATTCTGGACCGAGATAACATCAAAGTCGGGATTCGTAACCTTGGTTTTTCAGAAGAGAACTATCGGCGCTTCCAGACGATTATTCGTCGACCGAACGGCATCTTCCTGGTAACCGGGCCGACGGGTTCCGGAAAAACGACAACTTTGTACAGTGCCCTGGGTGAGTTGAATCGTCCGGACCGCAAGATTATCACGGCTGAAGACCCGGTTGAATACTATCTGCCCGGTATCAATCAGGTAGAAGTGAAGCATAATATCGGGCTCGATTTTTCCCGCATCATTCGTGCGATGTTGCGACAGGCTCCCAATGTGATTCTGGTTGGTGAAATCCGCGACAAGGAAACTGCTGAGATGGCAATTCAAGCATCTTTGACAGGACACTTGGTATTCAGTACGCTACATACGAACGATGCGCCCGGTTCTATTACACGATTGATCGATATGGGGGTACAGCCGTTCCTCGTGGCATCCAGTGTGATGGCGGTCATGGCTCAACGTCTGGTGCGTGTTGTTTGTGGTAAATGTGTGGAGACCTATGTCCCCGATCCAGGCGAACTCGAATACCTCGGCTTTACCGAAACTCAGCTTGCTAATGCGATCCATAATCGAGGCAAGGGTTGTAACACGTGTTCACATACAGGCTACAAAGGGCGGAAAGCGGTATTTGAACTGATGATGATGAATTCCGCTATACGTGAGATGACTTTCCGCAGTGAGGCCGCACAGAACATTCGAAGACAGGCACGCCTGCACGGCATGAAATCGCTGGCTGAGGATGCAGCAGAGAAAGCCCTGCAGGGAATCACAACACTGTCAGAAGCGATGAAGCTGGCAAAAGGTCTGGAAGGCTCATAACAGGGGGAGAAAAAGAGGCGTCAACGGGATCGTTCGTGTGAAAATCTGGAAAAACCGTTTCAGCTTTCATGGAAAGAGTTAGATCTATTTTCGTGCATTTGTTGAGTTTTACAGCAGAATACCGGATAATTAAGTCAGATACGCCCCAAAAGATGGCGATCTGATTTCAGTAAACCATTTCTAAGTCGTCTTATCTTTATTTCCTTAATTTTACTGATTTTCGTTTTACTACATTCTTGTGAGACCCGCTTGTTCAGGGAAAAATCCAGGAGCTGATTCGTTCTGGGAAATGAAATCACTCAAATCGAAGAATAATCCACACTTCTGGCGAAAACCCTCGTTCCCGCGAACGTTCGGTGATCGCTCACTTTTTAGTCAAAGAGTTTTCAGAAAGTACTTTGGATGGCAACAGTTCAAATTGACAAACTGCTGGAGACGGTCGTTAAAGAACGGGTGAGCGACCTGCATATCACCACAGGCCAGCCCCCCGTTGTTCGTGTCGGCGGGCATATGGTACGTCTGGAAACCAAAAGTCTTGAACCCGATGATACCGTCGCGCTGATGAAGAGTATCACGCCTGAGCGAAATCAGCAGGAACTGCAGGAGGTCGGAGGGACTGACTTCGGATTCGCCTTTGGTGAGAAAGCCCGCTTCCGGGTATCGGTCTTCAAACAGCGTGGCCAGATCGGCATGGTGTTACGGCGAATCCCCAATGAGTTTCTGACATTCGAACAGCTGGGTTTGCCTTCGGTGATCTCCGATCTGCTCGAACGCCCACGTGGTCTGTTTCTGGTCACCGGGCCAACAGGCAGTGGTAAGACAACCAGCCTGGCCAGCATGATCAATCACATGAATAATACAATGGACCATCATATCATCACGATGGAAGACCCCATTGAATATTATCACAAACATAATAAATCCACGATCAATCAGCGGGAAATCGGCGTCGATGTGCCTACCTTCCCCGAAGCTCTGCGTCGTGCTCTGCGACAGGACCCCGATGTGATTCTGGTGGGGGAAATGCGCGACCTGGAAACCATTTCCGCTGCGATTACCGCTGCAGAAACGGGGCACATCGTGTTCGGGACCCTGCATACAACGGGTGCCCAGGGTACTGTCGACCGTATTATCGACGTATTTCCTACCAGTCAGCAGGACCAGATTCGAACCCAGCTTTCTTCGTCCATTATCGGCATCCTCAGCCAGGCTCTCATGCCGAAAAAACCAAAGGGGCTGGTGGCCGCGTATGAGATGCTGGTCGTGACGCCGGCGATTGCCAACCTGATTCGTGAAGCCAAAACCTATCGTATTAACTCCAGTATTCAGACCGGGCGTAAGTACGGGATGCAACTGTTGGATGACGCGCTGTTCAATCTCTGGCGCGATGGGCTTTGCGAGGAAAAAGATGTCGTCATGCGATCGAATAATCCAGGCGAGCTCAAAGCGAAAATCGCCATGGCCAAGAAGGGATTACTCGAAGACGATGATGACGAAGAAGAAGATGATTTTGAAGATTAATGATCGGGGGCAGGGAAGCACCAGGTCGCGTCAGTCATTTCGGAAAGAAAAATCAAACTGAAAAGGTAGACATACATGGCAGCGAGACGCCTTGGTCAAATCATGGTCGATCTGGGATATATCTCAGAAGATCAGTTATGGGATATCCTGGAAGAGCAGAAGCAGAGCCCGGGTGAAGTCATCGGTCAGGTCGGCATCCGCATGGGTCTGGTGACTGATGAGCAGGTCACACAGGCGCTCGCTGAGCAGTGGGGGATGCCCGTCATTGAGCTGGAAGAGACTAATATCCCTTCCAAGGTGCTCGAACTCGTACCGGAAACGATGGCCTCTATCTACAAGATTATGCCGGTCTCGCTGAAAGATGGCGTCCTCACCGTCGCCATGGCGGATCCCCAGAATGTGGCCGCGCTGGACGACCTGCGTAACTTTCTCGGGTATGATGTCCGGGGAGCGGTTTCCAATCTGAATGATGTGGAAGGGGCAATTGCCCGCCACTACGCCGAGCACCAGGACAGCATTGAAGACGTCATTGGTGCCATGGAAGACGAGCTGGGTGATGACAAGACTAAAAATGTCTATGACCTTTCTTCTGCCGAAGAAGTCGCCGATGCTGCTCCGATTCGAAAACTGTTAAATATGGTGATGCTGCTGGCGATCAAAGATCAGGCAAGCGACATCCACCTGGAACCGTTTGAAGACGAATTCAAGATTCGCGTGCGTGCCGATGGTGTACTCTATGAAATGGTGCCACCACCACGCCACCTGGCCAATGCCATTGTCTCCCGTGTTAAAATCATGGCAGACCTGGATATTGCTGAGCGCCGCATGCCACAGGACGGTCGTATCGAATTGAACGTCGGCGGCAATCCGGTCGACCTGCGGGTCAGCGTATTGCCCACACTGTTTGGCGAAGCCGTTGTTATGCGGGTGCTGGACCGGACCGTGGTTCAACTGGACCTTAACAAAATCGGTATGGACCCTACCACCTTGTCACGTTTCCGTGAAATGATTCACAGACCCAATGGAATTGTGCTGGTAACGGGCCCCACGGGAAGTGGTAAGACCACGACACTGTATTCCGCATTGAATGAACTGAATGTCATCGAAGAAAAAATTATTACGACCGAAGACCCCATCGAATACGACATCGATGGTCTGATTCAGGTGCCCGTCAATCCCGATATTCAAGTCACCTTTGCTACTGTTCTGCGCGCGATTTTGCGTCACGATCCCGACCAGATTCTGATCGGCGAAATTCGCGATTTCGAAACCGCGGAAATCGCCGTGCAGTCTGCCCTGACAGGTCACCTGGTATTCAGCACGCTGCATACCAACGACGCGCCCTCGGCAATTACCCGTCTGCGCGATATGGATATTCCCAAGTTCCTCATCACCGCCACCGTGGAAGCCATTCAGGCTCAACGTCTGGTGCGGACGATCTGTAAGGAATGCCGGACCGAATTTGAACCCAGCGATGAACTGTTGATGGAGCTGCAGCTCCCGATTGAACAGGCGCGACAGTACAGCTTCTACTATGGAAAAGGTTGTGCCACCTGTAATAACTCGGGCTATAAAGGCCGTACCGGCCTGTATGAACTCATGGACGTCACCGATGAAATTCGCGACCTGATTACCGAAGATGCTTCGGTGGATGATATTCGCGAGATGGCCCGCAGCCAGGGAATGACTACTCTGCGTGAAGCGGGACTGAAGCTGATTTTTGACGGCGTCACCACGATCGACGAAGTCGTTCGCGAAACCGTCGTGGAAGATATCGCTTAATCGAGGGCCACCAGGCTCATTTACAATACAAACCATTTTTTAAGACGACTTTTGACGGAGTAACGCCATGCCGGTTTATCAATATGAGGCCATGGATAATACTGGACTCGAAGTGAAAGACACGATCGAGGCCCCTTCTGAAGCTGATGCGCAGACACTCATTAAAGAGAAGGGCTTTTTCGTTACCAAAATTGCCGAAAAAGGTCGCGGTAAGAAACAGAAAAAAGGAGCCGGCGGCAAAACCAGCGGCGGTGGGAAAAAGGCCAGTCCTAAAAAAGGGGGCTTCTCCATCGGGGGTGTGCGGCCCAAGCAGCTCTGTACTTTTACCCGTCAGCTGTCCACGCTGCAGGATGCCGGTTTGCCGATCCTGCGAAGCCTGCGGATTCTGGAAGCACAGGCCAAGCCCGGCCCGCTCAAAGCGTCTCTGGATGGCGTCATCGAAGATATTGAATCGGGGAATACACTCTCGGAAGCCATGGCCAAACAGCCGAAATGTTTTGATAACCTCTACGTCAACATGGTGAAGGCCGGGGAAGCCGGTGGTGCCCTCGAAGTCATTCTGCAGCGTCTGGCTGAGTTCAAAGAACGTGCCCAGAGTCTGAAGAAAAAGGTGCAGGGGGCCATGATTTATCCGGTTGCCGTGATCACGGTGGCCGGCCTGATCGTCGGTTTCATCATGTACTGGATCATTCCCAAGTTCAAAAAGATCTTCCTGGATTTCGGTACCGAACTGCCCGGTATTACCCTGCTGCTGATGTCAATCAGTGATATCGTTGTCTCCTACTTCTACCTCTTTCCGGCGATACCGCTGGCCTTTTATATCTTTATCAAGATTGTGAGGAAGAATAAGAAGGGGGCGTTCGTGGTTGACTGGATATCGCTGCGCATACCGTTATTAGGCAAGATTATCAGTAAGTCAGTGACCGCGCGTACCTGTCGTACCCTGGGCACACTCATCGCCTCCGGCGTTCCCATTCTCGAAGCGATTATTATCGCCCGTGACACTGCGGGGAACATGGTTTTCCAGCGCGCCTTCGACACCATCTACGCCGCAATCCGCGAAGGGGAAACCATGGCGGTCCCTCTTAAGGAAGCACGCATTGTGGACGATATCGTGGTCAACATGGTGGACGTGGGTGAAGAGACCGGTGCACTGGATAACATGCTTTATAAGGTGGCTGACGTCTACGACGAAGAAGTTGCCGTACTCGTGGACGCGCTGGTGAGTCTGCTCGAACCACTGATGGTGATCGTGCTGGGGCTGATTGTGGGTTTCATCGTAATCGCACTCTTCATGCCCTTAATTAAGTTGTTGAACGATCTTTCGTAGTGTTTTGGATAGGGTGTTGCAAAATAATACAGAATATTCCCGCAAAATTGCCTGTCTGTGACGTAGTGAAATAGCAATATAGTTAACAGAGATAACAGGTTACGCGTATTATGGGCATCAAGGCATGAAATTTGCCTCTATTATAATGTAGAAAACTCTCTGCTGAGTTCACTCTCAAACACAGGCAGACAGGGTTTTTCAATCTCAAACTGTTGTTCCGTAAAGAGTTAGGAGTAAACAATGAAACGTCGGCCGCCAATTACCCTTTCGGCGTCAAAGTACAGCAGGCGTGCGTTCACCTTAATCGAACTGATGATCGCAATTGTCATTATCCTGATTCTGATCGGTCTGCTTGTTCCCGCCATCGGCGCCGTCCGCCTCCGGGCACAACAGTCACAGGTACGAACAGAAATCGCCAACCTGGAAGCAGCGATCACTTCTTTTAAGTCCGACTTCGGAATCGATCCACCCAGTTATATCTATCTTTATGAAGACGGTGGAGCTGCCTGGGATCAGCATAGCAAGGCACTTATTCGCAAGATGTGGCCTCAGTTTAATTTCGGACTAAACAGAGATATTAACAATGATGGCGATACGACGGATACATTCGAGCTTAGTGGGGGGGAATGTCTGGTCTTTTTCCTGGGAGGCGTCTTCGATTCAACGGGGAAAACACCAAACGGATTTTCTAAAAATCCTGCCAATCCTTTTTCGATTGCCAGCGGTGGAACCAATCGTCAGGGACCTTATTTCGAATTTGACATTTCACGTTTCACTGATATCGATAACGATAATGCTGCTGAATATAAGGATGCCTTTCCCAGTCAGTTGTTACCTTATCTGTACTTCAGCAGTTATGGCGGCCGCGGTTATCGTACTAGTGAACTGCCGGTGATTCCTTCGTTGGGTGTCGATGTTAAGAACGTGTATCACCAGGGCACACCTGGCGCTACGCTTGGTCCAGCTTACAAACTTAAGTCATTTCAGATTATCTCACCCGGTGCCGACGCACAGTATGGGACCGGCGGGAATTATGATCCGGCTAAAAACTTCCCTGCAGGACGCACGGTGGAAGCAGATAACGTTACGAATTTTTCTAGTGGATCGCTTAAGTAATAATGTCAGTCGGGCCTCGTATATAACTAAGTCAGGTTTTTTCATGCGTCGTTTACAGACACATCAAGATATTCGAACTAGGCGAGATGGTTTTACCATCGTTGAGCTGATGATGGTTGTAGCAATCCTGCTTTTTTTGATTGCCACTTCAGCGTTCGTGGTGCGTAACATCGGCAATAAAGCCCGTGAAAAAGCAACCATGGCGAATATTATCAAGGTGAATGGCTTGCTAAGTCAGCGCATTCAGGCATTCCAGAAACTGCTGGAGTCCAAGCGGTCTGACAAGCTGATTCAGCCTCGCTTGAGCAGTAAACGAGGGCAACTAGTTGCGGAACTGGGCAACAAGAAATATTACTCGCTCACTGATCCAGTTATCGAAATCCTGGTTCGCAAAGATCTCTTCCGGGAAAATTTCCCGCAGTTTATTGGGGACAGTAAAAGAATCAATTCTGACATGGATATCAAGGCCGGTGTTTCCCCAGGAACCGCAGGCAGTCTCGGTACTGACGGTGGAATCAGCATCAGTTCTGAATATCTCTATTTTGTTTTAACACAGTATGATGGCCTGGGGATTGCTCCCATAGGAGAAGACGCTTTTAACGCTTCGGAAGTTGCTGATACCGATGGTGACGGGCTGAAAGAGTTTGTTGATGGCTGGGGAAGGCCTCTGCGATTCTATCACTGGCCGTCACGCCTGTTTCGTCCTTTTGGGTCAGGTATTCGACGTGATGTCGCAGGTGCATTTTATGATGGCCTGCCCCCGTTGCCGACTTCCTCTTCGGAACGGGATCCTCTGGCGGTAGATCCGGACGATCCATTGGGACGGCTCGATAACGAAAACTCCCGTTCAAACGGCCTGGTTCAAACACTTTTTAATGACTCTGCCAGCTATTATTACGACACTGATCCGCTCACTGTATTTCCCTGTGAGTACGGGGTATTAGATACTTATTCACAGCCTCTGATCGTTTCAGCTGGAGAAGATGGAATCCTTGGACTCTATGAGCCTCATGACTTCGTTAACAACGGTGTACTGGCACAGCCGACGGCTGTACCACCTGAGGAGGGAGTCTTTGATAATATTACCAATCACAATCAACGAGCCGGAGGAAGGTAAGCTTATGCCAGCCTTTCACACGAACAATCAGTTCATGCTGCGATCATCAAGACGAGCCGGTTTTACACTCGTTGAGTTGCTGGTCGTGATTTCGATCATCGCGATTTTGATTGTGATGACAGTCACCTCGATCAACTTTGCGCTTTCAACCGATTTGACCCGCAGTGCCTCTCGCCAGGTGCAGTCGTATCTCGCGGGAGCGCGGGATCGTGCGATTTATGCCAAAGCACCAAGGGGGGTCCGCTTTATGCTCGACCCCAATAACCCGACGGCAGTCACCAGCATGGTTTATATTGCTCCCAGCCCTTACTGGCAACAGGGAATTATTACGATGGAGCGACCAGACAACAGTCCTTCAGATGGCACGGCTGACTCTCCGGGTATCTATTATGTCCGCGGCGATGGAACCGACTGGGCCACGCTCTTTACACGAGGGATGATTAAAGAAGGTGCACGGATCAAAATTCCCGGCGATGACAGCGGGACCTGGTATGTAATCGACGTCAATGGTTCAGGGGTTTCGGGGGGAATAGAACTGTTTCGCTTGACTACCCCCTACCGTGATGCGGGTACTTCAGAGCCGGATGAGGTTATCGCTTTCTCTCCCGGAAGTGGTCCTTCTACTTATCTGCTCGAACTGCCTCCTGCAGTGCTCTCAGGTGAAGAACCGATTCTGTTGCCCAATGATACCGGGATCGACCTGGATCGTTCGTTCCTGCCAGCCAGCTGGCAGCCTCCCATTGATACGGCCCATGTCGATCTGGGGCCTGATGGATCTCCAGGCAAAGCGGGGATCGACGATGACAGCAGCGGTGGTTCAGATGATAACGGTGAACTACTCTGGCCGGGTTCAGACGATTTTCGCCTCTATTCCAGCCAGTTGGATCTGATGTTTTCACCCCGTGGTTCGGTCATGGGCAGCGAAGCCAGCAGTGGGAAAATCCATTTTGTGATTGATACCCTCGCCAACATTCAGTCGTCCTGGTTGAGGAATACCGACTATGCCGAAGGGGCTGTCGTACAGCTCCCTGCCCGGGGGACATATCAATATAAGCCTTATGACAGAACATATATCTGCAGAACAGCAGGCACCAGTGGTGGCAATGCTGCCGTGTTCCTGAGCACTGCTGTGAATGGCCCTCGTGAAACGGGGAAGATAATTACGGATGGTTCGGCAGAGTGGGAAGTAATGGAGAATACGACTCCTTCTCTGCTGACAATCTTTACCCGTACGGGGAGCGTGAATGCCTACCCCATGGGCATTGATGCCAGAACGCAATTGCCACCAGATGTCTTTTATTACGCTGAAACGGGAGCGACAGCCAAATGAGATCCCTCAATCAAACAGTAAGTCAGAATGCTGTCAGAGCTGTTGCCAGCCGTCGTGGTGTGACTCTGATGGAAGTCCTCATGTCTGTCATGATAATGGGGCTGGGCGTGATTCCACTGGCAACACTGTTCCCCATTTCCGTCAAACGGAGTGCACAGGCGACTCAGCTGACGAACGCGACAATTTTACGCTACAACGCTGAAGCCATGCTGGATGCGTTCCCCGGACGCTTGCTACATGATCCCGATAATGATGGCAATCGCGACGAACATCGTTACACCAACAGAAAGTATATCGTCGATCCGATTGGCTATCTGCTCGCCGATGATCCTGCCTATCAGGGGCGATTCGGCAATGATGGTCAGGGAGCCGCTTACGGGAATGTTCTCCGTTTTGATGCCGGTTTTACTGCGATGGGCTCGGGACCGAATTTCTTCTCTCAGCAGGACAGTTGGCGAGTTCAGTTTGAAGGGATCCCGAAGTCGAATTCTCTGACCGAGCTCGAATTTTATCCGGAAGATCTGTCGACCGAACTGATGACAGACATTGACCAGAATGCGGTCGCCGGTTATTCACAGGGGATCTGGTCTCGAATTGTGATCTTTGATGAATCGGGAAAAATTGCCCAGGTACGCCCCCTGACGTCGATTCCTCCCGCTAATATTTCCAGCCATACCCTAACAGGTTTTACGGCTCTTCCGGATAATTTGCGCTACGTCGATTCAGGCGGATTGGGGATTGTGTCGAAGGTACGCATTGAAATTCAGGAGCAGCGTTACAGCTACCTCTTCTCAGTACGACATCAGCCTACGCGGGTTGCTGCCGTGGATGTAGTCGTGTTTTTCAAACGAGACTTTTCTCCCCTCAGCGAGGTCGTACACAGTGTCAGTGATTTTGTGAGATACACGCCAGGGGCGGATGGATCTCCCGGAGTGGATGGTGTGGATGACAACCAGGATGGAAATACCGATGACCGTGGTGAACTGGGCTGGAAAGGTTCGGATGACGAACCCAATTATCAGTTCACACTGCATTACAATAACAAGATTACCGGCCCACCTCTTAATATGTCGGTTGACGATGTCAGGCCTCCCCTCAGAAAGGGGGGACATCTCTTTGATGTCAAAAACGCACGCTGGTATCGCATACAGAACTACCAGGAAAACAGTTCCGCAACAGCGGCCCTCGTGACGCTTGATCAGCCCATTGCACAGGATATTCGGACCTCCGCTGGTTCTACAACCACCGCTGATGGAGTAATCATCCGCTCCGATGTGGTTCAGGTTTACGCCTTGGGGAACAAATTGGATCCTTCTAACTGATCTGAAACTTACGATTGAAAAGAAATGATATATCGAACGGGAATTGAGAATTCAATATGAAACACTCAGCAGGTAAAAGAAGGATCGCTGCCAGACGACAGGCCAGGCAGTACCAGGCACTCAGCCAAAGCGGTTTTACGCTCGTTGAGTTGCTGGTATCTGTAGCGCTGGTTTTGTTGATGATGGTGATGTTTACCGAGATCTTCCAGATCGCTTCCAGCTCGATTACCACACAACGTGGTCTTTCCGAAAATGATCAACGGGCTCGCATGCTGACCACGCTCATTCAATCCGACTTGAATAAACGGACATTCCAGAACCTGATTCCCTACGACCCTGCAGAAAAAGCAACAGCTTTCAGGATCAGTGATTTTACAGATCGAAAAGGGTACCTGGTTATTTCAGAGAACGATCCTAATGATGACACCGACGACCTGATTCAATTTACCGTCGATGCCAATATCACGTCCAAGCTGCTGGACACAACCCCCTATTACGGGAAAGCGTCCGTATTGGGAGGAACTGTGACACCTTCCGGGCAGCAACCTTCGATTGCGCATCCTAATCAGCCTGAAACCGATGATGCACGAATTAACTCAGATACAACCTCCGTTTCCCCTTATGCAGAAGTCTGTTATTTCATGCGAGGCGGAAATCTCTACAGGCGGACCCTCCTAATCCGTAAGCCGCTGGACTTGGAAACGACCGATTCCACCCAACCGCAGACCGCAGAAAACGCATTGACTCCGGGGGGGCTGGAATTCTTCGACCCAGCTAACAATTTATACGACGTCGGTTTGGACTCTTATACATCCGGTAATTTCCTGGATGACTTTGATTTTTCCGTGTATCGTTCGGGGACACCAACGGCCTATGCGAACTTTCACGATATAAAATCGTTGGATAATACCACACTGGAAGCACAGAATTTTTCACTCGGGCGGACCCGTTATCGGTTTGGTTATAACCATGCTACGGGACTGCCACGAGAGTATGTGGATGATGCCGATGGTTATGCACAGTACATTGGTCGATTTACTCACCAGGAAACATCGGATATTAATTTCCGATATCCGCAGGCACCTTCCACGGCCGGCGGTGCGAATCCGATGAACCCTTCCGGTTCCAGTCTGGTTCTGGATCGCTATACGAATATCGTCACCCAGTATGCATTCGGTTCACGGCGTTCCGAAGACTTGGTACTACCGAACGTAATAACCTTTGATATTAAAGTATTCGATGAGGCGTTAGGTCAGTTTACCGACATCGGGAGTTCCATCGCGGTGGATTACGCCTCCAGTGCCACTCCTGCATATCAGAATAATAACCCGAATGCGACCCATGCTTCCAATATTTATGACACCTGGCATATCCAGTATGACCTCGACAATGCCGACGGGGATAATGATCATACAACCGGTGAGGATCCGCCACCATTCCGCCCCGTCGACGGTTCCATGAACCCCAAAGCGTTAAAAGCGATTCAGATTACTATTCGATACATGGATGTCTCATCTGAACAGTTGCGACAAATGACGATCATTCATCCGTTACGCAATCTGCTGGCGGAGTGATTCCTAATATTTTGAAACCCCAACAATGTTTTCCCAGTGCCGGTCCGGGTCACGGTCATCAGACACTTCGGGAGGTATGGAAATGAAATCCATTTTAATGAAACAGACAGGCAGCTACCAGAACCAGGTCATTCACCAGCGGGGCGGGTCCACTCTGCTGGTCGTGATCGCGCTCCTAGCGATTCTCTCTTTGATGGCGGTGGTGTTCTACACCTTCGCTGCGCAGGAACAGACCAGCGCCGAAAACTTTGCCGATGCCGCCATCAATGAAGCCGACCCCGGTCTGCAGGCTGACGTCCTGTTTAACTGGGGCCTAGAACAGCTGATCAAAGGACCTGACAAATACCGTATGAATAGCGCCCTCTGGGGTGGAGATTATCCCCGACATTCCATGATCTACAACATGCTGGGAAATGACGAGATTCCCTTTAACGGCCAGGGAATAAATGTAGTATTAGACGGTTCTAATAATCTTGATGTAGATCAGGATTATGACGGCAGTGCAGATGCTACTGCTACCAGTAGAGAGATGATAAATATCAATACATCTCCGGCAGCTCAGGGTGGAAAATCGAATGCAGATAACTTTATCAGTACGTTACCGGCTCCCGATGTCGATTATACCTCACCTGATATCAACACGATGTTTCTGGCATATAAAGGTTATGTCCCAGGACCAGGCTGGCCTGGTGATCTCACAGACGTGCAATTGGTCATTATTCCCTCGTTCCATCGTCCTCAATACATGCGAACGGGGGGCAGCCCAATCTCAAATCCGTATGGTGACACTAATGTAATCTCACGCGTTTTTCGACCGCATAACGATCACACTTTTGTGCACAGAGAAACGGGTAATGATTCTACATCTTCGCGGTTTAGTACCAATGTCTTTGACAACTCTGGATATACTAATCCCGGTGCTTTAGGCATCTGGACAGGGCACACGGACACCGAATATTCACTCGACGTCGACAACGACGGCGATACGATTCCGGAAGGGGTCTGGCTGGATCTTGATTTTCCGCCGATTGAAGACCCGCAGAATCCGGGGCAGTATATCATCCCCATGTTTTCTTTCACCGTGTACGATACTAACGGCCTGATCAATTTGAATACCGCCGGTAATATGCGGCAGCCGGGAAGTGTCGACCTGAATTATGCCCCCACCGGTACTTTCGGTAACAATACCACGGGCTCCGGCTCGAACCAGTTCATTTTCCTGTCCCGTTCGCATCAGGGGCTGTCTTCACCCGGTGAGATCAACCCGCAGTGGGCGCTGACAGCGCGGATTCCCGGTACCGTCGGCACCGCTTTCAATCAGCATCGCATGTTTTTTGGCGCCGAACCGAACAGCTGGCCGGAACTGTCCAACATGGAATACTTTTTCCTGAATTACGGGCGAGCTGATTTTACCGTTCCCTCTACGATTGCGAACGGCACCAAGAGTGATATCCGCGATTTGATCAATGGTCGCTGGGGTGAACCCAACCGTCTTTACGAATCACAGCGCGATGCGGCATCAGATAATCTGTTTATCGTCGATACCACTGGCGGAACCACGCTTTCTTTTCCGCGGCCGGGTCAGACCCTGGTCGACGATAACGCAGATCGCTACGAAGGCAGTAACCAGAGCGGTTCCCTGCAGGGATCACGTTCCGGGGCAATTTCATTCAAACACCCGCTCGCTCATAACGGTGCTGGCCGCACATGGGGGGCCGGAGCCAACTACCGAAATACTGATTTGTATGCTCCTAGCGGGGGGCCCGCCACTTGGCCTCGTTACAGCAGTTATGAAATTGCCGGTCCTGATTTATCCTTTTCACCGGCTTCGGTTCGCTGGCCTTCTACACTGTTTAACAATGCGGCAAGTACAGCACGCGATTACTACTTGGTCGACGATTCCGATGAGATCGTCGTCGACATGGAGAAAGTACAGCGTCCCTACGATGATCCCTTCGGTCCGGAAGAGATGGCGCATCTGCAGCTTTCGGGTACGGATATCGTGAGATCTGGTGTGACGTCCCGCCTGGCATCTCTGATGCCCATGAACTTTGGAACCACGGGAGGTTCAGACTACGAACGCCGTAAACGGTTTACCACAATCAGCTGGGATCGCAAACAATTTTCTCGACCTCAGTCGGTCAACGGCGCTTCTACAAATCAGTTTCCTCCGACCTTTTCGATCAACGCCTTTCGTCCCGAACTTCTCGCACTGTTGGGAGTGGACACGGTTGAAAACCCTCAGCAATTGAAATTGAATTTGAATCAGCTGCTGGTCTACGAAAACTCCGGGACTGGTCGTACGGTCTCGTACCGTCCGCTCACTTCCCATCCGGGTGAGGATATGAACGATAATGGTAGTCTCGATGCCGGCGAGGATCTGAATGGCAATACCGTATTAGATTCATTACCAGCAACGGTTATTAATACCGGCTGGAGCAGCGGCAGTACACCCGCTTATCCACCCACAACCCCTCAACAACAGGAGTTCTGGGCGCGTTATGACCGTCAGCGAATGGCCCGCGATATTTATACGCTGCTCTATTCGCTCAATTCGCCTTCAGCCACTACAGTCAGCAGTTACACATCCGATGATCTCTTGCAGATGGCACAGTTTGCCGTGAATCTGGTTGACAGTCTGGATCCAGATAGTGTCATGACCCGTTTCGAGTACGATACCGATTTAACTGATGGCTGGGGGCTGGATGACAATCCTTATACGAATACGGCAGCCGAGCAGGCAACAGGGCAGCGTAAAGTAGTCTGGGGTGTGGAGGCAGTCGAGTTGACCCTGAGTGAGTTTATTTTGGTTCAATGCGAAGATCAGATGAGCGATCACGGAGTGACTCAGTTCCCCGATGACAAAGTCGATGGGACTGATAAAGAACGATTTTTCTGTGCCATTGAACTGCGAAACAACAGTCCTTACACGGTCAATTTCGGCGCGCGTGGAAAATGGATGCTTGGCCTGGAAGTAGATGGAAGCATGGTAAGTTATGCGATCCCTAAGAACAGAAGTGTGGACCCGGGAGCATTATTTACTCTGTTGAGTTCCAGTGGTGGTGATACATTCGATTCAGGTGGCGGTGATGCCTACAGTGAGTTGCGTGTCGACCTGGATGGGAACGGTGATTTTAGCGGTGTCGGAGAACGGATTATTCCATCGGTTGCCATAGGTACAAATGACAAAATTGATATGGTGACGGATCAGGCTACAACACAAACTCTCGTGACGGTTCTGAATGACAGCTTTACTGATATTACTACCACGGCAGGAAGTTTCCTTGACCAAGGGCGAACTCAATTAGCAGCAACGACAGCAGACGTGAAAGTCAAACTCTTCCGTAAGGCACATCTGGGCCGCGATACCTACCTGACAACTGGGACTCCCGCTCCGGATGTGGATAACCCCTGGATTCTGGTAGATGAAATGTCGGTTCCTAAAAGTGATTTCAATCTAACTTCCGATACCGCTGCTGCCGCACAGGCGCAGCTTGACCGGGGAGCGATGAAAAGTCAGGAACGATCACAGCCTTTACATCAACGGTCTGATACGTTGAATACGATCGCTTCCGGAAATATTCGCAATACGATCGGTGATCAAAATTCACGTACGACAACAAACTTTACTGCTTGGCAGCCCCACTTTGATCGTGATTTCTCATCACCGGCTGAGCTGCTTTCCATCCCGATTGTTGGGCCAACTCAGGAAATTGTGGCATCCCAGACCTTACCAATTTCTGCAACAGGTCCTAATGGGAGTAACCTGGATGGTTCGTCCAATGCCGGTGAGACCAGACGCAGACTGATGACTTATGCCCTGGTCGACGTCAGTATGCAGCAGTCGGGAATTGGTGTGCTTGATGGTGTGCAGACGGCAGGCATTCAGAAATTCCTGAATCCGGATGGCGAAAATAATACAGGGCCTGATGCCGATGACAATTACTGGTTCCGACTGTTTGAGTATGTTGAAGTTCCTTCACGCATTCATCGTCAGCTGGCCAATCCACTTAAAGATATGCGCGTCCCTGGTAAGTTGAATCCGAATATGATCAGAGATCCCTCAGTCCTAGCGGCGCTGATTGATGATATGGGTACTGTAAACAGTGTTCTCGATAGCGGGGCTTATAACATTGACGTGACGAATGCCTATAAAATTCATCGCCTCAATGACAACAGTGAAGGGTCCGCCCGTAACTGGTGGGCAGAGTTTATTAGATCTCGTGATGCTGTAGATCCTATCGCAGGTATAGAATTACCGGGAACACCTGGTTCACGACCATTCCGCAGTTTCGACTTCTTTGGGTCTCGGAATGTCGCTACCACGGGGGTGCGTGATTTAAGAGAAAACAGTCTATTCAGATCACTGCCAACTGATATTTCAAACGGTCTTGTCGATGATCCTCGTTTGTTATTTGAGGTAGCAACACGGTCAGAACATGAAAACGGACCAGCTGACTTTCATTCACGGAACCGGATTTTGTCTAAAATCATGGGGAATCTGACCACCCGCAGTAACACGTTTACGGTCTTTATGTCGGTGGCTTATTTCGAGGCTTCCGGAGCGGGCCTGACAGCCCATGATGATGTCGTGCAGATCGGCGATCGGGCGCACGGTAAATCTGTTCATGTTCCCGATTACCGCGGCTTCTTTGTGGTAGACCGGACCCGTGTGGAAGAAGCGTATGAACCGACTACGAAAAAATTTGATAACTGGAAACGACTGGTTCGCTATCGGCACCTGATTCAGTCGATCCAGGAAGATTAGTAATAAATTGTATTACCTGACCAGTTTAACAGGACAATCGGGTATAATAGTAAATAGTGGCACAGGAATGAGGGGGGATGTGATGTAGCCTGAATTACCAGCTCTGGTCGCGGGCCTGTGAGTAGAGTCTGTGGGAAGTAGACGATTAAAGCGTCTGTTCCTGTAGAGTGGATTAGTCCGGGGATCCTCTGGTTTCCTGTGGAAATGAGATGTTTTTGAGTTTGTTTTTGATACTTGACCACAAGTAATATATAATCTGTTTGAACCGTATTTCTAGTGAGGAGAATGACATGAATATTTGTCGAACCAAACAAAAGCTGCAAAAGCGTAAAGGGTTTACGCTGATCGAACTGCTGGTGGTGATCACCATCATCGGCATCCTGGTGTCGCTGACACTGCCGGCCATTCAAAGTGCCCGTGCAGCAGCGCGAAAAGTGTCCTGTCTGAACAACATGCGAAACGTCGGACTGGCCGTCGTTAACTTCTCCTCCGGTGCCAACTCACAGTTGCCACTGCTGGTGGATCCGAACATTGAAGTTTCTACAACCGCTGCACCCAATGCGAATGCCGGCAATGACAACCTTTCCTGGTGCACTACCATTTTGCCCTTTCTGGATAATGTTGGTTTCCGGCAGCGTTGGGATGCAACTGCCAGTGCTGCCGCACAGTCTGGTGCTACAGCAGCTGATCTTGCGGACCTGGCCTCTTTGAATGTAATTCGTTTTCCGGTTTTCACCTGCCCCGACGATCAGTTCTCTACTGATCAGGGTGCACTGTCTTACGCCGTCAATGTCGGTTACGTGACAGCCAATTACAATGCAACCGGCATTGGTTACGACTCCTCAACGGGGGTAGGTCATCACCCTGCTGGTGACGGAGGTCTTGACGGTGACAATTCTACATCCGCAGACATTCCGATTAAATTTGGAACGGGTGTATTCTGGCGTCCTCACTCATCTCGTATGTCTCTGGACTACATCTCAGCTGCCGACGGCATGACTCAGACACTGATGTTGTCTGAAAACCTGCAGGCAGGTGAATGGTTTGATCAGGATACCGGTAGTCTTGGTTTTGGTGTTGATATGCAGGGTGTTTACTCAAGCGGCAGTACAACCATGGCTCTGCCTGCTGGTTTCAATCTGCAGAATGCAACGACCTCAACTGATTCACGTATCGGTGCTGACCTGACCGCAGCCAAAGGACAGGCCTGGCGTCCCAGCTCGAACCATCCGAGTGGTGCTGTGAATGTGATCTTCTGCGATGGTAGTGGTAAATCACTGACACCACAGATGGATGCCGGCGTTTACGCACGTCTGCTCACTCCCGCTGGTCTGCGTTATGGCCAGGCTGTTGTTGACGGTTCTTCCTTCTAAGCGAGTGAAGTTGACTGCAACCTTTATTTGAGTCATTGTTCTCAAATCGGTTCAAACATGCGGGCACCAGGGATCTTAGGATCTCTGGTGCTTTTTTTATGGCCGGTTCACAGACTGTCATATCGTCCCGGGCTGAGCAGGAGCATCTCATGCAGACCCAGAGAACCAGGCAGACACAACTGCAGCGCAGCGGGTATTCGCTGCTCGAGCTGGTGGTGACAATCGTAATGATAGGCATCGTGGTTTCGCTGACCCTGCCCGCCCTCCAGCGTTCAAGACACTCCTCTAAAAAACTGTCCTGTCTCAACAACATGCGCAATCTCGGCCTGGCAATCGTCAACTATTCATCGTCTGACAATAGCCAGTTGCCATTATTGGTGGATACAGATCATATCTGGTCGACCCACGGAAATGCGCACAACGCGAACCGGTCCTGGTGTATTACCATTCTCCCCTATCTGGATCAGGTTGGCTTCCGCGAGCGCTGGGATTTAACAGCCCGTGTCGCGGTGGGTCCCGATTCTGCTGTGCAATCTGCGGCGGAGAAAGAACTGGCGCTGTTAAGTGCAACCCGCATTCCGATTTTCACCTGTTCCGACGATGATACTGCTGCCGATCCCGGTGCGCTCTCTTACTGTGCCAATATTGGTTATGTGACTTCAAATTTTAATACCGCGTCAGATACATCGCATTACGCAAACAGCGCCGATGGCGGCTTTGATGTGGATCCCTCTGTCGACACTGATGTCCCCATGAAATTTGCCTCGGGTGTCTTCTGGCGACCACATACTTCTCGCATGTCGCTGGATTTTATTTCCGCCGCCGACGGCATGACTCAGACTTTGATGCTGTCAGAAAATCTGCAGGCTGGCGAATGGCATGCAACGACGACAGGTGAGATCGGCTTTGGTGTGGACATGGCAGGCATCCTCCACGGTGCTTCGCTGAAACTGCCTGCCAACTATGATCTGCGAACGGCAACCACGGATTCCCGCATTGGTTCCAACCTGAGGGCAGACAGGGGAACCGCCTGGCGCCCCAGTTCGAATCATCCCAGCGGTGCCGTGAATGTGATTTTTTGTGATGGCAGTGGAAAATCCCTGGTACCATCCATGGATCCCGGCGTGTACGCGCGACTATTCACACCCGCGGGTTTACGCTATGGCCAGGATGTTGTAGATGGCACTTCTTTCTAAACGGAGATGTACATGAAGTCACAAATAACGAACACAATTTTAAAACAGCGCCACGGCTTTTCGAAGATTGAACTGCTGGTAGTACTGTTCGTCATCGCGCTCCTGATCGCGCTGATCTTACCGGCCCGTGAAAGAGCGCAAGGAGTAGCCAAAAAATTGTCCTGTCTGAACAATATGCGAAACATTGGTCTGGCAACGATCAAATTTTCCTCAGAGGCTGACTATGAATTACCGCTGCTGGTGGATCCCAATCAGCAGATTTCCACCGAGGATGATCCGAACGCCAATGCCGGTTATGATGACCTGACCTGGTGCACCACAATTCTGCCCTTTCTGGACAATGTCGGTTTTCGTCAGCGGTGGGATGCGACTGCGAAGCTGGCAGCAGAGCCCAATACGAATACAGCCGCGATCGAACAGCTGGCAGGAATGAACTCGATTCGGTTCCCCGTCTTTTCTTGCCCCGATGACGAGTCTGCAACGGATCGGGGGGCACTGTCGTATGTCGTCAATATCGGATATGTGACGGCCAACTATAATAAGACGGGGGTTCACTACGATGCCTCCACCGGCGTCGGTCATCACCCTGCCGGCGATGGCGGACTGGATGGAGATCCTGCGACTATGGACGACATTCCGGTCAAGTTTGCCAGTGGTGTCTTCTGGCGGCCGTATACTTCGCGGATGTCACTGGATTTCATATCGCAGGGTGACGGACTGACTCAGACATTGATGCTGTCTGAAAACCTGCAGGCCGGCAACTGGGCCGACCAGGATACGGGCAGCCTGGGTTTCGGCATTGATATGCAGGCTGTCTATCCCAACGGCGGCACATCTCTGAAACTTCCCGCCGGATTCGATCTCACGAATGCGACCACTTCCACCAGTTCGCGCATCGGGGTCAATCTGAACGCGAAGCAGGGAACCGCGTGGCGCCCCAGTTCCAATCATCCCGGTGGCGCGGTGAATGTGATCTTCTGTGACGGGAGTGGCAAATCGCTGTCGCCCGAAATTGATCCAGCTATCTACGCGCGCCTGCTCACTCCCGCCGGTCAGCGATACGAACAGGCGGAACTGGCAGAGGGTGATTTCTGATCGAGGCAGATTACCGTATTTTCATAAAGCGCCTTGCTCACCAATCAACGTCACCTCGATAAGACCAGGGTTCGTCGGATCTCGGAGAATTTTTACCGTTAATCCAGATACTGTATATGTGTACGCTTTTTGCCGGGGTGCTGACAACCTAAGCTTTCATAATCAGAAAAAGAAAGCGATGTTGAGACTGCTGCGAAAGGGAACTTTGCATAACGTCTCTTGACGAATCACAGGGAAATCGGATAAGGAACGGTATATAATTTTCAAATCAACAGGAGGGTCTTCCTGCGCGAACGCGTGCGGGTCAAAACAGGCTCTCTTCCTCCCTGTCAGGGAACAGAAATAATCGAGCTGCCGCTTGACTGCCTGTCGCAGGCCAGCCATAGTCGGTGGTTCAAAACGATGTGAGAGTTAAATCAGAATTAACCTCGTCACGAGTCACTATAGCAACCATTACATCTCAGGATCATATCATGTTTGACCCCCTTTCCGGGCAGATGCCAACGCAGGCAAATCAGCGTGCCAGAAGTTATTCACAGCAGCGTCAGATGGGGATTGGCGATCTCCTGCTGGACAACCGGATCATCTTTCTGGACAGCGTGATCAACGATGCCAGCGCGAATTTAATCGTGATGAAGCTGCTGTACCTGCAGTCCGAAAACCGGCACCAGGACATCAATTTATACGTCAATTCCCCCGGCGGCTCCGTGACCTCCACGATGGCCATCTACGATACGATGCAGTTTATTGAATGCGATGTCGCCACTTACTGTGTCGGGCTGGCAGCCAGTGGCGGAGCGATCCTGGTCGCCGGCGGTCAGAAAGGCAAACGCTACATTCTGCCTCACGCCAAAATGATGATTCATCAGCCTTACGGCGAAGTCGGCGGACAGGTTTCCGACATCGAAATTCAGGCCAAAGACATCCTCGATACACGTGAAGTTTTAAACCAGATTCTGGCCAACCACACCGGTCAGTCAATCGAACAGATTGCCCTCGATACCTCGCGCGATCGCTTTTTGACCGCTCCCCAGTCGGTTGAATACGGCCTGGTCGATGAACTGCTGGTTCGCGATAAAAAAGATAAAGACAAAGAATAGAAAACAACATACGTCGGCAGACAGACTGTCGAATGATTATCAACCATCAAATTTATCATCAATTGAAGTGAGTTTTATATGACGGTCCTTACTCCTTATGTGATCGAAAAGAATGGCCGCGATGAACGGGCCATGGATATTTACAGTCGTCTGCTGCAGGACCGCATCGTGATGATGGGGTCACAGGTCAACGATCAGGTGGCACAAAGTCTGGTCGCCCAGCTGCTGTTCCTCCAGTTCGATGATCCCGAAGCAGACATCCATTTTTACATCAATTCACCCGGTGGTTCCGTAACCGCGGGAATGGCCATTTATGATACGATGCAGTACATCTCCTGTGACGTGGCGACCTACTGTATCGGGCAGGCTGCCAGTATGGGTGCCCTGTTGCTGACTGCGGGTGCCGCCGGAAAACGCAACGCGTTACCGAACAGCCGCATCATGATTCACCAGCCACTGGCCGGGATGCAGGGAACGGCAACCGATCTGGAAATTCATGCGAAAGAAGTACTGAAGATGAAGCGGCGTCTGAATGAGATTCTGCTGCATCACACTGGTCAGACGCTCGAAAAAATTGAAGAGGATACAGACCGCGACAACTTCATGGATGCCCAGGAAGCCAAGTCGTACGGTCTGATTGACAACGTTCTGGAGCATCTTGAACTGCCTGGAACCAAAGAATAATTTCAATCTGATTTAGAGGAGGGCAGAAGAAACGTCTTCTGCTGAAATTGATTTCCGATGAAGCAATACCTTACGACATGGATGTCGTTGTTGTTGATTCTCACCCTTACCGGGTGTGGAGGTCGTGGTCATTCTGATTTGCTGGAAGCCCGACTGCGTCAGCAGGAAGACAGTATTTTTGCCTTGCAGCGCGATTTGAAAGAATCGCAGCATGCTCTGGATTCGGCACGACATCAGTCTGAAGAGATGTCGAAGCAACTGGCGAAAGCATCCAACGGCAGCCTGCTGCCCGAGCAGACCAAAGCCCTCTACAAAGTGACCGGTGTGAAGGTTAACAGCCTGCTCACCGGGGGCGTGGACCTGGACAGCAAACAGGGGGATGAACTCTGGACGACCGTCGTCACCCCCCATGACGCCGATGGGGAAACGGTCAAACTGCCCGCCGATTTCGAACTGGAACTGGTCGATCTGAATCAGCCCGAAGAGAATCGAAGGGTCGGCCTGTGGACTTTCGACAGCCAGGAAGTACGCTCTCACTGGTACTCCGGCTTTGCCGGTTCCGGGTTCCGCTTCGAACTGCCCTGGCAGACCACACCACATAATTCAGAACTGACCCTGGTCGTGCGTATGAAGTCGCCCGATGGCCGCATCTTTAATACGACCTCGCCTCTGAAAATTGCACAGATCGAAAATACCACTTCCGTCAAACAGGCTGTCTCCCGCGAGCGACTGACACCCGCAGAGCCAGCGCGGATTTCATTCGATGAAAATCCAGCCGTCATTCAACAACAGTCTGCTACGGTTTCTGCCGAAATCGAAAATCCTTTTGAGGAAGTTCGAGAGGACCAACCTGCAGCTCCGTCACCGTTTCAGGCGGATGATGAGTCACCGTTCCGGGTGATCACTGACGAGTGACCCTCGACGCGACCTATGATAAAAAAAGCCCTCACTCGAAATTCGGTTGAGGGCTTTATGTTTTATCAGATCAGAATCGGACAGTTTATTTTCCCTGTCCCATCGAGTGTGCTTTCGCCAGGGCATCTTCCGCCTCTTGAATGCGTCCACAGCGCTGGCAGATCACTGAGAGTTGTAGATACGAGAAATGGTCATCCGGTTCCAGCTCGGTGACTTTCGTAGCATGTGCGATCGCTTCATCAAATTTGCCAAGCTTCTGGTAGTACACAGCGATGGCAGAATGAGCCAGGGTATAGCTTTCATCCATCGCCAGAACTTCATTCAGCTTCTCGACGGCTTGCTCAATATTCCCGCCTTCGTAAATTTTGACTGCTTCATCATACAGGCTTGCTGGAGTACTCATCGAATTCATCTCTCTCTTCTGATACCAAAAATGTTCTGTTGACGTTTGCAGATCCCACTCAGACAGGGCTGTCTTACTGAGCAATATTCGATAATATCACCCACTGGATTATAGGCAGACGGCCTGGAATCCCAATTCGTGTTTTCGCTTATTCATCTCGTCTCAGACTGGCAGTACAGGCATCTGCGACCGTGCTGTCTATGATAAATCACGAATCGGTGGAATTGATAGGCATAACGCCACGGTTCCTGTAGAATTTAATAACTTGAATTCCAACCTTTATCGACATCAATAATGAAAGCCGGACGTGGCGCGACTCAAGCAGACAGATCAGAAATCAACATCCATCCCGCAACCGGAGAAGATCGTGGTTGCCTTGATCCTGCTGGTGGGATGCCTGTTACGGGTTCTGTTTCTATCCAGTTCCGGGGTCGAACATTTCGACGAAGGTGTTTACGCATCGAACTTGTGGTTCTCCGCAGAGCAGGGGGCCGAGTACCCGGGCCGTTTTTATTACGCGCCGCCTCTCTTCCCGTTCCTGATTGAGTGGTCGATGATCTTTCTGGGAAGCGGGCCCCTGGGAGTCTTTCTGCCTTCGCTGCTGTTTGGAATGCTGACGGTCCTGGTGATCTGGTGGGTGGCACGCGTGTGGTTTGGTCCTGCCGCGGGGCTGGTGGCTCTGACGCTGGCCAGCCTGAGCGACCTGCATCTGCTCTATAGCAGAGTGGCTCTTACCGATGTGGGACTCGGTTTCTGTCTCCTGCTGGCGGTTTACCTGACCTGGAAAAGTTTCATCTCAGTTGACTGGAAGTGGCCTCTCCTGGCAGGCATCGTGACAGGGGCAGGGTGGTCGATCAAATACAATGGCTGGCTTCCCCTGGTGGTGGGACTCTCGGGATTGATACCATGGGTTCTGTTTCGTCGGCGTCAGTTGCAACGGCCTGCCAGTTATTTTCTCCGATGGCTGGTCGTTGTGATCGTCGCATTTCTGGTCTGGTCTCCCGTCCTCATCGGACTGCAGAAGTCGGGCGGGTACTCTGTGGTCGCTGCCAACCACAGCCGCTACGTCGTGGGATTCTCCGGCTGGTTCCATTCCTTCTGGCGTCAATGGCAGAACCATCGACTGCTGGAAGGCACGTCCGGTTTCCTCAGCCTGGGGTTGGTCTGTCTGGCACTCTGCCTGTTATGTGTCTGCTCGAGAATATCGAAATCTGGAAATCAACCTGCTGAAATATCCGATAGCCAGACTCCCGGTTCCACGTGGAACCTGACCCTGTTTGGTCTGTTTGCTGCTACTCCGGTTTTGCTTTCTGCGTTTGTGGGGATCAGCCCCGTACTCGGTCTGCTGGCGAGCGCTGGAATTCTGCTGCAGCTGTTTTTGCCTGCGGGTCGTTTTCGTCTTCCGCTCTCCACCGGGCAGGTACAGGTTTCGGATGACGAACTGAATCGAGAGCTGGCTGCCTGGTTGCTGGCTGCCTGGTTTTGTGGCCTGCTGCTTGCGACACCACTTTACTATCCCTATCCCCGTCTGACGATTCCCTGGACTATCTCAGCCTGGCTGGGAACTGCTGCCTTTGCTGGCTGGTTGGAACAGCGCGCGGGAGGATCGTTGTTTGAGCTGTTTCAATCTTCCACGGGTTCAGGTCGGCATCGTTTCCGTATTTCTCCGGCGGTCGGTGTGGTCGCGGTGGCGGCATTACTGGTCGTCGCATTCAAGCCCTGGACGATGGTTGCCTGGCAGACACGTGACGACCTGGAGGCGATCGCGCAAAACATACTTGCTGATCTCCGTTCCCAGTCAGATAGCAGCAGCGAGAATGCCATACTCTACACCTATGCGGAACCTGCTCTGTTTTTTAACATCCAGTCTCAGGGGCATCCTCTAACCGGTCCGGTGGCTGATCTGGAGTTTCTGAATTCGCTTTCTCCGCAGAATTCCGCTTACCTGATTGTGGGCCCCCATGCGGCAACCGACCCGGATTTTCAGAAACAGTTCAACGCAGTCCGCGAACGTTTTCAACTGGTTCATTCTTACGATTACTCTCCCAGCCTGCTGGTCAGATTGAATCAATCCTCACCAGGTGAGGCATCGGAAACAGAGCCGGTCCTGCTGTATCGCGCCAGGTAACTCTGGCAAGTCAGGCGTTCCACGTGAAACACCTGATTCAGATAAAGTCCGGTGCAATCCTGTGAGACTGCTACGGTCGCGCTCAGACTGGTGTACCTGTTATGTCCCAAGTAGCCCAGGTAAAGTAGGTGTTCCACGTGAAACACCCGCCACAGTCAAATCACCCAGGCAGCATTTCGAAAGCCCTCTTGCTTCAATTCGAAAATCGAAATAGAATCCCGCGCCTGAACTGTATCCAGTTTTGCTGTAGCGTCTCCAAGCCTGCTTGGATTGAGTATATGAGATTAACAGACGCGATGGCAAAAGTGATGCGTTCTAGTGTTACCCTCCGTTTTTGTCAGGCAGTTTAAATATAAGAGAAGAAGGTCATGGAAGATCAAAATCAGAATCCAGAAGATCAGCAGATGGATCCCACAGAAACACCCGGTGCACCACGACGTAGATTAGGTCGCGGTTTGAACGCTTTGCTTGGTCGAGGTGGTGACTCCGATTCGGACCAGCAGGATGACAACCCTGCTTCAGAAGGACAGGGTGTATTCGTCCCCGCAGAGCAGGATCAGATTGACATTGATCTGATCGAACGCAATCCCTATCAGCCCCGGCAGGATTTTGCCGTCGATTCGCTCAAAGAACTTGAAGGCAGTATCCGCCAGCATGGTGTATTGCAGCCTCTGCTTGTTCGACCGTTTGAAGGGGCATACCAGCTGATCGCCGGCGAGCGCCGTCTGAAGGCGGCTCGCGATGCCGGTTTGAAAACGGTTCCCTGTCGCGTGTTGAACCTGGAAGAGCGACAGGTCTGTGAAGTCGCAATTGAGGAGAACCTCAAACGGAAAGATCTGAATGTGCTTGAAAAGGCCCAGGCCTTCAAAAACTACCTGTCTCAATTCGACAGTACGATCGAGCAACTCGCCCAGCGACTGAGCCTGGATCGTTCGACTGTCAACAACATGATCCGCCTGCTCGATCTGGCAGAACCTGTCAAGCAGGCGCTGCAGGCCGAAAAAATCTCCGCCGGTCACGCACGGACGCTGCTCAGCCTGGATAATGAAAAGCAGATTGCTGTCTGCGAGCAGATCCAGTCAGAATCACTCTCGGTTCGAAAGACCGAAGCCGAAGTCCGGAAGATCCTCAAAGGGGAAGTCGAAACAGTCCCCTTCGAGAACACGAAGCAACCAGCGGCAGCTCCGCAGATGACCAATCATCTGGTAGACTTGCAGCAGCAATTGCGGGAGATCCTGGGAGCCCAGGTCGAGATCAAACTCAAGACCGAACACTCGGGAGAGATTCTGATTCCCTTTGATACCAATGAGACATTCGAACGTATCACCGGGGTTCTCAGAAAGTCAGCCTGACAGATTCGTCAGCCGATTACTTACAGCCAGCCACAAACCCGGAGGCAGTCACTTGCCTTCCGGGTTTGCTTTTTGGTACATGTTCAAATAGATCTGGCGAAACTCCTGGTTATTCGGCTGAAGCCTGACCAACGCTGCCGCTGATTCCCAAGCCAGCTTCCACTGCTGCTGTTTCTCATACAGCAGGGTCAGCATCAGTCGGAAGTCCGTCGACTGCGGTTCCAGCTCACAGGCTTTCGTCAACGCGGTGACCGCTTCGTCTTCCCGTCCCAGCAGATAATAGAGCAGTCCCAGTCGATACTGCAGCATGGGATTTTTCGGAAGCAGTCGCGCGTCTCGTGCCAGCAGCTCAGCTTCTTTAGTGCGTAATGTTTTGACTTCCTCTGCTCTTCCCTGCTGCTCCAGTAACTGTGCCAGGTTGGAACGCGGGCCCGCGACGGCAGGCGAGAGTCTGATGGCCGTGCGAAATTCAGCTTCGGCTTTTTTCAGGTCACCCTGATTGGCATACAGAATCCCCAGGCTCATGTGGGATCCGGACTGGTCTCCATCCGCCAGCAGACCTGCCTTGTATTCTTCCAGCGCCTGTTTCAGTGCTTTCTGATTCTGGCTGGTATCCGGCATGATCGGCAGTCCGGAGAGGATGCGGGCGACTTCCGTACGGACGCCGCGCGAGGAATCTGTCAGTCCTTCTGCCAGCAGTTTGCCGATCTTGCTGGCATCCTGTTCGGGACCCGGAGTCCAACCTTCAAACCCCTGGAGGGCAGCCAGGCGGACCAGTTCTTCTTTTGACTTCAACGCCCGTTCGACAGCCTCGCGACTTTCAGTTGTGTTGTAGCGGGTCGCCAGTAAGGAAACAGCAGTGGCACGAACAATCGGACCGACCTCTTTTTCCCGGGTCAGTTTGATGAGGGACTGTTCGGCTTCCGATTTTCCAGCGCGGCCAGCTGCCAGGATCTCTCCATAATGGGGATCGTCTCTGCGTTTCGGACCGTACCATTCTTCTACTTTGTGAGTTGCCCACTCTGCATTCTCTTCCGCTTTGGTGTGGCATTGATTGCAGGCATTGGGAGTTCCGAGCTTCACCGTCAGGTCAGGGCGGGGGATCCGCAGGCTGTGATCCCGTCTCGGGTCTACTCCCATATAGGTTTTGGATGGCATATGGCATTCCACACAAGCGGCTCCTTTGGTGCCCATCTTGTGATGATGGTGGCTGGGGACATCGTACCTGGCTTCCAGATGACACTGGGTACAGAGCTTGTTACCTGTAAACTTCAGTTTGAGTGAATGAGGGTTGTGACAGTCGGTGCAACGCACTCCCTTGCGATACATCTTGCTCTGAGTGAAGGAGCCGAAGACATAGACCTCTTCATTGATCTGGCCATCGGGGTGATAGAGATGGTCATCCAGCAGAGAGAGGGCATAGTGATCGTGGAAACGTTCCAGGGGGGTATGGCCGGGAGCCACGTGCCGACGATGTGAATGGCAGGGAGCACAACTCTCCAGTTGAGCGGTCGCGTCTTTCCCTTTCAGTTTCGCCAGTCCATAGCCGTAACGACGATCCCAGAACAGCGAATTTGAATTGGCCAGTTTGACATGAATCGAACCCGGGCCATGGCAGGCTTCGCAGCTCACGCGCATCTCTGAAAATGAAAAGTGATGCGCGTCGGTTGCAACGTCATAATTTTTCGCCCAGTTCGTCGTATGACATTCCGCGCACATGTGATTCCAGTTCTGAGCGGATCCGGTCCAGTGCAGCGGGTCATCAGGTCCGAATGGTTCATCAAGGCCGACGTAATACCAGCGTTTCATTTCCGTATCCCAGGTCACCGGGAGCACCTGAATTCTGCCACGCTCCAGTTCCGCCAGGTACTGCTGCAGCGGTCTGACCCCAATCACGTACTTGACTTCAAACCGTGCCTGTTTGCCATCTGGACCCTGTGTGGTGACATAATACTTGTCCCCTTCGTGGGTCATTTGGGACGTGATTCCGAAGTGCTCCAGTTCGGTATTATCGAAATCACCGAGCACAAATTCCGGAGTGGCAGGATTCATGGCCAGATCGTGATCAGAGTCTTTCCACTCCGCGGCTTCTTTCTGATGGCACTGGAAACAGGTTTGTCGACCGACATAACTCGCCTGTTCGCCTTCAGGCAGAGCCGACCACCAGTCGATCGCCAGACCGATGGAAGTGATACTCAGAAATATTATGATGCCGTAGATCCATCGTTTCTTCATCGCGCTGGTGCTTTGTCAGTCTGTCTCTGGATGTCTGGTGGATATGTTCAACTTCCGAAAGATGCGGTCATCACTCCAATCAAGTGGGAGAACGTTTCTGTATGAATCAGTAATACACAATTTCATTGGCAGGGGAAAGCGAACCGGGTCGGGCAGCAGCCTCAGTATTCGTTGACGCTTTCTTCCGGAATCATATCTCCGGGAACGGCCAGTTCGTCATCATGGATCTTGAGACTGGTATCGGGACCGGTTTTCAGCATTGGCAGGAACCGCCTGGCGATACGTGCCTGGAAGGTGACCCGGGTATCGTCGTGGGAATACTCACGAGACAGAATCAGAGAATGATCCTCCAGTTGCGAAAGCAGCTTGCCATTTCCAACCGGAGTTTCCAGTTCGACGATGACATAGCCCGAGGCCAGTCGATCAATGACGGCCTGAGAGAGTCGATCGAGTCCCTCACCCGAAACCGCGCTGACGCTGATTGCATTGTCGTATTTCAGACGCAGTACATCCAGCTTCGATCGGTCTTCAACTTTGTCCGTTTTATTGAACACCAGGATCGCGTTCTTATGTTCGATCTCGATTTCATCCAGAACCTTGTTTACGGTTTTGATATGATGTTCCACTTCCGGATTGCTGCTGTCAACAACATGCAGTAACAGGTCTGCCTGCCGCGCTTCTTCCAGGGTGGACTTGAAGGAAGCCACCAGGTGGTGAGGCAGATCGCGGACAAAACCGACGGTATCGCTTAATAATATTTCTCCCCAATGCGGGAGTTCCCAGCGACGCGTGCGTGTGTCGAGCGTGGCAAACAGCTGATCCGCGATGTAGACGTCCGCGCCGGTCAGCGCATTCATCAGCGTACTTTTGCCAGCGTTTGTATAACCCACCAGGGAAACGGTCAGCTGCTGGAACCGATTGGATACGGTTCGTTCCCGGCGGCGTTCCACTTCTGAAAGTTTGCGTTTCAGTTCAGCCACACGTTTGTCTAACAGTCGACGGTCGGTTTCCAGCTGCTTTTCACCAGGTCCACGACCAGCGCCCACACCCCCTTCGATACGTTCCAGGTGGGTCCACAGTCGTTTCAAACGGGGACGGAAATAAAGCAGCTGCGCCAGCTCGACCTGCAGTTTGGCTTCATAAGTTTTTGCATGTGTCGCGAAGATATCGAGAATCAGTTCACTGCGGTCAACAATGACCGTTCCTGTTTCCTCTTCGATATTCCTCCCCTGAGAGGGAGAAAGATTGTTATCAAAAATGATGAGCTCCGCATCTAAGTGCTTCACCATTTGTTTGAGCTCTTCCAGTTTCCCTTTGCCCAGACAGGTGGCCGGATGGGGGTTTTCCCGGTTCTGCACCAGCGTTCCCACCACTTTCACACCAGCAGTATCTACGAGCCCTTTTAATTCGTCGAGGGCCTGATTCTTATCGATATGATTGGAAGGAGAAACAACAGAGACCAGAATGGCTCGTTTTGCTTTGACTTGTAGTTCTTCTCGTTTAGGATCCGCCAAGGAGTTGTAACCTTATCTAATATTAAAAGAGGAGAGAAATATTCGGGCGAAACGAGAGCCCTGCCTCCTACTCTCTATTTTAACAGGTTGTGCCTGAGAGAATAGGCTATTTATTTCAGTCTGACACCATTTCCTGTCTGGAAGTTCAGATTTCGGTTGACAGCTGAAAAGAGAGGGTCTGGATGCATCAGATGATACAGATGTTTAATTTCAATGTTTCATTAAGACGATATCCAGCGCGTCGGCACGCGTGCAGGATTCCCAGTATTCTTTGAATGCCGGGTACTCATCTTGAAACACGATACCCCCCAGGTGATCTACCTGTCGTTCACAAATCAGAAGTGAATCTTCAACTCGGACCGTTGCCTGATAGCGGCCCCATTTGCATTCAAAATGATGCTCATAGGGTAAACCGTAGCCGGAGAATTCAGAGGGGATTTGAATGCGGTGACTGTCGGTGAAACGAATCGGGCTGGGGGTCTGCAGGGCAGAATTTCGTTTTTGAACATTGATCAGGCCGGCTGTCTGCATGGAGCCGATCCAGGGAATTCGAAACAGAATGATCTCTTCAATCTGGCGCGCCCATTGGTCCAGTGTTGTTCGGCAACTGTAACGGACCGGTTCAGAAATCTCTTTCAGATTCAGAAATCGCGGCGCCTCGATGCGGGCACCCGTCCAGGAAGAGGCCAGTTCTTTTTCCAGGGTGAGGGTTGTGTAGTCCTCGTTGCGGTTCACATATTTCAAACGAAATTCCATCGCCGTATCACCGGATGTCGTAACTTCCGATGTGAACTGGTAGCTGCAGTCGTCTGCGAGAATCCCATTACAGACACGATTAATCTGATGCTTCTCAGGACCACCTTCCGGTATGGTTGTGAGTTCGCCACCTTCACGATTCAGTAACAGGGCCTGGGTCCCCTGATCATTAAACGGAATATCTTTGAAGGTCACCGGACCACCTGCGGGGTCCAGCCACAGACGTTCGCCACTTGATGTGGTAACAGAGACAATCGCATGATCGAAACGTGCACCGGGGAGTAACGCTGCTGAACCATTCATGCGCGTCAGTAGAATGGCGATCGAAGATTTGATGCCCAGGTGTCTGAGCAGGGAGACCAGCAGCGAAGATTTATCTTTGCAGTCGCCGCGCATGTCCTCAAGCATCGAACCTACTTCGCGTGTTTTTTCCAGAGTGAGTTCATTCGGATGGCGACCATAGCGGACATCTTCTGATGCATATTTGTAAGCAGTAAAAATTTTCTCTTCTTCCGTCTGCTCTTCCTGAATCAGTTCCGTAGACAATTTTTGAATCTGGCTCGGTGTCTTTTCGGGTGGCTCAAGATCATTCAGGTAAAAGCGATTGATCGGTTCCCAGGAGGCCAGTGTAGTGAGATCAACCCAGGGCAGTACCTCGCGCGGATGCGGAGTACCGTCATCGGTTTCGTATCCTGGCAGATCATGCAGGTCCCACTGGTAAACCTGGTACGAACCGTGCTTCCAGGTTTGCGGCTCCAGGTCGGTGAGGTGCAATCGGTAGTGGAGCGTAAACGGTTCCGCGACAGCGACGGTATAACGCAGCCGTCGACAGGGAATGGAAAACTGAAAGTACTCCTGTCCCCACAGGCAAGCGGCGATTCGATCCGGGATAAAGTAGTCCTGCTGTTCTTCCAGTTCAACTGTTACACCGGGACGGAGCGGATAAAAGTTGACCGCTGTCTGTCCATACGGTTGAACCACCTTCTTTGCTTTTCTGACGCTGCCGTCTGGCAGGTAAACCTTAGCGGTCTGAATCTTATGCAGTGCTGTCTGGCGATCATAAAAACGGTAGACTTCATCCCAGTGCGCCAGAGATTCATTGGCGTAGAGCGCGGTTATATTATGAGCGCGTCGTGTAACGGTTCCATCGCGATGTAAGACCGCGGTGGAATCAGAGAGCAGAATGCATTCGCCCCAATGTTGTAATTCTTCTTCAGAGACTGCAGGCTGGCACACATCGCTATAAGAAATTCGTGGTGCAAAACACAATGTGTTTCGAGCCATCTTAAATCGGGTACGCCACAGTTTTCGTTTGGGTTTTAGAAGGCGTTCGGTACTGAGATGATTCAATGCAAGTACACTTTCCGTCTGATCAGAATCACGAATGAATCGAGATTTGATTGTAGCGTTAAATCAAGTCATGGTGCCAGCATAAGAATGAGGGATGTGTATTAATGAATACCTGAGTCGGGTAACAGTCGTTTCAGGACTTACGTTCTTTGCATGTCCTGTCGTTGAAATAGAAGAAGCGATCGAAAAACCGATCGCTTCTTACTCGTTATGGCTTGTTGTTTCCTGCTGCTAACAGAAATATCACTATTTCTTTTTAGCGGCTTTTTTCTTTGGAGCAGCTTTCTTTTTAACTGCTTTTTTCTTTGCAGCTGCCTTTTTCTTTGGGGCGGCTTTCTTAGCAGCTTTTTTAGGAGCAGCCTTCTTCTTTGGAGCAGCTTTCTTTTTCACTGCTTTTTTCTTAGGGGCTGCTTTCTTCTTTGGAGCAGCTTTCTTCTTTGGGGCTGCTTTCTTTTTTGGTGCTGCCTTTTTAGGCGCTGCTTTCTTTGCCTTTTTCTTTGCCACCGCAAATCCTCCTTTGAGAGTTAAACGAGGGCTGCCTTGCCGCTGGCTCCGGGCTATAAGTCGGCAAAGGTCTGCCACAACGAATAAGAATTTGAAGTCTGTCAACCTTGACAAACTCCGATGTTTGTCCCCGTTTAAAACGAATGATTTTCAACTAAAACGAATTTTTAATTGACACTCATTACGCACTAAGGACTTACATCTATTTAATGGCCATCATCGTAAATATTTCGAAAAATTCTGCAAGCCAATTCTCTTACTAAAAGCATCTTTTCTGTTCGATGTAAACCGACTCGTCAAGAGCGTTTAAAAAAGAAATCACAAAATAAATCATTAACGCGCACGCGCGCTGCGTGTAACGTTTAAAAAAAGAGATCGATTTCACCCTACAAAAATAGGGTAAAATCGATCATTCTGTTTTAACGTGAATGTCTTTGTCTTTCACAGGCGCTGTAATAAGACAAGCGCTCTCCATTTCAAAACGACATCAAAAAGGGGCTGGAATTATTTTGAGGTTTTCAAAAATTTTTTTGCCTCAACGCTTGTTTTGAGTCGTTCAGACACTTTCCCAGACCTCTTTCATATAGCGAAAACTTTCGCGCGCGATGTGTTCACAGCCAGGTTCATAGTCAAAAACTTCTACCGAGATCCATCCATCGTATCGACTTTCTTTCAGCGCTTTGAAGATCGGATGGTAGTCAGTCTCTCCCATGCCGGGACCCAGAAGGTTGGAATCATTCACATGGAAGTGACCTGTGCGTGTGTCGTATTTGTGAATGAGTTCAGGGATCGATTCCGTTTCCGCGCCGAGCATCGCTTTCACATCCTGGTGCAATACAAAATTGTCGGCCCCGACCATATCGATCAGTTCCAGCGCCTCGGCGCAGGTATTCACAAAATCCGTTTCCTTGGTAGTCAGCGGTTCCATACAGATTCGCACACCACGTTCGCCAATGGCAGGCAGACAGTTTCGGAAAACTTCCGCCGCATTTGCATAAGCCTGCTCACGCGTCATGCCTTCTTCAATATTCCGCTGGAAGGGAGATCCGAAGACCATTAAATCGCCTCCCAGGTCCGCACATAACTCCCCAAGTTCAACCAGATAACTGGCTGTTTTCTTTCGAACGGCCGCATCAGCGGTTGTCAGATGCAGGCCTTCGGTTTTCGCCAGAAGCCAATGCAGGCCAAAGATTTGCAGCCCGCGATCCTCTGCTGTTTTTCTCAGAAATGCCCGCTGTTCTGCAGAAATATCAGAGGGACGCTCGGCGAATGCAAACGGTGCCAGTTCGATCCCCGTATAACCGATCTCAGCGATCAGATCACATTGTTTTTCCCAGTCCCAGCCAACAAACAATTCCTGACAAATGCCAAACTTCATTTAAATGTCTCACTTTACTATTGAACACAGATTAGACGTTCCTTGAGTCATTTGAGGATAACAGGCAGGCATTCGTTGATCGAGTCTTAGCTGCAAATCTTCCGGCAGCTTTTGGAGATTACCAGTCAGGCTCTTAGATCATTCCTATCGGCATAAAAGTCATAACCGTTTGAGGAGAACCGATCAAGCTGACCGCTGATTGGCTGCCAGGTATCGATTGTAGTGGTCGAATGGTTTGTGGTGACTTCGGTGAACGGGATAGGTGGTAAGCTGTGGAGAAATGGGGGTATCGGTTAAGCAGTGCCAAGTTTGATGACGAAGTAGATTCTAACTGTTTCCAGTTTTCAATTTTGTTTGCTGAATTACTCATGTAGAGGAATAGACCGATGAAGAATGCAACCTGGATTCCCCTTCTGGCGGCCGCTATGATCATGGCCTGCTTTGGGGAGCAAGCCCAGGCAGGTTACCTGGGAGCAGGTAGATACAAGTGTTGTCCCACAGAGGCATGTACTTCTTGTGGCGATTACTGTGCTGCCAAAGAGTGCTCAAGTACCTGCTATAAAACCGTTGTTGAAACCGTATGGGAAAAGCAGAACTATACCTGCCAGAAGACAGTCTATGATACTGTCTGTGAAAAAGTTCCCGTGCAGTACACCAAGAATGTGTATAAGACCTGCTACCGTGATGAATGTTACACGGTCTGCAAGCCCGTGTATCAGACCTGTTACCGAGAGGTCTGCTACAATGTATGCCGTCCTGTTTATAAAACCTGCTATAAAACTGTAACCTGCAAACGTCGTCGCCCGGTGTATAACACCTGCTACAAAGATGTCTGCTACTCAGTCTGCAAGCCGGTTTATAACACCTGCTACCGGGATGTCTGCTACACCGTCCGCCGTCCGATCTGTGAAACACACTACCGTGATGTGTGCTGCACGATCTACAAAACCAATTACAAAACCTGTTACCGGGATGTCTGCCGTACGATCTGCAAACCCGTTCATACCTGGCATGATGTTGAAGTCTGCTGTGGCGAATGGAAAACAGTCACCGAGCACTGCCCGGGACCAGTTGTCGATAAATGTGTCTGTGAACCAGGAACCTGGGAATACGATTGCAGCTCCTGCTGCCCGATCTACAAACCCGGTTGCTGCAAAACAGTTAAAGTACAGTGCCCCGGCACTACGATCTGCCGACGAGTCTGGTGCCCCAAGAAGGTCACCCGCAAAGTCTGCTGCACAACTTACGAACGCGAGTGCAAAACCGAGCGGGTTCCTTACACAGTATGTGAGCGAGTTCCCTGCACGATTACCAAGAAGGTACCGTACACCTGCGTTCGCTATGAGTGCGAAACACGAACCAAGAAGGTTCCTTATACGACCTGCCAGATGGTCCGTGAATGCCGAACCCGCAAGGTTCCTTACACGACCTGCTGCTGGAAAGAAGAATGTGTGACCAAACAGGTTCCTTACACCACTTGCACCATGGTTTCAGAATGCCGGACCCGCAAGGTTCCCTACACCACCTGCAGCTATGAGCAAAAAACCTGTACCCGCAAAGTTCCTTACACTACCTGTGAGCAGGTCTGCTGCACACGGTATGTCACCCGAACCAAGTGTGTACCGCGAACTGTTTGTGTGACCAAAACACGATGTGTGCCGAGACAAGTCTGCCGCAAGGTACCCGTGCCCACCTGCTGCCCCGAGCCAACCTGTACGGCTCCAGCACCTAAGACTTGCACGGCACCTGCTCCGACTTGTTCGAACTAGTCAACGAGACGCCAGAAGAGTTTTCAGTAATTGAAAATTGAAACTGCGAGAGGGCGGTTGATCTAAGATCAGCCGCCCTTTTTTCGGTGCGTCAGGCATGACGCTGCCGACCGTTGAGCGAAAGCGAGCCGGGAATCGACGGTGTTACCGTCGAACAGCTCCGGGATTTCTGTCACCAGCGCTGGGTCGCGGACCTGGATCTGGAGAAATTCTTTGACCGCGTGAGCCACGATGTCCTGATAGGACGTCTGGCACGGTGGATCAAGGACCAACGCATCCTGAAACTGATTCGTGCCAATCTGCGGGCGGGAATCAGGGAGGGGCATCGCCAGCCCTCGCTGTGAAAGGATCCCGCAGGGGGAACCGCTCTCGCCGCTGTTATCAAATATCCTGCTCGATGAATTTGATCGCGAACTGAACAGCGGGGAGATGCGTTGCGTTCCATACCATTGCCAGTCGGTCCGAGCTCTGTAGCCTGATTCACCACTTGGCAAATCTAATGAGCGATCTAAAGTATTCGTATTGACTTAATCTTTCAATATGGAGTTCAACCATCAACGATTTTGATATCTTCAAATTTGGTTTAATCGTTTTTGCGATTGTCTTTGTAGCGGCTTTCAGCTTGGCAATCTCTTCAGAAGACCAAATTAAATAATGCCTGATATCAAAGTCGAATTACTCTCATAAAAGGATAGTGGTAACTGTGAAACGAATAAAATATGGAAAAATCTTGTTTATCTTTGCTGCATTCATCTCGTTTCTCTTCTCAGTAGCACTGTGGTTTGGAGGCCAGAGAGAAGAAGGAATGTTTGTAGGCATTTGGGTTCCTTCCATCCTGTCCTTTGGATGTCTCATGTTACAAGGAAGGGGCCAAACTAAATGAGTACTCTTGGAATATTCTTACTTGGGCTTTTCGTAATGTGTCTTACGGTCTGCGCTACTTTGATGGTGGGGCTTCAGGAGGCTTCTGATGAATCACTTACTCGGGTCGAAGACTTGACCGAATTTGAGAAAAAAACTGTCGGAAGATCTAAAGAAGTGAATTAGCCACCTGATTCAGTTCCCGTATTCACGATTAAGAATTCACTCGGTATGCAGGCAGCTGCTGTGTTCCGTTTTCTGCTGCTCATGCTGACTCGTTTTCGTACAGGCACAAACAAGACTGTTTGCAGTATGGACTTCCCCAGAAATAGTGGCGCGGTGTTAAGATGATGTGGCCTGTTCAAACTCTTGAGGGCTTTTATGGCCCAGCTTTTATTTCAGCGTTGCGAACAATGATTCTGTGGGGGCATTCTCAGTGCCGATCAAAAATCAGTTCCCCCCTTAAGCTAAGTATTGATACTTCGACCATCCTTTGATCGATTGCTCTCGTCTTCATCTAATGTCAGCCGCCCTTTTTTGTTTGTGTGATACCTGTTAGTCGGGTTGACTCTGGAGAGAAAAATCAATGACATTTTCACCTGGAGTGACTTCGGCAGTCAGCTGGCTTTTGGAATTATATACTGATGGAAGCAGTTCTTTGGAGCCGGGTACCAGCGGTTCATTTCCTTCACCCCCTGTCGTCGCACGTTCCGTGGTGATTTTGACATTATGCGAACCGATCACTGCCCCTTCTTTTTCGAGGGAGTACTGTAATTCATAAACGCCTTCGGCATTTGTTGTACCGACCGAAGCACGTCCTTCCTGCGGGGAAAAATCAACCCGTGCATCAGGTACGGGTTTACCATCGAGAGTGACGTTACCGGTTACGGTAGCAAGTTCAGGACCCGTATTCCCGCAACCTGACAACATCAGGCAGGTGAAACAATTCAATAAGCACAAACTTAAAATCCTGAGCATCATGACTATGATCCTTTGACTGCAATATATTTACTCAAGCAAAACGGCTCATGCAATTTCCAGGTCAGCGACACTAAAATAAATCACCATCATTGAAAATTCGGGTTTCGATCATCGAAAGCCCCCGCTAACGCGAGACCATTCGACAAATCGAAGCCGAATTGCAGGCATGATGATTCCTCAGTGGAGATGGTTAGAATTCCCCAAGGATCTGACCATCGGCAACCCCGATTAAACTTTCCAGCGTACTGTTGACGGCATCGTCTGTATTCAGGTTTATGTTTTCACTGATGAACCGTACCGCACCATCTCCGAGCCCGAAATGAGCTCCGCCGGTATGTTGACTGCTGTAGGCCTGACGAGTCGCCACGTTTGACGGATTGGTCGGGTTGATGGAATACGTCGAGCCGCCAAAGATGGCAATCAGCCCCTGGTTTCCACTTGCCTGCTCCGGTCCATTCGTTCCACCAAATTCACGAGCCGCGTAAAGAGTTCCTGCATAAAAATCGACGGTACCCACTTTATAGGACCGCTCTCCAACCAGGATCGTATTGCTCGCTCCGTCCGTGATATCACGAAACCGTAAATTGCTGTCGCGCCAGAACGCGCCTGTCGCCCCTGAACCACCGTTAGCACCGTTCGATGAACGAGACTGCCGCAAGGTACGGTTGTTATTGGAAGCAATATAGTTTGAAACAGGAAGTTCATAATTCGTTCCACCATCCGACTGAATTCCCTGGCCGGCATTACCATTAAGAGCTGGTCCGGTATCGGAGGGGCAGCGGAAGGCGGCGCGTGGCTGTTGCATGCTGGTGCGGATGGCTGCATCATTCAAAGCCGTTGAAGGCGTGATTGGGCCGGGGTTCATCTGGTTATAAAGGGGGGCCTGATCGAGATAGGGCAAGATCATTGTGCTCCAGGCCCAGTGCCCTTCGTTATCTGCAAGTGTTCCACCTGAGCCCCGCTCGTCAACATAACCGGGAGGGAACATGTTAAATGTGTCGTGATAGTTCTGGAACGCCAGACCAATCTGTTTCAGATTGTTTTTACACTGGGATCGGCGGGCTGCTTCTCGCGCCTGTTGAACCGCTGGGAGCAACAGGGCGATCAAAATTGCAATAATGGCAATCACAACAAGTAATTCAATTAATGTGAAGCCGCGAATGCGTTTTGTCGATCGATGAATATGCATAAGTGTCTCCTTGCATGTGACGTGTAAAAGGTGATTAGAATTCTCCGATGACTTCACCGCCATTAATTGTGCCCAGCGCGGCCCAGGTTTCGATTGAAATATTTTCACTTACGAAACGGACCCTCCCATCACCCATCAACACGTGAGCCCCACCAACGTGCAAGCTGCTTGTGGCAGCCCAGATGGTACCGTTGGGGCGATAGTGATCATCGTTTGATATCCGATCAATTCGAGTCCAGATTTCAAAGACGTCTATCCCATCGCGTCGCCCGATCCAGATCGACCCTTTATACGTTCCCTGGCCAGTTCGCTCGACGACTTGAACTGTATTGCTCAATCCATCGGTGTAGTCCCGCATCCTGCGACTGGAGTTTTCGTAAAACGATGCTAAGACGTCCGCAGTCTCCGCGGCATTGGAAGCGGTGTGGGCTACAATGTAGTTGGATGTTCCGAAATTGCCGATCTTGGAGTTACGGCCCCCCGTCGTGTCGCTGGGGCACAGTAACGCCGGAATGACCGTATTGGCTTCGTCAATGGGATCATCAAGTGTGCCGTCATAATTCGCGTCTTCCCACGGCTCAGCGAAACTATCTGTCGCGGTACTGATATGGTTATAGAGCGGAGCCTGATCAATGAATGGCAGGACCATCGTACTCCACGCCAGATTATTGCTGGAGACAACTCCCGACGGGAAAACACGATGCGTATCGTGGTAATTATGCAGAGCCAAACCAATTTGCTTCAGGTTGTTTTTGCATTGACTCCTGCGAGCGGCTTCGCGGGCCTGCTGGACGGCGGGCAATAGCAAAGCGATCAAAATTGCAATAATGGCAATCACAACAAGTAATTCAATCAGTGTGAAGCCGCGAAGGCGTTTTGCAGGTCGAGGAATTTGCATAAGTGTCTCCTTGTGAATAGACAATAGATAATGACTTATTTATGACACACAACACTCTTTCAGATGCAGCGTGTGAACAATGAGCTTCAGCGATTAAAAAAATGTTACGTTTGCTGAATAAAATCAGGGACTGGCAACCAGAACACGAAATTCGTCAACATATTTGGTTCCCGTATGTAAAATAAATTTAAGTGTTTTGCGATCTTCTGACAGACTCAATATGTCCTGATGCGTGCCATCTTCTGCGACCCGGGCTTCGACTTCCTGATGTTGAATGGGGGGGCAATTGCCACCGGCACACAGCGGGTTCAAGACAGAGTCTGTCTCAAGCAGGCGTGTCTTTGTCGTGATCAAACCAAGTATGGGCTGATGAAAATGAACCACTCCTTCAGCACGAATCATGTCACGATGGTTGCTGGCGGGATCGTAGTAAATCCGATAGCAATCCACTTTCATGCCTCGTGAGACAAAATCGGTTTCTTTTTCAATCTGCTCTTGTGCCCGGTAGTCGCCCGGTTGAGTAATTGAGACCGGCAAATTCTCCGAAAGCAGAATATCGCGTTTTTCTGGGAATAGAAAAATCGCTCCGTCCCGTTCTAGTACCTGGAATTCGCCCTGCGCAATCTGATCGGGCAGTTGTTCCTGAAAAATGACATTATCAGAAAATTGATCTACCGCATAATCTCGCGAAATGAGTGGGATAAAATCACTACTGGTATAATCCCCGGGTTGAATCAAATTCGTAACCGGGTCGATCTGAACCGCTTCATTTGCCCGGATCTCACGAGGCGGTACTGTCTCTTTGGAACCTGCGACCTGGACTTTGCCGCGATAGACTTTGATTTCCGTGTTCAGTTCAGCACCGACATTTACGGAGAACGAAGTACCCAGGTCAATAATCTTTCCCGTCTGCGTTTCCACAGTAAACCCGTGACCTGATTCCGGGACATCAGCTACCAGCTTTCCTGCTTGCAGGAAGATTTCATTTGAGTTGTGAACGGTAAACTGCGCGGGAGCCTTCAGATTCACAACTGATCCCGAAGTGAAGCGAATTTCGATCGCCCCTCTTAACAAATGCCTGCGAGAACCGGGCAGCAATTTTTCTTCCGTCGTGATATTGCCAGAACTCCAAACACTGCCGGGTTCCGGAAATACGTGGGCAACGGGTGTCATCAGGTGCATGGAGAACAGGCCCCCCAGAACCAGACAGACACAGCAAGTGACATATAGAATGAGATTCCAGTTCTTTTTTCTGGAATAGATCGACCCTGGTAAGTGTGTCATCTCCTGCGGGGAGGATGAGTCGGTATGGATCCATTCCAGTTGAGTCTGCAGGGCAGAAAACTGAACAAAGAAGATGCGTGCTTCCGGATCGCTCTTTAACCGGGTTTGCAACTGCTTCAATTCGCGTTCATTCAATTGGTTATCGAAATACAGGGCCACCAGTTTCGGGAGTGGGTCTTCCCAGCTGGTTGAATTTTCTCTAATCATCAGATGTGGGACCTCGCTGCGATGGATTTCTGGATGCAATCCTGCAGCCGCAGTCTGACACGCAGCAGCATCACGCCTATCGCTTTTTCTGATTTTCCCCAGTATTCAGCAATCTGTTTCAGAGGCAGAAACTGTCCGTATCGTTGCTGCATGAGTATCTGTTTGTCTGACGGTAAGTGGGTAATGCACGTTTTGAGTGCTTCTATCTGTTCGTTATATAAATCAGGCATGCATTCGATGGTTTCAGACATGCTGTTAAGCAGCTCATCGTCGAATAGCATACGGTTGCGGCTCTGATCGCGCCAGTATGACTGAATCTTGAAGAATGCTACTTTTCGTGACCAGGCCAGGAAATTCGTACCCAGCGTAAAGCTGCTTTGTTTCTCCAGCAGACATTGATTCACGTCTTGTAGTAAATCGTGGGCATCGGACGTATTTCCAACCAGAGAAAGCACATAGGCATGCAACTGCCCCTGATGCTTAAGCAACTGTTGGAAAAATTCATTGTTCAAAATGACTTCGTTCATCAGATAAATCAGTTCTGATTGGATGCGCGTATAAACACTGTAATACAGACCCCCTTCTAACTAGATTCCAGTAATCGGGGCCAGACTACAGAATATTTTCAAAATTCCAGCTTTATTTAATATTTTGATAAAGTTACGCGTATCGAAAGAGGGCAGTGTGTTTTCAGTTTTGTGAAATACTGTATTGTCTATATGAAAAGGCGGAGTGAGATTGTGGTCTGTTTGAGCGTCGGTTCAGCTCAGAAGCAGGCGGTGAGATAGAGAATTTAAGACGATGGATCTGGCTGGAAACTTAACGGGGCGAGTGTGACTGTTTTTTTATTGAAAATATGAATTCCAATCGAGTAATAATACGTGAATTTGTTGAGAGTTCAACGTTACCTGCTTTGAGGTAGGAAAGTTACATCAATTCAGGTTGCGATAATGAGTAAAGATAAATCATGCGTGAGCTTATGAACCGAAAAACTCAATATGTAATCCGCGGCGGTGTCGAGGGGCGGGAACGCCTTCGCGTGCTGGGACGTGTGATGGCAGAGAGCACAGGCACACTACTTGACCAGATCAATCTGACGGAAGGCATGACCTGTCTGGATGTGGGTTGTGGCGGTGGTGATGTCACATGCGAACTGGCCCGTCGAGTGGCGCCGGTGGGAAGAGTGGTAGGCGTTGATATCGATGAGACCAAACTGTCGATCGCACGCCAGGAAGCAGCAGAGCAGGGGCTCACGAATATTGAATTCCGTCTCTCCGATGCGAGCGAGATTTCAGCGACACCGGAATTCGACCTGGTTTACTCCCGATTTCTGCTCACTCACTTGAAAGATCCTGTCTCGGCAGTCAGATCATTTCTGAAACAACTGCGTCCCACCGGTTTCCTGGTTGTGGAAGACATCGACTTCAGTGGTTCGTTCAACTACCCGGAGAGTCCTGCCTTTCAAAAGTTCTTTGATTTGTTCAACACGGTCGTTCGTCACAGAGGCGGCGACCCGAACATCGGGCAACGGCTACCGGGAATCCTGCATGACTGTGGCATTCAAAATCTGAAAGTTTCAGTCGTTCAGCCGACAGGACTGCAGGGTGAAGTCAAACAACTGAATGGCCTCACTATGGAAAACATAGCCGATGCGATTCTCGAGGATGACCTTGCCACTCCAGGGGAGATCGATGAAATCGTCAGAGAACTCTATGGCTATGCTGCAGACCCCAGAACATTATCCGGAGTCCCCCGAGTCATCCAGGTCTGGGGACGATTACCCTTCGCTTGAAGAGAGTCAGGCATGCAATAAACAAAGATGCAGCGCAAGAACCGTATTTCCTGTTCGCTGAAACCGTCGATCGCTTCATTCATCAGCTGTCTCGCTGATTTTTCTCACAACCTGGATCCAGGGGCACCGGCTTTCCTACTTTGTCTACCGGTTCGGTAAACAGGTAACGCCAGACTGCTTCATGGATATACTGACCTTGTGCATTCTTGCCGGCACTCCCACCTGGTACAACCGAGGAATGGGCGCGGCGGGTATTATTTTTGACATCGAAGTCGGTAATCAGTCGCCGGGTATTTCCATAGGGTGGCTTTGCCTTGTCCACATTCACGATCGGACCAAATTCATTGAGACCAATCAGTTCCCAGGAACGGCAGTAATGGTCGGCAGTCCAACCGCCATCCAGCACATGTGAAAAACCGAAGTAGCGATTGGTGGGAGTCGCGGAAGGCAGCATCTGCCAGTTCTGCAGTTGATCACGCGGGCCACAGAACATGACGACGCGACTGACCTTCTGATGTTTCGCGAACCGGGCCGCGGTTGTGGAACCGTGCGAGCTGCCTGCCATGATTACGTCTTCCCAGCGAAGGTCTTTCCCATCGGGCGTCAGATAATAATTCCACTGCCCCTGTGGGTTTTCTTTTGCCAGCCATTTCACAAACTGCAGCGCCCGTTCTTTCATGCCGTCCGGGTGGGGGATCGACACCTGATCGCTATAATCTTCCCCGGTCGCCGCTTCCAGACGGACATTGCCACGACAGGTTTCACCAACCGGATTTTCGCGACAGACCTTGGAGAACCAGCGGTTGGCGTAATGTACCTGAATGGCATGCAGTCCGTAGCTGGAGAGTCGATCAAACAGCTGACTGTTATAACCCATCAGCCAGATTACCAGTTTGCCGCGTGGTTTGACGCGGGTATCTACCACGGCATGTTCCACATCCTGGGGCTTACCTTTCGCTTCGAAAACATAATCGATCTCCGGATGTTCTTTCGTGCGGGAGTCAATTTTGCTGGCACGGGCCGTCAGCTTGTATTCCTGGGGTTTGCGATCGCGATAGCGCAGCGTACGCTCAGCCGCCTGCAGGGGGGATAAAATAACAAGAGCGAGCAGAACGAGGAGACACAGGGATTTCTGATACATAATCTTTCACCAGTTCAAAGCAGTGTGGTCAGGGCGGGTATCACGTTATGGTTTCCATTATAGAAACCTGATCCGCGTGAGTCCCGACCACAGCGTTAACATCTGGTAAGAAGCAGAAAAAAACTGTCTGCTGTTTCTGAGCGCTCAGAATATCAGCGCAGCAGACTGACTGGTATGAGTAACAGCTGATCTCAAACTGGAATGATGGACAGCGGACTTTGCTTAAAACAGTCCGCGGATCATTTCGAGTATGGGTGAGCTGACTGCGGAAGGCTCATCGTAATGCCACATTGTACGGATGAGGTCATACATCATCAGTCCGCAGATGCTCATTAACAATGTTGAAATGCCTAATCCCACAAAAGTTCCGACTCCCCATTCTGCTTCGGGAGCGGCCATCGCTGCGCCTCGTCCGCCGGCAAAAGAAGCGGGAGCGACGAACTCGGCATGGCTTTCACCACTCTGGAAAGAGTCATCGAAATCATCATCGTCGGCATCGTAGATATCGTCGAAGTCATCTTCGTCATCGAAGACATCTGATATACCGTCATCACTGGCGAACTCATCGTCATCAAAAATCGCCGACTCACCATCATCATCATCCGAATCCAGGATGACAGATCCTGATGAACCACCGGCATCATCATTCACCATCAGGACGCTGGTATCGGAATTTGTGTCTTCCAGATCAAAACTGCTGTCAGCGAAATCATCGTCATCATCCAGTGCCGGGATTTCCATGGTCGCATCTTTCCCTGCACTGGCTGACATCATGGGGGAAGTCTGCTCATCGTCTTCCACGTCGAACGGTTCCAGTGAAATACCACTGTCGGCTGTGATGGAAATATCACTGCCGTTATCATCGCCTTGCAGTGAAAGCCCGCTGGCATCATCCCCGACGAGAGAAATACCGCTTTCATCTGCGGATTCCAGTGAAATCCCACTGTCCAGTGGTCCTGCCAGAGAAATGCCGCTATCGGATGCTAAAGAGATCCCGCTGTCTTCAGCGAGAGAAAGCCCACTGTCTTCCGCGAGGATCGATGATTCATCGCTATCGTCAGACACCAGCGCCACATCACTGTCGCTGCCCAGGTCGAAGTCTTCTCCAATCAGAGCGACGTCACTTTCGCTGCCCATCGGGCTGGAATCGTCGGCTACGAGTTTGACATCGCTGTCACTGCCAGATTCCAGATCCAGTATTTCAAAGTCTGGTTCTGAGTCACCTTCCACCAGTTTGACATCGCTGTCGCTGCCCAGGTCAATACTCGAATCATCAGTCAGACGCACATCGCTGTCTGAATCTTCACCCACGGCAACCAGTTCCGGTTCACTGTCCAACTGCAGATCATCACCATCGTCAACCACGAGTCGTACATCACTGTCGGAGCTGCTGAGTTCGACTGGTTCATCGTCGTCATCGTGCACACTGCCACGGATTACGGTTGCCTGTTCGCCGACTTCATCTTCATCAATGACACTGTCTGATTCCAGAGTCATGTCATCGTTGTCGAGAATGGCAGAGTCGAACAGGTCGTCATCTTCCAGGTCCTCATTGTTGAACAGGGGAATTGCGGGATCGGAATCTGCCTGGCGGCTGCGTCCTAATTCTTCCACATCCTCCATGCGAAATTTCCAGGCACCTCTATCGGCAAAGCCACGAATATCTCCCGCTTCCCGTAAGCGGTTCAATTCTTCTTTTTCCATGCCCAGCTCGGCGGCTGCTTCTTCGAGGTTCAGATATTTTTTGGCCATGGTGGCACGACTCCAACATCATTGATGTAAATTAGGAATTGAGGATGTGTGTAATTCGTCATCGGACAATTAACCGCGGAATTTCAGTTGTTTCAAACTTGAAACCCGTTAGTCAAAAGCCTTTGAGAAGAACATGCGGGTTCTATTAATCGTATCAGCCATTCCGGAGCCTTCTCCGGAAATTGTGATCAGAACCAGAACCAGGGATCAGGAAGTTCTTCCAGATCTCCCAGTTATCTATCTTTAATTCTAAATTAGAACTGATCGGTTGCAAGTACCATCTTGTTGAATGATCCATTCTTAAGCAACTATTTGTGCTTAAAAACGAATGTTCACACTGACAGGTGCCGCAGTTCCATAAGGCGAAACGATTAAACGGGTTATAGCGAATTCAGATTCACTGGCTGTAAATCCGGGCCAGACAACTCCAGGCCTCCTGTTACTGGCCGAGTTCGCGCTTTAATTCAGCCAGTTCCGAATCGATCTGTTCTGAACGGGAAGGATTCAGGGATGACTCGGCATCTGTAGTATTCGAGGTGCTTTGTGCCGATGTTTCTGACAGTCCGGTCTGTTCCGTTAATTCCACCTGTTTGCGTCGGGCTTCAGCTAATCTGGCTTCGAGGGCATGCAGGGTCGTGGTCAAATGCTCGCAGGTCGCGACAGCGGCCCGATGCTGCTGTTCCAGACCGGCTTTCAAGTCTTCCACTTCCTGTTTGCGCACCAGTGAGTTCCGTGCTTCTGTTTCATCACCCATTCCCAACGCGTTTTTCGCTGCTTCTTTCCACTGAAAGATCTGACTCTCATAATCAGCCAGTTCCTGCTGAATCGCCTGTTCATTAGCAGACGCGGTTTTCACACTGCGGTTAGCGCCTGCGATCCCTTCTTTCATCTCAGAGATAATCTGCTCGATCTCCTTAACAGGATCTTCCGCATTATTCAGCAGGTGAGTCAAATTACAGGTAACAATGTCAGTGAGCCGACTGAAATAGCTCATCCCCTCTACTCCGTACTGTTTGTGTTAGTGAAAAGAAAGCGACTGTGTCGGCCCGCGGGAGTCAACGCAGCACGCTTCGATCGGGTTCAATTCTTTTTGAAATTCTCTCTATTATACCAGCAATTTATTTTTTTTGAGGGCCTGTCACGCCCATCAGCGTCAACTTCTCTCGCAGTTTTTCCCGGGCCAGCCGCAGTCGACTCTTGGCTGTGGCCAGATTTGTTTCCATCACCTCTGCAACTTCATTCAGTGTCAGTTCAGAATAATGATGCAGTGTGAAAGTTAACCGCTGATCTTCCGGGATCGTTGCCAGCAGTTCATCGACAATCAACGCCAGCTCTTTGACATTAGCCTTCTCTTCCGGCGAAACGACCTCGCTGGCCAGGCGATTGAGCGAATTATCTTCATCTGCCTGCTTGCCTGTATAGGCTTTAATCAACGCATCGTGTGACTGTCGCCGGATATTGTCGATCATCAGATTGCGGGCCACCCGGTACATCCAGCCCCGGAAACGTCCCTGCGGCAGATAGTCCCACGACTGGTTATAGACACGCAGCAGTGTTTCCTGGGACAGATCTTCCGAAATCTGTGAGTCGCGGGTGTTTCTGAAAAAAAAACCAATCAGAGGACCCTGGTATTTCTCAACCAGTTCATCAAATGCGCGCAGCTCACCACTTTGAATTCGAATCATTAATTGATCGTCTTCTGTCATGGTGACCTTCCTGTAGTGAACCCGGCAAAAATCCCTCAAACCGGAATGTGACTGATGATGCAATCTGCAGTGACTTTCTAATATTGTGATCAGATATCCTGTAGAAATCACCTCTAAACCGCTAACATTCCTGTGTTGGTTCCTTTTTAACGGAATTCAACTCTCCAATTCGTAAAAAACACGATTCTCAGTTGAATCAGTACGAAACTAAGTCGAGTCAAGTGGGATGAAACAGCTTCGATGACGGAAACTGTCAACATAGAATTGAATTATGGTTTTAACGGTACATTTCAATGTGAAATTCCGTCCGAGCGTCTGATCCATTATCATCAGGCACCTGCCGGCATCGACGATGTAGCTTCCCGAATGAAGCAGGTCTTAAACAGTCCCCTGGAATTACCACCGCTGGATCTGGCGGTAGTCCCCGGGGATAAAATCACAATCGCTGTCGATTATCAGGCACCCGCTGCTGCTGAAATTATTAATAGCGTCTGGGACTACTTCAGTGATTGTGGAATCGAAGCCGGTGATGTGACCATTCTGCAGACAAGTTCAGAATCGAGTATGCTGCAGGAGAAATTAAAAGCAGCAGTCAACTCTGAACTGCAGGAACAGGCGTCGTGGGTGATTCATGCTCCGGATTCCAAAGAAGAAGTCGGCTACCTGGGAACCTCAGCCGGGGGAGAACGAATTTATCTGTCGAGGCATCTGCTTGAAGCGGATTTCATTCTGCCAATTGAAAAGGTTGGCTTTGATCCGTTAATCGGCTATGCCGGTGGCGGCAGTTCCATCTATCCGGGATTCTCCTCCCAGGAAGCGATTATCAAAAGCCGCGGACAGTCACACCGCGAACTGACTCCTGCAGAAAGTCGACCGCTGCGGCAGTTGATCGACGAGATCGGCTGGATGCTGGGGCTGCAGTACAGCCTGCAGGTTATCCCCGCAGGTGGTCAATCAGTCTCTGAAATTGTATTTGGCAGCCTCGAAGCCACGTTCCGAAAAGCCAAACAGTTGCTGGACGAGTACTGGAAACTGGAGCCGGAATACAAGTCGGAAATGATCGTCATTGCTGTCGAGGATGGTCCCACCGGTCATCAGTGGAATCAACTGGGCAGCGTACTGGAAACCGCCCGCAATCTGGTGGCCCAGGATGGACGCATTGTCCTGCTGACACAGATTGATTCCGCGCTGGGTGAAGGACTGCAGATTCTGTCCCGCTGCCATGAACCGCTGGACGCGATCAAGCCTCTGCGTGACAGTCAACCAGGAGATCTTCTGGCAGCGACACAGATGGCATTGACTGGAGACTGGGCGCTGATCTGCCTGCTCAGCAAGGTCAGCAGTGATGAAGTGGAAGACCTGTTTGTCATTCCCCTGGAAGATGAAGCAGAAGTGCAGCGACTGCTGCAGACTGACGAGACCGTATCTGTCATTGCCTCGGCGCAATATGCCTATGGCCAGTTGAAACAGGGATGATCTGAACCGAGTCAGATCAGGTGACAGGCAGACTGGCTGACTTTAAGACGGTTTCCTGAACGTCGTAGTCATGCTGGTAAGAAAAGTCGATGTCTTTTTCCCGGCGGATGATCTTAGCCATGTCTGCAACATCATCCTGATAGCGGGTATAACCTGAGAACGATATTTCCTGCTGGCCTTTTCGGTACTTCCCTTTTGCCTGGGCTAGTGTCAGGCTCGCGGATGGCCTGCCAAATGGTTGCAGGTGGAAGGTGCCTTCTGAACCGCAGACGACGATATGTCGTCGATCGAATCCCTGGACTTCATTGCAGCTTGTTTTGACCGTTGCCAGTGCCCGCGGATAACTGAAGACCGCCAGCATGTTATCCTGAAGCGTGTCATCAATGTCAGACGCATGTTGTGCGAACGCAGTGACCTGATCGGGGCGGCCCAGAATCTCTACAACCAGGTCAATGACATGGCACGCCAGCTCAAACATCATGCCTCCCGGTTGTGGTTCCAGTTGTTTGCGACTCGCGGCATCCATTTTTTTGCTGATGACGGTGTGCACTTCGAACGGCGCGCCAAGCCAGCCTTTCTGCAGCAGATCGCGCAGCAGAACGACGCCCGGATTGTAACGATACATGTAGCCCATCTGCAGCAGCAGATGCTTCTGTGCCGCCTGATCCAGAATGCGTTTGAAGTGAGGCAGAGATAATCCTGCAGGTTTATCCAGATGAATATGTTTACCAGCGGCTATACAGGTCTCCGCGGTCGGCAACAGATCGGGGACCAGTGTCTCCACGGCGACTGCCTGCAGTCCGTCGATATTGAGTAATTGTTCCTGTGTCAGGAATGGCAGATCTTTGTAGATACCCGTTGATGCGGCATAAGCCCGCAGCTTTTCATCGGGCTCGACCACGCCGACGACTTCATATTCTTCCGATTTACGGAACGCCTGCATTTTTCCACCTGCGTGGGGATGCCCGACCCCAATCTGACCTACTTTGATTTTCTTCACGACAGTCTTCCTCACAGGGATTTCAGGTTTTCAATAATACAGCGGTCGCAGCTCACAGTCGGCGGGAATGATTTCTTCGGCTAGCGGCAGCAATGACAGGGACCAAGCAGTAGCTTAGAATAGTCAGCAGACATTGATCGTAAACAAACCATTCAGGAAAAACCACTCCTTTTCATGCTGGAAGGAATTCCGATGCTTCGCACTCTGGTGGTCGCTCTGCTGTTCTGCTGTCATCTTTCGACGCTGTCACAAGCCAGTGCAGAGAATCAGCGGCCCAATATCGTCCTGTTTTTTATTGACGATCTGGGCTGGCGGGATGTGGGCTTTATGGGCAGTGATTTTTTCGAAACGCCTCATATTGACCGCCTGGCGGACGAATCGATGAAGTTTACCGCCGCTTATTCAGCAGCACCCAATTGTGCGCCCAGCCGCGCCTGTCTGATGTCAGGTCTCTATACGCCTCGGCATGGGGTCTACACAGTAGGGGACCCGGCACGTGGAAACGACCGTTATCGGAAGCTGATTCCCGCTGAGAATAACAGGGTGTTAGATGACCGGTTTACGACCATTGCCGATCGATTTTCACAGGCGGGTTATCGTTGTGCCAGCGTGGGTAAATGGCATCTGGGTCAGTCCCCTCTCTCGCAGGGTTTTCAGGCCAATATCGCCGGGAATCAGACGGGCAGTCCGCGAGGCGGCTATTTCAGTCCATATCAGAACCCGCAGCTGAGTGATGGAGAGCAGGGGGAATACCTGACAGATCGTCTGACCACGGCAGCCTGTCAATTCATCAAAGACAACCAGGGTTCCCCTTTCTTTCTGTATCTGACACACTATGCAGTCCATACGCCTTTGCAGGCAAAAAAAGAGGATATCGCTTACTTCCAGTCGAAGCCAGCCGGAAAACTGCATCAACATGCCACTTATGCAGCGATGATACGCAGCATGGATCAGAGTATTGGCCGCGTGCTGCAAACCCTGCGGGAACAGCAGCTTGATCAGAAAACGATCGTTGTTTTTACATCCGATAATGGAGGGTATGGGCCTGCCACCAGCATGTTACCGTTACGTGGTTCAAAGGGCATGTTGTATGAGGGAGGAATCCGTGTACCGCTGCTGATCAAGTGGCCCGGCGTCACACAGCCTGGAAGTACAACCGGCGAAGCAGTGATTAATCTCGATCTCTATCCGACCTTTCTGGAAATGACGAACATACCGGTTCTGGAAAGTGAGCTATTGGACGGTGAAAGTCTGGTTCCGCTACTGAAAGATCCGCAAACTCGACTGGAATCAAGGAGTCTGTTCTGGCACTTCCCCGCTTATCTGCAAAAATACCGGGGCATGCAGCAGCGGTTTCGCACAACACCTGTCTCGGTGATTCGACAGGGAGACTGGAAGCTGCTGGAGTTTTTTGAAGACGGACATCAGGAACTCTACAATACGCGGCTCGACATCGGGGAATCAAAGGAACTGTCCGGCAGTCACCCCGAAAAAACGCAGGAACTGTCACAGGCGCTGCATCGCTGGCAGAAACAGGTCAAGGCAGCGATCCCTGCTGAGTTGAATCCAGAATACAAACCGGAAGATTAAGAATCCAGTTTCAAAGGAAAGACGAGATACAGCATGGAGTGGGACGATATATTCAGAGATTTTGTTTATCTCTGGGCCGTCATCGATCCGATTGGTTCGATTCCGGTATTCATCGCGGTTACCGCGGGCACGAGCAGAATGGTGCAGCGGAAAATCGCTTACCAGGCGATTATCACGGCTGGCCTGGTCCTGCTGCTGTTCATCGTTGGCGGACAGATAATGCTGGATCTGCTTGAGATTCCCCTTGCCGCGTTTCAGATTGCGGGGGGACTCGTTCTGTTTCTGTTTGCTTTAACCATGATTTTTGGTGACAGCAAACCGGAGGCGGAGATTGAAGAATCCACACACATCAATGCACACCAGAATAAAGCCGTTTTTCCTCTGGCAATTCCTTCGATCGCTTCTCCCGGCGCGATGATGGCCGTCGTTCTGATTACTGATAACCATCGTTTTCACATCGGACAACAGTTGATCTCCACACTGACAATGATGACGGTCCTCCTCATCACTCTCGGGTTCCTGTTGCTGGCGGGGCGAATTCAGAAACTGATCGGAGATGCAGGAGCGAGTGTCGTCAGCCGGATTGGAGGACTGATCCTGGCTTCGGTTGCCGTCGACAGCGTTCTGAGCGGCATCAAAACTTATTTCGGGATCTGATCAATTCCACGCAATGATGGTTCAAAACGCATCAACGATAAAAAAAACAGACTCGGTGAAACGAGTCTGTTTTTTAAATTACTGGCTGATGTAATATTTAATTTAACAGCGTGGGATTGGGATCCCAGCCGGCGACCACGGCATCAGGAGCGAGCACAAAGATTTCTACGCGACGGTTCTTCTGTCGTGCCGAATCGTTCTGGTTGGGTACAACTGGCTGGAACATACTGTAGCCGGCGGCTCCCATTCGTTCCTGCTTCACACCGAATTTGGAGAGCGTGAGCACAACCGAGTTGGCCCGGTTGGTCGACAGGTGCCAGTTGGTGCGGTGCTGACGCTGAGTGCTGGCTTTCGAAATTGGTTTATCGTCTGTGTGTCCGACAACCAGGACATTTAATCGCTTGGCGTTTCCATCATTCATAATGGCAGCAAACTGGTTCAAAATTTCCTGAGCTGCTGGCTTCAGGTTATCACTGCCTGAAGAGAACAGGATGTCAGAGTGAAATTTACTGACGCCCGTAATCGGATCGAATTCGAAATCGGGGTACTTGTCAGCCAGTTCCTGAAAACGTCGCGTGGCTTCGCCATCCAGGGGGCTGGGTTGTCCTTTGGCTTTTTTCATCAGGCTGACATACCGCTGCTGCATTTCGGAACGTTCCGCATTCAGGTTGTCGAGCCGTTTGTTGGCGATATTCAGATTGGATTCCAGCGACTGGGCCCGCATCGCCAACTGATCCCGCTCGTGCTGCAGAGCGTTGGCAGACTGCTGGAACTGATCACGCTGCATGGCAAGTTCCGAATTCTGGTCATAGAGTTGCTGGGAGCGGTACATACTCTGACGCAACTGGGCGTTCGGTCCACGCTGACAGGCTGACTGTGAAATCGTAAACAAACTAACTGCGGTAAGCAGGCATACCCGTACAAGGATGGGCATCTTGAGTGCTCCTTTATCGATCTCTGAATAGAATCACGTTTTCCGGGAGCGCGATTTCAGAGAGCTGAACTGCTGCGAAGGCATCAGTCAATTCCTGAAAATTCACACACCCTTGAAAAGCCATGCTGATTCAAGGAAAGATGAATGGCATAAAAATCGGTTTTGAATGGGATGGTAGGTTTTTTGAGATATGATATGCGACTGCATATCCTGTCGTGCCTGAGAATGAGTAATGTGAAGTGAGAGAGTTTTACTCATTCAGAAGTCGACAGAGGCGGATTTATAATGCGTCTTCTTTTTTCTGCCAAGAGCAACATCACCAAAAAAGATCGCTTTTTAAAAGTTTGAAATATCTACAAAAACAGTTGGAAAAGTATGAAATTGGAACACGGGGAAAGAAAAAAACAGGTGAAACCTGATAACCGTATCAAGCTCCACCTGTTTTGCTGGAGAGTCATTTTAAATGTAGTCAGCGGGGCAAAGCCCGGATCAGTCTTGCGATTCCAGTTGTTTTAAATCGTGCTTTAACTCTTCGATCGCTTCTACCAGGTTTCGTCGTGCGACCAGGGAAGCTGTATTCTGGCTCAGATCAAATTTAAAGTTCTTCAAAGCCCGTTTGGTTTTCGCAATTTTCTCTTTTCTGGAGATCTCCTGAACCCCCAGATCGGTATGGCGTTTGTGCCAACTGGGGACCCGTTGTGTTTTGGGTTCAACAGGTTTCAGGGCGATGGCGACGGCATCTTCGTCTGTCATCTGTTCCAGTTGAGCAATCTGCTCCAGTTCCAGCTCATTCTGTTTCTGCTGTTTTTTCAGATTGATCGCATACATGTCCAGGATTTCCTGAAGCGAATGCTTATATGTTCCGGAAATTTCGGAAATCACAGGTCCACCCGCGTATTCGTATTCACGGTAAACCCAGTAGGGGCCATCTTTCTGGCTTGATTTCAGTGAGGCATCTTTGGCCTTCTGGATCTCTGGTAAGAGTAGTGCAATCAGAACGGCAATTGTTGCAATCGCCACCATTAATTCGATTAGTGTAAATCCTCTTCTCATTCCTCTTCTTCTAGATGGTAAGTGGGACACCATCTCTCCTTTTAAAAAAGGTGGGCAATATGCTCATCAAACAGTTTCGAGCACATTTCTTTGAACGCCCGGAGTTATAAGGGCACTTGTTTAAGAGAATGTTTCTGTTTGATGATTATTGTGAATTACTGAAAAGCGAATCATGTGCCAAACCGGTTCTGCGGAATTCGTGACGCCTGATAAAATGCGCTTATCTTGTGACGCAATAACAAGATAAAGCTATTCGAACTAACCCTTATTCACGGTATATTATTTTTTGAATCATCAAACTCCCGCAGACAGGCTGAGAAGATGCCCGATTCTTGTGCAATCTGATTCAGCAGATAACGGGAACACCCTGAATCTGAGAACAGTCGTTGAGTGGTGACAGTTTGGCGGGGCACTTAACGTACTGCGATTCCAGGCCTCTTTTCCAGCAGCTTGCCTGACGAGCAGGGGTGATTGCTACTGTCGACCCGCAGTTTCGAGTAAGATGCACTCTGATCACGTGCCAACGGGAATATCCAAATGTGTTTATGTATCCTGAGAGAATTTGCTTGAGTAACATGAGGTAACCCACTTGAAGAAAATAGCAGGATTGTTAGTTGTCGGTGTGGTGCTGATCGTGTCACTGGTGTTCAGCCAGAATCGTCATGTCCCACTACGGGTTTCCGGCTTTATCGAAGCCGATGATATCAGACCCGGGTCGCGCGTCGGCGGACGTGTGAAACAGGTGCTGATTGAAGAAGGGCAGTCCGTCTCCCAAGGCGATCTGCTGATCGAACTCGAACCTTATGATTTACTCGAACGACGAGCCGAGGCAATCGCCGGACTGGCTGAAGTCAAAGCGCAGCATGCAGAACTGGTGGCCGGCTTCCGAACGGAAGAGATTGACGAAGCTGCTGCGAAAGTCGATCAGCTCAAGGCGCGTCTGACACTGCTGATCAATGGACCCCGGCAGCAGGAAATTGACTCGGCTGTCGCAGAACTTCATCTGGCAGATGCGGAATATCGCCTGGCAAAAGCCAAGCAGATGCGGGTGGAAACACTCTTTGGCCAGAAATCGGCTTCAACGGATGAACTGGATACCGCCAATACGGAATTGCAGGTCGCTGCATCAAGAAAAGAGGTCAAACAAAAATCTCTGGATCTACTGAAAGAGGGGACCAGAAAGGAAGAGATCGATGAAGCCCGGGCACAGTTAAAGCAGGCGGAAGCAGCATTGCAGTTGTTGAGAAACGGAAGTCGCAAGGAAGACATTGAACAGGCGGCCGCCAGTGTCAGAAAAGCGGAAGCCTTTCTGCAGACGATGGAAGATCAGATCAAAGAACTGAAAATTGTTGCTCCGCTGGATGGAACCATTGAAGCGGTCACCCTGCAACCCGGTGACCTGGTGGGCAGCAATGTTCCCGTGGTTTCGATTCTGGACTGGAATGCACTGTGGGTTCGCTGTTACGTGCCGGAAAATCATCTGGATATTCAAGTCGACCAGGAAGTCGAAGTCACGATCGACAGCTATCCCGATAAAACCTTCAAAGGTCGCGTCAGTTTTGTTTCCCGCCAGGCGGAGTTTGTGCCCCGCAATGTGCAGACTCCCGAAGAACGTTCCAAGCAGGTCTTCCGCATCAAAGTCCGTATCACAGATAAAGACAAACTGCTCCGTCCCGGTATGGCCGCCGATGTCTGGCTGCATGGGAAGGAGTAATTATCATGACAACAGTCATTAAGGTCGATCAGCTGTCGCGAGAGTTCGGTTCTTTAAAAGCCGTTGATCAGGTCAGCTTTACAGTTCAGCGCGGTGCCATCTTCGGTTTGCTGGGCCCCAACGGCAGCGGGAAATCGACGATTATCCGCATGTTGTGTGGCGTACTTGAACCAACGGGAGGATCTGCACAGGTTCTGGGATATGATATTGTTGATGACGCAGAAATGATCAAGCGACATATTGGCTATATGTCACAGAGTTTCAGTCTGTATGCGGACCTGAGCGTACGTGAAAATATTGAATTTTATGGGCGCATCTACGGGCTCAGTCCTGAAAAACTGGAGCAGCGCTTTCAGGAAATTATCGAACTCACATCACTGCAGGATCGACTGGATCAGCTGGCCGGGAATCTGTCGGGAGGCTGGAAGCAGCGTCTGGCTCTGGGGTGTGCACTCATTCACGAACCACAGGTCGTGTTTCTGGATGAACCGACGGCAGGGATCGACCCGGTGGCCCGTCGCGATCTCTGGGATCTGCTGTTTCAACTGGCCGGGCAGGGGGTGACCCTGTTTGTCACCACTCACTATATGGATGAAGCAGAACGCTGCAGCGATGTGGGGTATATCTATAACTCGCATCTGATCGTCTGTGGCAAACCGAATGAGCTCAAACAATTACCAACGGTTACCCCGGAAGGAACAGCCCGCTGGGAAATTGAAACAGCGAATCCTGCCACACTGCTGACTACTTTTCGTGAGATGCCCGGGGTGAGGGATGCGACTCTGTTCGGTCAGACGATTCATGTGCTCGCAGATCAGAGTCTGTCTGAAAATGATTTTACCAGGCAGGTGCCCCACGAATTCGGGACCGTGCAGGTCAGGCACATCACGCCTTCACTGGAAGATGTGTTTGTTACCTTGAGCCGGGCAGAAGAACTGAATCACCAGGGTGCCGCTGTTCCCACCACTGTGACAGCGAGTCAGCAACGCTCGGAGGGGGAACCACTGGATCACCGGGAGCAGGTAGCTCTGCCAGCACAGACACAATCTGTGAAGCGGCCTGCAGCAGCGCAGGTGACTCCGGGGATCCTGGCCGGGTTCTGGGCGATTCTCGTCAAGGAATTTTCTCATGTCCGCCGCGAACCATCGACATTATTGTTTGTATTCGCCGTGCCCGTTCTGCAGACTCTCATTTTTGGATTTGCCATTGATACCGAGATTGAGAATATTCCGACGGTCATTTTTAATCTGGATGGCCGCGCGAGTTCCCGCGAACTGCAGGATGGCTTTGCCAATACGCGCACGTTTCGGATTGTCGAACATGTATATAACCATGAAGATTTTCGCAACGCATTCGAATCGGGACGCGCCAAGGTGGGTGTGACAATTCCCCCCGATTACTCTGACCGTCTGTTAAAAGGGGAGCAGGTCTCGGTACAGGTGCTGATTGATGGCAGCGACTCCCAGGTGGCGACGACGGCCCTGAACGCCTCCAATCTGCTGGGATTCAATCTCTCCACAAGCATGACCAGGAGCTTTGCAGAAAATCTGAACGTCGTTCCTGCCCGCGATGCTGACGGCCAGCCGGCGCTGCCTGTCGAAATCAGGCCGCGGTTGCTTTATAACCCGGATCTGGACAGCTCGTATTTCTTTGTTCCCGGCCTGGTGGGAATTATTTTACAACTGGTGACTCTATTCCTGACTTCGTTCGCAATTGTCCGGGAGCGGGAACTGGGAACACTCGAGCAACTGTTTGTCACTCCCGTCAGTAAATCCGGTCTGTTATTGGGAAAGCTGGCGCCTTATGCATTGATCGGTTTCGTCGAAACGTTGATCGTCCTCACGCTGATGGTCTATTTCTTTGGTGTCCCAATTCACGGTAATCTCTGGGAATTACTGCTGTTGTCGTTGTTATTCCTGGTCTGCGGCCTGGGTCTGGGCATGCTGGTCTCCACAATTGCTCGAACTCAACTGCAGGCCATTCAGTTTGCCTTTCTGATTATGCTTCCTTCTGTTCTGCTCTCAGGATTCATGTTCCCCCGCTCCCAGATGCCGCTTCCCATTTACCTGGTGACTTTTATTATCCCAGTGACTTACTTCCTCGAGATTCTCAGGGGAATCGTATTGCGGGGGGCGAATCTGACGGACCTGCTGCCTTATGTATTGGGGCTCAGTCTTTGCTGCATTGCGATTATCGGCTTCAGTTTAAAGAGATTCCAAAAGCAGCTCTCATAACTGCTGCTGAGAATTGGTCTGTCACCTGCTTTCCGGTAGGATAGGAGACGCGTGCCTAACCAGATGACATCAGGCGAAGCGAAATTCGCGGAACCGGAAGATGCCTCCCACTTGATCTCACCAGACAGGAGCCCTGACAGTATGAGACTTTGTCGCTATCAATCTGAAAATCAAATTGCCTGTGGTTTCTACTCGGAAGATACCATAATCCCCTTCAGTGCAGCCGCGGAACTGGCGGGAGTTCTTCTGGATGAATCAGAGGGGCTGCTGCCGTTTCTTCCTGGCGGCGCACAAAGGGAATTGATTCTGGCCGTCGAGACCCAGCTCAAGCAGTCTATGGACGAAGAACTGTTTCCGCTTTCGATCCAGACCGATGAGGTCCAGTTGCTGGTTCCTGTTCCGGAACCGTCCAAGCTGTTACTGCTGGCCGGCAATTATTCCAAGCATATCGAAGAAGGAGGAGGCAAAGCCGAAGAACGACAGAAAACCTTCCCTTATGTTTTTATGAAACCCCCTTTGACAACACTCACTCATCCAGGGCAGCCGGTCAAAATTCCTGAAGTCTCTCCGGATTACATTGACTGGGAACTCGAACTCGGAATCGTGATCGGTAAATCCTGCAAAGGAGTCTCTGAAGCGGAAGCGCTGGACTACGTCGCCGGCTATACCGTCATTAATGATATCTCTGATCGAAAATTTCGGCCCAATCCCGGACGAACTTTGCGTGAGAAAGATACCTTCTTCGACTGGCAGCATGGAAAATGGCACGATACGTTCTGTCCGATGGGCCCCTGTGTCACACCTGCGGATGATATTCCGGACCCGCAAACTCTGAAGATGAAACTGTCGGTCAACGGGAACGTGGAACAGGATGCTTCCACTGCAGAGATGATCTTTCCGGTGGCAGCCATCGTCGAATTCATTTCCAGCTTTGTACAACTCGAACCCGGCGACGTGATTTCGACAGGAACTCCCAGTGGTGTCGGTGCCTCGAAAAACAAGTTCCTCAAAAATGGTGATATCATGAAAGCAGAGATCGATCAGATAGGCGTATTAACCAATCCGGTTGCTTAGAGCCAAACTAATAAATAGATACTGATGATCTGAATGTTCAGATTTAAAAAGTGTGGTCGTTGAACGACTTTGTTGTTCTCTTTTCGACCACACTTTTTTCGTTTTTACCACAGATCCAGTCTGCATCAATTTGCAGATCAAGCTAATTAATACCCTAAACTCTGCAGATGCATGCGGTTTAAGTTCTTTAAACTCAAATTCCCTACGATTGGCACACCTGTTGCATCTTATCTGAAGTAAGAAACGAAAATTGAAATATCGTCAGTTACTGGATTGGTTCAATCGGGGATGAATCTGGTAACAGGTTCTTATCAAGGAGACAAGACCATGAAACGTGCACTGACTATTGCCACGCTGGCATGTAGTGTCTTATTTATAGGCGCCATTGAAACTTCAGAAGCCAGACCACCTGCCTGGAAACGGGCGCGAAATCACTATCGCCATTTCGAGCGTGATTATAACCGCGCACGGCGAAATTACAGACACAGTTACAACAGATACCGAAATAACTATCGACACTATAACCGCAGATATAACCGGGGTTACAGACGTGGTTACAACAACTACTACCGCGGCTACAGGGGTGGGTACTATTCACCCGGGTTTGGTTTCTACTATGGATTCTGATCCATGTTTTTTAATAGATCCGCCACGATCAGGTATTAGCTGATCTTGTCGGGCCGGTTCCTCTCAGCAGGTTCACGCAGGCATTTTTTCACAAGTCTCTTATTCTTATGGTTCGGCCCGACCATTTGAGTGAGGGACTTGTTTTTTTTTGATTTCCCAGCGGCAGATTCTGCCAGAAACCTGTGATTTACTGACGTCAGATTGATTTCAACTGGCGCGAATATGAGACAGTTTTCAAAGACCTGCCAAGAGTACAAAAAACAGCTGGCCGGTTAACTCTTTTAAAATCAAGAGGTTAAGTTGTTTAAGTACAAAGAACCGATTCTGGCATGCTTATAGCGATTGTTTTAGTTACGGCAGACGGAGAAACAGATGATGAATGATGGAATCTCAACCGTACTGCATTCGAGTGACAGAGAATCAGCGAGGACGCTTAGTAAATATCTGCTGCACTCATTTATGGTTCATTTTTCCAAGGAGCGAAACAATGCGAAACACATCAGATACGGTTGACCAGGCTCGATCAACTCCAAACAAAAAGCGAAAAGGTCTCAAGTTGGCAGTCTGTATGGGGCTGGTTCTGGGCGGGGCTCTGTTAGTCATGCCAACCCAACAGGCAAACGCCGGCCATGGCTGCTATTCAGGCTACGGATACGGGAGCGGATACGGCGGTTACGGTTACAGTCGCGGTTATTCTTATCCCTCCTATGGTTCTGGAGGATTCTACTACAGTAGTCCTTCCTTCGGGATCGGAATTTACAGCGGTGGGTCCAGATATAATTACGGACGCGGCGGCTACTATGGCGGATATCGAAGCGGTTATCGCAGCGGATACCGTGGACATGGCGGACATCGTGGTGGTCATCATGGACACCATGGTCATCACTAGACTGTGCCCCGTTTTTATGTAGCGTCTCCAGGGTCATTTGGATCGAGTATCATAGATCGGGAGACGCTATAGTTAAAAGTGACGCGTTCTAAATCCGGGTGATCCCTCAAGGTGAGGAATCTTGAGAAAAGATCGCATGATTTGCGGACTTCCAGGCTCTGTTTTCACAAACAGGGCCTTTTTTACAGGCGGAGGGAACCAAAGTTCAGATTTCGTTGTCGAATATGGCAGTACCTGGAAGGATCAGGGACCGTTGATGAAAGTGTGTCTCTAAGCGTCAAAATCACTGTTTTCGACAGATTGAGAAGCGGAATTCTGGTCAGGAGCTGGTAAAAAGATTCAAATCCAGCTTGCGAAAGACTTTAAAAGGGAGAACCCCCTCGCTAAAATACGCTTTCCCATCCGGGACAGGCACCCCTAGCTCAATTGGATAGAGCATCGGTTTACGAAACCGAAGGTTGCAGGTTCGAACCCTGCGGGGTGTATTAGACTTACGTCAAATGGCCCCCTCGAATGTACCTGGGTACAATCAAGGGGGCTTTTTTGATTTCAGGTTCCGTCCTAAGGAATCAAGCAATGCTTTACCAGGAGATTCTTTCTCGGCTCGCTGCTTGTTTGAAATCGGATGATAGAGAGACGTTCATCACAGAATGCCTTTCGAATCCGCTCCCGATTTCTCCCTGGTCACTCTGGACGCTCTGCTCTCTTGTAAAACACCGGCAACGTCAGGAATTCGTTCTGCATATTGTTCGCGATAAGCTGAGCGGAGATCCAAATGCTCTTGCTGAAGCCGGAGCATTTGGCCATCCGCCTGTCAATCGAATTGGCCTGGTACCAGCCAACACAGACTGGGAGTACCGGTTTCATGGCCGAGGCTGTTGCCTGACCAACCGCATTACTGGCGAGTCGATTGATGTCGACTTCTATGACGAGACAGGAGATTGGCTTAAAGAATACTTTTATGAAGGGTATCTGGAATCTCTCAAAGCACCTGAGATCTGGGAACAACGGGTGATCGAACTCCATCCTTCTCTGGAAACGGTGGCTCTTGCTTTTCAGAACCTGATAGAGAATGGCCTGCTTGAAAAGCATCCAGAATCTAGCGTCGTCCGATTGGGGTTTGACTCAGACGAGTTTCTCCGTTTACTCGAACGCTTTGAAGAAGCATCCGATTCACTTCATCAAAAACTGGCAGCTGCCTTCGGTGACTGGGGAACGTTGATTAAAGGTGAAGTCTCCCGTAGGGATGTCTCAGAAGCGTTTGCCAGGACTCGACTCAATCGCGAGCAGGCTCTGATCCAGCAATTTGAACGCAATGACCAACAGAGGTACGCACTTCGCAGCCTGTTTGAAATGGAAAGCCCCAGGAGATATGAAATTCTTCGACAGGCTTTTAGCTTACCCCCGTCAGGCACAGTATCAGCTGCGTTGGATATTCTGTTTGAAATGAATGATGGATCCTGGTGCGACGAAATTTGGAATCTGCTCGGCAGAACTGATCCTGATGGAGATCTCCCTCAGCCACACATTTGGCATACGTGTTTAGAATACCTGACTCTGCACTCTTCGGACCGTGAAGGCGTCCGCCTGAACCTCTTAAAGACATCTCGTCACGAGATCGGTGAAGCTGCCATTCTTGCTCTGCAGCATTTTCCTGAAGAAACATTAGGTCTGTTCCGCAAGGCGTTGTACTCGAAAGTTCCTGACAACCGGATCATAGCAGCTTCGGCGTTAGCTTTGATCGATCAGCCCTGGAGCCACGAAGAATTACTTGCAGTGCTTCGTAATTCAGATGACCAGGAAATGACTGCCGAGTGCCGGGCGGCACTACGTGAGATTCCCCGCCCCAAGCTCCATCAGGTTGTAGATGAGTGGGAGTCCCAGAATCCCCATGCAACTGAAACGGGAGCATTGATTTCAATGGAAGAATATGCTCTCCAGAGAACTCAGGATTACATCAGAATCGAAATGGAGTTTTTGCATGATCGGGTTCTTCCTATGCGTACCATCACACCACCTGAACCACCCAACTCATGATGAAGTTTCAGTATCTGACTGCTGCTGTTTTAGTCTGTGTAAAAACTCGATGCAATGTACTTGTTGCTTCAGTAAATCACCTCTCTCATTCAGACTGCACTGAGTAGCAGGATCCCGTTGCTCATTAATAATTGATGAATCCGGTGGGATTGACTGGATAATCACTACATGAACTCTTAGCCTGTGACCTGGATTTAATAATGTGTGTGCCGGGAGATCTGGGGCATTACGGAATGGTCGCAGGCTTGTCGTATTTACAGAGTCTGTTATCGAGCGACCAGCAGCTGGGATGCAGTTCCTGTTTTGATTAAAGGTCTGGTGAATGTTTCGCTTGAAGTTCTTCTCTGTCATACTACTGGCTCTGGCCTGCTGCAATTCGAATGGTCTGGCACAGTCGCTGCATCAGACACCGCTCTTTCAGGCCCATGCCCATAACGATTACAGACAGAAACGCCCGCTGCAGGATGCGTTGGATAATGATTTCTGGTCTGTGGAAGCAGATATCTTTCTGGTTGATGGGGAACTGCTCGTTGGTCACAGCCGGGACGAGTTATCTATGGATCGTACGCTTCGCAAGTTATATCTCAACCCGCTGAAGAACTATTTTCAGGACAACAAACAGAAGTCAAATGAAAAGTTTCCGCCGTTCACTCTACTGATTGATATCAAAACCGATGGAGAAGCCGTTTATCAGGTTTTGCGGAATCAACTGCGGGAATATGAGGAACTCCTCACTTCCTGCCAGGATGGGAAAACAGTTCGTCACCCGGTGCAGGTCGTGATCTCGGGAGATCGGCCCATCGAAATGATCGAAGCTGATAACCCGCGTTATGCAGGGATTGATGGTCGTCTGAGTGATCTGGATTCCGATAAGCCGTCACAACTGATGCCACTGATCAGCGACCGCTGGACATCACATTTTCAATATCGTGGCAAGGGAAAGATGACTGAGGCAGAGCGCAAAAAACTCAGGGAGATTGTCAGGCAGGCACATGCGGCAGGGCGGCGCGTACGATTCTGGGCGACACCCGAATCTGAAGAACTCTGGAAGGAACTCGTTGATGCGCGAGTCGATCATATCAATACCGACCGGCTTGAAAAGCTGCATGATTTTCTGATACCGCAAATACAGGACAGTCCTTAAACGTCTCAATGTGAAAAACCAAATCAGGTCTGATGAATGGCGGAGGCTTTCTGTTCTCAATCTCCCTGCTGGCCAGGCAGGAGTCTGCAGGTATGAGCAAATACCTGCAGACTCAAATCGTAATGGAAGAGAGCGGCGTTAAACATGTTGCTCCTGGGAACAGAAATATCCCCTCGCGTTGAATGTGATGTAACCGATTCTGTTTTCATCATTTCCGCCAGGTTGAAGTTCATCAAAAAAGTTCCTGCCTGTGGCGACAGGTTAAACTCCTGTGTCAGATCCAGGTAAATTCACCTCGCTTTTCAAAGCCGGTATGACGTTTGCTTCTTAAGATAATCATCGCGGTCAGGAATGATCATACAAGACCTTATAAGAAAGGAAGGTGTCACATGAATTCGCTCTGTTTAAAAGTATTGACCGTTGGAGCAGTTTTGGGGTTCAGCCCCCTCTTTTTATCAGCACAAGAACAGGCAGGCACTCCTGGTGCACATGCAGGTGCCGCCAGCAGGATGTTACCCGATCAGGCAGTCATCCAGATGGATCCTGTTGTACGTGCAGGGACAGCGCATCTGAATATTGATGACGCAACCCGCGCACAGTATCGCTACCACAATGGACGCTGGTGGTTTCTGACCAGACAGGGGCAATGGCTGGTCGACCACAATGGGTCCTGGAAACCCTTTGACCCGATGACATTCGACAATTTGGAACAAAGCATGAGTTCGCTAAACGTCAGTGGCTCTACCCGGACCAATTCGGGCAGCGATTACGATGGAAATCAATATATGGGAACTCGTTCCCATGCTCACAGCCACCATGATTTCTCCGGAATTCATTATGGTCACTGGGGAACCGGATTCAGTAAAGGACACAATTAACAGCAGCATGCCACTGGCAGAAAAAATGGTTACGTAAAGCAGCGGGCACTAAAGTAAATCAGATCTGTAATCTCTGGTCAGGTTTACACCGCGATAGAGGCAGGTCGGCAGACGTTTCAGCTGATCTGCCTTTTTTGCTGCGCGGGACGATTTCTCTGCGCTCCAGTCCAGCAGGGGGCCTATCGGGAAAAGAGAATTGTACTCACGTCTGTCATCGAATCCGAATTCTAGGACTGCGGTAAACGGTTGCCTTCAATTCCTCTGTTTTTTCTCTTGTTCACGCCATTTTTGGCGTAGTATGTGAATGGCGATGCCTTTGTCTGGTTTATATGATTGGAACATCATGGTATCTCTGTTTTTGTGTAATCGACTCCGGGTTCGTTCACTGCAGACAATGATGGGATTTTATGTCACTGAAAAATCGCGCGCTCATCCTGCTCGTCCTGATCATCTCCATTCCGATCATCATGTGGCTGGTTCTGCCAAAGTTACCTTCTCTGGGCCGACCTGCGGAGATCTTTTCAGGAGGAACAGCATATCCTGTTTCTCCTGTGAAATTTAAGCGGGCAACCGTCGGTGCCGAGCCAGTGGGTTTACCGTTGATTACGAATGTGCAGATTCTGGATTTTGATGGTGACGGGCAGAATGAAATATTAGCCTGCGATTCCGGGCGAAGCATTGTTTCACTATTTCAAAAAGAGGGGCCAGCCTCCTGGCAGGAAAAAGTTCTGCTCACCGGGTTAGCGGCACCTGCCCATGCGACCGCCGTCGACATTGATGCCGATGGCGATCTGGATATCATCGTTTCGATTCTCGGTAATCTCATGCCCGACGATCGCGTAATCGGGCGCGTGGAACTCTATGAGCGTGTGGGAGATGGTTATAAAAAGCACGTGATTCTGAATGATGTCCGACGTGTGGCTGATGTACAGCCCGGGGATTTCGACGGCGATGGCGATCTGGATCTGGCTGTTGCCGTGTTCGGCTACAACCGTGGTTCCGTATTGTGGCTGGAGAACCGGGGGGGACTGCAGTTCCGCGATCATGAACTCTTAAATGCTCCCGGAACCATTCATGTGCCTGTCGCCGATTATGATGGGGATGGCGATCTGGATATCGCAGCAATTGTGACACAGGATGAAGAAGAACTGTGGGGGTTTGAAAACCTCGGAAATGGTGAGTTCAAGAAAAGACGACTCTGGTTCACCATCAATCTCGATCTGGGAGGGGCAGGCCTGATCCACGCTGATCTCGATCAGGATGGGGACGAAGACCTGATTCTTCCCGCAGGAGACAACCTGGAAGATCTCGACGCCTACCCGCAGCCATATCACGGCTGCCTGTGGTTCGAGAATAAAGGTAACTGGGAGTTTGAACCGCATCGGATCTCAGATCTGGGGGGGACTTACGCTGCAGATACAGGCGATATCGATGGTGATGGCGATCTGGATGTGGTGCTGGTAAGCATGACCAACGACTGGTATGACCCGAAAACGGCCAGTATTGTCTGGCTGGAAAACGATGGAACACAGCATTTTAAAACCTGGCAGATCGACAATAATCCCATTCATCTCGTCACTGTCGCAGTCGGGGATCTCGACGGTGATGAGCGTGATGACCTGGTGGCTGGGGGATTGAATTTGCGGAAACCATATCAGAGGATTGGTCGAATCAACGCCTGGTTGAATCTTAAGGAGGACAAACCATGATTCTATTCATTCGCCTCCTTATGGTACTGCTGGCTGTGGAACTGGGATATTGCGGCTATCTCATCGCAGATCGCATGGCTCGTCCCCTGCCGGTGCTGCCTGCTGCTGAAAATATCGATTCGAGGCTGATGACGGATTTTCAGGAGCTTGCCAGACAGGCGGAAACTGGTTCCAGTAAGGAATGGGTCCGCCTGGGGCAGGCCTTCCTGGGACAGGGTTTTTACAGCTATGCAGAAAACTGTTTTCAGCAGGCAAGACAGATGGATCCCCATGATGTGTTAGCGCAGGCCAGTTATGCCTTTTGCCTGGACAGGACGGGGCGAATGCAGGCCAGTACGCGCGAATATGAAAAACTGGAAACATTCAGCGGTACCGCAGACGAACCGTTTACAAGTCGCCGACACTATCTGTATGCAATGGGGCGGAACTATCTTCGTGAAGAAAATGCAGAGAAAGCAGAGGAAATATTTCGTCTGAATAAAGGGTTTCAGCCAGCAGATTATCAGCTGGCGAAATTACTGGTTCGATCGGGGCGAGTGGAGGAAGCTTTACCTTATATTGAACGGAACCTGGCAGCAACTCCCAATTCACTAATCTTCAACCAGTTACAGGCGCAGGCTTTTGAATCTCTGGGACGTCTGGCAGAGGCAAAGCAGGCCAGGGATAAGGTGGAGCACGCGTTGGCTCTGGTGGAACTGCATTTTAATACGGCACTTCTGAGGCCCTACAGTAAACGCCATGGCATTCAAAAAGAAGTTGAGGCCTTTAATCAACTGCTGGGGCGCAATGACATGGATCACGTCGCACAAAAACTGGACGAACTACTGAAGTTATTGAATGCACGCCTTCCCCAGTATCAAGCGACACTGATCAGCATGCTGGAAGTAGAGTACCAGCGAAAAAATCCGCAACTGATACTGCAGTTGATTCAGAAGTTAAAAGCGAACGGTGTTGTGAATGCAGAGACAATGCAGTTTGAGGCAGGAGCGTACATGCTTGCAGGAGATATGGAGCAAGCAGTCCCTTTATTGGAGAAGATGCTGGAGATGACGCCTACGATCGAAGTGCATCAGACTCTGGCAGAGTATTATGGATACCAAAATAATCCGGAGAAACGCGATTACCATCAGGCGAAAAAGGTGCTGCTGTTAGCCATGATTAATTTCCGGAATAATCGGTTGAAGTCCGCTGGGGAAGCCGTTGAACGCTCGCTTGAACTGAATCCTCAGGATCCCCAGGCATGGTTCTATAATGCAGAAATCAAGCGTCTGCTTGGTGATGAGGCAGCGGCAATAGCAGCTTATCAGAAGTGCCTCAAACTCAATCCGAATCATGGGCGGGCGATCCGAGAACTTGAATTGCTTAACAAGTCATCCAGCCCGTAATAGAGAAATCAGCGGTTCTACAAATGAAGAATGCAGCCAGTCACTTAAGATAAAGGGAGTTGCCAGATGCAAGTCTGGGTAGATGCAGATGCCTGTCCGGCGGAAATCAAAGATCTGCTGTTTCGCGCAGCGAAGCGAACTCAGATTAAAGTCACGCTGGTGGCCAATCAGCCGATGCGCACTCCGCGTTCCGAGTTCATCGACAGTCTGCTGGTTCCTGCAGGATTGAATGTTGCCGATCAGTGCATCGTTGAGCTGACTGAAGAGGGAGATCTTGTGGTGACCGCAGATATCCCGCTGGCAGCGCAAGTGGTGGAGAAAGGCGGACAGGCCCTCAACCCGCGCGGCGCGCTTTACACTGCGGAAAACATAGGTCAACGTCTCGCTGTCCGTGATCTGATGGACGATCTGCGGGGAGAAGGGCAAATCACAGGAGGCCCCGCCAACTTCAACGCCAAAGATCGTCAGGCGTTTGCCAATCAGCTGGATCGCTGGTTGACCGCCGCCAGAAAAAAACGCCCGAAAGGCTGACCCTCCGGGCGTTGGTTGTCTCAGGTTGAATACAAATCAGATCATCTTGGTGATGTGATAGTGTCGGTCTTCAGAAATTTCCACTTCTGCCAGATCCCCGGCACGTTCGATCATACGCTTGCAGTCCGCGTTCAGATTTCGCAGATGCAGGCATTTGCCTTCCTGGCGATAGCGTTCTGCGATCTTATTGATCGCTTCAATTGCCGACTGATCGTAAACGCGCGAGAAGTAAAAATCGATGGCAACGATCGGAGGATCATTCGCCGGATCCAGCAGTTCTCGAAAACTGCTGACCGAGGCGAAGAACAGTGGGCCGTGCAACTGGTACACTTTCTTGTTGTCGTCTTCGAAGTGAATGTCAGCCATCATGTGTGTCGCATGATGCCAGGCAAAGATCAATGCCTGCACGATAATTCCCAGTAAAACGGCGACGGCCAGGTTGTGGAACAGCACCGTATAACCGGCCACCAGTACCATTACCAGCACATCGCTCTTAGGAACCTTGTTCCAGGTGTGCAGCGTACTCCATTCAAAGGTCCCGATCACCACCATAAACATCACCCCGACCAGCGCCGCCATCGGCACCATGGAGATGACTGGTTTGAGCAGCACAACGAACATCAACAAACCTACGGCTCCAACCACACCGGAAAGACGCCCGCGTCCGCCGGAATTGACGTTAATCAAAGACTGGCCAATCATCGCACAGCCACCCATGCCACCAAACAGTCCACAGACAATATTCGCGGCGCCCTGGCCGATGCATTCCCGGTTTCCGCTTCCGCGGGTCTCGGTGATTTCGTCAATCAAAGTCAGCGTCATCAGCGATTCAATCAACCCGACCCCGGCCAGGATCAGAGAGAACGGAAAGATGATCATCAACGTTTCCCAGGAAAACGGCGCCAGTACATAGCGCGAGTCCATGAAGAATAACATTGGTAAAGGCTCTTTGGTGGGCTGCACGGAAGCGACTGCTGTCGCAATCTGTGTTTCATTTAAAATTGCGGCGTCAGCAGGCTGTTCTGTCGCGTCTGTTTCAGCAGTTGCAATCGCTTCCTGCTTTGCTTCAGTAACCGCCTTCGCTTTCAGATTATTCATCATCAGGTCATCCACGGTCTGGACGACGTTGTTCTGTCCGCCAGGAATCCAGCTCTCGGGAGCGAGTTTATTGATCCCGACGGCGATGACAGAGACCATAATAATCGCGGCCAGCGAACTGGGAACCGCTTTGGTCAGTTTGGGAAGCAGGACAATCACTGCCATCGTCAGCGCAACCAGTGCGATCATAATCATCATGGGGACACCCGACAGAAATGTCATGCTGCCATCAGCGCCCAGTGTTTTGAAACTTCCAATCTGCGCCAGGCCAATCACAATCGCCAGTCCATTCACAAATCCCAGCATCACGGAGTGGGGGACCAGCCGGATCAGTTTACCGAGTCGCAGCACGCCCACGGTTACCTGTAGCAGACCACACAAAATGACGGCGGGAAACAGATATTGAATGCCATGCATGGCGACCAGGGAGACGATGACAACAGCCATCGCACCAGTGGCTCCGGAAATCATGCCGGGGCGGCCACCGGCTAATGCACTCACGAATCCAATAAAGAATGCGGAATACAGACCGACGGTCGGAGGAACTCCTGCGACAAACGCAAAGGCAACCGCTTCCGGCACCAGCGCCAGAGCGACGGTTAAACCTGACAATACATCATCCTTGACGGAAGCGGTATGCTTCGAGAAAAACGCTAACATCAAAACTCCAATAACATTCTCAAGGTTGGTCTGCACAGTCAGCCTGGAAGGCGAACCCTTCGCCAGCAGACTCTCCGTGCCAACACGGAAACGGGGCGCACTGGAAACTGACCGCTCGAGTGCAAAAGCAGACTTGAATCTCAGGCTTGCTGTCTCGCAAATCCAAAAAACTCAAGATTCAGCAACACAAACTATTGGTCCATCAATCCTGTATTCGCAGGTGGTCAATGTCAGGCGAGCACGCCAACAAGCGTGCGGACCATTTCGGCCAACGTGCCATTTAAGGTCTGATAAGACACTATTTACTGTTCAGATTCAAACAGAACCTTTCGACGATACGCAGGACCATCTCAGGGAGCGCGTTGCAGGATACTCAGGTGGGATGTTGAGGGGATCAACATTTTGAATTGAAGGCGTACTATCCCTCAGTTCTTTACAAATCCACGACCTCTTTTAATGCATTCTGCCATCTGTCACAAGCGGGAACCTTTAAGAAACTCCGATTTTATACCAGTTTCACCGGTTATTCACACTTCCGGTGAGGATAACCCATCGTTCTGGTCTGGTCTGACTTCTTTCCAGGGAGATGTACCGAAAGTTGAATACTCAAAAAAACGTCACGATCACACGGAATGTACACTCTCCTCTTGACTCCGTTTACAAATGTAGTTAATTACCTCTGTAAACATTCAAGGAGGAGAACTCATAATGAAACAAGTTTCCATTTCCGACGCCGAATGGCAAGTGATGAATATCATCTGGGATGGCCAGCCGCTCGCCGCCCAGGAGATTGTGTCTCGTCTTTCCGACCAGGCCGACTGGGCACCCCAGACCATCAAAACCATGCTGCACCGCCTCGTTAAAAAAGAGGTGCTCACCTTTGAAGAACAGGGCAACCGCTACGTCTATCGCTCCCGCGTCAAACGGTCGGCTTGTGTCAAACAGGCCAGCCGTGCTTTTCTGGCTCGTGTTTTTTCCAGCGAGCCGGCACCACTGCTCGCACATTTCATGCAACATACAAAACTCTCTGCAGAGGAAATCGCAGAGCTCCGCCGCATTCTCGATGACAAGGAACGTTGATCATGAATGGATTCCTGTTGGCTTCAGATCTCTATGTTGAAATTACGGATAAAATCCTGGAACTCTTGATCATCCCCACGATCACCGCAGGCCTGCTGGCGGCCCTTGTTTTGCTCGTGAACCTCTTCGCGCGAAAATGGCTGACCGCCGGACAGATGGCATTGCTCTGGGGACTGGTGCTGATTCGACTGGCCATGCCTGTTGGCCCGGAAAGTTCAGTCAGTCTGCAAAACCTGATCCAGGCGATCGGACAGAGAATACCAACGGCCGAAAGTCCTGTGGAACCCTGGCGTCCTGTCATTCACGAATCTCCCGCTGCTGCACATCTGAGTGCGACTGATTTGAAAACTCCAGACTTCAATCCCATTTCTGAGTCTGAAAGCAACTCCGTAACGACTTTGTTGCCGATGTTCACACGCAGCTTAAGTTCCATACTTTTATTCCTGCCGTTGATCTGGCTGACTGGCGCTCTCTGCCTGCTCCTGTATACAGTAATCAGTCATTGGCGTTTTACTGGAAAAATCAACAGGATCACTGCTTCAGCCGAAGAACGCCTCTTGCAGCTCTGGTTTTCCTGCTGTCAAAGCGTTTCATTTCATCGAAAAGTTCCCGTGGTCGTATTCGACGAAATTTCACAGCCCGCAGTCATTGGCCTGATTCGTCCCCGATTATTACTGCCTGTTGATGTGACTGAACTGGATGAAAATCAGATAAAGCTCATCATGCTCCACGAGTTAGCGCATCTTAAGCGGCGGGACCTGTGGGTCAACTGGTGTTTGTTTGGTTTGAGATTGCTACATTGGTGGAATCCCACCTACTGGCTAGCCGCCAGTCGTTATTACAGTCTTCGCGAACAGTCCCGCGATGCCATGGTCCTCCGCTGGATGAAACAACAACATCAAAACCAGAGTCAAACTGACTGCTCTCGTGAGTACAGCGAACTCCTGTTGACCCTGGCACAGCGACCGGATGCGGGCTCCCGCTGGCGAATCTCACTGCCGGTCTCGATGCTGGGATTTTTGAAAAATCCCCTCCGCAAACGGTCGCTCGCCAACCGGCTGAAGGCTCTCCGCTCTGCGACTGTCAAGACACACCCCGTACAGAAAGCAACAATTCTGGCAGTAATCATCCTCGTTGCTGCCAGTGGCTTGACCGATGCCGATTATCCACCAGTAGAAAAGGCGTTCGATGAAAACTGGTTATCTCAACTCGACGTTGATTATTATTCTCATCCTTCGCCGGCAGGCCCGTTAATTCTCCAGGTATTTGATCTAACCAGACCACTCAATAAAATCAGGGAAGTTTCTCAGATCACAGCAGACCAGGCACGTCGGAATATACTCCTGCTTGTTCAAAGCCAGCTTTCAATGCAGCCGGAACCCCATCCGATCATTGATCGACCTGTCGCAAAATATCAGGGTCAGAACTATTTGATTGTGCGTGCTCCGGAATCCATGCAGGATGAAATTCGAACACTCTCCGAAGCCTGGGCACAGAGCGGCATGGGACCGGTTAAACTAACCGGTATTGAATTGACTTCACTGACCGATGTGGTGGATCAGTCAGTCTTTGCTGATCTTTCACAGGATCCTGTGCCCGTCACTCTGAAGCAGCGATTGAAACTGCCTGACGAATCAACTCAGACCCGGGCCGAAAAAGAGCAGTCCCCATTGCGCATTGCAGTACTGACCGCACAACAGAAACGTGAGTTGATCCAGAAAGTCCAAAACCAGCCCAATCATAGAGAGACCTATGGCCCACATTTGAAGTTGTTTAATGGGCAGAAAATAATGCAATCGCTGGTTTATCAACCGCTGACTCTTCGTCCGTATGTAGTGAGAGTGCTGGAAGGAAATCCGACGCAGTCCAAACTCAAGACGATGTTATTTGAAGAAGGAATCAGGATCTTTTTGAGACCAACGATAACCGCCGACCAAAGCGCGCTGCATCTCCATACGATTGTTCAACAGAGCGAAATCACCAGCGAGAAAACTTTTAAAACTCACATTGCTGGGAAATCGGTCTCGGTCAAGTCGCCAGATGTGACGACAAAACGCTGTCAGGCCAATGTTAAACTGAAAAACGGATACTCACTGCTGATTTTGATTCCCCCCGCAACGAAATCGAAATTTTATCACTATCTGTTACTCGAGACTGAAGTGATAGAAAAGACAGATGCTCCTTAGCCGCGATATCACAGAGACAACCGTTATCTGACCAACCATTACGACAATCTGGAACAAGCAGAAATCGTTGTATTGGTGAATGCGAAGGACATCAGCGACCCGTCTGATCTTCCATCAGGCGGCGTGCTTCCTGCGTCGCGGTTTCCCAGTTTCCTTTATTCGCTGATGCCACAATCGCATTCAACCAGCCTGCTTCCCTCTCATTGATCTCTTTTTCATTGAGGGAACTGTCAATTAACGTCTGCACGGTTTTCAGACGGTCTGTACTCTTCTGATTACAGACCGAGTACAGCGCTTTGGAAATTTCATATGTCTTCGGCGAAACAGCCGGGTACCCACAGCCACTCAAAGGCAGCAGAGTGAGCAGAAGCAAGATTATCAAAAACAGGGTATTTTGATTTCGCATTAAAATTCTCCCGTCACTTCACCCTCGTTAATACTCGAGAGTTCCGCCCATAGCAGCAGATCGATATTTTCAGAAACGAACCGCACTGAACCGTCCCCCATGCAGACATGCCCGCCTCCCGTGTGCTCCGAATACATCTGGCCGACGTGGTAGGTAGGGAAATTGACAGGGTGGACGATCGGAAAACCGGTGATATCCAGTTCGCCGCCGGAAGGACCTGCATGAATTAACGCCAGCGTCGCGGCTGCGTCGGGACCATTTTCAGGTGAAGTGAACCTGGGGTGAGTAAACGCACCGGGCACCACGCCCACCCAGGTTTTATCACTCAGTTTCGATGAATGTTCGCCCAGGAAAATTGTATTGGACGTTCCATCCGTCACATCTCGCATCCGCGTGCGCGAGTTCCGGAAGAAGGGTCCGTCTGCGACTTTCGATGCATCGCCGTTGATAGTCACCGTTTTGGTAGTCTTGGTGTAGATGTTCGTGAAAACAATTCCCGTCGTACTCGAGCCGCATTCCCCCCAGCACGATTCCTGACCATGGCTGGCCACGTAATGCGAACGACCAAACCGCAGTTGTGAGCCCCCTTTGACGAGCGGGCTGCCACTGGCATCCTGCACGAGAAACGGTTCATCTCCGCCTGACGAAGTGGGACAGAGAAAAACAGGCAGCTTCGTCTGGGCGGCACTGGCGTTCGCCAGATCCCAGCAGGGACGATTCAGGTCCAGCGCGTTATAGAGTACTGCCTGGTCCATGAAGGGGAGAATCATCGTCCCCCAGGTCCAGCCCGGAGCCGCATCCCAGGTATCAGGGTCAATGGCTGCCCAGGCAGGGCCCGAGCCATTACTGGTTCCATACGAATAATAGCCGGCGGGAAAACAGGAATGCGTATCGTGATAGTTATGCAACGCAATGCCCAACTGCTTCAGATTGTTTTTGCATTGACTGCGGCGTGCTGCTTCGCGTGCCTGTTGTACCGCGGGTAACAGCAAGGCAATCAGTGTTGCAATGATGGCAATGACGACGAGGAGTTCAATCAGCGTAAAGCCGGGGCGGGATATTCGGGAGGGCGGAAATCTCATCTCGATCAACCTTAACAGGAGTGTAAATACGGCATGTTCAAAAAGTAGCCAGCGCTACAATATGGTTTGTAAAAAATGTAGCATGTGCTACATTTGCGTGTTATTGTAGCCTGTGCTACATTTCTGTCAATCGAAAACTGGAAAAAAATTCCCGGGATCAAACCGGGTCGTCAGGCGTTCGCGTTGAAACCTGAAAACAGGCCACTCCTGCTCAGATTCCCCCTCACGAAACAAATTCGACTTGACCCGCTCACGCCAATCGAGACCCTCTTAGATCTGCGTCGCGCGCGTGTCCAGTTTTTCTTCAACTGAATGTTCCTGTACCTGATTATTCCCGCACCATAAAACCCAACTGGAATTTGCGAAAATGATGGATGCCCGTTTTTCACTTGTTCCCGATTCACAGTCAAATAAACTGCGGGTCGACACAATTCGACCCACTCCCGCCCCGACATCGCTCCGATATCAACCCGGTTCACGTCGATATCGCGCCAGTATCGACCTGTATCGCCCGACCAGTTCCCGTTGTTCACCGTCCGTTTTCCCTTGAATGCAGACACCATGCTCGAACTTCCCCTTGCAAAAACAAAAGCAGAAAAATGAAGATCGTTTCCACTGCATTTCGGCCGTAAAACAGAAGCCTTTCCGTCTCTGTTAATCCTGATAACCGAGCGCAGCCTCTACCAGCTATTTTACGGAAAGGCACTGATAGGAAGAGAGGAATTAGAGCAAGTGAAATTTCTAACTCAGCGGCAGCTGATAGACGCTGAATATCATGCTGGTTAGAATAAAATTCGAACTTTGACTCGATATCGAATGCCTGTCACAACATCGAAAGGACAAAGGTATGAAGGTGGCTCAGTTACTGGCGTTGATCTGGATTTTGATTCCTGCACTGGGGTGTGCACAATCTGAACCTGTGAAACCTGACTACTTCAATCAGAGCGTGGCTGATTCGAATCCGTTGCGGACGGAGCAGGCGCGGGAACTGGATGAATATATCAAGACCATTGCCGCGGACCGGCGGCGATTCGAACAGCTGTTCCAGCCCGATTATTCCTCCGCCACCGCATTCGCGAAATCAGCAGAACCGCTGCGGGCCGCGTTTTGTGAAAGCATTGGTTATCCGCCCCCTGGTCAACGGCCCGATCAGCCTGCCTCTTACAAAAAGATCGGCGAAGATTCCATCGGCGTTTACTATCGCGCGATGTTTCCCATTCTGCCGCACGTGCACTCCGAAGGGATCCTGATTGTTCCCCGCTCTGCGAAAGGCAAGACGCCTTTAATCATCTCCATGCACGGGGGTGGCGGCTCACCAGAAGTTGCGTTGTTCAATGGCGGGGCTAATTATCGCGACATGGTTCGCGGCGCGGTCAAGCGGGGTTTTATTGTCTACGCGCCCCAGCATCTGTTTAAAGCGGACGGCTATCCCAAAGACATTCGCCGACAGATTGATGACCGTATGCGACTCATCGGCACCAGTATCACCGCCGTTGAAATTGCCAAGATCACTTATGCCATTGATGAACTTATCAAACGCCCCGATGTCGATGCCAGCCGGATCGGCATGGTCGGGCTCTCCTACGGCGGGTACTACGCGCAAGTGACTCCTGCCGTCGATCCACGCATTAAAGTCTCTGTCTCCAGTTGCTACTTCGGCGTTCAGGAAGGTCGCTATGCAAAAGAGGAACTCTCGGTTCCGTCCGACTTCCGGTTTATGAATCGCATGACGCTGTTTAATGACGCCGATCTTGTGGCTTTGATCTGTCCGCGTGCCCATCAGATCCAGGCTGGCTCACGCGATAATGCATCCCATCGCGAAACAGGCAAACAGATCGCGCCCCGTGCTGCAGAATTTTACGAACGGATCAATTTGAGTGATCGGTTCGAACACGTGATCTTCGAAGGGGGACACGAATTCAACGACGAAGCAGCCTGGGCGTTTGTCGAAAAACATCTGTGATCCGTTTTTTGCAAAGAGATAAAATCCATGCTAAGTGCCAAGTCTGACGGATGACTGATGGATGTTTCTACTGCTTCTTTTCCGGAACTTGAATCACACCCAGGTCAATGGTTTCCCCTGGTTTCACTTTGATCTGCTCCGGCAGATAGAAGTGACCCAGAACGGAATAGAGCGTGTATTCTGCTCCGACCGGCAAATCGTGAAACTCGAATGATCCGTCTTGTTTACAACGAAAACTTTTCTCAAGCCTTAACACATCCCGGGTGGGAGCCGCGTCTGTTCCCGGAATGGCACGGCGGAGAAGTTCGATTTTGGAACCCGTCAGAGGGACATCTTTCTCTGTAGCCAGTTGCCCTTTCACGGATCCCAGTGGTTCCAGTTGCACTTTGTGTATCAGACCAGCTTCAGGAACGCCGGTAATCGTGACGGCACGCCCCAGATTTAAGCCAGGGTGCTGGAAGTAAATCGTGTGGGTCTGGTTCTCGTAAAAGCCGTCCCTAGTGGAAACGTTCCCTTTTGCCTTCGTATCAGGGCGGCCATTGATCGTGTAACCCGTGAGCGGTTTACCATCGGGGCCGAACACTTCAAACTGGATTGAAGCACCGCGGTCAATCTGAAGTTCCACGTCAAATTCTTTTTCTCCCAGCGGGACTGTGACCAGCTTCAGAATTTGATAATCGGTGTAGGAACAATAATCGTATGTTTTTAATGTCTTTGTGTTTTTGCTGATCAGGTCCTTTAATTCTTCCAGTCCGGCTCCTGTCCGGTAATCCGGATTACGAAGCTGCCCTGCGATGATCCCTTTTCCTGGAATGCCCAGCAGCGTAAACGATCCATCCTCCGCAGACTTGAATCGCTGATGCATCGGTTGTACGGCATTGCCGGGCGTCTGATATCGCAGGTAGTTTGTCGCATTCTCGTTGGAACGCAGGGGGAAGTAGTCAAAGCGGACATTGGGAATCGGTTTGCCTGTGCGTTGATCGGTGACTTTGCCGCGAAACAGGATGGCCCGCTGCAGTTTCACGTCGAGAGATACAGGCTCGTCCTCTTCAGGTTCTGTAACTTGCAAAGAGGTCCGGAAGTAGGGTTGATCTTCCTCAGGGATCACATTTAACCGCAGGTCGCTGTGACGGGGCAGATGCGTGATACGAAATTTCCCCGCTGCATCAGTGACACAGTCAAGATCGATATCGCGGATATGCGTGCTGTTATACCCGGGTCTCTTGACGCGGGAGACTGCGCGGGTTGCTGTGATGCGGGCGGAAATCGGCGCACCGCTCTCCCGGTCGCGTACAATGCCTTCGATGACCAGCTCCGGTTTCGTCACCAGTTGGAAATCGGCTCCATAGTAAGTGGCGTCAATCAGGTCGCTGTACTCGAGCGGTCGTGCCTGGACCGGCTGCATTTCTCTGGTCACGACGGCAATCAGCTGTGTGGCGATGCCGGGACCTGCGATTTTCAGGACGGCGAGGCGGTCCTTTCCGAGGTTGGGAATCTGGAAGCGACCTTCGCTGTCTGTTTTGAACGTGGCGGGGATGCCTGGAGTGTTCGCGGTAATGTAAGAATCAGCAGGAAACTGGCCCGCCGTAGATTGGTAGCTGTCCTGCAGAATATGATTTTCATAAGCAGGTAACAGTCCCTGCTTGCGAAGTTCGGGCAACTCCTGCAGCCAGCGATCGATGGCTCCCTTTTCCGTGTTCCAGAGTGAGACCAGCGACACCGTCACTCCCGCCTGACCCTTCCCTGTCTGGTTCACCAGTTGACCACGGATGGGGGGCGTATTTTCGCTGAGTCTGAATTCCAGTGGTTTGTCCTCTGTTTCCTCCAGGCTGGAAATCCAGGCGGGCGCATGTCCCGGCGCTGTGGCCAGAAGTATGGTACCAGGGTTGGAACCGGGAGGACTTTTCCGAATTTTGCGGTCGCGCTGATAACGGGTCCATCCGTCGTTAAATTCTACATGAAACTGTCCGTCTGCGTTCGTGCGAACTTGAGCCAGCGACTGATGAGTCGGAACGAAAAAGTTCACACCTGCATTCAATTGCCGCGCACTCGAATGTATGACATTGATCGTGGCTCCCTCAATCGGTTGCCCCATTGCATCGACTACCCTGCCTGTGTAGCGGAATTTCTGGTCTGCAGGGGCGCTGTCTGTTTTTGGTTTGTCAGTGACAGCTGTCTTTTGAACGGACTCATCAGAGGTCTTCGGTTCGTTCGAAGCTGTTTTCAGAGGTGCCTTCGCGGGCTGATCGGATTCGACAGACTCAGCCGCCGCCATTGAGACCGTGCCGGCAGCGGCAGTGACTGAGATGACCGCTGACACGACGACTATTAAGGACCATGCAGGCAGACTCAGTCGTGTCACCCGGCTGCGGCGTTCATCCAGCAGTCCGGCGACACGCTGTTCCAGTTTCCAGCGCGCGGTAAATAATCCGACCGCACCTGAATACGCACGCGGAGACTTCAGAAGTTGAGACATCGTCAATAGTGTCAGACTGTATGAGGAAGCGTCGGCGATAGCCAAGACGTAGTTGTCGCAGACTTCCTCTCGAGATTGTGCCACCTGGCGATTTAACAGACCGACCAGCGGGTGCAGCCAGAACAGAGCTCGAATGAAATTCTGCAGCAGCACCACAATCTGATCGCCGCGCACAATGTGTGCCAGTTCGTGAATCAGAATGTTTCGCAGTTGCTCGGTATTGATCTGATCCGGCAGCGTTTCCGGTAAAATGATTCCCGGCGAACGGATGCCCGCAGCCACAGGACCGGAGACCTGATTGGAAAACAACAGTCTCGGAAGTGTTCGTCTGCCTGGGTTCAGTGCTGTCCAGGCTTGATGCAGTAGCTCTGCCAGGTCCTCGCGAGTATTTTCGTTGGCAGTTCGTAACAGCTTTGATAAACGAAACCAGTTCACCGCAAACTGAATCAGCAGTACCAGCGATACGCCGGCCCAGATCAACAGAAGCAGGGAGATGGCAGGACGGAATAAACTGTCACCCGGAAGGAAAGTGGCTGTCGATGCTGATTGAAACGTCGGTAGACCTGGTTCACCAGTTTTTTGAGATGTCACGTGTTGACCGGTATTCTGAACCAGACTATCACTTTCAGCGGTATTGTATGCGGAGGGAGACGTTGCCTGGGAGTCGACGTTCAAAGTGGTTTCTGAAACAGGCAGACCAGGAGCCGGTGCTGCTGTCTGTGACTCCTGAGAAGCCGATGCAACTGGATCTGGCGTGCGAACTTTCAGGGGAACTATCATCAGGCTGAAATTGTTTGACTGCAGCACAGCAGCAAAGACGGGACTGAGACAGACCAGAAAGAGTGCGGAACAGAGCAGGCTGTAGCGGGCGGCTGGTGAGCGTCGCAGGATAAGCCCCGCCAGTATCGCGAACAGGGCGATGCAACTGGTCTGAATCAGAACATTGAACATCCAGAGCAGGGTCTGGTCAGTGGGCATCCAGGGTAAGACATTCATGATTGATTCTTCCTCCGCTGTCCCGACTGTTTTTGTTTTGCCTCTGCCTGTTCAATCATGGAACGGATGCGCCTGGTCTCGGCAGCAGTCAGGCCGCGGTATTCGATTAATGCGGTGACCAGATCTTCCGGGGAGCCGGCGAAAAGTCGGTCGACCATCTGGCTGACACGCATCCCGAGTGAAACTGTTTTGGGACGCGCCGCCGAATACACAAAGGTGCGTCCCTGCGTGCGATGCTGCAACCAGCCCCGTTCTTCGAGCCGCACCATCATGGTCAGTACGGTGTTTCTCGCCAGATTCCGTTTCGCCTCCAGCAGGTCCCGTACCTCTGAGACTGTGACTTCACCTTCCGCCCAGACGATTTCCATCAGTTCTCGTTGGGCAGGAGTGAGGGGAGCAGATTCATGAGCTGACATAAAGGTATTCCGTATCGATTCAGGTGGATTGGCGCCCGCAGCAGTGTATGACTACATTTAGTAGGCAGTATAACTACAGTCTGTAGTTGATACAAGTTTTTTCTGTCGATGGCTCATATTTCCATTCAGATTCCTGATCACCGAGGCGGTTGTCGATAATTTCACCTTAGGGTGTCTGGGATGGTTGGGTTTGTGTCCGTTTGTAAACTGCTCAAAACGGGTAATTTTGCACCGTATAGAGTCACTCTGTAAGACCTCAAATCGTGAGTTGCTGTAAAGCCGTCGAAGTGGTGCTGACGATAAACAGGGTATTCATAGAGATTTGCTTTGTGGTCACTTTGATCACAGTTTTTCCTGCGTGCTCCGCGGAAGAAACGAATACCCACAGAAATTCTCTGTCGTCACGATTTGAGTGAAAAGACCCGATGAAACTGCTGCGTCTGTTTTTGATCGCTTTGATAATGCAACCGTGCCCCGTCTGCTGGGGACATGGAGTGTCTGCGATCAGCGAATGGGGGCATGCCGAACCTGAGCAGGAAGTCTGTGATGCGATTCGACCTGCGTGCTGTTCTCAAACCTGTCATCGGCACGATCTCCATGAGTCCGGGGAACATCATGAGCAGCACGATTGTCCCTGTGCCTGCCATATATCTGAAATCGTATTTGCGCAAACCACACCCGCCGTGAATCTCCGCAGCATGACAAACACTCTCGACATGCTGATCGTTGAGGATCATATTTCGGGCCGCATGGCCGTTTTAAATACAACCGCCATCGATACTTCACAAGCAACGATCACTGCACCATTGCGCTTATAAATGTTCTTCCCGGGCCCGCTGATCCGCTGCCTGAATTCAGCCAGCTGTCTTACCATCGGTATGAAGATTGCGTGAGACAGCATTTACGGTCAGTCATGTTCCGTGTCGGTCACTCTCCGTTTGAAGATGCAGCTCCGGAACTTCCATTTGAAATAAATACAAATCATTAATACAAAACAGGGGAATCTTAACATGTTCACACGTTCGAATTTCATTTCGTTCAAAAATAATCGTTTACAGTTATGTGTTATCTGTGCTTTCGCGATGGCGCTGACATCGGTCAGCTCTGCCCAGGAAGTCCAGAAGATTGCTTCACTGAGCAAAGTGGAAACCTCTCGGGCCACGGCTGCCAAAGAGAATAAATACACATTCATCATGTTCTGGAAAAACCAGGACGATGCCACCAAAGCCATGTGGAGTACATTACAGCAGAACCTGTCCGGCAAAGCAGATACAACAACCTTTGTCGCCGTCAACACTGCCGATCCTGCGGAATCCCGACTTGTTGAAGAGTATGGCGTTTCTCGCGCACCGATGCCGTTAACACTGGCTGTGGCTCCCAATGGTGCGATCACCGGTTCTTTCGTGAAACAGATTAACGCCGACTACATTCAGCAGTCCTTCGTATCGCCTGCCAAGGCACGCTGCATGAAGACACTGCAGAGCCGCAAAATGGTGCTGCTGTGCGTCAACGCAGGTTCCGGTTCTGAACTGCCTCAAGGCGTAAAGGACTTCAAAGCAGTGCCCTGCTATCAGAACGTGGTGGAAGTCGTCAACGTTTCGCAGACAGAAGCCACTGAAGCTGACTTCCTGAAAGAACTCGAAGTCCCCCAGGATGGACAGAACACAAAGGTCGTATTCATGGCACCTCCGGGAGTGATGGTTGGCATGTACAACGGAAATGTGACGAGCCAGCAGCTGATTGCCGAACTGAAAAAGGCCGGTAAAAGCTGTGGCGTCGAAGGCTGTAAGCACTGTAAATAATCCGTCACATTTGAGAAGGAGGCCATCTCATGACTATGAGAACAATTATCTGGAAAGAGCTGCGCGAACGCCCGACCGCGTTGATTGCCAGTCTGCTGGCAATCATGCTGAGTGTGACCGCATTAGTGGCGATCCGCAATGTGACGATTTTCTCTGAGAAAGAAGTCGCTGGAAAGCTCGATAAACTGGGAGCCAACGTGCTCATTCTGCCCAAAGGGGTCACGCTGCAGGATTACTATTCCGCTGACATGCACGAGGAAACCATTCCCGAAGAACATGTTGCGGAACTGGCCCTCGCCGGTCTGACCGGTGTGGAAGCGATTTCTCCTAAGCTGTGTGTGCCAACCGAGATTGACGGTAAAAATGTCATTCTCACAGGCATCCTGCCTCAGGAAGAAATTCAGAAAATGGCTGCCTGGCAGGGGGGCATGATTTTCAAGAAGCACGAAGGCTGCAAAGCGAAGATCAATGTGATCGATGAAAATCAGGATGCGCCGGAAGCACTGGCAGAACGACGCGCACTGCAGAATCTGAATGAAGACGAAGTCATTCTCGGTTCCGACTATGCTGCGAATAACGGACTGGCCACTGGTGACACTCTGGAGTTGCTGGGCGAAAAGTTCAAAGTGCTGACCACACTGCCGGCGACCGGAACGGTAGACGATGGTCGTGTCTTCGCACACCTGCACACCGTGCAGCGTCTGTCGAAGTCGGGCGAAGTGGTCAACATCATCGAGGTCATGGGCTGCTGTGAAGATGTCGCCAACGGTCTGGTCGGCGATCTGCAGTCGCTGCTGCCGGGCACGAAAGTGGTCACGATTGCCAATGTGGTGGAGACCCAGGTTTCGATCAATCGTATGATGACCAATCTTTCATACCTGTTCCTGGCGATTCTGATTGCCGTCGGCGGTGCGAGCATGGCCAGTGCCAGCTTTGCCAACGTGATGGAACGTCGTCGCGAAATTGGAACGCTGATGGCGCTGGGGGCAACTCCCCGCTTCGTCACACAACTCTTCCTGGCGAAGGCGGCTCTACTGGGGCTCGCCGGCGGTATCACCGGTTACATTGCAGGCAGCGTGCTGGCGGTGTTCCTGGGGCCCGCGTTTGCTGATGTCTCTGTTCTGCCCGTTCCCAGCCTGGCATTCATCTCTGCGGCAATTGCCGTGCTGGTGACGATTGCAGCCAGTTATATCCCCGCGCGACAGGCGGCCAAGCTCGATCCCTGTATGTGCTTCAAGGAGGTCTGATCCATGTTAACTTTAGAAGCAGTTCGCAAAGTGTATCGCAAGAAACAGGATGAAGTGGTGGCCCTCGATACCACCAGCCTGGAAATCGCCCGCGGCGACTTTATCGCCATTATCGGTCCCAGTGGCAGCGGAAAAACGACGCTGCTCTCGATGCTGGGGGCGATGTCGGCTCCTTCGGAAGGTCGGATTCTGCTGGACGGGGAATCGATCTATGATCTGCCCGTCAATCTGCGTGCGGAAGTGCGACAGAATAAAATCGGTTTCGTCTTTCAGACGTTCAATCTGATTCCCTATCTGACGGCGATCGAAAATGTGCAGATTCCCATGGTGCTGGCGAAGAAACATCGCGGCGAGCAGCAGGAGAAAGCGGAAGCATTGCTCAGCAAAGTCGGTCTGCAGGATCGTCTGCAGCATAAACCGGCGGAGTTGAGTGTTGGTCAGCAGCAGCGCGTCGCGCTGGCTCGCATGCTGGCCAATGATCCGTCCATCATTCTGGCCGACGAACCGACGGGGAACCTCGATCCGGATACCAAAGACCAGGTGATGGAGTACCTGACGCAGTTTAATGAAGAAGGGCGTACCATCATCATGGTGACCCATGATCTGTCCGCCGCTAACTGTGCCAGGAAAACGCTGACACTCTCAGAAGGGACGATTTGCGATATTCCGCAGAGTCAGTTACTTAAAACGGCATAAAATCAGTTCTGAGATTTTAATCAGGATCCCGGACCGGTACAGATGAATGAACCGGTCCGGGATTTTTTTTACGGATAAGATCTGCTTTACTGCTGTTCTTCAATTCGTTTCTGAAAGACCCCGAGAATAGAAGTGCCCCAGGGGAATGGCATCCAGACTCCGGCAGGAGTTTCCATGTGAAAAATTGTCTTGAGTGCAGCATTCACAGGAGCGGCAGGGACACGATGCGTACGTGCGAGGAATTCACGCAGTTCCTCGGCATTCATGTTTTTGTGATCCGGCGATTTGATCCGGCTCAGATATAACAGAGGGCTCAACAGAAACATAAAATAGCGGGACAGGAGTAAGTCGAAACCTGCCTGCTCCGCAAGTGCAGCATAATCTTTTTTAGAGTACCGACGAACGTGGTGTGCCAGTTCATCATTATACGTCCAGAAAAACTTCAATGCAGGAGTCGCGACGAAGAGCAGTCCGCCGGGACGCAGAATTTTCCAGGCCTGTTGTAGTGCTGCTGTGTCGTCTGGAATGTGTTCCATAACATCGAGTAAAAAGACCACATCCCAGCGCGCCTGCCAGGGGAGTTGCAGTAGATCGATCTGATATCGCTTCGCCTTTGGGCCAACGTAATCAGCGGCATACTGGAGTGCATGGATTGAAGAGTCTCCTAATGCCAGTTCGCATTGAGAATAGTCTGGATTGTTCATCAGATAATGAATCCAGCCTCCGCAGCCTCCTCCCAGGTCGATCATCGACAGTCGATCGTTGTGCTGAGTTCCTGTCGATTTCAACATTTTTTTCAGCGTATATTCGATGAAACGATGTCGACCCGCATACCAGAAGTGTTGTGTCTGCATTTTACGTAAAGAGTCGAACCCCCCCGCATCATATTCTTCATTGCGATGCTGGACTGCGATCACAGGCTGATAAATCCCCTGATCATTCTTGAGAAAGTGTCGTTCATCGCCCGACGTGAGTTCTGTCATCGACTGGGTTCCAGAGTGTGGTTTCAGACTTCAGGTATCATCTTTGTGTATTGTCCGGTCACGGTCGTGAGCATGGTCTTGTCTGAGAACATGCAGCTCAAAACGATGATCCTGAAATCAGGCTCATTGCAGCAAAAGGGACCGATGACATTCAGTTTAGCGGGCAGGTGGACCAGATAGAAAGAAAAGCTGAAAAGTACTGGAGAATCCGCAGTGAAATCAACCAATCGCCGGGAATATGACGGTTATTCCTGAGTCTGAATCGATGTGACGATGTAGCAGAACCTTACTCTTTTGGTTCTACATTTTTCTCCAGTGCCTGGTGTGAGATCACACATTGATAGAATTTCTGCCGTTTCAGCGAACGTTCGAGCGCCCCGCGATTGAACGGGCCTGTCGTCTCGAAAGAGAATTCTTTCTTGTCGGCGTCAAACTGCAGTGTTTTCAGATCGATCCAGGAAAATCCGTCGAGCGCATTCCGGGCACTTGACTGCGGTTTCCCCGTGGCTCTACCGCCGTACAGACCATATTTGACCGTGACTTTGACGTTTTCCTTGATGAGCGCTGGCTCTGTGGACTGTTTTGCAGTCATCCCCGGCTGCAGTGGATTTCCACCCGATTCAGGTAGTTTTGTCTGCTGATGGGTGCATTCCAGATTGATTCTCGCCAAGGCGTTTATCGCGGACTCGATATCACGGGCATCATCCTCAACAACCCGAACCCGAATGTTAAACGTCCCCTGATCAAAGTCCATCTGCAGAGAGCCCGGAATGTAGCCTCCGATTGCACCCAGGTTTCCGTCCGCCACATGCTGCTTAAAGATCTTATCAAACTGGTGTAGTTTCTGACCTTGATTGACGAAGCTGAAATACATGGTTTTTTCAGAGGCTTCCGGGTCATAGACAACATCCTCTACTGAAACCAGTTCCTGATCGACATCCAGGTCGAGGGAGCGAATTCCATTCACCATTTTTATCAGGTCATCAGGGGGAACACGATCGATCTGAATGGATAACTCCTTGTTCGGAATATCAAACCGGACGGACTTTCCGATATACCCATCCAGATTATTACTCAGTTCGTCATCAAGGTGTCGGTGAATGTCTTGAATGTCTGTGGGCCGTAATGACTGGGGACGCTCAAATACATTTCTGAGTCTTTTCTCTGCCAGCAGAACCTTCATGACAACCCGCTTCATCGGCCTGTTAGGCGTTCGGAATGCAGGACCCGGGGTTTCCACCAGAACAGGCTCTGCTGAGACTTTAATCTTCGATCCTGCAAGCGACTCCCCCGATTCATTATTGATGAAATCGGTCACCCGGTGATCGGGGACATGATCCAGTTGAAACGTAATCATCTTCTTCACCAGATTGACATCCAGGCTGAACGGCACATACCCCGATAGACCGGTTTCCAGACGATCTTCCAGGTCGTGGATCAGAGAACTTCGCCAGAAATTGTAACCGAACTGATCTTGCATCGCGCGTTCATAAAAATCTTCGATGCCGACAATCTCGTAGGTAACCTGGCTGGGATGAAGCTGCTGCTCTGTGCGTTGTTCGATGGTGCGGTATGGTTTCGCGCCAATGCTGACTGGAAGCTGATACAGGTTATTGATCTGAACGCCCAGATTAGGGCTGGGGTAAGTGATCACTTCGAACGTCAGCTTCTGATATTCAAGATCCAGCACCAGCGAGTCTGGCACATATTCAGGCACTTCGTTCTTAAAGCGTTCATTCAAAATCAGTCGTAACGCTTCCGAACCGATCTGAAAATTCTGGTCCAGCTGCGACTGGTATTCAGGACTCTTTATCTGGGCCAGATAGTGAAGTTCCTGCTTTACCAGCGAGTCCTCTCCAGATTCTGCCGCCAGCTCTTCGCGAAGTGTCTGCTCCAGCGGGGCAACCGTTACCATCTGATAACCAACTTCGTTCAACTTACGTACCAGATCACTGACGTTCTCTGTGTTCACTCTAAGTGAGAGTCTGTTTTGTCTCAAATCGACGCGTACCGAACCCGGCTGATAGAAAGCAAAGTTTTGTTGTAGAGTCGAGTCCAGGGAGCGTTGTGCTGTACTGGCCGCCCGATCGATGTTCTTCTCGGACTTTTCCAGAAACTGTTGCACGTTCTTGTGTAACGAAACAATTTTAAATACCAGCTCGGTCGAATCTTTGTCCGGCCTGCTCGTTGGGGGATTGTCGTTAGCGGAAGAGGTAGTTTTTGGAGACTGAGGCTTCAGTTTCCTGCTGGGGGCAGAACTCTTGTTTTCAGGCTTTTGAGTTGTCGATGAAATCGCCTCATGCAGCGGAGTTGATTTTTCTGTTTCCGTGGGAGTCGAACTGTCGCACGAACTTGCCAGGCAGATACACAGACCCAGCAAAAAACGAGAGAAGATCGTAGATTGCTGGTGTCTACTACCTGCTTCCGTATTTTGCAGTAACCCGGAGCGAATAACGGCAGGACCAGAAAAGTCGACTCGATGAATCATTATAAACCTGATTTATAAAAGACGTTGGTATGAATCAGTAGGTTAAGTTGAACAGGTGCTGTAAACAAGATTAGTTGCCTGAAATTAATCGCGATTTCAGTCAGTTCATTCTGGTTTTGTTTCCTGTAGTCAATTGAAGCTGCTTATTGTGTTAAGACTCGAATTCACTTGTACTTCGATTCCAATTCCGTTTCCTTGAGGCTGTCAAACTCAGCCACATCCCGGTAACATGGAACGCCGGAAATCACAAACGACACTCAAGGCGAGACAGGATGGCTAAGAAGCAGAAACCAAAGAATCAACACGAGCGCACGCGTGTGGATCATGCAACGGAAATTGCAGAAGACTATGTAGAAGCAATCGCAGTCGTGATCGAAGAGCAGGGCGTTTGCCGGGTGAAAGATCTGGCGGAACACTTCGCCGTGAGCCATGTGACTGTCAATCGTACCGTGGCCCGTCTGCAGCGGGACGGTTATGTCACCACCGAGCCTTACAGTCCCGTGGAATTGACCACGCAAGGCGCGCGTCTCGCGAAAGATTCCCGCCGTCGTCATGAAATTGTCCTCAGTTTTCTGATTGCGCTCGGCGTCAGTGAAGAGACTGCCGCCACCGATTCCGAAGGCATCGAACACCATGTCAGCCCGGAAACACTGGCGATTATGGAATCGTTCGTCTCGAAAGTGCAGGGCTGATCAGTCCCGGAACAGGATCGCGCTTTTTCTTGCTTCGATCCAGAATTCATTGCTGAATTCAAGTACCGGGTCTGCTAGCATGGATAGTCACAATCTGTATCAAACCGGTCAATTACAACGGAGCGCGTTCATGATCTACAGCCTCGGTCGAATCATTACCTGCATCTTCTGTTTTCTAATCACAACACAGTCTGTTTTCGCCGCTGATACAAAGCCCAACGTCCTGTTTCTGATCTGTGACGATCTGAACTGCGATCTGGGCTGTTATGGACATCCACAGGTACAGTCTCCGAATATCGATCAACTGGCAAAACAGGGCGTTCGCTTTGAACACGCCTACTGTCAGTTCCCGTTATGTGGTCCCAGTCGGGCCTCGTTCATGACCGGCATGTATCCCGATCAGACTCTCGTGCATCGCAATGGAATTTATATTCGGGAACATGTGCCCAACGTAAAAACGATGTCGCAGATGTTTCGCGATAATGGCTACTTCGCGACCCGTGTGGGAAAAATCTACCACTACAATGTTCCCAAACACATTGGGACCAGCGGACACGATGACCCTTATTCCTGGAATCAGACCTTTAATCCCCGCGGTCGCGATGTGGATGACGAAGACCAGATCTTCAGCCTGGTGCCGGGAAGCTATGGGGGTACGCTCAGCTGGCTGGCTGCCGAGGGAACCGATGCCGAGCAGACCGATGGCATCGCCGCTGACATCGCCATTCAGCAGTTGAAAAAATTTGCGGAGTCCAAAGAACCTTTCTTTCTCGCTGTTGGTCTGTATCGACCGCATACACCTTATGTCGCTCCGAAAAGCTATTTCGAAAAATATCCCGATGAGCAGATCAAAGTGCCACAGAGCCCGGACGGATATCTGAAAACCATTCCCGCGTCGGCACGGAAATCGGTCACCCGCAAAAAAAATCAGATTGATCTGCCCGACAAGCTGGCCCGCCAGGCGATTCAGGCCTATTACGCATCGATTACTTTTGCCGATGCCCAACTGGGACACATCCTGTCTGCTCTCAAAGATACGGGCCTTGATGAAAATACCATCGTCGTATTCACCTCCGATCACGGCTATCACATGGGCGAACATGGACACTGGCAGAAAACGACACTGTTTGAAAACGCAACCCACGTACCTCTGATCATCGCCGGACCCGGTGTCACCGCCAAGGGGCAGGCCGCTGCTGCTCCAGCTGAAATGGTCGACTTTTATCCGACGCTGGCTGAACTGTGTGGACTGAAAGCACCGGCGTCCGTTTCCGGTATCAGCCAGGTGCCTGCCTTAAAAGATGCGACAGCAACACCACGCAAAACCGCACTCACACAATATTTGAACGGATACAGTCTGCGCACTCCCACCTTCCGTTATACCGAATGGGGAACAAATGGCAGTGAAGGCGTAGAACTCTACGATCACAGTTCCGATCCTGCAGAAATGCATAACCTGGCAAATCAGGCGAAGACTCAAAAATTACGCGACGAACTGGCGGAGATTCTCCATGAACGGATTGAACAGGCGAATGCCGCACCGAAAGGCGTCAAGCAGATTACATTCGAGAACCGTCGTCGCGTTCCCAAACAAAAATGAATTCCAGACTTGTATTTTCTGATAGGGTCGTTTTGAATGGAATCAGCACGACCCAATCCTTCCATTAATTACCTGGTACAAAATATGAATCTCTCCCGCCGCGAATTTTCCAAATCACTTTTACTGGCCGGCCTCGGCACCGTAGCCGGGCAATGGCCCACCCGGGCAGCTGAACCCAGCATCAAAGCCGGTACCGGTTTCATTGATGTCCATACTCATATTGGCACCTATACCGATCCGAAAAAGAATCTGACGGCGGAAGGTCTGATCGAGTGGATGGACGAGAACCAGATCGAGAAGTCCTGTGTGTTGCCGTTGACGTCGCCGGAATCGACCAAGTATCTGCAGACGACCGAGTCGGTCCTGGCGGCTGCCAAAGATCATCCCGACCGTCTGATTCCGTTCTGCTCCGTCGACCCGCGTACCACACATGCCGGCAGTGTGAAAGCGCTGGTTGGCATGATTCAAGGCTGGGTCGATCAGGGGGCGAAAGGCTTTGGCGAACATAAGGTGGGGCTCAATTTTGATGATCCACTGATGATGCGCGTCTACGAAGCCTGCCAGGAAGTTGGCATTCCACTGCTGTTTCATATCGATACCATTCGCGGTAAAGATGTTCCCGGACTGAAGCGTCTGGAAAATGCCCTTAAAACATTTCCCGAACTGAATTTCATCGGCCATGGTCCCGGCTGGTGGGCTTCGATTTCCGGTGGCCTCACTCCCAAAGAACTGGGCGGCTATCCTAAAGAAAAAGTGAAACCCGGTGGTGCCATCGATGATCTGATGAGTCGTTATCCCAATATTTATGGCGATCTCTCAGCAGGTTCCGGTGCGAATTCCATTTCCCGTGATCTGGAGTTCGGCACAGAGTTTTTAATCCGTCGTCAGGATCGAATTCTGTTCGGCACCGATTATCTTGCACCCGGGCAGAATGTGCCTCAGTTTGAACTGTTCGAAAAACTGGAACTGCCGGCTGAGGTCCGCGCGAAAATTAATCGTGAAAATGCCATCAAACTTCTGAAACTGACTTAAGTTAACGTTGAAATGCGTTCTGACTGGTTCGGTTGGCAGGTATTGCAGGAATTATGCCGCCGGCGTACTGTCTGAATGAACACATTGATGAAGATTCTTAATAATTCTCAGGAACTTCGCGTTGTTATTTCCGATCATATTCGTGTATGCTGATAATACTTAAAAGTCCTGCCTGAGCTGCTCGCCACAAGAGATAGGATAGAAGAGGGTTTGTTTTTATTTCAGAAACCGTTTTTTATCTAACCTTAATTAATAATCGACCACTCGATTAAACTACGGGAGAATTCGGATGTCCCAACCACTCAACCGTTCCAGTATTTCCCACGGACAACATCACCAGTCTGGCAGCGGATTTTCCGCGTTTGCCCCCGGTTCTGATCTGGTGCACGTCGGCAGCCGGCGCTGGTTTCTGCAGATGGGAATGGCGGGACTGGCCGGACTTTCGATGCCCGAACTACTCAAACGACAGGCGCTGGCCGCACCACAGGCTCAGCTCACGCATCCGGTTCAGGCCAAGTCTGTGATTATGATCTGGTTGTCTGGTGGACCCAGTCAGCTGGATATGTGGGATCTCAAACCGCAGGCACCAAAGGAAATCCGTGGTCCCTTCAATCCGATTCAGACTTCCGTCAGCGGCATTGAAATCTGTGAGCATATGCCAGAGCAGGCTGCGATGATGGACAAGTTCGCCATTATCCGTTCCATGGACGCGTCATCCAGTAACCACACACCGACGACTTTCCAGGCCTGCAATCCCAAATCACGTCGTACGAACGACAATCGGGACGGCGGCGGTTATCCATCCATGGGTTCGGTCGCCGCGAAATTCCGTGGTCCCAATGTACCGGGCATGCCCGGCTTCGTCGCATTAGCCGACAGTATGGCCGCCGACATCTATGGTGCCGGTCATCTCGGGCATCGTTATGAACCTCTGGACGGCGTCAAGTCAGCTGGAAAATTCGGAATGCCTGCCGGTGTGCAGACTGCCCGTCTGACAGACCGTGAAGAATTACGTCAGCAGTTTGATCGACTGCGAAAACATACAGAGCTCTCGCCCGAACTTTCCCTGCAGGATCGTTATGTGCAGGAAGCGTACGACATGGTGCTCTCAGGCAATGTTGCCAAAGCCTTTGATGTGAATCGGGAATCAGCCCAGGTTCGCGAAAAGTACGGTAATCATTCCTTTGGACAGAAATCACTGCTGGCCCGCCGACTCGTCGAAGCGGGAGTGACTTTCATCACGATGAGCGACGCCTGGGGACACTGGGACCATCACGGCGACGAAGTCAAATGGGGCGGCATTAACAAAGGCCTCAAGCCAATGCTGCCGGTTCTCGATCATGGTATCGCCACGCTGATCAGTGATCTTGATGAACGAGGTCTGCTCGATACGACGCTGGTGCTGGTACTGGGTGAATTCGGTCGAGGTCCCGTCATTACCAAAACCGATGGCCGCGGACACTGGACTCCCGTCATGTCGATGCTGGCAGCGGGGGCAGGAGTGCCCGGCGGTCAGGTCATTGGTGCCACCGATCGTCGCGGCGGTGAAATCGCTGAACGTCGACTGGGCCCCGGAGACCTGGGTGCTACGGTCTTCAAGAAACTGGGCATCGATCCCTACGGTCACTGGATTAAACCGGGCGGACGTCCCACACCACTGGTTGAAGGTCCTTCCGCTCCGATTGCTGAGCTTGGTTAATTCGCTCGTTCGACTTCACTCAGCTTTGGCAGCGACAGGATAACGCGCCCGTTGTGCCTGCAGCTTCTGTTTCAATACGGACTGCAGTTCTGCTGCTTGCTTCGGGTGAGTACTGCTGAGGTTGCGTTGCTCGGAAGGATCCTTGCTCAAGTCGTACAACTCACTCTGTTCGGTTTCATAAAATTGCAGTAGTTTCCAGTCCCCCCGGCGAATGGCAGACACCGGTTTCGTTTTGCTGACGATGAAATCGTTTATTTCGATTGTCTCTTTCGCTTTGGTATAACCTTTTTCCGGATGGTAATAAGGGAAGTGCCACGTTAAAGCCCGTTCAGGCCAGGCAGCAGTTGCCCCGTGGAACAGGGGAAGCAGGCTCTCACCATCCAGTGTCAACGCAGAGCAATCCACCCGTGCCACATCACAAAATGTAGGAAACAGATCGATTCCACTCACCGGTTTTGTGCAGCCGCTTCCTGCTTGAACGTGCTGCGGCCAGCGCACCAGCAGAGGCACGCGGATGCCCGCTTCATACAGGTTCCATTTACTGCCTCGCAGAGGCGCATTGTCGGCGTACTCGGGATGCCCACCGTTATCGGACGTGAATACAACCAGCGTCGATTCGCGTAAACCCTGTTGATCCAGGGCTGTCAGGACCTGCCCCACATAAGCATCCAGCGTTTCGATGAACGCACCATAATGGGTGCGGAGGATCTCGTCACCCGTGTCAGCCGCAGCCCGCTTCTGATATTTTTTCACCAGCCAGTCAGTCGGTGCCCGGACCGGTGTATGCACATGGAAGTAAGACAGGTACAGGAAAAAAGGCTGCTCCCGTTTCTGTTTGATAAAATCAATCGCATGCCCTGTCACCGCGTCAGGCGGGAACTCGCCCTCTTTGAAATCGCCGGGCTGCCAGTTAAATTTCTTTGCATACGGATGACTGCCAAACGTTTCTTTCGCTGACTGAAATCCCTGCTGCTTTGGTCCATGAGTCGGATTCCAGCCCAGGTAATGTTTGAAATGCTCACAGACATGCCATTTCCCGAAGAAACCGGTCTGGTAATCTGCCTGCTGCAGTATCTCCGCGATCGTGACTTCATCCAGAGACAGATTTTGCGTGTATGCGGGTGGCATCAATTGACGTACGGGAGGTTTCACGCCGGCAGGTTTTGTCACAAATTCAAAATGCAATCGCGCGGGAGTTTTTCCGGTCAAAATCGCCGCCCGCGAAGCAGAACAAATCGGAGCCGGGGAATAGGCGTTGGTAAATTTCATCCCTTCCGATGCCAGTTGATCCAGGTGAGGCGTCTCCGCGAGTGTGCCTCCAAAACAGCCGAGATCTTTCCAGCCCAGGTCATCCGCCAGTATGAAGACAATGTTAGGCGATTTCTCTGCAGCAGAAACCGGTTGACACAAACAGATCAGCAACAAAACAGGCAGGGCGCGCAACATCTGTAAACCTCAGGTGGGAGCATCAGTCGACTATTTGATTTCGAATGGAAGTGTAACAGAATCGCCGACGGGATTCGAGACTTCCGGCTGTTTCGAAAGGTCCACAGCGAACGGCTGCTGCAGACTGTTGCCCGCCAGATCTTCTAAAACGGTTCCTACCACTAGTTGATACGCGCCCGACTGCCAGGCTGTGTCCGGTGTGAATTTCCAGACTGATTCTGCTTTGGCCAACTCGATCTTCCCAGCGATCTGATCGCCATTTGCAGTTTGTACGCTCAGCTGGCTGTGTAGTAGCGCAAAATCCAGAGACTCTCCCAGCTGACAGATCAGCGGCGCGCGGGTTCCCTCGGCGGGGGAATTCAATTTCCAGTCGTTGATCTCCGGCTGACGTTCATCCATGGCAACCGCCTTGAATGCTTTTCTGACTTCACTGCCTGATGCATGGCCCGACAACGCGGCCCATTGCGGACTGATTCGCAGTTCATAATCCTGCCCCGCATTCAGAATCGCCCCCAGTTCGACATTCAGGTTCACTCCCGTTTTCTGTCGGCCCGGATGAAACCAGAGCGTGAGCTGTTTGCCATCGCGTGACCAGAGTTCCGTGTGGCGAAACGGACGGGGTACGAGTTGCCCTTGAGTTTTGTTGAACAGCGAAAAGTGTTCGAAAATATCTCCCTGCTGCATCGGCTCGGAGAATTGAATATAAAATTTCAGATGATTGGCGGGCAGTTGATTGCCCGAAGGATAGATTGACAGTACACGCGGCGGCTTGCTGTCGGGCAGCGGAATCACATGCGTAGCCTGCAGACGTCGATCCGGTTTTTCTGTCGCCAGCTTTAATGCCGCGGGATCAAAGGTCGCCTGGTAACGGTTGCCTCGTACCAGCGGAAACGCCGGCTTGAATTCCAGGCGATCGTCTTTCAGTTGATAATTTCCCAGCATGGCAGGCAGCTTCTGATCGCTTTGCGACTCCCGCTTCAGTGAGAGTACCCGCTGAAACTGCGTTTCGTCCGCGTCGATAAGAGATACCCAGAATCGGACATTCTCTGCGGTCACCACCACGCGGCACAATCGAGGATCTTTCGCATCTGCTTCAAACGCGAGATGAAATGGTTCTTCCTGTGGCATACCAGCGGCGCAAACCGGTAGATCCATTAAAAGAACACAGACTGTAAACTGCATAATGTGCCGGCTGAATGACCAGCCAGCTGCAGATGATGGTTTTAGCATCAGAGAGGCATGCCTCAAAAAAGAACAACGTCGAAGTAATTGATAGTTGACTCGAAAAAACAGACTCTTTTCCATTCCCAAACCTGAACAGAAAAGAGTCTGTGAACCAGAGGAGGTCACTCGTTATGGCAATTCGGTAATTTCCAGATCGAAGTGCCCGTCGTTATCACGCAGCACGACGATTTCTTTTTTCTGCAGCTTGTCGATGTGAACGGCACCGGACAGCTGATCGACAATTTCAATGCCGTCAGGGCCGGTTTTCTGTTGGACATCGCGGCGGGCTGCTTCTTCATTGATGTCTTCCGCGTCCAGGTAATCCATATTCACACGCACGCCCCACCATTTACTCGGGCCGTACATGCTCTTCTTCCAGTGGAAGCGGAATGTATTGGTCAACAGCCATTCCTTGCCGTCACTTTCATAAGTCAGCATGTCGAGTGGTCGGTTGCCCGAACCCAGTTCCACCACGCTGGTTCCTTTGACTTTGCTGCCGGACTGCAGTTCATCCAGGGGAAACTTGGCAATGGGCGTACAGGCGAAAGCACCGACGATGTAGTTCTTCCCTTTGTTCGAGTAAGGCACGAACGACTGGATTGGCGCTTTGGTTTCCCATCTTTTGTGTGCGACATGATAGGTTTCCGCGCTGTAGATATCGGCGGAAGTGCCATGTGTTAAGGGCAGGGGGATCGAATAAATTTTGTTGGCGAATTCTTCGTTCGACTGTGCAGCCGCCAGCAGACGGTCACTGGCCAATGCGACGCCGGTGATGTTGCGGATTTTGGAATCTTTTCCGCCGGGCAGCGCAACCTGAATATAGTCGACTTCCGACAGGTCAAAGTTTTTCACTTTACCCTGGGCATCAATCATCAGAATCGCCGCTTGTCCGTCGGTCTTGCGATTGACGGCGAGATACACGTTACCGCTTAGCGAATTGACGGCCATGTCGGCGATGTCAATCTGTGAGGGTTCGACGCCCAGGCTGGATGCGACTGCCACATCCACTTTGGAAACTTTCTGTTCCAGTTTCTTCAACGGTCCGACATCGTGAGTATCAATAACTGTAATTGTCGCTTTCGCAGGGTCCGCCACCACCAGCAATCCGCCGGGTCCAAATGTAATTTTACCAACCGACTTGAAATCGGGATTTCCTTTTTGCACATCTTTGAGATACTTGCTCGCTGCCTCTTTGGTCACGCCCGCCTGCAACAGCGGATCGCCTGCCAGCAGCAGCATCAGCGCCAGAATACTGACGGTGCCTTTCATGAGTCTTGATCTGATCATCAAACTGGTTCCCTTAAAAAACTTGAAATCGAGGGTCTCCCCTCCCCACCAACTGAGGTCAATCGTAATTCTCTGAAATTTGATAGTCAATAAGATTGTCTGCAGAAGCCGCTTTTGCGTCGATTCTTCACAACGGGAAAACAATCAGGACAGGAGCACAGAAACCTGGGAGCGAATTGCCTGACCTGGCGTTAAGTGCTTGACATTCTGACTGCAAATTCGGCTATAATGGCATTATTCCGGGATGCGGGCCGCTCTCCGTGATCGGAATACTTACCTGCATGAGTAAGAGGACAATCAGACCTGATTGTCATCCTCCTGACGATTCCTTCCTCAATCGCGAGAAACAACAGCAATGGACGTTTCCCGGCGTAAGTATTTTTGTCTGCTGCTGAACTGTCTGCTGTTCTCTTTTCAGGGATCACAGGTGGCTGACTCTGCAGAAAAACCGAGCTCCTCCACTTCATCTTCTCCCCTGATCTATGAAGACACGATCCTGCCGATTTTCCAGGCGCACTGTCTGAAATGTCACAACACTAAAAATCGCAAAGCAGAATTCGATGTGAGTTCTCCCGCTGCGCTGCTCAAGGGGGGCGAATCGGGAGCCGGCCTGGTCGCAGGCAAGCCGGATGAAAGTCTGCTGTATGAGTACCTGCACGATGGTCAGATGCCTCCCGAAGGTTCAAGGCCTCTGTCTGCTGAAGATCTCCAGTTGATTCATAACTGGATCGCGCAGGGGATGAAGTTTCAACAGAACCCGCAAGTCAGTTCGGAGGCACTGCTGTCCCAGCACGATGTCCTGCCGATCCTCTATCGTCGTTGCGTGATGTGTCATGGCCCGGAATACCAGGAAGGGGGACTCGACGTACGCACCAAAGCCGACATGCTGAAGGGAGGCAACGCGGGAGCAGCCATCATCGCCGGCAAACCGGATGAGAGTCTGCTGGTCAAATACATCGTGGAGAAAACCTGCCCGCCCAAAGCAGAACTCAGTCGCGCCGGTATCGAACCGATGACCGCGGAAGAATTAGCGTCCGTGAAAGACTGGATCGCGCAGGGACTGAATGTTGTTACCGATGAACCCCAGGATTTTAATCTCGATCAGGATCCGCTGGTCACAAAAGCTGATCGCCAGTTCTGGTCCTTCCAGCCTCCTCAGCAGGTTGAACCGCCACTGGTAAAGCAACAGTCCCTGGTCAAAAACCCGGTTGATGCGTTTCTGCTTCGGAAGCTGGAAGCAAAGCAGCTCACCTATTCACCGGCAGCAGACCGGCGCACGCTCATTCGTCGTGCGACCTATGTGCTGACCGGCCTGCCTCCGACTCCTGAAGAAGTGCAGTCGTTCCTGGCCGATGACAGTTCCCAGGCTTATGAAAGGCTCATCGATCGGCTGCTGGAGTCTCCCCGTTACGCGGAGAAGTGGGGGCAGTTCTGGCTCGATCTGGCCGGTTATGCCGACTCCGAAGGCAAACGGAGCGCCGACCTGATTCGCAAATATGCCTGGCGTTATCGTGATTATGTGATTCGTTCCTTTGGGGAAGACAAACCATACGACGTTTTTCTTACCGAACAACTGGCCGGCGATGAACTGGTTGACTACGGCAATCCGGAGAACGCGACACCCGAAACGATTGAGAAACTGGTGGCGACCGGTTTTCTGCGCATGGCCCCTGATGGGACGTCGGCCAATCCTGTGAACCGGGTTTCGGACCGGATGGAAGTCATCACCGATGAAATCGATGTGCTCTCGCGCGGCGTGCTCGGCCTGACCATGAACTGTGCCCGTTGTCACAGCCACAAGTACGATCCGATCCCACAGCGGGATTACTACCGTGTCGTAGCCATCTTTAAAGGTGCTTACGATGAATACGACTGGATGACGCCGCAACCTTTCAGCAATCAGTGGAAGCGGGCCCGCAGTCGGTTAATGACGGTGATTCCACAACAGGAACAGACCGCCATCGATGCGCACAACGCGCCATTGGAAAAGCAGATCGCCGAGATCGAAGCGAAGCTCAAGGACAAAAAACTGGCGAAAGATCAGAAGAAGTCACTGGAGAAACAACTAAAAGAATGCAAGTCTTCACTCAAAACACCACCCATGATTCGTGCCCTGTGGGATCGCGGCCGTCCATCCCCCACTTATATTTATCGACGCGGCGATGAGAATCAGCCAACGCGTCTCGTGCAGCCCGGCCCTCCGTCTGCCATTGCTGACGGAATTTCTCCCTATCATGTGGAACCGGTTCAGCAGACCAGTTTCAAAACCGGCCGCCGGCTTGCCTTCGCCCGCTGGCTCACGCAGCCCGATCATCCACTGACATCGCGTGTGATTGTGAACCGAATCTGGAATAAACATTTTGGCACCGGAATCGTGGAAAGCCTCGATAACTTCGGTGCCTTGGGAACGCCTCCCAGTCATCCGGAACTGCTCGACTGGCTCGCGGTCCACTTTGTGAAAGAGGGCTGGAGCATCAAGCAACTGCAGCGGCTGATTATGACTTCGCAGGCCTACCGCCAGTCCTCAGCCGTCACGCCTCTGCATCAGAAGTTGGATCCGGAAAATCGGTTGATCTCGCGGATGCCGCTGCGACGACTTGAAGCCGAAGAACTCCGCGATGCATTGATCTTCACCGCCGACCAGCTCGATGAAACTCAATTTGGCGAACCCGTGGATGTCGAAGTCCGCGCGGATGGACTCGTGACTTCCAGAAAAACTTCCGCCGGCTGGCGCAGAAGCATCTATGTAAGACATCGCCGCAAAGATATGCCTACAATGCTGGAAGTATTCGACCTGCCTCAAATGAATCCGAACTGTACCGAACGCAAAAATTCCAACGTGGTTTCGCAGCCTTTACTGCTGGTGAATAACCGCCTGGTTCATGATCTGGCCGATCACTTCGCCCGACGTGTGCGTGCCGAAGCAGGAGAAGACCCGCAGCAGCGAATCGAACGGGCCTACCAGCTCGCCTTCCAGCGCCCTCCGACACCTGCAGAAACCGAACTGGCCCTGAATTCGATCCAGTTATTAAGTTTGCCCGCCGAAGAGGGTACAAAATCGGAATCGGCACAGAACGGTTTTACCGAATACTGCCACGTGCTGCTCAACTCCGCCGAATTTCTTTACCTCGATTGATACGACTATGACTGATTCCACAACCCAACCAGAGTTGATGTCAGAAATCTCGCGGCGTCGATTTTTTGACCGCATGACTGACGGTCTGTATGGCGTCGCGCTGACATCGCTGCTGGGTCAACAGTCTCAAGTGTTCGCAGCCGAGGAAACTCATCATGCAGCGCGACTTCCGGAAGACCTCAAGCCACGGCGTCCGCATTTCAAACCTCGCGCCACGTCAGTCATACATCTCTGCATGCAGGGTGGCCCCAGCCAGGTTGACCTGTTCGATCCCAAGCCGGCTCTGAAGAAATATCACGGCCAGACCGCGCCCCGCCAACTGACGGGCAACGCCGTCTTCGAAACCGACCGCACCGGTAAACTGATGCAGAGCCCCTTCGCATTCAAACGTCACGGGAAATCAGGTGCCTGGGTCTCCGATGCCCTGCCGCACATCGCGCAGGAAGTCGACCAGATGACCATCGTACGTTCCATGTATAACGTGCACCCCAATCACGAACCGGCGATTTACAAAATGCAGTCCGGGCAAACCTTCCCCGGGCACCCGGCTTTCGGCTCCTGGATTACCTATGGGCTGGGGAATGGAAACCAGAACCTGCCCGCTTACGTGGTACTCGCCGATCCCAGCAACCGTCTACCCGTCAATAACGTGGATAACTGGATGTCCGGTTATCTTTCGCCCCTGTATCAGGGGACACGCATGAAAGCCACCGGATCACCGCTGCTTAATCTCGCCCCGGATTATGCACACGCTGAACAGGTCAGTCGCAATAAACAACAACTACTCAAACAGCTCGACCGTATGCATCAGAAGCAGCGCCCCGGTCAGCAGGAACTGGAAGCCCGCATCCAGAATTACGAGATGGCCGCCAACATGCAGCTTGAAGCGACCGAAACACTCGACATTTCACAGGAGACCTCCGACACCCTCGCGATGTATGGCATCGATCAGAAAGAGACTGACAGTTTCGGCAGACGCTGTCTGCTGGCACGACGACTGGTCGAGAAGGGGGTTCGCTTCGTACAACTCTACACCCGCGGTCAGATGTGGGATAACCATTCCAAAATTCAGAAATCGTTGCAGTCCGCCTGTGGTCAGACCGACCTGCCTGTTGCAGGCCTGCTCAAAGATCTGCGACAGCGGGGGCTGCTCGATTCGACACTCGTTCTCTGGGGAGGCGAATTCGGTCGCCTGCCCACTGCACAGATCACCTCTTCAGCAAAGATGAACGTCGCCGGCCGCGATCATGGTCCCTATGGTTTCTCCACCTGGATGGCCGGGGGTGGCGTGAAACAGGGACTCGTCTACGGTAACACCGACGAAGTCGGTTACGCGTCGGTGGAAAATCGAGTCAGCATCCAGGACTGGCACGCCACGGTGTTGCATCTGCTCGGCCTGGATCACGAACGGCTGGTTTACGAACGCAACGGGCTGGGCGAACGCCTGACCCATCAGTTCTCCACCAACGTTGTGCACGAGATCATCGCCTGAGTGAATTTCATGGCCTCTTCTTGAGATGTTCATCTCCAACCGATAGCATGGTTTTCGGCTATTTTAAGGGAGTCTCTACTGATGAAGTCCACGTTTAACATTCTATTCGCTCTGACCCTGACGACACTGCTGTCTGCTGCGGAACCTGCATTTCTGCACAACGGCGTCACCGCACACCGGGGGAATTCGGGAGCGCATCCCGAGAACACAATGCCCGCCTTTCGCAGTGGAGTTGCCGTCGGTGCAGACTGGATCGAACTCGATATCTTCCAGACCAAGGATGGTCAACTGGTCGTCACACACGACAAAACCACACAGCGTATCGGGGATAAAAATCTGGATGTCGCCAACTCGACTTTTGAGGAACTCAAAACAGTCGACGTCGCAACGGACTTTCGTAAACGGCATCAGCTGTCAAAAGAAGAATGCCCGCCTCAAGGGATGCCCTTGCTGGAAGAGGTGCTCAAAATGATAAAACAGCAGCACAAGACCCGCGTCTCGATTCAACCCAAGGCGGACTGTGTGAAAGAAGCCGTTGCGCTGGTGAAACGACTCAATATGGAACCCTGGGTCGGCTTCAATGACGGGAACCTGAATTACATGTCGCAGGTCAAACAGCTGGCACCCACGATCCCCGTCTTCTGGGATCGCGGTGCCGACACCGATCTCGACGCCGACATCAAAATCGCCAAACAGCGCGGTTTCGAAGCACTCGTTCTGAACTATAAAGGCATCACCCCCGAGAAAGTTCAAAAGATCAAAGCCGCCAGTCTCGAACCAGGCGCCTGGACCGTCAACAATCCCGCGGTCATGAAACAACTGTTAAAGCAGGGCATCGAACGCATTTATACCGACGATCCCAGTCTGCTGCTGCAGTTGAAATCACATCACTCTGATTAATCCACCTGTGGTCAGAACAAGTAAAACTGTGAATAATTCACATATTTGTCTTGATGTTTCTCTCGAAGTGTGAAAAGATCACAGATAGGAATGGTGTTTCTCCTTTCGGAAAGAGGCTTTCTTATGGATCAACCCAATCAGAATGAACTCGAAGTGTTGCGTCTGTTATGGAACAAGTCGCCACAAAAGCCGGCTGAACTCCAGGAATCGTTTGGCTGGGTCATCGATAACGGTACTCTACGCAGCGTACTGGTCGGCATGGTCGAGCGTGGACTGCTGACGCGGAAACGTAATGGAAGGGCTTATCTCTATTCGCCCAAAGTCAAACGCGAAACACAACTGCGACAAACTGTCCGACGGCTGGCAGAGGTCTTTACCGGGGGTTCCACGGGTCAACTGTTGATGGAACTGGCAGAGAAAGAACGATTGAGTCCTGAAGAACTCAAACAGCTCAAGAAGATTGCCCGCGGCGAATCGTGATGGACGACATTTTTCTCCCTTTCGAAATTTAAACTGATAGAGGACCTGAAAATGGATGACGTCACTTTCATCATACGCACACTGGTCCGACTGAGCCTGTTGCTGGCACTGGGTTGGGTGATACTAAGACTGATCCGCAATCGCAATCCGCGCTGGTCGGTTCTGCTCTCACGCTGCCTGATTTCCGCAGCTCTACTCATGCCTCTGGCCTGTCTCTGTCTGCCTGTCACGAGTCTGGCGGTTTTACCCCCGGTTGAGTCAGAAACCGCAGAATCGACTGAGACTTTCAGAGATATTGCGACACCTGTCATTTCAGAAAGCGTAGACCCCGAGCCTGTTGTTTCCCTGAAATCTGTGCCCCTGAATGTTCCGACGATTCCACCGGAGTCGAAACTATCTGACGCGAAGTTGAAATCAGAACCATTGGTTTCCGGTATCCCTTCAGACACGCAATCTGAGTCAGATCTACCGGCGGCGGCAGTCACTCCTGTTGAATCTGACGTCAAAACGCATTCTATTACAAACCGGCAGGCAGCGTCGCCGGTTCCATCAGAAATCTCCTGGTGGCTGGTCTGTTGGGGCGCCGTCAGTTTGCTTTTACTTCTGCGCATCGGCTGGCAGATTCAACGGGTGAGAAAACTGTTATATAATGCAGAAACAGCGCCCACTTCACTGCAGAGCGAATGTGATACACTGGCGGCGCAGTTCAATTTCAAACATGGCCCACCGGTTCGCGTTTCGCCGCAGATAGAAGGCCCCTGTACCGTCGGACTGATTCAACCTTCTATCTTGCTGCCTGTTTCCTGGGTCAATGAATTATCTCAGGCCGAACGCCGCGCGATTCTGATGCATGAATTATCGCACGTGGCCAGCTTCGACTTATTCTGGGACCTGCTCTCACGTCTCGTGTCTGCAATCTGGTGGTTTCATCCACTGGTCTGGCGGTTGACTGCACAGCATCGGCTGGCGTGTGAGCACATGTCCGATGCACTTGCCGCAGATTCGATTGACGACATTGAAAGCTATCGACAGTTGCTGGCTGGCTGGGCGCTGCATCGCCAGGGAGCAGAAACCCGCGCGTCGGCACTTGCGATGGCCGATCGCAGTTTCCTGCTCCGCAGGTTAAAATGGCTGGAAACTCCACGCGCTTTTAATACACTGAAACGTTCACGCTGCTATGCCTGCCTGTTGTTGGCGGTGCTGCTGTCAGTCGGCATTGCCTCTGTTCGTTTCAGTCCCCAGGTGATCGCACAAAAACCGGATCAGCCGGAAGAAGTCAAAAATACCGAACCAAAAGACAACAAAGAAAAACTCAAAGCAGATCCGAAGAAAGCTGACGCGCCCCGCGTCAGAAAACCGGGGAAAGCCGACATCAACCTGAAGCAGACAACACCTAAAATCGTGACAGTTGTCGACGACAAGGATCAACCTGTTGAAGGTGCCAAAGTCCGTGTTGGCTGGTGGGAGGATAACGAAGGTGACATGCAACTCAAAATTGTCATCAATCCTCCGATCACCAATCAGAAAGGGGAAGTGACCATCCAGGTACCTGACGGTGCCGCTCGCGCACAGATCTCTGCTGAAGCGGAGGGCTATGCAAAAGCCGGAAAACAATATTCACTCAGCGGCAGTCCCAAACTGGTCCTGCAGCCGGGGCGAATCATTCGCGTCAAGGCGCTCGATGTGAAAGGAAACCGACTACCCGATGCGTATCCCCTGCTGGAAGACTCGCACATTCTGGGCCGCGAGTTCAAACAGGATGATCAGCGTCTAGGTTATTTTACTTCGCCGGTTGTGAAGCTGGATCGTCGCTGGATGCGGGTTGTGGCCAGAAACGAAGAGGGGCCGGTCCTGTTCAGCCACCTGATCGATGTGACCAACCCCCAGCGCGTAGAAGAGGATGGCACGATCGTAGCGATCCTCGAACCGGGTATCCGCCTGGAAGGTCGACTGGACGACTCGGTGCCGCGGCCACTCAAAAATGGCTGCGTGGAACTCTATATCAATGAAGGTCAGGATCACAAGATCGGCGGAGGCTGGACCTGGGAGCAGACCGTGGATGTGAAAGCAGACGGCACGTTCGAATTCGACTCCCTGCCGACCGGCGGTCATGTCCAGTTGTTTGCACTGGTGGACGGTTATCAGTCGACGCGACCGACGGTTCAGTCATTGAAAAACTATCTGAAGCGGCACAACGCCGGAGAGGAATCGATTCTCGACAATGCCATCCAGCGGCACGACGCGTTCTGGCCGCACCTGTTTCCGCTCACACAGGGTCTTTATAAAACCGAGGTGGAACTTCCCTGCACGCCAACGACATCACTGGACGTCAAAGTGGTTGACCCCCTTGGACAACCGATCGAAGGGGCGACAGTCAAATTCAATCCCAACGGGTTATTTTTTGGTGGGGAGCTGTTCATTCCGGCGATAGTTTCCTTAGAGATGTCGAACCAGATTATTCGTCATAACAATGAGGAAGTCAAACAGCGCTATCAATGGGGGAACGATACTTTTCTGAGTGTGAAAACGGATGCACAGGGCATTGCCCGGGTACGGAACCTGCCCGCTGACGACAGTGAATCCTACAAGGTTTCTGCGGACGGGTATCAGATGCCGATTTACCCCAACTCCTTTGAAGATGGGCCGATGCGGTATGCCTTAATTGATCTGTCAGGCGGTAAAACGCTGCGACGGACCATTACGATGGAAAAATATGTGCCGGTCTCGTCACGAGAAATTCTTATCGTGAATCAAAACGCCGAGCCGGTTCCCGGGATCACCGTCACCGTGAACGAAATCGCCTTTGAAAACGCGCCTGATGACTGGCAGCTCTGGGCGTCCCAGCGGTTTGGGCCAATGGCCTCAGAGAAAACGGGGGATGACGGCATCGTTCGACTGCAACTTCCATTGGAAGTCAACGGGGAGGCGGTCTCCCGACTGCGAATTACCGTTCAGGGGCGTGTGAAAATAGAAGGTACGTTACGCGACGCTTACGTACAACGCAAAAGACTGATCATTCCCCGCCAGTCTGATGGGCGGGTGGTTGTGCTGACCATTTCCAAAGAAGCCCCCAAGGAGAAAAACCAGTTCTTTGATGTTGCTGTCGCCTATGAAAAGCCGGAAGCACTATTGAGTCATTTGCCGAAATTACTTCTCAAAAAACTGCAGACACAACCCTCGATGGTCGTTCTTAATGGACTGCTGAAAATGAATCAGTTCGACGCTGCCACTCCGCTTCAATTTACGAGCGACTGGAACCTGATCGGGAAAAACAGTTCAAAAAAGTCTGAACGATCTTCGATCGCTACGATTGCCACACCGCAGGGTGAACGCGTCATCGTGTTATGTGCAGTCCGCCCCAAAGACGCTACCTGGGAGCTCAAACCCAAACTCCGGTTTCCACCTCGAGCCGCGTTTGTCTTCGATGCGGAAGGCACACTGATTCGTATGCTGGGGGGCTGGGCTTCTTCCCGAGGTTCCTACTGCAATGTCATGCTCAATAACCTGGGGGGGACCGATGATTATTTCATTACCACCTCTGCTTTTGAAACGCATGGTCCCTTTGAATATATCCAGCACTGGTATCAGATCGGACAAGAAGACAAGCCGGCGCTCACCTTTTATGGCTATGCGAACGCGACCAGTTGGAGCGGCAAGCCAGGCCCTTCACAGCCACTGGCAGAATTTGGTTATCTGGATTTAGGATTTAATGGCAGTAGACCGGATCATCTTGTCTGTGGCGTTTTACCCAATGGAACCCAGGCACCACGCAAAATTTACTGGGACGGCGTCCGCAAGCAGTTCATCGCCCCGGTCCGCGAAAGCGTGGAGGGGAAGCCACTGTACCAGGTGGACCTGGAGCATTCCCATCAGTTTGTCCCGCTGCAGGTAGAACCGGGGCATCTGGTTGTCGGCGGTGGTCGTCGCGACTACAAAAACTGGCATGCCTGGAGTTGTGTGGTTCCGCAGGGAAAAACTGCCCGCGTGCATCTGTTCTCGGTCGATGCTTCCGGAGGACAGCCAGTCGAGACAGACTATTTCACCCGGGAACTGTCGGCAGGTCAGCACAATCTGCACCTGCATCTTGCTGACAACCAGCAGGATCAAAGTCAGTCTGATGCAGAGATTCAGATTGATGATACGATCAAAGAGAAACTGACGGTCCCCCGCGTGCCCATTGCCGGAGTCCCGTCAGTTAAAGGAGTTCCGATTGCCCGTACGGGGAAGGGGCCGCTGGATCTGTTTAATCGCAAAACCACTCAGAAACAGCAACGGCTCATCTGGCGTGTGGAACTGCTGGATGCCGGGGAAGCGGGGGAATAAACAGCCGTTGTTTTCAACTTGCAAAGTCTGGCACATTCCGGTTCGGCTGGTTCCACTTAATCCGGCTGAGCAGTACATCGCCTTTGGCTTTGTGGCGCGGCATCCATTCGCCGACGGTGATACAGGATTCTTGCGGGCTGACATTGGTGACAGCGAAGTTGCCCATCAGTGCGACCTGGTTGGGATTATTTACGCCATCCCCGACCAGGGGCAGTACGACCTGCTCGGTCTCGCGAATCAGGCAGAGTTTCTCCGGATCAACCTGTGCGACCCAGAGTGGTGAGCGCCAGCGAATGACGTTGGCATTCGTCTGATCTTTACGGGTGTAGACCAGGAACAGAGCGTCGGAATGCGTGAGCCAGTGCTGCTGCGTGGTCGACATGCCGATGGGGGTGCCGTCGTCGAAGGCCCAGGCCGTCTGCCGTTTGTAGTTCAATCCGTCCGGGCTGACCGCGACATAGCCGTGACCGTCTTCGGCACGAATGGTCATAAAGAACCGGTCCTGGAACCGGGTAATAGAAGGTTCCAGCAGACCGCGTCCGACTTGATTTTTCAATGGTGGACCGACTTCACGAATTGTCAGCTCGGACCCGTCAAACGCACAGCGGACGCCCGCTACCATGCGCGGTTGTTTGTTCGCACCGAAGGTGAATGACATCATAATATCGCCATTCGGCATCACGAAACGTTGTCCACAGTTGTTGGTATAGATTTCCGAGCCGCGCGGATCATCCCATTTGAGAATCTTCCGCTCGGACCATTGCCCCGCTTTATCACGCACCGCATACACGGGATAACGGGCCAGCTGATCCCCTTTCGCAAAGCGTGGCCCGCGATAAAAGACGACATGCCCCAGCGCGAGGACGGTTCCGGTCTGTGGGTGATATTGCGGCGTCACATCACAGACGCCCGCCTGCAACCCCAGATGCCCTTTAACCGGATCACGGTCCAGCGCAGGAATCGGCGCCGGCTTTGTCCATGTCTTCCCTCGATCATTCGATTCACAGCAGTGAACCGGCCCGAAGTAGTCGGAACCCCCAATCTCCTGCAGGTTCATCAAAAACGTCGCACCGCCGTTCGCCCCCGGAACCATACACCCCCGCGGATGAAACCAGGTCACCCCGGAGCCATCCCGGTTACGGAAGAGCGTTTCTTTAGAGATCGAACCAATCAACGACTGCGATTCCGCCGCCCGCACCGACGCCGTTCCAGCAGCAGAGACAGCGGCGAGAGAACAGAGGGATGAGTGGAGGAAATCACGACGGTTGAGGGGTGGGGGCGAAGTCATTTGTTTGGGGCTTTCTTATGACGAAGAATCTGGTGATCACAATTCTCTTTATCATGATGCAGAAAATAGACTTATGCAACAAAGATCTGATTACGGTGTCTTTGTAGTGCTGCCTGGTCCGGACGGAAACGTGATGGAAATTGAATGCGTTGGCCTTCATACGGTTTAAAGAATCGATTCATGGCATCGAGTGAGCAGGCATCGCGGATCTGTTGAGAATAAACGAGGCGATAGTCTTCATCTAATGTCATCAAGCCGCGGTCGAAAGCTTTATCATGCAGAGAATTCAGGCAGAGACCATTATGAGGATCGGCTCGTTTTACCGAATCTTCGCTCCATGGAACAATATGGCTCGCAATCAACAGTTCTTTGATCTCGATTTGAGTCACACAGCATTGGTAGTCGTATGATGCCAATACTGTTGAGCGGAAGAAACGCTGGGCACGTCGTACTTTTGTCACGCGAGTCGATTCGGTTTCTCCCTCAAACATTGCCAGTTCGTCGGGAGTCTCTTCTGGCAGAAGGTTCAAACCTTTTTCCAGACGTTGACTCTCATTTGCCAGACCTTCCCAGTCGGAGTGGAATTCCTGCCAGATTTCTCGATCTGCTTTTGAAGCGCCTGAAAGTCCTTTGACACCTCGTTCCTGATGATAGGGATCGAGAGATGCCAGGTTACTGAGCTTCATCGCGACACTTGAGGACGATCGATTAATGCACTCTGCAAGTTGCATGACTTCAGAGTTTCGCTGGTGGAATTTTCCGAACGGCAGGCGGCAATACAGACTCATAGCCAGAATCAGTTCATCACGAGTCCAGTTGCGTGCCATGAAATTATTTGCCTGGAAAATGCTTTCAAAATGATCTCATATTATAAACTGATCACAGAACAATACCAGGACAAGGCGATTTCAATGGGATCCGATATCATTAATTGCGATAGATTTTGCAGATTTCCAATTTCAATCTTTCCCCGTCAGTGTAAATACGGCTCAGGTGGAGAGGGCCACCAGTCGTGTCGCACGCAGATCGGTGCGGATGATTTCCAGGCCTGTCAAGACGCCATCAGCGTTCTGTTTTCTCAGGGCTGCGGGGCGGTTGATGCAACCCGTCTGCATCAGGCCGCAGCGCCACAGCAGGTTGCGATCGACCGGTTCCGTCTGCTTGGTGTCGGCTGCGGCATATTGTCGCACTTGAATCGGGGGGGGTACCTTCATACAGACTCTGGTTTGAGTGCTGTTATGCAGTCTCTCCCTGGGAAAGCATCAGGGATCTGGAGGGTAAAGCAGTCTGTACAGAAGCACTTGAAGAGCATGAGAGCACGCAGGTAGAAAGTCAATCTGGAAAATAGTTTCGGTCAATCGATTCCGGGTCATTTAGAACAATCGTTGAATGAATTATTTTACTGGTGTCGGAATATTATCTGTATTGAGAATTTCAAAATCACTGTATACACTGATCTTAAGATAAAGATGGCTCAATTTGATGGCAGTCTGTTTATGGTAAAGTTCGGGCAAACTTGAATCGACAGAGTCTTTTGGCGTGTCTTCCCTGTCCATGAGCGTTGCGTAAGTGACGCCATGTATCTGAAAATAGTTCAGGCTGAAGAATCATCTGGTGTCATACAACTTTCCGGCATTGGTCTGAATTTAAAATCGTCAGTTTAAAAGGGTTCCTGGGTAACAGGGGAGAAGGCTGAGTGGATGGTTGAGTTCTTTTCGAAACTCTTTGATACATCGGACTACCCTGCCCGCTGGAATTGTGGCAACTGGACGAGTGGTGAAGGCTGGCTGCATATTCTATCAGATATCGGTATCTGGTCTGCATATACTGCAATCCCCATTGTACTGATTTATTTCACGTTTAAACGGCGTGATATTCCCTATACGAGACTGTTCGGTTTATTTGCTGCTTTCATCCTGTTATGTGGCACCGTGCATCTGGTTGAAGCGATCATTTTCTGGTATCCGATTTATCGCATATCGGGATTGTTAAAGCTGGCGACAGCTGTCGTATCCTGGGCAACTGTAATTGCATTAATTAAATACATTCCGCACCTGTTGCAGTTCCCCTCATTCGCAGCGGCCAATACAAAACTGCTGGAAGAAGTTGAGCAGCGGAAGGAAATCGAAAGAGACCTGCGCTGGATGCAGTCCCGCTATGAAGCTTTCTTAAATAGTACCAGCAGTATTATCTGGACCACTGATCCGCGGGGGAATTTTATTGTACCACAAATATCCTGGCAGCGTTTCACCGGCCAGTCCTGGGATGATCATCAGGGAGACGGGTGGTTGAAAGCGCTGCTGCCGGAAGATCGAGCCGAACTGGCCGCGCTCTGGAGTAAGCCGGCGGGTAAGCAGTCCAGTTATCGTGTGCATGGTCACATCTGGCATGCAGAGAGCGAATCGTATCGCCCCGTTATTACAGAAGCAGTTCCGGTATTTGATCAGGAAGGGCAGATCCTGGAATGGGTTGGTACGGTAAGTGACATTCATGAGCAGCGGATGGCAGAAGAAAGCCTGAGCGCCGCCGAGGCAGAGTCCAGCCGCCAGAAACGGGAACTGGAACTGATTTACGATACGGCACCTGTGGGCATGGGGCTGGTCGATCGCGAATACCGTTACCTGCGGATCAATGATACACTGGCCCGCATCAATGGCATTTCCCGTGAAGCGCATCTCGGGCGAGTCTGTTTTGAACTGGTTCCCGGAATCGCAGACCGGATCAAACCACTCTACGATCAGGTATTTCAGACAGGCAAGGCGGTGAAAAATCAGGAAGTACGCGGCAAAACGCCCGCCAGCGACAAAGAGCGCTGCTGGCTGGTGAATTATCACCCGATGACGCATCGGAATGGTGAAGTCTGGGGGGTGAGTTCAATCGTGCAGGACATTACGGCCCGTAAAGAGATGGAAGAAGCGTTGCGGGACAGTGAGCAGCAGGCATCACAGGCGAACCTTGCCAAGAGTGAATTTCTGGCGAATATGAGCCATGAAATTCGTACTCCGATGGCTGCTGTTTTAGGTTACGCCGACGTGTTGCTCGGGCATCTGAAGGATCCTGATAACCGAAACTGCGTCATGATCATGAAACGAAATGGAGAACACCTGCTGGAATTGATTAACGACATTCTTGATCTATCACGTATTGAGGCAGGGAAACTTGAAGTCGATCTGAATGAAGCATCGCTGCGCGAGCTGGTTGCGGACGTGCAGACACTGATGCAGGTACGGGCCGACGAGAAGAACCTGATGTTAAATGTCAAATTTACCGGACAGGTTCCTGAAAAGATCGTTACGGATGCCACCCGACTGCGACAGATCCTGATTAATCTGATTGGAAATGCCATCAAGTTTACCGATCAGGGCGAAGTTCGTCTGGTGATCAGGCTGCTTCCTGATTCCGATAAGCCGATCATCGAATTCGCTGTGCAGGATACAGGTATCGGCATGAGTGCCGATCAGATCCAGCGACTGTTTAAACCGTTCTCGCAGGGAGATTCTTCGGTCACACGGGCCTATGGAGGCAGCGGACTCGGGTTGGCGATCAGTAAACGACTGGTGCAGATGCTCAAAGGGCAGCTCAAGGTCAAGAGTGAAGTCGGGCAGGGATCCATCTTCCGCATCCGGCTCCCCGCTGGCTCCATTAAAGGGATTCCACTGATTGAATCTGGTATCCTCGAGAGAAAAACAGAGGGCGCAGAAGGGGAGGCGAAAGTTCATCGCCTCAACTGTCGCGTCCTGGTCGTTGACGACCGTCGCGAAGTCCGGCATATCAGCCAGCATTTTCTGGAGAAAGCAGGCGCCACGGTCATCACAGCGGAAGACGGTCAACAGGGAATCGACATGGCTTTAATTGCCCGTGATGCGGGTGATCCATTTGATGTGATCCTCATGGATATGCAGATGCCTCATGTGGATGGTTTAAAGGCGATTGCAGAATTGCGGGCTGCCGACCTGGTGACGCCGATTATCGCACTCACCGCCGATGCCATGAAGGGGGACCGCGAACGCTGCCTGCAGGGAGGCTGTGACGATTACTTATCCAAACCCATCGATCATGCGCAGATGGTTGAGATGGTCTGGCGGTATTCGGAAGTGGTCTCTGCAGACGCACTCCAGGCCCAGCGCCAGGAACAGGCGGCACGATATCGGGATTGAACGAATACGCTCGGGCTTTCCCGTCTGATACCTGATGTGTCTTCTTCAGCCTGTTTCAATCTGACAGGATCTTAACGAGAAAATCGCTTCATTAAGACGCATTTGGAAGAAGCATCGGAAGCCTTGCACCCCTCTCAATCTCATTTTAGCGCCAGCTGTTTCCACGTTAAGAACGTATTATGAGATGGGAATTCAGCAGGTCTATTTTGACTGGTTGGTGTATGTAAAGTCAGTGTAATTATGAGTTTAGCGAAATTACATATCTATTTGTACTGGTGTAAACAGGACATTTTAAATAGTTAAGATAAATCAATGTCATTTGAATGGACATGTCAGGGTGTCTGAAGATATATGAATTAACCTCTCTTAATTATCTAAAATTCTACAAAACTTCATTCAATTGGTTTTTACATAACATCTATGTAAAAAACCGAGTTTATACAGCTTGATCTATCTGGTGTCTGCATTGTAGCTGACACCGCAATTTTGTTTTAAAGATCTTAATATTGATGGAGACTCAGTTGAAAATGACTCTACGAAGAAGGGCGTTCACATTAATTGAACTTCTCGTTGTGATCGCCATTATTGCCATTTTAATTGCTTTATTATTGCCTGCCGTGCAACAGGCGCGTGAAGCTGCTCGCAGAAGCAGTTGCAAAAACAACTTCAAACAGATCGGTTTAGCGCTTCACAATTACCACGATACCCAGCGGATTTTTCCTCCCGGTTACTGCCGTGCAGGGACTGATATTTACAATAATTTTATTGGCTGGGGTACCTTCATTCTTCCTTATATCGATCAGGCGAATCTGTATAACCAGATTCAGACCAAGGGAGGATTTGATAACAAATGGTACGACTCCACATATTCTACAATTGGTACCGTAGAAGCCAAAACAGTTCTGCCAGCTTACATCTGTCCTTCTGATCCAATGGGGGGAACCAACTCGGATCTTTCCGGATATGGTAAATCCAACTATCTGACAGTTGGTTCAAAGTATCCTGCTTCCACTCCCCAGATTGCCTTTGGTCGAAACAGCGATGTCCGCATTCGCGATCTGACCGACGGTGTGAGTAACACCATGCTGGGGGGCGAACGGACAACACAGGGTTCCAATATTGGTGGTATCTGGATTGGCGCAACAGGGGCCAGCTCCGGATATAAAATCCATGGTGCACCTCAGTTCCTCTCTGAGTCTACGACTCTGAGATCAACACAGATTAACGGAACAACGGAATTAAATTATGGATTCAGCAGTTCGCATGTCGGCGGAGCTCATTTCCTGCTGGGTGATGGCCGCGTTGTCTTTCTGAGTGAAAATATCGACAAGACGACTTACGACCATCTCGCTTCCATCAATGATGGAAATGTGCTCGGCGAATTCTAGAGTGTATCACATTCGACTCCAGCGTCTCTCAATCTGTTAAAACAGGTCCAAATGGCCCTGGAGACGCTACATTAAAACTGGATACAGTCTAATCAGGTGACTGGTTAACCTGATCAGGTATATCTAAAATGGCCCGACTTCTTCTACTTGAGAAGTCGGGCTTTTTTGTATTCAGCAGACGATACTCCGTACGAATCACATCGAACCACTGTGTTTCTCAAACTATGATACCAGTTCCCAATGGCCTTGGAGACTCTACAGTAAATCGGGACAGAGTCGAGAACCGCAATCGATCAGTCAAAGTTATATGGTATTGAAGAGCAAAGACAATTCGAAACCAGGCACAGGCTGGTGGCAGGGAGCAGGCATTTACTGCCTGGCGCTCTGCGTACGTTTGTTTTACCTGGTGTCGTATCTCGATTCTCCCCTGGCAGGACATTATCGTACAGATCACCAGTTCTATCGTGACTGGGGACTGGATCTCTCCCAGGGGACGGCAGATGCAACGGCAGCATTTTCACAGGGCCCGTTATATGCGTATGTTCTTGGCTTCTGGTACTGGCTGTTTGACAGTCCGGAGACATTGATCCTGACTCTGCAGGCTTTGATTGGAAGTGGGACCTGCCTGCTGATCTATGCGTCCGCGCAGAGGCTGTTTACTCAAAGGGTGGCTCTCATCGCAGGCATTCTGATAGCCGGATTCGGGCCGCTGGTCTTTTATGACGTCATGTTGATGAAGACGTTTCTCAGCCCGTTTTTTACGGCGTTGATACTTTATGCGTGCCTGCGTTTCCGGGAACAGCAGCATCTGCTCTGGTTGTGGCTGGCTGGCTTATCAGTTGGACTGGCCGTTCTGGTTCGTGAAAACCATATCCTGCTGACCTTCCCGGTGTTGCTGTTTCTCTGGCAGAGTTCAGGCGCCGATCGGGCTGCGAAAAGGTTACGTTATCAGTCGGTTCTCATCTTCAGCTGTGCCTGTGCAATCATGCTGGTCCCCGTTTCAATTCGAAATACCCTGGTAACGGGAGAGTTTGTCGCGGTGACGACAGGCGGCGGCGAGGTCTTTTACATGGCTCAGGGGCCGGACGCGAACGGCTATTATTCACCGCCACCTTTCATACGCACACATCCGTTGTTTGAGCATGCAGACTTTCGCCTGGAAGCCCGCCAGCGAACGGGACAACTCACATTGTCACCAGCGGCGTGTTCGCGTTACTGGTTCTGGCAGGGCATGAAATACGCGGCCGCCAATCCTCTGCGAACATTGAAGCTGACGCTCATAAAATTGCAGATTCTGTTGAACGACTATGAAGTACCAGACAGTGCCTATTTCCAGACGACTCGAGAATTTATTGCACCCCTGGCGTATCTACCCACCTTTGGGCTGTTCAGCGGGCTGGGATGTCTGGGCCTGATTGTCTCTTTCCCCCGGCGCAAGCAGTTGATCCTGCCGATGGGATTACTGCTGGCCCATCTCATTTCGATTTTACTCATTTATAATTTTGGACGGTTTCGCGCGGGCATGTTGCCACTCTGGATCCTGTTTGCCGCTGCAGGCATTGACTGGCTGTGGAGTGCCTGGACCAGACCGGCTGAGAATCGCTGGCCCAGGCTGGCTGCAGTGCCGTTTGTGATCCTGACGACTCTATTCTGCATGCTGCCGCAATCGGGCAGAATACAGGCTGGTTATCCGGAAGACGAAGCCGCCTATTACCAGTTTCTACAATCACGTCAGCAGATACTGCAACAGGTGAACCGACTGAAAAAACAGGTCGGATCGGATGATACCGGTGAAGCGATTCAACTGGCGTCTGCCCTGATGCAACTGGAACGCTTTCACGAAGCACGCGATCTGTTGCAGCCTTTTGCCGGGAAATATCCCGATAATCTGCAGATTCAACGCTTCCTCGGCAGTATCTTAACGCAGACCCGGGAGTGGCAGGCGGCGATAACACATCTGGAACAGGCTCACAAACTGGATCCGGATGACGCAGAAATCTGTAATAATCTGGGGAGTGCGTATGAGAAAGCCGCTGAAACGTCTCAGCAGGACAATACAGTAGAACTCTTTGAAACAGCGGCCCGTTTCTGGCAGAAAGCCCTCCGCCTCGATCCACGGAATTCTTTTGCGCGATACAACCTTGCCCGAAATAAAATTCGGCTGGAACAGCATTCCGAGGCACTGGCAGATTTGAATCAACTGTTGGAAGAGCGCCCCGAGTTTGAACTGGCAGAACAAGGCCTGGAGCCTCTGGTGATGTCACCAGATTCAAATCTGACTGCAGAAGAGTTTCAGGCTGCTGCCCGGAATCTGGAACAACTGGCCCGGTTCTATGAACAGACCGGGCGCAAGCCATTCCAGAAGCACGCATTACTACTGGCTGAAATCGCGAGGCGACGCAGTGGAGTGCAGAACTAAGTGGCACTACGGCGCGCAGCGAACGGTTTCAGTCGGATCGATTATTTTGACTGTAAATCGAAATCGATTGTATTATCACCGGCGTTAACTTCGGCGGTCAGCGTGGTGTCCTTATTGTACTGGGCGGGGACTTTCTCTTTGGGAAGCTGTTTTTGTGCTTCCTTTGTTTCCAGATTTTCTTCAGGAGCCTTGAACGTGGTGATGCTCACCTTATGGGTTCCGATTTTGGCTCCTTTGAGTGTCCCCGTGTAATCCAACTCATATTTTCCTTCAGCATCTGTAGTACCTGATGAGATCCGCCCGCTTTCCGGCTGAAATTGAACCAGAGCTTCTTCAAGCGGAGCGCCATCCAGGGTTACTGTTCCGGTAACAGTGCCTGTTTCCGGGACATCGTCGGGGCCGGAGCTGCAACCATCAAACAAAAACATGCCGCATACCAGTAACATAATAACGCGAATCTGAGCATCAATTTTCATTAAGAGCGTCTTCTTCCTGCGAGTAAGAAAAATTTAAATATTGAGATTTGTGACAGTCCAGACGAAGTTATCGAAATCAGCCTGCTGATTCCACAGTACACCCGTCTTTTACCCGTAAAATCAGTTCGAAATCCTGATTCAAAATTCGGAAAGATATACAAAATAGTGTGCAAAGAAAAAAGTCAGGTCTCTGCACATGCGAGAGACCTGACTTCTGTTTAAAGCTGATTCATGATTCAACCCGATGATCAGTCAGCCTGCACCAGGGATTCACTTTTGGTGGTAATCACTTCCATCAGTTCATTCCAGGATTTGACAAAAGACTCTGCCCCTTCTTCCTGGAGTCGGGCGGCTAAAGCCTGATTGTCAACGCCAGACTGTGTGAAATCGTTGAGTAAGGTTTCACTGTCACCCCCATCTGCGGGCAAAGCGTCGCCAAGATCACCATGATCGGCGAAAGCCTTCAGAGTCTGTTCCGGCATCGTATTGACAGTAAAGGGCGACGCGAGAGAAGTGATATACAGTACATCGGACGCGTTGGGATCTTTCGATCCGGTACTGGCCCAGAGCAGACGTTGTGGCCGGGCACCAAAGTTCAATGCACGCTGCCACCGTGGCGAGCTGATCAGGTCCAGGTAGGCTTTGTAAGCTTTCTGTCCGATGGCAATCCCCAGGCGGTTGTGGAGCGTTTCCGGTACGTCGTCTACGATGGCACGGTCCCAGCGACTGATAAACAGCGAAGCAACCGAACCGACGGCGGGATTGAGACCGGCTTCAATACGTCGTTCGACACCACGCAGATAAGCTTCTGCAGCAGCGACATAATGCTCACTGGAGAATAACAGGGTCACGTTCACGGGGATCCCTGCGAAGGTGGCTTCTTCAATCGCAGGCAGCCCCTCATTCGTGCCGGGAATTTTAATCAGAACATTGGGACGACCGGCGCGGGCATGCAGATCTTTCGCGGCTGCCAGGGTGCTCTCGGTGTCGTAAGCGAGCAGGGGGGAGACTTCCAGGGAAACCCAGCCATCCACACCATCAGTGCGGTCCCACACAGGTCGGAACAGATCAGCGGCCTGCGTGATGTCTTCGAGGGCGACCTCAAAAAACAGTTCCTCGCCTTCCTTGCCGTTCTTAAACTTTTCCTGAATTGAACTGTCGTAAGATTGACTGTTTTTGATCGCTTGATGAAAAATGGTCGGATTGGAAGTCAGTCCGGTTACCGAAAGTTCATCAATATAACGCTGTAGAGTCCCGCCGGTAAGCAGGTCACGCGTGATGTTATCCAGCCAGAGACTTTGTCCCAGGTTATGGAGTTGTTGAGTGGCTGACATAATATTACCTCCGAGTCTGGTGATGAAGCTGTAATACGATTAGACGGTCAAATAGATGTATCATTGTCGTTAATTTCTTCCATCAATGGAAGGCTGAGTCCGACTGCATCTGATCGGGTGCGACAATATTACGTGACGGCTCCTGATTGATTCTGGGGATTGCATTTGGGGCGGCTGGGAATAAAAACCGGAAAGCAGTATATTGAATGGTTCGAAATCGGGATTTCATTAAGTATTGTATCCAATACTTTCCAGCGATAAATACGCGGAAAATGAATGGGAATCGTCAACTGCCGGAATTCTGCTCCAGTTCAAATGAGAGAATATGATCAATGAAGAAACAACTGTTTAGCGCCTTGTTCCTGTTGAGTCTGATTTTGCCGACTGGAGTTTCCGCCCGTGAACAGGTTGAGGAAGGGGGCACACGCGCGGATATCGTCGTGTATGGAGCTACCCCAGGCGGGGTCTGTGCAGCGATCGCAGCATCACGTGAAGGGGCGACAGTCATTCTGCTTGAACCGACCGATCATATAGGCGGCTTGAACACAGGCGGGCTGAGCTTCAGTGATTCAAACCAGACGGTGCGCAGTACGGTTATGGGCCTGTTCGATGAATGGCATACACGTATTGAAAAAGATTATTCTGCACGGGGAATCAAATTACCTTATCAGGTGCGAGTCAAAGATCAGTCTAAATGGACCTACGAACCACATGTCGCTTTGCGCGTGACGAAACAGATGCTGGATGAAGCGCACGTCAAAGTTCTGCCGAAACAAGTCCTCCAATCTGTGAGAAAGGAAGGGACTCGGATCTCCAGTCTGGTCACAGACAAAGGTGCTTTTGCTGCTAAAACATTTATTGACGCAACGTATGAAGGCGACCTGATGGCAGCGGCAGGAGTCAGTTGGACGATCGGCAGGGAAGGAAAAGCGGAATATGGTGAGTCCCTGGCGGGGAAACGTTATCCGAAAAGCAGAATGAATATAAATGGTTTCGACAGCGAAGGGCAAATTCTTCCCCTGATCACCACGACTGACGGCGGCCCGGAAGATGCAGGAGATAGCAATGTCATGGTTTACAGCTTTCGTCTCTGTCTGACGGATGATCCGAAAAACCGTGTGCCTTTTCCGAAACCTGAGAGCTATGATCCTGCCCGTTTTGAAGTAATGCGGCGTTTTGCGAAATCGGGAGGCCGCCTGGGTTGGGACCTGTATCCACTGCCCGGAGGGAAGTTTGATGGCAACAATTCGATTGGCGGTCAATTCTCACTTGGCCTGGTTGGCGGCGGGAATGGCTGGAGTGAAGCCGACGAAGCAGGGCGGGCAGCCATCTGGGAACAACATAAGCAGTACACGCTGGAGTTTTATCACTTTCTGACAACTGACCCCGCAGTGCCTGAAAACGTACGGAATGCCTACGCCAGGCTGGGACTTTGCAAAGATGAGTTTCCCGAGTACGGACACTTTTCTCCTGCATTGTATGTGCGTGAGGGGCGACGCATGCGAGGCATGTACGTGCTCAGTCAGAAAGACATTTTGGAACAACCGGAAAAAAAAGATCCCATCGCAGTCTCTTCCTTTCCGATTGACTCACATGACTGTCAACGGATTGCCTTAACAGACGGTGGCGTCATTAATGAAGGAACGATCTTTCCCGTCAGGAAAAGCAGTCCCAAACAGGGCTATGCGTATCACGTACCATATCGTTCCATTCTGCCACAGCCGAAGGAATGTTCCAATTTACTTGTTCCCGTGGCACTCTCCTGCACGCATGTCGGTATTTCCTCCCTCCGCGTGGAACCGACCTGGATGATTTTGGGACAAAGTGCGGGTATTGCAGCTGCGTTATCCGCCCGAAATGAAAGCTCTGTTCAAGACCTGCCTTATAAACTGCTTCGCGCTCGTCTTCTGGCACAGGGGCAGGTGCTCGAGTTACCTCCCGACACTAACGCGAATGAAGTGTCGCATTCGATTGATCCCCAGTCTCTTCCCGGGATTGTGCTGGATAATACCAGTGCTGAACTCTCTGGTCATTGGAGTCACTCGACCAATTTCAAACCACACATTGGTAGCGGCTATCTTCACGACGAAAAGAGAGGGGATGGAAAAGCAACCGCTGTCTTCCGTTTTAAGGTTCCACAAAGTGGTCGCTATCAGGTCCTGATGGCATACTCCGCCCATGAGAGCCGCGCGAACAATGTTCCGCTGACGGTTTTTTCCGGTGCAAAGAAAGCAAGGCTCAGTGTCGATCAAACCAGAACACTGCCCCAGGGCAAACAGTTTCGGCCGCTGGGGATTGTCGAACTTCAGGACGATGTAGAAACCAAAATTACAATTTCCAATGACAAGACCAGCGGGTTTGTCATATTGGATGCGATCCAGTTACTGCCAGCGAAATAAGACGATTTTCTGAATCCAGGCTGCTGACGGTAAAGCCTCACGATTATGAATTGCCTGTTCCCGTTGTGGTCAGTTTTGCAGGTTCGGACGTGACCGTTGATTCTTTGTTTACGCTCGTTTTCGGTTTTCGTGCGAACCGTCGCAGTACCACGTAGAAGACCGGAGTGAGAAACAGACCGAACAATGTCACGCCCAGCATGCCACTGAAGACGGCCGTTCCGAGGACCCGCCGCATTTCAAATCCGGCGCCAGTCGCGATCAACAGGGGGATCACACCCAGGATGAATGAGAACGCCGTCATCAGAATCGGCCGTAATCGCAATCGGCAGGCATCGACGGCGGCCTGGAACCGATCCTTGCCCGCGTCTTCTTCCGCCTTCGCGAATTCGACAATCAGAATCGCATTCTTACAGGCCAGACCCACCAGTACGATAAAACCGATCTGCGTCAGAATGTTGTTATCCATGCCGCGAAACCAGATGCCAACGATGGCAAACAGCAGACAGAGGGGAACGATTAAAATAATCGCCAGAGGCAGCACCCAGCTTTCGTACTGGGCAGCCAGGGTCAGGAACACGAACAGAACAGCCAGGGGGAAAAGAAAGACAATCGTATTTCCTGCTTGCCGTTCCTGGTACGCGATCTCGGTCCAGGCATATCCAAAGCCCGGTGGCAGGTTCTCATCGGCCAGTTGTTCCATTGTTGCCAGTGATTGCCCCGTACTGTAGCCGGGAGCCGTTTGACCATTGAGGTCCGCGGCAGGAAACAGATTGAAGCGAACAATCCGATCCGGTCCGGACGTTCGTTTTAATTCCACCACTGCCCCCAGAGGAATACTCGTACCGCGGGCGCTGCGCGTTCGCAAACGCAGGATGTCGTCCTGTTCGTCACGGAACTCCGGTTCTGCCTGCGCTGTCACACGGTAGGTTCGTCCGAGAAAGTTAAAATCATTCACATAGACTGAACCAAGATAAACTTCCAGAGCATCAAATACATTGCTGATCGGAATATCCAGCATCTGGGCTTTCGTACGATCCACTTCAGCATAAATCTGGGGAACACTCACCCGGAAGTTTGAGAAAATCTGCACGAGCCCCGGCTGCTGATTGGCTTCCGCCACCATGCGTTCGGTAACCTGGTTCAAGGCAGCGATACCGGCTCCCCCCTGGTCCTGCACATACATTTTGAATCCGCCACCTCGTCCAATTCCTCGTACCGGGGGAGGAGCAATAATAAAAACCTGAGCTTCATTGACTACTGCGACTTCACGGCGCAGATCGGCAATGATCTCATTGATGTCCCGTCCCCGCGCTGCTCGCTCTTTGGCATCTTCCAGCGGAAGAAAGGAAACCGCGGCACTGGAACTGATCGTGAAGGTGGAACCGGACAGCCCGGCAATTCCGACTGAGTGAGCAACACCATCGATTTTACTGCCGATTGCAGCGACGCGCTGCGTGACAGCATCCGTACGCGCAAGAGACGCACCATCAGGTAACCGGATACTGACAATGATATAACCCTGATCCTGTGCTGGAATAAATCCTGAAGGAACTAACCCAAAGCTGTACCAGGTGGCAACGAGCAACCCGCCGTAAATGAGCAGAGAAACACCGGAAATTCGAATGATGCGCGAAACGATGCCGGCATAAATGTTACCAGTGAAGTCAAAAAAGCGGTTGAATGCCCGGAAAAACCAACCAAATAACAGATCGACGAGTCGGCCCATCCTGTTTCGTTCGGCATTTTTTGGTTTGAGCAGCAGCGCACAAAGTGCGGGGCTGAGCGTCAGTGAGACAAAGGTGGAAAACCCAGTGGAAATGGCAATCGTGAGGGCAAACTGCTGATAGAACTGACCACTGAGGCTGGGGACAAACATGGTGGGAACAAAAACCGCGATCAATACCAGGGTCGTCGCTACCAGAGCAGAACTGACTTCATCCATCGCTTTATGGGTCGCTTCGCGCGGATTCAGGCCGTCAGCAATCAGCCGCTCCACATTTTCGACTACCACAATGGCGTCATCTACAACAATACCAATTGCGAGTACAAGACCAAACAGTGACAGCGTATTCAGGGTCACACCAAACAACTGCATGGCAGCGAATGTGCCGATAAGCGAAATGGGAATCGCAATCACCGGAATAATTGTAGGCCGCCAGCCATGCAGAAACAGGAATACGGTCAGTACCACCAGAATGGTCGTGATATAGAGCGTTTCGAAAACCTCTGCGATCGATTCTTCCACATAATCGGTCGGGTTATAAGCGATTTCATAACCTACACCTTCGGGAAAGTCTTTATTCAGGTTGGCCATCGTCTGTTTGACTTCATCTGCTGCATCAACGGCGTTCGTTCCTGGTCGCTGATAAATGAGGATGGCAACGGCAGGCTTACCGTCCAGGTAACTGATTCGTGAGTAGTCCTGTGCACCGAGTTCGATGCGGGCCACATCACTCAAACGTGTGACACGACCATCGTCGCCGCGCTTGACGACAATCTGCCCGAATTCATCCTCTTCCTGCAAGCGTCCCTGCGTGGTTACATTTAATTGAAACGCGCCGCTCTCATCGATGGGAGGTTGCCCGATGACGCCGGCTGCCACCTGTGCGTTTTGCTGACGAACCTGCTGCACGACATCGCCTACCGTGAGACCGACATGGGTCATCTTTTCGATATCCAGCCAGATTCGCATGGAATATTCATTGCCGCCAGCCACACGAATGTCGCCGACGCCGTCCAGTCGCATCAGCGAATCGCGAATCCGCAGAAAGGCAAAGTTACTGATATAAAGCTGATCCCGGCTGTTATCAGGGGAATTCAGATGCACCACCATCAGCATGTCGGGAATCTGTTTGCGAGTCGTGATACCGATCTGTCGCACGGCTTCGGGCAGCCGCGCTTCGGCTACCGCAACGCGGTTCTGGACCATCACCTGAGCATCGTCCAGATTTGTGCCCAGTTTGAAAGTCACAGTTAACTGCATGGTCCCGTCGTTGCTGGATGACGACTCCATGTAAAGCATGTTGTCGACACCATTCATTTCCTGTTCGATGGGAGTGGCCACCGTATCCGCAATCACCTGGGGTGTCGCTCCGGGATAACTGGCACGCACGACAATCGTGGGTGGCGCCACACTCGGATATTGAGATACCGGCAATGCGAAATAGGCAAGTGATCCGATCAGGACAACCATGAACGATAGTACTGAAGCAAAGATCGGACGTTCGATGAAGAAATGGGGAAACTTCATTGAGAGTCCCCTTGTGGCTCCACAACCGTCGTCACCTTTTGCGTACCCCGCCGGGGAAGCGGATCGGGGTCAGGCGAGATCCATTGCTCAGGAGGCAGCGGTTCATAACTGTCAGGTAACCCGTCTTCCACAACTTCGATCGTTCCGGGCTGCGAGGTGACCTTCATCTCCGGTCGTGCCTGCAGTAGTCCTTCGATGATGAGCGATTCGTTTCCCGATAATCCCTCGCGTACCACGCGCAGCCCATCTACTATCGGACCGAGTTTCACGACGCGACGTTGTACAACGTCATCAACGACATGATAGACGTATTGCGATGATTGGTCGGTGCCGACGGCGGAATCTGGAATCAGCACCGCATCGTAAGAGTCACTGCCGGGAATACGAATGCGCGCAAACATCCCCGGAATCAGTACCTGGTCTTTATTCGGAAAAACACACCGCGCCCGCATGCTGGCAGTATCGGGGTCAAACCGGTTGTCAACGAAGTCCATATGTCCCTGGTGAGGAAAGCCCGTTTCATCAATCAGACCCAGGAACACTGGATTTTTTGCTTCGCGAGAACTGGCTCGTTTTCCGGCTTGTGCTGATCTAATGTATTTCAATACGTCCTGTTCGTTGGCATCAAAATTACAATAGATGGGTTTCACTGAAGTAATCGTAGTCAGCAGGCTGGAATTGGCAGTGCCTCCATTGATCAGGTTTCCTTCAGAAACATTTTTTCGACTGATGCGACCGGCAACCGGGGCATAAATCCGCGTGTAATCCAGGTTGAGTTGCGCTGTTTCGATTTTGGCTTTTGCCGCTTCAATCACTGCATGCGCGGTCTCGATGGTCGCTTTCGCAGAACTGATTCCGGCCTGGCTCGCTTCGTGGTCCGCTTTCGCCTGCAGATAGGCTGCTTCCTGCTGGTCAAGCTCATCCTGCGTCGTTACATTTTTCGACTTCAGCGAACGCGCCCGATTCAGCTGTGCAGTCGACAAGACCAGTTGTGCTTCTGATTGCTGGTATTGTGCTTTCGCTTCTTCCAGCTGTGCCTTCGCCTGAATCAATTGAGAATTAGCCTGACCCAGCGAGGCTCGAGCTCCATTGAGTTCTGCCTGATACGGACGCGGATCGATAATGAACAGCAGGTCCCCTTTATTGACGATCTGACCTTCATCAAAATGTGTCGTTTTCAAATATCCACTGACACGCGCCCGGATCTCGACGAAATCAATTGCTTCGAGTCTTCCGGTATATGCGTCCCATTCCACAATCTGCTTGGTGACTGGTTTTGCCACAGTGACAACCGGTAAGTTTGGCGCGGGAGCCGCGGAATTCTGCTGGTTACAACCGACCAGGCCAAGAAATAAACTGAGCGAGAGGACTGTCAGTAGTTTCTGCTGACGTTTCGACGGGCGTTTCAATGTAACAATGCCTCCAGTAAGCAGGAATACCCTGCCGGATGTCATGGTTAGTCGCGTTTAACTGCATTCTGGTGAGCGGCGCGGGGAGGGATTTCATCAGACCGTAAGCCTGACTAATAGTCTTTGCGGGAATAATTCACATGTAGTCTATGTCTGAGGGCTGAACAAGACAACTTATCAAATTGAAATTTAGGGTAAAAAACATCAAAAGTCGGATGATTACCAGGTTCCAGACCGGGTACCTGCAACAACTTGCAGGTGACACGTGTACTGAGGCTGACCTGTTTACGGTATACTCAACAGGTTTATTCCTATAGAATCGGTGATCACAATACGCACCAGTTTCGTGGCGTTTCCAACGCCACCAGTGGTGTCAACGTACTTTCTTATACAGGACTTCTGATAAATATCTCGAAGAGGAAATCGCTCGATGTCAGCATCTAAAAAAATTACACGTCGCAATTTTATTCAGGGAGTTGCCTTCACAGGGGCTGCCGCTGTTTTCAGCCCTTCGGCCCATCGAGCATTCGGATATGAGTCGCCTAATGACCGTCCTGTTTTTGCCACGATCGGGCTGCGGAACCAGGGGTGGGCGATTACCTCGAAGTCATTCAAATTTGCCGATTTTGCAGCACTCGCAGACGTGGACGCCAACGTACTTGGCGCGAATGTCGAAAAAACAGAAAAGAAACAGGGTAAGAAACCAGACGCTTACAAAGACTATCGCAAAGTTCTGGATCGCAAAGACATCGACGCAGTCATGATCGCGACACCCGATCACTGGCATACCAAAATCGCAGTGGAAGCGATGTACGCCGGGAAAGACGTCTACTGTGAAAAACCTTTGACACTCACGATTGATGAAGGCAAATTGATTGAAAAAGTCGTTAAAGAAACAGGCCGCGTCTTCCAGGTAGGTACCATGCAGCGTTCGGAATCAGGACAGCGGTTCCTGCAGGCGATCGCGTTAATCAGGGATGGTCGTATCGGTACGGTGAAAAAAGTAACCTGTGGCATCAATGGAATGGAAGGCTCTCCTGTCATTCCTGTGGCTTCTGTTCCTGAAGAACTGGATTACGAGTTCTGGCTGGGGCCGGCTCCCAAGGTTGATTACCGTGCACTCCCCGAAATGCGCGAAGGATATGGCGGAGGCGTTCCGCTTTACAGTAACTGTCACTACTCCTTCCGAAACTGGCATGAATATTCTGGCGGGAAGTTGACCGACTGGGGCGCACATCATGTCGACATCGCCTGCTGGGCACTGGGCGCGAGCGATACCGGTCCCAGCAAAGTATCGCCGGTTGAGTATAAACTGCCCGTTGAATACAAGGATGGTTTCCCGACAGTGAACGATCAGTACAATGCTGCCACGGAATTCAAAATCAAGGTTGATATGCCCAACGATGTGGAAATGATTATCACCAGTGAAGGTGATAATGGTATTCTCTTCGAAGGTACAGAAGGCCGGTTCTTCGTCAACCGTGGCAAGATCGTCGGGGCACCTGTCGAAGCGTTGAAAGACAATCCGCTGCCGGAAGACGCGATCGAAAAAGTTTATGGTGGCAAGGTCAGCGCGAACCACACTGCCAACTTCATTGAAGCCATGAATTCACGCAAGCAGCCGATCTCCGATGTCTGGTCGCATAACCGCATGCTGGAAATCTGCCACCTCTCTAATATCTCCATGCGTCTGGGGCGTGATCTCAAATGGGATCCCAAAAAACGGGAAATCATCGACGACGCACAGGCAAACTCGTTCCTCTCGCGTGAAAACCGCAAGGGTTACGAAATCAACATGTGATTTGCAAAATAACGGAAGACAAAATCCACTGAAACCGGAATGGCCATCACAGGGACTCCATTCCGGTTTCAGTTGTCTTTCTCCGTGTCACCAGGGGAGATCAGGCCGTCATGGTTCTGGTCGAGTCGATCAAAGACGACAGGCTAACCGGTAAATTACCGGCGTGAAACATCTCCAGCCCTGTTACGATCCATCAGACGAAATCATTCGACTTCTGATGTGAAAGCTCTGGCAAGACTTTCTGGATATCCCCGGCTTACCACAAACAGAAACACATTGGGAATCCGGTTGAGTTGAACACGCTTTCCCGAAGTGTATGAGGCAGAATTCAATGACTTCCGGACGCTCCTCAGTTCTCGAACAGAGAGACCGTCGAAATTTATTCTGGCGGTCAGTCTGGGCACGATGGCTGTTCTCCTGCTGTAAAAAGTCAGGTGTATTCAATAGGTAACCCTTTTTATACAACAGTTGTGCCAGATCAATCACATGCAAATTCATACTGCATACTGATGGTTAACAGAAAAGAATCATCGAGATGAGCGCTGAAATTAACACCGCCCGAGTCGGGATTTACGATATATAAGGGAGAGGATGTGCTCGACAGACTTCGATGACGGTGCTTTACAGAACAATCAGGTCAATGTCTTCCGTCATATCCGAGAAGAAATCATCGATCTCATTTTCGGGCTGCTGAGAAGATTCATTCAGAGTTTCCAGGAACCCGGGCAGTTTACGAATGCCGGGATCCAGAGTATTCTGCATCACGCCTTCAGCTGCGTGGTCTACTCCGAGAATGTGACCGAGCTCGTGCATGATTACGGTCCAGAGATCAACCTGGTTCGCAGCCGGGCCGTCTTCCAGTGCAATGAGTGTTAAATCACTGGTATAAACAAATTCGGAGTGATCGAAAGGAGTCGTGTCGATAAACCAGCCATATCCTGCAGCATTCGCGTCAATATAGATCGTATTGGAAATAACATGCCCGAGCGCATCTCCCTGCAAATCGACGACCTGAATACTGACCTGTGCCAGTGAATTCTGTTGAACAGGGTCAAGTTCTGGCTGAATTTGTTCCACAATCGAGGTCAGCGTATTTTCAGCAGCTGACTGGGTGACTGTTTCAGGATCCGGCTTTGCTTCTGTCAGGGTATTGACGAGTAAATGTTGATTCCAGACCTCCGGATAGTTGGCAGGGTAGGTGATAGTGCGATTGTCGGCTTTATTTTTTCCGTAGTTACCGACGAGTAGAATTAAATCCCGATAATTCACCTTGTTGTCCTGATTCAGATCAGAGATCCAGCTGTTTTGTGAATCAGACTCACTGGGGATATCATTATAATCGCCTGCTAAAAGAATCAGATCCCGGTAGTTGATTTTGTCATCATCATTGAAGTCAAACGGGTTGGCCCAGATATGCGTCTGAGAGAAGTTTGACACTGATGTATAGACGGGAACATCTCCACTCAGGGAGACCTGCTGGGAGGTGATATCAAACCCCAGGTGATAGGGGCCGATACTTTTGCCGTCCATATCGACGACAACCTGATCTGTTGCCAGCGGTTCAAACTTCAGTCGGGCAAAGAGCAGGAAACGGGATTCACCCAGATGATCTGTACTCGTTTCCGCATAAAGATCCGAGACGGTTCCCGTCTGATCATCGACGGTCCCTGACTGGTTCGTGTCAAAACCAGCTCCGTATTCAATTTCTGTAGCGGAAGTGAAAGCTGTATCGTAATGGAAATCCAACCCTGCCGAGAAGACGCCCTGGTTTACAGGTATGCTGGTATCAATCCAGAATTCTACCCAGTAGGTGTCCCACTCACTGACATTGTTCAGATGTGTGGGTAAAGTATCAGATTCGCCGGAGAGTTCGGTAATCGTAGGAGTATCTACGACGCGAAGTTGAATCTCAGCCGACCCGCTTGCCTCATCCACGATGGTAACTTCCCCCAGATCATCTTCCAGCACGACGTTTAATCCATTTGCCTGGAGCTGAGAGAGTTGTACCTGGAAGATTTCATCATTTTCAAAAATATCAGTGTCGGTAATGGAAATGCTGATGGTTTTTGTCTGGTCCCCAGGCAGAAAAGTTAATGTGCCTGAAGTATCGGTGTAATCGGAAGAACTGAGGGCTGTCAGATCGTTTAATGCGTAATTGACACTGATTGTTTGTGTAACGGGCATGTCGAGTGTGACGGTTACCAACGCGGTACCCACATCTTCAGAGACAGAGATATCATTGATGGAGATTGCCGCCTGGTCATCATCATGAATGGTGATGACTGCCTGAGCATCTCCGAGTTCCACGTTTCTTCCATTTGTCTGGAGTCCCGAGAGATTGACGAGGAATATTTCGTCCCACTCCACCAGATCTGTGTCGGTAATGGGAATGACAATGGTTTGTAACTGATCCCCGGGGCTGAAAGTCAATGTGCCAGTCGTAGTGGTGTAG